>Ga0209310_1000006_pt1 | contig 597899 bp, 469 predicted proteins | sample AD_UKC030_MetaG_FD_184415 | JGI IMG/M metagenome (GOLD analysis project Ga0209310, IMG submission 184415) | Active sludge microbial communities of municipal wastewater-treating anaerobic digesters from USA - AD_UKC030_MetaG (SPAdes) (version 2) | ecosystem: Engineered > Bioreactor > Anaerobic... | reverse complement strand
ATGTGCCACCGGCAGGGGTTCCTCCGGTGAGCGCAAATGCAGGCTCATCGACACAAACATTCATGGTCTGCGGACAAGTCACCTCTACCAGATCGTTGACCGTGATGACGAAGGTGCAGGCGTTTGAACAGCCGTTGCTATCCGTATAGGTGTATGTGATAAGATGGTTGCCGGTACCGGCTTCGACAGGGTCAAAATCGTATTCACCGAGCTCCGGCAGGAAGCTGCCTACGCCGGGTCCGGAAAAGACGCTGTTTGCATCAATGGAAGGGGGAAAAACATCCAGGTCTTCCAGGAAAAGGAGTCCGTTATTCAGGCAAAGGTCGAAATCATCCGGGCAGCTCACCAGGGGCAGGTCGTTGACCGTAATGGTAAAGGTGCATGCATTGTCGCAACCGATGCTGTCGGTGTAAGTGTAAGTGATTGTATGGATGCCTGGTCCTGCTGCCATGGGATCGAAATCGTACTGCCCCAGTGCCGGATTGAAAGGGATGACGCCCGGACCGGTGAAGACACTGCCGGCATCCGTGGGAACCGGCGTGACTCCCGCTCCTTCCAGAGACACGATCCCGTTGTTCAGGCATAAGGAATAGCCCGGAGGACAGGAGACCTCAGGCGGGGCGTGTACCAAGATGATGAAGTAGCAATCACTGACACATCCGTTGGTATCACTGTATGAATAAGTAATATCACAGAGCCCGGGACCTGCAGCCGCGGGGTCGAACATGTTTCCGCTGACCCCTAAGCCGCTGTATGTGCCACCGGCAGGGGTTCCTCCGGTGAGCGCAAATGCAGGCTCATCGACACAAACATTCATGGTCTGCGGACAAGTCACCTCTACCAGATCGTTGACCGTGATGACGAAGGTGCAGGCGTTTGAGCAGCCGTTGCTATCCGTATAGGTGTATGTGATAAGATGGTTGCCGGTACCGGCTTCGACAGGGTCAAAATCGTATTCACCGAGCTCCGGCAGGAAGCTGCCTACGCCTGGTCCGGAAAAGACGCTGTTTGCATCAATGGAAGGGGGAAAAACATCCAGGTCTTCCAGATAAAGCATCCGTTATTCAGGCAAAGGTCGAAATCATCGGGGCAGCTCACCAGGGGCAGGTCGTTGACCGTAATGATAAAAGTACAGGTATTTGAGCAGAGATTGATATCTGTATACGTGTATGTAATGGTATGGCTGCCAGGACCGGCTGCGAGAGGGTCGAAATTATATTCACCGAACTCCGGCAGGACCCCGCTTACACCTGGTCCGGAAAAGACGCTGAATGCATCAATGGAAGGGGGGGAAACATCCAGATCATCCAGGTTAAGGATTCCGCTATTGAGACAGAGTTCGAAATCATCCGGGCAGCTCACGACTGGTACTTCGTGGACGGTGATGGTGAAGGTGCAAGCGTTGTTGCAGCCGTTGACATCGACATAGGTATAAGTGATGGTGTGGGTTCCGGTGCCGGCGATGACGGGATTAAAATCATACTCACCCAGGGAGGGATTGAAAGGAATGACCCCCGGTCCGCTAAAAACACTGCTGCTATTGACAGAGGGCGGAGAAACTGCCAGCCAGTCCAGGTAAACGATCCCGTTGTTCAGGCAAATATCCAGGTTGGGCGGGCATGAAACATCCGGTACGGGATAAACGGTGATCGTGAATGAACAGCTGTTAGCACATCCGTTACCACTGATGTAGGTGTACATAATCATATAGTTCCCGGGACCGGTGAATGCCGGGTCGAAAGTGTTACCGTAAATCACTCCCATGCCGCTGTAGAACCCGCCGGGCGGACTGCAGTATGTGAGAATGAAAGCAGTGGTGTCGGCACAGACCGGAACGTTTACAGGACAGCTCAGTTCCGGTACCGGGTTCACAGTGATGTCAAAACTGCAGGAGTCCGCGCATCCCCATTCATTGGTATAAGTATACGTAATGGTATGTGTGCCTGCCCCTGCCATAACCGGGTTGAAATCGTACCACCCCATACCGGCATCTACCACCGTAACCCCTGGCCCGCTGAAAACGCTGGAAGAACTGTTGGAAGGTGGAGAAACTGAAAGTGTTTCCAGGTAAACAGTTCCTTCATTCATACAGATTTCAAAATCGTCCGGACAGCTTACAATGGGGCTAGGGTTTATGGTCAGTTGTGCACTTGATGTTGCGGTTGTACCCAATGCATCGGTAACAGTAAGATAAAAGGTAGTAGTGAATAAGGGTATTCCGGGATAGATATAGTCATCATCCCATATTGAATAGTAGGGTGGAACTCCTCCATAAGTAATAAATCCCTGGGCGTACGATGAACCATCACAAATGGTATCAGGATTGATAAAAGCGATTACTACGAGGGGTTCAACCCAGTCAATTCTGTTGTACGTGTCATTATCAAAGTCCTCACCAGAGAATGCACCGGTATACTCCCTGAAATAAATGTTGCCTGCGTCCTCATTTTTAGTCACATTGCTGGCTCCCCCCCAGGTATTGGCAGGAAAGTTTATATCGTCGATGATCAGGTCCTGGCTGTTATTCAGTGTCAATAGCGTTCCACCCGGAGCGCCATTTGAAAAAGTGCAATTATGTAGCGAGAGGTCGGCATCAATGAGTCCTCCGGGATGGATATGGATACCTGCTGCCGTCATGTTTTGAAAACCTGCAGCTACGGCAGCAATGCTTCCTCCGGAAAAAACATCGAAATGATAATAATCAGCGGAGGTAGTGCCCTCGATTGTTCCACCAGGGTCAACCAACAGTCTACCGCCGGCATTGACCTTCAGGCTGTCGGCATTGTGCATTTTCAGGCTTGAACCAGCCCAAAGCTCCAGTGCTCCGCCATAGTTGATATTTACATCCCCGGTAACCTGAATCAAATTCGACCAGACTGCAAACACACCACCGTTGATGGTAAGTCCACCGTTAATGATCCCGGGGTGACTGTCATAAGCTGTATTAAAATTCACATGGTTCAGTGGTGATGTGCTGTTGATCAGCAAATGATGAAGGTTGCTTCCAGTCAGCAAGACAAGTTCATTCCCGACGCTGTGGCAATTGAATTCCAATGTGCCGCCACTCGGGTCGAAATCATTCCGAAAACATATGAAATATTGTTTCATACTGATGGTACCACCAAGAATCTGATCGATGAATACATTGGGGGGTGAATGCATGATCCATAAACCCACGTCCTTGAAGTCCAGCCTGCCACCGTTCATGTGTATAAATGTATCATCATAGGTTCCCCAGTAACTATAGTTATCTCCCCCGTGAACATTCATAATTCCCTCAGACAGAATGATAATCTTTCCGGCCAGGTCAACCGTCTGGGTGGCATCCTGGTACAGGTCTATCTGACCTCCTGCAGGCATATAGTATGTTCCAAATAATCCATTATCCGCCAGGTCAAGGGCAGTGAAAGTTCCAATCACGCCGATTCCTCCTTCTGTCCAGTCATATTCATAGCAGGTGACTGTACATCCAGTTGGAACAAACAAATAGCCTTCGGCTTTGTCTATCTCAAGTCTGTGGAAAACTTCTCCCCAGCAGTTCTGGCTTGCGGTGCTATTGTTAAAAGTCACTGTTCCGCCTGACTCAAGGAAGGCAGCTGGACCAGCCTGATTTATCCAGTCTCCGGCAATAAACATATTGTCGGGAGCATCAAAGGTGCCGCTGTTCAAGGTGAAATCATTCTTGATTACCAGACTGCTTGCTCCTGTAATATAAACTGTTCCAGCCGGTTTATCGATGGTAAGATTATACAGCCATGTATCTCCATCTGAATCTTCAAAATTTTGATCTCCATTCCCGTCAAAAATCACCGTGCCTCCTGTTATCTGAACATTGGAATTACTATGTACATATAAGTTGCCTCCGCAAATGATATTCCCTCCACTTATCAAAGCATTGCTGTATGTATAGAAATGAATACTACCAGTAACATCCATGGTTCCATCGGTTAATGTCAGCTTTGCATTTTGACTAACCCAGAATGACGGACCTGATTCCAGTATGGAAATTGTATTTATTCCATCTATCATAAAATTACCACCATTTACGTAAAATGTACTATTTACCGTCATATTATCATACATGGTAAGTATATCTTCTGGATTTTCTTTTTGAACCTGGACCGTCCAATAGCTGTCATCCTCGTTGTTATCCTTCCAATAAGTATCAGTATTGCCGCGGAATCTCAGTATGGCAGGCATTGTTTGTATAAAGGTTCCGAGATCCGAATAAAAATTTCCATAAACATGAAGTTGACCATGCGTCTGCGTTAAGATTGCCCCTGATCCAAGGGCAAGATTTCGACAAGAGTGAGTGGCGCTCGTGGAAATAATCGGGGCAAAGGGTGTGCCTGAAGGAATGGTCACATCGACAGTATCATTCGGGACTATGCCTGCACTCCAGTTGCCGGGAGTACTCCAGTCAGCGGAAATGAGCCCGAGCCATACCTCCGCTATACTGATAGTAATATTGAAATCAGCCGGATTGCCGTCGTTCGACCATACACATAAACCATAAACTTCAGAAGCGGTGACCGTATAATCAAATGATTCCTGAAAACCGCCTCCATCGTGGTCAGAAATACCAACGGCCGGATTGCGGCCCGCAAAATGGGCGGTTCCATCCGATTTGAAGAGGGCAAAGCCAAGATCGGCTGCGCCTGAATTATAAGTAAGCCGGAAATGATAGGTTCCGGGCTGCAGTTCAATGTCCCACATCCGCATCACATCACCTGGCTGCCATAAAATAGAACCGTTTTTCCCAAGGACAAGTGACTCCGCAGATCCTTCATATTCAAGCCTGGCATCCCCTGTCCCGTCTATCCTGTCGACCTTGATACCACGCGTATACATGGGTGCATGGTGGTTGTCCGTTACAACGAAATCCACCCTGGAGGACCCGTTTTCAGACTGTGCAAGCGTTGGCGGGGTGAACGTACTGTTGTACATGTAGATATCCCAGTTCGTGCCTTCAGTCAGTTCTCTGACCCCTACCGCGCACCAGGCGGGATAGATGTTGTTGAACAAAAAAGAGTCAGGATCCTCATTGGTCGTGATGGCGGTACCGCTCAACAGTGTACTCAATAGCGGTCCCTCCGGACTGGAGACAGGCAATTTGTCCTGGGCTGCGACTGTAACTGAGATCATCATAATCACAGATATCATCAGATAATTGCAAAAACAAAGCTTGTTTTTTTTCATTTGGCCAGGTATTAATACACAATAATACTTATGATGATTGATGCTTTATAATGCTGTAATGCGAATTTTTGCAAAGACAATCCGTGTCGAAAGAGGAATGACAGGTCATGGTGCAAGCGAAGGAAAACTTATGGGTTATTATTCACCTTGTAGAAATATGTTGCAATATACATTAAAAAAGAAGCCTTGTCAAGAGCCGGACGAACAATTAACATAAGATATATGATATACTGAATCTGAGTGAGGATGCGAAGCAATTTTCGGTTATGAGGAAATATCCTTTACACCGATGACACTGGATACACACATCGCATTCCTGTGTTCTTTCGGTTTAAATTCCGGGACTAATCTTATCTCTGCTGCATAAATCGTTGAAAAGGATTCGCTAATTAGTAAACTTTCATCAGGTTTGCCTGGCAAGCGTTTTCAGCGTGCTTCTTCCTGCCCCTGTCGTTCTACGACTGGCGCTACACCAGGCTCGGTTTCGCCCTGCGGCTGGCCTTCCTGACCATTGGCACCGACAGGCTGGGTGCCTTTATGGGACTGAAAGACTTTACCGGCGCCGATGCCTATTTCGCCCTGAAGTTTAACCTGAACAAAGGCTACTGCAAGAAGAAAAAGCAGGTCAGACGGTGCAGAAACGCCGAGTATCAGCGCTACCTGAGGTGATCAGCGGATAATGATCACCTTGATCCTGTGAGTCCTGATCATGTCCTTCTCCTGCATTTCCACAAGGCAGTAATAACTTCCTGCCGACATCTGGCACCCGTCAAGTTCGATCTGGTGTAAACCGGTTCCGGGCAATTGCCGCTTCATGGCTGAAACCAATTGTCCATCTGCTGTGAAGAACTTGATATTCAGATCGGAAGGACAGGTTGTGCGGATCAGTAATGCTGCCGTTTCACTGAAAGGATTCGGCCGCAGTTCAACGGAAGAAGCGAATGATTCATCTAACAGCCGGATTTTTGGATAACTGAGTTCACAATCCTGTATGCAAATCCCGTCCTGGTCACTTAGCTCACTTTCTGCGAGCGCACGGAGTTTAAAATCTTCAGCCTTGGTCACGATCGCAGACAGGCGGATGATCGGCGAGCCTGCAGTGAAAAAGCGGGCCTGCGGGCTGAACCATGCGATCCGAAGGGTCCCGTTGACTTCGTTAAATACCAGATATTCAGCGTCATAATCACAACTTACGCCCATGATCTTCATGTCATTGGCCGGGTATTCCACAACCAGGGAAATAGATCCCACCGCAAGGTCCTGCGTGCAACAGACAGGTATTTCCGTAACTGCGCCTGCTGAGGCCTGCAATTCACCTTTTTCAACCAGCAATGCGCGGGGCGGAGTCTTGTAGGGAGGCAGATAGCTGTTGTTGACATCGCCGAGGCAGATTCCCTTGATGTCCTGTGTTTGTGAGATGCCTCCCTCAATATTTACATCGAAGGGCTCAAAATACCAGTCCCCCAGTGGGAAAGATGAAATAACCTCCGTAAAACGCTTGCTAATCATCAGGGCATCAATGGTGTTGATAACTGAAATCAAATCGACATTGGCGGCAATCAATGACATCCCGGTGAGGTTGATCATATGCACAAAATGCCTCATAACCAGCTGGGCATCAATCGCGTTTACCCCTCCCCAGGGTGTTGCCGAGGTACAGCGCAACTGGTAATTGCCTGCCGGTATCCCGTTGAATTCATAATACCCGCCGGCACCCGTGCTTGTTGTAAAAAGAGGAACTCCTGCCTGTTCAAGTCTCACACTTACCTCCGACAGACTGCTTGAAGCTGCATTGGCATAGGTGATATTCCCGTTTAGAATGCCGGTCCCGGCCGGCAATACACTCACTGTGACCTGGTCGGTTGCGGTACAGGAGCCCTCGTCTGTTACCGTCAGGGTATACGTGGTTGTAACTGCCGGCGTAGCTATGGGTGACTGAATGTTTGGATTATTGAGGCTTTCCGCAGGGCTCCAGGCAAAAGTATAAGGCGACCATCCGCCGGAGGCATTTCCGTTGAGTACAGTGGAATTTCCTGCCATGATCATCACATCTTCCCCTGCATTGGCTATGGGCGAAGAAACAACAAACGGGATAGTGCAGGAATTGCTGCAGCCATTGGCATCGGTATAGGTGTAGGTAATGGTATGGATTCCTATACCTGCAAGCAGCGGATTGAAATTATACTGACCCAGAGCGGGTGCGGCAGGCGTAACCCCGGGTCCCGTGAAGACGCTGCTGAAGCTGTTGGAAGGTGGGAAAACGGGAAGACTTTCCAGGAAAAAAATGTCAGCATCATAGCAAACAGCAACGGAGAGAACAGAACAAGTAACCGTTGGCAGCTCGTTGACATTGATCAGGAAGGCGCAGACCGAGGTACAGCCGTTACCGTCGGTGTAGGTATAGAGCACCGTATGGCTTCCCGAACCGGCTATGGCCGGACTAAAGATGTTCCCGCTGACACCCGGACCGCTGTAAGTGCCGCCTGCCGGGCTTGCTCCGGTGAGCGGTGAGGGCGGATCATCGATACAAAGGCTCAATTCGGCCGGACAGCTGAGCTCAGTCTGGGGATAGACCGTGATGTTGAAAGTACAGAAGTTGCTGCATCCATCGGTGTCGGTGTAGGTATAGGTGATCAGGTGGGTGCCCGTGCCTGCCGTGACAGGGTAGAAATCATACTGACCGAGGGCCGGATTGAAGGCATTCACGCCGGGACCCGTGAAAACACTGTTCGTACTGTTGCTGAGCGGCCATACATCCAGATCTTCAAGGTAAAGGACTCCGGAATAGAAGCAAACTCCGGTATCCTCCGGACACAGAACTTCCGGAAGACTGTGCACGGTGATCGTAAAAGTGCAGGAATTGCTGCAGCCGTTGGCATCGGTATAGGTGTATGTAATGGTATGGGTTCCGGCCCCTGCAGCCAGCGGATCGAAATTGTAAAAACCATTTTCAGGTTCGGCAGGTGTGACGCCCGGTCCTGTGAAGACGCTGCTGCTGCTGTTGGAGGGCGGGAAAACACTGAGGTTCTCGAGGAATAAGATGTTGTTGTCGATACACAGGCTCTGGCCCGGCGGGCAGCTTACTGCAGGTGGCTCGTTGACAGTAACTGTTATACCAGCGGTTTCCGTGCTGCCATAATCATCCGTTACCGTAAGGGTATAGGTGGTAGTAAGCATGGGAGTGGCAATGGGGTTCGTGATTGAGGAATTGGAAAGACTTCCGGCAGGGCTCCAGGAATATAAATAGGGGGGAGCACCACCTGTGACAATGGCGTTTAACTGGCTTGAGCTGCCTTCACACAAGTTTGATGGGACGGCAGTAAGCGAGATGTTTATGGGTTCAACCCAGGTGATGCGGTTATAGGGGTCATTTTCAAATGCTTCTCCCGCAAAATCTCCCGAATAATTCGTAAAAGTGACATTACCTGTATTTACTCCCTTTTTGACATTAGATTGTCCTCCCCAGGTGTTAGTAGGAAAGACAGCTTCGTTTATAAAAAGGCTTTCATCGTTGTCTATTGTGATCAGCGACCCTCCGCTAATCCCGTTTTCGAAGGTGCAGAAATTAAATGCAAAAGAAGTTGACACATGCGCACCTGGCCTGATATTGACCCCGCTGGGTCCGAGGTTTCTGAAATTCCCATGTTCGAACAAGGCGGTCGAACCACTATAAAATGTCAAATGGTAAAAATCGGAAGGGGTATTTCCACAGACAGTGGCATAAGCACCGGGTGCTCCGTTGAGGGTGAAAAACCCTCCGTTGTTTACAATAATGCTGTCACCATTGGTCATTTTCAGGACCCCGCTGTTCATTAGGGCGAATGTGGCGTCATGATTGATTCTTACATCCTGAAAAACCGTGATCGTTTCATTTTCTGCAATCAGATACCCGTCTTCGACCAGCAATTCCCCATGAACTTCAATATCGGAATCGGGAAAAATTGTTCCTGATTCTGCCCTTATTTTATTGATAAGCAAATTATTGAAATAATTACCGGCAGCATGCATCACTGTATTAGTTTCATTTCCATATAGTTCCACTGTTCCTGCAGCGGGAGTGAAACCAGAACGTTCTGCATGAAAGTGCTTTGATGTCCTGATTTTACCACCTGTAAGGTTCAAGGTCAGATCATTGGCCGGATCTTCCTTCAGTCGTATTCCCTGGTTTGGAAAATCGAGTACACCACCGTACATGGTGAGGGCGGCATCCTGGACTCCCGGCCAGTTGCTTTGTGTGTTTCCCCCGTATACCAGCATGCTGCCGTTCTCGATGGTTATTTCGCCGTTCAGATCAATGCCCGATAATGTGTCCTGGTGCAGTTCCAGCATGCCGCCCAAAGGTCCCAGGTAATATTTTCCCATAAGTCCGTTATCTGCCAGGTCAGCTGCTTCGAATGAACCTCCGTTGACCCTGAGCAGTCCGGAAGTCCAGTCGTATGATGAACACTGAACTTCAGCCCCTGCCGGAATATTGAGGTAGGTGTATCCTTTGGCTAATTCGAGATTGTTAAAGATTTCGTCCGAACATTGCTGGTTCTGTGTGGTACTATTGAAAACAACTTTGCCCGTGGACTCCACAAAACCGTCAGGGCCCACGAGATTCATCCAGTCTCCGCCAATATAGACAGTAAATGCTTGTGGGTTCAGGAAGCCTGCTTCTATCGTGAGGTCATTGTTAATCGCGAGGTTTCCGGTGCAAGCGAAATTACCGTGAATGTTCAGGTTATGAAAGAAATTGCCATTATCGCAATAAATATAATAATTGCCGGATCCGGTGGGGCCATTCATCAGGACTGTACCACCGCTTGGCTGGAAGACCAGCGGCGAGGTCGCCCAAATTGTTCCTCCGGTTGAAATGAGGCCTCCGCTGACCTGACAATCAAAGCCGGCTATAAACTCCACGCTGCTATGAATATCCAGGGTACCGGAGCTGAGTTCCAGTCTACCGCGAAAGGAACACAATGAAAGGACATTCTCCAGCAAGCTTGTAAAACTGCCTCCCTGAATGATCAGATTCCCTGTTGGCTCAAGGATGAATAAATAGTTAACGACTACGGTTCCTGAGTTCACTGCCAGATTTCCGCCAAGTTGAAACCAGGAGTAAGTGTTCTTCAGAAATCCGGTCGACAAATTCATGCTGCTTCCCGGCTGGATGTTTAGTTCTCCGGTAACGATAATCTTTGCCGACTGCACCTGGAAGGTACTATTGGGTTGCAATGTCATGGTCCCTGAAACCCGCATGGTATCCAGCGAGGAAGTATGGATGTAAACATGATTGCCGCTGCTGCCTGATTTATTGATCACCAGGTTCCCAAAACGAGCATCTGCATCGTCACAACGAATGGTGGAAGTTTGTGCAGTATTGAAGATAACCTGGTTCGGGGCAGTTAAAACCACGTTCGTACCGGATTCAAAAGTCCAGTCGTTTCCAATAAGAAACTGACCCGTCGAAATGCTGCCGCTTGAACCGCTTCGCCAGATGATGTCCCCGTCAACTACCACACTGTCGTCAGGATTCATTAACTGAAGTTGTCCACTGATATCCAGCAATTGCTCAACATGAATTTTGGAAGCAATGAAGGTACGCAATAAGCCTTGCTGAATATCTAATTTCCGGCAATGTATCAGTCGCGTCAAAGGGCTGGGCATGACATAAGGGGCTTCAGAACTGATCGTGATCTCATTAAATGGAAGTACCGACCTTATAGCCTGTACCACTCCTGTATTCCCGGCATTAAAAGTCACCTTGCTTCCGGTTCCTGCATTGAATCCGACGGAAGATGAAACAGTTGTGTTGAAATCTTCCCAGTCACCTCCTATATGGATATTCACAGGTGCAGCATCATCCGCATTCAAACCGGCATTAGATTCAATTCTGAGATCATCGCCTACGGAAAGGGTGGAGCCTGTATTCATTTCAAGGGTTCCCTGAAGGATTTTCATGTCATCTGTCATTGAAATATAACCGTCTATCACCAGGTCAAGGCTTCCGGAGGCGGTTTTATCCACAACCATGGTATTGAACTGTTCATTCCCGATGATCTGGGCACTGGTGTTCCCGTTAAAAACCACCGTACTTCCGCTTTCCAGGAAGTTAGCCGCACCTGCCGTATTGGTCCAGTTGCCGGCAAGATAAATGGTGTCGTTGGGATCAAGGGTACCGCTTGAAAGGGTGAGGCTACCCTTCAGGTCCATTGTGGTGGAAGCTGTTACGGTATTTAACAGGGGTCCGTCCCCGGGTGAAAAAGCATCATTCGACCGGATGTCATCCTTCTCCCGGTTCATGTAAGGGTTCTGGGGCTCACCATCGAGCGTATACGTGATTCCTTTGTTGAAAACCAGGTTGTTGAATTTACTCCCGTTGACCTGGTAATAGGTGGCATTGGTGCTGCCGTACATCTCGAAAGTCCCCTTGCTCAGGTTCCAGTCGGTCCGGTAGCAATGCAGGTTACCGGCTGTCCTGATGGTCCCTCCGGTAATGTTCTGTGTCAATGAGAACCCTGAGTTGTTGATCCTGATACCCTGTCCCTTGAAGTCAAGGATACCTCCCGACATGGTGATGGAGGCATTGGTGCTCCATGGCCAGTAACTCATGCTGGTACCGCCGTGCACATTAAACAATCCTCCTGTTATCTCCAGATTGCCGTTCAGATCAACATAACCGTCTGCGTTGCTTAGGTCTATCTGGCCACCCGCAGCAAGCTTGTAATTGCCTGTTATCCCATTGTAAAACAGATCGTTTGCGATGAAGTGGCCACTCATGACATAGATTTTGCCTAAATCAAGCTTTAAAACTGAACAGGTTACAGTTCCTCCATCAACATGGAAAATACCAAGGGCATCGGTTTTGTCAATCACCAGGGTATGAAAGGTTTCCGTATCACATATCTGATAGTCCAATCCTTCAAAGAAAACGGAAGAGGTGCTTTCAATAAAAGCTGATGGACCGACATTATTGAACCAATGACCATTGATGTGGATGTTGTAGGTAGCTGTGGGGGATGGCCCGTTGGTGGTGCTGAGAATGCCGCTTTCTATAAACATATCATTATCCACATGCAAGTCGTTGTAATCAATATACACAGTACCGGATGGTTTGTTGATACGTACATTCCAGAAGACAGTGTTTCCGTCAATATCCTGGATGTATTGCGTGCCGCTCCCGTTGAAAACCACCTCACCCAGTTGGAAATCATATGCCGTATTGTTCTCAACCCGGAAATTCTTACCAATCTCGAATCTGGTTAAACTCACGTTTGATCCGTCGAGAAAGATAGCACCTCCGGCAACGCTGATGTTTCCACCATCAAGTGTGCCTCCCGCCTGGACTTCCAGGGCCGAGGATCCGGTACCGTTTATCGTCAGTTCCTCTTCCCAATAGCGATCAAGGATTCCCTCCCTGACGGAAACACTGGTTGCAACCACCACGTCAGAACTCAACTGGAGTCTATCATCGCTGTTGGTTTTCTCAACACGGATATTGGTGTATGTATCATTGCTATTAGCATCATACCAATCTGTGTTTCCGCTTCCCTTGAAATACAAATAGGAGGTCCCGTTCTGGGTGAAAGTTCCCAGGTTTGAAATAAAATCTCCGTAAACGTTCAAATAGCTGGTTGCGTTCTGTGTAAGCACCGCTGAACTGCCAATGGTAAGGTTCTTGCAGGAGGCAGACAGACCATTGCCAATCACAGGTTGAAAAGGCGTTCCGCTGTTGATAATGACATTGGTCTGGTAATCAGGCACCACCCCTGTAGACCAGTTGCCTGCTGTATTCCAGTTCGTGGATACCGTACCCTCCCAATAGGCGTTTAGCGTTATTTCCAAACTGTAGTCACAGGCAACTCCATTGTTGGACCATACACACAAGCCATACCAGTCTGAACTCGTGATGTTGAAAGAGAAGGATTCTTCATCATAGCCGAATGTCAAATCTTTGGAGGCAATGGCTGCACTCCGTCCTGCATAATAGGCAGAACCGTTTGATTTGTATAATCCGAACCCCATATCGGTAACCGGATTGGATGTCCTTAGAATAAAAGTGTAGTTGCCCGGGTTGAGCTGAATATCGTACATCTCAACCACATCGTACTCCACCCATGAATAAGTCTGCAAAGGACCCACAGCCAGGGTCTCGTCCCCGCCTTCAAATTCGGCACGCCCGAACATCAAGCCCGGGCTGGAACTGGCCCTGATGCCTCTGTATTTTAACGGGGAATGGTTGTTGTCAACCACGACAAAATCAACACTGGTTCCGACACCGTAGGTGGATTGTGCCACGGGGGGCGAGGTAAACAGGGTGTCATCGTAGAGATAGATGTTCCAGTTGTCATCCACATGCACATTTCTGATACCCACCGCACACCAGTTGGCTAAGTTGTTCTTGTATTTGTAATCCTTGGGATTGGCATTCACTATGCTCATCACATCCTCCAACAGTTCAGGAAGTGCCGGCAGGGGTGCCGGTTCCGGAAAAGTTTGCTGGGCAATGGCATGACCTGCAGACATAAGTAGCATAAGGATCACGACTGGGATACGAGTTAAGTGATTCTTCATAAGAATAAAGTTTATAATGTTGTACTTCAGCAAGTTCACTAAAAAGACAGGGCGGTGATGGCAGTTGCCCCTGCAGCATTTCAACAGATAGGATATAAATGGATGCGACATGCAATATACGATCATATTGGGGGCTTGTCAAGATAGAGACGCCAATTTAACATATGTTATCCCATCTGCCTTATGCGAAATGGTGATTTTCAGACATAAACAGAGCCAAAATCATTTTAATTTTTCCTTATACTTGCATTGAATTTTCCGAGGCATGCCATCACACAGCTTACTTTTCCTTCCCCTGTTTCGCCACCGCTCATACCAGACCTCCGGTTCACTTTCGGTAATGGCATGGAAACGTTTCCGTAAGGATGGCGTCGCCATGATATCGCTCTGCTTCATTGGTGTTGCTGTGTTGGCAGGTATCCTTGCGTATCTCATCACTCCTGATGAAACCCCCTTTGCCAACAAACAGTTCCTCGAACTCGGCACGCTGAAGCCCGGGACAAAGGTCCTGATGCTCAGCATTGACAAACAGGACAGCGTGGCAAAGCTGTCGTGGTGGCGAAAGATGATTGCCGGACAGAAGAGCCGCAAGACTGAAATCCCGCTCAACCGCTATGAGATAAGAAATGGTGTGCTTCACGCGGAGACATATACTGGTATTGAAGGTGAAAGGGGAGAGGCCATCGTGATGGAAACCGGAAGAAAAGGATTCAGCATAGATGAAAAACGTTACTGGCTGGGAACCGACCGCTATGGCAGGGATGTGCTCAGCATGCTGGTCATAGGCACCAGGGTGAGCCTTTCTGTCGGCTTCATTTCTGTGCTGATCTCCCTTGTCCTTGGCATCAGCCTGGGTGCCATCGCGGGCTTTTTCAGGGGATGGGCCGATCAGCTTATCATGTGGCTGATCAATGTGGTCTGGAGCATTCCCACCCTGCTGCTGGTCATTGCCATCACCTTTGCCCTTGGCAGGGGCTTCTGGCAGGTGTTTATTGCGGTCGGGCTCACCATGTGGGTGGAAGTGGCCAGGATCGTCAGAGGGCAAATCCTGGGCATACGGGAGAAAGAATACGTGGAAGCTGCCAGGGCACTGGGCTTCAGCAATACCAGGATCATCATCCGCCATATCCTCCCCAATGCCATGAGCCCGGTCATCGTGATCTCTGCCGCCAACTTCGCTTCCGCCATCCTGCTCGAAGCAGGTCTCAGCTTCCTCGGCATCGGGGTGCAACCGCCCATGCCTTCCTGGGGCAGCATGATCAGGGACAATTATCCCTATATTATCCTCGATGCCGCTTATCTTGCCATCCTGCCCGGCCTGGCCATCATGCTGATGGTACTGGCATTCATGCTCGTGGGGAACGGCCTGAGAGATGCACTGGATGTGAAAGCAAAATAATTTTTTCCGGAGTTTGCATAATTTTTATTAATTTTGAACCTTTCTCTTTTAAGAATGATTCCTAAAAAGACATTATTCTCGTGAAAATCAGTATAAATAAACTTAAAGAGAACATAAGGAATGCAGGACTGAGGGTCACCCCGCAGCGCCTGGCCGTTCTGGAAGCAGTGAACATGCTGGGAAACCATCCGACGGTTGAACACTTACTCCAACAGCTGCACAAGCGACACCCCGGAATTGCCACAGGGACTGTTTATAAGGTACTGGATACCCTGGTGGCGCATCAGCTGATCAGCAGAGTGAAAACAGACCATGAAGTCACCCGTTACGACGGGATCATGGATCACCATCATCATGTGTATCACCAGGGCTCGGACAAGATCACAGACTATCAGGATCAGGAACTGGATATCCTTCTGCAGGAGTATTTCCGGAAGCATGCTATCCCCGGCTTCTGCATCCGGGAAGTCCGCCTGCAGATCATAGGAGAATCCATTGAAGATGAAAGAAATACAAACGACACATTCCCTAAATAGTCAATAACTTTTAACCATCAGTGCCATGGACGAAAAGAAAAAGCTGACCACTGCCTCCGGGCGGCCATATACTGAGAATGAAGACAGTATGACCGCCGGTCCGAGGGGGCCCATCATGTTGCAGGATTATGTCCTCCATGAAAAACTTGCACATTTCAACCGGGAACGCATTCCTGAGCGCGTAGTACATGCCAAGGGAACCGGTGCCTTTGGGAAATTCAGCGTTACAGGAGACATCACCCGCTATACCAAAGCAAAACTGTTTGGCAAGGTGGGGAACAGCTGCCGGGTGTTTGTACGTTTCTCCACTGTGGGCGGGGAAAAAGGAAGCGCCGATACGGAACGTGATCCGCGGGGCTTCGCCGTTAAATTCTATACGGAAGATGGTAACTGGGATCTGGTCGGAAACAACACCCCCGTGTTCTTTATCAAGGATCCGAAGAAATTTCCTGATTTTGTGCATACCCAGAAAAGAGATCCGAAGACCAACCTCAAGTGCCCCACCATGATGTGGGACTACTGGAGCCTGAACCCCGAAAGCCTCCACCAGGTCATGATCCTGTTCAGCAACAGGGGAACCCCGGATGGGTACCGTTTTATGAACGGATACGGCAGTCATACCTTTTCCATGATCAATGCGGATAATGAGCGGGTCTGGGTGAAATTCCATTTCAAGACATTACAGGGAAACAGAACATTGACGGGAGCCAGGGCTGAGGAATTGCGCGGGTCGGATCCGGATTATGCCCAGCGCGACCTGGTGGAAGCCATCGGCAAGGGAGAATTTCCGAAATGGGCGTTGAAGATCCAGGTGATGACAGAAATCCAGGCTCATAAACTACCCTGGAATCCTTTTGATATCACCAAGATCTGGCCACATGCCGACTTCCCGCTGATCGATGCCGGCATCATGGAACTCAATGAGATCCCGGCCAACTATTTCGAGGATGTGGAACAGTCGGCCTTTGCGCCTGCCCATGTGGTTGACGGGATCGGACTTTCCCCTGACAAACTGCTTCAGGGCCGTATCCTTGCTTATCCCGATGCCCACCGTTACCGCCTGGGAGCCAATTATGAGCAGATCCCGGTGAACAGGCCGCTTAAACCCGCTGCCCATTACCAGCGCGATGGCATGATGAGCGTGATGGGCAATGGGGGAGATGCACCCAATTATTCCCCAAACAGCTTCGACAAGATAGAAGCTGATCCGGCATACAGAGAACCGGCGCTGCCACTGGAAGCAGCCCCCGCAGACTTTTACGACCGGAACGAGGGTGACGATCACTATTCCCAGCCCGGCGATCTTTACCGCAAAGTGATGAATGATGAAGACAGGAAGCATACGGTGATGAACCTGCTCTCATCCCTTAAAGGAGTGGGCGGTCCGAAGAAGGATGAAATCCTTATGAGGCAACTGGATCATTTTTATAAGGTGGATCGGGATCTGGCGAAACAGCTGGCCGGGGGGCTTGGAGTTACGTTCCCGCGCTGATTTTTTTTTATTTAGGTTTCCAGGTCTGCCGGATTCTTTTATACTTTAGTATGAAAAATCTAACGTATGAAGCAGACTTACATCATTTTAGTCATGACCCTTATGTCCATGCAGGTTTTCTGCCAGGGCAGCTGGGTTTACAAAGCGCCTCTCCCTGCAGCACGGGCTGAGTTGGCGCTCACGGCTTTTGCCAGCAATATCTTTGTGCTTGGAGGAACGGACACCAGCGGTGCGGGTACGCCCTGGCTCGATGTCTATTATCCATTCAACAACAGTTTCACCAGCATGAACCCCATGCCTACGCCCAGGGAAGAACTGGTGGCCTGTGAGTACGGGGGAGAAATCTATGCCATCGGTGGCGGATTCGACCCCAATAGCATTGTGGCAGTGGAAACGTATAACTTTCTCACAGGCAATTGGGGTATCCGGCCGGCCATGCCGACCGGCAGAAGGGAGGCCTGCCTTGCCGTGGTCAATAACAAGATATATATATTCGGGGGCTTGGGCTCGCCAAATGCCGGCAAGGCCGTGGAGTGTTTCGACCCGTCAACGAATATCTGGGTCAGCAAAACACCACTGGCCTCCGAACGGAAATACTGTGCCGTGGGCGTGGTGAACGGAAAAGTGTACCTCATAGGCGGGGATGTGGCTTCAGGCCATACTGCGGAGTGTTCGGAATATAATCCGGCAACGGATACCTGGACCGCTAAAAGCCCCGCTCCATATGTTTTCACCAGGGCTGCCTCATGTGTGTATCAGAACAAGATCTATATCATTGGCGGCTACACAGGCCAGGCTTCCGGGGATGTGATGGCATATGACCCTGCAACCGACACATATACCATCCTGCCTTCACTGAATGTGCCGAGAGAATCCCTGGCCGCCGCCCAGGTCAATGGGAAAATCTTTGCGATGGGAGGGTTTGATGACCAGAGAGTGCCGCTGGATGTGAACGAAATGCTGGACCTGACAACCCTGACTGATGAAGCTGATCCGAAACCTGAATTGAAAGCCTGGGTGCAGGACAATATGTTGCGCTTATACTCCGGAATGCAGGGAGATGCTGTCATCACCCTGTCTGACCTTGCCGGAAGGGAGATCATGCGGGAAAACACCCTGCTGCTTCGCACCGGAAACAGTTTTGACATTCCTTCCTTGCTGAAAGGAATCTACCTGTTGTCGGTCCGCGGCGATGAGGGTGTGGTCAGCGTGAAGCTGGTGGTACCATAAAACATTCGACCCCGAAGGGGTCGCATGTTTATAGCACGATGCCATCGCAATCCGTTCACGACCCCGAAGGGGTCGTATGTAATCCGGGGTGAAATTCTTCTGTTCCGTTCCTGATCCTCCCGCAATATTTGCAAAACGGCAGCTCAAATTGCAGAAATCCGTTTTCATTCAGCCTTTGACGGAGGTAATTTTATGATAACATTTAAAACCTCCAGCCATGAAAACAAATTACAAAGCAAGCTGCCGGGAAAGGATAGATCAGCTCCTGCCCCGCATTTCACTGACAGCATGGCCCTTCACAAGGCATGCGATGCTGGCAGTCACCCTTTCTATCTGCTTATCATTTCCTGCCGTATTTGCCCAAACCACCCTGTCACTTCAGTTCACTGCCCTGAATAACCAGGCCTACGAACAGCTCGACAGTATCCGGGTCTGCAACCTCACCCATCCGGGTGACACCATGTTGTATTTCCCCGATACTACACTCATATTATATTATGTTACCGGTCTGAGCGGCGGAGGAAATGTTGTCGCGGAACAGACCAGGTTAAGCCTGCATGCCGGGAATCCATACTCAGACCATACGACTGTTGGTTTGTACCTGCCTTCCGGTGGAAATACCACGCTGAACATCCTGGATATCACCGGCAAAAGGTTGAGTCACTGGACCGGCTTTCTTGAACGAGGTGAACATTCTTTCCAGGTCAGTGGCGGGGTGGCAGGCATGTATGTCCTGCAGCTGCTTTCAGGTAGGGAAAAATGCAGTTTGCGTCTGGTCTCTGCATGTCAGAGCGGAAGCGATCTTCCCCTGATCAACTATGTTTCAGGACAAGCCAGTGCTTCATCTGATCTAAAGAACAGTTTGATATTAAATGACTTTTGGTTCTGTCCGGGCGATGAATTGCTTTGTATCGGCTACGCCGGGACCCTTGAATCCGGATTCAATATCAGCCCACAGGTATCTGCCCTGCATGTTTTTCAGTTTGCATCCGGGATTCCCTGTCCCGATGCCGATTCGGTACTGTATGAGGGTCAGTGGTATCATACGGTGCAGATTTTCAGTCAGTGCTGGATGGCCGAGAACCTCAACGTCGGGGTTAAGATTAACACCCCCACGGCACAAACCAACAACGGTATCATCGAGAAATACTGTTTAAGCAACAATGCCAATTCTTGCCTGACTTATGGCGGTGTTTACCTTTGGGATGAAATGATGCAGTATTCCACGGTACCCGGGGCACAGGGGATTTGTCCCACCGGCTGGCATATCCCCACCGACCATGACTGGCAGGTGCTGGCCGGAGCGGCCGATTCCTATTATCCCATAGGACATAGTCTGTGGAATTATACCGGCAATCTCGGAAATGATTGCGGTTATCACCTGAAATCGACCACGGGATGGTACAGCAATGGCAACGGCACTAATATGTACGGTTTTAATGCGATTTCCGGCGGGTTTTATTATTACACCGGGAATTGGGCAGGAGGAAGTCTGTACACAGGTTTTTTTACTTCGAACATGGAGACCGCCCAGGATGCCATGACGTATGGTTTGTCATGGGTGTACTATGAGGTCATGAGGGGCCCGCGTGAAAAAGCCAATGCCATGCCGGTGCGTTGTATCAGAGATTTTTAACAATTAAAATAAGACCAATGAAGACAATTGCTTGTTTTACAGCCCTGTTGCTGTCAGGTCTGCTGCTTGGCGCACAGGAAACAAGAAAGGACAGCATCTACTACCAGGGCAGGTACTACCAAAAAAATGACCCGGGTTATGAATCAGCTAAAAAATACTATGATTCAAGGAATTACGAGATCAACTTCATGCCGGGACTGGGTTATTCGGTTTACACACCCAAGGGCAATGATTCGACGGGAATGATGCAGGGGTTTGTAGTTGAATATTTATTGTTCTGTTTTGTGAGTGAGAACGACAAACCCGGACCCAGTCATGTACGCTGGTATTCCAAGTTCAACATCATGAACAGCGACAGGGAAGGGATCACGGATTTGTTTTATTATGCGTTGGGTGTGAGTTTTTCATTCGAAAAGAACCCCAAACGCAGGGCAATGATCCCGTATTTCGGACTTGAACTGGCCGGTTCCTCTCAAAAGCAGTGGGGAACTACGGCAGTCTTCACTCCAACGGCCGGACTACACTGGTATATCACCCGCAATATCATGGTGCACAGCCAGGCAGGATATGCATACCCCGTCACCAATTTCGACCTGCTGCAGGGCTGGTATTACACGGCGAGCCTGAATTTTGCCCTGTGGTGATCAAACATTCATGGCCGCAATGCGATGCCGGAACTGGGCCACGTGATCCATCATGGCATTGAAAAAGCGGCTTCGTTCCTTGGATGCGGATGTGCTGATCAGGATGGAATTTTTAATCAGACCTTTGATAAATACGGACAGCCTTCCGCAAAAAGCCGGATCTTCGGTCACAAGCAGGGAGATCACATTATAGGTGAGATAGGCGATCTTACGCTCACCCGTTTCAATCAGCACAGAATTATCGTTGAGTACCACTTCATTCTCATACAGCTGAAACGAATGTTCGACCCCATGCGGACTCTGCAGAAAATGATACTTATAGCCATGCTCTGCCTGGGATTCCATATGCCTGATCCAGAGTTCCAGTTTGTCGCATAAAAGCTCAATGTCATCCCTTTCCCTGAATACTCCTGATATCCAGTAGTGTTCAATCTGCCTCAGAAAGATGGAAAAGGTGTCTTCATTCCAGATTTCAATGGCCGGAGTTTTGATAAAGCTTAGCAACAACTTTTCGCCGATTTCCTGTATCGTTTCATCGTACTCATCGAAACTGAATTTCTTATCCCGGTATTCCCGGAAATTGAAGAGGGTCTTCTGCCAGAAAAACACTTTAAATGCCGCTATTTCCGGAACCTGGAAAAAATGGAAGAATGGGATGTCTTTGGCTGCGTATATAATGGACGGATTTTTCAAAGATGAGAGCTGCTGAAGATCCTGGTGTATCTTTTTGAGCCAGTCCGGCAGATTCGTCGAACCCGGCTCAACGGCCAGTTCATCAAAGGCCACTTTCCCGGACCTGACTTCGAAAAGCGAGTCGACCGAGATACCAAAATGTCTTGACAGCAGGTACAATTCTTCCAGGCTGACCGGAGTTTCGCCCCTGATCCGTCGGTAAGCGCTGTCGGTCCCGATTCCCAGCAGTTCTGAAATTTCATGTACACACTGGTGTTCAGGCCCGATATGGCGCTGGATTTCCCTGAACAGATTCTGTTGCATTCCCGGGGCTTGGTTCATGTTGCGATGAAAATGATGGATAAACAAATGTACGATACAATATACCATATGTCAAATTAAAATCAGGCGCATGATTTTTAAGCCCGGGTATTGACATATTGATTGAAATTCTGTATATTGCAATCAAATTCAAACGATTATGGCAATGCGGTCTTTTCTCATTGGCATCCTGCTCTGTTTATCAGGTCTGACAGGCAGTGCTCAGTTTATTTTGCAACAGGTTACAGCGACGGCCGGCTCTGTTGAAAAGAGTGGGGGATTGCAGCTGAGTGCCACACTTGGCGAGCTTGCCGTCACCAGGCTCCCCTCTTCAGCGTATCAGCTTACCCAGGGTTTTCAGCAAGCCTGGCGTTCTTATCATGCATGGGGGAAGCTTTCCTACCTGAATATGCTGAATACCCCTCTGGGGAATTCCATGGTCTATCTGTTCAATATGAACGGGATGCCAGCCGACAGCACCCTGACAAGACCGGATGGCAGCTTTTATTTCTTCAGACCGGTGGATGATACCGTCATCTTTGATGCAATGATTGCACAGGCCTGGGGAGGAGTCAACGCGACGGATGCACTCCTGGTGCTGAAGCATTTTACAGGTTTTATCCAGTTACAGGATCTGTATTACCGTGCTGCCGATGTTGACGGTTCGGAAAATGTCAACAGCATTGATGCACTCATGATCGCCAGAAGATATGCCGGTTTGATTACCGCTTTCCCGGCAGGAGACTGGTCAATCACAAGAGATACAATGACAACAGGCGTTTTACCGCTGTATTTTGAATCAGAAGCATTGTGCACCGGAGACGTGAACGGCTCTTTTCAGCCAGGGCTAAAAACGGCATCAGCCCCTGATATTATTTCGCGGGGCACCCTGTTTGTGCCTGAATCAGGACTCATCAGCATTCCGCTGCATGTGACGGAAAAAATCAAGCTCGGAGCAGTGTCTCTTGTTCTCGGGAATTTCCAGAAATATTTTCACATTGAAGAGGTCAGCATGAACTGCAATCATGGATCGCTTTGCTGGAAAGCCTTCAGCGACCAGCTGAGGATCGCGTGGTGGTCGGACAGGGAATTCAGTCTTGCGCAGGAAAGTCCTTTGATGTTTATCCTGCTCCGCATGAAAACCGGTGTCTGTCTTCCCGATGAATGGTGTCTCCGGCCTGAGGAGGAGTCAGAATTAGCTGATCCTGATGGAAATTCACTGCAATCTATTTTGCTCTGCCAACCCGGAATTCAATTCCTTGGTAAAAATGAAAGCCTTCAAATTGGCAAGGGTATTCCCAATCCCGCTAAGCTGAGTTGCTCCTTTCCCGTATTTCTGACTGAACCGGCGCTTATCCGGGTCAGCCTGAAAACGGCAGCAGGAGCCTGTGTACGGGAATACACCCATGATTTTCCTGCAGGGGCCAATGAATGTACTTTAGATTTAAATGATTGTATACCTGGTATTTACCTTGCCAGGTTTGAAATAACTATGCAGCGGATAAGCTATACCTGCAGCAGAAAAGTCATATTGATTCCGTAAACAACAATTAACACATAACCCAATGGAAACAAGATTTTTTCGTTCCGTTTTGGCCATCGTACTGTTGCTTAGCACATTGACAGGAGGAGCCCAGGTGCCTCTCGGGTTTAATTACCAGGCCGTATTGCGTGATTCCCTGGGTAATCCGCTGGTCAACCAGGATGTCGTTGTCAGGCTCAGTATTAGCCAGTCCAATCCCGCAAAAGCCGGTGGGTCCGTGCTTGCCGGCCCTGCTGATGTGCTTGTTTACAGAGAAACCCATGCACTGACCACCGATCAGTTCGGCCTCATCAGCCTGGTGGTTGGACACGGCATTCCCGAAGCCGGTAATTTCGGGCAGATCAACTGGTCGCTGATGAATTACCTGCTTGGGGTAGAGGTGGATGTGAACGGTATGGGGTTATTCATTCCTCTCGGGTTCAACCAGTTGATGGCAGTGCCTTATGCATTACATGCTACCAAGGCCAGTATGTACATCGATGACCTGATGGATGCCCGCTCAGACTGGATCAGTGTTTACCTTGGCAACGGCAGCGGTGATGCAGATGTGGGCAATACATCCAATGTGGGACTGGGACAGCAAAGCCTGCATGAAAACGAGACCGGGTTCAATAATGTGGCGGTTGGATCCCTGTCCATGGAAGTGAATACTACCGGGCATCTGAACACTGCCGTTGGTTATCAGAGTCTGAATGCCAACATTGACGGTCGTTCCAATGTGGCCATCGGCCACCTGAATATGAAGCATAACACCGGAGGGAACCTGAATACTGCCTTAGGTGCCGCAGCTTTGCGCGACAACCTGACCGGCGAGGGTAATACCGCACTGGGATTCGAAGCTGCAAGAAGCAACAAGACCGGCTATTCCAATGTGGCTGTCGGAGTACGGGCACTTTACCACAACGAGGAGGTGAGTAATTGTGTGGCCGTGGGTGATTCGGCATTGTTTCACAACGGATCCAACACTACATATGCGGATGAAGGTTCAAGAAATGTAGCAGTGGGATCCAAGGCCATGTTCAGCAATACATGGGGCTTTGGCAATACAGCACTCGGAGATGGCAGCCTGTATGATAACCTGTATGGTATTTTTAACCTGGCCTGTGGTTATTCAGCCCTGTATAATCTCCAGGCGGGGGATTATAATGTGGCTCTGGGACCGCAATCACTTTCAGGCATGACAGTGGGAAATCATAACATTGCGCTTGGTCATTATGCGATGGGAGAGAGTAATCTGAGTGAACACAACATCGCCATTGGCAATTCATCTCTTAAATCGAATCAGAGCGGTGCATGGAATATTGCCATCGGCGAAAGTGCATTCCAGTCTAATATCCATGGAAGCAGGAATATCGCCATTGGAATTGATGCCGGTCACTTCAATGAAGAAGGAGATCATAACATTGCCATCGGAGAATCGGCGCTTTTTTCAAATATGCTTCAATCCAATCTTATCGGACTCGGAAGATTTGCCTTGTATGACAACACCGGAGGAACGGAAAACATCGGCATCGGGAATTATTCACTCTGGAATAACTCCTCAGGTTCATCTAACCTGGCCATCGGAAATTACAGCCTGAGTGAAAGCCTGGAAGGGCACGGTAACACATCCCTGGGCATATATGCCTTAGAAAACGGACAATCCGAAAACAATACCGTGGTGGGTTGCTTTGCGGCCAGAATGAACCAGAATTCGGCTTACAATACAGCGGTTGGTTACAGGGCATTGTATGCCAATCACACCGGGAATTACAATACCGCGGTCGGTACCTGGGCAATGGAGAATGCCAATCTCGGCCATGAATGCGTGGCCGTGGGCTGTGAGGGACTTTATTATAACGTGGGGACCGGTAATGTGGCTGTTGGTTTTAAGGCACTGAATTTAAACAATGTCGGAGACTGTAATACTGCGGTGGGGCATGAAGCGGGATATGGTGCAGGCAACCCGGGTAGTTACAATACTTTTCTTGGTAACAATTCCAATGAAGCAGTCGACGGGGTTGAAAACTCAATGGCTCTGGGGAATAACACCGTAGTCAGCGCTTCACAGCAAATCCGGCTCGGGAATGTGGCAATCACAAGCATTGGAGGTGTTGTAGGCTGGTCCACTACCTCCGATGCCCGTTTTAAAAAGACAGTGAGGGAGGATGTAAAGGGCCTGGATTTCATCATGCAATTGCGACCCCTTACCTATACGGTTGATGTCTTTGCTGTGGAGAACTACCTGGGTATGAAGGAAAGCGGGAAGGAACTTCCTGAAGCAATGCGTCAGAAAGCCATGATGCGGTACTGCGGTTTTCTTGCCCAGGAAGTAGAAACAGCAGCACAGGCTTGCGGATTCGATTTCAGCGGCGTAGATCCCCCTAAAAACGGGCAGGATTTATATGGTCTGCGATATGCAGAATTTGTGGTTCCCCTGGTGAAGGCCGTCCAGGAACAGCAGCAAATGATGAAAGTCCTGGAGGAAAGAATCAGGATACTGGAAGCGAATCAGGATTTGCCGGATAAGTAAAAGTCGCTACTCCCTTTTTCATACCTTGCGTGGAAATTCTCAGGGCATGAAATTCCTTACTGCATCAGAAATCACCGAATGGTCCGGAATCAGGGACCGAATTGTCTATGAATCACTTGAGCCTGCACCGCATTTGACAGAACCGATCCGGCCCGGGCTGAGAAATGCCTTTCATTATTTTGCCGGAACCTGCCTGCTGACGAAGGGAAAACAGGATTTGGGCAGGCATTGGATTTTAGCCGGTGTAGCTGGCGAGGAAGGAGGGCTTTTTTCCAATTCATTTATGGCCAGTTACTTGCAGAGAACTGACGGCAAACTGCTGATTCCGGAAACGATCTTTGAAGATGCCCGGCCATTCATTCATTTCGCTGGTGTTCCGGTCATGAAATCCTCGCGTGATACCTTTGTCAATCAATGTGCCCGTGCCTTACCAGCATTTAATAAGCCATTGAAGATCATGGATATAGGCTGTGGTCACGGCGCATTGCTCGTACAACTGGTACAACAACTCAGGATGCATGGTTTGGTAAATGAGGTAGCGGAATTCCTGCTGATCGATCCTTCTGCCGATATGCTCAGGCTGGCCGAGAAAAATGTATCGGATGCCTTCCCGGCTGCAAAGGTTCACAAAGGGCAGTACCGTATCCAGGAGTTTTCGGATAAAGTGACGGGTTCATACGACATTGCCCTGGCATCCCTTTCATATCACCACATGCCTTATGAAACAAAAGCGGAACACCTGAAGAAACTCAGCCGGCACATCCGGTTCTTCCTGCTTTTTGAACTGGATGCGAATAACGATACACCTGAACTTCACAGCCCGGAACTTGCCCTCTCGCTTTACCAGTCATACGGCGCCATCATGGACTTCATCTTCTCCCACGATGCTCCGGTCGAAGTTGCCGTCGCCTCCATCGACAAATTCCTGATGGCTGAGGCGGTTTCCTTTCTGACAGAGCCGAGGGGAATCCGCACGGATTATCATATGCTGAGAAATCAGTGGCATGATGTATTCCGTGAAGGCCTCGGTGCCGGTTTTGAATGTGTTGCCGACTCCATATGCTATGGAGATGAAAACGTGGGCCTGTTTACCATGATATATGGCCCGGGATCCTGACACCCGCTCATGCAGGGGAAAGTTATTAAAAATATTCATTAAAGATATTGACATGAGGGCAACCAATATTTTTCACCTTGTCAACTTTATTATTGTCTGCTGCTAATTCCATTATCTTTGCACAGCCGGTAAATTGATTGTTATTTTATTTAAGGTATTCATAATCATATATTTATTACCAAGAAAAACAATGTACATGAAAGTCAGACTGCATTTGCTTACCCTAATCCTGGTTTCATTCACCATGGTGGTGATCCATGCATGTAAAAAAGATGATGACAGCGATCCCGCGAACCAGGAGATACGTGACATTGACGGGAATGTTTATACTGCAGTGACCATCGGCAACCAGGTCTGGATGGCACAGAACCTGAAAACCACCCGCTTCAGGGATGGCAGTGCCCTGGCATATCCCGGCAGTGATCTGACCGGATGGAAAAACAATACCACCGGTGCTTATGCCTACCTGTTCAACGATGAAGCAAGTTTCAGGGAAACCTATGGTGCCTTGTATAACTGGGCGGCTGTCAATACCGGAAAGTTATGCCCTGAAGGCTGGCATGTGCCCACGGAGTCGGACTGGAACCTGCTTTTCGGTTTCCTTGGTGATTCCATGGTGGCAGGCGGGAAGATGAAAACCTCCGATACCACCTTGTGGCTGAGTCCAAACACCGGTGCATCCAATTCAAGCGGTTTCTCCGCACTGCCGGGAGGGTACCGCGACCATAACGGTATGGACGGACTGCTGAAAAAGAACGCCTTCTTCTGGACAGCCGACAATGCTTCCACAAACAACGCCTGGCATCACAAGCTCGATTACCAGTCGACGCAGGCCTACGGAGGGAAAAGAAACAAAAGGTACGGACTGTCGGTACGGTGCTTGAAAGACTAGGGTTATGCGTTGTTAATCAACGATAACGACTTTTTATTCAAAGTTGTGGACGGCATTCCGCCTGCGCAACATTTGTTTGCATTGAAGGATTTAGCCTAAAATTCTTCCCTCAAATATTCAAGAACTGCTTTCTCAAGTTTCTTCGTAACGGATTGCCATCGCAATGAATGGCCTGGCATTACTAACGGCCATTCTGATTCATTCACATCTTTAAAATATACAAGGCTTTTAAGTACATGGTTAATTTGCTTCTGCTGGTATTTCATCCGGTAAAACCCAAGCATATCTGCTATTGTGTATTGACTGAGAAGAAAATAAATATCCGCAAAATCCTTTATTCGTTGTCCGCTGGCAGAGATGGCATTCAGTTTCATTGCGATAATATCGGGGATGGAGCATGTTTCAATCCCATCAATTCTTAGATGTGGGAAAATATACGGATAACGGTGCGCCATGATGTCAACATTGATGCCATTGATGCTTCCACGTATTGTGTTTTCAGCCTGGTGAAACAGTTGGATATCAAATTCTTGCTTTAATTGTTCCTGTAAGGTGCCGCTATCGAAATTGAAATTGCAAAACAAATCAATGTCCAGCGAATGCCTGTGTTTCAGCTGTAATGCCAGGGCGGTACCTCCAACCAGGTAAAACTCCTTCAGGCTGTTTAGTCCTTGTAAGGCTATTATGAGTTCCAGCGTTGTTTTTTCGACCGGGTACGATGGTAACATTTAAACTGATTCAAGGGTTTGTTGAATACAATGGATGCAAAATTCAATGTTTTGGGATCCAGATAGTTCAATGTCTGAAGTGTGCTCACAACTTCTTCCTCTCCGTAATAACGGATGATTTCCCTGATTGCGGGTACATCCCCTAAAGTAAAGATTCGTTCGATGATGACCCGTTTGTGGGCATGGTTTTCCATTCGTGCAATATTAAAGTCCCAGAAATATACAGGATACTTCTGTCCGAAAGAATGATTTTTGTTTTGCATAGATCCCTTATTGCAATGCGAAGATACGAAAAAATGAGGGTAATTCGGTTGTTATGTCCAGCTGCAGGCACAACCTTTTTACCATTTTATGGCAGTGAATGCTTGATGAAATGTATATATTTGGTCCGGGAAATTCTAAGGCTGCAATATGATCACAGAAAACCACCAACTACTGATTGCCAGATCTGAAAAAGATCTCACGCTCATACCCCGCATGGCCAACCGCCATGGCCTGATCACCGGGGCCACCGGTACAGGAAAAACAGTTACGCTGCAGGTGCTGGCCGAAGCCTTCAGTTCCATCGGCGTCCCTGTTTTTGTATCCGACATCAAAGGGGACTTCTCCGGCATCTCAAAACCAGGGGAATCCAAACCGAAAATTGAGGAAAGGATACAGAAAATGGGGATTCAAGGCTTCAGTTATCAGAATTTTCCTGTTTGCTTCTGGGATATGTACGCTGAAAAGGGTCATCCTTTACGCACGACTATTTCGGAAATGGGGCCGGTTTTACTCAGCAGACTACTGAATCTCAACGATATCCAGTCAAGCGTGCTTTCGCTTGTTTTCCGGATTGCCGACGACAATGAATTGTTGCTCATCGACCTGAAAGACCTTCAGAAAATGCTGGAGTATGTGGGCAACAACAGGGCTGACTTCACCACTGCATACGGTAATATCTCTGCTGCGAGCATCGGAGCCATCCAGCGGGAACTGATGGCGCTTGAGGACCAGGGTGCTGCGGGCTTTTTCGGTGAACCGGCCATCGATGTGTTTGACTTCATTCAGACCGATCACAGGGGCAGGGGCGTGGTGAACATTCTTGCAGCCGATAAACTGATGCTGGCTCCGGGAGCCTATGCCACCCTGCTGCTGTATCTGCTTTCGGAACTGTGGGAACAGCTTCCTGAAGTGGGCGACCTGGACAAACCCAAACTGGTGTTTTTCTTCGATGAGGCGCACCTGCTGTTCACCGACACGCCGCAGGTTCTCATGGACAAGATAGAACAGGTGGTGAGACTCATCAGATCCAAAGGCGTCGGTATCTATTTCTGCACCCAGAACCCCATTGATATCCCGGATAAGATCCTGGGTCAGCTGGGCAATAAAGTGCAGCACGCCCTCAGGGCGTTTACACCAAGGGATCAGAAAGCCGTCAGGACTGCAGCTGAAACATTCCGGCCAAATCCTGCCTTAAACGTAGAGCAGGTGATCACCGAACTCGGAGTTGGTGAAGCGCTCGTTTCTTTCCTTGACGAAAAAGGAACCCCCGGAATGGTGGAAAGGGCTTTGATCCTGCCGCCCCAGGGACAGATAGGGCCCGTCACATCAGCCGAAAGAGATGCGATACTGCGTTCATCCCTGATCTACGGCGTATATGAGAAATCAGTGGATAAAGTATCTGCTTTTGAGATCCTTTCTGAAAGAATAGCCCGCCAGCAACAGGAAATCCTGGATCAGAAGGCACAGGAAACCAGGGAAAAAGAGGAAAAACAACAGGCGAGGGAGGAAAAGCAAAAGCAGGGTGGAGCAGGAGGAATGCTTGGTGATATGGCAAAGTATATGGGGCAGTCGGTTACCCGCCAGCTCGGAAGCCAGATTGCAAGAGCCCTCGTCAGGGGTATCCTCGGCGGACTGAGCGGTGGGAAAAGAAGGTAGGGAAATGAGCCCCTGGCAGCCACAGGATTACCTCACTTCTTCCCTGCCATCCAGGTGTTTTGCAAAACGCCCCTTGTCCCGCGGGTGAACCATATCAGGCCTTGGCCAGGGCCAGCCGCCGAAACGGGTCTGACGGAAATCCGAAAAAGCCTTACGAATCTCATCCTCCGTATTCATTACGAACGGACCGTACTGCACAACAGGCTCATTGACAGCTTTCCCCTGGAGGAGGACAAGATGTGCCGGCCTGTCACCATTCTGAATGACTACCGGCATCTCCGAGCGGAGCCGGATCGCTTGTTTTGATGGTATCTTCTGTCCTTCAATCAATAGTTCGCCTCCTTCATAGAAATAGAGACAACGGAACAGGCCGGGGGAGGCTGCCTCAAATTCAAGGGTTGCATCTGCCTGAAGATCGATGGTAAAGATTGCCACCTCATTTTCAGGAAATGCTGCCCAGGAATCAGGGGCTGGATCAGCCGCCTTTGTTCCGTGGAATGACCCGGCAATAATGGCGATACTGACTTCCCGGCCTGCGGCGTCTCTGATCACTTTCACCGGAATATCTTCCGCCCAGAGCATTTTGAAATGTGGTTGGACCATTTTCCTTTCCGCCGGGAGATTCAGCCAGACCTGGAATAATTCGAGCGGGTTTCTGCCACCGGGATTCAGCAGGGGGAACATCTCGCTGTGCTGCAGGCCCGAACCTGCCGTCATCCATTGTACATCCCCGTTACCGTAGCGTCCGGCCTGCCCGTGGGAATCGGAATGGTCCACAATTCCGGTCCGCACAATGGTTACCGTTTCAAATCCCCGGTGCGGATGCGCGGGGAAGCCGGGTACACTGTCGCCATGGTACATGCGGAAGCCGTCCTTCAGGGTGAAATCCTCTCCAAGATTACGTCCGTCAAGTGAAACATCAGGTCCCAGGGAGTAATTTCCTGCCGGATAATCATCCCGGTGGTGGGCACAAAACAAAAAGGGATCGCCGACAGGCCAAAGGAAATCCAATGCCTGCAGGCTGAGAATAGCGGGTGATTTCATCGTGTCAGGATTTAGTTGTTGGGCATCAATGTTCCAATGAATGCTCAGGCAAACGACCGTGAGGATAATTGATGTTTTCATTTTTTTTCCCGGTAATTTAACATCAAACAAGGCAAAGATACTGAATCGGCCGTTCTTTTCAAGCCTGTGGGTAGGCTTTGGTCAGGTTAATACCGAAAAAACACAGGAATGCGAAAAATGTGCATCCAAAGTCATCGGTATAAAGAATCTTAACTCATACTTGACAGGTTTGCATCTGCAAAGCTGTTTAGTATGAGTAATGCCGTACACCGCTGTAGCTAATATTTTCGGAAAACCATTCTGTGTCGGCATAACCGAAGATTGCATCGCATTTTCACTAAGATTCAGTAGCCTTGTATATCAGACAACCAAAGTCCCCCTGACATGTCTGCTATAGAGGAAGAACATGGGATTGCGAAAACGTATTTCCCTATTTACCGGTATCACTGGATCAGAAACTGCACCATTTATTTAAACAAGACAGATGCACTATCAAACCGTATTCAGCCTGTTACTTGCCTCGTGCACCTGCCTGCAGGCCTTCAGCCAGGAGAACACCTACCTCAGCAGCAATCCGGTTTGGCGAATCACAAGTATTTGCAATACAGGAGGTTACTGCATTCAAAATGAAGACTATAATTACTTTACAGACGGTGATACCCTTGTCGGGCAGGTACAGTATAAAATGATGTATCGAAAAGGTGAGGGAAGCTATTTCTGGATGTCAGCCCCTCCCGTACCGCCCGGATGCAGCGGTACATACTGGTATATCAATCCCCAGCCGTCGTTTCTGCTCAGGTCGGAAGGAAAGCAGATGTATATCCGGGAACTTGCAGATACTGCCGAACATCTGCTGTATGATTTCGACCTCGAAGCAGGGGATAGCCTGCCCCTGACATACAACAACTTCAGCAACAATGTTTACGTCAGCTTTGTTGACAGCTTTCCAACACCCCAGGGATACCGCAAAAAGTTCAGTCTCAGTGGTGACACATGGTCACAGTATCTGTTGGAGGGGATAGGTCATGACATGGGACTGACAGAACCGCTTCAGATTCCGTTGGAATGCGGGTACCAGCTCACCTGCTTCAGTCTGGATGATACAGCCTGCTATCCTGCCATCGGACCCGGCTGCAATCTGCCGGTAGGGCATGAGGAAAAAGACCTGGATGACGCCTTTTCCATGCTGCCAAATCCGGCTTCATCAGTTGTAATACTGCAGAGCAAGTACCTGCTGCAGGGAGCCACATTGTCTGTTTTTAATTGTTACGGCCAAAAAATCAGGGAGATACATAACATGGCCGGAACCACCTGCACCATTGACTGCAGTGGCCTCAGTCAAGGGCTTTATATCTTTTCACTGATGATGCCGGATAAGGCCGCACATTGCGGTAAGATGCTTATATGCCGGCAGGATTGAGTGCTTTATGATTGTTTCGGGGGGCCAGACCATACAGGTACATTTCCGAAATTGAAGGTTTTTTAAAATGTTCTGTATGGAGTAAAATAGTTTATATTTGACGATTCTATTTTTTTTCTATATGAAACATCAACTCTTCCGGATTACCCTCATTATGAGTGTGTTAGTAAGCGGACTCAAAGCACAGCCCTTAAGTGTGAAGCTTCCTCTCAACTTGTTGGCGCAGCCAGGTTCGCAGGTCAGCATACCTGTAACAGTTATGCAATTCGATTCTGTATGTAACATCAGCCTGGTGTTCAGCTATGATACCACTGTCCTTGCTTATTCAGGCTTTACCATGAGTCCCGCCTATCCGGGCGGGATGTACTTTGGTAACCAGAGTTTCAACCAGTTTCGCTTTGGATGGTTTGCCCTGTTCCCTTTTGGTTTGTCCGACGGTGACACCCTCTTTTCAGTCCATTTTAACTACCTGGGCGGCAATACGCAGTTAAACTGGAGTACGCTGCCAGATGAATGCCTGATTGGCGACTGCGAAACTGGTGAGAAACCACTGATCCTGGTCAGCGGAGCCGTGGTTTCTCAACCCGCAACAGGACAGATTTCAGGGGTTCTTGTTTATGACAATCTACTGCAGTCGCCTCTCAGCGGTGTGGAAATCATCCTGCTTGACGGAAACGGACAGGAGCTCGGCAATGCTGTCACTGACAACAACGGGCAGTATTCTTTTCAGGTTACCGCTGCCGGGACTTATCAGCTTCAGGTAGTGCCGACACTTCCGTGGGGTTCCGTAAACAGCACTGATGCACTCAGGATCGTGCAGCACTTTGCGGGAGTCAGTCTCCTGCAGGGCCTCGCACTGGCAGCGGCCGACGTCAATGCCAACGGCTATGTCAATGCCGGAGATGCCTTGTCGGTGTTGAAACGCTTTACGGATCTGATAAGCAGTTTTCCTTCAGGGGACTGGGTCTTCGATATCCCTCCCATCCAGATGGACAATCTCACCATCCTGACCGTCAATGTGAAAGCCTTGTTTAACGGAGATGTGGATCGCTCATATCTTCCGTAATAATTCCATGTCGTATTCATTTTTAAAACAGAGATAATGAAATTTCAGTCAGGTCAAAAGTTGATAATCACCCTTGCCGGGTTTTTGCTAATCAACAGTTGCGTTCTTGCACAGGCTTCGATTCATTGTCATGTCAGCTATGCCAATGCAGCCCAGACCCCGATCCACGACAGTGCACTGGTTCAACTCTACCAGAGTGGAGTGCTCATCACCGGGATTCCTCCCGACAGTAACGGTGATGTTGTGTTCGATGCCCTGCCGGCGGGAGACTACACACTGAAAGTGAGCGTCACTAAGAAGTCAGGCGGTTATAATGCAATGGATTCCTACCTGATTGTAAGACATTTCGTTGGCATGACGCCTGCCCTGACAGGCATCAACCTGGTTGCGGCTGACGTGAACGGAAGCGGTGGAATACCGGGTTCAGCGGATGAATTGGCCATCGTCCGTCGTTTCATACATATGATACCTTCCTTTATGCCCCCAAATGTTCCTCCGCCGGGCAGGCCCGACTGGGTGTCTGAAACCCATACTGTCATTCTTACCGATGGTACCACCGAAACCGTCAATATCAGGGTGTTGTGCACCGGAGATGTGAACGGGAGCTTTACGCCATATTGACAGCGCTTGTTTACGAATTCAGCATCGAGGAAGACCCTCGGGGGTTTTATCATTAGGGATTTTCTGCTATGCCGGTGATGCTGGTGACACAAATCGCATCCCTGTTTTCTTTCGGTTTTAGTGATATTTCCTGAATAATCAGCTATTGTAACCGGATTTTCCACTTGCTGAAGGTGGGTGCTAGCGCTGGTTTTTAACCTTCAATGTCACGGATTAATAATGACCGGGTCGTTGTCTGATGTCAGACACATTTTTCAGTTTTTACCATTAACAGATTTTTAACAGCCATTTGCCTGACAGGCATTGATAATTTATTTTAATTTGGTCTGAATTAAAATAGCACCATTATGAAAAAAATTACCATTACGCTGTTTTCGGTATTCTTCTTATATCTGTTGACCACTTTGCCGGCCAGGGCTGTAAAGCATGTAATCATGCAGCAGGGACTGACATTTTCACCAGCGGTACTGGAGAATGTCATAGTAGGGGATACCATTCGCTGGGTTTGGACAAGCGGCTTTCATACCACGACTTCATCAGAAATACCCTCCGGAGCCGAAGCCTGGGACGCCATATTAAGCAGTTCAAGCCAGGTATTTGAATATGCTGTTCAGATCCCCGGGGAGTACCTTTATGTCTGTACGCCTCACGAAATTATGGGTATGGTAGGTTCCTTCACCGCGTCTCCGGGTGGCAGCACCATACAGGGAGTACTCAGTTATGCCAACGGACTCTCAAGTGGCATGTCGAACTCAGGCATTCGGTTGAAAGACCTTGGTGATAATTTAATTGATGAAGCCAACACGGACATGAACGGCAGTTTCCAATTTACGGAGGTGATGGATGGCACCTATATCCTTGAATCATACACAACCTTGCCATGGGGTGGGGTAAACGCCACTGATGCCTTTGCGATTCTGAAGCATTTCGTCAACATGACCCCGCTGACAGGCTACAAACTCAATGCAGCTGATGTGGACAATTCAGGATTCATCAATGCCATTGATGCCCTGAGCGCTTCGAAGCGTTTTGTCGGGCAGATTTCATCATTTCCTGCAGGCGACTGGTACCTGACCACTGTCCAGGTCGTTGTTTCCGGAAGCGCAACTTACCCGGTAAACCTGAAAGGGATCTGTTACGGGGATGCGGATGGATCGTATTCACCCTGATTAAGCCCCCCTTCGTATGGCATCGTCTGATCCGGCGTAACCGGCCCTGTCCCGTTTCCTGCTCCGTGATGAATCAGCAAAGCGGATTTGCAGGGGACTTATCCCTTTTTACTCAAATGACTTCTGAAACACACTTCGCCTTCCTGTGTTCTTCGGTATCTCTTCTTGATAAATAAAAAAATCCGGTCGCTGATCCGTAACATGATTTGGATTACTTTTGGCCGCTGATGAGTCGGATGTCCGCAGCCTTTGCGAGTATTGGGATCTTTCACGTGAACCACCATTTCTTCTTACATTGCTAATATTTTCTTTATGAGCAGATTACTTATGTTTCTGATATTGCTGGCGGCAGCATCAGAAGCCAGCACCCAAGCCATTGACGTGTTTCATGAATCTTTTGAGGCTCCGGCTTTCGACGACAGTGTGACCACCACCCAGACTGTGCCAGGGATCAAGGATTGGAATATCAGCACAAGGCTCCACTACCAGGGCTCGTGTTCCGACACCTGCCGGGTGAAGAACGCTGCTACTACTTACCTCACCACAGCAGCCTTCAGCACAGTCGGTTATACATTTGTCATGCTTGAGTTTGCACAAATCGCCAAGCTTGATTTCCTGGACAATGCCACCATTGAAGTATCATCAAACGGCGGTGTCACCTGGACACAGCTTAGCGGGGCACACTACCTGGGCACCGGACTGTTCGGCACCATCGGCAACAAGTTCGCAGCAAATTCATATGGTTTGTTGTGGCAGCCTTCGACTCCGTCGGCCATACCCCAGAACACCTGGTGGAAACTCGAGCAGTTCAATGTTAGCAGTCTGATTGCCAGTTGCGCCAACGCGAAGGTCAGATTCAAACTGATGGATGGGGGAGTGACAGGACCCAATTCGAACTATGGATGGTGTCTGGATGCGATCAAAGTCATTTGCGGCCTGTCCGAACTGATCCCGCCAACGATTACGCTTTTAAATACCAATCCTTCCGGTACGGTCAATCATGCCGGCCCTTTCGCAGTAAAAGCGAAGGTCAGCGATGCCAGCGGCATTGATACGGCTTATCTTGTTTATACGTTTGACAACGGGATTCCTGACACTGCGGGGATGACCATGGTAGCGGCCGACACCATGCAGGCAGTGATCCCGCCGGTCACGGATTCTGTGACGATTTGCTATCACGTGGTGGCGATCGATGCGTCTCTTTCTCACAATGCAGGCCGTAACCCGCTGACAGGCTGTAACAGCTTCCTTGTGGTGCCCCCGCTTGTCCTGCCCTGGCTCGACAATTTTGACGGGGCATCCACTGCATGGACGACTTCAGGAACCGGCACCATCTGGCAACGCGGAACGCCTGCCTTTGGTGCCACCAACACGGCATACTCCCCGCCCAACGCCTGGGATGTGAACCTCACCACGGCCTGCGGACATAATGCAAACTGCGCTTTAATATCACCGGTTTTCAATTTAACCGGGAGTTTAAATCCTTCATTGTCTTTCAGGCTGAACTTCAAGACTGAAGCATCATATGACGGCACCCACCTGGAATACACCCTTGATGGCACGACCTGGTCAGTACTTGGAACTGTCGGAGATCCGTTGGGGAGCAACTGGTACAACAGTGCTATCATGGGCAATACGCTGCCCTCCTGGAATGGTAACTCCTCAGGGTGGCAATTGTGCACCTACGCGCTGAGCCAGTTTTCCAACGTCGCCTGGCTCCGGTTCAGGTTTGTTTTCCGGTCGGATGCTTCAGGAAATTCAGACGGGTGTTCCATCGATGATTTTAAAATCACACCTTCGGGTAATAACGAAGTTTCCCTCCTTTTCATCGACAGCCCCGTTTCGGGTTGTTCGCTGGGCCAGGAAACAGTTAGCCTGAAAATCAAAAACAAAGGTAATCTGCCGGTTTCCGGGGGGCTAACGGCCGCTTACCGGCTCGATGCAAACCCTGTGGTGTCACAAGCCGTACCCGGCACTATCCAGTCGGGGGATACGCTGACATTCACTTTTAATCTCCCGGTGAATCTCAGTGCGGGCCAGGCTGACTCGGTCTTCTCTCTCAAAGCCTGGGTAGCTCTGGCTAATGATCCTGACCCGGGCGATGATACGCTGACCACAAGCATACAGTCAAAGCTGGCACCACCGCCGCCGCAAGTAGTCAATCAATCTGGTAATTACGGTTCAACGGCCACACTGACAGCCGTTTCCGCTGTACCGGTAAGATGGTATAACGCGGCTACGGGAGGCGTGCTGTTGTCTTCCCAGAACCCCTTTACCTCGCCGCCACTGTTTGCAACCACAGTATATTATGTGGAAGCCCGCTCCCCGAACGGATGCACCTCGGTCCGGGTGCCTGACACTGTTTTTGTTTTGATCCCCGGACAGGATGCCAGCTTACTTGCAATCCTGACGCCTTCCTCCGGCAACTATCTCACCGGTGCGGAAGCTGTGAATATACGAGTCTGCAACAACGGTACGGGAGCCATTAACGGCTTCAGCGCCTCCTACCGGATCGACAACCTGCCTGCCGTGACAGAAACCGTGAATGATACCATCCTGCCATCGGATACAATAGCCTGCACTTTTGTCACACCGGCTGACTTGTCCACTTTCGGATACTACAAGATCAAATCCTGGGTAATTGCTGCAGGCGACCCTTTCCATTCTAACGATACACTCATTGAATATGTATCAAACCAGCCATTCAGTTTTTGTGCTTCATCCGCGAGTTCATCCGGCGACGCAATTGATATCGGCAGGGTACAACTGGGCGACCTGGACAACGGACAGGACTACCCGGTGATCTTCAATGACTCGGCTATCCGCGGCTATTCGGATTTTACTGCCGCTGTCCCCCCTGTCAATCTATCCAGAGGACATTCCTATCGGGTTTCTGTCAGCCCCGTTTTTTCTGAGGAAAGATATATCAACGCCTGCAAGGTCTTTGCCGACTGGAACCACAACGGGCTGTTCGAGGTGGGAACAGAGACTGCCTTCACCTCAATTGCGGGTACGTTCCTCCCATACACAGGCCTGATCACGGTTCCCGCCGATGCGTATCCGGGTGAAATAAGGCTGAGAGTGGTGCTTCGACAAACCTGGGATCCCGCCGGCATTAATCCCTGCGGTAATTACCAGACCGGCGAGACAGAGGATTACACAGCCCTGATAGTTGATGGTCCTGTCCTTTCTGATATTCAACCCATCCTGATACAGCAGCCACCATCAGCTTATGAGTCAGATTCATCCTATTCCCCGGTGGTTCTTGTGAAAAATAACGGGTCGGTAGCTGTCAATGCTTTCACTTTATCTTACAAGCTCGACAATTCCCCGGCGGTAAGCCTGCCTTTCACCGGGTTTCTGGCAGCGGGCGGCATCACGTCGCTAAGCTTTCCGACGGTGGTATTGCCTGCCGGATTGCACCAGCTCTGCGTATACAGTTCCTGCGGGATTGATACGCTACCCTCCAACGATACCATTTGCCAGGAGGTCTACGGCTCGCTGTTTTATACCCTTCCCATGACGGATTCCCTGGATGGCACGTCCTATGTCTGGCAGACAGTTACTAATAACCCGGCAACACAGTGGGTTCACGGGCCGGTACAGCCGGGGGGATTTCCCACTCAGGGCGCTCATTCTCCGCCAAATGTGTGGGCAGTGAACCCCGGAACAGGGTCTTATGCAGCCAACTCCCGCTGTGAGCTGATCACCCAGGAATTTCCCCTGCTGGCCGGATACCAGGCCACACTCACGTTCTGGTTCACCCTGATGACAGATACCCAGGCCGACGGTTTTCACATCGAATTCAGCACTGACGGTGGGAATACCTGGCTGATGCTGGGTACACCTTACAGCCCGGTTTGGTGTTACTGCGGTTACCATTGGTATCCATCAAAGAAGAGCGCCGACGGGCAGTTCGGATGGAGCGGAAGCTACCCCTGGACTTATGCCGTCCATGACCTGGGCCAGGCAGGTAACCTCGATGGGACAGTCCGTCTGAAATTCGTATTTGTCTCAGATGGGACAGGCGCCTCTGGCGGTGCAGCCATCGACGATCTGAGGATCTACTATGCACCCTCGACGGATGCAGGCATTTCTCACCTGGTAGAACCTAGTCAGCACCTGGTGGCGGGCGGGGAGGTCTATGCCGCTTTCAACCTTTTCAATTTCGGCAATTCCATATACGGAATCGATGCCGGCTACCAGGTCGACAACGGACCGGTGGTATCGCAGAATTACATCTTTAATTTCGGCCTTGAATACATGGAAGGAACAAATATTCTTTTCACGAATAAGTTCACTGTTCCGACCGGTGATTTTACCCTGAAGATGTTTTTTCATACACCGGACGATGAGAACCCCGGCAATGATACGCTCGTTGTCAACCTGCACGGTTATTACCCATGCCAGTCAGTAGATGCAAAGCTTGATACCGCATTGCTGTCGCCTATGATCAATCCGCTCAACTATATTCTGGCCTGCCCTGGTCAACAAGTCCACTTTGCCGCGTCAGGGATTTATAACGAGAACAACACCAGTTATTTCCAGGAGGATGCTACTTCTGTTTTTACGTGGGAGATGGGGGACGGGACAATCCTGAGTGGCCAGGCCGTCGATCATAGTTACCAGTCAGGCGGGACTTTCCACGTAAGGTACAAGGTACATGACTTTAACCTCTGTGAATCGCCCTTTATTGACGGGCCCCTCGTGGTAATCAATGATCATCCGGTTTCAGCGGTGAATCCTTTGGCAGCGGATTGTCCCGGCCATCAGCAAACCATCACTATCGGCCACAGCGACACCAATACGATCAGCTTGGCAAAGGTTCTGGAACCTGTTCTGCTGCTACAACTTTCCTGCCAGACACCGGGATTCATTCCAGATGCGGGTTACAATGTGGGTGAATGCTATTCTTCAGTGCTGAATGTCAGTTTGTTTGATACGGGGGCAGTGATCACCCAGCCGGAGGATCTTGCTGCAGTCTGTATCAACATGGAGCATTCCTATACAGGCGATCTTGATATCACCCTGACTTGTCCGACCGGACAGAGTGTGGTGCTCAAATCCTATGTTCAGTCTGGGAGTGCTTATCTGGGTGTTCCTCTGGGCGGCGCGTCCCATGACATGTATGATTGCAGCAACGTCCCCTGCCAGTACGATCCTTTGCAGAATCCTCCCGGGGCAGGATGGACCTATTGTTTCTCACCCGCTGCTTCGAATCCTTCCATCAATGCTGTTGCCAACATGCAGGGTTCCATTCCGGCCGGGAGCTACCAGCCTTCGGCCGGCTTTGCCACACTGGCTGGATGCCCTGTCAATGGTACATGGTCACTGACCGTCTGTGATCACTGGGCGATCGACAATGGCTGGGTTTTTGGATGGAATTTGATGTTCAGCCCGGATATCATGGCTCCGCTGACTGCCCTGGAACCACTTCCGGATACCGTTATCTGGTCAGGAAACGATATTCTTTCGGCCGGCAATACCATGGCTGTGATACAGCCTTCATTTCAGGGGACCCATCCCTGTCATGTATCTTTGGTTTATAACACCGGATGCGTATTTGATACAACCATCCTGGTGGAAGCGGTTGAATCTTTCCAGGCCGACTGTGGTCCGGATCTGATGCTTCAGCAAGCGGGCATTGCAGGCCTGTCGGTCATGGCTCCCGCTGCAGTTCCGCCACTGACTTACCAATGGAGTACCGGAGATAACACGCAGTTGATCAATGTGTTTGTGCTTTCAGATTCAAGCTTTACCGTAACTGTCACGGATGGTACCGGCTGCTCATCAGCAGACACTGTCAATGTAGTTACCGGTGTTTGTCCTTCACTTTCCGGATTTTTTACCTATGACAATGTCGCGAATACACCCCTGACCAATACCAAGCTGAAGCTGAAACAGGGAAATGCCGTCATTGACAGCACCATTACCGCCTTGAACGGGCACTATCTCATGCCGGCCTTGTGTCAGCCCGGCCCATACTTGCTTGCGCCAAGCTGTAATAAAACCCCTGGCGGATACAATGCAGCGGATGCCCTGAAGGCCATGAACTATTTCGTAGGCAGCACTTCACTGGGTGATTTGCAGCAGCAGGCCGCAGATGTTGACAATTCAGGCAGCATCAATGCAGTGGATGCCCTGAACATCATGAAACGCTTCGTGGGTATGACTGCTGCGTTTCCAGTCGGAGACTGGGTTTATGAAGCCGGTGATTTGGATATCGGCCCGTATTACAATGTTGAAAAGGACATGAAAACCCTTTGTACAGGCGATGTGGACCGGTCTTTCACACCCCAGTTGAAAGCAATGCCGGCAATCTCACAGGCTTGTTCAGATGATTTCCTTCATATCAGGGTAGGGGAGAACTTTGAACTGCCCGTTTTTACGCGTGTTCCCGGAACGTTTCATGCCATTTCGCTGGTACTTGGTTATGATCCGGGACTTTTAGAGATTCTATCAGTAGTACCCGCTCCAGGACTCACAGAAGATGGAAGCTTCCTTTTTCATATTTCCGGAGGAGAATGCCGTATCGCGTGGTACAGTCTGCTCACGCCCGAGCTGATTCCAGAAATGCCCCTGCTGACACTGACGTGCAGAATGAAATCCGACCGGCAGCCGACCATCAGGATTGAAGGGAACAGTATGTTTACCGGTGCAGAAGGAAATACATTGCACGGATCCGTCCTGTTGTGGCCCGGTTTGCAGATTAGCCGGTCCCTCAACGACCTGAGTGTATTCCCGAATCCTGCTAATACTGATTTCAGTGTCCGTTTCAGGCTTGATGAGCCGGGTGAAATCAGCCTCTGGCTGGTGAATACCCTGGGGCACAGGATCTGCCTGCTGTCTGAGCGCACACTGAGCAAAGGCGAACATACACTGTATTTTCAGGATACTGATCTGAACCCCGGATTGTATCTTCTGCAGCTTTATTTAGAAACCGGACCGGGCTTGGAACAAAGATGGGTAATGCTGTCGATATGTGAGTGATGACAGTACGGAAGGACAATTACTACCGGAAGTAATCAGGTTGCGAAATACAGGTGCACCTGGTAAATGGGCGGATCCGCGATGAAAAGGTAGATCTCATAGCTCAGCAGGTATTCCAGGTTCAGGTGGGTGATCCCGTTAATGATCAGCATATTACCTGAGAAGCTGTGCTCAGGGTCAAAATACTCCTTCCAGGGTTCGCCGTCGAGATAGGTATAGATTACGGCAATGGATTTCCCGTCTAACGATGCTTTCAGATCCGCCGTGACCTCGTCGGCATTGCTTGTCCGGATGATCGTTTGTTCTTCTTTGGTGCAGGCTGTGAGGATTATCATGGCCAGGATGCAATACAGGGCTAATTGCTTCATCATCATCAGGCATTTGATTTTACCAAAGATAGTGAATCCGGGAGGATTTGTCAAGAAAGAAGTTTGAAAGATGAAGTATGAGGTAAGAGGTATCTACGGCCAGAGAAAAACAGATGCGCTTCCAGCCAGATCAAATCAACCAGGGATGGTCAATCGACTTCATGCATGACAGTCTATGGGACGGAGTTGGAAGCACTCGTTCAGCCTGATGTTAATCAGGGATAGCAAATCAGGAAATCCTTGGCACCAAAATCGTGTTGCAGATGCTGACAAGTGAACATACATTATTTATGTTTCCGTTGTCCTTACTTGAATCCCGGGACCGATAGCAGCAAATATCGTTTCGCTTTGCTGTCAAAAATCCGTATGCATATGTGAGATGGGGAGATTTCCTGCAAGTATCCTGATATGGACCTGACCATTCGGGAGATCGGGTCAATGCCATGCAGGCTACCGGAAAATCAGTTTTCCAGTGGAGATCAGATTCCCCTTATCCGGGATTCTGTAAAAGTAAATCCCACCAGGGAGTCCGTTGCGCTTGATCAAGGTTTGACTGCCAAGAAGAGAGACCTCCTGCACACTGACACCGGGTAAGGTAAACAACTGGAAAGTCGCGTTTTGGAATTGATTCGGGGTTTCAATCAGGAATTCCGTAATGACAGGATTCGGGCTTATCTTCAACTTATCTTTTGTTTCCGTGGTATGGTTAAAGTTCATGACCAGTTCGCAATTGCCGCCTGTGAAAGGGTAAAGCTGCTGGCCGTTCTGTGAGAAGCAGTCAAGGTGCCCTCCGGATTCAAATACAAACAGTCCTTCCACCAATCCGGTAATGCTTCCAATGCCTTCAATAAGCTTCGTTTGCATTGAGAGCATCTCGACCTGGAATGATTTTCGGTAACCGTTGCCAATCATCATCGAATCAATGGAAACGACACGGGCACCAATAGAGTAAGGGCAATTGAAGGTATTGAGTGTATCGCCGACATTCAGTGAGAAATCATACAGCAGGGCTTCAGTGGTGTCACCCCAGGGAATGAAATACACCTGTTTCAAACCGGTATCCTGTCTGATGGCACAAAAGTAGGCGGGTTCAGAATCGTATATCCAATTATCACACATGTGAGTCAGGAAACTGGGGAAACCGACCCATCCGTAATAGTGAATCTGATGATAGGACATTGCGTTGATTACTGTATCACCGGCCATATGGTAATACCTGTCATAACAGTAATCCGGTTCCCACCCGCCGTATGAAACGCTCCAGGCAGCATTATCTTCGGGAAAGGGGTGGTAGGTGCCAGTCTGAGCATAGGAATCGTTGATGGTCATCAGAAAACTGATTCCAAAAGATGTCACAATCCTAAATGTCCGGAAGAGAAGGGAGGAAGTGCTCATGGGTTGAAGCGTTTAAATGATACAGAACAGTTGCGTGAGTGAAGTTCAGAAGAATGTAAGGTATTCCTGGTTCAAACCATTCCCGCTTCACATTGCTGCCAATATCCGGTATGGTAATTTTATATGTCTTTATCCCCGATACCGGAGTGTAAAGACAATCAAATATGTTGTGCGTTGTCCGGTATTTTCAGAAATGAAAAGGATAGGGATTGCAGCGAATCCGGTTTAACCGATCAGAAAGCTATTGAGTGTAAAAACATTCTTGCATTCTTGACTTCTTGCATTCTTGCAATCTTGAATGGTGGGTGGTAAAAATTTGACGAAAATTTCCAAATCGGGCAGATTTTGCATCTATACAGGAAACGGAAAACCATGAATGAGTTCAGGGAAAGGATGAAGGAGAGGACACTGGGAATTGCAGTGATGGTGCTCGAAGTATGTGACAAATTACCTGCCACATCGGCCAACAGTGCTATCACCAGCCAGCTTGTACGGAGTATTACCTCTGTGGGTGCGAATTACCGCGAAGCCTGCAGGGCAAAGTCAAGGGCAGATTTTATCAGCAAGATGCAGACTGTAGAGGCTGAATGTGATGAATCACTTTACTGGCTTGCGTTGATAGAAGCCCGCCATCATTCTGGCGACATTGGGCTTCAAAGGATTAAGCAAGAATTGAACGAATTACTTTCGATTGTGGTAAGAGCAGTGAAAACGGCGAAGAAAGACGTTTGATATTGCCTGACTGCAAGAATTCGGGAATGCAAGAAGGCAAGACGGAAATTTGAGTGCAAAAACATGCTTGCATTCTTGCAATCTTGCACTCTGGCACTCACTAGTGGTACGAGCGGTGAAAACGGCTAAGAAAGACGTTTGATATTGCCTGAATGCAAGAATTCGGGAATGCAAGAAGGCAAGACGGAAATTTGAGTGCAAAAACATGCTTGCATTCTTGCAATCTTGCCCTCTGGCACTCAAATTTGGGTGGAAGATGGGACTCGAACCCACGACCTACGGAACCACAATCCGACGCTCTAACCAGCTGAGCTACATCCACCGTATGGGGTGCAAAGATAATATTTTTCCGGAATACAAGGCAAGATTTTCGAAAGGTTTGCGGATGGCGGTTCAGGCGTACCCCATGATACGGTATGTGATCATACCCAGCATTTCGTGCAACAGGCTGTGATAAAAGATAAAGGCCCCGGCGGAGGGGAGCAGGAGATGATCAGGGGTAAAGCGGCGGGGTCCGGTGTTTTTGTTTGTGGTGTACAGGTCGCAGCGGATACCCTGCTTTTTGAAACATGCTGCGGCACGCCTCATGTGAAAAGCACTGGTGATCAGCAGACTGCTGCTGCCGTGTGGTAGTTTGGCAAGGAGCTTTGCACTTTCCACCGCATTCTCGTGGGTGTTGTCGGACAGGGAGTCGAGCAGGAGATCGGTTTCCGGGATTCCGATGCTGAGCAGGTAATCCCTGATCATGCATCCTTCCGGTGGTTGTGTGCGTATGAGTTCACCCGAACCTGCCGAAATCAGGATCTTTTTTATCCGGCCGCTGTGATAGAGGGCCATAGTCTGGAAGAGTCTGTCTGTATTGTGGCGGAAGATCAGACGGTGGTTGGATCTGTCCTTCTGGACGATACCCCCGCCAAGGAGAATACCCACATCGTAGGACGCTTTCCCGGGATCGCCCGACATGACGGGGTACTCCCAAAGACGCATGACTTCACCGGCAAGGAATAGATTACCGAAGAGAAAGAAAAGGGCAAAGGAAAGCATCAGCAGCTTCCGGCCTGCAGGTCTTTTGCGCCTGATCACCGCAAATATCAGCAACAGGCCAATCCACAGCAGGGGAGAAAGCAGGCTGCCGAGTATTTTTGAAACGGGAAAGAAGAAACTCAGGCTTGTCAAGGCATGCAGGTATTATCGCGTGAGATGGTCATTTGCGGAGCCAGTCTAATAGGAACCTGCCCGTTTCCGGAGGAACCATTCCAGTGAGAGCAGGAGCAGGATGAGTCCGAGTACCCAGGGCAGGTTGTTCAGGTCGGTATACTTTTTCCGGGTATAGGCGATGCTTTTCACGTCTTCCCTGCTTTTAATCATGCTGGGAAGTTTCATCAGGTCTGCAGGATAAATCATCTCACCGCCACTCTGGGCCGCCAGGTTGAACAAGAGGTGATGGTCGGCACGGGTGTTCACTTTTTCTATCTGCAGAGGAGCCACGGTGAATTCGCCCGAAGCACGGAGAATATTGTCCCCCAGCCTTGTCTGGGCCACATAGGTATATATTCCGGCGGGAAGCAGGCCGGCATTCAACTGGTAAGCATTGCCACTGCGTGAAAATACATACGGAAAGTGCTGGCCGTCCTCCCCTGTGATGGTAACCTCCACCTCCCCTTCGTTCACCAGTTCATAGGACGGATTGTACACTTCGGCAGTAAGCGTCACGGCTTCGTTTTCCACATAGCGGAAGCCGGCGTATACCCTGAACAAGTCCTTGTTAAGCCGAATGCTGAGGTATTGTACCATTTTGGATATCAGCTCATTGAAGGCGTCATGATTGCTTTTCGCCAGGTAATTGGAAAGTTTCCAGCGCCAGATGCCCTCCCCGGCAATCACGCCATATTTGCGGTTGGGTTCCTGACCAAACAGGATCAGTGGGCGGTCGGTAGTAAGATTGTTGATTCGCTGATAAAAGAGGGTGGTGGCTGAGGCGAGGGTCTTTACACTGCCGAAAGCCGTCGTCAGAGGAGGGAAATCCTGGATCAGCCTTTTGTGTTCTTCTGCCAGTGTGAAAAGGCTGAAATTGGCATTGAGCGATGGCTGGCTTTCGGTAAAGCTGTTTTTTTCCTGCTGAATGGATAAGCCGTATTTCAGGTTATTGAAAGCAGGCAGGTTACTGCTTTGTCCCAGGATAAACAACAGGGGGATGCCATCTTCACCTGCTTTGGAAACCAGGTTTGTGAGGGGAAATGTCCCTGATGGCAGTTGGTGGAGGATGATGAGGTTAAATGGCTGGATGCTTCCGGCAAACTCACTGGCTTGTATAACGCTAAGTTCCAGGTTGGCATTGCTTTCGATGCCTGACCGGATGGCAGCTATGTCGGGATGAGGTGCAGCATACAGCAGCAGTATCTTTTCCTTTCCTTCCAACACCCTGATATAGATATCCTTTTCGTTATTGTCGTAAGTGATTTCGCCTTCGAGCCGGGATATCCTGACCTGGTAGTGCTGTAGTCCGCTGCTGGTGGTTTCCAGGCTGGTAAGGATGTTTTCGAGATAACGGCCCGAATTGATTACCAGTTGTTTACTGAACAATACCTGCTGGTTACGGACGATCTCAACGAGGTAATTGCTTCCCTGCAGCAGGTTGGCTTTAATTTGGATCTCAAGGGGAAATTTGCTTCCAAGGAATACGGTATTGTTAAAGTTCACCTTTGCAATGAGCAGGTCTTTCCTTGGAACAGTATCGCCCATGGCAACTGTATACACGGGGAAGGGAATCTTTTCCGCAGTGAAGAGGGGATTCTGTCCACGGTTGTATATTCCGTCGGTGCTGATCACCAGGGCGCCCACGTTGCGGTTCAGATAGCGGCTCCGGATATCCTCAAACAGGGCTGAAAGATTACTTGTTTTATCATCGTAAACGGGTTCAATACCTTCCCTGACCCTGTCGCCGAACGAATAGGAAGCAGTCTGGTAATCACCTGATAGTTCGTCCATTACTTTTCCAAGTTGCTCATGGAAGCTTGTCCGGATCCAGGTGCTGTCCTGGAGCATGGTGACAGATTCTGAGGCATCGTTGGCGAAGATGATGATGGGTTTTTCCACCTGACGGACGATGGTTTTCAACAGTGGAGACAGCAGGAGGAAAGCGATGAGGCTGACCGAGAGGAAACGGATAATGGCCAGGATAAGCGACAACAGGCTGGAAAAATCGTTTTTTTTGTCTCTGAAGTAAAGGACAGCGGCATACAGGGCACCGCAGAGCAGACAGAAGAGCAGAAACCACAGGGGTTGTTCGGTGATAATATTCACGAAAGCAGGTTTAACAGGTTTCCGGGATAACGGTTTGAATTGCTTTTAGGTATTCAGACCGCCGCAAACATTGATGACCTGGCCTGTGACATATGAAGACAGGTCTGAGGCAAGGAAGACTGCCAGTTTGGCCACATCTTCCGGGCTTCCGGGACGTTTCATCGGGATATCTTTAATCCAGTTTGCCCTGACATCTTCAGGCAGGGCAGAAGTCATCTCCGTTTCGATAAAACCGGGTGCGATGGCATTGCAACGGATATTCCGCCCGCCGAGTTCCTGAGCGATGCTCTTGGTAAAACCGATGATCCCGGCTTTGGAAGCGGAGTAGTTTGACTGTCCCGGGTTTCCGCTGACACCCACCACTGAACTCATATTGATGATGGATCCGTTTCTTTGTTTGATCATCACCTTTTGAACTGCCTTGGTAAGGTTAAACACCGATTTCAGGTTCACCTTTAGGACGAGGTCCCAGTCATTTTCAGACATGCGAAGCAGCAGGTTGTCTCTGGTGATGCCGGCATTGTTGACCAGGATGTCGATGGCTCCGAAATCGGCTACCACTTCATCGATAAGCTTCTCCGAGGCCGTGAAGTCACCTGCATCCGAGGCATAAGCCCTGCATTCGGTACCCATAGCACGAAGGGTCGCTTCCAGTTCGGCAGTCGCCTCATCAAGCCTGAGATCAGAAAATGCAATACGGGCTCCTTCGGCTGCAAAATGAAGGGCAATGGCTCGTCCTATTCCGCGCGCACCGCCCGTGATCAGTGCCGTTTTATTCTCCAGTAATTTCATAAGGGTTATTTTTATGATTGAAATGCATGGGTGGCAAAGATAAGAAATTGACCAAATCCTTGGTATTTTTACCGAATGGGCTTAAATTGCTCACATTTTCAATCCCAGCCCGCGGTGTACAACAGTTTGCAGAATAAAATACTCATAACCCTGATTGTCATATTAATGGCGGTTGGACTGGGGTATCATTTTATTTACCTTTGGGAGAGAAAAAACATTGCGGGAGCTCTCAAAAGCTTTGAGGAGCAACACCGTGAACTGATGATTTCGGTGATCAACACCCAAAGCAGCAAGCTGAGAACTTTCCTGGCTGATTATACCCAGTGGGACGAGCTTACCGTGAACTCCTTTAAACAGGACACTGCCTGGCTTGAAAAAAATGTCAGTTATGCCTTAGATAAATATGATATCTCCTGGTTATGGTTGTTCGACCGTGATTTCAGGCTGATGCATGAAGAACCAGGCAAAGATCAGCAGCAAAGGAATGTCAGCTTTCCGGACAAGGGACAGTTGATGTACCTGCTGGCAAATAATCCCGAACTTCATTTTTTTCTGAAATCAACAAGAGGATTAATCGAAATCTATGGTTCGCCCATTCATCTCCAGGAAGATCCTGAAAGGCAAAGGTCTGCGGAAGGTTGGATTTTTGTCGGAAAAAACTGGAATGATTCCTTGCTGAGTTCACTGGGTAAAATGACCTCAAGCAGTCTTTCGCTTGACACTTCCTCGATAATCAGCGAAATAAAGGAACTCAGGAAATCAGGCACAGACCGTATCAGGGTATCGCTGGTTCTCGAGGGATGGAGCGGAAAACCTGTCGGTCTGATAAATTCTGAGAAAGAAATCATCTTCCTTGGCCAGTACAGAAACAGCTTTAACCGCTTCCTGCTGATCAGCCTTGCGCTTGCTTTACTTTTTTTTACAGGGCTCGGGCTTATTATTTCGCGTTTTGTCAACCTGCCCCTCGATTACCTGAATAAAACCCTTGAACACCGTGATCTGAGATATCTGAAACCACTGAGGTATCAAAAGGGTAGGTTCGGGAAGCTATCCGAGAGCATTGTACAGTTGTTCGCCAAAGAAGCCCTTTTACAGGAAGAGGATAGAAGGAGGCGACTGGAAACACAGCTTTTACAGAGCGAGAACCGCTTCAGGCTGCTGGTGGAAAATAATCCGGATGTGCTCTGGATATGCGACGGTAAAGGGATCATGGTATATGTCAGTCCGAATGTATCACGGGTACTGGGAGTGTTTCCTGAAGATATTCTGGAAAACAACCAGATATGGGAGCAGCGGGTACATCCTGATGACTACCAGGAGATGCGGGAACATTTCAACCGCTTCGTTTTTGATAATGAACAATATCAGAGTGAGTACAGATGGAATTACGGAGACGAAAAAGAAATTTGGGTGGCAGAAAAGGCCATTTCCAAATTTGAAGCAGATGGTTCAATATATTCCTGCGGGCGGATCTCTGACATAACTGTCGACAAGCTGTATAAGAAGTTCGTGTATGAATCGGAACAACAATACCGTTCTTTGTTCGATCAGAATCCCATGGGTGTTGTGCTGATTTCGTTGAAAGATTTCAGTTTTATGAAAGCAAATATCGCTTTTTGCGAAATGTTGGGATATGCGGAAGATGAATTAACAGGATTGACGATCAGAGATATTACACCTGAAGAGGATGTGAAACTGGAGATGCGTGCTGCACAGCTTGCCAGGGAAGAAAACAAGGATAGCTTTGTTGTGGAAAAGCGCCTGATCACCAAAGAAGGGAATATCATCTGGGTTTCGGTGACGATCAGCTACCTGCTTGATCAGGACGGTACACGGATTATGGGTTGCGGAGTGGTTGAAAACATTACTGAACGCAAACGTATGCTTGATGCATTGAATCATGAGCATCGTCTGCTGGTCGGGTTGATGGAGAATATTCCCGACCTGGTTTATTTCCGGGATGGCAGCGGAAGGATAGTACATATGAATCAGGCCATGGCAGCAACATTAAAAGCAGCCGGCTTTTCGGAATCAGAAATAGAGGAAATCCGCGGCAGGCAGGATCACATGCCGGGTCTGATCAGCCTGATGATGGGAGATGAAGAAATAACACAAACGGATGAACCCTTATTGGACAGAGAAATTGCCATTTCGGGATCTGAAGGTGAAACTATCTGGTATTCTGTCAGTAAAATACCCATTAAACCGATCAACGGCCTGGAAAGCATTATGGTTGGGATACTGAGAGATATCACTGCATTAAAAATGAATGAAATCCGCCTGGAAGCCTATGCCAGTGAGTTAAAAAACAGCAACCTGGCTAAAGATAAATTCCTTTCCATTCTTGCACACGATCTGAAAAATCCTTTCAACGCAATCCTGGGTTTCACCTCCGTACTCCTCGAGGAGTACGGCGATTATACCGATGAAGAACGAAGACACTTCCTGGAGAACATTCACCATGCAACCCAGAATACCTATAACCTTGTGCAGAACATTCTCTTCTGGAGCAGGTCTCAGTCGGGAGGTATCCTTTACCAGCCATCACTTCAGGATTTTTCTGTCCTGATAAACGAAACGTACAATTTGTTAAGACCTGATCTTGAACGAAAACATATTCGTTTTATATCCAGGGTTGCATTGAATACACAGGCATTTTTTGATGACAATACGATCAGGACGGTGATCCGGAATTTGTTGTCCAATGCCGTAAAGTTCTCCAATCCGGGCGGTATGATCAGCATCTGTTGCCGGAAAATCAACGACCGGATGCTGGAGGTTTGTGTTGAGGATCAGGGGATAGGCATTCCTGAGCAAGCAATGGAAAAGCTTTTCAGGATAGATGACAGTTATAAAAGAGAAGGGACATTCGGAGAGCAGGGTACAGGGCTTGGACTGATCCTCTGCAAGGAATTTGTTGAACGTAACGGAGGGGTATTGTGGGTGATCAGCCAGGAAGGCAAAGGGAGCCGGTTCTATTTCTCTGTTCCCTTGAAAGCGCAAACTGAATAGAGACTTGCCTATGAAGACCAGGATCAGAATACCGGGCATCATCCTTATCCTAAGCCTTAGCCTGCAAGCGCTTGTTTTACAGGGCTATGCGCTGGCAGGCCGGAATGAGAAGTTCAGCAGTTTATTGAAGGGTATACCTGATCAGTATCCACTTTTTTTATTGGCAGAAGGACATAAGTGGATTGATTCAGCAGGAACGGACCGACCGCATGAAACCGGTTTGGGTTATATGGCCATTGCAAGGGCATATATGCTGATGAACCAGGAAAAGAACGCGCACGACGCGCTATCCAGCGCTTTGATTATCCTGGATTCTGCCAAACATACAAACAGCTATTTTGAAGCATTGCTGATGAAGGCCGAATTGTGGCTTGCCTTCGGAAAATACGAAGACACCTTTGCTGCATACATGAAGTTGCTGGATGAAGCGGAGGAGGCTGGTGATACTGTGTTTTTGATTCAGGCATACAACGGTATTGGCATTATTTTCAGAGTATTTGAAGAATACAGCAGGGCAAGGGATTATTTCACCGAGGCCATGAAACTCAGTGAAAGCAATAAAAATGACTGGTGCCTGGCTACTACCAGGAAGAATCTCGGTACATATTACTTTTACCTGAAAGACTATTCGAAAGCCTTTGGGTATTACGATGCAGCACTCCGGTACTGGCAACTCATGGGCGATCATGAGGAAAGGTGCGGCATATTGAATAATCTTGGCAACACCATGAGGCAAAAGGGCAGGTTCAGGGAGGCAGAGCAGTATTACGGCCAGGCGCTTGACATGGCCGGCAGGCTTGGTTCACGCTATCTGTATGTAGTACTGATGAAGAATATCGGCGTACTGAATTCGCGGCAGGGGAAAACGGCGGAGGCGCATCAATTACTGAACCAGGCTGTCGCCCTTGCGAATGAATACGGTTTGCTCAGGGTAGAGATGGATGTGTTGTCGGAGCTTGCCCGGAATTATTATCAATCCGGTAATTTCAGGATGGCATATGAAACCGTTCACCAATATGAACAGGCCAGGGACTCCCTGCTCCGCACAAGCCGTTTCGAGAACATGCTGAACCTGATGAATGCAAGGGAACAGGATCGGAATGAAAGGAGGCTTGAGGATGAAAAACGAATTGCAGCCCTCAACAAGGTGAAGACCGAAAGAAACTACCTTTACCTGCTCATCACCCTGCTTGTATTTGTGTCAGCCATATTGACACTGCTTCTGAAAAACAAGGCAAAACAAAAAATCAACAGGGCATTGCAGGCTCAGAATGACGAGATCCAATACCAACGCGATGAATTGGACGTGGTAAACAGGAAACTTCAGGAAACCCGTGATCAGCTGGAGGAACTGGTGAAGTCAAGAACCCGGGAACTGCAACGGACCAATGAATTATTGCTGGAAGAAATTGAGGAAAGGAAACATGCTGTACAATCCCTGCATGAATATCAGTCTTACCTTATGGAACTGCTTAACGGAGTGGCAGATCCGTTGTTTGTTAAAGACAGCCAGCACAGGTGGATATTGCTGAATGACGCCTGTTGCAGGTTAATTGGCGTGAGCCGTGAGGAGCTGATCGGCAAGTCTGATTATGATTTCTTTCCGAAAGAGCAGGCAGACGTTTTCTGGGAAAAAGATGATGAAGTACTGAATACCGGTAAAGAAAACGTCAATGTCGAAAATATCACCTCAGTTGAAGGGACCCTCCATATCATCGAAACCAAGAAGAAACGTTTTATTAACGGGAAAGGTGAGCGCATCCTGGTTGGAATCATCAGCGATATTACCGAAGAAAAACGGCTTCAGGATGAGATCGTACACCTGAATGAAAACCTGGAGAACCTTGTGATGGAGCGCACACATACCCTCTGGGTGACAATACGGCAGCAGGAGGAACTGACTAAGGAACTGAAGGCCGAAAAAGAAAGGGCAGAGGAGTCCGACAAGCTTAAATCCAATTTCCTATCCAACCTGAGCCATGAACTGAGAACTCCGATCATGGGGATACTCGGTAGCGCTGAAATATTATCAGAGATTCAGTCAGAAGGGGAATCAGGCAAGATGATCAGCAACATTCGTTTGTCCGTCAACCGCCTTTTAAAATCCATGGACGCGATCATTCTTTATTCTGAACTCACCTCCGATCAGATCAGCGTAAAACCTGTTCTTGTGGACTTGTCCGCCCTGGTCACTGAGACAGCCCGGCCATACAGCATCATCTGCAAAGAAAAAGGAGTCAGGTTTAAACTGAATATGCAACACGCTCTGGAAGCTTTAGCTGATAAACAATATCTTGAAATTGCCCTGAGGGAAGTACTCGACAATGCGGTTAAATTCACTGAGGCAGGACAAATCAACCTGACCATTACCGATCAGTATTATCAGGGTTTTAAGGGAAGACTGATACAGGTACATGATACAGGCATCGGTATCAGGAATGAAGACAAAAACCTTATTTTTGACGGCTTCAGGCAGGTAAGTGAGGGCTGGGGAAGACATTATGAAGGGAATGGGCTGGGTTTGACCATCGCTAAAAAATTGCTGCAGTTGATGTTTGGAGAAATCATGGTCGAAAGTGAGCCCGGAAAAGGATCAGTTTTCAGCATCTGGCTGCCTGTTCAGGAACAATAAACATCATCATTACTGTTGGTCATGACTGTTAAAAAAAAGTTCATTATCCTGTTTATCTCGGTAATGGTGGTTTTACTGGCGATCCTTCTTTCCATGGAATACCTGAGAAGGAAACAGGATGCATCGCTGAAAACCGCTCATTTTGAATCAGTTTCCCAAGCTGTAACCTCCACCATTAAATATATCGAGCACGCACTGGATCAGGTGACTTTCGACTATACCTATTGGGACGAGATGGTGGATTATGTCAATCATCCCGATACCGCATGGGCTTCTGTGAACCTGGCAACCATTCTGCAGTCTTTCTCAGTGCATGCGGTATGGGCATACAATGAAGAAAAGGAACTCGTTTATTTTGTCACTGGGATTTATCCCGGAGCCAACCGCGTGTTGCCTCTTCCTTCCGATGTTTTTCCTTTACTCCACAAGAAACGCCTGTCGCGGTTCTACGTAAAATTACCCGAAGGTTTGTTCCTGATTAGTGCCGCTACTATCCATGATGACTCAGACATCGGGCGCGAACAGGAGCCCCGTGGTTATTTTTTCCTGGGGAGGATCGTTGATGATGAGTTTATTTCAACGATACAGGCGATTGCAGGGACACAGGTATCACTCGATAAAGCAAGCATAAAGCCACCTGAACCCGGCAGATCTGCCATCGTTTTTACATTTCCCTTTCAGTCCTATAAAGGAGAGGTTGTTGCCAAAGCCGTCTGTACCAAGCAAATTAATAACTTTGAATCTATTTACCAGTATTCAAGAATTTATATCCTTGCATTCCTTCTTGCAGGAACCGGTGTAGTGCTGTTGATATATTATCTGATCAACAGGTGGATCCACAAGCCCATGGACAAGCTGCTGACCTCACTGGAACAACAAGACCCGGGATATATTCTTCCACTGGCAGATCGCAAAGACGAATTTTCACGCCTGTCGAAACTGATCATGGATTTTTACAGGCAAAAATCCGATCTGAAAGTGAAAATCGCCGAACATGAAGCCGATAAACAACAGCTTAGCGAAAGTGAAGAGAAGTTCTCCAAAGCTTTCATCTTTAATCCTACTGCCACGATCATCACCGACCTCAATGAAGGACGTATTCTCAATGCCAACAGCAGTTTTCTCAAGCTAACCGGATACTCCATTCAGGAAGTGAAAGGATATACGCCGGAAGCATTGCGGTTATTCGAACAGAAAAATGTGAAAACACTCTATACGGATGAGCTCAGGAATGGCCAGGCAATGGCTGAACATGAACTGGAACTGCGAAATAAAAAGGGGGAAGTCCGTAATGTGCTCTATAAAAGTGAATTTATTCATCTTCAGGGTATAATGTCACTGCTTACCGTGTTCGTCGATATCACTGAGCTGAAGCAGGCGGAATTGACGATGGAAGCAGCAAAAAAGATGGCTGAGGAATCCGATCGAATGAAAAATGCACTCCTGGTGAATATCAGCCATGATCTCCGCACACCACTCACCAGTATTCTGGGATTTACTGAACTGATCATCGGGGACACCCAGGAGGAGAACATCAGGATGCTGGCTGACAGGATCATGGAGGCATCCGGAAGAATGATCTCCAGCCTGAATGCGATCATGACTTTGTCTGAAATTCATGCCGGGACACTGCGGCTGAAAAAAACACCCTATCATGTAAGCGAAAATATGGAAGCCTGCGTTGCACCATATCGGGAAATGGCTTTCCGCAAAATGATCGAATTCAGGATGAGTACAGAAAAGGAGTTGGTTGCTGATGTGGATGAAGCCTACTTTAAACAGATGCTGCAACTTCTTTTGGATAATGCAGTGCTTTTCACCGAGCAGGGCCAGGTATCTGTCGATGTTTTTGAAAGCTCAAGAGATGGCTACAGCTATGTGACTATCCGGGTAAGTGATACAGGAACCGGAATTACAGCTGCTAAGCAACAGGAATTGCTGACAGAGTTTTCCAGGATTGCAGAAGGAAACGCAAATACTTTCAGCGTTTCAAGCGTGGGGCTCTCACTGGCCTGCCACCTTGCATGTAAAATGGGAGGAATGCTCGAAATGGAAAGTCAGCCCGGAAAGGGTTCCATCTTCAGTCTCCTCTTTCCGTCCAGAAAGCAACAGACCAGGCATGAATGAAACTGACACGGTATCCGGAATTGATATTGAAGACTTGACAGGGCCTTTGATTATGATACTGGATGATGACCAGTTTTCAGGTCAATTGTGTATGACCTTCCTCAGACATCATCACCCCGCTGTATTTTTCAGTAATCCTGACGATGCGGTTGCGTTTTCAAAAGTGCACGCTCTCGGAGTCATTCTTCTTGATATTGACCTTGGTGGCGGTCTGAGGGGTGAAGAAGTACTGGCTGCGCTCAGGCAGTCGGAACTTAACCGGAACACTCCCGTAATTGCTGTAACAGGATTTACTGATGAAGCAGAGAAAAGGGAAATCCTACAGGCAGGCTTTACCGGATTCCTGCCAAAACCTTTTACAAGAAATGAAATTTTACAATTGATCCGTGATTTTATCCCTGACAGCTAGCCGTGGTCAAATCCAGCGAACCAGGTTGATATCCTGCCGGTGAGCCAGCAGTTCGTTCTTCGGAAAGAGCCTGAAAGCAAAATCAAAGACCCCCGGTTTGTTCAGCGGGATGCTGCATGAAAAAGTCAGCCTTTTATTGTTGACAACCGTCAACGTCATCTCTTTCAGGAAGCTGACCGCTTTCACTTCATCATTTTCTTTAATTCCGAATACGACTTCAATACCGATATCATGGGGTTCCAATTGATGAATATCGACCTGTATTTCAGCCTGGAAATCATCACCAAGGGCGAGAGGTCTCAGTGAAGAATTCGTGGTTTTTACAGAGATAACCTCAATGTTTTCAAATTCACGGAAAATAAGCTGTTTCCAGTTTGCGAGCCTGGCAGCTTCCTTTCTGTTCCCACTTTCCAGTATGGAGGAACGTTCAAAAAGCTTGCTGTAAAAGAGTTTGTAATAATCATCAATCATCCGTTTCATAGTGAAATGAGGGGCGATGCCTGCAATGGCATTTTTAATGGTTGCAACCCAGGCAGCGGGTATTCCTCTTTCATTTCTGTCGTAGAACATGGGAATGATTTCTTCTTCGAGGATATCGTAGATGGTTTCTGTGTCGAGTTCATCCTGAAAATGCTGATTGGCGTATGTTCTGGCTTCAGGCAAAGCCCAGCCTGCATTGGAGCGGTAGCCTTCCGCCCACCATCCGTCGAGCACACTGAAATTCAACACACCGTTCATGGTCGCTTTCTCTCCGCTGGTACCAGAAGCTTCCAGCGGACGGGTGGGGGTGTTGAGCCAAACGTCCACACCACTTACCAGCTTCTTCGCCAGGGCCATATCATAGTTTTCCAGGAAAATAACCCTGCCCTGAAAATCAGGCATACGGGACACCTCAATGATCCGCTTGATAAGATCCTGTCCTGCCTTGTCATTGGGGTGTGCTTTCCCTGCGAACAGAAACTGGACCGGCCTTTGTGTATTGTTTACAAGTTCCTTTAAACGATCCATGCCGGAAAAAAGCAGGTGTGCCCTTTTGTATGTGGCAAACCTTCTGGCAAAACCAATGGTCAATATCTCATCATTCACTTGTTCCATGATATCCAGGATAATCCCCGGATTTTCCTGTCTTCTGGTAAGGTCGTTGCTTAGCCTGACCTGAATGAATTCAATCAATTCCCGGCGCAGGCTGTTCCGGATATTCCAGATCTCTTCATCAGGCACCTGGTATATCTTTTCCCAGTGTTCCGGATTTGATTGTTCCCTGAACAGGATTTCCCCCATATAATTGGAATAAAGCGCTTTCCACCGATCAGCGGTCCAGGTGGGCATATGAACTCCGTTGGTGACATAGCCTATATGCAATTCATCTGCAAAACAGCCATCATACAGTTCCCTGAACATCTGGCGGCTTACTTTGCCATGGATACGAGAAACACCGTTCACCTCCTGGGATAGTCTTACCGCCAGCACACTCATTGAAAACTTTTCTTCCATTCTGTTTTCATGGTATCTGCCCAGGTTCATAAACTCATCCCAGCTGATATTCAACCTGTCGGGGTAATGTGGAATATAGGTGCGGAGGATATCTTCCGGGAATGCATCGTGACCGGCAGGAACCGGTGTATGCGTAGTGAACAGGGTAGATGACCGCACCAGTTCAATAGCCACGGGAAAGCTTAACTTTTCATCCTGTACCAGTTTTCTTAACCTTTCAAGCCCGATAAAGGCGGCATGCCCCTCATTGATATGGTAGATGGCGGGTCTTTCGCCCAAAGCTTCCAAAAGCCTGATGCCGCCCACACCCAGCAGCAACTCCTGCTTGAACCGGTTTTCCCAGTCACCTCCATACAACTGATGTGTCACCTGACGGTCCACCTCCAGGTTTTCTTCTATATCTGTATCCAACAGGTAAAGCGGTATCCTTCCCACATCCAGACGCCAGGCCTTGGCAATCATGGTACGCCCGGGAAGGGCAATGCTGATGGTCAACAGCTCTCCCTTACTATCCTTCAGCGGCTGAACAGGAAGATGGGTGAATTTCTGGGGAACCAGCTCCGATAACTGGTCTCCGAAAAATGAAATCTGTTGATTGAAATATCCATAACGGTATAGTAAGCCTACACCAATAATATTTGCGTTCGAATCGGAGGCCTCTTTCAGGTAATCGCCTGCCAGCATGCCAAGACCACCCGAATAGGTCTTTAGGGTGTCGTGTAATCCGTACTCCATACTGAAATATGCGATCCTTCCCTGTTGCTGATTCACAGTTTCGCCCATGTATTCATCGAATTGATGAACAACCTGTTTCAGACTGGCAATGAAGCTTTCATCCTGGGAAAGCCGCTTGATCTGGTCGAACTGCAAATTTTCGATCAATACAATCGGATTATGCTGGCTTTCTTCCCAGCTCGCGTGATCAATGCTGTCGAACAAAGCAGTAGCTTCTGAGTTCCATGACCACCAGAGATTTTTCGCAAGCCTGTGAAGATCAGATAATTGATCTGGTAAGCGTGGATTTACATATAGTTTTTTCCATACAGGCAGGTTTGTTTTCGGAGTATCATAAACGGTATAAAAATCGATTCCAAGTTTATCCCTGTAAAGTCCGTATCGTTGCGCTACTTTTTTAAGAGCCAGTTCATAGGCGGCATAATACTGTTCTATCTGGATGGACCAGACTGCCTTTTGTGCAAGCAATTGCGCGCTTTTCCTGGCTGCCTCCCGTTTATCTGCAGAGAGGGCAGCAAGTTCCCTGATGATAGCGCTGATATATTCCACTACCTGTACGGAGTTTTCCTCTGTTCTCTCAACGACGTAAAGCGCATTCTTATGCTCCCCGTCTTTCGCCCTGGCCCATATTCCAAAGCCGGTGAGGGATGTGGTGATGGTCGGAATGTGGAAGGCAAGACTTTCAAGCGGAGTATATCCCCAGGGTTCGTAATAGGACGGGAAAACGGAAAGGTCGAAGCCTATGAGCAGATCGTAGTAGTGCAGGTTGAGCAGTCCATCGTTTCCATTCAGATAAGCGGGCACGAAGATCACTTTGACTTTGTCGTTCCGGTTGTTGTTAATCCCGGAGGTTTTCAGACGGGTTAAAACAGGATCGTGTTCAGGACTGTACAGGTCATGACTCAGAAATCCGGCAGCTGGCAGATCGTTCGGTTTATTCTGGTGCAACCTTGAAAGGACGGTGGGATTGACGCCTTTATGATTGGCCGGAACCATAATGAAAGCAATGACTTGTTTGGTCAGACTTTTTTCTTTGTTGAGTTTCCACATGGCATCAATATACAGATCGATTCCCTTGTTGCGAAACTCATAACGGCCACTGTTAACCACAAGCAGGCTGTCGGGATCGGGCCGGTAGCCAAGAACGGCATGTGCCAGCTTAAAAAGGGCATCGCGGGCATGCTGCTGTTTGATACCGAAAGCGGCCTTGTCGGGTACAATACTGAGTTCAAAACCATTGGGTGTGAGTACGTCCGGCTTCTTACCAAGGAATTTCTCACATTCGTTTACCGTTATTTCCCCGACAGTAGTGAAGGCATCAGCGGCAAGGGCAGCATTTTTCTCAAGAGAGTGCTTAGCTCTGATTCCAAGATTCGATGCCATTACATCAGGCTGATAATGAGCCATATCACGGTAAAGCGGCATCAGGTTGCCGGCAACCGACCGCCCCATGGTGGTGGCATGGGTGGTAAAAACTGTTCCTGCCTGGGGTACATGTTCTTTTAAATACAAAACCCCGGTACCGGTCATCCACTCATGGAACTGGGCGATCAGGCGGTCCTGGGCCGAAAGGTGAAAACTGTAAAAACTTTCGATCACCAGGGCTGCCGCATGGCCAAACATGGCAGGTTCAATGTAATCCCATTGCCCGGTAATCGAATCGAGCTGGTAGCTGATCCAGTAATCGGCAAAAATCTTGTCTTTGATTGAAAAATACGGGGTAAAATCAACCAGGATGACCAATGGCGATCCGGGTATATTCCATCGTCCCATCCTGAAATGAAGGCCCTCATTCTCAGCTTTGTCGCGCCAGGGGCGGTAAACCGTTTTGTCTTCAATAAACTCCGGATTGTCCTGGGTTTCCATCCAGACATCCGGCCCGATCAGGATATACTGGTTTCCAAGTAATTGCTGAAGCGTTAATGCCTTGGTTGAGACAACCGTATATATTCCACCTACTTTATTGCAAACTTCCCAACTGACTTCAAATAAATAATCTGGCTTCATATAATATTGTATTCTTCAGGATTTATTTGTCCTTTTCCTGATTTGAAATTTATTAACATGTGGCAACTGCTTTTGTTTTCACCTGAACATGATAAAGACGGCCGGTATTTTCCGGAATTCACCTGCCTGGCGGACTTTCCAGCCTGCCACTGTGTCCGTAATGATTTTCTGCTGTGGTCCGAGCAGGTCACAGGCAATGCAAAGCATCGTATCCGGGCGGCATGTGTGCAGGATTTGTTCAATCAGGGATATATTTCGGTAAGGCGTTTCCATAAAAATCTGGGAAGCACCGGTTTTGCCGGCCAGGTGTTCAATGTCGCGGAGCTTCACCTGTCTGGAATGTTTCGCTATAGGAAGGTACCCGTGGAAGGTGAATTGCTGGCCGTTTCCGCCTGAGGCCATCAGCGCAAGGAAAACCGAAGAGGGACCCGGAAGGGGAATAACTTCAATACCATGTGTATGCGCCAGCCGCACGGCTTTCGCTCCCGGATCAGCGATGCAGGGCAGTCCTGCCTCCGACATCAGTCCGGCATCCCGCCCTTCAAGGACGTAGGACAGAAAAGCACCAGCCTCTGTATCATGGGTATGTTCATTCAGTTCAAGAAACACCTGATGTTCAAAAGGGTGGGGATAGGCGCATTGTTTGAGAAACTTCCTTGCACTTTTTTCGGCTTCAACAACAAAAACATGGATTCCGTGAAGGATGGATGAATTGAAACAGACTAAGGGGAAATCCGGGCTTGCGCCAATCGGAGTGGGAATCAGGTACAGTTTGCCGGGCTTTTGTTTCATGGCTGGTTCCAGAGGAGCTTATGAAGATCTGCATTGCCTCCGGAGATGATGATGCCGATACGCTTTCCACTCATGCGCTGTGCATTTTCCAATAAAACGGCTACAGGAACGGCTGCGGAGGGTTCTATCACAATTTTCATTCTTTCCCATATCCATCGGGTGGCATGGATGATTGCACCCTCGCCGGTGGTAAGAATGTCATGCACATACTGCATGATGATCGGAAAGGTAAGGCTGCCCAGGGAAGTTTTTAATCCGTCGGCAATGGTATCAGGATTTACAGAAGGAACGAATTTCCTTTCCCTGAACGACAGGTATGCGTCGTTGGCTTTTTCAGGTTCAGCAGCAATGACGGCAGTTTTCGGCGACCAATAACGACAGCTCAGCAGGCTGCCACTGAGCAATCCGCCACCACCGACCGGGACGATAATGATATCCAGGTCAGGTACCTGCCGGATGAATTCCAGGGCGGCGGTGGCTTGTCCGGCAATAATCCGGTAGTCATTGTAAGGATGGATTTCACTTGCGCCTGTGCGCGTAATAAGCCCGGCAAGGGTGGATTCCCTGGCAGCCAGGCTGGGTTCGCAAAAAGTGATCTGACCGCCGTATTGCTCAACAGCCCTGACCTTCACAGCAGGGGCATTGGACGGCATCACCACGTATGCGGGGATTTTCCTCAGGGAGGCGGCCCTGGCCAAAGCCTGGGCGTGGTTGCCTGAAGAATGGGTGGCAACCCCGGCCCGGGTGCTTTCGCCGGGGAGTGTCATGACCGCATGTACCGCTCCTCGTGATTTGAAAGCTCCCGCTTTCTGAAAATTCTCACATTTGAAAAAGACATTGCAGCCCGTCAGGCTGTCAAAAGACTGACTTGTCAGGACAGGGGTATTATGAATGTACGGGGCGATCAGATGGTGAGCCCGCTCAATGTCCTCTCTTCCTGGTATTTCATTCATTGTCTCCCAGTTTCCGGGTAATAAGCTTCAGCAAACAGTCGGTAGCCTCATCCAGCAGGCAGTAGACTTTTTCAAAATCCTGTCTTCCCCCGTACCAGGGATCGGGAACGGCGGCCTTGCTGCCGGGATTAACTGCATTCATCAGGAAATCAACTTTTGCCCTGTCTGACTGGTTTCTGGATACAGCGATGACATCAGTGTAGTTATTGCTATCCATTACATATATCATCTCATGAACATCGAAATCTTCCGGTCTGAATGGTCTGGCACGATGACTGCTGATATCAATGCCATGTTGTCTGCACACTGCCATGGCTCTTGCATCGGGTGGATCACCGAAATGAAAGGATTCGAACCCTGCTGAATCAACCTGAACCTGCCTGCCCAATCCGGCATGCATGATTTTATGTCTCATCAAACCTTCCGCCATGGGACTACGGCAGATGTTTCCCAAACAAACAAAAAGCATTTTCATCAGAAATAAACTTGAATAGAGGAGAGCAGTTCAGATCCGGAGTTTCTTCTCCAGGTCTTCCACATAGGTACGGAACTGCTTGTCGGTTTCGATCAGGTTGACGACAGTTCTGCAGGCATGAAGCACAGTCGCGTGGTCTTTATTTCCGCAGTGATGTCCGATGGTGGCCAGGGATGACTTGGTGTGTTTTTTAGCGAAGTACATTGCCAATTGTCTTACCTGGACAATTTCCCTTTTCCGGGTTTTTGAGTTGATACTCTCAAGCGGAAGACCGAAATAGTCGCAAATCACCTTCTGAATGTAGTCAATTGAAATCTCCTTGGCAGTGTTCTTCACAAATTTGTCGATCATCTGCCGCGCCAGTTCCATCGTAATGGCTTTTTTATTGAGTGTCGACTGGGCCAGGATACTGACCAGGGCTCCTTCGAGTTCCCTGATATTGGTGGAAATGCTGTAAGCCAGGTACTCTACTACATCATCGGGCATATTCACACCATCATTGTAAAGCTTCTTCCTTATGATGGCCATGCGGGTTTCAAAGTCGGGCAGCTGAAGATCTGCGGCCAGGCCCCATTTGAATCTTGACAACAACCTCGTTTCCACACCTTTTAGCTCAACCGGAGGTTTGTCGGATGTTATCACCAATTGCTTCCCTTTCTGGTGCAGGTGGTTGAAAATATGGAAGAAAACATTCTGGGTCTTTTCCTTGGCTGCAAGCCCGTGAATATCATCGATGATCAGCAGGTCGATCATCTGGTAGAAATGAATAAAGTCGTTATGACTGTTATTCCTGACGGCATCAATGAACTGGTGAATGAATTGCTCGGTACTTACATACAATACAGTTTTCTCGGGATAGTTGTTTTTCGCTTCCAGGCCAATGGCGTGGGCAAGGTGGGTTTTGCCAAGGCCGGTGGGACTGTATATAAACAAAGGATTGAACGATGTTTTCCCGGGATTTTGTGCAACGGCATAGCCGGCTGATCGTGCAAGACGGTTGCAGTCGCCTTCCACAAAGTTGTCAAATGAATAGCTGTCAATCAACTGCGATTGCACATTGATCTTCTTGAGACCCGGAATAATAAAAGGATTCGGAATCTCTTTCACATTACCCTTATTCAGATCAATCGGCATACTGATGTCGGGATTCTGTGTAGCGGGTTTGTTTCCGGTGGGGGCAGTAACGGTAAGCGGGTCTGCGTTTTCGAATGAATTGTCCATCACGATGCTGTACTCAAGCCTTCCGTTGACGCCAAGCTCCTGCTTGATGGTCTTCTTAAGCAAGGTGATGTAATGCTCCTCGAGCCATTCATAGAAAAATTGGGAAGGAACCTGAATCGTCAAAACATTGTCTTCAACTTTCAATGGCCTGATAGGTTCAAACCAGGTCTTGAATTTTTGAAAACTGATGTTGTCTTTGATGATTTTCAGGCAATTCTCCCAGATCTCTGTATGAGTATTATCCATTCAAAAAATATCTTTTCAACAACCTACTGGTGTCAGATTGCTTATTTTACTTAAATACAATGCCTTAGAAGTTGCAGTGAGCAGAAATTAATCTACAGCGAGTTTGCCGAAGCACACCGGGCAAAAATGCACACGAAAATTTTAAAACACTACTTAAAAATTACTTGACTTCAAGGAAAGATTACCTTAACTTCCTTATCCACCCCAAAAGCCCGTTTTTGATTCTATTGAGGTGATTGTTAATTTTTTCCGGCTGTTTAGTCCCCATCAAAGAAAAAATAATTAATTCATAATCAATGAAGTACATACATTATACATTCTTGTTGTATGACTATTTGTACTTTTTGAAAATCAAGTAATTGGAAAGTCAGTGCATAGGCATTTTCGTATTAAATAATTAAACTTCAACAAACTAACAGAACACCCTGATTCCTGGTTCACCCCTTTCTTCTCTGTACGCATTTCTAAAAATACAACATTATCCCCTCATTAAATCATTGTTAATAAATTTTCCGCATTGTGGAAAGATTTCTTGTGTCTATTGATAATGAATGGTTTACTTATTCGGTTTTAAGAATTTGAACGCTTATCCCCGGCTTTTTCTGCCATTCTTCAACCATAGCTGCAGCAAGTTGCCTTCGGATACCATACACAAGGCTGCATTTCTCCATGAAATCGGTGGATAGTATCTGCAGGTTTTTTTCCTTGATGATTTTCATCACTTCATTCATCCTGTCGTAAGCGAAATCCAGCCTGTGATGTTCATGAACTGTTTTCTCGCTTTGCCCTGCCTGTTGAAGGGCATCCCTGGTCACAGTCCTGTAGGCATTGATTAAACCGCTGGCACCCAGTTTGGTGCCTCCGAAGTACCGGACTACCACTACCAGCACGTTGGTCAGATTGAACGATTGTATCTGTCCGAAGATGGGTCTTCCCGCCGTGCCGGATGGCTCTCCGTCATCATTCATCCTGTAAAGGGAATAATCCCAGCCAAGGCGGTAGGCATAACAGTGATGGTTGGCGTCATAATATGTTTTTTTCAGGGATTTCAGGATGGTCTTCACCGCTTCCTCAGTAAGGACCGGCTCTACCAACCCGATAAACCTGCTGGCTTTATCCCTGTATGTGGCCATGGAAGACCCAGCCACGGTATAGTATGTGTCTGTCTGCTCACTCATTTCACATCTGTAAAATTAAGCAATCCCGTCACGCTCCGCCGGAGTATTTGTACTTTTGCCCTCCTAAATAGTATCCTGACAGTGAAAAATCATGCCGGAGAGATTGCCGCCCTGGTTACAGCGCTTTGCTGGACTGTTACTGCTCTTGCTTTTGAAGCTTCCGGGAAGCGTATCGGTTCTCTTTCCGTGAATTTTATCCGCCTGCTGATGGCATTTTTCCTGCTCGGCCTGTTCAACTACTTCATCAATAATCACTTTCTGCCTCTTGATGCTAGCGAGCATCAGTGGTTTTGGCTGCTTTTATCCGGCCTGATCGGATTTACACTTGGAGATCTCGCTCTTTTTCAGGCTTTTGTTGAAATCGGTGCGCGGATCTCCCTGCTGATCATGTCGTTGGTTCCACCGATCGCTGCCCTTCTTTCCTTTGTTTTTCTTGGGGAACAGATGGGAATGAAGAATTTTCTCGGCATGATGCTCACCTTGTCGGGAATTATCATTGTGATTCTCGGCAGAGATGAACAACGCCAGCCGGGCAAGCCTGGCTTTAAGTTAGCTTATGCCTGGCAGGGGCTTCTCCTGGCTTTTGGCGGAGCGCTCGGACAGGCAGGCGGACTTGTCATGAGCAAATATGGCATGGGATCCTATCATGCTTTCAGCGCTTCCCAGATCAGGGTGATGGCCGGGATAGCCGGGTTTTCCGTGTTGTTCACGTTCTGGAAGAAATGGAAACGCGTGGCTGCCGGGTTGAACGACCGCAAGGCAATGCTTCTTGTAAGTACGGGTGCAGTATTCGGCCCGTTTCTGGGGGTTTCGTTCTCACTGCTGGCAGTACAACATGCCAACACCGGCGTGGCAGCCACCATTATGGCCATTACCCCGGTCACGATTATCCCTGCCGCTGTGATAATTTTTAAAGAAAAACTCAAGTGGAAAGAAGTGATCGGTGCCATCCTGGCAGTGGGAGGTGTTGCAGTCTTTTTTCTCTGATACCGCGCCCATTAACAATTCCTTGTTGATATTATCCCGGATCTTCTTGTATCGCGGGCATTTTCAGAAAATATCTTTGTATATCCGCCGTTTATGGCGGATAGTAAGCAGTAGTATCAATCCAAATCCCGGAAAATGAAAACTCCCGGATATGTAATATTTGACTGGGGAAATACCGTGATGCGCGACCTTGAATACCCCGGTCCCATGAAAGATTGGCCCCTTATTGAGTTGATCCCGGGAATTGAAGTGGTTTTAGAAAAACTGAAGCAAAGGAGCAGACTGGTCATTGCCACCAGCGCTCCACACAGCAACACCGCCGATATGAGAGAAGCCCTGAGGAGGGGTGGGGTGGAACAGTATTTCACCCTATTCTTCTCGAGCTTCGAGCTGGGATGCAGGAAACCCGATCCGGCATTCTTCCGCTCTCTGATTTCTGAATTACAATGTCTCCCATCTGAAGCAATCTCCATCGGTGATAAATACCCCAACGACATCTCCGCTGCCAAGACTGCAGGCCTTGGAACCATCTGGTTTAACGAGTCCCGGCTCAAGGGTAGTTACCCCGATGCCGACTATACCATATATAATATGGCTCAGCTCACGGAAATTTTTACCTGAAATATGGTCAGATGAACAAAGCCGGAACTCAACTTCAGCCATCCATCCCTTTCGTCAGCATGGTCTGCCTGCTTTCGTGTAAAAGTGTATTGCTTTTGTCCCTGCTTTCTCTATTCCAGGCCTGGGGTTTCGCCCAGCAGTATCCGACAGGGTATTTTGGCCTGCCCCTGCCGCAAATAACGCGGGTCAGCGGAACATTTGCCGAATTCCGCTATGATCATTTCCATTCCGGGATCGATTTCCCGGCTCCCATGCGAACCCCCGTCTATGCAATCGCCGATGGCTATATCAGCCGGATCAGGCTGCAATCGGCCGGCTTTGGAAGGGCCTTGTATATTAATCATCCGAATGGCTATACTTCGGTATATGCCCATCTCGATGAATTTATTCCTGATTATGAACATTTTGTGACAAATTACCAGTTCACCTACCATACCTTTGAATTGGATGAATATCCCGATACCCTGCGTTTTCCGGTTAAAAAAGGCCAGATTGTGGCTTATTCAGGCAATTCCGGAAGCTCTCAGGGGCCGCACCTTCATTTTGAAATCAGGCAGACTGCAGGTGAAATGCCCACCAACCCGCTGCTTTTCGGCCTGAAGGTGAACGACAACCGTAAACCTGTGATCAGGTCACTGAGTTATTACCGGGTCAGAAAGAACGGGGACTTGCTGACAGGATCAATGCCGGTTTCCCTGCCCGTGCTCAAAACAGCCGCTGGATTCTCCCTGAAGCAAACAGCGGTGGTGAACCTGCCGCCATATGTCATTTTCGGCATCAGGGCACAGGATATTGACGGATCAGGCAATAAAAACGGCTTGTATGAACTAACGGTAAGGATGGACTCCGTGCTGGTTTACCATACCGGCATGGACCAGTTTTCCTTCGATCATTTCAGGGCCATCAATTCCTTAATCGACTATGACCATTACCAGAAAACCAGACAGTTTGTACAACTGACCAGGGTGGCTCCCTGCAATGCCATCCCCCTTTACAAAACAGCCCTGAACGGAGGGGTATTTGATTTCTCCGATGGTCAGGTTCACCGGATTACGATTGAATTAAGCGATTACCAGGGTAACCTTACCGAGCTGTCGTTTCGGGCTCAATGCAAAGATCCGGCACAATATCCTTGTCCGCCCCGTAATTCAAAACATGATATCGTCTTTCCATGCGACCAGTCTAATGATTTCGTTAGCGATGAACTGAAGCTGCATATTCCCAGAGGTGTGCTCTTCGATACCCTGGAGCTTGATTATTCCAAACAAAGCGCTGCTGCCGGATTTTACTCTTCCGTTCATAAAATTCAGGATGGCAGCACCCCTCTGAATGATTATATGGTTGTGTCTGTCAGAGCGAAGGGGCTTCCTGCAGCATACCAGGATAAAGCCTGTCTGGCCAGGCCGACTGCAAAGGGAGGGAAAACATATATCGGAGGGCGATACGAAAACGGCTGGGTAACTGCATTGACAAGGAAGTTTGGTTCCTTTGCCATTGCGGTTGATGCGACACCCCCGGTAATAAAAGCGGTGATCCGGAAGGACAAGAAGGGTAGGGTGTTACATCCGGACAGGCTGACATTCAAAATCAGTGACAACTTCAGCGGAATAGGCAACTATTGCGGTTATGTGGATGGACAGTGGGTACTGATGGTTTACGACCATAAAAAGAGTACGCTGACCTACCGCATTGATTCAAACCTTTCTGCAGGTGAACATCTCTTCGAATTATTCGTGACCGACAGAATTGGCAACCAGCAGGTCTTTTCGCGTACCATCAGGCGATGAAGCCTTGTGAATTCTTTCACACATCATTTTTTATACTTACCTTTGCGGCCCCTATACAAAATCAAATTATTGTACTATGAAAAGATTAGCCGTTGTTGCCTTCGGAGGGAATGCACTTTTACTCAGCGGACAACAGGGTAGCATCGATGAGCAGGAAAAGAATGCTTACGAAACCTGTGAACACCTGCTTGCACTGATCAGGCGGGATTATAACCTGGTAATCACCCATGGCAATGGTCCACAGGTCGGAAATATCCTGCTTTCCGATCAGGCGGGCGTGCAGTTGCATGGTCTTCCCGCAATGCCGCTTGATATTTGTGTGGCATATTCCCAGGGTTTTATCGGGTATGTGATCGAACAACAATTGCGAAATGTACTGGAAGCCCATGAATTGGAAAGGGATATCATCACCATCATCACACAGGTGCTGGTGAACAAGGATGATCCCGCCTTCCAGAATCCCACAAAACCAATAGGACCCTATTATACCAAAGAAGAAGCACAGGCATTGATGGCCGATGGGAAATCGGTTTTCAAAGAAGATGCACGCGGCAGAGGATGGCGTAAAGTGGTGGCATCGCCACAGCCACTGGTAATCGGGAATCAGAAATCAATCGAAAAACTGGCACGGGATGGTCAAATTGTAATTGCAGTGGGTGGCGGCGGAATACCAGCCTTTTATGTTCAACCAAATAAGCTTCAGGGCATCGATGCGGTCATCGATAAAGACCTCGCCTCTTCTATCCTGGCGGTACAGATCCATGCTGATAAATTCTTCATTCTCACAGATGTACCTAAAGTGTGCCTGGATTTCAACACACCTCAGGAGAGAACCCTTGACCGGATGACCCTGGCCGAAGCCAAGCGTTACCTTAAAGAAGGACATTTCGGCGAAGGAAGCATGGCCCCCAAAATCAGGGCAGCCATCAACTTTGTGGAACATACCGGTAAAGATACCATCATCACCAGGACTACCCTGCTTGGTGTGGATAATGGCGGCACCCGCATTACCATGGTATAGTGTACCCTGATGCTTCCTTCCATAATGTTAATGTTATTTTTCATCAATTTTTAAAACCTGCACCATGGCATTCAACCTGAGAAACCGTCATTTTGTAAAGCTGCTGGATTTTAGTCCGGCTGAAATCAAGTATTTGCTCGACCTGGCCATTGACCTGAAAAAGGCCAAATACGCCGGAACTGAGCAACAACGTCTGCGAGGAAAAAATATCGCGTTGATTTTTGAAAAGGATTCGACCCGCACACGCTGCGCCTTCGAAGTGGCTGCCCTCGACCAGGGTGCCCATGTTACCTATATCGGACCGAGCGGAAGCCAGATCGGGCATAAGGAGAGTATGAAAGACACTGCCAGGGTGCTGGGGCGCATGTACGATGGGATACAATACCGGGGCTACGGTCAGAAAATTGTACAGGAACTTGCTGATTATGCCGGTGTTCCCGTTTGGAACGGCCTCACCAATGAGTTTCACCCCACCCAGATCCTCGCCGATTTTATGACCATGATCGAGCATTGTGATAAACCCTTGAATAAAATGAAACTGGTTTATCTTGGCGATGGCAGAAATAATGTGGCCAACTCGCTGATGGTAGGCGCTGCGAAAATGGGGATCGATTACCGTTGTGCTGCTCCTGCAAGCCTGCATCCTTCTGCAGACCTGATTGACCAATGCAGGTCGATTGCGGCTGCAAGCGGTGCGAAAATTACAATTACCGACAATGTCCGGGAAGCCGTTCAAGACGCCGATTTTCTGTATACCGATGTTTGGGTGTCTATGGGTGAACCCAAGGAAATCTGGGCCGAACGCATCGGTTTGTTAAAACCTTTCCAGGTCAACATGGATTTGGTGAACCTGACCGGCAATCCGGCCGTCAAATTCCTCCATTGCCTTCCTGCTTTTCATAACAGGGAAACCAAAGTAGGGGAGCAGATTTATCAGGAATATGGCCTGGACGGAATGGAAGTGACGGAAGATGTCTTTGAATCGGCTCATTCGATCGTGTTTGATGAGGCGGAAAATCGCCTGCATACGATCAAAGCAGTGATGGTAGCGACTTTGGGAAGCTAAAGTGCAATTGGGATGTCATCCTGGCATTGATTTAAATCAACGCCAGGATGACATCCCAATGCACCTGGCCCCGACCAAACCCAATATTGGTCAATCATCCGGATGAAGATACCGGATACAAAAAAATGAATGCTACAGGGGAATTTAAACCTAGTAAACTTTTTCCTTGATCCTGGCCTTTTTACCGGTCAGTTTACGCAGATAAAAGATCCTTGCACGACGAACAACACCCTTTTTATTGATATCGATCTTCTCGATGAAAGGTGAGGCTATGGGGAAAATCCTCTCAACGCCAATGTTACCGGACATCTTCCTTACCGTGAAGGTTTCTGTTTTCCCGCTTCCGGCCCTTTGAAGTACAATGCCCTGGAACTGCTGTATCCTCTCTTTTTCCCCTTCCTTGATCTTGTAATGTATGGTAATGGTGTCGCCTGCCTTGAATTCGGGAAACTGTTTGACAGGCGTCATGCCGTCAATATATTCGATCAGTGTATGCTTGCCCATGATTGCTCGGTATTAGAAAAAAAATCTGAAAAAGGCGTGCAAAGATAGGTATCTTTTCTAACCTAACAAAGGTTTTTGAAAAAAATGATCCCTTATTCTGTCCTGCTGAGGCGGATATCACCCAGGCCGATGTCACAACCTTCTGCACTGATGCTTATCCAGGCAGCATCCATTCTGGACCATTGATAACTGGTCCCCAAACGGATATAGTGCTCCCTGAATTGCCCGGAAGGAGTGTCGGTAATGACAAAGTTGCCCCCGCGCTCCTTGTCATTACCATAGCGAATGACTACTTTCCCTTCACTTTCACTGTCCCGCCTAAGATTGATAATCAGGTAATTACCTTTCTTTAACGAAGCGCCTAAACGCGCAAGGGGAAGCTTAATTTCAGTTCCGGCCCTCATCACGGGCGGATAATCACTGAAATTGATGATAATATCCCGGTTCACGATCGCTTTAATGGTATCGAGCCTGGTTCGTGCATGTCTGTCATCCGGCTTTAGTCCCAACACCTTTCGGTAATTCTCGCTTGCTTCATCGTACAATTTTTGCCTGAATGCATTGTCTGCCCTGTTCCTGGCCACATCAAGCTGTTGCTTCAGCGCCTTATTCCTTTCCTGCATCCTTCTTTCTGCCAGCAAAGCCTCGATCGTGGCGATCTGGTCTTTGATATACGTGACATCAATATAAAGATGTGCCGTGTTGGAGGGATAAACCCGCAGGGCTTTTTTGTAGTCATCCAAGGCCAGGGTGTATTGCATGCGCATATATGCCACCTCGGCATTGCTGAACTCCAGCCTGAAAAGCCTGGCTTTGATGGCAAGTATGGTCTCAATTTCTTTTTGAAGGGCTTGCACTTTTCTCACCTTATCCTCCGCAGCTTCAAGGTCGAATCCGAAGCTCCCGGTCAGGTGATCATACCCGATGTAAGCCATGGGCTCATATAAAAGCGACATGTCTACCTCTTCAAAGGGCGGAAACAAATCGAGTTGCAGGTTGAAGACATAAATCTGGTCGTCCCTGACGCCGGAGGGGATTTCTGTGTTAATAATAAACTGCTTGTTTACCAGTCCCTGTTTGCCAATTTCAATCCTGAATTTGTGATTGAAAGGCAGGGTCACCTTAAATGTTCCGTTAACACCGGAATAAGTGTGCGTAAACGCTTTGTCCCTTAGAAAAATATTGACAAATGCATTGGGTATCCCACGGTCATTCACATAAACCTTACCCTCTATCAACACATGCCCCATCTTCCTGCTTTGGGCTGTTCCATGGAACTGTGAGGCCAGGAACAATAAAAGAAACATCGCCCGGCAGAATCTGATGAAAATGTGTATGTTATACCACCGCTGCAACTTTATTCAGATGATCAGGCCGTCCTTGATGGAAACCATGCGATTTGCCATTTCGGCAAGTTCCATATTGTGAGTTACAATAACAAAGGTCTGCTTTCTTTCATCCCTCAGTTCGAAAAACAAACGGTGCAGGTTTTTGGCAGCCACGGAATCCAGATTGCCCGAAGGTTCATCTGCCAGCACAACGGCCGGATTGTTAATCAATGCCCTTGCAACCGCAACCCTTTGCTGCTCACCACCCGACAAAGCTTCTGGCTTATGATCTGCCCGGTCCGGAAGTTCAAGCCGTTCAAGCAGTTTCATGGCAGCCGCCTCAGCCTGCTTTCGGGGTTTCCCTGAAATCATGGCAGGAATGGCTACATTCTCAAGCGCCGTAAATTCAGGCAGCAGGTAATGAAACTGAAAAACAAAACCAATATGCGTGTTTCTGAACCGCGCAAGTTTTTTCTCACTCAGGTCTTCCGGCGACATCCCACGGATCAGCAAACTGCCTTTGTCAGGTTTATCCAGGGTTCCCAGGATGTGCAACAGCGTCGATTTGCCGGCCCCCGAAGCTCCGATAACCGAAACAATCTCTCCTTCCTCTACCGTGAGGTTGATCCCTTTCAGTACCTGTAACGAACCGTAAGCTTTGTGTATGTTCCCGGCTTTGATCATACAGTGACCTCAGCTGAACAGCCACACAAGCACGATGACCACTGCCGCAACAATAAGAACCGTCAGAATGCTGCGGGTTTCTTTCCTGAGCTTGTCCCGCGTAAGCGCGATCTTGTCCTGCAGCGTATCTCCGTAACCCGGCATCGCTTCAGCCAGTTTGTAGTAATGTAATGCCCAACGATAGAGTTCAATCTTGAAATAGTCATCTCCTCTGTGGGCTAAATCCCTGTATTTCAATTCTTCAGGGCTCAGATTTTCATTGTTTTCTTCGTGTGCCATAGCTGTGAGAATTACGCTTCAAATCTAAGCAATTATTGCATTGTTTTCTTTATTTCTGATGGCTGGCGGCAAACGCGCAGCTGACAGGGATCAGTTATTCCTGAAATATAATAAAGCAAGAATATGTATATAACTTAATCTATATATTGAAAATGCCGTTGTTTTTTATAATTTTGCAGGCGTTTTAAATCATAACAGGCACATGAATCTTCACGAATACCAGGGCAAATCCATTCTCAACAGGTATGGTGTTGCCATTCCGCATGGCATTGTGGCCTATACGCCGGATGAGGCGGTGATGGCTGCCAAAGCGATACAGGAGATAACCGGCTCAAATTTCTGGGTGGTGAAAGCACAGATCCATGCCGGAGGAAGAGGAAAAGGAGGTGGGGTCAAACTCGCCAAAAGCATCGAGGACGTGGAGAAGCTGTCGAAAAGCATCATCGGCATGAATCTGGTTACACCTCAGACGAAAGCGGAAGGCAAGAAGGTCAGAAAAGTACTCATCCAGCAGGATGTTTACTATCCCGGTCCGTCGCCAACGGCTGAGTTTTATATGAGCGTCATGCTCGACCGCAACTGCTCAAAAAATATGGTTTTGTATTCACCCAGGGGAGGGATGGATATTGAACAGGTTGCTGAGGAGACTCCCGATCTGATATTCAAGGAATACATCGAGCCCGGAACCGGTCTTCAGGCATACCAGGCCAGAAGGATCGCCTTTAATCTGGGCCTGAGCGGCCATGCATGGAAGTCGATGATAGGTTTTGTTCAGTCCCTTTACAAAGCATACTGTGAATCTGATGCAAGCCTCTTTGAGATCAATCCTGTGCTCAAGACCTCTGATGATAAAATCCTGGCTGTTGACTGCAAGGTAGTAATCGACAACAACGCCCTTTACAGGCATCCCGACATTTTAGAGATGCGCGACCTGGAAGAGGAAGATCCCATGGAAGTGGAAGCCGGACAGTTCGGCCTCAATTTTGTCAAACTCGATGGAAATGTCGGCTGTATGGTTAATGGCGCGGGACTGGCGATGGCTACCATGGATATGATCAAGATGTCGGGCGGCGAACCTGCAAATTTTCTTGATGTGGGTGGTACAGCCAATGCAAAACGGGTGGAGGAAGCATTCCGTATCATTCTGAAAGACCCCAATGTGAAAGCCATCCTGGTGAATATTTTCGGCGGAATTGTTCGTTGCGACAGGGTAGCACAGGGTGTGGTGGATGCCTATCACAACATTGGGGAGATCCATGTTCCTATTATCGTACGGCTTCAGGGAACCAATGCGGAAGAAGGAAAAACACTGATAGACCAGTCCGGTTTAAAGGTACACTCTGCCATCCTGTTGCAGGAAGCAGCCGACCTGGTCAGGAAGGTATTGCATTAACATCCAGCTTCTCGAAAACAGAATTTCTGCTTCTGAACTCCGGAACGATCACCTTCATCTTGGCAACAAGTTCCAGATCGCTCTGCTTTCCCAGTAATTCAAGCAGTTCTGCCATATCCTGCTTTACCTGTTTATGATCAACCTCTCTGACTTTGGCGATCATGATCTGCGGATGATGGGTCGGAAGGGTGTTTTCCTTGTCAAAGAGCAATTCTTCATATAACTTTTCTCCTGGCCTTAAACCGGTAAAGACGATCTGAATGTCTTTCCCAAGCGAGAGCCCGGCCAGTTGCACCATCTTCTTTGCAAGATCCACAATCTTTACCGACTGTCCCATGTCGAAGATGAATACCTCTCCGCCATGACCCATAGCACCGGCTTCCAAAACCAGCTGGCAGGATTCGGTGATCGTCATGAAGAAACGTGTCACTTCGGGATGAGTTACGGTGATTGGTCCGCCGTTTTCGATCTGCTTCCTGAAAAGTGGTATTGCTGATCCATTGGAACCCAAAACATTACCGAAACGCGTGGTGATAAAACGGGTCAGATTCAGAGAGTTAAGCGATTGGGTGTAGATTTCGGCGATCCGTTTGGAGGCTCCCATCACATTGGTAGGATTTACCGCTTTATCTGAGGAGATCATGATAAATTTACCGCAACCAAACTCCAGGGCCAGATCGGCAATGATCATACTTCCTTCCACATTGGTGCGGACGGCCTCCGAAGGGTTGATCTCCATCATCGGCACATGCTTGTATGCGGCAGCATGATAAATGATGTCGGGCCTGAATGTTTCGAATATCTTGCGCATCCTTGCCTGATCACAAATGTCGGCCACATAAAACTTCATCCGCTGAAACACCGACTTTTCCGAACACTCCAGCTCAAGATGATACAAGGGCGTTTCGGCCTGATCAATCAGTATCATGCTGCTGGGCTGGAAATTGCAGATCTGCCTGGCAAGCTCACTCCCGATGGAACCGGCTGCACCGGTGATCATGATGTTTTTTCCGACCAGTTCCCGGCTGATCTTCTCCACATTCAGCCGGATTTCATCCCTTTCCAGCAAATCCTCAATATTAATCCGCTTGATCTGCTTGAAACTCAGTTCTCCATTGATCCATTTTATCACCGGCGGGACATTCAGCACTTTGGTATTGTGGGTCAGGCACACTTCGGCGATCATCTGCTTTTTCCTGGGATTCAGGTGCTGGATGGACAGGATCACATGCGCAATGGTGTTGGTCATCAGCAGGTTCTCGAGTTTCTCCAGACCAAATATACTGACGCCCTCAAGTGTTTTACCGATTTTTCGCAGGTCTTCATCAATGAAAGCCATTACTTTATATTTAGTCCCGGCATCCCTTTCAAGTGCCCTCTTGGTCATAATGCCGCTTTCACCTGCGCCGAAAATGATGACGTTGCGCTTCTCGCGGTTGGGATAAATGAATTCCAGGAAAGCCATCTTGACAGTGAGTCTGAAGAAAGTAAGAATGAAAGCCGAGCTGATAAAATCGATGACAATAATGGAAAAAGGGATCAGAAACCTTTGATTCACCCAGTAATACCAGGCAAGGTTGAGCAGGGTGAAAGCAAAGCTGCCTGTTCCCAGTGCCACCACTATCCTGAGTGTGTCGCGTGTATTGGTATACCTTACAATACCTGCATAGGTTCTTGCAATTAAAAACGAAACAAGCCTAACAGTCAATACAATGACAATGGAAACAGGCATTTGGACCAGTTCGTTTGAAGGTATCCTGAAATTGAACCTGAGCAAATAGGCCAAGATGATAGACATCGTGCATAAAAGCATGTCTATCAGTAGTATCAACCAGCGGGGTGTGTTCTGCTTCGAAAAAAACATGGCTGAAATCGGAAATCAAAGGTAAGATATTTCTATATCGGCACTGCCGCTTAAAGGGTTTTAATACCTTTGTATCTGAATTATTTCTGATCAATATGAAGAATACTGCACTTTACAACGCTCATCTGGCTTGCGGAGCCAAGATTGTTCCCTTTGCCGGGTTTAACATGCCCGTTCAATATGAGGGAGTTACTGTCGAACATGAAACCGTCAGAAACAAACTGGGGCTTTTTGATGTATCCCATATGGGAGAATTCTGGGTGAAAGGCCCCCGCGCACTGGATTTTGTACAATGGGTCACCTCCAATGATGCCTCCAGATTGTTCAACGGAAAAGTCCAATATTCCTGTTTCCCTAACGATAGGGGGGGAATCGTGGACGATCTGCTGGTTTACCGTTTTGCAGAGGATAGCTACCTGCTGGTCGTCAATGCTGCCAATATTGAAAAGGACTGGGCCTGGTGTAACAGCCAGAATAAAATGGGTGCCACCCTCATCAACGCATCCGATGACACTTCCCAGCTTGCAATCCAGGGCCCGCTGGCACTGAAAGCCATGCAGAAACTTACCAACACTCCCGTGCTCGATATGGAATACTATACCTTTAAAATCCTGACGTTCGCCGGAGTTGAGAATGTGCTTTTTTCAACAACAGGTTATACAGGTTCAGGAGGTTGCGAGATTTACTTCGATCATGCGCATGCCATGCACATATGGGAAGCCGTCATGGAAGCCGGTAAGGAATACGGTATTAAACCGGTTGGTCTGGCAGCCAGAGACACCCTTCGCCTTGAAATGGGTTTTTGTCTTTATGGCAATGATATTGATGATACCACTTCACCGATTGAGGCCGGACTGGGTTGGATCACCAAATTCACTGATGAAAAGGATTTTGTGAATAAGGCTTATATCCTGAAGCACAAAACCGAAGGAGTGACCAGGAAACTTGTCGGTTTCGAAATGATAGACAAGGGCATCCCGCGTCACGGGTACGAGATCACCGATGCTGCAGGAGATCAATGCGGAGTGGTCACTTCCGGAACCATGGGCCCGTCGGTGAAGAAAGCGATCGGAATGGGATATGTCCCTCCTGCTTTTGCCAAAGAGGGCAGTGAAATCTTCATCCGGGTCAGGGACAAACTTCTGAAAGCCGTCGTTGTGAAATTTCCCTTCTACAAGGTCTAGGCTTTTGCGGCAGTCCCCTTGTTTGCAACAGCAAGAATCACTCCCAGCATGATGCCCAGCAGCGCTGCAAACAGCACCCGGTAAGCTGCGGGTAACAGAAAGGTGACGGTATGTGCAGGTATCCAGAACAAAGGAATGGTGCGGCACATGATAAATTGCCAGTGTGTCTTCCAGTCCAGGTTTTCAAGTATGCTTACCACCCTGACCCTGGTAAAAAAACTTCCCAGCTTCCCTCCTGTCTGAAGGATGTGGGTATCACTTATCTTGTGCGTTGTCATCATCACCGGAGCAAAAATCAGGTTCAACAGAACACTCGTCATGAAAGCCAGAATAAACCGCTCCGCCGGAGTTTCAATGCCGGCAATGATGCCGGTCCGCTGTGCCAGTACCATGGTCCCTGAAGGGAATACGACAAAAGCAATATAAATACTGACCCCAAGGATTCCCCAAACCAGACTCCTGGGTAAAATACCAAACCCCCTTTTTATGTAGCTTCCTGTCTTGATGCGCAATCCAAGCAACTCCCCCGTGGTGGCCAGCAAGGCAAACTTGATAAAACTCATCATGACCGGATAAACCCGGGTATAATGCTCAAACTCATCCATCAGGGCCGGAAACATGAAAAAGGGAGCAAATAATACAAGGATGAACAATATGAAGATGAAATCCTGTCTGCGCATGGCATGATTTTTAGTATGCAAAGATATGCATTATATAAACAAGCGTCCAGGCTGAGCATATTCCCAAAAAAATTGATATCATGGTACTTTCAGGCTTCCAGGTGCGTTTAACAGTTTTCCTTTAATATGAGATTACTGCTTACCCTTTTCGGACTGCTCTTCATAAGTCCGCTCATGGCACAATATGACACCCTGCTGCATTACGATGTCAGACAGGCTGTATTGTACAGGCTGCCACCGGTCCCCGACGACACAGTCCTTCCCTTTGACAGCACTGACAGTTTTGCCGGACTTCTGCAGAATGTAATTGCATTGCCTGACACCCCGCCGCTCACAAACTTATTTCAGGGATCACAGTTCAGCGACCTGTTCCGTGCTTCCGCCTTTTTCCCACTTACGGCTTATCCTGTGAGAACCGCGGTGAAACTGATCGGATTCCGCAATGGCAGCTTGGTAAACAATTGCTCGGGAATCCTGGTGGGTGACCGCTTTGTACTGACTGCCGCTCACTGTATCATTACGCTTCAGCAATGGAACAACGACAGCCTGCTGGCAGCCCCAGCCTATGACAACGGGCAGTTTCAACCCGCTTTGCCAGGCAGTATGGCAGACCACTATTACTTCTTCTCTTCCTGGTATCATCAGTTTAAAACCGATATCGCCCTGCTCCGGTTGCGGGATCCGATTGGGCAGCAAACAGGCTGGGTAGGGATGACCACCTGCAGTGATACGGCATTCTTTTCTTCCGTGCTTTTCCACAAATTCAGCTATCCTGCCGTTCCAAACCCGATAGATACAACAGAGGTGTACAACGGGGACACCATGTATTACAACTACGGACTGATCAGGGCTGATGCAGCCGTGAACCAACTGATCATCCCGGGAAACAGCGCTTTTGGAATACCCGGCCAAAGCGGAAGCAGCCTTGTATACCAGGCGGGTGAGTCCTGTCAAACCGTCGGGGTGATGAACTTCGCCACGAACTACCGTCATATCGGGATCGACCGGAAAGTGTTCCGGAATTTCCGGTACCTGATCCGGGAGGCCGCCGGATTTCAAACACCGGAAGGCTTATCACAGCCTGAAGTGTCCGTGATGCCGAATCCCTTCAGTGATTACTCTGTTATAGAAATCAACAACCCGGAATTGCCCCCAGGTACACTGAAACTGTTTGATATGCATGGCAGGCTGGTGAGGGAACAAAGCCTGGGAACCCATGGTAAAACCGTACTGCTGCGCCTGGATTTACCCTCAGGCCTCTATTTTCTCTACCTGCTCTTCTCCGGTAAAATGTTCTCCGGTACAAAAGTTGTCATCCAGTAAAGCAATTTCCTGACCTGCGTATTCTTCGCGGCAAGCCTCATGCCAGCCCGCATCTGCCCTTTGTCGATTTGGTCGGTAAGCCGGTCAGCTTTACCGATTCAGTATGCTTTTTCAAAAATCATTCTTTATTTTTGTCAGACTGATTAAATTTTAATCCTAAAATATCTAACCGGGCACTGCTAAACCAAACGAGATTGATTGTCATGGATAATCCATGTCTGCCGGGAGGCAGGTGACTATTTAAATATAAATTATTAATATATGAAAACCACACTGAAAATGACGCTTGTGATCTTGGCAGGATTGATCTTTTCCTGCAAACCAGGTGAGAAAAAAAGCGAGCAGGAAACCTTTCAATTCCTTCTGGAACAATTCGCGGATCTGAAAATCATGCAATACCAGGTTCCGGGTTTTGACAGTCTCAGCCTGGATCAGAAAAAACTGTTGTATTACCTCAGCCAGGCTGCCCTTTGCGGGCGCGACATCATCTACGATCAGAATTACAAACATAACCTGATGATCAGGAAGACGCTGGAGAATATCTATCAGACTTACAAGGGGGACAAGGAAACAGGGGAGTGGAAACAATTTGTTGTTTACCTCAAGAGAGTTTGGTTTTCCAACGGAATTCACCACCATTATGCATCAGAGAAGATCATGCCGGAATTCTCAAAGGAATACTTCAATCAGTTAATACAAAATAGTGATATTAAGGGATTTCCGCTTAAAGATGGGGAGACTGCGGAAGCCTTTGCAGCCATGATCACGCCCCTGATGTTTGATCCTTTATTGGATGCAAAGAAGGTGAATCTGGATCCATCACAGGATCTGGTATTGACCTCTGCCGTCAATTTTTATGAAGGCCTTAACCAGCAAGAAGTGGAAGCTTACTATGCGGCTGTGAAGGTTCCCGGTGACACGGCCCCGGTCTCATACGGATTGAATTCAAAACTGGTTAAATCGGATGGAAAAACCACAGAACTGGTATATAAGGCAGATGGCTTATATGGCCAGGCTATCAGCCAGATCGTCTTCTGGTTGGAAAAAGCCATGACGGTGGCTGAAAACGATCAGCAGAAAAAGGGACTGGAGCTCCTGGTGGATTATTACCGCACGGGAAGCCTGAAAACCTGGGACGACTACAATGTGAACTGGGTGAATGACCTGGATTCCAGGGTTGATTATGTAAACGGATTCATTGAGGATTATGAGGATCCGCTGGGGTTTAAGGCTACATGGGAAGCAGTCGTTAATTTTAAAAACCTGGAAGCAACCCGGCGTACCGAGATCATCAGCCGGAATGCACAGTGGTTTGAGGACCATGCACCAACCGATCCGAGGCATAAGAAGAAAGAAGTGAAGGGCGTTTCCGCCAAAGTGATTACAACTGCCCAGCTTGGAGGCGATTGTTATCCGGCCACACCGATCGGGATCAACCTGCCCAATGCCGACTGGATCCGTAAGGTTCACGGTTCCAAATCGGTTACCATGGACAACATCACCTATGCTTACGACCAGGCTGCCATCGGCAACGGATTTCTGGAAGAATTCTGTTACTCTGAAGATGAAAGAAAACTGGCCGAGAAATATGGTTATCAGGCAGGAAGTATCACCACCGATCTGCATGAATGCCTTGGTCACGGATCCGGGCAATTATTGGCCGGTGTCAGTTCCGGCGCGCTGAAAAACTACCAGTCAGTATTGGAAGAAACAAGGGCCGACCTGTTTGCCCTGTACTATATCATCGATCCAAAACTGATCGAACTGGGAATCATGCCGAATGAAGAAGCAGCTCATGCCGAATACAATGCCTATATCCGTAACGGCCTGATGACACAGCTTACAAGAATTGAGATCGGAAAAAATATCGAACAGGCTCATATGCGGAATCGTGCACTGATAGCTGCATGGGCATTTGAGCAGGGAAGCGACGAAAAGGTGATAGAGAAAAAAGTGAGGGACGGAAAAACCTATTTCGTGATCAATGATTACCAGAAACTCCGTGGGCTCTTTGGCCGCCTGTTGAAAGAAATCCAGCGTATCAAGTCTGAAGGAGACTATGAAGCCGGCAAAACCCTCGTGGAAAAATATGCCGTAAAGATCGATCCGGCACTTCATAAGGAAGTTAAAGACCGTTTCGGCAAACTTCACATTGCTCCCTATGGTGGTTTTGTTAACCCTGTCCTCACCCCTGTAATGAAGGGAGAGGAAATTACGGACATCCTGCTTCAATATCCCGGAGATTATACAGGCCAGATGCTTGAGTATTCCGCGAAATATTCCTTCCTGCCTGTCAGGCATTGAATCTGTTCTGCTATATCAATACCGGCCTATGTACCCGACAAAACCTATCCTTGGCTTTTTACTGCTCGGACTGATATTTTTATCCTGCAGACCAATGAAAAAACAGGCAGACCTGATTCTGTTGAACGGTAACATCCACACCGTGGATGCACAGCTCAGTCTTGCGAGTGCAATGGCCGTGAGAGACGGAATGATTCTTGCTACAGGTACCGATCAGCATATTCTGCAGCATTTCAGTGCTGAGCAGGTACTCGACCTGCAGGGAGATTTCGTCTATCCCGGTTTCTACGATGCCCATTGCCACTTTTTCGGGTATGCAACGACTATCAAGACGATGGCGGACCTCAGGGAAGCAGGTTCTCCCGCTGAGATGTTGCAATTACTAAAAAGCCACGACAGCCTTTCTTCCCCTGCATGGCTTTGTGGCAGGGGATGGGACCAGAATAAATGGAAAGAAAAGCAATTCCCTTCAAAGGACATGGTCGATGCTGCCTTTCCTGACAAACCGGTAGTGCTGATCCGCATCGACGGACATGCCGTACTGGCAAATACTGCTGCCATCCGTGCCCTCGGATTACGTGAAGACAACATTGAAAGACCCGACCAGGCTCTTTACAAAAACGCTTCCTTTACGGGGATCTTCCTCGAAGAAACTGCCGATCTTTTTAAGGCTGCCATTCCTGTGGCAGACAGGGAATTTCTCGTAAAATGCCTGCTGGATGCCGAACAGGAATGTTTTTCATATGGACTGACCACAGTGGCGGATGCCGGTCTTGAGCAATGGAAGATCAAGTTGATCGACAGCCTGCAACAGGACAACGTGCTTCGAATGCAGATGTATGCGATGCTTGAAGCTTCGGAAGATAACCTTCTGTTTATGAAAAACAGGAAGATTTTGAAGACCCAATCCCTGCTGGTGAGAGCAGTGAAGATGTATGCAGACGGTGCCCTCGGTTCCAGGGGAGCCTGCCTGTTACAAGCCTATGAAGATCAGCCGGGACACTTTGGAATTATCGTTACCCCGCCTGAAAAGCTTCGTGACATTTGTAAACAGGCTTATGATAACGGATACCAGGTGTGTACCCATTGCATAGGTGATTCTGCAGTCCGCATGGTACTGGGTGTTTACAAAGCATTTCTGAAACCCGGAAACGAGAAACGATGGAGAATCGAACATGCACAATGTGTAGATGAAGCCGATTTTGAACTTTTCGGCAAATACAACATCATTCCTTCCATACAGTCCACCCATGCCACTTCGGATATGCACTGGGCTGAACAACGCCTTGGCAGCGAACGAATTAAAAACGCTTATGCCTACAGAAAACTGCTGCAACAGAACGGATGGCTTCCAAATGGCACAGATTTCCCCATCGAACAGATCAACCCCCTGCTGACTTTCTACGCTGCTTTCAGCCGTCGCGATGCAAACGGTTACCCGGCTGAAGGATTCCAGATCGATCAGGCATTTTCCCGTCAGCAAGCCTTGCAGTCAATAACCATCTGGGCAGCAAAAGCCTGCTTCGAGGATGATATCAAAGGCAGTCTTGAAAAAGGAAAACGCGCAGATTTTGTGATCATGGAAGAGGACCTTCTCACGGAACCGTTGCCACACATTCCGGTATTAAAAGTCAAGGCAACCTACCTTGGCGGAAAATGTGTATTTTCCCTCACCAGATAGTTCTCCCTTCACATTAGCGTTTAACCCACAAACGTCCTTTTTATGCTGAGTCTCTTCAAAAAACCGCTGAAGGCGGTGCTGTGCCTTGCCGTATTCCTTACGGCATGCCAGAAACCTTCAAAAACGCCGCTGCCGCTTGTCGATATCGGATTCGCACCTTACATCGCTGCTTTCACCAGCGGCTCGGTTTCCAAGGAATCAAGCGTCAGGATCAGGCTTGCGCAGGATTATGCAGGGGCCGTCATCAATGGGTCTGAAGTCAAAGAAAAAATATTCCGTTTTAAACCAGATATCCCTGGTAAATTATACTGGTCGGATACAAGAACACTTGAGTTTAAACCTGACAAGCCCCTGGAGGAAGGCAGGGCTTACCTGGCAGATTTCTGTCTGTACAAACTTATTGATGTGCCGGAAAAATACCGCACTTTCACATTTCAGTTCCAGGTAATTGCACAATCCTTTTCAGTGGAAACGGAAGAACTCCTGATTCCGGAAAACGGGAATAAAGCCATATACAGGCTCGAGGGCATCCTGAGAACAGCCGATGTGGCGGATCCCCCCGATGTGGAACAGATTCTGACAGCCAGAATCCATAAGAAAACCCTTCGCATTGACTGGAATCACGAAACCGGCGGGAAAACCCATCGCTTCTTTCTCGACAGTATCCCCAGAGGTGAAAACAGGAATGAAATAAAGCTTTCGTGGAATGGCAATCCGATACAGGTTGATCTTCAGGGAGAAAGAAACATCGTGGTGCCTGCTCTTGGTGAGTTTACCGTATTGGGTTACAGGATCATCAATGATGATGAACCCTGTATCGGCATCAGCTTTTCAGACCCTCCCGATCCCATGCAGGTACTGAAAGGGCTGATACGCTTCAACCAATGGTACAATCCCGCTTTGATCACCTCGGGGAATGTTATCCGGGTTTATCCTAAAAACAGGTACGGAAGCAAGGCAACCCTGTACGTGGAAAACAGCATACGAAATACAGAGGGGAAAACACTTGATAAACCATTCTCTGCCGAAATATCATTTGATGAAGGAAAACCCGCCGTCAGACTCATCGGATCCGGAGTGATTTTGCCCGCTTCATCCGGTCTTATTCTTCCCTTTGAAGCCATCGGCCTGTCCAAAGTGGATGTGAGGATCATTAAAATATACGGGGACAATGTAGCCCAATTCCTGCAGGTGAACGATATGCCTGAAGAAAATGAACTTAAAAGAGTGGGAAGACCTGTCCACCGGGAACAGGTGAACCTTCTGACAGAAGCAGGCAGCGATCCTGTTGCATGGCATACCCACTTTTTGGACTTAAAACCGCTGATCGATCCTGATCCGGGCGCCATTTACCATGTCATCATCAGCTTCCGCAAAGAATATTCACTCTATCCCTGCGATCAGCAGGATCATGATGCTGAGATGGCAGAAGTTACTGATTACAGTGAGGCCATGGAAGCCGAAGACAGGTATTACCAGGATGCCGAATGGTATTACTATGACTACTACCCTGAAGGCTATCGCTGGGATCAGCGTGATAATCCATGCCATGTATCATATTACAACCAGGAACGCTTCGTATCGAGGAATATTCTTGCTTCCGACCTTGGAATTATCGCCAAAGCAGATGAACAGAACAACTGGACCGTCGCGGTGTCTGACTTGATTACAACCGAAAGCGTCGGAGATGTTGAAGTTGAAGTTTTCAATTACCAGCGGCAACTTGTGGGCTCCGGAAAAACCAATGCAGATGGGTTGGCCCGCTTCAAGGCAAGTCAAAAGCCTTTTCTGCTGATCGCCAGAAAAAACAGGCAAAGAGCTTATCTTCGTCTTGACAATGGATCTTCCCTCTCGCTCAGTCAGTTCGATGTCAGCGGAGCAGAAAAACAAAAGGGCCTGAAAGGCTTTATTTATGGAGAACGTGGCGTATGGCGTCCTGGCGATACCTTGTTCCTGGCTTTCATTCTCGAAGATGAATTGAAAACCCTGCCGGATAAACATCCGGTGATTCTTGAAATCATGGATTCCCAGGGAAAGACAAGAAATAAACTGCTCGAGAACAAACAGGTCGACGGTTTCTACCGCTTTACCGTTCCCACTGCAGACAATGTGCCGACCGGGAACTGGACCGCAACCGTCAGGGTAGGAGGCGCTACCTTTTCGAAAAATATTAAAATAGAGACCGTGAAGCCAAACCGCTTGAAAATCAACCTTGATTTCAGCGAAAAGGTCCTCGATATCCATCAACCTGTGCATGCCGCTTTACAACTGCATTGGCTGACAGGCGCAAGGGCATCCGGCCTCAGAGGTTTAGTAACAGCCTCTTTTTCAGCAACAAAAACTGTTTTCCCTGCATATAGGAACTTTGTGTTCGATGATCCGCTGAAAAAATTCTGGACTGAGGAACACCTCCTTTTCGATGGAAAAGTTGACCAGGAAGGGAAAGCCACATTTACAAAACAGATAAGCATCGGGAACAGTGCGCCGGGGATGCTTCAGGCTGCAATTACAGTCAGGGCATTCGAAGAGGGCGGGGATGCCAGTCAGGATTATTTTACCATGCCTGTCTCCACTTATAAAACCTATGTTGGACTGAAAGTTCCGCCAGGGGATAAAGAAAGCGGAATGCTTCAAACCGATAAGGACATCACTGTGGAAGTGGTGGCATGCAATGCTGGAGGAAATCTAGTCAGGGCTGAAAAACTGGAAGTCACCGTACATAAAGTCAAATGGAGATGGTGGTGGAATGCCTCCGACAATGATCTGGCCAGCTATGAGGGAGACATGGAAAATTTGCCGGTATACAAAAATACCCTGACACTTGCCAATGGAAAAGGAAGCTTCCGTTTCCGCATCAATTATCCTGAATGGGGACGATATCTGGTCAGTGTAAGGGATCCGGAAGGAGGGCATGCTGCAGGGCAATCCGTTTACATAGACTGGCCTTACTGGCGCAGCAGGGACAGAAAACAGCAGGCAGAGTCGGCCAGCATACTCAACTTTTCGAGCGACAAAAACGAATATCAAGCGGGGGAAGAGGCTGTGCTGACAATTCCGGGCACCTCAGGCGGAAGGGCACTGGTGAGTATCGAAACCGGTTCCGGGATACTGGATGCATGGTGGGTGAAAACCAAAGACAAAGAAACGGTTGTCAAAATCAGAATGACCGATAAAATGTCTCCCAATGTATATGTTCATGTGAGCCTGGTTCAGCCCCATGCACAGACAATAAATGACAATCCGGTAAGAATGTACGGAGTGATACCCCTGCTGGTAACAGATCCTGCCACCAGGTTGTCGCCAATCATCCAGGCTGCGGAAGTGATCCGGCCCGATGAAACAACACGCATCACTGTGGGAGAAAAGCAGGGTAAAGCCATGACCTATACCCTGGCCATTGTGGATGAAGGTTTGCTGGACCTGACCAGGTTCAAAACCCCTGATCCATGGTCGCATTTCTACGCCCGCGAAGCTCTCGGAGTAAAAACCTGGGATATGTACAACCTGGTAATCGGCGCTTATGGCGGAAAGTTTGGCCAGGCCTTCGCCATTGGAGGTGACAGGGACCAGCAAATCCACAACCCTAAAAAAGCGAACCGTTTTAAACCCGTGGTCACTTTTCTCGGTCCTTTCCGGCTTGCAAAAGGTAAAACCGGCACACATCAGGTGAAGATCCCGAATTATGTGGGATCAGTCAGGGTGATGGTGATCGCCGGAAGTCAGGGAGCTTTTGGTTCAGCCGACAAGCGCATCCCGGTACGCAAACCGCTGATGGTGCTGCCAAGCCTTCCCCGTGTCCTCTGCCCCGGAGAAACCGTCAAACTGCCCGTTACTGTCTTCGCGCTGGAAAAACAGATTAGAAATGTAAAACTGAACATCACAACCAATCCATTATTCACCATTAAAGGAAGAAATACGATCAATCTGAATTTCAGCGGAGAAGGCGACCAGGTAGTGTATTTCGAACTGCTCGTTAAGGAAGCTGTTGGTACAGGTAAAATTCAACTCCATGCCGAATCTGGGAACGAAAAAGCCTCTTCCGAAGTGGAAATGGAAATAAGAAATCCCAATCCCGTGCAGCGAATCTCCTGGGATCACATCCTCAAACCGGGAGAAAGCTGGATCAATGAACATGATTTTTTCGGCCTGGCAGGAACATCATCGGCAACACTTGAAGTGTCAACGCTTTTCCCGCCTGATTTCGACAAAAGACTGGCCTGGTTGATCGAATATCCCTACGGGTGCCTTGAACAGATCACTTCAGCCGCATTTCCTCAGCTTTTCCTGGCTGATATCAGTGAGCTTAACCAGGGAAATCTGGCCAGGATTGCTGATCATGTGAACACATGCATACAGAAACTCAGGACTTACCAACTGCCATCAGGAGGATTTGCAAGCTGGCCCGGGGCATTCCAGTGCAACGACTGGATCAGCAATTTTGCGGGACATTTTATGCTGGAAGCTGAAAATCATGGATATGCAGTTCCTTACACGATGAAGCAAGCGTGGATCAAATACCAGGTTCAGGCCTCCAGAATGTGGATGCCCGGAAACAAACATGCACAATCCTATGGTTCAGCCTGGGATTTTGTACAGGCATACCGTCTCTACACCCTGGTGCTTGCGAAACAACCTCAGCTTCCTTCAATGAACCGGCTCAGGGAACAGAAATCGCTGGACGCCCCGACCCGTTTCAGGCTTGCCGCCGCTTACGCCCTGGCAGGCTATTCCGACCAGGCCAGAAATTTGATTATCAGAGCCTCCGATCATTCAGCCCCTGCTCCCGATACCTGGCAAACCTATGGAAGTCCCTTGAGAGACCAGGCAATGATCCTGGAAACCTATGTCCTGATGAATGAAACAAATGAAAGTGCCCGGCTGGCAAGGGAAATAGCTGCAACTCTGGCGACTGATTCCTGGCTCAATACCCATGCAACGGCATGGTCACTGGTAGCACTGGGCAAATTCATCGGTAAAACAGGCAGACAGGCTGCCGGAAATATGCAGTTTGCGGTCAATCCGCAGGGAAAAAGCAAGACAGAAGTTAAAACAGATAAAAAACTTTGGAAGGGTGATCTCCCGGTAAAAAGTGGAAAAGGACGTGTAACAATTACCAACACAGGAAGGGCGAACCTTTACGCTCAGGTTGTGGTTTCAGGCCAACCCCTGACAGGAGAATTCACCCGGACCGGAAGTAAACTCGGTTTGCAGGTCCGCTATAAAGACAAGCAGGGCAATCCGCTTGACATTACTAAACTGAAACAGGGCACCGACTTCAGGGCAGAATTCACTGTAAGTTATCAGGGACTTGCCGGCTATCAGAAAGACCTGGCACTCACTACCGTATTCCCTTCGGGCTGGGAAATCATCAATCCCAGGATGGGTGGACAAGCTGCCGTTGATGAGCGTGATCTGCCTGATTACCAGGACTACAGGGATGACAGGGTGTATACTCATTTTGAACTTGGGCCGGGCACATCGAAGACATTTGTGATCCTGCTGAATGCTTCGTTCCCCGGCAGGTTTTATATGGCCGGACCCATGTGTGAAGCCATGTACGATAATGGGGTTTACGCATCGTTACCAGGGCGTTGGGTTGAAGTACTGACCCAATGAAAATACATCTCCCGGAAGGACCCAGAAAAAGTGTGGTTTGGACCGCTGCCTGCCTCCTCGGCTTAGCAATCATCCTGAGGCTGGTTCCCGTAAAACCTGTACAACGATCCTTTAGTACCATTCTTGAGGACAGGAATGGAATTCTTCTGGGTGCCAGGACAGCCGCAGACGGTCAATGGCGTTTTCCGCCTTCTGACAGTGTTCCGGACAAGTTCCGTAAGGCACTGCTGGCCTTTGAGGACAGGTATTTCTTTTTCCATCCGGGTATCAATCCTTTTTCTATGCTGAGGGCCGTAAAACAGAATATCGCCCGTGGCAAAACGGTAAGCGGTGGTTCCACCCTCAGCATGCAACTGGCCAGGCTCACCCTTGGCCACAGGAAAAGAACCTGGACGAACAAACTTATCGAAATCTTTTATGCCCTCAGGCTTGAATCCCATTATTCCAAGAAGTCCATCCTGAAAAAATACACCTCAGATGCTCCATTCGGCGGAAATGTAGTGGGTCTTGCAGCCGCCTCCTGGCGGTATTTCGGTAAAGACCAGATTGCACTCAGCTGGGCCGAAGCAGCAACCCTCGCCGTCCTGCCAAACGCGCCCTCCCTGATTCATCTGTCGAAGAACCGAGAAAAACTTCTTGAAAAACGAAACCAACTTCTGCTGAAACTCAGGGATATCGGCTATCTAAGTCCGGATGATTGCGCAAGCGCCTTACTGGAAGCGATTCCGTCAAAACCATACCCCATGCCCGCCATTGCTCCTCACCTGCTTGCCAGGGCAGAAAAAGAACTGCCGGGGACAAGGGTGCACGCCACCCTTGATATTTATTTACAGGAAAGGGTAGCCATGATCCTTAAAAATCATCAGAAATTATTGGCTGCCAATCATATCCACAATCTGGCCGCCCTCATCATCAGGGTAAGTGACGGTAATTGCCTGGTGTACGCCGGCAATGTGAAAGAAGCCGGAAGCGTACACCACTGCGATGTGGACGTTATTCTGGCACCCAGAAGCACCGGAAGTATTCTGAAACCAGTTCTTTATGCCGCATTGCTGCATCAGGGCGAAATCCTGCCCGGCACCCTGATACCCGACATACCAACCCAGATAGGCGCATTCTCACCGAAGAATTATAACCTTTCTTATGATGGTGCGGTGCCTGCAGGCCAGGCATTGGCACGTTCTCTGAATGTACCGGCGGTAAAAATGTTGCAGATGTATGGTGTTGAGGCATTTTACCAGTTGCTGTGCAAACTGGGAATGACCAGCCTGGTATTTCCTTCCTCGCATTACGGCCTTTCCCTGATCCTGGGAGGAGCTGAAGGAAAACTGTGGGATATTTGCGGTTTATATGCCAGTCTTGCAAGGATACTGGAGAATTCATCCCGGGTGAACGGCCAGTCTCATCAGCCGGTTTTTCCGCCCGTATACCAGGTGTTACCCAGGGCTGTTCCGACAGGACGGCCCTCTTATCAAGGCATGGCTGCTTTGCCGGACGCAGCTTCAGTCTGGCTGATGTTTGAAGCCCTGCTGGAGGTTAACAAACCTGATGAGGAATCGGGCTGGGATCATTATACCGGAAAATCGAAATGGGCATGGAAAACGGGTACGAGCTTCGGGTACCGTGATGCCTGGGCTATTGCAACCAATCCCGGATATGTAGCCGGGGTATGGGCAGGAAATGCAGACGGAGAGGGGAGGCCCGGGCTGACCGGAATCGGGGCGGCTGCCCCTGCCTTATTCGAAATCCTGAGTCTGTTACCGGAACAGCAATGGTTTGTTTTACCGGCAGGAGCATTGGCCATGGCCCGCGTATGTGCTCTTAGCGGGCATCTGGCCGGACCGGATTGCACTCCTGTTGACAGTATACTGGTGCCTTTGCAGGGGCTCCATTCAGCTACTTGTCCCTATCACCGGATCGTTCACCTGGATGTAACGGGCAGCTACAGGGTCAATGCCGGTTGCGAGTTGCTGTCAGCCATCCGGCATGAATCCTGGTTTATCCTTCCGCCTGCACAGGAATACTACTTCAGGTCACGCAATCCTTTTTACAGGCTGTTGCCTCCCATAAAACCTGGCTGCCGGGAAGACGGTAGCCTGCAAATGATCGACCTGGTCAACCTGAGAGATGTCGCTAAGGTTTATATCCCTTATGAACTGGACGGGAGTCCCGGACGCCTGGTGCTTGAAGCGGCACACCGGGAAACAGGTGCTGTGCTTTACTGGCACCTGGACGGGACATATATTGGTTCGACTTCACACAAACACCAGATAAGCCTGAAACCACTGCCAGGCAGTCATCGCTTGCTGATAAGCGACCAAAAGGGCAATAGTTTTGTTAAGAAATTAGAGATCATTGATCAACAAACAAATTAATTCATTCATTATTAATAATTTATCGACAGAGAAGTTATCAACAACTGTTAATAACTCCTGTTTGTTCTTTGTGTATGCTTTCATGTCAAAAAACTTGCTTTCGCATGCCTTCTTGTTGTAATTTTGGTTCATCAAGTGAGCGATAAAGGGCAGGCCGGGAAGGGTAGTCCGGGAATTCACACCCACGGGTTGAACCCCAGGATAGTCCGGCGAAGCAAACCAGCGATGGTGCGCATCAAAGGATTGACCCGGAAAGGCAAGGGGCGAGAGGATAAGCCGAAAGGCCGCATCTTAAACCTCAGGCTCAGGTGAGAAGGGAGTAAGCCGGGCAGAAGCAGTCCAGCTTTCAGCAAGCAAGGCCGCAGCCTCCGATTCCGAAAGGATAATCCAGGGCGGGCCGGGCAGCGGAAACCAGGCCGAAGAACTTCCATAGACGAGCAGGCCGCAATAACAGTAGCTTGACGCTCCTGCCAGTCACGGCTGGCAGCCGGCGGAACGGGAACCCGGTCGAACAGATTGAGTTCCCGTTTTTGTTTTTTACATTTTTTATTTCACGCCTTGCCAGAAGGTCTCAAATCACTTAGATTTGTATCATGCAGACCTCCCAGCCGAATAACGGCCTCACAGAATCCGAACGGGAACAAATCATCAGTAAATACCGCAACCTGCTTAGGTTGTGCAGACCGTATATTAAACCCGGTGATTCGTCCGTGATCCGTAAAGCATTCAATATCGCGCTTTCCGCTCTCAGCGGTGAGAAAACAAAGCTTGGAGATCCCGGCATCTTTTATCCGATGGATCTTACTGAAATTCTGGCCGTTGAAACCGGACTGGGAACAAATTCACTGGTCAGTACACTCCTCCTGCATGCCTTTCTGTCCGGGCAGGTTACACCAAATACCATCCTTCGTGATTTCGATCCGCAGGTGATTAACATGCTGCAGGGAGTGAAAAAAATCAATTCCATCAAAACCGGAAAAACTGCAATCCAATCTGAAAACTTCATCCGCTTCCTGTTAAGCATCTCAGGCGATGCCAGAACACTGCTGATCAAAATGGCAGATACCCTCTATCATATGAGGATACTGCACTACCTCGATCAAGCAGTCCAAATGAAAGTGGCGAATGACGCATATTTCCTTTACGCTCCTATTGCCCACCGCCTTGGATTATACCACATCAAGACTGAATTGGAAAACAGCGGTATGAAATTCCTTCATCCCGATGAATATCAGACGATAACCAATAAACTCAAAGAAAGCGTCAAAGCAAGAGATGCTTACATCAATGCCTTTCTTAATCCTATCATTCAACGGCTGCACCAGCAAAAATTCCACTATGAAATAAAAAGCCGTACCAAGTCAGTCCACTCAATCTGGAAAAAGATGGTGAAACAACAACTTGGTTTTGACGAGGTTTATGACCTGCTGGCCATCCGGATCATTCTCGACACACCCAGGGAAAATGAAAAGGAAGCCTGCTGGAAAGTTTACTCTATCGTGTCCGATATCTATCCACCCAATCCATCCAGATTACGGGACTGGATTTCTGTCCCAAAAACAAGCGGCTATGAGTCGCTTCATACCACGGTCAAGGGTCCACTGATGAAATGGGTGGAAGTTCAGATAAGATCACGCAGAATGGATGAAATCGCTGAGATGGGACATGCTGCACACTGGAAATACAAAGAATCGAGAAAGGAAGCGGATTCGCCCGACTGGCTTCTGAGCATCAGAAACCTGCTCGAAAATCCGGAGTCAAGCAACGCCCGGCAGGCCAGGCTTGAAGCGGAACAAGCTGAGATATATGTTTTTACGCCTGACGGCGACTTGAAAAGCATGCCCAGGGGTGCCACGGTGCTTGACTTTGCATTTGAAATTCATACCAACCTGGGGTTGCAATGCACGGGAGCAAAAGTGAACGGAAAAATCAACCCTATCAAATATGTACTCCAGAATGGTGATGAAGTTGCGGTTCTGACTGCCAAAAATCAAAAACCAAAAGCTGACTGGCTCAGTTTTTTAAAGACACCGAGGGCCAGACAGAAGGTGAAAAGAGCCCTGAAAGAGGAAGAACTGAAAGAAGCCGAACTCGGAAAAGAAGCCCTGATGAGGAAGTTCCGCAATTGGAAAATTCAGTTCAGCGACGACAATATACTGAAAGTGCTTAAAGCCCTTAAATACAAGACTCCGATAGAGTTGTACCATGCCATTGCCACTGAAAAACTGGATGCCCTTGTAATCAGGGATATCTTTCAACCGCCCCAGAAAACCGGACTTCAGGGTACACCAGAACCCGGGATCAGAGAAGATGACCGGAAAACGCTGCTGAAGAAAGACGACTTCGTATTCCTCGACCAAAACCTGGCCGGGATCAATTACACCCTTGCCAGTTGTTGCAATCCCATCTTCGGTGATGATGTGTTTGGCTTCGTCACTATTTCTAAAGGGATCACCATTCACCGGAAAAGCTGCCCCAATGCCAAAGAAATGATGGAAAAGTACGACTACCGTATTATCCAGGTAAAATGGCGGGAAGCATCTTCAAGCGGATCATTTCATGCCACTATCCGGATATCCGGTATCGATCAGCTGGGGATTGTCAGTACATTATCTGATGTCATCTCCAATGAATTGAAAGTGAATATGCGGTCTATCTCTGTCGAGACCAACAACGGCGTTTTTGAAGGAACGATTAAAATTATGGTGAGTGATACGCGCCATCTGGACACCCTGCTGCATAAGCTCACCAGGGTAAAGGGCGTTCTGAAGGCAATACGACTGGAATAATCACACTGATGAAAGAAGGAAGGTGGTATTATTTCGAGATACTGAATCAGGTCACTGTGCCGGGGGAGGGGGAACACCTTGTGCTGATGGCTGAAAACCGGTCTCGTTTTCTGCTGCCTGCTGAACCATATCAGCATTACGGCCTTGAAAAGGGTAGGCGGATCAATTGCAGAATTGATAAAATCAATTGCAACGGTAAGGTTTTTCTTGAGCCGGAACATCCTTTGTATAAGGAAGGCCATAACTACGACTTCGTGTTCTTAAGACAGGAAACACACTTCGACCAGGCTGGCAATCCCATATCCGCATGGATATTTATTGACGGATTCGGCAATGAAGTCATTACACCGGTAAAGCCTGAAGCCATTGCCCCTGATCCGGGAAGTGCCGTCACATGCAAGGTTCATCGCATCAAAAAAGCCCGGCTCAAGTTGATCCATACCTGGTCAGCCATCCCCTCCGCACAAGACACTGCCGTAACCCATCTTTTCAGGGTAATCAGCCCTGGAAAAGATATCCATGGCAATAACGGCTGGATATTGGAGGGATCCGGCTCCATCCGTGCATTCATTGACGGTGAAAGTTACAGCGCTTACAATATCCTGCCGGGCATGAACCTGAATTGCAGGATGGTGAAGTGGGATCCGCATCACGGCTGGATTATCGAGCCACTGCATCCTTACTACCGCGAAGGGATGCTTTATTCTTTCAAAATCCGCGGGATAGATGAACTTGAGATTGACCGGGAACTGTGTCTGGTCATGGTGGAAGATATCTTTCAACAGAAGATACCCGTCCGGATGGAAACAACGAAAGCCCGCCTTCTGAAAACCGGAATAACAGTAAGGTTCCGGGTTGATGCCATACGAAAAGGTAGACCGGTTCTATCCCTCCCTTAAGTGAAACTCCATCATAACTTAAGCCTGGCCAGTGCTTCGCTGACATTGATGCAGTAGTCGCCCAGTTTCTCAGAAAGTGCAAGTAATTCATTGAAATACACCCCCATTTTCACCGGGTACTCCTGATTTTTTAGCTTTGATTCAAAGTCTGCCCTGAAAACATCCCTTTTGTCGTTCAATGTTTCCTCAATCTCACGTGCCTCTCTGATATCCATATATTTAAACCCGGTACCCAGATTCTGCACCATGATGTGTAAAGCACGTCTGTCGAGATCGAACATCTCAAACATGATCTGCCTGACCTCAGGGGAAAACCAGGCCTGGTCGCTGTTTTTACGCCGGATCACTTTTGCCATATTCGTACAAACATCCCCGATACTTTCCAAATCATCAATGATTTTCAACAAGGCACTGATCTGACGGGAACCGTCAACACTCATTTCACCCTGCGAAAGCCTGGTAAGACTTCTTCTGATCGAAGCTTCTATTTCATTTATTTTAAGCTCATCAGATAATATGTCCTCAAGCATTTGTTCAAATATTTCCCTGTCCTTCTGGTTGAATAATACCGGAATCTTTCCGAACATGGAGATCAGGGTGGAACCGAATGCCGTCACTTCTTTTCCGGCCTGGAGCAACTGAAGTTCGGGTGTTGAAATGATCTTGTCGTCAAGGTATGTGCCACTGTCTGCAGCGGTTTTCTTTGCGGAAACCATAAAACCGCTGATCCTGACAATCTGCGGGACAAAGCCTGCCAAGACAACAGCAGTGCCCACATTAAAAGCTGTATGGACAAATGCAAGTGCAAAAGGAATGGCCTGTACGTCAGCGGCCGGGGATTTTCCGATGGACATTTCCGTAAACCAGGCCGCCAGGCCAATAAACGGATTGAAAAGCAAGAGGGCCAGCATGATGCCGCTGATGTTGAACAGCACATGGATCATGGCTGCCCTTCGGGCGTCCTTATTGCCGACAAGGGAGGCCACCAGCGGAACCAGGGTAGTGCCCAGGTTTTCACCCAGAATCATGGCCGCGGCTCCCTCAAAGGATAACCAGTGGTTGCTTACCATCACAAAAACCAATGCCATGCCGGCACTGGAAGATTGCAATATCACGGCAATGACCAGGCCAAAAAGGACAAAGACCAGCACAGAAACAAAGCCCATGTCGCTGAAACCAGCCAGGTACTGAAGTACCGCCGAATCCTGATCAAGCACCGGCAGGCTTTCTTTCATAAAGTTAAACCCGATGAAGATCAAGGCAAAACCAAGTATAAACTCTCCCCAGTACCGGTACTTATTTCTTCCTGCAAACAGCAATGGCAATGCCACAGCAATCAGTGGCAGTAATATCATATTAAAATCATAACGAAAACCGAGCATGGAAATAAACCAGGCTTTGACCGTGGTTCCGATATTCGCTCCGATGATGATTCCAACAGATTGATATAATGTTATTAAACCTACATTAACTAAACTAATGGTTAAAACTACGGTTGCCGAAGAAAACTGAATTAGGCTAGTCAGAAAAAAGCCGCTGAAAATTCCCCGGGCCGGGTTAGCAGACATGACCGAAAGGATCCTCCGCATATTATTCCCGGCAGCTCTCTGCAGCGACTCACTCATGAATTTCATTCCGTACAGGAATAAACCCACCGACCCGATCAGTGCAAGGAGTTTCCAGATGATGTCAAGCGCTGCCATGTTTGTTGGATATCAATAATATTGCAATCAGTGGTTCAGCTGTATCCTTTATCCGAAAATGGCAGTGCCCAAACGGATCATGGTACTGCCGCAGGCAATGGCAAGGGGGTAATCGCCAGTCATGCCCATGGAAATTTCACAAAACGACGGTTCATGTCTGAAATACTTGTTTTTCAACTCTTTGAATAAAGCTGCCAGGTCATTGAATTCTCCGCTGACAATCTCAGGATTATCAGTGAAGGTAGCCATTCCCATGAGTCCGCAGATCCTGACACCCCTCATTTCCCTGAAACTGCTGCTTTCCAGTAATTCTGAGGCCTCCCTGAGATTCAGTCCGAACTTGGTCTGCTCCCTGGCAATATGGAACTGGAGGAGGCAGTCGGTTCTTTTTCCCGACCTGATAGATTCTTTGTCAACTTCCTGTAGGAGTCTGAAACTGTCGATACTGTGAATTAAACTTACATAAGGCAGGATGCTTTTCACCTTATTGGTTTGAAGGTGACCGATGAAATGCCAGCGAATGTCAGCCGGTAAGCCGGGTGCTTTCTGAAGCAAGTCCCCGGCCCTGTTTTCACCAAAATCACGCTGACCGGCCCGGTAAGCTTCCATTACAGCATCAGCGGACTGTTGTTTGGTGACGACGATCAGGCTAACACCGGAGGGTATTTGCTCTTTGATTTCCAGAATTTTATCTGAAACGGATTTCATTTCTTTCATCGTCCCGGCATCCTTGATTCATTTTTGATAATGTTGCCGGTCTGCATCAAAATTACGGATATTTGTGCCCATGAAAACCGGATTGATCACAATTCTGAAGATAATTCTATTCTGGTGGATCTTTTTCCAGTTATGCCGCTTATCTTTTTTTCTGTTACTGCGCGCGTATTTCGTACAGGAAGGGGTTGCATTGCCGGAATTGCTATCCATATTGATCCATTCATTCAGATTAGACCTTTCAACTGCTTGTTATTTAGTTACATTACCCTTTCTGATCTGGATGGTAAATGCTTATGTACATCAGCAATGGATCACAAAGGTGTTTAACTGCTTTCATCTTTTTCTCATAGCCTGTTATTCGCTGATAGTCAGCGGTGAAGCCGGTATTTATCCTGAATGGAAGAGTAAACTGGATTACAAAGCCCTGCATTACCTCAGGCGGCCGGATGAGATTGCCCGTTCGAGCAGTACCGGCGATGTTGTGCTTTTACTCGCCCTCACAGCCGTGCTGACACTGGCCGGTTTGTTTTTATGGAGAAGGCTGGTGGGAAAGAACCTGACATTTACGAAACCCCGGCTGTTATCCCTGCCTGTGATGCTCATGCTGGTCCCGCTTTTCCTTTTTACGGGCATACGCGGCGGTTGGCGACCCATTCCCATCAACCAGAGCGATGCGTACTTTTCCGATCATAATATCGTTAACCTTCTTTCTGTCAATCCTTTATACAACCTTGGTTTCAGTTTTCTTGAAAGCCGCAGGTATATGTCGGTAAATCCCTTTGACTTTTATTCTCCACAGGAAGCAGGGGCAACAGTGGAAAAGCTACATGCGGTGAGCAGGGACAGCACGGAAGTGGTGCTCACCAACGACAGGCCCAACATCGTGTTACTGATTTTGGAAAGCTGGTCTGCCGACCTTGTGGAATCGCTTGGAGGAGAAGCAGGGATCACACCTGAATTCAGGGAACTGGAGAAAGAGGGGATATTGTTCACGGAGTTTTACGCCAACGGCAATCGTTCACAACAGGGTATGGCAGCCATTTACGGTGGTTTTCCTTCCATACCCTATACTGCCATCACGGCGCATTATGCAAAGTTTGTAAGGCTGCCTTCGCTGGTCAAAGAACTGAAAAACGCAGGTTATTATACTTCCTTTTCCTTCGGGGGCCAACTCACCTACGGTGGCTTGCGCGCCTATATGATGTATAACGGTTTCGACAGGATCATGGAAGAGAAGGATTATCCGGCATCCATTCCGCGCGGTAAACTTGGCATCCATGACCAGTACACCATGGCGCAATTGCTGGAGGAACTCAAGACTGCACCCCGGCCATTTTTCAGCAGCCTGTTCACCCTCAGCAGCCATTCTCCTTACGATCAACCAATGGAGAAAGTACTGGACTGGGGTGGCAAAGAAAACCAGTACCTGAATTCAGCCTGGTACACAGATCACTGCCTCGGTGATTTTTTCAGGGAAGCGCGCAAACAGGATTGGTATGCCAACACCCTGTTCATCATCGTGGCTGATCACAGCCACAATACTTACAGAAATTACTGGGTGGACACCCCTCCTTACCGGCATATTCCGCTTTTACTTGCGGGAGAAGTAATCCGGCCCGCCATCCGGGGCCGCCAATTATGCAGGATATCCTCCCAGGTTGATCTTGCCGCAAGCCTGCTGGCACAGCTGAAGCTTGACCACAGTGCGTTCAGATGGAGCAAGAACCTGTTTAATCCCTTTCAGGAAGAATTCGCTTACTTTGAAATAGAAGTCGGATGCGGCTGGATCCGCAAGGATGGCAGCCTGGTATACCGGAAAACCAGCGACCAGTTTGAATTACAGCGTTTCCCTGCCGAAACCCGGGATATCAGGAAGAAAGAAGCCTTATCTTACCTGCAGGAAGTCTTCCAAGAGTTTATCGACTACTGATCAGCTTCTGGGTTCGTAAAAGCAAACCTTGGGACTGCTGATCCTATCGCTGGTTTTCAGCTTCTTAATGGCTTTGTCCACATCCTTTTTATCCAGTCCGGCAAGTTCGGCAATTTCTCCGGCCTTCATGGGTTTACCCGCTTTTTTCAGGGTATCCAGAACCAGGTTTTCAATATCCATGACAGTTGGTTATTAATGAGTTTAATCATCAAGACAATGACAATCCGAATACGTTTCTAATCAAGCAGGTGCACAACCAGGCCGCTTCTGAGCTTGGGTTCGAACCAGGTGGTTTTGGGCGGCATGATATTACCCGAATCTGCAATGTCGGTCAATTGTTTCATTGATACCGGGTACAAGGCAAAGGCGGCCACCATTTCGCCGCTGTCGACGCGCTTTTTCAGTTCACCGAGTCCCCGGATTCCTCCGACAAAATCGATGCGTTTTGAAGTTCTCAGGTCGGTGATCCCAAGGATATTGTCCAGTACCAGCCTTGACAGAATGGTTACATCCAGCACACCGATGGGATCATCATCGCTAAAAGTTCCTTCTTTGGCCTGCAGGCTGTACCACCTGCCATCCAAATAGAGAGAGAAGTTATGGAGGCAGCAGGGTTTATAAATGTCTGTTCCCTTATCCTCCAACGTAAACACCTGCCCAAGCTTTTCCAGGAAAGCACCGGGACTCAATCCGTTAAGATCCCTGACCAGCCGGTTGTAATCGATAATCGTCAGTTGGTTATCAGGAAAATGAACCGCGAGGAAAAAATTGTATTCCTCCTGACCGTGATGGGCAGGATTCCGGCGTTTTTTCTCATCGCCGACCAGGGCAGCAGCGGCGGTACGATGATGACCGTCAGCAACATAAGTGTACGGAATTTCCTCAAAGAGCCCGATAAGCTGCCTGATCACGGCTTTATCACGGATAACCCAGAAACGGTGTCTGACCTCATCTGAAGCGACAAAGTCATATTCAGGGGATTGTTGGGTAACACCATTCACGATATCATCGATTTCAGGCCGGGCAGGGTAGGTAAAAAACACAGGCTCCATGTTGGCGTTGGTGATCCTGACATGTTTCATCCTGTCTTCTTCCTTGTCTTTCCTGGTCAGTTCATGCTTTTTGATAATCCCGTTCATGTAATCTTCCACTGCAGCACATCCGACGAGTCCGTACTGCGTTTTACCCCACATGGTTTGCGCATAGACATATAAGTATTCATCATCGTCTTCAAGCAGCCAAGCCTTTTGGCGGAAAAGCATAAAATTCTCCCTGGCCTTTTCATACACTTCCGGCAGGTGTTCGTCGATGCCCTCCTCAAGGTCTATTTCCGGTTTGATGATGTGAAGCAGGGAATATGGATTTCCCCGGGCTTCAATTCTGGCTTCGGCAGAATTCAGCACATCATATGGACGCGAGGCCACATCCTTTGCCAGTGGAACAGGGGGTCTGAGCCCTCTGAAAGCTTTAAGTTTTGCCATATCGTTTTACAATTAAGGTATTTACTTCCTGAACAGGGAGCAGGCCAGACCCGGTTCCCTGTCATTTTAGTGATCAGATAAAATAAACTGTACTTGTGCGGCGTCGGAACTGTTAATCGTTGTCATCACCCGGTCCGCCCGGACTCTTTTGCAGGGAGCCAATCAGTGCGCCAAGCATTTTTGTCATCTCCATCAACTGATTCCTCGAATTATCAAAGGCTTCTTCGTGGATATAATCCATCCCCTTACAGAGTGTAGTAAAAACGACACACTCTCTGACACAGCTTTTTGCCATTTTCAGGTAGTAAACAAACTGACTCTTGTTCCGGCTTGAGCCCTCCGCGATGTGAAGCGCGATATTCTGGGCAGAAACCACAAATCTGTCGGCCAGTCCGTTGCTTTCTGCTTCCGGTATAAGCCTGACGGTTTGATGTACCCATTCGATGTACTCCAGGGCTTTGTTGTATATCCGGAGATCTTCAAACCTGAAGAAAGTCGGAATTCTGTCGGCATCAGTTTCCATATGAAATCATCGTTAGTGATAGTTAAAAAAGTACAATATTCCCTGGCCGGGCATCGAAATGCACCGGTATCTGATTGACAACAATTTATGGATTGACCTGGAAGGTTTTATCCCCGTTTTTGATAAAAGCTGCGATCTGTCGTGCTGCTGCCAGTCCGGCATTGATGTTTGCTTCCTCTGTTTGTGCCCCCATTTTCTTGGCAGTAAACACGCATCTTCCGGGGTAGGAGGCAAGCAGTTGTTCTTTGCAATCAGGTTCGATATCAGACAGGTAGCTAAAGTCCTTTCTCTCTTCCAACATTTTAAGAAGCGATTCCTCACAGATGACTTCTTTTCTGGCGGTATTTACCAGGGTGGCACCCTTCGGCATTCTTTTCAGCAGTTCCAGGTTGATGGATCTTTTTGTATCGGCGGTAGCAGGAATATGGAGGCTTACGTACTGGCATTTGCCGTACAATTCTTCAGCAGAGGAAAGCGGGATAACACCGGCTTCTGTCATTTTTTCTGCAGGGATAAAGGGATCATAGCCAAATACTTCCATCCCAAATCCTTTGGCAATCAGGGCGACAAATTTCCCGACATTTCCATAGGCATGAATTCCGAGGGTTTTACCCCTGAGTTCCGTTCCTGATTTTCCGGAGAATCCTTTACGCAGGTGAAAGAGCATCAGACCGAAGGCAAGTTCTGCCACTGCATTGGCATTTTGCCCCGGTGTATTCATGGCAACCACACCTTTGGCGGAACAGGCTGCCAGGTCGAGGTTGTCGTAACCGGCGCCGGCCCGTACGACGATTTTGAGCAAAGGAGCGGCATCCACCACTTCTTTCGAAACGATGTCGCTTCTGACGATGAGGGCATCGGCATCCTTCACGGCATTCAGCAGTGCTGAAACATCGGTGTAGTTTTCGAGCAGGGCAAATTCAAATCCGGCTTCCTGCACGATATTCCGGATACCTTCCACAGCCAGGGCAGCAAAGGGTTTTTCTGTAGCAACGAGTACTTTTGTCATAATCGTGGAGATAAAGGTTCAAAAATCAGCTTTAATCATCTAATATATACAAAGATAAGAAAAAACAGCGGATCAGACTACCATTTTTTCAAATTCGTGCATGGCATCTATCAATGCCTGGACACTTTCGATCGGGAGTGCATTATAGGTAGAGGCACGGAATCCGCCGACTGAGCGGTGACCCTTGATACCGACCATGCCTTTGCCCTGCGCAAACTTGATGAATTCCTCTTCCTTGTCCTTGTAAGCATCCTTCATGACGAAACAGATATTCATCAGAGAACGGGATTCCTTTTCTGCCGTACCCACAAATATGGTACTATTGTCGATGGCATCGTACAGCAGTCCGGCTTTCTTCAGGTTCATCTGCTCAACGGCTTCCACGCCCCCAAGCGCTTTGATCCATTTGAGGGTTTCTTTCAGTGTGAAAATGTTGACACAGGGCGGGGTGTTGAAAAGTGAAGCTTCTCCGATATGCGTCCTGTAATCAAGCATGGTGGGTATTTTCCGCTCAACCTTGCCAAGCGTATCTTCTCTGACGATGACAAAAGTTACCCCGGCCGGTCCCACATTCTTCTGGGCGCCTCCGTAAATGAGGGCATACTTCGACACATCCACCGGCCTGCTCATGATATCCGACGACATATCGGCGATCAGGGGAACGGGGGAATCAATGTCTTTGCGCAGTTCGGTACCGTAGATGGTGTTATTGGTAGTGATGTGGAAATAATCCGCGTCGGCGGGAATTTCGTAAGCGGAAGGAACGAAGTTGAAATTTTTCTCTGCAGATGAAGCTACGATGATTGTTTCACCGAAGCCTTTTGATTCTTTGATCGCCTTTTTAGCCCAGACCCCGGTTTCGAGATATGCCGCCTTCGACCGGAAATAGTTGAAAGGAACCATACAGAACTGCATGCTTGCGCCTCCCCCAAGGAAGAGGACATGGTAGCCATCGGGGATGTTGAGTAATTCTTTAAAAAGGGCAACAGCCTCGTCGATGATTGCCTGAAAGTCTTTGTGCCTGTGAGAAATCTCCATCAGGCCCAGCCCACTGCCATTCAGATCGAGAATCGCTTTGGCGGTGTTCTCAACCGCAATCCTTGGAAGGATGGAGGGACCTGCGTTGAAATTGTGCTTTGTCATATCGTATAGGTTTTAGTGTGGTTGTTCCGATCAGAACACAAAGATACAAAATACCTTCATGTTATCTGTGCTCTCCGGTTTATTTTTTATCGGGTAAAACGGGCGGAAAAAGATCAAATTCCACTTTTCTTTCCCTTTCTTCCTTATCCGGACTGTCGGGATTTCTTGCATCCACTTCCCGGATGTATACCCAGCGGCCGTCACGGAAATGAAATCCGTCCTGGATGTTGGTTTCAGGCACGTAAAACTGGTATTGCCCTTCCAGTCCTTCCTGTAGCGGTACCAGGCGGTCAAAGACGATCATATCTGCAGCCTTTCGTTCCGTCACTCTTTTTTTACCCTTTTTAAGCCTTACCACCATCCATTGCCGGGAATAATTCAGACTCATGCTGCTGTGGGCCGCATATTCAAATATCACCCGTTTCACTTTGGCCGGATAATGGCTGAAAACTGATGCTCCAAAGATGACTTTGCCGCGCGAACTGATCTGAACAGGTTCAATCAGCTTCTTTCTGCTCAGCTTGTTGTTCCCGTCCCAACCAAGCAGCACATAATGGACTTTCCCTTTGAACTTATTTTCTATCAGCCGGTAATACAGGGCTCCGTACCAGTGATCAGGCCCCAGCTGCTTTGTTTCCGGTGATTCAAGTTCGCGGGCCTGGTTTGTGAGACTGACGATGCGCATTTTCCCGCCAGGTTGATCATGGAAACGAACAAGACCGCTGTAGTCAAAACTTCCATCCTGCCTTGGTATCACCCAGCTGATAATGAGGAACTCACGATTTCCTGCCTCCAGAAAGGAGATATTTTTCAGTGTATCCAGTCCTGTAAGAGGCAGCCGGTCAGTGTCCAGCATCCTTGTCAGTAAGCCTGACAATTGCCTGCTTGCATGGTAACGGTCAAAATCTGCCTTCCCTTGTTGTAGTTGTCCTGCCAGGATAAACAGACTGTCTGACGATGCATCGGCTTGCTGGGCATCGGCATCCTGGGGGTTATTAAATCCCGGAAACAGGAAAGCGTTACAAACCAGGCATATGACAGCCGTACGAAACATTTTACCGGTCTTTCACTGATCAGATTCCAAGTTCAACCTGAACCTGGAAGTAAAAATCTGCCGTGCTGATTCCCGGCCCTGTACTTTTCCTGTAAGTGAGGTTGGTTTGGAATTTGGTCATGTGGGCATTGATATATTTGTTTAACCCGATGGTGTAAAACACACGGTCAGGCCAGATTATTTTAACCTCCTCCACTGTTTTTAAGATGGCATAGCGTGCCACAATCTCGAAATTATTCCGGAAAAGGCGGCTGATTTGCGTATTGAATGCCGTTCCTGCCAATACTGCGGTTTCAGATCCCTCATGGCTCATCAGGGGTTTTTCCGTGCTCCTGGATGCATACTCCAGAAAGAAGGCATTTCCACGGTATTTCAGCAGGAGGTCAGCAAAAAAAGACTCCAGATCTCTTTTAAGCGGCAGCAGATCACCTGTCTGACCGTTGGTTCTGACAGCATCCCTATTGAGTGAATAAGCGGCAGCCAATGCCAGTTTGGGAGTTTCCTCGCGGCTCAGGTCTCCTTCACTGAAATCGCCGTTCCTCTGGAATTTTCCAAAGGGCATCAGCTCAAGCCTGCCGGTATAACAAAGCCCGCCGTCCTGGGTGGAATAATTCCTTCCCTCGCCGGTTGAGACAGCAGCTTTCAGGTTAAACGGCATGCCTGACAGGATCTGGCTGTAATAGCCAAACAGGCCGAAATCACGGTTGATGTCCAGTGCCGTGGTGACGATGGATCTGTCTATAAACTGTTGCTGGCCGGAAGAAATGATCTCCTGCCTGTTCCCGGGCAGTTTTGCCTGGCCGAAACCAATATAAAAATCAGGACTAAAGCGGTAAAAAACGATGGCATCCCTGATCAGGTTGGGCGCACCCGTCGGGTTCCCGCTCACATCATCCCTTGAAAAACCCAACTGAAAAAGATAGGTAAGCTTCGATCCGAGAATATAGCCGTCGAACCTGAGCCTCAACCTGCTGATACGTGGATCTACCGATTTGATGTCCAAATCTTTATCTGAAGAAGTAGTAAGGTTCAGCCGGTTTTGGACCCGGAACCTGATATTGACGCCAAAGGCAGTGTCGGGTGCATTGAAACCAAGTCCGTGATCGAAACGGATAATGGCTCTTTCATCGAGCAAGACCTGGCCAGTGGCATCAGATACAATCAAACAACTAAAAGATAAGGCAATGACAATCAGGTACTTTTTCATATCCTTTCAAACAGAACGTTCATAATTGCGGCCAAATATACTGAATCCTGCTTACTTTTGTGATCAATCATGAACCTGGCATTAATACAGGCCCTGGACACCCTGGGCAGGAAAATTGAAAGCTGTTGCCTGGAATACCGGCAGGATATTCCGGACAGCGAAAATGAATTTGTCGGCATACTGGATGAAGCCGGGAGCCGGAATGCATGGTTTACCAGGGAGCAGTCAGTATATGCGCTGGAGTGTATAGCCGGGAACCTCACCGAGGAGAAGCTGTGCGGGTGGCTGACACCCTATCATCTCCCGGAGCATGGGAGGAATAAACCCGCTAAGATCGGGGTTGTATCAGCAGGCAATATTCCATTGGCAGGGTTTCACGACTGGCTTTGCGTCATGCTGACGGGTCATGTTTACATCGGTAAACTTTCCACCCAGGATAAGGTATTCCTTCCCTGGCTCCACCGTTTGCTCGCAGATATATATCCACCTGTAGCGCAACAGGTTTTGTTTACAGATGAGCGTTTAAGTGGCACCGATGCCGTGATCGCTTCAGGAAGCAACAACACATTCCGTTATTTCGAATATTATTTCAGGCATATTCCGTCACTGTTGCGGAAAAACAGAAATGGTGCAGCCTTGCTCGACGGAGGGGAATCGGATGTGGAGCTTGGCCTGTTGGGGGAAGATGTATTTCGTTATTTCGGTTTGGGGTGCAGGAGTGTGAGTAAACTATTTGTTCCCGAGGGATTTGAGTTCGATCGCTTATTCAGGGTATGGGAGCCGTTCGGATCCGTCCTGATGCATCACAAGTACAGGAATAACTATGACTATTTCAAATCGGTGTACCTTGTAAACAGGGATGAACACCTGGACAACGGATTTATATTGCTCAGGCCTGCTGTTCAGACAGCCTCACCGGTTGCTGTCCTTTTTTTTGAAACCTACCCGGACCAGGAAACAGCGCGTGCCCGTTTAGCGGAGGCGAGGGATCAGATACAATGCATTGCAGCGCGGGACCTTCGCTTCCCGGGAGCGATTTCATTCGGACATTCACAAAAGCCGGCACTGGGCGACTATGCCGACGGAATCGATACGATCGCATTTTTGAATAATTTGTAAGAATATTTACGAGAATTTTGGTTTGTGATTGAAAATATATAATTTTGCACGCCCAAAACCAAGACCATGAAGAAAGATATTCATCCGAAAGATTACCGTTTTGTCGTATTCAAAGACATGTCCAACGACTACAGCTTTGTCACCAGGTCCACTGTACAAACCAAAGATACCATCACCTGGGAGGATGGCAAGGAATATCCGCTTGTGAAGCTTGAGATTTCGCATACTTCCCATCCCTTCTTCACAGGTAAGATCAAACTGGTTGACACGGCAGGCAGGGTTGACAAGTTTAAGAGCCGGTATCAGAAGCACCTTGACCTGAAGGAAAAGAAATAACAGATGTTAATAAGATTTGAAAAATCCCGGCAAAACCGGGATTTTTTTTTAATATTTTGCTAAAGATTTCGTTAACCATACATTTCAAATCTATCCACCATAAACGCAAGTGGTTATGAATTATATTCTGTTTGATGATGTCCACCGCGACGACTTGTTGCCATTGACTTTTCTGAGACCGATCGCCGACATCCGCGTCGGTATCCTGACTATCCGTGAGAAATGGGAGCATTACCTTGGTACAGGCACATCCAGTCTAACGGAACCTTATCTCAGCATCAAATATCCCGTGATCAGGGGAGCCAACAACATCCTGATCAACGGATCCATACTTCCCAATCCTGAACTGGTGGAAAAGATACAGGCACTTCATCCCGGGCAGGTGATGATCAGGGAGGATGTCCTGGTGGCTTATCACCTGACAGCAGAAGAACTCGATCGCAATGTCAAATCGGGTGAATTGGAAGAAGTGAGCATTGACACCGCCTTCGACAAGATCAATTACTGCTGGGATATTTTCAACCTGAACAGTATTGCCTTGATCCACGATTTCGGAATATTGACAAAGGGCAAAACCTCTGCTGCGATCAGTTCGTCGAACAACATCATTGGCAGGGAGAATATCTTTATCGAAGAAGGGGCAGTAGTGGAATTTGCCAGCCTGAATGCAAGCCAGGGGCCCATATACATTGGCAGACATACTGAAATCATGGAAGGTTCTCTTGTGAGAGGTCCGTTTGCCATGCTCGATCACAGTGTCCTTAAAATGGGGACAAAGATATACGGTGGTACGACCATCGGTCCTCACTGCAAGATCGGCGGCGAAGTGAACAACAGCGTTTTTTTCGGGTATTCGAACAAGGCGCACGACGGCTTTATCGGCCATTCGGTTATTGCCGAGTGGTGTAATCTTGGTGCCAATACCAACAACTCCAATCTCAAAAACACCTATGATGTTGTCAGAGTCTGGAATTATCCCGATCAGTCCTTCATTAATACCAACCTGCAGTTTTGCGGAATGATCATGGGTGACCATTCCAAAACCGGTATCAGCACCATGATCAATACCGGTACAGTGATTGGTGTGTTTGCCAATGTTTTCGGAACAGGCTTCCCAAGAAATTTCATTCCTTCATTTTCATGGGGGGGGGCTTCCGGATTCCAGACCTATGACCTGATCAAAGCCATCCATGTGGCCACACTCGTCATGAAGAGAAGGAATATGGAACTCACCCCGGAAGACGAAAACATTCTGCAGGAAGTGTTCTACCTGACTTTCCCCTACCGCAGAGAGCACTAAGCCTATTCTGTATATATACCGAAACGGAATGAGTCTGCGGAAATTATTCACTATTGTGGTGTATGGCATTACTCACACCATACCGAAAGAACACAGGAATGCGCTGTGTGTTTCCAGATTTATCGACAGATGAGCATAAACACAAGCGGATTTCAGGTGTTGATTGGTGTGGCACGTTAATTGACAAATGGACTGCCTAATTTGTTTTTGACACAATGTCATGCATGATCCGGGAAGTAACCTAATCCCGGAGTCCATCCTTACGGCATTAGGAAATCGATACAAGGAATGAAAAAATACCCTCATATGAAACCCGACCTGCTGCAGTTGTCGGATCTTTACGAAGGAGAAACAGAGTTTATCCCGCTGCTATCGCAGGAGGAGGAGGATCAGATGAATGCGGAAGACGTTCCGGAAGTCCTGCCCATCCTGCCACTCAGGAACACAGTACTTTTTCCGGGAGTCGTTATACCGATCACCGTGGGCAGGGACAAATCCATCAGGCTTATCAAGGAATCCTATAAGGGAAATAAGACGATCGGTGTTGTTGCCCAAAAGGAAGCAGAGGTTGAAGATCCTGAGTTCAAGGATATTCACAGTGTGGGAACGGTTGCCAGCATCATGCGCCTGCTCCAGATGCCAGACGGCAGTACCACAGCTATCATACAGGGCAAGAAGCGATTCCAGATCGTGGAACCCCTTCAGGTGGATCCATATTTCAAGGCAAGTGTAAGACAATTTGATACTGTTCGAACGAAAACCAAGTCCAGGGAGTTCAAAGCCCTGATCGCATCCATTAAAGACCTGGCCATACAGATCATCCGGATGTCGCCGCAGATTCCTTCAGATGCCGCTTTTGCCATCCGGAATATCGAAAGTCCGGCCTTCCTGGTCAATTTCGTCGCTTCAAACCTGAATGTGGACCTGGCCGAAAAACAGAAGTTACTTGAGGTGCCTGACCTGAACGAAAGAGCGCAGCTTGTTCTGAGTGCCCTTACCCATGACTTGCAGATGCTCGAATTGAAGAACCAGATCCAGGATAAAGTTAAAACCGATATCGACAAGCAGCAAAGAGACTATTTCCTCAGCCAGCAGTTGAAGACCATACAGGAAGAGCTTGGCATGAATCCCAACGAACAGCATATGAATGAGCTCAGGGATAAATCGAGGAACAGGAAATGGAGCAAGGAAGTCGAAGAGACCTTTACGCGGGAGTTTCTGAAGCTGCAGCGAATGAATCCCATGGCAGCAGAGTACTCGATTCAGGCCAATTATCTCGATGTGATGGTGGAACTGCCCTGGAATGAGTTTACAAATGATAATTTCGACCTGAAGAATGCCCAGCGGGTCCTGGATGCCGACCACTACGGTCTTGAGAAAGTTAAACAGCGGATCATTGAATACCTGGCTGTGCTGAAACTAAAGGATGACATCAAATCACCCATTCTTTGCCTTGTGGGACCACCGGGAGTCGGTAAAACCTCTCTCGGACGATCTATCGCCAGGGCAGTCGGAAGAAAATATGTCAGAATGTCACTGGGCGGCCTCAGAGATGAAGCTGAAATCAGGGGGCACCGCCGTACCTATATCGGAGCCATGCCAGGCAGGATCATTCAGTCCATCCGCAAAGCAAAATCGTCTAATCCTGTCTTTGTCCTTGATGAGATCGACAAGGTGCTGGGTATGAACATCAACGGTGACCCGTCCGCCGCCTTGCTGGAAGTGCTCGACCCGGAACAAAACAGCGCTTTCTACGATAATTTCCTTGAGATCAACTATGACCTGTCACGTGTCATGTTTATTGCCACTGCCAATACGCTTAGTACCATACATCCTGCGCTCACCGACCGTATGGAAGTGATTGAGATCAATGGCTACCTGCTCGAAGAAAAAATCCAGATCGCAAAAAAACATTTGATTCCCAAACAGTTAAAAGAGCATGGAATAAGAGCCTCTCAGGTAGTCTTCACGGATGACATCCTTGAAAAGATCATTGAATTATATACCCGGGAATCTGGTGTCAGGTTGCTGGAGAAGACAGTCGCAAGAATTCTCCGCAGCAATGCCCGGTATATTGTTGAAGGAGAGAAGTACAATAAAAAAATCAGTATGGCCGACCTCGAAAGAATCCTCGGGCCTGCGCCATATCAGAAGGAAAAAGATACCCGTATCCGGATTCCCGGGGTGGTGACCGGGCTTGCCTGGACACCGGTAGGAGGGGAGATCCTGTTTGTGGAAGTAAGTCTCAGTAAAGGCAAAGGTGATCTCACTCTGACGGGCAATCTGGGCGAGGTGATGAAGGAATCTGCCACCCTGGCTTTCGAATACCTGAAATCACATGCACCGGCACTTGGCCTGGGGAATACCGTTTTTGAAGATTATCATGTCCACATTCACGTACCCGAGGGAGCTACTCCCAAGGACGGTCCGTCTGCGGGTATTACAATTTTTACGGCACTGGTATCGGCATTTACCGGGAGAAAGATCCGGCCCGGCCTCGCCATGACGGGTGAAATCACCCTGAGGGGAAAAGTATTGCCGGTAGGAGGCATCAAGGAAAAAATCCTGGCTGCAAAACGGGCCAAACTAACCCAGATCATCCTTTCGCTCGAAAACAGGAAAGACCTGAAGGAAGTCAAGGAGGACTATCTCCACGGACTGGAATTCCACCTGGTGGAGAACATGATGGAAGTGATCGGACTGGCCTTGGAGGAAAACGTCAGTCGAGCAGAATAAAACTTCGGGTGGCCATGTAATCCCCGGCTCTCAGGGTATAAAAATACACTCCCGGCTTCAGGTCCCTGTTTGAAAGCTGGATGCCGTATGTCCCGGCAGGCTGCTCCCCTTCGAATATTTCCCTGATCATCCTTCCTGCAGCATCAGTCAGTTGCACCCTCACCCGGACCTTTTCAGGGACAGTATAATAAAACTCGCTTTCTTCGCGGAAAGGATTCGGAAAGTTCTGAGTCAGTCCGTAGGTCATGGGACTTCCTTCCGGGCCAGTCACGGCAACATTCGTGAATCCCTGTTTCAAAACAATCTGGTCGGCCGGGTCGAAGGTGAGTTGCTGGGGTTGTTTCAGAAAGATAAAACTGAATAGTTGGTTATTCACATCATTCATCACCCTGAAGATCGTGTCCGTACCATCCGTGAACTTAACCCTCAATTCCAGGGGCATGTTAAAAAACACGGTGTTGGTTTGTGTTTGTTTGGCAAAGAAGTTTACTTTCCACTGCCCGTTTCCCAGGTTGGTAACGTTATAACTATTCTGGTAAACAGGGTGGTTGGGTTGCATCAGCCATTCATCGAAAAACCAGTCAAGAGACTGGCCGTAAGCATTCTCCATTTTCTCCTGCAGATCGATAACCCTGGCACTCTGGTATTTAATATTGACCGTATCCGTTGCATAATCCTTCACTCCCTGGAAGAACAGCGAATCTCCCATCACATACCTGAGCATGTGTAAAACGCAGGCACCTTTTGCGTAGGTGATCGAATAGTTGAAAAGCTGGCTTGAAGTCGGGGTGTTCACAGCCCAGGAGGGATTGACGATAGGCCAGCCCGGGTTCCCGTTGAAGTATGAATCGGCATTTGCATCCACATCATCTTTATAGGCGGCATAACCGCTGCTGTGCTCCAGCCAGATGGCTTCCAGGTAGGTGGCAAATCCTTCATTCAGGAAAATATCTGCCCAGGTGGCGCAGGTGACCATATCACCAAACCACTGGTGGGCGAATTCGTGTACGATCAGACTTTCGTACCAGCAACCCGGACAGAGGCTGGTGAGCGTCTGGTTTTCCATACCTCCCCACGAAAACTGGTTATTCAGGGTTGCAAAGCCGTTTTTTTCGAAGGGATGCTCCCCGAATTTTTCAGAGAAAAGTGAACATACATCACCAATGAGCGCTTTCATTTGCGAAGGATTTTCACCCTGGTTGTAATAGAAACGGATCGGGGTGGGAGGAGCGCCGGGGTTGGCAGGATTCGTCCAGTACACGATATCGAGGTTGTAGTTGACTTTTCCGCTGAGAACGGCAAGGTAAGTGGGAAGCGGGTCGCGGCTTATCCAGTGGTAAGTCAGCTGATTTCCCACGATGGTTGAATCCTCCAGCCGCCCGTTCGACCCGAGTTTAACATTCAGAGGCACAGTGGCAAAGAGTTCAAACTTTGCCTTATCCGAAGGTTTGTCCCAGCAGGGAAACCACTTGCGGGCCCCTTCTGGCTCACAGTCCGTAAACACCAGTCCTCCGGAAGCATAAAAAGCATTATCTGTCACATTCTGGTGTTCGTATTCAATTTGCACCTGCGCAATCTCTCCGGGATTGTAAACCCTGTCGAGCATGATCGTGAGGATATTGGCGGTATGGGAAAAGGACACTCCGGCAAGGCTCACCGACTGAATGACAAGCGATGTGTTGACTGCATTCAGATTGATACTGTTCAGCACCGAATCAACACGGAAAGTGATGATGACTGTTCCGTCAAAATTATTGGGATAAGGATTGATAAAACAGTCGTACAGATCAAGCGTAAGGGAGTAGTTCAGCACATCGTAGGAATGTTTCGGACTGTTTGGTGAAAGGACAGCTTCTGGCGCCCCAATCTGGGATTTCCTGTGATGACAAATTTCTGACCCGCGCATCTTGCTGAAATCCTGTGCCCTTGTCTGGAGAAAGCCTAAACAGAGGACAGTAAGAAGGAATACCTTAAAATTCATGAGATATAGTATTACCGTGGTATATATGAGATGACAAATCCGGAATGGTTTAGTTGTCTGCCAGCACGAGTTTTACAATCGTCGTACGACCGTTCTCACTGAGCTTTCCGAGATATATCCCTGCAGGCATCCTTTGACCGTTTTCATTCATGGCATCCCAGGTAAAAAAGTGACGGCCCGCTCCCAAGGGCTGATCGATGAGTGTTCTGATCATGCGGCCCTGCACATCGTAAATTGACAGATTCACTTGTGTAATCCCTGCAAGGGAGAAACTGAAGGTACTGGCATAACGAAAGGGATTGGGTGTGACATTCAATCCGGCGGTCAGGAGTTTTCCACCGTCGATTGAGGGTCCGGTACCAACAACGCCTGTTTCAAACACATGAGGATCATCCGGGCCTGTGTAAGGATGAAACTCTCTTCTGCCCGATGAATCGGCAGCAAAGATATAGTAGCTCACGACGCTGCCTGCCGTCTGACCCGGAATATCCGTCTCGAAAAGGTTATTGCCGGAAGGATACATGGGCAGTGCCGTATAACTGCCATTATTCACCTTGTAATAAAGTAGGACTGAATCGGGATACAGGCCATATCCGCTGTATGGGGTAACAGTGGCTTCAAGGGTGTACTGACTGAGCAGGGGCTGCACACCGAGCAGCGGATAGTGCAGAATCTCAAGCATCCCCAGGTCGGCAATGCCCATTGTCCTGCAATGCAGTGCATCCGTGGACGCCCAGCCGTTACTGCCCGACAAACCCGTAAATCCGAGCACTTCATATCCAGGCATGGCAGTCTGATAAGCATGGAGGGCAGCCGTGTCGTACTGAACCTGATTCATGAGGGGCACCAGAACTTTCTTATTCAGTATCAGTGAATTGCTATAGGGTTGATTATTTGGCGTATTCACCCTGAATACTTTGAAGTTATTCCCGTATGGTGAGACAAGGTTAGAAAAATAGGCTGCCGTATTTTCAATATCATTGTATTGTGGATGGGTAGGAGGTACGGACCGGATCAGCACCTTGTCGGGTGCGAGAAACTTTCCCCAGCAGTCGATGTGGTCGATATAGGTATTGTTGGGGTCGGGCAGCAAGTCATAGGTATCCACGCCAAGATAGTCAAAGGCAAGTTGTTCGATCTGCGAAACCGACAGATTCTGGTTTTCGCTGATCACAAGGTCGGTGCTTGCAGAATACCCGTAACCGGTAGTCATATAATTTCCCCCCGTATGGATCAAGGGCATGCCAAACCAGGGAATACCCAGCTGGGCAGCCAGGATTTTCGGGATAGAGTCATCGAGAGGCCTGGGCCTGTTATAGGGAAAATCCACTATCCCTGTCTCCCTGTCTCCGAAATGCACGAACCAGGGACCATAATCCCTGGTCCAGTATGAATTGGAGGGTGCAATCAGAAAATCGCAGTTGCTCAGGTTCACCCCGGCGCCGGAATAGGTATTGGTGACAGTGGTCTGCTGATTGCTGCTGCTGACAATGGTGATTACCTTGCAATCCTGGGACATTTCAGCGATCAGGGCTGTCGGAATGCCGAAAGGATAACGGATCAGCACTGCTTCCATAGGTTCGAACTCGGCAATATTTCTGACCGGTCCGGCAGGCGGAGGAGTTGCCACGAAGCGCAGCCCGATTTCATGCGCACGCATCTTTTCAGATGCTGTCATTTCATGGGTCAGCTGTTCATTTTCCTGATCCGACTGGGGAAACGCAGGTACACTGAATGAAAGACAAACCAGAAGGCACCAGAGGTAAGGGTATTTCATCATAGTTGTTTGTATTTATTGAAGTTCATTGAAAAAGTGTCCAAAATTAGCGGAATATTCCGTTTCCTGCAGATGGAAAGCTGATTATCTTTGCCCTGCTTCTGCTTTTGTTGATGAGAAACAACTTGCCATACTGCTTACTGTGTTTTAGTATTATTCTGACAGTAGCTGCCTGTAAAAAAGAGGGTGACAACGGTAAAACCGTCTTCAGGTACAATGAATCCGCGGGGATTACCTCTCTGGATCCCGCTTTTGCCAGGAACCAGGCGAATATCTGGGCAGTGAACCAGCTTTTCAACGGTCTGGTACAACTGAATGACAAGCTTGAGGCCGAAGCCTGTATTGCTCAAAGTTGGGAGGTCAGGGACAACGGCCTTACTTACGTATTTCACTTGCGTAAGGATGTGTTTTTTCATGATGATCCCTGTTTTAAGGATGGCCGGGGCAGGAGAGTAATAGCGGATGACTTTGTATACAGCTTTTTACGCATAATCGATCCATCAATAGCCTCGCCTGGTGCTTGGGTCTTCAGCAATGCAGACACGAACTTTCCGGGAGGTTGCTTCCAGGCTCCTGATGATTCGACACTGCTGATCAGGATGAAAGAAGCATTCCCGCCTTTCATCGGGATACTGAGCATGCAGTATTGTTCAGTCATTCCGCACGAAGCCGTCGCCCGCTACCGCGAGGATTTCAGGAAACACCCCGTCGGAACGGGTCCATTCAGATTTCAATACTGGAAAGAAGGGGTGAAACTGATCATGCTCCGGAATGATCATTATTTTGAAACAGACGGCACAAACAATCTTCCTTATCTTGATGCCGTTGCCATTAGTTTCATCGTTGACAAACAATCCGTATTTCTCGAGTTCATCAAGGGTAATCTTGACTTTTTGTCGGGCATCGATGCCAGTTACAAGGACGAACTGCTTACACGGCAAGGCAGCCTGAATCCTGCATATGCGGGTAAGGTCGTTTTACAGACGCAGGCATACCTGAACACAGAATACCTGGGATTCAATCTTTCGGAAAAGAGCGGTATGCAGGATAACCCGCTTCTGAAAAAGGAAATCCGCCTGGCTGTCAACCACGGCTTCGACCGCAGTAAAATGATGCGATATCTCAGGAACAACATCGGCATGCCGGGGATATACGGTTTTATTCCGCCCGGTCTCCCCTCATTCGACAGTTCAGCTACTTATGGTTATGATTATGACCCGGCCAGGGCAAGAGACCTGCTTGCAGCTGCAGGTTACCCGCAGGGAGCCGGACTGCCTCCGGTCACCTTGTCGACCAATGCCTCCTACCTTGACCTGGCTACTTATATCCAGCAACAATTGAACGAACTGGGATTCAAAATACTGCTGGATGTGCATCCGCCTGCCAGCATGAGGGAAATGATCGCTCAGGGAAAACTTGATTTTTTCAGGGGTTCCTGGATTGCTGACTATCCGGATGCCGAAAACTTCCTTTCTTTATTTGTTTCTCACAACCACACACCCTACGGACCCAACTACACCCGGTACACCAACCGGGAATTCGACCGTATGTACCAGGAAGCCAGGCTTGAGACAGATGTAAGCAAAAGGAATACCCTCTACCGCAAAATGGACAGCCTGATGATGACCGATGTACCGGTGGTTGTCCTTTATTACGACCAGGTCCTCCGGTTCACCGGAATGCAGATTACAAACCTCGGCAGTAATCCCATGAACCTCCTGAGCCTGAAAAGGGTAAAAAAGAAAAAGCCCGCCTGACAGCTACATGGTGATACTGAGCCCGTCCCAGGCAAGCTGCGCCCCCTCAGGCATCATTTTTTCTATGTCAGCATGCTTTCCCATCATATGACTGATGTGGGTAACAAAAGACTTTTCCGCACCAACCTCCGCAATAACCTCCAGCGCTTCCTCCAGGTTGAAATGAGAATAATGTTTTTTTATTCTTAATCCATTAATAACGAACACCTTACATCCTCTTGCCTTGTCAAGTTCCAAAGGGGAGATATAACTGGCATCCGTAATGTACACCAGGTCGCCGATACGGAAGCCCAAAACCGGCAGGCGGAAATGCATCACTTCAATGGGTTTCACCGGAATATCACCGATCAGGAACTCCCCGTTGCTGATAATGTGCATGTTGATTTCCGGGACACCCGGGTACTTGTTCTGACCAAATGCATAAAAGAAATCCCTTTCAATCGCTTCCTGTACTTCGCGTGAAGCATAGAGGTCAATCGGGCTGCGCTGCGAAAAGTTGAATGCCCTGATATCATCGAGCCCGCCCGTATGATCCTTATGTCCGTGGGTCAAGAGTACGGCATCCAGATGCATCACACCGTACCTCAGCATTTGTTGCCTAAAGTCAGGTCCGGTGTCTATCACAAACACTTTGTGCGCGACTTCTACCATTAAGGATGATCTTAAACGCTGATCCCTTGGGTCGTTTGACCGGCAAACCTCGCACTGACAGGTGATTACCGGCACCCCTTGAGAAGTCCCTGTTCCAAGGAATGTGATTCGCACGATTTATTGCTTATTTTTGCTGTTGATTCAGCCGTAAAAGTAGACAATATCCATTTATCCATCCCAAATCAAACTGGCGTGAACCTGATCGAAAATGCTAAAAACTACATTGCCCGGCGTTCTCTTCAGAAGGAATACCAGGCTATCAGAAGGCAAAAGGCAAATGTTTCCCTTGAACAGGCCAGGAACATCGGAGTACTTTACGCCATTAGCGATGAAGAGACCTATAAGACCATTCATACCTTTCTGAAATCGCTCAAAACCGAAAGCCGCTCAGTGATTGCCCTGGGATTCCTGAATGATAAAAAAGTCCCCACCTTTCTTCACCAGGGGGTATATAACAGCATCATCACCCTCAACGATGTAAACTGGTTCGGGAAACCAGTGAACCAGTACGTCCGGAATTTTTTTCGTGAAAAGTTTGATATCTTTCTGAATATCAGTACATCCGATCACTTCCCCCTGCTTTATATCAGTGCCTGCGTTAATGCCAGTATGAAAGTTGGCAAGTATCAGGAAGCGCATACGGAGTATTACGACCTGATGATTAAAACTGCGGACGACACCTCACAGAAAGAGCTGATCGATACCATGTTATATTATATCGAAATGATCAACCAGCATAAGCATGAATCATAAATTTACGGGTACCGGTGTCGCTCTGGTAACACCTTTTTTAAAAGACAAACAAATCGACTATCCCGCCCTGGCCGGAATCATTGACCATATCATTACCGGAAAAACAGAGTATATCGTGCTGCTGGGTACGACCGGCGAGTCGGTTACCGTCAGCCGGGAAGAAAGGGAAAACTTAATCCGTTTTGTCAGGGAAAGCGTTCACGACAGGCTGCCACTTGTGCTCGGGATCGGAGGGAATAATACCATGGAGGTGATCCGCCAGTTAGAATCGACTGATCTGACAGGCTACACGGCTATACTGAGTGTTTGTCCCTATTACAACAAGCCGCAGCAAGACGGTATCTATGCTCATTACGCCGCCCTTGCCCAATCGAGTCCGCTGCCGCTGATCCTTTACAATGTGCCCGGACGAACCGGGAGCAACATGACTGCCGCCACGACCTTGCGACTTGCCTACGAATACGGAAATATCATTGCTATCAAGGAAGCCTCGGGTAATCTGGCTCAAATCATGGAGATTCTGAAAGAAAAGCCGGAGGACTTTCTGTTGATTTCCGGCGATGACAACCTTACCCTGCCGATGATCGCCCTGGGAGCCTCAGGAGTGATTTCCGTGACTGCCCAGGTAAAACCACGCCCTTTCTCCGACATGGTAAGATTTTGCCTTGCAGGTGACATGGAAAAAGCCAGGAAACTGCATTTCGAACTGCTCGGCCTGATGAGCCTTCTTTTTGCCGACGGAAGTCCCGCCGGAGTCAAAGCTGCCCTCCATATCCTGGGCCTCTGCGAGAATGAACTCCGCCTGCCGCTGGTCCCGGTAAATGAAGCAGTGTACAAAAATTTACTCAGAATACTTCATCCACAGCTTCACTAAGCATCATCCCATGATCACCCGGCTGTTGCCGTTCTGCCTGCTCTCATTCTTCATGATGCATGCAGGCGCTCAAACAAGGATATTGCAGGATATTCCCCCCGGAATAATGCATGACCTGCGGCAGCATGGTGAAGTTTATTTCATGACCATTGTAAAGAATAAAGAGGATATCATACAGATTTCCAGCTTAGTATCCATCCATAAAGTATCAGGCGACACTGTCCGGGCATGGGCCAGTGAAAAGGAATGGAACACTTTTACTGCCACCGGCAGAAACTACCGTTGGATCCCTCATCCTGTCCCTGCAGAAGTTGTGATGAGATCGGAAGCAGGTGATATGAACACCCTGGCCTGGGATTTTTATCCGACCTACCCGGCATATCTGGCCATGATGGCGCAGTTCCAGGCTGATTTCCCTTCCATTTGCCGTATCGACACCATCGGCTATACCACCAATGGCAGGCTGTTACTGGCAGCCTGCATCTCCGGCCAGGTTCAGACCGAGGAAGATGAACCCGAATTCCTGTATACTTCCTCGATGCATGGCAATGAATTGACTGCTTATGTACTGATGCTCAGGCTTATCCATCATTTGCTGACTGGATATGGCACGGATAGCCTGTTGACTTTGCTGGTTAACAATGTCGCGATATACATCAACCCCCTGGCTAATCCGGACGGCACCTACCACGGAGGGAACAATACGGTTTCCGGAGCCATCCGCTACAATGCCAATTATGTGGATTTGAACCGCAATTACCCCGACCCCCAGAACGGTCCGCATCCCGACGGCAATCCATGGCAGGCTGAAACGCTGGCATTCATGGATTTTGCGGAAGATCATGATTTCACCATGTCGGTCAATTTTCACGGTGGAGCCGAAGTATTCAACTATCCCTGGGATACGTGGCCGCAGCTTGCAGCCGACAACAACTGGTGGATCCATGTGGCCAGGGCGTATGCGGATACCGTCCACCTCTACGGGCCATCCGGATACTTCGACGATCTCAATAACGGGATTACCAACGGTTACGCCTGGTACGAGGTTAATGGCGGGAGGCAGGACTATATGAATTACTTTCACCAGTGCCGGGAAGCAATCATAGAAATCTCGAACAGCTTTGTTCCTCCGGCATCCACCCTTCCGAACTACTGGAACTACAACAGACGGTCATTGCTCAATCATATCAGGGAATCCCTTTTCGGGATCAGGGGTATCGTAAGCGATTCACTGACCTCCCAGCCTTTGCTTGCCAAAGTATCCATTCCGGGCCACGACATCGACAGTGCTCATGTATACAGTAGCCTGCCGGCCGGTAATTATCACCGTTACCTGAATCCCGGAAGCTGGACACTCACATTTTCTGCCGCGGGTTACCACACCAAAACAATCAGCGGAGTCACAGTATCAAATGATTCGGTCAGCATCCTCAATATTGCCTTGCGCCCAATTGGAACCACACTGCAGGGAACGGTTTGCTACGACAACATTCAGCAAAGTCCGCTGGCCGGTGTAAGCGTATATCTTTCGGATACTGCCGGCAACGTGATTATGACAGATACCACGGACGGGAACGGTTATTTCTGTTTCAACGGTTTACAGAATGCCACCCTGGTGCTGGGCGGGCATACCGGCCAGGCTCCCGGCGGTGTAAATGCAAGCGATGCCCTGATAATTCTGAAGCATTTCGTTCACCTTGAGAACCTTAGCGGTCTGAAAAGGGCTGCGGCGGATGTTGACAGTTCGGGCTCAGTCAACAGCATCGATGCCCTGATGGTACAAAAACGTTTTGTCGGCATGATGAACAGTTTCCCGGCAGGGGAGTGGATGTTTACATCTGACACCCTGCAAATCTCCGGGATCGATCTTTCGGTGAACCTCGGCGGCATCTGTACCGGCGATGTCAATGCCAGCTATATTCCGCTGCCTCCGGTAAACCCCGTCCTGCTGAAATTAAAATCCGGACCGGCCGGGCAACGCCCGGTCAAAGCCCGAGTCTTAACGGAAAGTCCGGAATTACCTGAACCGAATGAACCCCGATAACCCAATAACGATTTACCGATATGGTATCCTTTTACAAAACCCGCATTATTATCTTCTTACTGCTGATCAGTTTCCCGCTGCTGAAGCTGTCCGCAGGAGGACATCAGGCTCAGGTTGCTTCACCTGCCGGTCATTACCATGCCGACGGAGGAGAACCTGGCGTGTACTTTAGCTTCCGTTGTGCAGACAAGGATCAGATTGCAGTTTTAAGTAAACTGATCTCCATTGACAATGTCGCAGACGGAATAGTCTGGGCCTATGCCGGTAAAGAAGCCTTTGAAGTGTTCCGGGCGCTTCAGATTCCTTACACGATCTTGCCGTATCATGAAGAAGGACAGGCGGATAAGATTCTTGAACTCTCAGATCTCGGACTGCCGCTTGCCTGGGATTTCTACCCCTCATACCCTGCCTATGAAACCATGATGGCCGGCTTCGAGACAAGCTATCCCGCACTTTGCAGGATTGTCACCATCGGAACGCTCAGCAGCGGCAGGAAGTTGCTTGCGGCACATCTCAGCAGCAATGTGGATTCTTCCATGAACAAACCGCAGTTTTTCTATCTTTCAAGTTTACATGGAAATGAACTCACCATGTACGTTTTAATGTTAAGACTGATAGACACTTTACTCGCAAACTACGGTACCAATCCGAGAATGACCGCCATCCTTGACAATATCGATGTTTGGATTTGTCCGCTCGGCAATCCCGACGGCACCTATCATGTCAGCAACAACAGTGTGAACGGAGCCGTTCGGGAGAATGCCAACGGGGTTGACCTGAACCGAAATTTTCCCGATCCGGAGGATGGCCCTCATCCGGACGGGAATGCCTGGCAGGAAGAAACGGTCTTTTATATGAGTTTCGCTGATGAGCATCATTTTGTGATGTCTGCCAATTTTCACGGAGGTGCCGAAGTGGTGAACTACCCCTGGGATACCTGGGCCATTTTGCCTGCAGATGACTTATGGTGGAATTTTGTCGGAAGACAGTTTGCCGACACCATCCATTTATATGGTCCATCCTCTTACTTCAACGACCTGGACAACGGGGTTACCAATGGTTACGCCTGGTATTCGATAGACGGGGGATGGCAGGATTACATGAACTGGTGGCATCATTGCAGGGAAGCCACCATTGAAGTGTCTTCCACTAAAAAACCACCTGCATCCCAATTACCCACCTATTGGAATTATCTGCGGCGCTCACTGCTGAATTACCTGGAACAAAGCACATACGGTATCAGGGGTATCGTCACCGATTCCATTACGGGCGCTCCGCTCAGGGCAAGAGTCTTTATCCAGGGCCACGATTTCGACAGTTCCTTTATTTATTCATCACTGCCCGTTGGCAATTACCACAGGCTGCTGTTCCCGGGCTCCTATAACCTGACATTCACCGCTCCGGGCTATTACCCGAAAACCCTCAGCGGCCTGAGTGTCGTTCACTACCAGGCCAATGTGCAGGATGTCCAGCTGGTTCCCATTGGTACCGGAACCATGGAGCCTGACAGAAGAAGTATTACGGTTTTTCCGAATCCTGCCGGTCAGTACCTCAATTTTTACTGGCCGGAAGGTACACCGGTTGAAAAACTCAGCATATACAATATGCTTGGGGAAAAAGTATTGGAAATGACTCCGGAACCTACTGGAAATAACCTGCAATCCATCGCTGTTTCTGCCCTGCAGGCCGGAGCGTACTACCTGGAAATAAGAACTTTCAACAATACCGCAGCTACGGCAAAATTTATCAGACAGTGATTACTGCCTGCTGATGTCCACCATTTCCTGACTGGCGTAGAAGCCGGAATCCAGCTTTTCCTTCACGGCTGAAAAGGCATTCAGCGTATATTCCACATCTTCGAGTGTATGCACGGCAGTAGGAATGATGCGGATCATGATCACATCCCTCGGGACTACGGGGTAGGTCACGATAGAACAGAATACATCATAATTCTCACGCAGGTCATAGGTCAGGTGAGTGGCTTCCGGTACGCCTCCTTTCAGGAAAACGGGTGTAACCGGAGAAGCGGTCTGCCCAAGGTTAAATCCCCTGGCTTTCAAGCCATCCTGAAGGGCTCTGACAATCTTCCAGAGGTTCTCCCTCAGTTGGGGTTGGGTGCGGAGTAATTCCAGCCTTTTCAGCGCACCGGCCACCATCGGCATCGGCAGTGATTTGGCAAAAGTCTGGGAACGCATATTATACCTGAGGTAGTTTACTACCGTCGTGTCGCTGGCCACAAATGCACCGATACCTGCCATGGCTTTTGCAAAGGTTCCGAAATAGACATCCACGGCTTTCTGGACATGCAATGCCTGGTCGGTGCCTGCCCCCGTTTCACCCATGGTGCCGAAACCATGCGCATCATCCACCAAGAGGCGGAAAGCGTATTTCTCTTTTAACTCACTGATCCTTGCAAGATTCCCTAGATCGCCTGCCATACCGTAAACGCCTTCTGTAATGACCAGTATCCCTCCTCCGGTCTGGTCGGTGATTTTTTTGGCCCGCTCAAGCTCCTTTTCAAGGTTTTCCATGTTGTTATGCGGGAAAACAAAGCGTTTTCCGAAATGAAGCCTGACCCCGTCGATGATACAGGCATGCGCTTCAGAGTCGTACACGATCACATCCTTGCGGTCGACCATCGCGTCAATAATGCTGACCATCCCCTGGTAACCGTAATTCAAGAGGAAAGCATCCTCCTTGCTTACAAAATCAGCAAGCTCATTCTCAAGCTGCTCGTGCATGACAGTTTGGCCAGACATCATCCTGGCCCCCATGGGGTAGGCCATCCCGTATTTCTCAGCTGCCTCGGCATCTGCTTTCCTCACCTCAGGATGATTGGCCAGTCCGAGGTAGTTGTTCAGGCTCCACACCAGCCTTTCCTTCCCTCTGAATACCATGCGGGGACCAATTTCACCCTCAAGTTTCGGGAAAGTAAAATACCCATGGGCTTGTTTGTAGTACTGTCCGAGTGGACCCATGTTCCTGGCAATCTTGTCAAAAATATCCACGGCTAAAGGTTTAAAAAGTTCAACATTCAATGTGGAAGGCCGGTCCAGGCAGGTAAAATTGCGTATTCCCGGTAATTCCCGTCCTCGAAAAAACAGGCGCAAAGGTAAGGCTTTTGTGATTGTGAAAACCAAACGGAATAAATCTGTTTACTTTGCATCCTGGTTCAGACATGATGGAAGAAGTTTGTATTTTCTGGTTCCGCAGGGATCTCCGCCTGCATGACAACAAGGGACTCGATGCTGCCCTGGCATCTGGATTTCCGGTACTCTGCCTGTTTATCTTCGATAAAAACATCCTTGACTCCCTGCCTGAAGATGATCCCAGGCTGACCTTCATTCACGGGAGGCTGGAAACGATCAGGGAAATGCTTGAACAGCGGCAATCCACGTTGCTGGTGTTGCATCAGACTCCGGAAGAAGCTTTTACGGGACTGCTGAAGGTCTGGAATGTGAGCGCCGTGTACGCCAATCATGATTACGAACCCTATGCCAGGCAAAGGGATGAAAACATCTCGACCTTGCTTAATAAGACCGGCGTTGCTTTCCATACTTGTAAGGACCAGGTTGTATTTGAAAGAAACGAGATCGCAAAAGCCGATGGTACACCCTATACGGTGTACACTCCCTATGCCAGAAAATGGCTGGTGAACTGGCAGGCCGCAGCAATAACGATTTCACCAACAGGCCAAACGAACTTTCTGAAAACGGATCCATTTCCGGTGCCCTCCCTTATCGAACTGGGATTCAGACCTGTACTAATTCATTTCCCTTCGGCGGAGATCCCGGTGGATATCATCAGCCGCTATGACCTGACCAGAGATTACCCTGCCCTGGAAGGAACCAGCAGGCTTGGGTTACACCTGCGATTCGGGACCATCAGCATCAGGGAACTGGCGCTGAAAGCGGCCGCCCTGAATACCACTTATTTAAGGGAATTGATCTGGCGGGAGTTTTTCATGATGATCCTGTATCACTTTCCGCATGTGGAACACAAGTCCTTCAGGTCCGCGTATGATTTTATCGCATGGCGTAACCATCCGGAGGAATTCAGGGCGTGGCAGGAAGGAAGGACAGGTTATCCCCTGGTGGATGCCGGGATGAGGGAACTTAACGAAACGGGTTATATGCACAACCGTGTCCGTATGATTACATCCAGTTTCCTGTGTAAAAACCTGCTGACCGACTGGCGACTGGGAGAAGCAACCTTCGCATCCAAACTGCTGGATTACGAACTGGCTTCGAACAATGGCAACTGGCAATGGGCCGCCGGCACAGGTTGCGATGCCGCTCCTTATTTCAGGTTTTTTAATCCCCTGCTGCAACAACAGAAATACGACCCGGAGTTGGTGTACATTAAAAAATGGGTGCCCGAATACGGAACAAACGCTTATCCACAACCAATCACAGGATTGAAAGAAAGCAATGCCCGTTGCCTGGAGGCTTACCGGAAAGCCACCGGCCGGGTATGAAAGTTGCAGCATTGAATCCTTCTGCTTCCCTTGCGCCAAGCATGTTTGATCGTGTCATGCCTGATTTAATCCTTTCAGAGTCCATTTCCTGCCACGAAAAAAGCCCGAAACAGAAATAATCTTACCTTTGCCGACGTTTTCAGCAATTCCATATTAACTTCCTATGACCAGAATTACCGCTATCCTGATTATCACGCTCCTGCCTTTTATCAGCCGGGCACAATGGCAGTCGCAGTGGACTGCCTTTCAACAGGAACGGTGGGTTGAGCATATCAGCATGGCAGATAACAACACCGTTTGGATCACGGGACGTACGTCGGGGTCAACTTCTTCGCTGAGCAGGGACTTTTCACGGACCACGAACGGTGGCAGCACCTGGCAGGCAGGGACTATCGATCTTCTGGAAGGCTTTGGCCTGGGGATGATCCATGCATACGATGGCACGACAGCCTGGGCATGCCTTCAAAGCATAGCCGACACCGGTGGCTTTATCATTCAAACCACCGACGGAGGGCAGAACTGGAATATCCAGCCCACGGCAGTCTTTAGTGTAAATCCGGAAATCATTCATTTTTTTGATGCAGACTCCGGCCTGGCTATCGGACAACCCCACGACGGTAATTTTGAAATTTGGGTCACTACCGACGGCGGCAACAACTGGGACAGCATCCCTGCTTCCGACATGCCGCTCGCATATGATGAAGAGCGCACTTCACACCGGGTATATTGGGTAAAGGGCGATAGCCTTTGGTTCGGAGGCAGCACCAACGGCAGAATCTTCTATTCATATGACCGTTCCTACCATTGGTCCTTCCTTCCTTTTCCCGAGCCCCAGGTACATGTCGTTGTATTCCGCGATACGGTCGGCCTGGCCGGCAGGCTGGATCCTTTGCTGGATGAATATTCACTGTATCAGACACAAGACCAGGGCCAGACCTGGATAAAAACCGGAGCAGCAGGATTGACGGGTATCAGCTGTATGACATTCGTGCCCGGAACAGTATCCACCATCCTTGCCTGCGGTGATAATCTGATGATCAGTAACGACTGGGGTGCAAGCTTTCTGCCCATGGAAGCTCCCCAGGGGAATCAAACCTGTTCGCTAATCGCTTTCAGGGACATCAGCACCGGATGGCTTGGCAGTGTCAACAACACTGCCTCATCCCAGGGAGGCATCTTTAAATATAACGGACCACCGCTTCAGATCAAAAATATTGCACCTGAAACGCGCACTGTCATATATCCTAATCCCAGCCCTGGTAATGCCACCCTTGAAATTACCGCAGGGAAACAGGAAAGCATCAGCCTGCAAATCTCAGACTTGTCAGGGAAACTACTGAGCATGAACCAGTTTGATCTGAATCCGGGTGTCAACCTGCTTCCTGTAACGGCCGCTAACCTTCCCCCCGGCGTGTACATCGTCCATTGGAACAGTAACGATACGATTCATCACAACCTGCTGGTCAGGAATTGAGTACGTCAGTTTTTTTTGTACTTTTGCACCCATGTTAAGGAAAATCCTCCTGTTACCCCTTCTGATTCTTACGCTGATACAGCTTTCATGCGGCGGATACAATAAATTACTGAAGTCTGCGGATAACACCGAAAAGTTCGAAGCAGCCGTCAAGTATTACCATGACGGGGATTATAACAGAGCACTCCAGTTGTTCGACCAGCTGATACCGTTTTACAGGGGTACCGACAAGGCAGAAATGATCAATTACTATACTGCCAACAGCTACTACCACCAGGGAGATTTCATCCTGGCCAATTATTATTTCAAAACCTTTACCAAGAACTTTCCGAACAGCAGCCTGGCAGAAGAATGTCTTTTTATGGCGGCTTTCTGCAAATACCTCGATTCTCCCATGTACAGCCTCGATCAGACCAGTACCCTCGAGGCGATTCAGGAATTCCAGATGTTTGTCAATCTGTATCCCGCCAGTGACAGGATACCCAGGGTGAACCAGCTGATGGATGAATTAAGGGCAAAACTGGAGAAAAAAAACTATGAGATTGCACGCCTGTACTACAATATGGGGGAATACCAGGCCGCCATCACCTCCTTCAGGAATGTTTACAAAGATTTCCCTGATACGAAATACAGGGAAGAACTTCTTTTCCTCACCCTGAAAGCATATATTGATTTTGCAGCCAACAGTGTCCCCTCGAAAAAAAACGAACGATACCGGGGAGCCCTCGAAGCCTACAACACCCTGCTTACTTTTTATCCCAATACCGTATACCTCAAAGAGGCGGAAAACCTGAAAAAGATTGCGTTAAAAGAAGTCGAACCATAACATTATCAAATAGATGGATTACAAAAAAGTGAAAACCGACAACCTGGCCGTTACCCGCAATGTTGCTGATTTTGCAGCGCCCACGGGCAACATCTATGAGACTGTCTGTATTCTGGCCAAAAGGGCCAACATCATTTCACTGGAACTGAAAGAAGAGCTCAATAAAAAGATCAGTGAGTTTGCCACGGCAACCGACAACCTTGAGGAAGTGTTCGAAAACCGCGAGCAAATAGAGATCGCCCGTTTTTACGAACAACTGCCCAAACCTACACTGATCTCCATCCATGAGTTTCTGAGCAATCAGATTTATTACAGAAACCCTGCAAAGGAAGAAATGCAGTAAGCACTGCAATACCATGCTGAAGGGGAAAAAGATCATTCTGGGCATTACAGGCAGTATCGCTGCGTACAAGGCTGCCACCCTGATCAGGCTGCTGATCAGGAAAGGAGCCGTTGTGCAGGTAGTGATGACAGATGCCGCCAAAGACTTTATCACCCCCTTAACATTGTCCACACTGTCACAGCGACCAGTGCTGTCAGAGCCTTTCCAGGGAGGCAGCGGGCAATGGAACAGCCATATCGACTGGGCTGCCTGGGCAGATGCCATTGTGATAGCACCGCTCACGGCCAATACCCTCGCCAAGATGGCCAACGGCCAGGCCGATAACCTGCTGACGGCCATATACCTGGCAGCACGTTCACCTGTGTTTTTCGCTCCGGTCATGGATGTGGATATGTTTGAACATCCTGCCACCACAAAAAACATTCATACGCTTCAGTCTTACGGAAATATCCTTATTCCACCGGATGAAGGCGAACTGGCCAGCGGGCTGAGCGGCAAAGGAAGGATGAAAGAACCTGACGAAATTGTCAGTCTGCTCGAATCCTTCTTTAAAAAAAAAAACAGGTTCCGGGGTAAAAAAGTGCTGATCACTGCAGGCCCGACCTACGAAAAAATTGATCCTGTCCGTTTTATCGGAAATTATTCAAGTGGCAAGATGGGTTTTGCCCTTGCGAATGCATTTGCAGGACAAGGTGCTGAAGTGATTCTTGTTACAGGCCCTGTTTCGCTGAGGACAGCTTGTACAAACATCCAACGGGTGGATGTTTCCAGCGCCAGGGAGATGTTTGATCGTTGCATGAAGCATTTCCCCACCTCAGATATCTGCATCATGACTGCAGCCGTTGCCGATTACAGACCTGCCATGCCCGCCAAGCAAAAGATAAAAAAATCAGACACTGCCCTCAGCCTGGAACTCACACCCAATCCGGATATCCTGAAAACGATGGGGGAGAAAAAAAAGAACAGGCAGTTTCTGACAGGTTTCGCACTCGAAACCAGGAATGCAAAGGCAGAGGCAATGAAAAAACTCCGAAATAAAAAGCTTGACCTGATCGTTGTAAACTCCCTGAAAGATGCCGGAGCAGGATTCGGACATGATACCAATAAAGTGACACTGATCGACAAAGAAGAAAATATCAAGGTATTGCCGCTCATGTCCAAAGAAGCACTGGCCGGCCTGCTCACGGAAAAAATATATGAATACCTGATTAACAAAGAAAACCATGCGATATAGCTTGATCTTGATATGCCTGCTCCTGTTTCCCTTTACCATGAAAGCACAGGAGTTCATTTGCCAGGTTTCTGTCTCAAGTCCACAGGTACAGGGTACAGACAGGACAGTTTACCAGGAAATGCAAACCTCTCTCTATGAACTGGTAAACAGCAGAAAATGGTCGCCGTATAACTTCAGGCATGAAGAGAAACTGGAATGTAAACTGCAGATTACCATCAGCGACCGCATCTCCAACGATGAGTTCAAGGGCACTATGTCCATTCAGCTTGGACGGCCGGTTTACCGTACCTCCTACGTTTCACCCGTGCTCAACTACATGGACAGAAACATCCAGTTCCGCTATCTCGAGGGCCAGAACCTTGAATACACGGACAACCAGTTCAGCTCCAACCTTACTTCACTGATTGCCTTTTATGTATATATGTTTCTCGGAATGGATTTCGATACTTACAGCCTGTACGGAGGCAGCCAGTTTTTCCAGAAAGCCCAGTCTGTGGTCAATATTTCGCAAAACACCCCCGAATCAGGCTGGAAAGCCTTTGAAAGCATGAAAAACAGATACTGGCTCATTGAAAATGTACTGAACTCATCCTACAGCGGCATACGGGAAGCCATGTATAAATATCACCGGCTCGGACTCGATGTAATGACCGAGAATATGGATATCGGCCGGGCCGCTGTCATGGAAAGTATCGAACTGCTGCGCAAAGTAAACCGCGAAAAGCCCAACCTCTTTCTGATACAACTGATCCTGGAAGCCAAGTCGGATGAACTTGTGAATATCTTTTCACAGGCATCACCGATGGATAAAACAAAAGCAGTCAATACGTTAAAAGAGATCGACCCGGCCAATGCTTCCAAGTATCAGAAGATCATGCAGTCGAATTGAATCTGACAGGCTTTTCTGCCGTATCTTTGAAACAGATTGTTGCTTTTCATGCTTCTCTCCCTGCACATCGAGAATTATGCCCTGATACGGAAACTCGACATCCCTTTTGAAACCGGACTGTCCGTGATCACCGGCGAAACCGGAGCCGGAAAATCAATCATCCTCGGAGCCCTCAACCTCATCCTCGGCAACAGGGCAGATACGTCCATCCTGCCTGAAGGTGAAAACAGATGCCTGATTGAAGGATTCTTCCGAATGCAGTCTCCGGCCTTCACTGCACTTCTGGAAGAAAACGACATCCCACCCGATGACATCACCATCATCCGCAGGGAAGTGTTTGCGAGCGGCAAATCAAGGGCCTTCGTCAATGATACACCGGTGAACCTTACCTTGTTAAAGACACTGGGCGACCTGCTCATCGACGTTCATTCCCAATATGATACCCTGCTGCTGCGTGACGCCGACTACCAGATGGAAGTACTCGACCAGTTCGCAGGTAACATGGAATTGCTCGATACATACCAGAAACAATATCTTACCCTGGGCAAAAACAGAGAATATCTCACATTCCTTAAAGATAAAGAAAGTAAAGCCAAACTTGAACAGGATTTCCAGCAACACCTGTTTCAGGAACTTGAACATGCTGCCTTGGGAGATAACGAGCAGGAAAGTCTTGAAAACGAATTGAATATCCTGTCAAACGCCGGAGAGATCAAAAACATCCTTTTTCAACTCCTTGAAATTCTCGATAATGGAGATAAAACTATCCTGACGGATTTAAACAACGTACAACAACTTTTCAGACGCATCTGCAGCCTGAACCCATCATTACAGGATAAGGCCGAAAGGATTGACGACATGTACATCGAGATCAAGGAAATTGCCAGGGAACTGGATCATCTGAGCAACCATATTTCCCATGATCCGGGCAGGATGGAATGGGTACAGCAGCGGCTTGATCTTATCTACCAGCTGCAAAAGAAACACAAGGTAAATGATGTACAAGCCCTGAACCATATCCGGCTTGAACTGAAGCAGCAACTGGCGTCGCTGTATTCGCTCGACCATGAGATCAGCCAGCTTGAAAAACAATTGCAAGCCGAGGAAATTCAGCTCGACCGGCATGCAAAAACGCTCACGGCAAGCCGCATGCGCGTGAAAGAGGCCGTAAAAGAGCAACTGCTGGCGATGATCAGGCAAATGGGAATGCCGGACGGACGTTTTGATATTCTCATCTCGGATCTGCAGGAGGCCGGTCCTTCAGGACGTGACAGGGTCCAATTCCTTTTTTCAGCCAATAAAGGTACTTCGCCGGGCGAGATATCCAGGATGGCTTCAGGAGGAGAGCTTTCCAGACTGATGCTTGCCATCAAATCCATGACCGGCAGCCAGCGCCTGCTGCCCACCATGATCTTCGACGAGATTGACATCGGGATCAGCGGTGAGACCGCATCAAAGATCGGTCAGATCCTCGTAAACCTGGCTTCCCGTAAACAACTGATTGTCATCACACACCTTCCCCAGATTGCAGGGAGAGCTGCCCATCATTACCTGGTCTTTAAAGAATCGGGCGAAAATCAAACCAAAACCTGTGTGAAGCTTCTGAATGAAACAGAACGTATCCGCGAGATTGCCCAAATGATCAGTGGTGAAGCCTTTTCGGAAAAAACGCTGGATACCGCAAGAGAACTGATGGGAAACAATTGATAAGCACTATTGTTTTATTGTTGTGAAGCAGATATCAGCAAGCCCTATAACCGGAAACTGCAGTCCGGAACAAAAAACTGTGTCCGGAAACAAGCCCGACTGCCATCCTTACATTTACCCTGATCACGCTTGCTCGACCGCATTATCACCCGGTAAATAATTTAAAACTGATTATTATGGCATTTGGACTACTAAAAGGGAAAAAAGGAATCATCTTCGGCGCATTGAATGAACAATCAATTGCCTGGAAAGTGGCAGAAAGAGTGCATGAGGAAGGAGGCAGGCTGACCTTGTCGAACACTCCGCTGGCCCTGAGGATGGGAAACCTGGAAAGCCTGGCACAACAGCTGGATACTATTATTATCCCGGCCGACGCTACCAGTATGCAAGACCTCAAAAATGTCTTTCTTCAATCCATGGAATTTCATGGAGGAAAAATCGACTTCCTGCTGCATTCCATCGGCATGTCACCCAATGTCAGGAAGAAACTGCCCTATGATAACCTGGACTACGAATACCTGAAGCAAACCCTCGACATATCGGCCATTTCCTTTCATAAAATGCTGCAAATGGCCAGGAAGCTGGATGCCATCAACGAATGGGGTTCAGTGGTTGCCCTTTCATATATTGCCGCCCAGAGGACCCTCTATGGGTATAACGACATGGCCGATGCAAAAGCCATGCTCGAAAGCATAGCCCGCAGCTTTGGCTATATCTACGGACGGGATAAAAAAATACGGATCAATACTGTTTCACAATCCCCGACACTGACAACGGCCGGCAGCGGCGTGAAAGGCATGGAAAACCTGATGGATTTCACTGAACGCATGTCGCCCCTTGGAAACGCATCTGCATCTGAATGTGCAGATTACATCATCAGCCTTTTCTCAGATCTGACCCGTAAAGTGAGCATGCAGAATCTGTATCACGATGGCGGATTCTCCAGCATGGGAATGAGCTACAAGGCTATGTATGTGTACAATAAAAGCCTTGAAGGATGCGAAGACTGCGATGACTGACAGGCTCAGCCAATTTTAATTGTATAATTGAAAGAGGGTGGGGGAGCTTTTGGTTCTGCCGCTTGTTCCTTCTTTGGATTCCCGCTGACCGTATAATTGTACTGTATCCCCTTCGCAGCAGGGGGTAAACGGAATTCAATATGTGTCCTGATGGTCGATTTCAACCTTAAACCCCTGTTTTTCACCTTGTCGTATTTCAACATCCTGATCAGACGCATGGCTTCCTCATCACAACCGTAACCAAGACTGCGGGTTACCTCCACACTCAACACATCCCCGTTGTCGCTGACCTCATATTTAAGGTAAACTTTCCCTTCTATCCTTTTTTCCAGTGCCTCCTTCGGATACCTCAGGTGTTTCCTGATAAATTCCACATAAGCTTCCTTGCCCCCGGGATAAGTGGGCAAATGAATGAAATCCTTTTCTTTGCGCTGTTTCTTCATGCGAATCTCCTCTCCGGCCCCAAAGATAATCCATCTTCCCATGCAGCAATCAAACCTGCAGATTTTGCATTGTTGGCTATCTGTTCATATTTTCATACTTTTGCCACTTACTGAAGGAAAACCATGGCCGGAAACTGCGGATATTTTTGAGTAATTAATTTTTTATCAGCATTTTAGTGAATAAACCATAAACCAATAACAAGCATGAAGCTATTAGTTTGCATGAGTCAGGTACCAGACACCACCACCAGGGTTAAACTGACAGAAGGAAATAAAAAAATAGATGAAACCGGCATCCAGTGGGTGATCAACCCCTGGGATGAACTCTCGCTCACAAGGGCACTGGAATTGAAAGACATCGCTGAAAATGCCATTGAAAAAGTGACAGTCGCCCATGTGGGAGCGGTATCCTCAGAACCCACCATCCGTAAAGCCCTGGCCATCGGAGCAGATGATGCCATACGCGTCGATGCCGTCGCTTCAGATGCATATTTCGTGGCTTTACAACTCGCTGAAGCCATCAGAGATAAGGCTTATGATATCGTCCTTTGCGGGATCGAATCCAGCGACCATAATGGTTCGACGGTCGGAGGCATGCTGGCAGAATTCCTTGGATTACCCTCGGTGTCAGCAGTTACTTCCCTCCGCATTGAAAATGGCAAAGCTTTGCTTACCAGGGATATTGACGGCGGAAAAGAAGAAGTCCATGTACCGCTTCCCTTTATCGCGATCGTTCAGAAAGGTATTGCCAAAGAACCCAGGATCGCCGCCATGAGAGGGATTATGATGGCAAGAACCAAACCCATTGCCGTGATTCCCCCGGCAGATGCCGATATCCTTACTGAAGTTGTTGAATATCAAAAACCTGAACCTCGGGCTGCCTGTAAGTTCGTGGATCCGGAAAACCCGAAACAACTCATTGAATTGTTGCAAAATGAAGCAAAAATATTTTGATAATAATTAAAAATACGATATATGTCAGTATTGGTATTTGTAGAAAACTGGGAAGGGAAGTTCAAGAAGCTCAGCTTTGAACTCGTATCATACGGAAACAAGCTTGCTGAAATGCTGCAGACCCGGACTGTGGCCGTTTCTATCGGCTCGGTGGGGCGGGAGGAACTTGGCAGGCTGAGCAGCTATGGTGCTGATAAGATCCTGAATATCAACAGGGATGATTTAAAGATACTGGACAGTCAGGCTTATGCCCTGGTGCTTCATGAGGTTGCAAAGGCAGAAAATGCGGTGGCGGTCGTGATCTCCAACAACAACACCGGAAAGGCGGTGGCACCCCGGCTGGCAGTAAGGCTGAAAGCAGGATTGGGTGCGGGTGTATCGAAACTTCCGCTGAGTACGGAACCATTTGTGGTCTATAAAAAAGCTTATTCCGGTAATGCCTTTGCCCACCTGAAAATCCTGTCGCCGGTCAGGGTTCTGACGCTTGCCCAAAATTCATTCGGACTTGCAGAAGCTCCCAAATCAGTCCTTATCGAGGATTTCCCGGTTTCGGGCATTGAAGCCTGCGCAAAAACAGAAGTACGCAATGTTTCTAAATCCAGTGGTAAAATCCTGCTGACGGATGCCGACATCGTGGTTTCAGGCGGCAGGGGCATGAAATCGCCCGACAACTGGGCACCCATCGAAGAAATGGCACAACTGCTCGGTGGAGCCACAGCCTGTTCCAGGCCGGTATCAGATGAGGGCTGGCGTTCACATGACGAACATACGGGTCAAACGGGAAAGATCATCGCACCCAATCTGTATATTGCGGTGGGAATCAGTGGAGCCACACAACACCTGGCCGGCGTGAGTTCAAGCAAATACATCGTGGCCATCAATACCGACAAAGATGCTCCCATTTTCGAGGCCGCCCAGTACGGAATTATCGGCGATGCCCAGAAGATCCTGCCAAAACTGGTTGAGGCGATCCGGGAAGTGAAGGGAAAGTAATTGACTGCCGTACAATTTATCCCAGCCTTCCTCATGTCTAAACAACTGGCATTTGCACTGATCCTGCTGCTGTCGCTTATACCGCTTGCTCTTACGACGGTGCGACTGGCACGCTGCTTCAGGATGACACAGGGAAGATACCGGATCAGTGAGCATTTCCGCCGCCTTGTTATAATGGGCAGGGTTGCCATTGCCCAGAGCAGGATTTTCAGGCGACCCGTTACCGGCCTGTTTCACGCGCTGGTATTCTGGGGATTTTGCATCATTCTCTTTGGAACGGTGGAGATGACCATCGACGGACTCAGCGGCAGGCACGGCTCACTGTCGGGACTGGGCTTCATCCGGACGCTGTTCATCGCCTCCGCCGACATCTTTGCCGTACTGGTCAGCATCTCCATCATTTTTTTCCTGGTAAGACGCTTGTTCCACAGAATCAAGAGATTTGAAGGGATTGAAATGAAACACAATTCCCATATCGATGCCAATATTGCGCTGGGCCTGATCCTGATACTGATGATCAGTCTCAACGGGATGAATGTTTTCCATGTGCTGCAACAGGATGAAAACGGAATGGCGGGCATGCTTGCACTTTACCCCTTCAGTGCCAGGTTTGCGATCCATGCCGGCCTCCAGCAAGCCGCATCTCCCGCCTGTTACGAATTTTTCTGGTGGCTCCATATCCTGCTTATCCTCCTGTTTGCGAACATTCTTCCGTATTCAAAACATTTTCACGTGTTCATGTCCGTCCCCAATGTTTACCTCTCAAGGCTTGAACCCCTCGGAAAGCTCAGCCATATGGACAGTATCACCAGGGAGGTGAACCTGATGCTGAATCCTGAAACAGTTGCCGGCCAGGACATGAGCACTCCCTCCAGGTTCGGAGTGAAGGATGTGGAAGACATCAGCTGGAAAAACTACCTCGATTCGCTGGCCTGCACGGAATGCGGGAGATGTACCTCCGTGTGCCCGGCCAGTATTACAGGAAAAATGCTTTCTCCGCGGAAAATATTGATGGACGTCAGGGCCAGGATGAAGGAAAGAGCTCCCGGACTGCTTACAGGCAGGGAGAAAGCTCCCGGCGACCATTTCCTTCTGAGGAATTTCATCAGTGAAGAAGAACTGTGGGCCTGCACTACCTGCAATGCCTGCGCAAGGGAATGCCCGGTGAACATTAACCATCCCACCCTTATCGTGGATATGCGCCGTTACCTGGTGCTGGAAGAAGGTGCTGCTCCGGGTGGGATCAAGACAATGTTTGCATGTATTGAAAACAATGGCGCTCCATGGCAGTTTTCAAACGAAGACCGGATGCTATGGGCCCAGGGACTCGAAATCAACACTAACTAAGTACCCATGAGATGATACAACAACTGGAAATACCAGTGATGGCCGAATGCCATGCCAGGGGTAAACAACCTGAGTATCTTTACTGGGTGGGATGTGCCGGAGCCTTCGACGACAGGTACCGCAAAGTTAGCCGGGCTTTTACCAAAATATTGCATTTCCTCGAAACTGATTATGCAGTGCTGGGTCAGGAAGAAAGCTGTACCGGAGATCCCGCCAGGAGAGCCGGTAATGAAATGCTATACCAGATACAGGCCATGCAGAACATCGCGCTCTTCCGCAAATATCATATCAGGAAAATTATCACGACATGCCCGCATTGTTATAACATTTTTCTGAACGAATATCCGGATTTAGGCGGGGAGTTCGAAGTGATTCATTACACCGCTTTTATGCTCCGGCACCGCTCCCGTCTGTTTCAGGAAGGCAAGCACAGCAATCTCCCGGAGAAAAGGATGACCTACCATGATCCTTGCTATCTTGGGAGAGCCAACAATATCTACGAAGAACCCAGAACGATTATAAAGTCATTGGGTATCAGTCTTGTAGAAATGAAAAGAAATAAAAGTCATGCCCTCTGCTGCGGTGCGGGAGGAGCACAAATGTTTAAAGAAGCTGAAGCAGGTAAGAAAGAAGTGTTTATCGAAAGAATCGAAGATGTGCTTGAAACCCGTGCAGCAACGGTGGTCAGTGCATGCCCGTTTTGCATGACCATGCTTACCGACGGCATAAAATACAAGAACAGAGAACAGCAACTCGACAATCTTGATATTGCAGAACTGATTGCATTGAACCTCGGGATCTGACAAACAACAGCAACATTCTTATTTATAATCATAAAAAATCCATGGAACAGAAACAGACTCTCTCAAGCGGTGAATTCCTGGTAGCAGAAGCCGACTACCGGGATGTATTCATTCCGGAAGAATTCAATGAAGAACAGACCATGATCGCCCAGACCATTGATGACTTTCTGAAAACAGAAGTTTATCCTCATCTCGACCAGCTCGACAGCCCGGATATCCTCAAGATGCAGGAAATTCTGAAAAAGTCAGGGGAATTGGGGTTGATGGGCATCTCCCTTCCGGAAGAGCTGAACGGCTTCGGACAGAACTTTGTAACTCAGATGCTTGCAGCCGAAAGGGTAGGGGCAGGTTATTCATTTTCAGTGGCTTTCATGGCACACTGCGGTATAGGAACCCTGCCCATCATGTATTACGGAAATGACTTTCAGCGTGAAAAATATGTAAGCCGCCTGGCCACAGGAGAAATCATTGGAGCGTACTGTCTGACTGAACCTGGTGCAGGCAGCGACGCCAATTCCGGTAAAACCAATGCCAGGTTGGCGGACGACGGCCAACATTACATTCTGAACGGGCAGAAGATGTGGATCACCAATGCAGGATTCGCGGATGTGCAGACTGTTTTCGCCAAAATTGACAACGACAGGGTACTCAGTGCCTTTATCGTTGAAAAGGATTATCCGGGTGTGGTGATCGCTCCGGATGAAAAAAAGATGGGGATTAAAGGTTCGAGTACCGCACAGATCTTTTATAATGATGTGAAAGTGCCCGTCGGGAACCTGCTCGGAAAAAGGGGAGAAGGTTTCAGAATCGCGTTGAGCATTCTTCACATGGGTCGCATCAAACTGGGCGCCAATGTGCTGGGCGCCGCCAAGAAAGCTATCAACGACTCCGTTCAATACGCAAACGAAAGGAAACAATTCGGCGTACTGATCTCCACATTCGGTGCCATTCAATACAAACTCGCCCAGCAGGTAATACGCACTTATGCCCTCGAATCAGCCATCTACAGATTAAGCAGTGATATAGACCGGCAAATAGAGAAGAATCTTGCAGCGGGCATGGAAAAAGGCAAAGCGAGTATTGAGGGCATCAGCCACTATGCGGTTGAGGCTGCCATAATGAAAGTAGTAGGCTCTGAAGTGCTTGACTATGTGATCGATGAAGCCGTTCAAATCCACGGAGGGATGGGGTATTCTGCCGAAATGGCAGTGGAAAGGGGTTACCGTGATTCCAGGATCAACCGCATCTTCGAGGGTACCAATGAAATCAACCGCCTGCTTGTCGTTGACACCGCCATTAAAAAAGCACAGAAAGGCGAATTCGATCTGGCAGGACCGGCTGCAGCGCTCATGGCAGAAATCGACAGCCTGGAGGTCCACACAGGCGGAGACTTATCCTATTTTGAATCAAAATACAGGATTATCGGGAACTACAAAAAAGCCATCCTGCTGATCATCCATGCCCTAACCTCCCATTTTGACAATAAGCTGGTGAAAGAACAGGAGATTATGAACAACCTGTCGGACATGATGATGGAAACCTATGTCAGCGAGTCCCTGCTTTACAGGCTTCAGAAAAAGGAAAGCCTTTCGGGCGTGCAGGAACTGTACCGGGATATACTCGATGTGAATGTGTTCGATGCAGCAGCATTGCTTCATAAAATGGCATATGAGGCCATTCATTCTTTTGCTGAGGCTGACAAGGCGGATAAGCTGATACGGGCCTGCGATATCCTGCTGAAAACCGGTGCGATGAACGTAAAAGAAGCCAGAAGAAGGATCGCCGCAAAACTTATTGAAGAAAACAGCTACCAGTTCTGACCCCCGTTTCAGCTGATTTCTTCATGGTGAATCCGTACACTCATTTCTGATCCGGACTCATCATAGTCAACGGTCAATACCGTATTTTCCTGAGGTTTGCTCTTGATGATCTCCTCGGCAAGCAGGTCTTCCACGTATTTTTGTATGGCTCTTTTCAGCGGCCTGGCGCCAAAATTGGGATCCCAGCCTTTATCTATGATAAACTGCTTGGCGGCATCAGTCAGTTCCAGTTTATAACCAAGTGACTGAACCCTGCTGAAAACGTTTTTGAGTTCAATATCGATGATCTTGTGGATATCCTCAATTTCGAGCGGATCGAAAATCACCACGTCGTCTATCCTGTTCAGAAATTCGGGAGCAAAAGTTTTCTTCAGCGCGTTCTCAATTACGCTGCGGGCATGTTCTACGGCAGAAGCCTTGCGTGCGGAGGTCTGAAATCCAACCCCGTCGCCGAAATCCTTCAACTGGCGGGAGCCGATGTTGGAAGTCATGATCACGATCGTATTCTTGAAATCAACCCTTCTGCCATAGCTGTCGGTAAGAACGCCATCGTCGAGCACCTGCAGCAGAATGTGGAATACATCCGGATGAGCCTTTTCAATTTCATCCAGCAGAACGATAGAGTAAGGCTTTCTCCTGACCTTCTCGGTGAGCTGCCCTCCTTCCTCATAGCCCACATAGCCCGGAGGAGCTCCCACAAGGCGTGAGACGGCGAACTTCTCCATGTATTCGCTCATGTCGATGCGGATCAGTGCGTCTTCGGTATCGAAAAGATAACGGGCCAGGACCTTGGCAAGGTGGGTTTTGCCCACGCCTGTCGGTCCCAGAAAAATAAACGTACCAATAGGCTTGTTGGGATCCTTGAGGCCGGCCCTGTTTCTCCGGATCGCCTTTACCACTTTGAGAATGGCCTCATCCTGGCCAATAACGGAACCTTCAAGATCAACCTCCATGTTGATCAGCCTGTTGCTTTCGTTCTGGGCGATCCGCTGGACCGGTATGCCCGTCATCATGGCAACAACCTCCGCAACATCTTCTTCATCAACCAATTCCTTGTTTTGCCGGGATTCATCCTCCCATATCTTTTTCATCTTCTCAAGCTCATTCTGAAGCTTGCGTTCGATATCCCTGCATTTAGCAGCCTCTTCAAATTTCTGGCTGGTGATCGCCCTGGTTTTCTGTCCGCGCGCCTCTTCGATCTGATTTTCAATTGCAATGATCTCGGAAGGTACCTTAATATGCGTGATATGAACCCTGGAACCGGCCTCATCAAGCGCATCAATCGCCTTATCCGGCAAATAACGGTCCGAAATGTACCGGGAAGTCAGTGAAACACATGCCCGGATTGCATCATCCGTATAAGATACCAGATGATGATCCTCGTATTTCTCCTTGATGTTCTCAAGTATGGATATCGTTTCATCCGGTGTGGTAGGATCTACCATAATTTTCTGGAAACGCCTTTCAAGCGCCCCGTCCTTCTCGATGTACTGCCTGTACTCATCCAGGGTGGTCGCACCGATACACTGGATATCACCCCTGGCAAGGGCAGGCTTGAACATATTGCTTGCATCCAGCGAACCGGAAGCATTTCCGGCACCGACAATGGTATGAATTTCGTCAATAAACAGAATGATGTTCGGATTCTTTTCAAGCTCATTGAGTACTGCCTTCATCCTTTCTTCGAACTGGCCCCGGTACTTGGTGCCGGCAACCAGAGACGCCAGATCCAGGGTGTAAATCCGCTTGTTGAACAAAGCCCTGGATACTTTCCGTTCCACGATTTTAATGGCAAGGCCTTCGGCGATGGCAGATTTCCCCACACCGGGTTCGCCAATCAAAATGGGATTGTTCTTTTTTCGCCTGCTCAGGATCTGGGCAATACGCTCCAGTTCCTTTTCCCTGCCCACGATCGGATCAAGTTTCTTCTCTTCTGCCAGCCGCGTCAGATCCCTTCCGAAATTATCCATGACAGGAGTTTTGGACTTGGGGTCAGAAGGCTTGCGGGCAGCACCGCCAAACGACTTCTCCTCCTCGGGTTCATCCTCGCTGGAACTACCCGGTATTTCATCCATAAAATCCTGCTTCTCAATATTTTCTTCCATATTCAGGATACTCCTGAGTTCATCCTTCAGCGTCTCATAGGTGATCCCTTTTGCTGCCAGGTTTTTGGTAACCAGATTGTCTTCATCTTTCATGATTGCAAGCAAAAGGTGCTCAGTACCTATCATTTCGCTGTTGAAAAGCTTTGCTTCAAGATAGGTGAGCTTCAGGGCTCTTTCGGCCTGCTTGACCAGGGGAATGTTTTCAAGTGAACGGGCTGGTTGTGTATGTCGGCTGATAGATTGTTCGATGTTCCGCTTCATCTCAGGTAAATCTATACCAAAAGCACTTAGCATATGGATGGCCATCCCTTCCCCTTCTCTCAATATGCCGAGAAAAAGATGCTCCAGCCCGATGAAATCATTGCCAAGTCGCAACGCTTCCTCACGGCTGAAAGACAAGACATCTTTCACTCTTTTTGAGAATTTCGCTTCCATATATATTAGTTTATTAGTGACTGATAAATAATAAACAAAAAAATCTTGGAATAGTTGCCCTGCAAAAACCTTACCATGTTGATTAGACACCGTAAAGTTAGACTCAGGCAGGGGAGATTTACCGGTCTGGGTTTCGAATTTTCAACAGGCCATTGTTCATAATCATTGCCAGGAACAGCGGGTTCATGCCCTGAAAACTTCGATCATCGCAGGAAGCAGCAAATCAAGCCTTATGATGTATTGGGTGTCTGTGGCTAATCGTTTGGTTTATCCTTAAAAATTAAGGATATTCCTTTGTCCGGGTCATGAAAAAAGCGTACTTTCGTAAACGCAAATTAACTTATTTAATAGCCTCATTAAGAGCGTTTTATCAATATTATGGAAGAAGGAGAAAAGATCATTAAGGTAAACATTGAGAACCAGATGAAATCGGCGTACATTGACTACTCCATGTCGGTCATTGTATCCAGGGCTTTACCTGATGTTCGCGACGGATTGAAACCTGTACACCGCAGGGTATTGTACGGGATGCTCGACCTGGGCGTACTTTCAAACAGGCCGTATAAAAAATCAGCAAGGATCGTGGGGGAAGTACTGGGTAAATACCATCCCCATGGGGATACCTCGGTTTATGATGCCATGGTGCGTATGGCGCAGGACTGGTCATTACGTTACCCCCTGATCGACGGCCAGGGCAACTTTGGTTCCATCGATGGCGACAGTCCGGCAGCCATGAGGTATACCGAAGCCAGGCTTAAAAAGATCGCGGAGGAGATGTTGGCCGATATCGACAAGGAAACCGTTGATTTTCAGTTAAATTTTGACGACAGCCTGGAAGAGCCCACCATTCTGCCGGGCAAGATCCCCAATTTATTGGTAAACGGATCCTCCGGCATTGCAGTGGGAATGGCCACCAATATGCCGCCACATAACCTGAGGGAAGTGGTGGACGGCATCATTGCCTATATCGATAACCGCGATATCACAATAGCCGAGCTTAACAAGTATATTAAAGGGCCTGATTTTCCCACCGGCGGATTGATTTACGGTCATGATGGTGTAAAAGAGGCATATGAGACAGGCCGCGGACGGATCGTCGTCAGGGGAGAAGCCACCTTCGAAGTGGAGGAAGGAGGAAGGGACAGTATTATCGTCACTTCCATTCCTTACCAGGTCAACAAAGCGGAAATGATCAAAAAGACCGCCGATCTGGTCAACGATAAGAAACTGGAAGGCATTTCGGATATCCGTGATGAAAGCGACCGATCAGGAATTCGCATCGTCTACGAACTTAAAAAAGATGCCATCCCCAATGTGGTTCTGAACAAGCTTTACCAGAATACCGCCCTGCAGACCGCATTCAATGTGAATAATGTTGCCCTGGTCAAAGGGAGGCCGATGATGCTGAACCTTAAGGATCTGATCGTACATTTTGTCGACCACCGTCATGAGGTCGTTACCCGCCGGACGCAATATGAACTCGACCAGGCCCTTAAAAGAGCCCATATACTGGAAGGATTGCTCATCGCACTCGACCACCTCGATGAAGTGATTGCACTGATCAGGGCTTCGGCAACGCCCGAAGATGCCCGCAACGGTCTTATCACCACATTCAGCCTGAGTGAAATTCAGGCCAGGGCCATCCTCGATATGAGGCTTCAGAGACTCACCGGACTGGAAAGAGACAAGATCAGGGAAGAATATGAAGCACTGCTGAAAGAAATTGAAAAATACCGGCTGATCCTTTCAGATGTGAATCTCAGGATGGAGATCATCAAGAACGAACTGGCAGAGATCAGGGAAAAACACGGTGACGAACCCAAAACAGAAATTGAGTATTCAGCCCAGGATTTCCGCATCGAAGATACCATTGCCGATGAACCCGTTGTGGTTACGATCTCACACCTGGGCTATATCAAACGCACCCTGTTAAGGGAATATAAAAGACAGAACAGGGGAGGCAGGGGAACCAGAGGCACCGATGTGAGAGACGAGGACTTTCTTGAACATCTTTTCATCGCCTCCATGCATAATTATATGCTCTTTTTCACAGAAAAGGGCAAATGCTTCTGGATGAGGGTATTTGAAATCCCTGAAGGGAGTAAGGCTTCCAAGGGAAGAGCCATCCAGAACCTGATCAACATCGAGCCGGGCGATAAAGTGAGGGCTTACATTAACCTGAAAGACCTCAACAATGATGAATACCTCAGGAACAACTTCATCATCCTCTGCACCAGGGAAGGTACCATTAAAAAGACGACCCTGGAAGCATATTCAAGGCCTCGCCAGAACGGAATCATCGCCATCCGGATCAACGACAGCGACCAGTTGCTCGAAGCCCGGCTGACCGACGGACAAAGTGAGATCGTGATGGCGGTGAAATCGGGCCGTGCCATACGTTTCCATGAAGGAACCGTCCGGCCGATGGGCCGGAATGCAGCCGGCGTTCGCGGAATCAGGCTTTCAGGTAAGAACGATGAAGTGGTGGGCATGATCTGCCTCGAAAACAAAGCCTATGATATCCTGGTGGTGTCGGAAAATGGTTACGGCAAAAGAAGCCCGCTGGAGGACTACAGGGTGACAAACCGCGGAGGTAAAGGCGTAAAGACAATCAATGTAACCTCTAAAACCGGTGCCTTAATCGCAATCCAGAATGTCACAGACACTGACGATCTGATGATCATCAACCGTTCAGGGATCATCATCAGGATGCCGGTGGCCGATCTGCGGAAGATCGGAAGGGCTACCCAGGGCGTGAGACTGATCAACCTCAAGGAGGATGTCATCGCCGCAGTGGCAAAAGTGGATGCAGCCATGATAGAAATGGATGAGGATACTGAACAGGATGCCCTGCCTCATAATGAAAATGATACCACTGAAGCGTCAGAACCAATGCAAAATGCAGAAGAATAGAGATGAAGGTTGCTAAAGTATTGCCTGAATCACAGAAATCTGCTAGGTTTGCACGTTATTTGCATCTGAAAGGAAGAACAACAATCAAACACCAATAATATGAAAAAACATTTGATCTTATTGGCCCTGGCACTGGGAATGGTGTCCTTTGCCTGGAGTCAGTCAACAGAAGTTCAGAATGCTTACAGAGAATGGAACAAAGGCAAACTGGACAAGGCAAAAGCCTCTATCGACAAAGCCGCCGCCTATGAATCGACTATGACAGATCCGAAAACCTGGCTTTACAGGGGAAGTATCTATTACGACCTTTCCATATCAAAAGTCCCTGCATACCAGGGTTTGCATCCCGACCCGCTGAATGAATCCTACGAGTCATTCCGTAAGGCCCTTCAATTTGATACAAAGAAAAAATATGAAGAAGAACTCATTCCCAGAATGCTGGCAGTAGGGGAGATGTTCTTCAACAGGGGAGTATGGGCTTACGAAAACGGCGAAAAAAGCCAGGATAAGAATGAATTCGCCAAAGCAGCCAGCCTGTTTGAAACCTCGCTTCAAATCAACGAAGGCTTCGGAAAAATCGACACCCTCGCCATGTATAACATCGCCTTTGTTTCTCAAAAGGCAGGTGACAATCTGAAAGCCCTGCAGTATTATCAGAAACTATTAAACCTTGGATACAAGAAAGCTAATGTATATGTTTCTATATCAAATGTTTACAAAGCCCTTTCGGACACCTCCATGGCCCTCAGAATGGCCAGCGACGGCCGTAATCTTTTCAAGGAAAACCTGGATCTGCTGATTACAGAGACCAACCTCTACCTGGCCATGAAAGATATGGATAAAGCCAAGAAAAACCTGTATAATGCCATGGAAATGGACCCCACCAATCCGACCATCTATTTTGCGGTAGGGACATTGTGGGATTCCACCGGTAACTTCAAAGAGGCCGAGAATGCCTACAAAAGGGCAATTGATATCCAGGCAGATTACTTCGATGCCATTTATAACCTGGGAATCCTGTATTTCAATACCGGGGTGAATATTTTCAAAGCAGCCGACGCCATCATGGACATGAACCTTTATGCAAAGGAAAAAGAGAAGTATGATGCCATGTGGAACCAGGCCATTCCTTACCTGGAAAAAGCCCTCGAACTTCGTGCCGATGACATTCAGACCATGTATGCGCTGAAACAAATCTATGCAAGGTTGAATATGGAGGAAAAACGGAAAGGTATTGAAGAGAAACTTCATCAATTCGAGCAAAAGTAATTGATAATGAGGGGTAGGATGCTACCCCTTATTGTTAAAAACCCTATTTAACATAATATTAATTATGGGATAAAATATGGTAACAATAATATGGACTTCACTTTTAGACCAACTCGCCTGAAAGTTTGTACAAGTACTCTCCTTCAAACTCCATTTCATGATCAGGCCAACACAAATTTCCCCGGTCAATAAAAAACTTTTTGAAAGCACTGACAGGCCGGAACTGGGTGTTCATCGGATTACCATCTTCTGTGAGAAACAAATGGAAATTGATGATCTTATTGGTGCCATCGGCAAAGGTCAATTCTATTTCATGCCCCTGAAGATAGGCTGCAGTAATGATATGATACTTACACCTTTTTTGTAATGACCTCATTTTTAACCTACATATTGAAAATTGAATGCTTTTCCCAATCAGTGTGTTGTAAAAGAAAAAGTAAGTATTCTATTATGGTTGCCCTGTTTTCTTATAAGTGATTGCAAAACAAAACTATATATTTTTCACTTAATTGGTCAAACAAGCGATGCAGGAGAAAATACAAGTATCATGTTTAGAATGGTTTGATTGTATTATTATCTTTGGAGCATGTCAAGTGTGTTATCCAAATATTTCAGTGGAATCGGTGCTAAAAGACTGAGCGAAGTTGAAATTGAACCGACAACTTCTAATCAGCACGAATTTAATGGTATTTCTGACTTTAAAAAGATATTTGGAACAGAAAAGATTAATTTTAAAGGTCATTTTATTTACTTGGCAGATAATGAGGAAAGGATTGCTAAAGACAGTGGCACTCTTACTTGGTATGATGCCCGCGAAAACCACCCTAAAAGAACAGAGTACAGATTATACTATTCAACGAATCAAGTTGTAAATAAAGCTGTTACAGGTGATTTAGTTGTCATTGGTCGCACTGGAAACAATAACCTGGTTGTCATTGTTGCTGAACAAGGATCCACCTCGGAACAGCAGCTACTTTGGCTTTTTGGCCTTGAGGAAGTTGCCAATTATTTTATTGTTCGTGATTTCAATGAGGAAGATATTAAACTTTCGTATGCAGGTAATTTTATTATTACCTCCCTGGGATTCGAGATTCCTGAAACAGCTCCGGATTTTCTTGACGATCTTATCAGGAATTTTGGAAAGGACTTCCCTACTTCCCTAAGGTTTTCTGAGTATGCGCGGTCCACACTTTCTGAGGCTTCGCCTATTTATGAACCGGATAATACCCTGATCGCATGGTTGGAAAGAGAGGAGTTACTTTTTAAAACACTTGAGAAACACATTGTGGCCGAAAAACTTGCAAAGGGATTCGGCATTAATGGTACAGATGTTGATGAGTTTGTTTCGTACTCCCTAAGTATTCAGAATAGACGAAAAGCAAGAGCGGGATTAGCATTTGAGAATCATCTTGCATTTATTTTTGGTTCCCACCATATCTCATTTTCAAAAGGAGCCAGAACTGAGAGAAACAATAAACCCGATTTCATCTTTCCGGATATACAAAATTATCACACGCCTGGATTCCCACATCATTTACTCACTATGCTTGGGGTTAAAACAACTGCAAAAGATCGCTGGAGGCAGGTCCTATCTGAAGCAGACAGGATTACAAACAAACATCTTATCACATTGGAACCAGCTATTAGTGAGAATCAAACAACGGAAATGGCTGCTCAGAATCTGCAACTAGTTCTACCTCAACCATTAATGAGTACTTACTCTGAAGATCAGCAAAGAGCTATTCAAACTTTATCTGAGTTTATTGCGATTGTTCTTGATCGGCAAAAACGAATTAATGGCTGACGTTCATGAACCGGAAGTCCGCTCATATAATATGAGCCGGATAAAAGCGAAGGACACCAAACCCGAACTGCTGGTCCGTAAATTCATACACTCTCATGGTTTTAGGTATCGTCTCCATGTTAAAAAACTGCCAGGAAAACCAGATATAGTTTTAAAGAAATTTCATTCAGTCATTTTCATTCACGGATGTTTCTGGCATGGCCATGAAGGATGCAAATATTTTGTTGTACCCAAAACCAGAACAAAATGGTGGCTTGACAAGATAAACCGGAATCAAAAAAAAGACAAAGAAAGCTACACCGTATTACTAAATGAAGGCTGGAAAGTTATAACTATTTGGGAATGTGAACTAAAAACTGATAAAAGAGATATAACACTTGAAAACCTAGTTAAAACTATATCCTGTTAATTGTTCAGTCCAGTTAATTGCTGGCAGTGACATTCTTTACTTGTGATTGGGTAAGTACCTTTACCCTTTTCTTTCTGAGTACCTCCATATTATCCTTTTTATGAGAACGAATAATTTCCATCATGGAGGCTGCTACAGCCCTTACGACCGGAACAGCGACCGAATTACCAAATTGTTTATATAACTGTGTATCAGAAACACCTATGTCTTTAATTAAAAATTCCTCTGGGAAGCCCATAAGTCTTTTACACTCCTCAGGAGTTAGCCTTCTTGGGTTATTACCATTGCCTTGCTTTATCAATATTTCAGAACCGTCCTTGTAGTATCTCGCACTTAATGTACGAGCCACTCCATTCACATCAGTCAGGCCAAAACCAAATCCATTACCTTTTGCCTTATGCTTTCGGGCGTATTCCTGTAAGTACCCCCATAGATGATCTGACAATGTATATCTTGGATCAGGTCTACTTTCTAAAATATCTCCAAACCTCTTCTCCCCTTCAGGTGGCTCCGGAAATTTGAATTCTACCTTTTCTCCAAAATATTTTCTACTGAATCCAACAATAAAAATACGTTCACGGTGTTGGGGAACATAGTGTCTCGCATCCAGAATCTCATCAAAAACATGGTATTCAAGTTCTTTCAATGTTTCTTTTATGATTCTGAATGTTTTGCCTCTGTCATGAGATCGCAAGTTCTTTACATTCTCCAACAAGAAAGCCTTTGGCTTTTTGGATTCAATGATCCTTGCAATATCAAAAAATAATGTGCCCTGGGTCTTGTCAAGAAAACCATGGTGCCTTCCCAGCGCATTCTTTTTACTTACACCAGCAATACTAAAAGGTTGACAGGGAAACCCACCAACCAGGATATCATGGTCCGGGATTTTATTTTCATCAATCCTGGTAATATCACCGAATGGTACTTCCCCGAAATTAGCCTCGTAAGTTATTTTCGCATATTTATTCCACTCAGAGGAATAGACACACTTTCCATTAAGTTCCTGAAAAGCAATACGAAAACCACCTATTCCTGCAAACAGATCAATAAACCTAAAATCGTGATTTTCCGTGGGTGGAAATGGAATATCAAAATGAAAAGGGAGTACATAATTAAATTCCAAGTCATGGATAAGGGTCTCAAGGTATTCTTCAGCCTCTTTCCGGAAATATTTTGAGGATCCATTATCCTGAGATTGAAGATAATGTGTAACGAAAGCTAAACCCTCCCCGTCCCATTGATTATCCTTTTTAATCAGGTGCTTTCTTATGTCTGAATATTTTATTTCCATATATCAACAAATCTACTTATTGGGTTTTAGAATACTTGATGGTCCCAGAGTTACTTATTAACAAACTTATCAAGAGCACTTCCACTCCAGCACTATACCCTTGGTATAACTGATTCTACAACTCCCTGAATTCTAAAATCTTCCGAGAGAATAATTGGTTGATGTTGACTGTTCTTTGATTGGGGTTTTAAGACTATCATACTCCCTTTATGATGAAATTCCTTTATAGTGGCTTCATCATCAATTAAAGCAACTACCCTATCTCCGTTATTTGCAGTCAATTGCTGTCTGATTAAAACCAGATCACCATCTTTGATCCCTGCATCATCCATCGAATCACCGGATGCCCTTAAAATAAAATAAGAATAAGAAGACCTGATAATGCGCTCTGAAACAGTGATATACGTTTCAATATTTTCTTCGGCAAGAATTGGTAGTCCGCAGGAAACATTTCCCACTACTGGTATTTTTACTGTTTTCGTATAGGACGCTTCCGGTTCGTTCATAGTATTTGTTCCATGAATTGGTGCATTATACTTTATATTACCATTACCCGGAATACCATTGTCAATCAGAACACTTACTTCAACCTTAAGAATAGTTGCGATCTTCATCAAAACGTTTAAACTTGGCTGCCTTCTGTTCTGAACATATGAATTCACCATATTATAACTTTTACCAAGCCTTTCAGCCAACCAGGTTTGCTTGACTCCCTTTTCTTCAAGAACTTGTTTAATTTTATTCATGGAAATGATGAAATTATCGGAAGTTTGCTACCATAGGAAAAAACCATGATGATAACATTAATCTATTCCCTGCCTCGAAATTCGTTTAAATAGTTATCCGTTTGAACTTTATCAATGATCGATTTAATAATCTTATCTAACTTACTATTATTACAATAATCTGCTGGAGCGAGGAAATCTATTCGTCCACCTTCTGCAAGTTTACAGAGTTTATTCCTAGCCCCTTTTTTCTTTGGTTTATAAACTGCTACTGAATATCCTCCTCGATCATTGACTAATCTGAAACAGGGTATATCAGTTTCGCCATCACCAATATAGATCATGTTCGAAAATGGAACTTTTCTCTCAGAATCAGGAACATAACGATTTATCTCAGTATTATCGCTAACATCAAGGCAGCCTTTGTTTATCCTAAACAAGTATTGAGTTTTAGTCGTATAATTAATTGCCAATGCAGGCCATTTAGCAATACCATGATGGTCATAAAAAAATGAAGACGCATAAATTGCCGAAAATTTTTTCCCAATTGGAGTACCTTGAATCATTTCTCTTACTCCCGAGGATACAATGAAATGTTCAATTTTTATTCCACTTTCCTTTCCATAAATATTAATTCTGTCGAACCATCCTTTCTCGCTTTGATCATTGGTATGGTATGGTAATACACCATCAAAAAGTGAAAGATTCTTCCCATAGTTTTTAAAATCTTTTTCTCGCACTTGAACCTTTTCGGAATTTGCTTTGTCCAACATTAATTTCATATAGACAAGAATATTATCCGCTTGATGTTTTTTGGATTCTGCAGAAACTTGTTCCCAAAATTGTGAAGTAGTCATACCAATTGCTGGTATGAAATCTCGTTCTTGCATATTTCCAGGTGCCAATGTGCCGTCAAAATCGTAAACGATTGCCAAAGGAATCATTTTCGTCATGTTGTTAACCTTTTGGTGGATAAGGATCATTCCCATAGCTATTCCGAGCTCTTATCTTTCCATCGATACCTTTTAAAAAAGCTTCGGAACCGGTTCCACGTGCTAACCTTCTTGCTTCTTTCCATGCACTCTCTTGAGAAGAATGAAGTGAGGATGCTCTTGTCGAACCTTCTTTTTTAACAGACCATCTACCGTCTGTTCTTTTACTTGTCCAATAATTGCTTTTGCCTCCCATGTCGATTATTATTTAAAAAATTTAGAAACCATATTCCTGAGTAACGTTCCAACAGTGTAAAGATAGGTATAAAATTAAAATTATCTCATAATGCGAGATATATTTTACTAACAATATGGTGTGTTTTTATCAACAACACGAACTCCACACCTATTTTGCTCGCTTTACCTCGCAAAAATAGTGTTCCGTTCGGAAAGAAAAGAAAGAATTAAACTTCAGGCTGCCGGCAAAAATATAACCCAAAGCTATTTAACATAATGCAATTCCATTATTGGCCAAAAGTGGTTTCAATAAATCAGGCCCTGGAGCGATCTTTTAATGAAAAAACCGGCACAGAAACCAACGCTCCGACCGGCTCTCTCAGGAAATTTTATCTTCTGAAAACGGACAGGAAAAAAATCACTGATGCTGTTGCACAATGCTGCTGATATCCTGGCTGCGCTTTTTAAGCACAAAACTGCAGCGCGAAAAATTATTCACGGGCCACCCCTGCCATAAAATGTAATTTCCATACTGGTCCTTGGTGTTGTAAACCGCTTTGGTTATGTTGTCAAAATCCCAGGTCATCTGGGTATCGTCGTAATTGAAACGGACCCCCACATCCATGAACTTGTGATAAATAACCACATTCAGCCAGCTCTGGGATATTCCGAGCAAATCGAGCAAGGTGGTAAGCGTTTTCTGGCCAGGCAGGCCTTCCAGCTTCATTTCAAGGGTGAACCTGTCCTGCACCCCGTCACCCACAAAAAACTCGCCTCCGGTAAAATCAAGGCTTGCGTAATTAAAAACCTGATCCACCGTCGAAGCGATCTGGGTGTACTTGTTGTCGCCATATACGATGTACATCATCATCGGTCCGGCCGTGGAGATCACCGTATTGTCACTGCTCAGATGAAATGCAATTACCGGTACTTCAAGCGGAGCAAGAATATTTTTACCCTCCTGGTCGTATGCTGCGGTCACTTCCCAGACTCCTTCCATTTTCTGTTTGGTGGGTGTATCATCCTTGACACAGGAGGTGCCAGCCCCAAGCATGGCTATGGCAGCTGCAGTCCAAAACAATCTCTTCATAAAAAATCAGTATAAAGCAACATTATACACAATAAGCATGCCGTACAGGCATAGTCAGAAAAAGACTATCCCAAATTGGATATCTTTTCAATCATCTGATAATCAATAATTTCAATATTATTTCCTTCGATGACGATCAGGCCTTCGTCCTTCAGTTCTTTCAGTACCCTGATGGCACTTTCCTTTGTAACACTGCACAGATCAGCAAGTTCCTGCCTTGAAATATCAAGCTGGAAAGCCTGGCTTTCGTAAATATGATTGGAGAAATACAACAGTGCTTCCGCTACCCTGCCATGCACATGTTTCTGCGTAAGGGTAACAAGCCGCTGGAAACTGAACAGCCTGCGGGCATCGATCTCCCGGCTGACATCCTCCGCAAAGGCAGGATTGCGCCTGAATACCTCTTTCAAATGATTCAGCGGGATACAACAAGCCTCTACATGGGTTAACGCGCTTGCAGAGTAATGATGCTTCAGATCAGTGAAAAGCCCCGGCCCCGTAATCACTTCAACAGGTTTTGCCACATTCAGCAGTAAATCCCTGGCAGCACTTTCAATCGTACATTTCAGCAATCCGGTGATCAGCACAATGACATGGGTATAGGATGAACCCTGCTTAAACAGCAGTTCACCGGGTTGGTAACGAACTACAAATCGCTCTCTGTTCATTATTTCCAGATCCTCATTGCTAAGATGCTGAAATAAAGGTGATTTTATTTCACAGTCATTGCAATTGTGACATTCCCGGACTTTATGCATTACCATTTTGTACGTTATCCTTGATTTGAGTACAAAATTACTGAATATTTTGCTTTTATTGATATAAATCAATAAAAAAACGAAATAAATCAATAAAAAGATTACTGCAACTGTTGGTGGAATAACTTCACGAATGAAGTATCGCCTTTGCTCAGGTTTTCGAAACTGCCCTTTTCCACAATCCTTCCATCCTTCAGTACCACAATGGTATCAGCAAGCCTGATGGTGGAAATGCGGTGAGCAATGATGATGGCCGTGCGGCCGGGCAGGACTTTTTTAAGGGCTTCCTGAATCAGGTTTTCCGACTCATTGTCTAGTGCGGAGGTTGCTTCATCAAGGATATACACCTGTGGATCACGCAACAGGGCCCTTGCCAGGCTCAGCCTTTGCCGCTCTCCTCCCGAAAGACGGATTCCCCTGTCACCGATTACGGTCTGATACCCCGATGGGGTGCGCATGATAAACTCATGGGCATATGCAGTATGAGCAGCCTTTGTCACATCATCAGGCTGAACATGCATTTTCCCGAAGACAATATTATTAAATATGGTATCATTGAAAAGCATGGTTTCCTGGCTGACAATCCCGAACATAGCCCTGAGGGGGTCAATCCTGAGTTCCCTGATCTCCCTGCCGTCAATGGTGAGACTTCCTGATCTGATATCGTAAAAGCGCGGTAACAAATCCACCAGACTCGATTTTCCGGCACCCGAAGGTCCGACCAGCGCCACTACTTCGCCTTTCCGGATATCGAGATTGATTCCTTCCAGCACGGCTTTACTGCCATAACTGAAACCAACATCCTTATATGAGATGCATTCTTTCAGGTCCTTAACGCTAACTGCCCCGTCGCACTCCACAATCACCTCTTCGGCCTCCATGACTTCCTCAATCCTGCCCAGTGAAGCAAGTCCTTTCTCTATATAGTAATATGCCGTGATCAGGTTTTTGGCCGGTGGTATGAGCTGCGAAAAAACGGCAAGGTAAAACAGGAAGACATCCGCATGCATCCCCCTACCCTCCTGCAATACCATTCTTCCCCCATACCATATCAGTGCCACCATCACCATAATGGCCAAAAATTCGGTCAGCGGATTTGAAAGATCCCGCCTCCTGAACACCTTATTCATCAACCTGGTATATTCCCCGTTCAGCCTGGTAAACCCGCCACGCATATATGAAAAGGCGTTGAATGCTTTGATGATCTTGATACCATGTATGCTTTCTTCCACCATTGACACCAGCATTCCCAGCTTGTCCTGCCCTTTTCTGGAATACCTGTTCAGCATCTTACCGATATAATTGATAAGCAGCCCGGTCAGGGGTAAAAGCACCAGGGTAATCAAGGTAAGCAGCGGATTGACCAGGAATAGCACCGCCAGAAAAAGCATGATGGCCAGGGGGTCTCTGAAAAGAATCATCAGGGAATTCATCACCGACCATTCCACCTCCAGCACATCATGAGATATCCTGCTGATAATATCTCCTTTCCGTTGTTCGGTAAAATATGCCAATGGAAGAATTAAAACCTTATTATACAAGTTATTCCGAAGATCCCTGATCACGTAATTCCGCATCGGAGCCACCAGATACAAGGCCAGGTAGCGACTGAGGTTCTTCAGGAAAAACATGCAGACCACCAGGATCGAAATAATCAGCAGGGCATGGAATTTCCCCTCTTTCACGATCAGCTGGCTGAAATAATACTGGTACCAGGCTGAAACCGATCCGGCAGTGAACGACCATGCAGGCCGTACCGTTTGCAATGACACCTGGTTGAATAAAAGCTGCAGAAAAGGAATAAGCAGGGTGATGGAAACAAGGCTGAAAAGGATTGAGATGGAATTGCACAATACGTTCAGGAACACGTATTTCCTGTAATGCCGGATCAGTGGTATGAGTTTCAGGAGTTTCTTCACCGGGCAAAGGTAGCGATAAGCCGGGATGCAGGAAGAAGATTTTATTAATCCTGTATGGTGCCGGATCGCAAATCCAAAGGGTATCAGAAGCAGCAGTGCAGTTTCCGTATTATTCTTACCTTTGCCTGCTATGGAATCAACAAGGCAACAGAGAATCGCCAGGCTGATACAAAAGGAAATTGCCGATATTTTCCTGCGGGAATCGCGGCAGTTATTTGGGCACAGCATGATCACGGTCACCAAGACCTATGTCACAAGGGATCTGGCCATTGCCCGTGTGTACCTCAGCATTTACGGCAATCAGGATCCTTCGGCCATTATTGCAATGGTGCGGAACCACACCAGAGAGATCAGAACCCTGCTGGCCAACAGGGTCAGGTTGCAGATCCGCGTCATCCCTGCACTCGAGTTTTACCAGGATGATTCACTGGACTATATTGAAAACATTGAGCGGCTGCTCAAAGAGTAATTCACGCCCATGAAATATGACCCTATTAAAAGACTGCTCGGCAGTTTTTTCAACAAGGCCCCCTGGTTAAGAATCCTGTTTTACCGTCTGCTCGACCTGCTCCTGCTCAGAAGCTGGCATATCCGGCGGCAATTGAAAGCATGGTATGCCAGCACTTCTGCAGAAGCACCGCATGTCCTGGATGCAGGATTCGGTTTTGGACAATATTCATATTTTTTAGCGAAACTGGGAAACAACATCTCGCTCAAAGGATTGGATGTAAAAGAGGAACAGGTGCAGGACTGCAACCGCTTCTTCAGACAGATCGGAATCAGCAATGCCTTCTTTTTCGAGGCCGACCTTGTTCAATGGTCTGAACCCGGTACATTCGACCTGATCCTGTGCGTTGATGTTATGGAACACATCCTCGAAGACCAGACCGTACTGAATAATTTCTGCATCTCACTGAAAAATGGTGGTATGTTGATGGTTTCAACACCGTCGGATCAGGGAGGAAGCGATGTGCATGACCACGGAGATGCTTCTTTTATCGAAGAACACGTCAGAGATGGCTACAGCATGGAGGATATGAAAATGAAACTCCTTCAGGCAGGTTTTTCAAAAATCAATATGCATTACTCTTACGGCCGTGCAGGAAGCCTTTCGTGGAGGCTTTCCATGAAATATCCCATCCAGATGTTGAACTTATCCAAACTGCTCTTTATTCTGCTTCCTTTCTATTACCTCCTGGTCTTCCCAATCTGTCTGATGCTGAATAAAAGAGATGTGACACATCCGAACAGTGCCGGCACCGGGTTAATAGTCAGTGCTTTAAAGTAGGCAATGTCCTTCCCTCTTTATATTGCACGCAGGTATTTCTTTGCAAAGAAATCACACAACATCATCAATATGATCTCGGGAATTTCATTCCTGGGCGTAAGCGTCGGTACCATGGCGCTGATCGTTGTACTTTCTGTTTTCAACGGATTCGAATCCCTGGTAATTAACTTGTTCAATTCCTTCAATGCTGATTACCAGGTAACAACAGAAAAAGGGAAAACCTTTGTGATCAACGAAAGCGCACTGGCCAGGCTGAGCCGGGTGGAAGGCGTGCTGTCTGTTTCACCGGTGCTGGAAGAAAAGGCACTGATCAGGTACCGTTCCAAACAAATGATCGTCAACCTGAAAGGAGTCCCCGCCGACTACGGAGTACGCAGCGGTCTGGACAGCATGCTGGTCGACGGACAATTCAGACTGCAGCCTGGTTCGTTGGCCACGGTGGTGCCGGGTTATGGTGTCGGCACACAAGCCGATCTGATTATCAATGATTTCCAGAATCCGGTCGAAATATATCTTCCCAGAGCAGGCAGCGGTTCCATGACAGTCCTCTCCGGGGCATTCAACAGCGCACGCGTGGTGGTTTCGGGTGTTTTCTCAGTCCAGCAGGAATTTGACGGGAAGATCGTTTTCGTTCCCTTCGCCCTGATGCGGGATCTACTGGATGGAAAAGAAGGCATGACTTCACTGGAAATCAGGATGAAAAAGGGGTTTCAATCCCAGCAGAGCAGGAAGGCCATACAGGAGTTACTACCCGGAGGCCTATTGCTTAAAAACCGGTTCGAGCAGGAAGAAATGCTGTTCAAAGTGATGCGGTCGGAAAAATGGGCTATTTTTTCTATCCTCACTTTTATCCTGCTGATAGCGACTTTCAATGTCATCGGATCCTTGACGATGCTGATCCTTGAAAAAAAGAAAGACATCGCGGTTTTGTTCAGCCTTGGAGCTACCCGGAAGGAAATCCGCAACATCTTCCTGGCGGAGGGATGGATCATATCGCTTGCAGGCGCATTGTCCGGTCTGCTGCTTGGAGGCATACTCGGCTGGCTGCAACAGCGATACGGTCTGGTGAGTCTTGGGGGTGCCGATGGTGGTTTCCTGATCAGTGCATACCCCGTAAAAATGAAAACGCTGGATTTCCTGTATACCTTTATCACGGTGCTGGCCATCGGTTACCTTGCAGCCTGGATACCGGTTCACAGGATCACACAGAAATATCTCGACAAACGGTCCCTCTCGAGCTGATTGCCGGGCAACGATTGACCATTGACCGGGTCTTATTGCACAATATCCTGTGCCTTATTTCCACAGAAGTGAAGATTTTATTCACAATCACAGACTTTGTTAAACATTTTAATAACTTTGTAGGTTATATCTGATTAAACCCAACACCATCCCTTTAATGAAAAAAACCATCTTTTTCCTGATGTCACTATTGCCGGTTATGGCATTGTTTGCCGGGGAGATCCGGTTAAATAACCAGCATAAGAACCAGCTCTCGCTGCTTGAAAACACCTACGAGGGGCTTATACTCAAGCATACCGTCCACCAGCTGAATACGAAACTGATCAAGACGGACAAGGGTTCCTTCACGCTTCTGCAACTTGAAGGCTGTGCTTACACCATGCAGACCGGATATCCAAAGCTTCCTGTCAGGAGGGAACTGATTGAGATTCCCCTGGGAGCAGAGGTGCATATCCAAATCAATGATGCATCATACACTGATATTTCGCTTACTGACATGGGAATAGAATCTCCTCTGATTCCTGCGCAACCCCCCGTGGTTAAAGACGGAAGGCCCGTACCGCCGCTCGTGGTCAATCCGCAGGCTTACCAGAGCAACACCTTTGCTCCGGTCTCCCTGACCGGTTTTGAAGATCTCGGGATGATGCGCGGTATCAGGCTCGGACGTATCGACATCTATCCGGTACAGTACAACCCGGTTACGCATACCTTAAGAATCTATGATTACCTGGAAATCGCTGTCAGCTTCCTGCATTCCGATCTCGAATCTACCTTCAGGTTCAAAGTCAGGAATGACAATCCCTATTTTCACGGTATCAATAGGATGATACTGAACTATAAAGAGATAAAGAAAGGGGCAAAAGATACCATCAGCCGCTATCCGATTAAATATGTGATTGTTAGTCCGCCAATGTTTCAAAGCGCCCTGCAAGCCCTTGTCAGCTGGAAGAAGAAAAAGGGATTCCAGGTCGTGGAAGCGTATACCAGCAACCCGAATGTGGGTTCCACCACCACCTCGATTAAGAATTATCTTCAGGGTCTGTATTTGAATGCGACTGCGGCAGACCCCGCTCCTACCTTTATTCTGCTGGTGGGCGACCTGGCCCAGATGCCCTCTTTTACCGGATCCAACGGTCACAAGGCCGACCTTTACTATGCTGAATATACTGGGGATTATTTCCCCGAAGCCTTTATCGGCAGGTTTTCTGCTGAAAATGAATCCCAGCTCGGCCCTCAGATTGCCAAAACGCTTCAGTACGAACAATACCTGATGCCGGATCCTTCCTTTCTTGATGAGGTGGTCATGATTGCCGGAGTGGATGCCAATTTCGGGCCTACCCACGGAAACGGACAAATCAATTACGGAACCAGCACATATTTTAATGCAGCGCACGGGCTTACTTCGCATACTTATCTCTACCCTGCTTCCGGATCGTCCTCAGCCCAGATCATCCAGAATGTAAGCAATGGCGTGGGATATGCCAATTACACCGCCCACGGAGGTTCCGACGGCTGGTCCGACCCTTCCTTTTCTGTTTCTGATGTGCATACCCTTCAAAATGCCGGAAAATACCCCCTGATGGTTGGTAATTGCTGCCTCACCAATAAATTTGACGAACCTGTGTGTTTTGGAGAAGCTTTGTTGAGAGCCGATAACAAAGGCGCCCTGGGTTATATCGGTGGTTCAAACGTAACCTACTGGGATGAAGACTTTTACTTTGGAGTAGGCGTTCGGAGCATTACTGCCAATCCGGTTTGGAATGCAAGCGAACAAATGGGTGCCTATGACGTCATGTTCCACGACCACGGCGAACCATTCTCCCAGTGGTATACCTCCATGAGCCAGATGATGTTTGCAGGCAACATGGCCGTAGCCGTGGGTGCACCCAGCAGCACAGAATACTACTATGAAGTGTACCACCTGATGGGCGATCCCTCCCTGATGGTGTATTTTTCCGTTCCTCCGGTAAACAATGTTTCCTATAATAACCTGATGCCCCTGGCCGTAAGTACCTTTACCGTGAATGCTGCCCCCTATTCCTATGTGGCCATATCGCAGGGCAATGTGCTTCACGGAGCCGCACTGGCAGATTCACTGGGCGTCGCCAATGTCGTTCTGGATCCCATCACCATGCCTGGATATGCCACCATCGTGGTTACCGGACAGAACCTGCAACCCTTTATTGATTCCATACCCGTGGCCTCCCCTGCAGGTCCATATGTCTTGCTTAACCAGTTCACGCTTTCCGATCAGACCGGCAACAACAACGGCCTCCCCGATTACAATGAAACCATCAGCCTGGGCATTGATCTGAAAAACTGGGGATTATCTACAGCCACAGGCGTATCTGCCACACTTAGTACCGCAGATACATCCGTGAATATCACAGATAACAGCCAAAACTGGGGAAATATCAGCAGCGGCAGCCAGTCGCTCCAGACCAATGCATTCACTTTCACCGTCAGTGATGATGTACCGGATCAACATCAGGTAGTGTTCGATCTGCTGATTCAGGATAATGCCGGTCATACATGGACCGGACTGATAAAAATTATACTCAATGCACCCGAATTCACCGTGACCAGTCTGATTGTACATGATATCACCGGAGGTAACGGCAACGGAAAACTCGATCCGGGTGAAACCGTGGAACTGGAAGTCCATTTTCTGAATAACGGTCATGCTGCATCAGGCGTACTGACAGCAGACCTGAATACCCTCAGTCCACTACTGAACCTGAATACTACGACGGTCAGCCTGCCTTCCGTGAACGCCGGCGGGACTTCATCTGCTATCTTTACCGGAACCGTGAGTTCAAGTGCCCAGACCGGTGATTATGTTGCACTGGATTTCAGTGTGGTTTCCGGGTTTTACCAGGCCTCCCGCTCCTTTAATCTCGGAGTCGGCCTTTTTGTTGAAGATTGGGAAACCGGCAACTGGTGGAATTATAACTGGCAACTTACCGGTAGTAATGCACCCTGGGCCATCTCCACTGAAAATCCATATGAAGGAAACTACTGCGTGAAATCGGGAGCCATCAACAACAACCAGAGCAGCAGCTACTGGATCAAAGGAACGGTGCTGATGGCCGATTCAATTTCTTTCTTTTACAGGGTTTCTTCTGAGCCTGATTATGATTTTCTTCGCTTTTACATTGATAATGTGAAACTTGCAGAATGGGCAGGTGACATCGACTGGACCCGTGCCAGTTTTGCAGCCGCCGCCGGAGAAAGAACCTTCAGATGGACCTACCGTAAAGACAATTCGCAGACAGGAGGCCAGGATTGCGCCTGGGCCGACTTTATCACCTTCCCTCCGATGTCAGGACTGATCACAGGGCTTAGTACGGAAGTAGCTGCCGGGTTCGGATGGGAGATTTATCCCAACCCTGCCGCATCCCGCTTCCAAGTTCGCCTGAGCCTCGATCGCAGCCAGGCTGTTCAGATTCAGCTGTATAATCCCATGGGTATGCTGGTTTCCCGGATTGCCGGAGGAGAAATGCTCAGCGCCGGGGAACACACTTTCAACGTGCCCACTGAAACGCTTTCCGCCGGTATCTACCTGATTGAACTTGTCACCGGCCAGGTAAAACAAAGTAAACGTATTGTAATTCAGTAATATAACAAAAACAACCCAACACTTATGAGAAAACTGTTCCTTTTATTATTCACTTTGGCGGGTTTGCAACTTGCCGCAGTGAACTGGGTCGCTATTCAGGCGGATTCTCCCTCAAAGGCTAGGATTGAATTGATTTCCAGTAACACAGAAACATCCGTCGTCAGTTTTCAATTGGATGGTTTCGAGTTGCGGCAAGTTCAAACTGACAGGGGAACCGCTTACATTGTCAGAGTCCCGGGTGCATCTTCCCTGCTTGCCAAAGGAGAGCCCGACCTTCCAAAGCTCACTGCCAGCCTGGTCATTCCGGATCTTGCCGCCATGCAAGCAACCATTGTCTCTTCACAATACACTGATTATCAGAATATTTTAATTGCTCCATCCAAGGGGAACCTTAGCAGGGAGGTCGATCCCTCCAGCGTTCCTTACACCTGGGGAAGTGTTTATGAAAGAGATGCCGAATATCCGGGACAATTGAGCAGGCTCAATGAACCATATATCATTCGTGATGTGAGGGGACAGACCCTGGTGGCCTGTCCATTCCAGTATAATCCCGCTACCAGGACACTCCGGGTTTACCACAACCTGGTCATCCGGATGGAAAAAACCCAGGGTGAAGCTTCCAATCCTTTGAATCCTGCAATGAAAAAGCAAAAACTGCTGAAGGAGTTCAATGCATTCTACAGCGGGCATTTCCTGAATTACAAAACGCCCAAATACACGCCCATCGCGGAAGAGGGTTGTATGCTGATCATTTCCCACGGTACTTTCATGGCTGCCATGCAGCCATTTGTCGACTGGAAGATTTCCAAAGGCATACCGGTAGAAATGGTGAATGTAACATCGATCGGGAATTCCCAGGCGATCCGCTCCTTTGTGCAGAACTATTACCTTGAGCACGACCTGGCCTATATCCTGCTTGTGGGTGATCATCAGCAGGTTCCTGCCTTTATGGCCAGCAGCGGGGCATCCGACAATTCATACGGTTACCTTTCCGGAGCAGACCATTACATCGATGCTTTCGTCGGCAGGTTTTCAGCCGAGAACGAAGACCAGGTAACCACCCACGTGAACAAAGTGCTCTATTACGAGATCAATCCTCTGACCAGCACCAACTGGTTCGAATCCTGTATCGGAATTGCCTCCAGCCAGGGACCGGGCGATGACAACGAGATGGATTATGAACACGTCCGCAATCTTCAAACCCAGTGCAATAATTACACTTACGATACTTTTTACGAATTTTTCGACGGATCGCAGGGCGGACTTGATGCAGCAGGCGATCCCACACCTGCCATGGTCGCTACGGCCGTCAACACCGGTGCTTCGGCTATCCTTTACTGCGGCCACGGTTCAACCACCTCATGGGGAAGCAGCGGCTTCAACAACAGCAATGTGAACAGTCTTACCAATTATGGCAAGCTGCCTTTTATCTGGGCCGTTGCCTGTGTGAATGGTGATTTTACCGGTTCGACCTGTTTTGCAGAGGCCTGGCTCAGGGCCAAGCAGGGCAGTGAACTGACAGGGGCCATCGCCACCCTGATGTCCACAATTAACCAAAGCTGGAATCCGCCTATGGAAGGTCAGGATGAGATGGTTGCCATTATGGTGGAAACATACCCGGGAAACATCAAACGGACTTTCGGTGGCATTTCATTGAATGGGTGTGCTAAAATGATTGACACCTATGCCGGAGGCGGCGAAAGCATGGCTGATACCTGGAACCTTTTCGGAGATCCGTCCATTCATATCCGTACCGCGATGCCCGTCACCATCACCGCTTCTCATGATCCGACGGTTTTCCTCGGAATGAACCAGTTTGCTTTCAGTTGTCCGTTTAACGGTGCACTTGCCTGTATCACCCTGAATGGTCAGATCCTCGGTACTGCCACCATCAGCGGAGGAGCTGCCACCATTACTTTTCCGGCACCACTTTCAGTCGTTGACACCCTGAAACTGGTCATTTCCTCCTATAACCATATTCCCTACATCGCTTTCATACCCATCATCACCGCTTCGGGTCCCTATGTCGCTTATCAAAACAACACCATTGCAGATCCTGCAGGCAATAACAACGGTGTTCCGGATTTTGGGGAAAGTGTTAACATGAACCTGACACTCAAGAACCTGGGAGTGGCAATCGCTGGAGGAGTCACAGCAACAATTGCCACGACAGACACCTATATCACCATTACCGATAACAGCCAGTCCTTTGGCGATATACTGCCGAATACCTCGGCAACCCAGAGCAACGCATTCGCTTTCAGTGTGGCATCCGATGTGCCCGACCAGCATGCCGCACAATTCACCCTGAACATCAATGATAATAACGGAGGGAACTGGAGTTCATCCTTCAGTGTGGTCCTTCATGCCCCGGTACTGCAAATCGGCCTGCTCAGCATCGATGATGCCACCGGCAATGCCAATGGTACGCTCGATCCGGGTGAAACGGTTACCCTGCTTATCCAGACCAGCAACATCGGTTCCAGCGACGCTCCCCTGACAAGCGGAACGCTCACATCCGTCAGTCCGATGATCACCATCACCCAGGGAAGCTATCCGTTCAATACCCTTTCTCCGGGCAGTCCGGTCAACGCACAGTTTACGGCTGTTGTCAGCCCCACCGCCACCATCGGCATGCCCGTGGATCTGAACTACCAGGTTAGTTCGGGAGCTTACGGAGATCAGCATACTTTCTACGCAACCATCGGATTGATCAGTGAAGATTTTGAAAGCGGAGACTTCAGCCAGTTCAACTGGTTCTTTACAGGCGGTTCGGCTCCGTGGACAGTGACCACAGAAAATCCATACGAAGGGATGTATTGTTCTAGAAGCGGTGTGATCAACAACAGCCAGATTTCCATCATGCAAGTGACTATGAATGTGATCGCCGAGGATTCCATTTCTTTCTACCACAGGGTTTCTTCCGAAGAAACCTACGATTTCCTTGCATTCTTTATCAATAATACCAAGAAAGAAGAATGGTCGGGTGAACAGGGATGGGAAAGGGCTGTGTATGCTGTCAGCCCCGGTACCCATACATTCAAATGGAGGTACAGAAAAGACAACTATGCCACGGCAGGCAGTGATGCAGCCTGGGTCGATTTCATCAAGTTCCCTCCTGTCTCCATCGCTACCGCCATACAGGAATCATATCCTGAAACGGCAAACGGACTGGATGTTTATCCAAATCCTGCAACTGAGATTGTTTACATTGATTACAGCCTTGAAAAAAGCGGTCCTGTCAGCCTGAATGTATATGATATCACCGGCAAGCTGGTAAAACAGATTGTTCAAAAAACAATGACTGTTTCCGGTATCCATTCCGTTGTGCTTCCTACTGACAAGCTTGAAAACGGGATATACTTTGTAAGGATGCAGGCAGGCGATTCGTACCTGAATCAGAAACTAATCATACAACGTTAGTTGTTATAGGAAACTGAATTATCTACCTTTGTACCCTATCCCCCTTTGCGGGGATAGGGTATTTTTTTTATGAGATCACTGATCCGATACTGGGAGACTAAACCACTTGAAGCGGCCATCATACTGGCTGCGGTGTTGCGTTTGATCGCCGCGGTTTTCTCCAGGGGCTATGGAATGCATGATGATCACTTTCTCGTGATAGAACCAGCCCAGGCCTGGGTCGACGGTGTGGATTACAATGCCTGGCTCCCTGCGTTTCACCCTGGTGCTTCTCCTTCCGGACACAGCCTGTTGTACCCGGGATTACACTACCTGCTGTTCAGCATCCTCAACGTCTTTGGCATTACTGATCCGGAATGGAAAATGTTTGTGGTCCGTCTGCTCCATGCTATATACTCCCTGCTCACGGTTTTCTTTGCTTATAAAATCGTCCGGCATTTCGCAACTGAGAGGATTGCTTCCCTGGCTGCCCTGCTGATGGCAATGCTCTGGTTTATGCCTTTCTTATCCGTCAGAAACCTGGTTGAAGTAGTCTGTATCCCTTTACTGATGGCAGGTACATGGCTAAGCATCAAATCCGCACGAAGGCCCCTGCTTTCTTTTTTCCTGGCAGGTATTATGCTTGGACTTGCCTTTTCAGTCCGGTATCAGAGCATCCTGTTTACGGCAGGACTCCTCCTAGCCCTGCTGATCAAACGACAATGGAGGGAAGCCCTCATTTCCGGTGCCGGTGTAATTTTTTCTGCTGCCGTGGTTCAGGGCGGTATCGATTATTTCATCTGGGGAATCCCCTTTGCCGAGTTCCGCGAATATGTCCTGTACAATTTTACCCATGCCTCCAGCTATATCGTCAATGCATGGTATATGTACCTGCTGCTACTGCTTGGCATTCTGATCCCGCCGATCAGTGTTTTCCTTCTCAGCGGCTTCTTTCTCTCATGGAAGAAATACCTGTTGCTCTTTCTGCCATCATTCCTGTTCCTTTTATTTCACAGTATCTTCCCCAATAAACAGGAACGTTTTATCCTGCCCGTACTGCCCTTCATCGTCATCGGTGGATTAATCTCATGGAATGAAATTAAAACCGGATTCATGAACCAAGGCAAACGAAATCAGTTCATCAGGGGTTCATGGATCTTCTTTTGGATTGTCAATCTTGTTTTCCTGATGCCTGTTACTACCATGTACAGTAAAACAGCCAGGGTTGAATCCATGCTTTACCTGTCGTCCTATCCCGGGATAGGGGGGGTATTGCTTGAAGACTCCGGTAATGCTTATGCTCCCATGATCCCGGAATTTTACCTCGGACAGTGGGTGGAAGTGTCGGAAATCTCTCAAAAGAGCCCCTTGGCGGAATATGAGCAAATCATGGTGAAAGACGGTGACATTCATCAACCCCGTTTCGTGCTGTTTTTCGGTGACAAAGATCTTGACAAAAGAGTACAAAGGCTTCAGCAACTCCTACCGGCACTCAGCTTTGAAAAAGAAATTCGTCCAGGCCTGGTCGATCGTGTCCTTTTTTGGTTGAATCCTGTCAATGCCAACCAGACAATTTATATCTACAGAAATATTCAACAAGGAACCAGTCAGATACAATAAAAAGTACCCGACACCATGAAATTAGCAAGATATTCCCTGCTGGCTGCCATTAGCCTGCTGCTGTTGGCTCAAGCCTGCCAGAAAGTACCTCTTACAGGCCGCCGGCAACTGCACCTGTTACCATCTGCCCTTGTGATGAATCTCAGTTTCACAAGCTACAGCGATTTTCTGAAAACCCACCCTCCCCTGCCGCAAACCCACCAGACTTCCCTGGATGTCCGGGAAACCGGCATAAAGATCAGTCAGGCCGTGACCCAATACATGAAAGATCATGCTTACTCCTCACGCCTTCAGGGTTACCAGTGGGAATTCCAGGCCGTTGATAATAAAGAGGCCAATGCCTGGTGTATGCCAGGAGGGAAAGTCGTGGTTTATACCGGTATCATGCCCATGGCCCGCGACAAAGAAGGCCTGGCAGTGGTGATGGGACATGAGATCGCCCATGCCGTTGCCGGACACGGCAATGAAAGGATGTCGCAACTTCTGGCCATGCAATTGGGCGGACTGTCTCTTGAACTGGCCATGCAAAATCAACCCGAAAAAACAAGGGATATTTTCCTGATGGCCTACGGCGTCGGTAGCACACTCGGTCAACTGGCCTATTCGAGGCAACATGAACTCGAAGCCGACCGTCTTGGCCTGATTTTCATGGCTATGGCAGGATACAACCCCCAGAGAGCCATTACATTCTGGCAGGAAATGGCTGCTGCCGGCGGAAATAAACCTCCTGAATTCTTAAGCACCCATCCATCCGATACCCGCCGTATTGCGCAGATAAAAAAGTATCTGCCCGAAGCCATGAAGTATTACAAACCCTAAGCTCACCTCAATCCTACTTTCCTATATGATAACCGGAGCAGAAGCCAAAAACCGGATTCTCCAACTGCGTCAGCTGATCAGCGAACATAACCATAAGTATTATACCCTCGCTGCTCCCGAGATCTCTGACTACGAATTTGACCTGCTCCTGAAAGAACTCCAACAGCTCGAAGAGGCATTTCCGGATTTCCACGATCCGAACAGTCCCACCCAACGGGTTGGCGGTGAGGTGAACAGGGAGTTTGTGCAGATCAGGCACAACAGCCCGATGTTATCCCTGGGTAACGTGTATTCCCGGGAAGAATTACTTGCATTTGACGAAAGAACCAGAAAGATGCTTGGGGAAGCACCTGAATACGTCTGCGAATTAAAATACGACGGTGTAGCCATCGGCCTGACATATGAAAACGGAAGACTAAAACATGCCGTCACCAGAGGAGACGGAACCACGGGAGACGACGTGACTGCCAACATCCGCACCATCCATTCCATCCCCCTTCAGTTGCATGGGCAGGAATATCCCTCCATTTTTGAAATCAGGGGGGAAGTTTACATGCCACGCAAGAGTTTTGAACGTCTGAACAATGAAAGGAACCTGACCGGACAGGAGCCTTTTGCCAATCCACGGAATGCAGCTGCCGGAAGCCTGAAATTGCTCGACCCTGCCGAAGTCGCAAAAAGAAGACTGGATTGTTTTCTGTATAACCTTATTACCGACAAGGCGGGCTTCGACAACCATTACGACAGCCTGCAGGCTGCCCGTTCCTGGGGCCTGAATATTCCTCCCTACATGATCAGGTGCAGCACCCTGGAACAAATATACCTTTTCCTTGATGAGTGGGAAAAAAACAGGTACAAATTACCCTTCGACATCGATGGCATTGTGATTAAAGTGAACCGCTTTCAACAACAGGAGAACCTCGGCTCCACCTCAAAATCACCACGATGGGCCATCGCATATAAATATGCACCGGAAAGGGCTGCCACAAGCCTGCTTTCCGTTTCCTTCCAGGTCGGCCGTACCGGTGCGGTAACGCCCGTTGCCAACCTGAAACCTGTCGTATTGGCCGGAACAACAGTCAAAAGAGCCACACTCCATAATTCCGATGTCATCAGAGAACTGGACGTCAGAATCGGAGATACGGTTTTTGTTGAAAAAGGCGGCGAAATCATCCCCAAAATCGTCAGTGTCGATCTCACCCATAGATCCCTCTTTTCTGAATCCCTTTCTTTCCCGGAGTCCTGCCCCGAATGTAATACCCCCCTGGTAAGAAATGCAGATGAAGCCAATACTTACTGTCCGAATGAAGATGCCTGTCCCCCCCAGATTAAAGGCAAACTGGCCCACTTTATCTCCAGAAAAGCAATGGATATCAACAGTCTGGGCGAAGGAAGAATTGAAATGCTCTATGATCACGGCTTGCTGAAAAACGTCGCCGACCTCTATTCCCTCACAGCAACTGATCTGCTCGGACTGGAAAAGCTTAGCACTGATGCCGACGGAAAAATAAAAAAGATTTCATTCAGGGAAAAATCGGTTGAAAATATCCTCAAGGGAATAGCAGCGTCCAGGAGTGTACCTTTCGACCGGGTGCTTTATGCATTGGGAATCAGGTATGTAGGAGAAACTGTTGCCAAAATTCTCACCGGCTGGTTTGGCAATATCGATGCCCTGGCCAAGGCCGGTGAAGAAGCATTGCTGCAAGTGCCGGAGATCGGCAGTAAAATAGCATCCAGTATCCTTCAATATTTCGAAAGGCAGGAGCACAGGGAACTCATAAACAGGCTGAAAGAGCAAAATCTCCGGTTTTCAACCGAAAAAACGAATGAAATAACAGACAACCGCCTGCAGGGAAAAACCTTTATCGTCAGTGGCAGGTTCAAAACTTTCAGCAGGGAAGCACTACTGGCAACCATCGAAAAATATGGCGGGAGGAATGTAAGCACGATCTCTTCAAAAACGGATTTTCTTCTGGCTGGTGAAGAAATGGGACCGGCTAAAAAACAAAAAGCCACCAGCCTCGGTGTCCGGATGATCACCGAGGAGGAGTTTCTGCAGATGATTCACACAGAAAAATTATAAACGCTTGAACAATAATCTTTAAACTATGCGAAAAATCAGCTTAGCGCTTTTGGTGACTGTGCTTTTGGCCGGTCTTTTTTCCTGCAATAACGGAAATAACCCCAAATCCGGGGCCTGCGGAGCAGGTCTGGATTCCTTGCTGGCTATCGGGAAATTTACCCCGGAGCTTTTGTGGAAACTCGGCCGGGTCGGAGAGTTCAGCCTTTCCCCCGACAGCCGGCAGCTCGCTTTTGGCCTTACAAAGTACAACCTGAAAAAGAACAAAGGGAATACCGACATTTATCTGCTGCCTCTGGATGGCGGAGCACTTCAGCAACTTACTTCAACGGCAGGCGGAGAATACAACATACAGTGGCGACCTGACGGTAAAAAGATCGGGTTCATTGCATCGCGAAGTGGCAGTTCCCGCCTTTGGGAAATGGATGCTGACGGCTCTTTTCAGAAAGCCATCAGTCCGGAAGGAACTGATTATAATGGTTTTATATACTCTCCTGCCCAGGATCACATCCTGCTGATCAGGGAGGTGAAAACTGATAAAAACCCTCAGGAAGTCTATCCCGATCTCCCGAAAAGCAATGTGAGGATCATCGATGACATGATGTACCGCCACTGGGATGCATGGTATGAATATACTCATTCTCATCTTTTTATTGCTTCTTATGAAAACGGAAAGATTGGAACTCCCCTCGACCTTATGCCTGACGAACCCTATGATGCCCCGGTGAAACCGGATGGCGGTATTGAACAGATCTGCTGGAGCCCCGACGGAAAAAAACTGGCCTACACCTGTAAAAAACTCAAAGGCAAAGCCTATGCCCTCAGCACGAATACCGATATCTACCTGTATGACCTGGAAAGCAGGAAAACCCTGAACCTGTCGGAAGGAATGCCCGGATATGACAAGGACCCTGTTTTTTCACCCGACGGAAAGCGGATCGTTTGGAGATCAATGGCAACTCCCGGTTTTGAATCGGATAAGGACAGAATCATGGTGTACCACTTCGAAAATGGCAGCATCAAGGACTACAGCGCACAATTCGACCAGAGTTCTTCCAACTTTCAGTGGAAGCAAGATGGCAATACCCTTTATTTCATCTCCGGCATCCATGCCACTTACCAGATATATACCCTGGATCTCACCACAGATTCCATCCGTCAGCTCACCGGAGGAGATCATAATTATATTGATATCCGCGCCGGAAATGGGATGCTGGTGGGGACAAAAATGTCGATTGGCATGCCGGCAGAAATCTTTGTCATTGATCCTGAAAGTGGTAAAGAAACCCAGCTTAGTTTTATCAACACTCATATCCTCAATAAGATAGAATTAGCAAAGGTGGAAAAAAGGTGGATTAAAACCACGGACGGCAAGGATATGCTAACCTGGGTGATACTGCCACCGGGCTTTGATCCTTCGAAGAAATACCCTGCCCTGCTCTATTGCCAGGGAGGACCACAAAGCGCTGTCAGCCAGTTTTTCTCTTACCGCTGGAACTTCCAGATGATGGCGGCCAATGGTTACATTGTAGTAGCTCCCAACCGGCGGGGTTTACCCACCTTCGGACAGGAATGGAACGACCAGATTTCAGGTGATTACGGTGGACAAAACATACAGGACTATCTGTCGGCCATCGATGCCGTTGCTGCAGAGCCTTATGTCGACAAGGACCACCTGGGTGCCGTGGGAGCCAGCTATGGCGGATACAGCGTCTTCTGGCTGGCCGGCCATCATGAAGGAAGATTCAAGGCATTCATCTCTCATTGCGGAATGTATAACCTTGAAAGTCAATATGGCGCTACTGAGGAGTTCTTCTTCGTGAACCACGACCTGGGAGGACCATACTGGCAGGAACCCCAACCGGTTTCCTACAACTACAGTCCGCACCGCTACGTCGGAAAATGGGACACCCCCATCCTGATCATTTCAGGCGGGTATGATTTCCGCATCCCATACACCGAAAGCCTGCAAGCCTTCAATGCAGCACAATTAAGAGGAATTCCAAGTAAACTGCTCTTCTTCCCTGAAGAAACCCACTTTGTACTTAAACCGCAAAACAGCGTGCTCTGGCAAAGAGAGTTCTTTGGCTGGCTCGACCGTTGGCTGAAACAATAAGTGTTTTGCTTATCCCACAATTGATTCCATGACCCAAAGGATATTCAATTCGGCAGTCCTGAAAGAGAAAGCAATGCAAATCCGGAGGGACATCCTGCGGAGCCTCGTTGCAGCCGGTTCCGGTCATACAGGTGGTTCTCTCGGCATGGCGGATGTATTCACCATGTTATATTTCCATGTGATGAATCACCGGCCGGAAATGCCAGACTGGCCTGACCGTGACCGGCTGATACTGTCAGCAGGTCATATTGCACCTGTCCTGTATACTACCCTGGCACACGCAGGATACTTTCCACTGGATGAACTACTTACGCTCAGAAAAGCAGGTTCAAGATTACAGGGACATCCTTCACGCGGCAGCGGGCTGCCCGGTCTTGAAGTTTCTTCGGGTTCTCTCGGGCAGGGATTGTCCGTTGCCACGGGCCTGGCCCTTGCTGCCAGGATCGATGGGAAAACCTGGCGGGTTTACTGTATCCTTGGCGACGGAGAACTGCAGGAAGGTTCAGTCTGGGAAGCAGCCATGAGTGCCGCTCACCACCGCCTTGGCAGGCTTATTGCCATCATAGACAGAAACCGCCTCCAGATTGACGGCAATACAGAGCATGTGATGCGACTCGAACCTTTGGCTGAAAAATGGCAGGCATTCGGCTGGAAGGTCTACACAGTGAACGGTCATGATTTCAGCGCCATGAACCAGGTTTTCAGCCAGCTCGATGATTGCGGCGATGTTCCCGTTGTCATTATTGCCAATACCTTGATGGGCAAAGGAGTCGGGATGATTGAAAACGACTACCGATGGCATGGCAAAGCCCCCGGTGCCGGTGAACTTCCCCACTTCCTTGAATCACTCGAAAAATCTTATGCTCAGGTCAACCAAAGCACCCACGAAAATGAATGACCCTGACCTCTGTTTCACTTTGTCCGCCCGGGAAGATAAACCCACCAAAACAGGTTTCGGTGAAGGGATCGCAGAAGCTGCTGCTTCAGAAGAAAGGCTCGTTGTACTGGGTGCCGATATCACTGCGTCAGTCGGCCTCGATCTGTTTTTAAAGCGCTTTCCTGGCAGATTTATCAGTCTTGGTATTGCCGAACAAAACTGTGCTGCCGTAGCAGCAGGTTTGGCCCTCGGCGGAAAAATACCGGTATTTTCAACCTATGCCGCCTTTGCAGCCCACCGGGCAGCAGACCAGATAAGGATTTCCATCTGCTACAACCATTTGCATGCCATCATCGGGGGCGCTCATGCAGGCATCTCAGTCGGACCGGATGGTGCCACGCACCAGGCTCTGGAAGATGTTGCAGCCATGAGGGCCCTGCCCGGTATTGTCATTCTTTCGCCCTGCGATGCCACACAAGCCCGCCTGGCTGCCATCTGCGCGGTTTCCGACCTACAGGGACCGGTTTATGTACGTTTCGGCAGAGAGGCTGTGCCTGACTTCACACCCACTGACCTGCCCTTTGTTGCCGGGAAAGGACAAGTCCTCAGAAACGGAACAGACCTGACCATCATGGCCACAGGCCACCTGGTCTGGGAAGCCTTGCAGGCTGCAGGCATCTTGTCTCAACAAAATATTTCAGCCAGGGTGGTCAACATCCATACTATCAAACCACTGGATGAAGATCTGGTGAAACAATGTGCCCTGGAGACGGGTGCCATCCTTGCTGCTGAAGAACACCAGCGTACAGGCGGTCTGGGAAGTGCCATCGCTGAAACCCTGGCACGCCTGTCCCCGGTCCCCATGGCATTCACCGGTATGCCCGACTGTTTCGGGGAGTCTGGTACGGCCGCTGAACTGATGGAAAAATTCGGGATGACTGCCCCGCATATCGCAAATCAGGCCATACAACTTTATAAACGAAAATCTGCATTTTCATGATCTTGCTCTTCCCGGGCATTGATTCCAAACCAAACACTTGAACAGATGGACTTTATCGACGATGACCCCAAAAAGATAAAACAAGTGCTGGAAATGCTCACGCTGGCCAACGATTACTGCCTGTTCCTCGAAAAAGCAGGCCAGTATACCCCATCCGAAGTCCGGGATTACCTCCATAAAATCTGCCCGCTGCTCTACCTTAAAGGGAGTCTCCTTCCAGATATTTCCGATAAAGAGGATGAGCTGATACCAACACACTATACTACGGAAGAACAATGGGAAAGCATTTACAATACCATGAAACCTCTGTTTGGCAGTATGGATAAATACCAATACCATTTTTTCAGGGATGCCTTTGGTCTGGAACAGGAAAACTGCAGCCTGGCAGAAAATTTTGCCGATATCTACCAGGATATGAAGGATTTTGTCCTCGCCTACCAGGCCAGAACATATACTGCGCAACAAAGCGCCGTTTTTCACTGTGCCAGGCTATTTAAAATCCACTGGGGTCCACGCATCCTCGAATCCCTGCCGGTGATCCATAATGCCCTGTACCCGGCGGAGCATGATGCAGTCCGGGATGATTAAAACTTTGAACTGTTTATTATCTTTCCGAAGCTGAACCCGGCCACATCCCCCTTTAAATTATTCCGGTTTTTTACCTCATAGCTGATCATCCTGATGAAATTTAGGTAATTTTGCACTTCGTTTATTTAATCTAAATAAAATGACGCTTTACGACCTGAGTCAGGGCGATCGTGGGATCATCACCAAGGTGATGGGGCGCGGTGCTTTCCGCAAGCGTATCCTCGAGATGGGTTTCATACCCGGAAAGCAGGTAAGGGTCGTAAAAAAAGCTCCCCTGCGCGATCCGGTGGAATACACCATCCTGGGGTACAATGTGTCACTTCGGAACTCGGAAGCGCAACTCATTGAGGTACTAACCCCTGAAGAAGCTGTAGTAAGCAATGGCGAAAACGCACAAACTGCCACCGTCCCCGATGAACTCTTCCTGAATAAAACCGCAAAAGAAAAAGGAAAAAGAATCGACATCGCACTGGTCGGTAATCCCAACTGCGGTAAAACCACGCTCTTCAATATGGCTTCCGGTTCGAGAGAAAGAGTGGGTAATTACGGAGGTGTAACAGTGGAAGCCAAAAAAGCAAGGATCAGGCACAAGGGATATATCATCAACATGATCGATCTGCCTGGTACATATTCGCTTTCTGCTTACAGTCCGGAAGAACTGTTTGTCCGCGAATACATCTTCAAACACCATCCCGATATTGTGATCAACGTCATCGACGCTTCCAATCTGGAACGTAACCTGTATCTGACCTCTCAGCTCATTGACATGGATATCCGTGTAGTGATTGCAATGAACATGTACGATGAGTTCCAGAAAAGCGGCAGCAGCCTTGACCACGAGCGTCTTGGTAAACTGCTCGGCATCCCCATCATACCCACTATCAGTCCAAAGGGTAAAGGCATCGAAGCCCTGCTGGATAAAACCATTGATGTGTACGAAGATCGCGATGAAACCACACGCCACATCCACATCAGTTATGGCAGTCACCTGGAAGAAGCCATTCAAAGGGTTCAGGATAAAATCAAGCAGGCCTCCAATTATTTTCTTACCGACAGTATCAGTTCACGCTTTCTTTCCATCAAGCTAATCGAAAAGGATGCCGATGCTTCGAGCAGGATACAGCCCTGCCCCAACCACCTTGACATTGTTGCCCAGGTGAGGGAAGAAATCCGCTTTATAGAAGAAGACATGAAGTCTGACTCTGAATCCCTGATCACGGATGCGAAATACGGTTTCATTGAGGGAGCCCTGAAAGAAACCCTTCAGTCGAGCCCTGTCGAGGAAAGAAAGAAAAGTGAGGTGATCGATACCTTTTTCACCCATAAACTCTGGGGTATTCCGGTGTTTGTGCTGTTCATGTGGCTGGCATTTTACATTACATTCAAAATCGGAGAGTACCCGATGGGATGGATTGAAACCCTGGTAGGCAAAGTATCTGAGCTTACGGATACCCTCATGCCACCTGGTCCCCTTAAAGACCTGCTGATCCAGGGAGTCATAGGCGGGGTTGGAGGTGTAATCGTCTTCCTTCCGAATATTCTGCTGCTGTTCCTGTTTATTTCCCTGATGGAAGATACCGGCTACCTTGCAAGAGCCGTATTTATCATGGACAAGGCCATGCACAGGATCGGGCTTCACGGAAAATCCTTTATTCCGCTGCTGATGGGATTCGGTTGCAATGTACCCGCCATTATGTCCACCAGAATCATCGAATCCAGGCGGGACAAGATGGTAACCATCCTGATCAATCCTTTCATGTCGTGCAGTGCCCGCCTGCCGGTGTATATCTTGTTTATCTCTGCCTTCTTTGTGGTTTACCAGGGTACTATCCTCTTCCTCATGTACTTTGCGGGTATCCTGATCGCCATCATGTCAGCCCTGTTGTTTAATAAAACCCTGTTTAAAAAGGCCGACGTTCCTTTTGTCATGGAACTTCCACCCTACCGTGTCCCGACCCTGAGAAGCCTGCTCCGGCATATGTGGACCAGGGCCCAGCAATACCTGAGGAAGATTGGGGTCATTATCCTGACAGCATCTGTAATTATCTGGGCACTGGGGTATTACCCGCGAAACCGTGAACTGGAAAATGCATACCGGACAGAGGTTGAGAAAAGAGCCGCCATGCATGTGGAACAAGGTACCACCCTCGACGAAAAAGCCTACTTTCCTGCCGGTTTGGATGATCATCAACTGGAATTGTATTATCTGCAGGCTGCTCAGGAATATTCTCTGATAGGAAGAATCGGGAAATTTATTGAACCCGTGATGGATCCCTTAGGATTTAACTGGAAAATGACCGTTGCTATCCTTACCGGTATCGCCGGAAAAGAAATTGTGGTGGGCACCCTGGGAGTATTGCATCATACCGATCCGGGAAACAAAACTGAATCGGCTTCCCTGATTGTAAGACTGAAAGAGGAAATTGAGGACAACAGCCGGCTTAATGTCAGCCATCCATACCAAAGCAAGTTGATCGCCATTTCCTTCATGCTTTTTATCCTGATTTATTTCCCCTGTATTGCAGTAATTGCCACCATCAGAAAAGAAACCGGCCACTGGAAATGGGCGATCTTCACCATCCTGTATACCACTGGACTGGCATGGCTCATTTCTTTTCTGACCTACCAGGGGGGGCTGCTGATCGTTCGCTTATTCTGAAAACCATGTGGCAGGAAATCATTGTAGCTGTTATCCTTTGTTTTGTTACCTACCTGGTTATAAGAAGATTCCTGTTTAAACGCAGGTCGAAGGCCCTTGATTGTGGTTCGTGCAGTACATCCTGTGATTCCTGTCCCCTGCTTCATTCACAGGGAAACAAAGGCAGCGGCAGTCCCGATTAGTGTTTCCCTGCCCTTTCCATCTGATCCAGCCTTTTCATCCCTTCGAGTGCCAATGGATACGCCGGTCTCAAGGTCAAGGCCTGATGGTAATCCTGTCTGGCATTGAGCAGATCGCCCATTAGTTCACGGCAATAACCCCTGTTATAATAGGCCTCCACATATTGGGGATCGGCTTCGATCGCCTGCGTAAAGTACCTGACCCCTTCCCTGTAAACCCGAAGATAAAACAGGTGGATATATCCCAGGTTAAAATAGGCGAATTTATATCTGGAATCGATCTGCAGGATACGATGGTACAATTCCATGGCTTTGTTGTAGTCCCCGCTTTCCTGGTAATACATCCCCAGGTTATACATAGCCTCAATGCTCTGAGGTTTCAGGTTAAGGGCACTGTTCAGGTAATCCACGGCCAGCTTGTTTCCGGAAAGCGTAAACAGGATACCGAGCTGGATATAAGCTTCATAGTATTGCTGATCTGCATCCACTGCAAAGCGAAAGTTCCGGATGGCAGCGGCCGTGTCCCCTTTTTCCTTATCGGCAAACCCTTTAATGAAATAAGCCCTGGCATTGCCTTTTTCAATTCTCAGGACTTCATCCGTATAAAGCCTGACCCTTTCATAATCACGAAAATAGAGGCTTAGTTCAGCCAGTTTCAGGTAGGCTTCGGTTTCATTGTTATCCAGTGAAATCGCTTTCTCAAGCGCTTCCCTGCATTGTTTGGCCATGCCTTTCATCAGATAGATATCCGACAGTCTGACGTAATACCTGGCATTCCCGGAGTTGATGCCAATGGCACGGTTGATGTCCGAGAGCGCGGCATCCGGCTGGTTTTCATCAAGGAGCAGTCCTGCCCGCTTCCAGTAAAGGTCAGCATTGTCCGGTTCCAGCCGGATCAGTGCTGAAAGCGAGTCCGTTGCATGAGAAAGGGTATCGCCGGCAGGTGGTTCATCAAGCTGGTGGCCAGACTGGCAGGCGGCGAAAAGGTAGAGCACCCAGATCAGCATGAAACCCGGAAGCAAGCTTCTCATAATCCGGTATTATTTTTTTTGTAAATGCTCCCTGACCTGGTTCTCGAGTTCATCCGCAAGTTCAGGATTATCGGTAAGCAATTGTTTCAATGCATCCCTGCCCTGTCCAAGCCTGGTATCTCCATAAGAGTACCAACTGCCGCTCTTTTTCACGATGTTGAAATCCGTCGACAAGTCAATAATCTCACCCGTTCTCGAAATCCCTTCTCCGTAAATGATATCAAATTCGGCTGTGCGGAAAGGCGGTGCCACTTTGTTTTTCAGCACTTTCACCTTGGCTCTTCCGCCAATGATATTTTCCCCGTCCTTGATCTGGCTGAGCCTTCTGATATCGAGCCTGACCGAACTGTAAAATTTAAGCGCATTACCGCCTGTGGTGGTTTCGGGATTACCGAACATAACCCCGATTTTGTCACGTAACTGATTGATAAATACGCAAATAGACCTTGTTTTTGAGATTGTGGCCGTCAATTTTCTGAGCGCCTGCGACATCAGTCTGGCCTGCAAACCCACCTTTGCTTCGCCCATGTCTCCGTCAATTTCACTTTTCGGAGTCAGTGCTGCAACAGAATCGATCACAATGATATCGATAGCACCGGATCTGATCAGGCTGTCGGCTATTTCCAGAGCCTGTTCCCCGTTGTCGGGCTGGGAAATGAACAGGTTTTCGATGTCAACGCCAAGTTTTTGAGCATAAGCGCGGTCGAAAGCATGTTCGGCATCGATGAAGGCAGCAAGCCCTCCTTTTTTCTGAGCCTCAGCGATTGCATGGATGGCCAGGGTGGTTTTTCCCGAGGCCTCCGGCCCGAAAATCTCCACGATCCTTCCCTTGGGCAATCCGCCAACACCCAGGGCTGCATCAAGACCAATCGAACCGGTGGGAATGACTTCCACCTGTTCAATGGCATTGTCTCCTAATTTCATCACGGCCCCTTTGCCGTAATTCTTTTCAATCTTGTCAAGCGTCAGTTGCAGCGCCTTCAGCTTTTCCTTCAGTTCTGGTGATTCTTTGCTCATTTCCTTAGGTTTAATTTGGATCAATGTCCGGCGCAAAATAAGACAAAATTGCCGGATCTTTTACCTTATTAGATGCAAAAGACCAGCCGATGTGGAAAAAAAAACGGAAAAAAATTACGAAAAAATCTGGGCACTGTGTGCCTTGGTGTTTACATCGGTGATCACCCTTTCAATCGTCCCGTCTGCTGAAATAATAAACGTTGTACGATGTATGCCGTCATGCACTTTACCCATGAACTTTTTAGGCCCCCAGACCCCGTATGCTTTCAGCATCGTCTTGTCAGTATCGCTCAACAGCCGGAACGGAAGTTCGAACTTTGCAATGAAAGCCTGGTGCGATTTGACAGAATCCGCACTGACACCCAGTATCTCATACCCCTGTTCAATGAATTCAGGGTAATGATCTCTCAGATCGCATGCCTCTGCCGTACAACCAGGTGTGTTGTCCCTGGGATAAAAATAAATCACCAGTTTCTTTCCTTTGTAATCTGAGAGACGCACCATCGTCCCGTTCTGATCGGGAACCTCAAAGGACGGTGCCTGATCCCCGGCTTTTAAATGTGTCATTACAGTGGTTTTTCGCGTTAAACAAAATTCCGGCAGTACATGGGCACCTGTCAAAGGAAACCCGGCCCGGTCAAATGATAAACAACGGCCACAAAGGAGTGTTCAGGATGGTATCGTTTTCTGCTGCTTCCCGAAATAAGTGCAAACACCAGTGAGGGGACAAGCATCGCATTTGGGTTTTCTCGCCTGGCAGGTGTATCTTCCGTGAAGGATCAACCAATGATGTGCCAGATGGATCTTCTCCGGGGGAATATAACGTACAAGCTGGTTTTCAGCCTCACGGGGGGTCTTTGCACCAACCGTAAGCCCGAGCCTAGCGGATACCCTGAATACATGCGTATCCACTGCCATGGCCGGCAGCTTCCACACAACGGAAGCCACCACATTGGCGGTCTTCCTTCCTACACCGGGCAGCGTCTGTAATGCTTCCACAGCAGCAGGCACCTTTCCTCCGAAATCCGACAATAACTTGCGAGCCATGCCCAGTAAATGTTTGGTCTTATTGTTCGGATAAGAGCAGGAGCGGATCAGTTCAAACACAGTGTCATGATCAGCTGACGCAAGGGATGCAGGATCCGGAAAATGCCTGAAAAATTCACCCGTGAGCATGTTTACCCTTTTGTCGGTGCACTGGGCCGATAAGATTACCGCCACCAACAATTGATAGGGATCATCATAAATCAGTTCCGTTTCAGCATGAGGCTGATGCTCACTGAACCAGGCAAGAATCTGCCGGAACTTCTCTTCTCTGGTCATAGGTCAACCCAGCTTGGAAATCACCGAATGAAGAAAAACCGGCAAATGGCTGCCGGGAAAACAAAAATAAAAAGATTCTGCCTTTTAATTCATCATCTGGTGGATCGTCATCCCGTTCTCCAGCCTGCAAACAAAGAGGGCGGCCCCGTAAGCAAATAAAAAGGCGAGTGAACGGTTTTCCGGACGGGGTGCATCGCTTTCAGTCCAGGCTTGCTCTGAGAATTGATAAAGATCCAGGGAAAAATCTGCGGAGTAATCTTCTGTCATAGCATACGTTTTGTTTAACATTCCGTATGCAAACGGGCGACCAGAAAATAAATTGTATGCTGAGGGAAAAAATCACCCTGCAAGAATGATGTCATGCTGGGCGGCAAGCTTCCTCAGGTTGATCAGGGCATAGCGCATCCGGCCAAGTGCCGTATTGATACTGACAGAGGTCTGCTCGGCTATCTCTTTGAAACTCAATTCATCATAATGACGCATCTTCAGCACCTCCTTTTGTTCAGGCGGAAGAAACTCTATCATCTTCTTGAGATCAGCATGAATCTGTTCAATGATCATGCGCTTCTCCACGGAATCGTCGGTATAACGGATGGTGTTGAATATGTCGAAGTCATTGTCCCTGACATCAATCACCGGGAGTCGCTTCGATTTGCGGAAATGATCGATGATCAGGTTATGAGCGATACGCATCACCCACTGAAGGAATTTTCCTTCCTCTTTATAGGTACCTGATTTCAGGGTATTAATGACTTTGATAAAGGTGTCCTGAAAAATATCATCTGCAAGGCTTTTCTCCTTGACAACCATGATGATATAAGCAAAGACGCGGTTTTGGTGCCTGCGGATAAGCTTTTCAAGGCTGGAGGATTCCCCGGAAAGATAAGCATGTATCAATTCCTGGTCACTACTGGCTTGGGTCTTCATAATCCCTTTTAAATGAATACTAAAAGGGTAGAATCAATCCGATAGGTTTCCTCCTGAATGTTTAATTGAACAACGGGTTTATTAACGTTATGCTCCGGAAAATATTGTAAGTTACATCCAAAGCACAAGGCAAAGATAATAAAAAAAAGCCATCTGCAAACTTTTCGGCTAATTTTGCAGCCTGATTTTTGAAAAAAATGTGGGAAGACCTCTCAAAGCTTGATCCTCATGAGTTTATTCTTATCAAAGGAGCCAGGGTACACAACCTGAAAGGAATAGATGTAGCCATTCCGAGGAATAAGTTTGTGGTCATCACCGGGCTTTCGGGCTCCGGAAAATCGTCTCTGGCATTTGACACCCTTTATGCTGAAGGCCAGAGACGCTATGTGGAAAGCCTGAGTGCCTATGCACGGCAGTTTCTGGGAAGGATGAACAAACCCGAGGTGGATTATATCAAAGGTATTTCTCCGGCCATTGCCATCGAGCAGAAGGTCAATACCCGCAATCCCCGGTCCACGGTGGGAACTTCCACGGAAATCTATGAGTATATCAAGCTGCTCTTTGCCAGGATCGGCAGAACCTTTTCACCCGTTTCCGGCGAGCTTGTTAAAAGGGACACCCCCAGCAGTGTCAAGCAATTCATCTTGTCTTTGCCCGAAGAAACCAGGGTTGTCGTCTATTCACCCCTGGTGATCAAAAATGGAAGAAGTATCAGGGAACAACTGCTGATCGTACTGCAGCAGGGTTTCTCCAGGGTGGTGGTGAAAGATGAGCAACACAGAATTGAAGACCTTCTTGCCAAAGATGAATTCCACTGCAATTGCGACGACTGCCTGATTCTGATCGATCGCTTTGTGATCAAAGCCGGGGATGAAGATATCAGCAGCAGGGCCGGCGATTCTGTGGAAACTGCCTTTTTCGAGGGTGAGGGAAGTTGTATCGTGGCATACGGTGACAACGTCAGGAACAAAAGGCGGCGCTTCAGCAACCGCTTTGAAGCCGACGGCATACAATTCGAAGAACCATCGGTAAACCTGTTCAGCTTCAACAATCCATACGGTGCCTGTAAACGTTGTGAAGGATTCGGCAGTATTATCGGGATAGATGAAGACCTGGTAATCCCCAACAAAAGCCTTTCAATATATGATGAAGCCATCGCCTGCTGGAAAGGCGATAAAATGAGCGAATTTAAAAACCAGCTGCTCACCCATGCCTGGCGTTTCAACTTCCCCATTCACAAACCCGTCTGCAAACTCAGCAAAGATGAATATGAGCTCCTTTGGACCGGCAATGAACATTTTACCGGGCTGAATGACTTTTTCAGGCAGGTTGAGGAACAGACCTATAAAATCCAGTACCGGGTCATGCTGAGCCGGTACAGGGGAAAAACCGTATGTCCCGATTGCAAAGGTACCCGGCTCAGAGCTGATGCTTCCTGGGTGAAAGTAGCCGGTTATTCCATACTGGACATCGTTTTAATGCCTGTTGAACAAGCATTCAGGCTTTTCAGCGGGATAAAGCTGAACGAAGGTGACCGTGTTGTTGCCAAACGGCTGCTCATTGAAATCATCACCCGTTTGCGTTTCCTCTGCGATGTGGGCCTGGGTTACCTGACACTGAACAGGCTCTCCTCCAGTTTGTCAGGCGGGGAATCCCAAAGGATTAACCTTGCTACCTCCCTCGGATCCAGCCTGGTGGGCTCCATGTACATTCTGGACGAACCAAGCATTGGCCTCCATCCAAGAGACACCCGCCGCCTGATCGAAGTGCTGCACAGGCTGAGGGATCTTGGAAACACAGTGATTGTTGTGGAACACGATGAAGAGATCATCCGTGCCGCCGATGTGATCATCGATCTCGGACCGCTTGCAGGAACAGAAGGCGGAGAACTGGTGTTTGCAGGTGATTTCAACTCCCTTCAGCATGACGACAAGAGTCTGACTGCCAAATATATAAACCACGTGCTTCACATACCCATGCCCGGGTACCGCCGCAAATGGAAGAATTACCTGGAAATCATCGGTGCCAAAGAAAACAACCTGAAAAACATCGACGTTGAAATACCGCTTAACCTGCTATGCGTGATTACCGGAGTCAGCGGTTCGGGGAAGACATCGCTGGTGAAGCACATCCTCTACCCTGCCCTGAAGAAAATATATGGCGGTTACGGGGATAAAACAGGTCGCTTCGACCGCTTGCAGGGTGACATCAAATGTCTTGGCGATGCAGAAATGGTGGACCAGAATCCCATCGGCCGGTCATCCAGAAGTAATCCTGCAACCTATGTGAAAGCATATGATGATATTCGAACGCTTTTCGCCGAACAAAGCCTTTCCAGGGTTAGAGGCTATAAGCCGGGGTATTTTTCTTTTAACATTCCGGGAGGCAGATGTGAGGAATGTGAAGGCGACGGAACCGTAAGTATTGAAATGCAGTTCATGGCCGACATTACCCTGGTGTGTGAGTCCTGCGGCGGAAAAAGATTTAAGGAAGAAGTGCTGGACGTGAAATACGATGACCACAGCATCACCGATATCCTTGAATTGACCATCGACCAGGCTGTTCAGTTTTTCGGCGGCCATGCCGGAGATGGCAATATTGAAAAAAAGATCGTGGAAAAACTGAAGCCCCTGCAGGATGTCGGGCTGGGTTACCTGCGATTGGGACAACCTTCAAGTACCCTGAGCGGTGGTGAAGCACAGCGTATCAAACTTGCCTATTTCCTTGCCAGAGGAAATACCGATAAACCAACCCTCTTTATTTTTGATGAACCAACCACCGGCCTTCATTTTCACGACATCAGCAAGCTCATCAGGGCATTCCAGGCGCTGATCGATAAAGGGCACTCCCTGGTGGTGATCGAGCATAATATGGAAGTGATCAAATGTGCCGACTGGATCATCGATCTTGGTCCGGAGGGTGGAGAAGCAGGCGGACAGGTGGTTTTCGCCGGGGTACCAGAAGATCTCATCCGGGTGGCCGCCTCCTTCACCGGATCATTCCTGAAAAAAATGATGTAAACGGCCCCGCAGTTTTTTATTGATCCCGGCCAGCATCGCGAAATACACGCACCAAGGAAAAAAGCATCTGAAGCATGTTGCGGAAGGATGCCATGATGCTGTGTTATGGCATCGATCAGAAAAAAAAAGCCATTCCGGATAAGAATACACAGCATGGCAGAAATGAGCCGGATCCAGCGAAATCGTCCGTAAATAAAAAGCCCGGATCAGCATCATGCGCATGCGTCCCGGGCTGTTCGAAACAAATTATTGAACCGTCTGTTTTCTTAGTGTAGCGTGGACGAGAGTTGAACTCGTGACCTCCGGGTTATGAATCCGACGCTCTAACCGACTGAGCTACCACGCCATTTTGGCCGGCAAAAATATAAAACATTCCGAAACCCTGCAAATCCGATTTTCTTGGGCTACGCAAGGAGAAAAACAAACATGCCCTGCCCATGGAAAACCTGAAAAATACTGCTCAGCGGACGGAAAAGGCCGGCATTGCCGGAACAATCACCCTGAACCCTATCTTTGTCAATTGATTCTGCTCCCATGAAAAAAATCCCGCCCCTGGTACAGATTGATCCCTGGCTTGAACCAAACGCTGCCGACCTCCATCAGCGAACAGAACGTTTCCTGCATCGCCTCAAAACGATAGAATCAGATTTCGGGTCGCTCGGGGAATTTGCCAATGCATGGCAATACTACGGAATAAACTATGACCATGACCGCAAAGGATGGGTTTACAGGGAATGGGCCCCTGCTGCACGGGAGCTCTATCTTTTCGGCGACTTCAATGGCTGGAGAAGATTCAGCCACCCCATGAGCAGGAATGATTATGGTGTGTGGGAAATTTTCCTCGATGAACGAACCTATGCAAACACATTCGTACACGGAAGTCTGATCAAAGTACTGGTTGTCAGCGAAGATCACATCAGGGAACGAATACCGGCCTATATCCGCAGGGTGGTACAAAACGATGAAAGCAAGGATTTCACCGCCCAGGTATGGCTGCCACGGGCTTTCGACTGGCAGGGCGACGTGACTCCCCTGCCCTCCGGACCCTTATTTATTTATGAATCACATGTCGGGATGGCCACGGAGGAAGAAGGCGTAGGAACATACCTCGAATTCACCGAAACTGTCCTGCCAAGGATCAAGGCATTGGGTTATAACGCCATTCAGCTGATGGCCATTCAGGAACATCCTTATTACGGCTCTTTCGGATACCACGTTTCCAGTTTTTTCGCCCCTTCCTCCCGTTTTGGTACACCGGAAGATTTAAAAACACTTATCCGTGCGGCGCACCGGGAAGGAATCGCCGTGATCATGGATCTGGTTCACTCCCATACGGTGAAAAACATACTGGAAGGCATCAACGAATTCGACGGTACTGATTACCAGTATTTTCATCCCGGACCCCGGGGGGAGCACCCCGACTGGGACTCCAAACTCTTCGATTACGGAAAAACAGAAGTGATACGTTTTTTGCTTTCCAATATCAGTTATTGGATGAAGGAATTTCATTTTGATGGTTTCCGATTCGACGGCGTAGGTTCCATGATGTATTACCATCACGGGAATAGCGCGATGGATGACAGAAACAAATTCTTTACCGATGGAGTTGAATATGATGCCATTACGTATCTTCAGCTCGCCAATACCCTGGTTCATTCCGTCAATCCTGATGCGATCACTATTGCAGAAGATGTTACAGGCATGCCGGGCTTGTGCTACCCGGTGGAAGGCGACGGGATTGGATTTGATTACAGGCTGGGCATGGGACTGCCGGATTTCTGGATCAGGATGCTGAAAGATCTGCAGGACGAACAGTGGAATATCCATGAGTTGTGGCAGGTGATGAACGACAGGCTTCCCTATGTCAAGACAGTGGCTTATTGTGAATCACATGACCAGGCCCTGGTGGGTGATAAAACCATCGCATTCAGACTGATGGATAAAGAGATGTATGATCACATGCAGGTTAACGATCGTAACATAATTATTGACAGGGGTTTAGCCTTGCACAAGATGATACGGCTCTTTACCCTGTCGCTGGGTGGGCAAGCCTGGCTGAATTTTATGGGTAATGAGTTCGGACATCCTGAATGGATTGATTTTCCAAGGGAAGGAAACAACTGGAGCTATTATTACGCCCGCCGTCAATGGTCACTGGCAGACAATCCCAGGTTGAAATACCAGTATCTGCTCAGGTTTGAACAGGAAATGATCAGTCTTGCCTCCGGCTATCACCTGCTTTCGGAAGATTTCGGAGTACAACTCAATATGGATGAAGAAAACAAGACCATCGTTTTTACCAAATCAGGACTGGTCTTTGTTTTCAATTTTCATCCCACGAATGCCATTCCAAACTACCGCTTTCTGGTTCCTGAACCCGGTACTTACCTGTTGAGCCTGAATTCCGATTCAGCCTGGTTCGGCGGCCACCACCGCATCGATGAAAACCTTGAATACTTCAGTCAGGTTGACGAAAAGAACAACACCCACTACCTGAGCATTTATAATACCAACCGTACCGTACAAGTATTCAGAAAAGTCAGTGGTTGACCGCTTCATCCTCCTCAGTTTTTTCTTCACCTGAGGGTTTATTCCCGGAAGCATTCTCACCCTCCCCAGGATAGAGATGCGGGTATAATTTGCTGAGCAATAAATCCCGGTCGATGTGTCCGGATTTTCTGTTTTTAAGCACAACCAGCGTGGTTGAATCTTTCTGGATCCGGACCAGCAGGGTCTGAAAACCTTCCCACCAGCCTGTATGATAAAGCACCTTGGTGCTGTCAGGCAAATAAGTGATCCGCCAACCAAAGCCATAATTCCTGCGACTTCCAGGTTTGCGGCCTGCCGGCTCGAAAGCCTGGGCAAGGGTCTGCAATGAAAGCAGTTTTCCGGTATATAACACCTGGTCCCAACGATAAAGGTCTGTTACAGTGGAATATATCCCCTTGTCGCCCACCACCCCGTCGAGAAATGTACGTGCAGCAGGGCGCCAACCTCCCTTGTATCCGACCGCCACCTGAGCATTATCCGGAATAGTTCCCGCACTTACAAAAGTGTGCGACATCCCCGCCGGTTCAAACACCTCTTTTTTCATAAAAAGACTGTATGGCTTGCTGCTCACTTTCTCAATGACAGCTGCCAGCAGCATATAGCCCGTATTACTGTAATGGAAGCGGATATCGGGCGGGTAGTAGGGCGCGGGTCGCAGGTGGCTCATCAGGTTGATGACGAACTGGTTGGTCAGGGGTGAAGTTTTATCTTTAATGTACCGGTCGGCGAAATAGATATAGTTGGGCAAACCCGAACGGTGCAAAAGTAACATCCTGATAGTGATACCTTTGTATGGAAAGGCAGGAAAAAAACGTTGGATGGAGTCATCCAGTGACAACAAACCCCGATCGACCAGCATCAGGACAGCTACCGCCGTAAACTGTTTTGTGATGGAAGCCAGCTGATATACAGTTTCTTCCTGGTTTTTTACCTTTTTTGCATGGTCAGCCCAGCCATAGCAGCGGAGGCTGATGATTTTTCCTCCCCTGGCTACAAGAAGGTTCCCATTAAAGCTGTTTGCCCTGGCCTGATGATTAAAGTAATTTTCTATATCATCCCTTATAAGCAATTCATCATTAGACAAATAAACTGAATCAGCTTGTATGCGCTCAACAAGCGATGACCTTTCCCCTGTATCCCGTTTGCAAGCCGTGGCCAGGAGAAACAAAAGGAAAGCCAACACCAGCAATGGTTTACCTGACCTCATGAGAATCATTTCCTTTTTCTCCGTTACGGCAAGGATCCCGGCTCCGGGCTGAAGCGTTTTCTTCATGATTCAAATATCCATTAAGGTCAAATGCCCGCCTATCGGCAAAAAGGGTATATCCGGGTGTTGATCATTCCGGGTTGGTGCTGGCCAAACGAAGGCATTCCCTGGCTTCTTAAACCGATAAACATCAGATCAAGTTTCAGCTGCAATCACGATCGTTCGCTTTTCTTTCCTTTATGTTATATAAAATATTGATAATGAACAATCGAGGAACACGCTGTCAAAGCTGCGGAAAAGCAAATACTTTTTTTTCCGGGGCGTATTGTTTTTTTCAAAATTTCATGTAGGTTTGCGAAGGCTGTATCAATCATTTCAAACATACACAGTGATATGTCCAAGAAGAAGCTTATTGTTAACTATGACAAACTGCCCCCTGGTGTTTTATCACAGATAGAGAAGCAATATCCTGACGGTTGGATGAATCATGTGATGAAAGTGAAAGGGCCGAAAGATGCCTTCATTTACGTCATCCTGGTTGAGACAGAGGAGGTGGACTACCTGATTAAAATGAAAGTGAAGAAAGACCGGAAAGGTGTTGAAAATGAGGAAGATTTTCTTCCCGAATTCAATGATCTTTCATCTTCTAATCAGGAAGACGGTAATGGTGCAGAGAGAAGCAGCAATGACGATTCAGGCCAGGACGAATAGCATCAGGGCAGTTTAATATCCAGTAATTCCACTTCGTAGATCAGTGTTGTAAAGGGAGGCAAAGTACCCGTCTGATACTCCCCGAATGCAAGGTGTGACGGAATGATCAACCTGGCTTTTCCGCCTTTTCTCATGGAGAGCAATCCTTCTTCGAGGCCCTTCGGGATGGTCCCTTTTCCAAGGATAAACTGCAAGGGTTCCCTGTCGGTGCTTTCAAAGACCTTCCCGTCAGTAAGAAAGGCTTTATAATTCACCGTGATCGTGTTTCCTTTGACCGGTTGATTGCCATTCCCCTCAGTTTCAGTGATGACATATAAGCCGGAAGCAGTGGGTTGCGTATCAATCCGGTTCCTCTGCAGGTAAAGGATGAGACTGTCTTTTTCAGCCTGCCTGAGTTTATCATGCTGTTGCTTCTGCTGCTCAAAAAGCGCTAACTGTTCCCTGATAAATTCCTGCTGTGGAATGATTTCGAGTACTTTAACAAAGAAAGTCAGATCGCTTCCTTTCCTGACAAAGGGTGGGATGCGTTTTTCACCAATCGTTCTCAGGTAAAACGAATCGGCCTTGATCAGGAAAGTAAGGCTGTCGCCGACACCTGCGAGTGACAAAGCTTCATTGAAATCGCCTGAATATGCCGGTTTGCTAAGCGTGTGTGTAAAATCAAACTGTCCCCTGCTGTTATCGAACAGGACGGAATCTTTGCTGTTTTTATAAATCATGGAAAGTTTGACCACATCGCCCGTAAATGGCTTTTGAGCGCTGGGTTTTGTCTGGAGTAAGAGGTAGCGCAGCCCGGTTTTGGTTTTCTGATAAGCCCTTTCCTGTGCATGTATGCCTGAAATAAAGCATAATACAGTGAGGGATAGCAAGGTAAGCCTGAGAAGTAAGCCTGAGAAATTCATCATGGAACGCACTTACTTTACATCCAGCAATTCAACCTCGAAAGTGAGTACTGAATTGGCAGGGATTTTTCCGACACTACCTTCCCCGTATGCCATTTTGGAGGGGATAATAAGGATGGCCTTGCCTCCTTTATGCATATTGGCAATGCCCTCTTCCCAGCCACGGATCACTTTGTTTTTGCCCAGAGGGAAAGAAAAAGGTTCCGGTTTCCCGATCGAAGAATCGAACACGGTTCCATCCAGCAGTTTGCCGGTATAATGCACTACCACGGTCTTTCCCGGCTCTGCTTTTGGTCCGTCACCCTTACGGGATTCAATATAATAAAGTCCGCTTTTCGATGGACTTCCAGTGAGTTGATGTTCAGCCATATAAATCCTGATCAGGGAATCTTCCTTCCGCGCTCTTTCAGCATTGACCTTTGCCTCGGCTTCGAACTTGGCCTGCATTTCCTTCTGGAATTCATCCTTAGGTTGAATCTTGAGAAGCTTCACATAAAACTTCACGTCATTCCCTTTTTTTACGTATGCCGGTAAACTTTTTACCCTGAAAGTCTTTAGAAAGAGGGAATCGGCATTGATAGAGAATACCGCACTGTCTCCAATACCAAGCATTTTCAGTCCTTCGAAAATATCCCCGGGGTAAGTGGGCTCCATCACGGGAAAGATATACGGGGTGGGACTTTTCCTACTGTCAAAGAAAACAGTGTCTCCGGTCTTATAAAACCCTGTGACGGTAACCATATCGCCAAGCTTAGGCTTTTCTGCTTCCGGGTTTTGTTTGAAAAACATGTATTTTAAACCGCTTTTGGTTTTTTGCCATTCCTGGTCTGTTTGCGAGTAGGCGGAGAACGCACTCACAGCACATAAAATCACCAGGATGAACCGCCATCCTTTTCTCATATGAATTAATACTTTAGTTTAATTAGTTAACTTCAACAAGCTCAACCTCAAATACAAGAGTTGAATATGGAGGGATGTTACCCATGCCTCTTGATCCATAACCCAGGTTTGAGGGAATGATGAGTTTGGCTTTTCCACCGGCTTTCATTTTCGAGATTCCTTCGTCCCAGCCCGGAATCACTTCACCCGTACCAAGGTTGAATTCAAACGGCTGACCATGGTTCTCGCTGGAATCAAACACTTTGCCATCCAGCAGCATCCCGGTATATTTCACCTTCACCTTCTTTCCGGTTTCGGCTTTAGCTCCGCTGCCACGTTTCACCTCGATGTAATAAAGACCGCTTTCCAGGGGTGTTGCAGTAATTTTGTTGTCCTTCAGGTATTGCGACATGGCTTCCTGTTCTTTCGCCTGCATTTCCTGCATCTCCTGGGCCTGCTGCTCCATCATTTCTTTCTGTTCTGCTTCATAATCTGCTTTTTTCTGGATATCCAGGATCTTCACATCGAATTTCAGTTTTGATCCGGACTGAATGAATGAGGGGAGAGAAGCCCTGGCAGTCTTGATGAAAAAGGAATCGGCAAGAATGAGGAAAGTAGCACTGTCGCCTTTACCAAGCAGACTGAGCCCCTCATAAATGTCACCGGGGTATTCTGAAGCGATCAGGGGAATTTTAAAGGGCGAAGGATTCTTCCTGCTGTCGAGCAATACCGAATCATTCGCTGTCTTATAAACCAGGATGGCAGTGATCATGTCTCCCACCTCGGCTTTGGGAGCATCTTTGTCCTGGGCATGGATCATATATTCCAGACCATTGCTTGTTTTTTTATATCCTCCTCCTGAGCAGGCCCAAAAGGCTGCAAGGATAGCAAGCACAAAAAGCTTTAAACCTAATTTGTTCATAAAGTGATAATTATAAAATAATATTTAAACTATTTATTCAAAGGAAACCAAGCTAACATCGTAGACCAGGCTTGCTCTTTGAGGAATTTTTTTCTGATCACCCAAAAGCCCGAAAGCGAGGTGCGAAGGTATGATAAATTTCGCTTTCTCGCCTTTTCCAAGTAAAAAAATGCCTTCTTCGAGTCCAGTGATGGCTTCCCCTTTTCCGAGGGTGATCCTTAAAAGTCCGTCCTTTTCAGAATCGTACAATACCTGGCCGTTGAGCAGTTGAACGCGGTAGGCTGCAGTGATGGTACTACCGGAAACAGGTCTTTCCGGTTCATCAACAGAAGCATAAATATAATAGTATAAACCACTGGCGGTCTTTTTCACCGGCCAGCGGTATCTGTCAAGAAAGGCTTGAATTCTCTTTTCTTCTGAATCTGAGAGCGCCTGATTGGCTTTTAATAATGCTTCCTTTAAGCGTTCAGGCTCCCTGGTCGGTTTCTCCTTTTTCTTTAATTCGCCACAGGAAAAAAATTGAAGTAATACTACTAATAATATAATGTATACTATTGATAATCTTTGCATAGTACACAACAATTCTTTAATAATTCCTGATATTGCGGCAAAAGGGCTTCAAACTTCCGGAGGGTTTCATCCATTGACAAGTAGCTGTTCCCGCCGGCAGCATTTTTATGCCCGCCACCTTCAAAGTGGTTTCTGACGAATTCGTTCACGGAGAATTGCCCTTTCGATCTCAAAGACATCCTGACATGATTGTCTTTTTCGGTAAAAAGGACAGCCATGCATATGCCGTCGATTGACAGGGCATAATTTACCACTCCCTCGGTATCACCCACCTGAAAATGAAAACGTTTTAAGTCCTCTTTTGATAAATAAATATAAGCCGTATTAAACTGATGCAAAACGGTAAGTTTCTCCGAGAGGCAATACCCCAGCAGGCGCATACGGTGTTCAGAATAATTATCGTAAACCAGCCTGTGAATCCTTTCTGGATCAATGCCTTTACTAATGAGATCAGCTACCACATGAAAGGTCTCAGGGTAACCACAGGAATAGCTGAAAGAGCCGGTATCGGTGGCAATTCCAACGAATAAACATTCAGCCATCGATTTATCGATCAATTCCTTATCACCGCTCATCTCAATAAAATTATAAACCAGTTCAGATGTTGATGACGTTGCCGTTTCAGAGATCATCAAAGCAAATGAAGCTTCCTCAGGTTGGGGATGATGATCGATCATCACCAAAGGAACGGTGATAAGCGGCCATATCTTCTGCATCTTCTCCACTCTGCTTAATCCATTAAAATCAAGGCAGAACACCAGCTTGGCATCGCCTGCAAGTTTCATAGCCAGGGACTCATTTCTTTTAAAGACCACTACCTGATCAATACCAGGCATCCAGGCAAGAAACGAGGGATAGTCATTCGGAACAAGAATGTCGGAAATGATTCCCAGCTTTGAAAAATACGCTTTCAGGGCCAGGGAAGCACCAACGGCATCACCATCCGGATTGGCATGGGTAGTGATCAATACCCTGGTTCCAGGTACCAGTAGCGCTTTGATCTGATGAAAGTGGTTGATCGCCAATTTTTTTTCGGCAAAGATAATTTTTTTTAACGAAGCTACAGCGCTCATCCCCACCCTGCTCACACCTGACGCGGCTTCCGGACAAATTTTCATGCTTCATAAGGTCAGATAAATTGAACTATTCACAGCCTTCCGGGTTTATTATGCAAATATCGCCACCATGCAAGGGAATAAAACACTGACAATGATTAAACCGGATGCCGTTCAAAAAGGCTTTACCGGCAAAATACTCGAACAGATCACCGGAGCCGGTTTCCGGATAACTGCCATGAAGATGTTACATTTGTCAATACCCCGGGCTGAACTTTTTTACGCTGTTCACAGAGACAGGCCGTTTTACAGTGAGTTGGTGCAATTCATGGCATCGGGTCCGATCGTGGCTGCCATTCTTGAAAAAAACAATGCGGTGGCGGATTTCAGAGCCCTCATCGGTCCGACCGACCCGGCCAAGGCATCTTCGGACAGTATCCGCGCCAGATTTGGCAGCAGTGTCCAGAACAATGCCATACACGGATCCGACAGTGATGAGAACGCAAAGATGGAATGTGACTTCTTCTTTAATCAATTGGAAAGGTTTTGATGTTTTCAATTGTAAACATCATAAAGAAAGGTTGCGGTGAAAGAATGTTACATCTGTAAACAGCAGATTATTCCGGAGTGTACTCCCTGAAAGTTCGGTTTGAAAAGAAGACCAGTACTTTTTCGATTTGCTTGCCGGCTTTCTGATCTGGCATGGTTTCAGTCTTGTCTGAGGCTTCCGGCCTGACTTCTTCCTTTGGCTCCGGCCTTGGCTGTTGCGGAGTGACAGTGATTTCCTCCCTGGCGACAACTGCCTGTTTTTCAGCAGGAGGAGCAATGTTTTGCCTTTCAGGAGTCAGCAACTGCTCCTGCTTCTTCGGAATCGCCTGTATGGCTTCGCCTGGCGTTTCAAATTCCTCCGCGAGCTCGCTGAACAGGTTATACTCCATATTCATGGGCCCTTTACCAAATAAAATCCAGTCTGGATTGATTTCCGGATAGCGTTTCAGTATCTTCTGGATGAATTCCAGGCTCGGCTTGTTTCTGCCCGATAATACATGGGAAATGTTCGAACGCTGAACCCCGATCTCATCAGCAAACTGGGATGCGGTAATGTTCTTAGCTTTTAACAGTAAGGCAATACGGTCTGTCATGATTATTTACTTTTGTATATAGCTACCAGGTTTACAAAAATACACAAGATTAGCATACGCACCTGTTTACATTTGTGAATTTCTTGTTGTTTACAATTGTAATCTGCTGTGTTCGCTTTGTAAGCTTTATACTTTACAAATGGATAAAGGTTGCAGACCCTTGCGTAAGATCATCCGGCCATGGATTGCAGGTTCGCGACTGTTTGCACACCGAAAAGAAGGACATGGATTGCACAGGCAGATCATGCGGGCATATCTCCGATACGCTTCGATATTTCGTATTGATTTCTCCCCTACCCCGAAAAATTCTAATTATCCGCAGGTAAAGTTCCGGATTATTGCATCAATTGAAAATATACTGAATTGAATCTTAGTGAAATGCGAAGCAATTTTCGTTTATACCGACACAGAATGGTTTTCCGAAAATATGGACTACAGCGGTGTCTGGCATTACTACCTATTGTTCCCGGTAGCGGAACACGACTCCTCTTTTCCGGAGCTCATCTAGCAGGAATGTGACACATGCTTCATCGGAGGCGAGGAATTCGGGAACACTGATCCCTTTCCGGCTGAAGCGACCTGACAGAAGCAGACGGACGGCAGCAGTGGCTGCGTAGCCTGTCGTTCTTGCCATGGAATGAACCCTTGTTTCATGATCATAGCGATCGTAAAGGTCGAAGGTCAATACCCTGTTCTCCTTCCCTGCCATTCCTTCAAGCCGGATATGCATCACAGTGATGTCTTCCTCACCATCTTCGAGTTTCCACAGTGGAAACAACAGCCTGGTGGTGAAGTCGATAGGCTTGACGATGGCATCGCCCACCCTCATTTCTTCCTGGCTGAAAAGACCCATCTCCCTGAAAACCTTCATCAGTGCGATGTGCCCAGGGTACCTCAAGGTTTTTTCGACCATATTTTTGGCTTTTACCGTCCTGAAAAGGGATCTCAGCCCATCGCTGTTAAAAGCTTCCAGCGTCCCTACCCCTTCAAAATCCATCAGTTCCGGTTCCGACAGGGCCGGCATGGTAATCAATTCACCATTTCTGATAAACCGGGCCGGCCTGACATATTCTTCTATCACATCAATGGGAGAAAACACCGCTTTGTACTCGAATGGTTTTTTCCTGACCAAAGGAAGTCCTCCCACATATATCTCCAGCTTGTTTGTCTGATCTAATTTTCCCGCTGCGAAGGCTGAAAGCACATGGCTCATGCCTGGGGCCACCCCCATATCCACGATAGCCGTAACCTGGTGTTTCACTGCCAGGTCGTGCAAAGAGAAAGGATCTTCAGGAAAAAAAGCAATATCCACCACATCTTTCCCTTCCGAAATCACCGTTTCAAGGGTGCTGTAACCCATATAGCCCGGAACCGCATCCAGTACCAGGTCATAATCCTTCACCAGACCGGAAAGCATTGCCCTGTCAGACAGGTCGGCCTGTACCGTTTCCACATGATGAGTCTCCCTGAGTTTGCTGAGGACTTCAGGTTTAATATCAGCCACCGTCACACTCAGGTCAGCATCAGCTGCAAGGTCGGCTGCCATGGCAGAACCGACGAGTCCGGCACCCAGCACAATGATTTTCTTTTTCTCCATGTTCAATTACCTTATTAATAAGCGTGTATTATTTACCAGGGCCTTGCTTTGCATTCTCCCCCGGTGCCTTGTTCATGTTCAGAAACAGTTTCCCCGATTGGGCAATCACTACACCCCCGATCACGATGAGCATACCCGTCCATTTTGCGAATGTCATCTGCTCAGATAATATAAAATATGAAAACACTGCCGTAAAAACCGGAATGAGGTTGGAGTAGATATTTGACCGTGCTATCCCCAGATGTTTGATCACATAGGTATACAGGATGAAAGCAGCCGATGAAGCAAAAATAAAAAGCGCTGCCATTGAATATACCAGATTGAATGTCAGTGAAGTATGTAATACATGCGATAAATCAAGATAAAGAAAAAACGGAAGGAAATACACAGCGCCCAGAAGATTCTGCACGGCCACAATTACCACCGGATGATACCTCAGGGAAAGTTTGCGGATAAGGATGCCATATCCCAGGGCTGAAAACACCGCAAAAAGCAACAAGCCCACCCCGCTGAGTGAGGCGTTTAACGTAAGGTCCTTGTTCAGCAACATCACCAGTACACCCACAAAGGAAATGAAAAGGCCGGCGAAATTAAGCACAGACAGCCTTTCCCGAAGAAAAAGCCAGGCCGTAAAAGGCGTGAATACGGGGATGGTTGCAATGATGACCGAAGCAATGGTAGACGAAACACGTTGAAGCCCATAGCTTTCCCCAATAAAATAGCAGAAGGGTGAGAAAAAAGCTGAAAGCAGAAACAATCCGGCATCCTTTCTTTTTATCTTCTGTTCCCTGATAAAAATCTGCCAGATCATGATTAACAAGAGAGAAGACAGCAAGAGGCGGATAAAGATGGTACTCAGGGGAGAGTAATATTCAAATACGACCTTTGACCACACAAAGGACATCCCCCAGAAGAACATGGAGAGGACTGCTGCAGTAGTGACAAGGGTCCGGTTTGCTTTCATGGCAGGATCAGGATCTTCCCTCCTCGTTGAGGATGCCGGTGTGGTGTTTCAGTGACCGGAGTGTCACGGTCAGCACAAGTGCTGCCAGAAAAACGATCGCGGCTGGCCTTGAGACAATGAGATTTCCATTTTCGCAGCTTGCCCTGAGCAGGTCGATAAAGGTGAAGCAGCTGACTGTCGCCAGAAAGCCTGAGTATTCCCTTCGCAGGACGGATCGTATGGAAAAGCGTACAGGGGAAGGCTGAAACCTTCTGAAGGCCGGCAGAAATGCCGGGACTGAGGAAGCCCAGTGATGGAACTGTTGTCCAAACTTCCTTTCGAGATAGCTTTCTTCCGCCACCATAATCCTTTCATAGTAAAGCCAGAATGCCAGTGAAGCAAGAAGCACAAACCAGGGATTAAAGCAAAAAACAACGATTCCTATCCACATGAAATAATTACCCAGATAAAGCGGGTGACGTACCATGGAATAAATGCCACTGGTGTTGAGACTTTCCGCCACCTGAGTTTTCGTATTCCGGCCCGAAGTACCTTTGGGAGTGGTACCGATGGTCCAGGAACGGATCAGAAAACCTGTGATACTCAATGCAATAGCCAGGACACTCACTCCAGTCACCAACCAGGCAGGCCATGCAAGCGGTGACGCGAAACAAATTACGGGAATGGCGGGTATGAACAGCAGCAGGGGCAACCAACTCCTGTTCCTGAAAAGGAAGTTGCCTGAACTTTCGAATGAGGTGATCAAAGACATCGGATATGGTTTAGAAGAGGTTGATATTTAAACTTAAAACCCGAGTTCTTTGACAATGGACGCTATTTTTTGTTGAAGAACTGAATCAACATCTTCATAATCAGTTATCTTATTGAGACGGCCCACGACTCCGAAGTAAAATTTTATTTTCGGTTCCGTTCCCGAGGGCCGGATAGTAATCCGGGAACCATCGGCCATGTAAAACTGAAGGACATTGGAATTGGGCAGCAGAATGGGTTGTGCATCTCCGGCCGGGAGGTTTGTGGTGTATCCCAGCAGGTAATCCTTTACCATCGTAACGGGAATCCCGTTCAGGACGCGTGGCGGATTCGACCTGAATCTGTCCATCATGCTGCGAATCTCCTCTGCTCCGGCTTTCCCTTTCCTGGTCACCGAAACCAGTGATTCTTTATAGAATCCGTACTCCATATATATTTCAAGCAGCAAGCCGAAAAGGCTTTGGCCCCGCGATGCAGCCCAGGCAGCGGTTTCGGCGATCATGCAGCAGGAAATGACGGCATCTTTGTCCCGGACCCGATCCCCGACAAGGAAACCGTAACTTTCCTCCCCGCCTCCGATAAATGACATTTTCGCTTCCAGTTCCCTGATAATCTCTGCAATATATTTGAAGCCGGTGAGCACATCATGGCAAGGTACGCCAAAGCGGGCCGCCATCACAGCAAGGAGATCGGAGGTAACGATGGTTTTGGCGATAAACTGCCTGCCATCGAGTTTTCCTTGTTCTTTGAACTTGAAAAGCAGGTAATAGATCAGGAGGCTTGCGGTCTGGTTCCCATTCAACAGTACATAGTTGCCGTTGAGATCTCTCACTCCCACTCCGAGCCTGTCAGCATCGGGATCAGTGGCAAGGACCAGGTCGGCGCCGACAGCGGCTGCCATTTCCAATGCCCTGGACATGGCTTCCTTCTCTTCGGGATTGGGTGAAACGACGGTAGGAAAATTCCCGTCGGGGATCATTTGTTCCTTTACGAAACTGAGTTTAGAGAAACCGAATGCCTGCAATGCCCTGGGCAGGATATGGGTTCCCGTACCATGCAGGGCCGAATACACGATATGAAGATCTGCATGACCCGTCCTTTTCACACCTGCCAGCGAGAGTGATGTGAGCGTATTGATATAGGCTTCATCCGTTTCCTGTCCGATCCAGATGATCCGGTCAGAATCGCCATGAAAGCGCACTTCGGCAACAGAATTGATCTTTTCCACTTCCCTGATGACATTTTCGTCGTGAGGAGGAACAAGTTGACCGCCATCGTCCCAGTATACCTTATAACCATTGTATTCCTTCGGGTTATGGGAAGCAGTGATCACGATACCTGACTGACAATGAAAGTGCCTGATGGCAAATGACAGCTCAGGGGTCGGTCTGAGGTCATCAAAGAGGTAGACCTGTATTCCGTTTGCTGAGAGGACATTAGCGCTGATTGCAGCAAAAAGGCGGCTGTTATTCCTGCAATCATGGGCAATGGCGACACTGATTTCCCGATCAGGAAAGGACTTGATGAGGTAATTTGCCAGACCCTGGGTGGCCATCCCGACCGTATATTTATTCATCCGGTTGGTTCCCACTCCCATGATGCCGCGCAAGCCGCCCGTACCAAATTCCAGGTTACGGTAAAACGCATCAGTCAGTTCTTCAGGGTCTTTCTCAACCAGGAATCTGACTTGTTCCCTGGTTTCCAGGTCAAAATCCTCATGCAGCCAGTGCTGTGCTTTCTCCAGAATGCTTTGGTCAACCATATGATACTGAAAATTTGGTAATTCGGGCTACAAAGTTAGGAATCCTTCCGGAGAATCAAGTCCAGGGTTTTTAAAAGGCTGTGTCTCCAGTATGGAATGGCGATACCGAGGGCCTTTATCCTGCTCTTATCGAGGACACTGTAAAACGGCCGGGTGGCTCTGGTGGGAAATTCGCCGCTGCTGACAGGCAGTATGGAGACGGGCAGAGAGGCCGCTTCTGCAACAGCCATGGCAAAATCGTACCAGCTGCAGACCCCTTCATTTGAATAATGATAAATTTGGTGGTCTTGAAACGATAAAAAGACCGGTAATAAATGGATCACAGCCCCGGCAAGATCGGCGGCACAGGTCGGGGAACCGAGCTGATCGGAAACCACCCTGATTTCCTGCTTTTCCTGCCCGAGACGCAGGATGGTCTTTACAAAATTATTTCCGTAACTACTGTATAACCACGATGTTCGAATAATAACCGAGCGCCGGAGGCTGAAAAGGATGGCATTTTCACCGTCGAGTTTGGTTTTACCATAAAAACTGACAGGATTGGGTCTGTCGTCTTCCCTGTAAGGTCTGTAATCTCTGCCGTCGAAGACATAATCGGTGGAAAAGTGGATCAACAAGGCATCATTTGTTTCACAGTAATCGGCAAGGACAGCAGGGACATCAGCATTGAGTGCGGAAGCCAGATCTCTGTCGTCTTCAGCCTTATCGACAGCAGTATAGGCAGCACAGTTCAGAATAATATCGAACTGTCTGTTTTTCAAGAATTTCTCAAGGTTTTGCGGCCGGCTCAGATCCAGGGTGTCGATATCTGTGAATTGAAAGTGGTAATCCGTAAAGCGGGCTGCCAGGGACTGAAATTCGCTTCCAAGCTGTCCGTGGGCACCGGTTACAAGAATCTGTTTCATTTGTTAATAATTTAGATTTTAATGGTCGGATACCTGTCCCGCCAAATGCGGGAAAATACCCGCATTTAGATTGTTATACTCACAGGTATTTCATGCTTCCATTATTATTGACCGGAAGTAGTGGATGGTTTCCGGCAGGCCCTGCTCCGGGGGTATCTGTGGTTCCCATCCGAGGATTTCACGTGCAAGGCTGATGTCGGGTTTTCTCTGAAGGGGGTCATCTGATGGCAATGGCTGAAAAACGATACGGGAAGCGGAGCCTGTAAGTTGAATGATCATTTTGGCCAGATCAAGGATGGTAAATTCAGAGGGATTACCGAGGTTCACCGGCCCGGTGAAAAGGTCATCCGTTTCCATCAGCAATATCAATGCTTTCACAAGATCAGCCACATAACAGAAGCTCCTGGTTTGCAAACCATCGCCGTAAACCGTAATATCCCTGTTTTGCAGGGCCTGAACGATGAAGTTGGAGACTACCCTTCCATCGCTGGGATGCATACGGGGACCGTAGGTATTGAATATTCTGGCAATTTTTATTCTCACCTGGTTCTGCCTGTGATAATTGACAAACAAGGTTTCGGCACAACGCTTCCCTTCATCATAACAGGCTCTGATTCCGATGGGATTCACATGGCCCCAGTAATCTTCTTTCTGGGGATGTACCTGAGGATCTCCATACACCTCACTGGTACTGGCCTGCAGAATTTTTGCCCTGATTCTTTTAGCCAGTCCGAGCATATTTACAGCTCCCATTACGGAGGTTTTCACCGTTTTTATCGGATTGAACTGGTAATGAATGGGTGAAGCCGGACAGGCGAGATTGTAAATTTCATCCACTTCGATAAAAAAAGGCATGGTGACATCATGCCTGACCAACTCAAAATAGGGGTTAGCCAGAAGGTGCACAACATTTTTCTTCTGACCGGTAAAATAATTATCGAGACAAACCACCTCATGCCCCTGGTTCAGAAGTGCTTCACACAGGTGGGACCCCAGGAAGCCCGCACCGCCAGTCACAAGGATCTTCTTCATCTGTTCATATTTTTTTTCATTAAGGTCAGAAGCCTGTCCCGCTACATGCGGGAGAAAATCCATATTTGATCATTACCGGTTGATATTAACAATACTTGTATGGATATCTCATCTATATATCATCATTACGTTTTACAAGGTATTCATTTCATCATTCCTGCCCGGATTCAAAGGTATTTGAAAATCCATTTATCAGCGAATAAACCTGGATCCGAAATGTCTTATCCGTCAGTAAAATTCAGAAGGTATAAAGCTTCACACCCCTGCCCTACGGGTTTTCGATTGTTTCCGGGTACGGAATTTTTTTTTATTCCAATTTCAGTTCAGATCAAACGGATCAATCATCGTTTCCCGATCCCGGAATAATAGAATCCGTTGGATCTAAAGTCCGCAGGATCGTATATATTCCGGCCGTCAAACACGGCAGGGATTTTCATCAGTTTTCGCATCTGATTGAGATCGGGCACCCTGAATTCCTTCCATTCGGTAACCAGAAGCAGGGCATCGGCTCCTTCAATGGCAGCGTACATATCGCCTGCGTAATGAATGACATCCCCGATTTTCCGCCTGCATTCCTGCATGGCCACCGGATCGTAGGCAGCAATATTGCAGCCGGCATCCAGCAGGTGGCGGATAATGACCAGTGAGGGTGCTTCACGCATATCATCCGTCTGAGGTTTGAAAGAGAGTCCCCATATGGCAATGTGCCTGTCTTTCAAATCACCCTGGAAATAATGGGATAATTTAGCGAAAAGAACCGACTTCTGATCATCATTCACTGCTTCTACACTTTCAAGGACCCTGAGGCGGTATGCTTTCTCCTGTGCTGTCCGGATCAGCGCTTTCACGTCTTTGGGAAAGCAGGATCCGCCATAACCGACACCCGGATAAATGAATTTATTCCCTATCCTGCTGTCGCTTCCGATTCCCTTTCTCACCATTTCAACATCGGCTCCCACCAGTTCACAGAGATTGGCGATATCGTTCATGAAACTGATCTTGGTTGCGAGCATGCTGTTGGCAGCGTATTTTGTCATTTCCGCCGAGGGGATATCCATGAAAATAACCGGATGTCCGTTTAATGTGAAAGGCTTATACAGTTTCTTCATGATCGATTCAGCTCTTTCGGAAGAAATACCCACCACGATACGATCCGGCCTCAGAAAATCCTCGATGGCGTTACCCTCCTTTAAAAACTCGGGATTAGAGGCCACATCAAAGGGAAGATCACTACCCCTTGACCGTAATTCTTCAATAAGAGCCTGTCTGACTTTCTCAGCGGTACCAACCGGAACCGTACTTTTGGTGACTACCAGCATATAGTCCTCCATCAGGCGTCCGACAGCGCGTGCAACTTCAAGCACGTACTTGAGATCGGCACTTCCGTCTTCATCGGGAGGAGTGCCCACTGCGATAAAGACAACCTCGCTGCCGGGAATACTGTCTTCCAATTGTGTTGTAAAATGAAGGCGGTCTTTCGCTATGTTCCTGTTCACCATTTCTTCAAGTCCAGGCTCATAAATCGGAATGATTCCTTTTTTCAGGTTTTCAATTTTGTTTTTATCTACATCCACACAGGTCACTTCAATGCCAACCTCCGCAAAACAGGTACCCGTTACCAAGCCCACGTAACCCGTTCCCACAATCGTAATCCTCATAACTCCTTGATTTAAATTACTTTAACATACGCTGAACAATAACATAAATTTTAAAGAAAATACAAAGAAAAACATTAACTTTGCACCTTCCAAAGTTGAAAATACTTTTTCAATATTCAGTAACAATAAACCAAATTTTATGAAAGCAAAAGTCCTAACGATTGTATTCTTACTAATGACAGGATTTTGGGCATCGTTTTCCACTGCCCAGATAGTCACTACGGCAGGTTCTGCCACGAGCTGCCCCGGAGGAACTGTTTCCATACCCATCGTGGTAGATAACCTCGCCGGAGTAGCTTCCATTTCTCTGACCCTCGAGGTTGACCCGAGCGTGATTTTCTATACTTCCAACACCAGCAATCCTGCCCTTGCAGGAGGTTTTCTCGTGGTGAATTGCCAGGCTCCCTATCACGAAGTGAAAGCGGCCTGGTTTGGTCTCAGCCCTGTCACCCTGGCCAGCGGTTCAACGCTATTTACTTTCAACTTCAATTACCTGCAAGGTTCTGCAATGCATTGGTGGGATACCATCACCATCGGCAACTGCCAGTACAGCGATCTGGGCGGGAATACCCTCCCGGCTGTCTGGGCTAATGGAACCGTAGGCCCTGCAGCTGCCGCTCCCGTATTTAACCTTCAGCCTGCAGATGTTACGGTGGCTGAAGGCGGCAATGCACAGTTCACTGCTACTGCTACCGGAGCCAATACTTACCAGTGGTATGAAAGTGCCGACAACGGAACCACCTGGAATGCCCTCAGTGATGGCGGCTTATACGCTGGTACCGGCACCGGTAACCTGACCATTACGGGAGTTAACCTCGGCATGGACGGATACCATTATCGTCTCGGTGCCACAGAAAGCACATGCAACCAGGAGACTTTTTCGAGCTATGCCATGCTCAGCGTTACCCAGACCAGCAACAATATTCTTATGCATGCGGTGAATGTATCCGCCTGTGCAAATACAGCCACCTACGTGCCTGTTGACGCAAGTAATTTTGACAATGTTGGCATGTTCCATTTTGAGCTCACTGTTAATCCTTCCATGCTTGTATTCACCGGACTCACCAATATCAACGCCAGCCTCGGTTCTGTGCAGTCCAGTGTTGCCGGGAACACCGTCACCATCGACTGGACCAGTTCCACACCGGTGAATCTCGGGAACAGCCCGCTTTTTGGTATCGGATTTAATTATCTGGGAGGAGCTGCACCTGTGCAGTGGAACACTGCCAACTGTCAGATCCAGGATGGAGGCGGACAAAACATCACCACCGATTATTTCAACAGCACTGTCAATCCCCTGGCTACGGCACCCGTCATCAACACCCAGCCGGCAAACCAGACTGTCATTGAAAACCAGACCGCCAATTTCAGTATTGCCGCAACCGGTGCAAATACATATCAGTGGCAGGAATCGACCAATGGCGGAAGCAGCTGGACCGACCTCACCAACAATGTCATGTACTCAGGTGCAACCACCAACGCGCTGACAATCTCCGGTGTACCCCTGACATACAGCGGGAACCAGTACCGCTGCGTTGCCACCGAAACAGTTTGTAACCTCACTGCCAATTCTGTCGCAGGTATTCTCACCGTTACTCCCGCTACAACCGATATTGTGACTACCATCGGTTCGATCACCACCTGTCCTGACTCAGTTACCATCTTTGTACCCATCAATGTGACCAACTTCAACAATGTGGCCTCGGCTTCCATGAAAATTGCCTATGATACGCTGGCATTAATTTATGACAGTACTGTCAATATTCATCCGGCGCTCACTTCCGGTGTGTTCGCATATAATGCTTCAGGCGGTGTATTCGGAATGGCCTGGTTCTCCATCATCCCGGCAAGCTTCGGAACAGGCACGCTCTATGAAATCCAATTTACTTATTTTGCCAATTCAACCAACCTCATTTTTGATCTGACCCCCGGCACTTCACTCTACACCGATCTTAATTTCAATACTTTGCCTGCTGTCTGGGTGGATGGTTTTGTAACCTTACCCGGACCTGTCATCACCACCATGCCCACAGACCAAACGGTATTTGCCGGTACCAATGCCGTATTCTCTCTGAGCGGCAACAGCATCGACACCTACCAGTGGCAGATTGACCAGGGCGGTGTCTGGACTGACCTCACCGATGGGACTGTTTATTCTGGAACCCAGACCAGTGCACTGACTGTTTCCAATGTAACTCTCGCCATGGATGGCAGCATGTACCGCTGTGTGGTTACCGGTATCTGCGACGACCAGTACTCTCACGTTGTAACCCTGATGGTTATCAATGCCACCCCTGTTGGTGTGAGCCTTCCCACCATCTCCCAATGCCAGGGTCCCGTCACTATTCCTGTCAGTGTGACTGATTTCAATGATATCGGATCTTTCCACCTGAAACTTAATACTACCGGCAACGTTCTGGTTTACAACGGCTACCAGAATGTAAACCCTGCCCTGCTCTCCGGACTCACGGTGACCAACACGGCAAACTCGGTTGTCGTTCATTTTTCGAGTACCACCGCGGTCACTATCCCCAACAGTGTAATCATCGAACTGAAATTTAACAGCAACGCAGGCACCACAGCGCTCACCTGGGATCCGGCACCCGGCGTCAATTACTTCAAATCCGTCAATAACACTGTATTACCGACAAACTTTGGAAACGGAAACGTAACCATCACTCCGGTACCCGGTCCTGCTGCCAGCATTCAGGGGCCCGGCGGTATCTGCCAGGGAACATCACAAAGCACTTATACCACCCTGGGCGCTGCCAATGCCACCTCATATCTCTGGGGAATCATTCCCACCACTGCCGGAACCGTAGCCGGAACAGGCACATCCGTTACTGTTACCTGGGATGCTTTCTTCACCGGCCTGGCCACTATAACAGTACAAGGTGTCAACACATGCGGCAACGGTCCGATCATGACCAAAGCAGTGACAGTAACTCCCACTCCGAATGTGACCCTGGCCCCCTTTGCCAACATTTGTACCAATGATACCCTACTTCTGACCGGCGGTTTACCAGCCGGAGGCACTTATTCCGGAACCGGCGTTGTCGACAGTCTTTTCATCCCCAACGTTTCCGGACCCGGAACCTTTACCATCACTTATACTTACTCCGTCGCCGGTTGCTCGGCATCAGCCACCCAACCGATTACTGTGAATCAATCACCCAATGTGACCTTTGTGTTACCGGCCAACCTGGATACGGTACATCCTGCATTTCCACCCTTCCAGCTGACAGGCGGATTACCCGCAGGCGGCACGTACAGCGGCCCCGGCATCCCGGTGGGAAGCAACACCTTTACTCCCTCACTGGCAGGTCCCGGCTACTGGCAGATTGATTATACCTACACAACAACCCAGGGCTGTACCGGTATTGCCACCCAGCATATCCTGGTAGATCCCATTCTCGGTATCACTAATCCTGACGGAGTTGTTGACCTGCTTATCCAACCCAATCCGACCAGGGGAAAATTCAATGTGATGATTGGAGAAGTATCAGAAATTTCCACCCTTGTCATCTTCAATGACCTCGGACAGAAAATCTATGAGGAAAGTTTGCAGCCTGAGGCCGGCATTGTCAACAGGGATCTTGATCTCAGCAATCAGCCCAGGGGACTCTATTTCCTGAAACTTAGCGGAAGCAAGGCCATCAGAATAGAGAAGATCATCCTGAATTAAACGACTGCTGCATACAAAAAAAGCGTCTCCAAACGGAGACGCTTTTTTTATGCCTTCATCAGAAGTGTCGGCGGTGAAAACTAATCGGAAGTTTTCTGCACCTCTCCTGAACCGTCGATCCTGCTGCTGACAACCGGCTTACCACTATATCTCACCACAGCGGAACCCCTGATGTCAACCCCGAGTTTCTCAACCGGAAACACCTCGGCAGTCCCCGAACCGTTGATTTCCACTTCCGTACTTGTTGAGGCAAGCTGACCGGCATTGTATGCTCCTGATCCGTCAATCCTCACATATTGCCTGTGAGCCGTACCGCTCAGGATCATTTCACCCGAACCTTTGATACCACTATATAATACTTCACAATTGGCATCTATCTGAATACTTCCTGATCCCTGCACCGCCAACTCCAGTTTGCCTGTATTTACCGGATTTTCAGTACGAATAGCCCCGCTGCCCGAAACGCTCAGTTTCCTGATGTCAGGTGTACTGACACGAATCCGGATGGGTTTATGGATGCCGAAACAGGATTGGGAGCTGATCGTAAGCACACCCTGGCTAACGGTAGTGGTTATCAGGCTTAAGATATTTTGTTGGGCTTCAATGCGAAACGAGGTGGTATTCCCCTGCTCAATGAGAAGATCTGCCGGAATCTGCAATTTCACTCCGTTGATCTCCCGGATATCCCTGTCCTCGCTGACAATTTCCCCGCTACCGTTTTCGCAGTCAAAACTGCAGGAAAGAAATAAAACAGCAATCAGAGGCAGAGAAAGTACTCCAAGACGAAAATCTATTGTATTCATTATCATTCATTTATCTGGGATTTCCGGATCAGGTTCAGGGCACTTCCTGCACGGAACCAATGAATCTGGCCTTCATTATAGCTATGTGACACTTCAAATGCTGTGGTTGTCTGGTCACTGTGTGTAAGGATTAGCACAAGGTTTTTCCCGGGAGAAAAAGTATCTAAGCCGCGAATGGCGATCGCATCATCTTCTCTTATCAGGTCATAATCAGTTTTATTCACGAAGGTCAGGGCTAACATTCCTTGTTTTTTCAGGTTGGTTTCATGAATGCGGGCAAAAGACTTCACCAGCACCACCCTGACACCCAGATGCCTGGGTTCCATGGCTGCATGTTCTCTTGAGGAACCTTCCCCATAGTTTTCATCTCCCACGATTACCGAGGCGAAGTGGTGTTCCAGGTATGCCCGGGCTACCCTGGGGACCGTGTCATAAGTTCCTGTCAGGACATTTTTTACCAGGTTGATCTGCTGGTTAAATGCGTTTACCGCACCTATCAGCAGATTGTTGCTGATATTGTCGAGGTGGCCGCGGTAACGCAACCATGGGCCAGCCATGGAGATGTGATCGGTGGTACATTTTCCTGCAACCTTTATGAGCAGTTTCAGATTCACCATATCACCTCCTGTCCAGGGACTGAAAGGCTGCAGTAGCTGGAGCCTCTCAGATTCCGGATCAACCTTGATTTCCAGGGCACTGCCATCGGCCAGGGGCGGAAGGTAGCCCATGTCCTCAACTTCAAAACCATTTGGGGGCAGTTCCACCCCATGGGGCGGGTCGAGCATCACCGCCACGCCATCACGGTTTGTCAGGGTGTCGGTCAAAGGGTTAAAATCCAGTCGGCCGGCCAGTACCATCGCTGTCACAATTTCCGGGGATGCGACAAAGCTGTGGGTGTTCGGGTTACCGTCGTTGCGTTTGGCAAAGTTCCGGTTAAAGGAGGTGATGATGGAGTTTTTCTTTTCCGGGTCATCTGTATGTCTTTTCCACTGACCGATACAGGGTCCGCAGGCATTGGCCATCACCACTCCCCCGATTTCCGAAAAAACATCCAGCAAGCCGTCTCTCTCAGAGGTAAAACGAATTTGTTCAGATCCGGGGGTGATGATAAATTCAGTTTGTACCGCAAGGTTTTTTTCCCTGGCCTGCGTTGCAACCGAAGCAGCCCTGGTCAGATCTTCATAGGAAGAATTGGTACATGATCCTATCAGACCTACCTCAAGTCTGAGGGGGTACCCTTTCTTCACAACCTCTTTCACAAAAGCAGAGAGCGGAAATGCCGCATCAGGGGTAAAAGGACCATTGATATGGGGTTCCAGGGCAGACAAATCGATTTCGATCAGTTGATCATAATACTTCTCCGGGTATAAACCGACTTCATCGTCACTTCTCAGGCAGTCTCTCATTTCACCGGCAAGCGCTGCCACTTCGGTCCTTCCGGTCGCCTCAAGGTACACCCTGATGCTTTCATCGTAGCCGAACAAAGAAGTCGTGGCTCCCACTTCGGCGCCCATATTACAGATCGTTCCCTTGCCGGTGGCAGAGATGCTTTCGGCTCCCTCGCCGAAGTACTCAATGATATATCCGGTACCACCCTTTACAGTGAGGATACCGGCAACCTTCAGAATGATGTCTTTGGGTGAAGTCCAGCCGTTTAATTTCCCGCTGAGTCTGACACCGATCAGTTTCGGCATCTTCAGTTCCCAGGGCATGCCTGCCATCACATCCACGGCATCCGCGCCTCCCACACCAATGGCTATCATACCCAGCCCCCCCGCATTCACTGTGTGGGAATCCGTACCAATCATCATTCCTCCCGGAAAAGCATAATTCTCAAGAATCACCTGGTGGATAATCCCTGCGCCCGGTTTCCAGAACCCGATGCCGTATTTGGCGGAGACAGACTCGAGAAAATCAAATACTTCACGATTCTGGTCAAGGGCTAAACCGAGATCCGGCCGTGCTCCCAGGCTGGCCTGGATCAGATGGTCGCAATGCACGGTTGTAGGCACTGCGGTCCGTTTTTTCCCGGCATTGATAAATTGAAGCAATGCCATCTGGGCAGTGGCATCCTGCATGGCAACCCTGTCGGGTGCAAAATCCACATAATCCTCACCCCTGTTGAAGATCCTGATCTTTTCAGGATCGTAAAGATGTGCATAAAGGATTTTCTCACTCAGTGTCAGCGGTCTTCCCAGACATGACCTTGCCCGTTCAACCCTGAAACTATAATCTTTATATACTGTCCGGATTAATTCAATATCAAATAGCATAATTAAATATGTTTTTATGTTTTTTCACCCTGGAAATAATGTTCCTTCTCAGCAAACAACACATTAAACGACGTAAGCGTACCATAGATTCTCGTGATGTATTGCTGAATATTAACCTTGTCTATATCAGGTAATTCACTGGCATTCACCCTTTGTTCGAGTACCCGCAGCCTGTCGCGTATCATCACGATTTTATGGAAAAACGCATCGATGGGCAAGTCTTTGCCGGCCAGTTTTGTATCACCCGGCTCCAGGATGATCCTACCCCCGGCCCATTTTTTCGCCAGGGGTACAGTTTCCTGTATATCAGTTAATTGTCTGATTAAACGAAGGAAACTCCGTTCAACCTTTTCATAACTGACCAGGTCCCTTTCCTCCTCCATGGCTTCCACAATTTCAAGGTGCTGATAGGTGCGCATGATTTGCTTGAATCCATGATCGATAAAAACGATCTCGTAAGCATCATTTCTCAGCTGAATTACTACACCTGCTCCGAATTCAGGGTGTTTTACCCTCGATCCGATACCCAATGCTTCTGTCATATGTAAAAAAATTGATAAAATTAAATCAGGTCAATAATTTCCTGATGGACAGCAAGCACCTGGGGTAACAGTGCCTGGCTGCCATCGTTCACCAGATTGCAATCGCATAAAGCTGCTTTCACCTCATCACTCCATTGTTTGGAATCCCTCTGGCTGAAGGCTTTCTCATTCATGCCATCCCGTTGAAACACCCTGTGTTTTCTGACAGCTTCCGGTGCCGAGACCAGCATGATATAATCAAAGCAGTCACCGTATCCATGCTCAAGCAGCACAGCCGCTTCCATCACCACGTAGGGTTTTGAAGCATAAAGACCGGCCCAGCAGCAGAAGTCGGGCATCACCATCGGATGGATCAGCTGATTCAACAATTCCAGTTTTTCCGGATCACTGAACACCAGGGCAGCCAGTTGGCTTCGGTTCATTTTACCCTCATTGTCAACGATTTGGTTACCGAAGACTGAAATCAGCTTTGAGCGTACTGCAGGTGCATCCAGAAATCTTTTGGCATGATCATCTGCAGGATACACGGGAACCCCCATCACGGCCAGCATCGCTGCCACGGTAGATTTTCCGCTTCCAATGGAACCTGTAAGCCCTACTTTCAGCACCGGAGACGGCAGTTTAACGGATTAAAAATGCTTCCTTACTTTTTCTCGAGTGACTCACCTGAACCGGGTGCGGCCACAGCAGATTTCTCAACCCTGATCCAGACATCCTGAGCGATTTCGATGGTGAAAGTCGTATCCTGCACTTCCGTGATCTTTCCGTGAACGCCACCGATGGTCACGATTTTGTCGCCCTTCTTCAGACTCTCCCTGAATTTTCTGGCATCTTTGGTCTTTCTGACCTGAGGTCTGATAAAGAAGAAATAAAAAACCACGATGATAAGAATCAATGGCAGAAATGACACCAGGGGGTTGGATTTGCTCCCGTCCTGGGGCGCCGGTGCCATCAGTAACATGTACAAAAGTTGCTGTGTCATACACTTTAATTTTGGTTTATTAATTGATTAACAATTGGTTCCGTTCAGTGTTAGCTTATTCTAATAACGTATGCAATTTATTGAATATTTATTTCTCCATCATCCCAATGATAAAAAAAATCATCACACCTTCTTCTTATCACTGCTCAAACCTATTCTCCCGCTGTTCTTATCTCACATTTGACCCTCAGTACCCTGGTATTGGGCTGGGTATTCGACATCACAGTCACAGTCTTGTTCTGAAAACCTCTTCTTCCTTCGGATTTGAAAGTAACCTGAATCACCCCCTGACTGCCTGCCGGGATCGGATCCCGCGGATAATCGGTCACGGTACAGCCACAACTACTTGAAACACTTGATATTATTAGATCAGATTTGCCGGTATTTCTGAACTTGAACCCATAAGTAACTGTTTCACCCTGCATCAGACGTCCGAAGTCATGTTCATCTTTCTCGAAAGTGATTTCCGGAAGTATCCCCGGATTTGTTTTCCCGTCGGCGCTTGCAGGGTTATGGATAACTTCTGAAGAAATTTCCTTATCCTCTGAGCCTGAAGGCTGGCATGCAGATGAGAGCAGCAATGCCATTGACAGCACCAGAGAGAATCCCGGCCTGAATGCCATCATGGGAAATGATATATTTAAGTGCATCATAATCCGTTTATTATTCCATTAAGCCCCTGCCCCTTTTGACGATCTTCTTTTCCTCAACGAGCTGGATCATCAATTTGTCAAGGATTCCATTGACAAAATGGTTGCTCCGTGGTGTACTGAAGCTTTTGGTGATTTCTATATATTCATTCAGGGTTACCTTAACGGGGATAGATTGGAATTCAATGAGTTCACACAATGCCATTTTCAGGATGATCCTGTCCATGACGGCAATCCTCTCGAGTTCCCAGTTCTCCAGTTTCTTTTCTATCAACTCCTCATATTCAGCATTGTGAAGGATCGTTTGCCTGAACAGCCGGCGCATAAAGTCCAGATCCTCCTTGCGGCTTTCTTCATCTTCCTTATAAATGGAAGGCAGGTGTTCGAGCCTGAAGTGCTGTTGCTGGAAGTAACGCAGTGTTTTATGCAACAGGAAGACTGAAAGATCGAAATCGGCGCCCCAAAAAATGTTTTTATCTTCGAAGATGTCGGCAAGAGTTTCATTATTATCGAATACATGGTTGATCATCCATCCTGTGAATGCAAGGTGCGTCGCTGGTTTGTCCGGTTCTTTCATATAGTGCACGAATTCAGGACTTTGGCTGAGACTAAGGTACAGGCGTTTGATCGTTTCCGGATAGAGTGACCAGTTCACGTGATACTTCTGATGGTATTTCAGATAATCCGGACAGACAGTCAGGGCAAGGATGAACGGATTCTCAATAAAACGCAGGTTTGGGTGAAGGTCTTCTTCAGTAGGGAAATATTTGCCTTTGGCGTCTTCGATCCGCTGGCGGGCAAACTCATTAATTTCAACAAGGAGCGACAATTGCAGGACAAACAATTCATGTAGCTTGTCCACACTGTTTATCAACATCTTTTCCCCGTATGCCACCTGATCGCTTTCAGAAAGGAAAAATGCATACAAAGCCTGTAAGGTTTTGATTCTGAAATGCCTTCTGCTAAGCATAGGGATGATTCAATGAACTAAGTTCCTGGTTTAGGCTGCAAAAATACGTTTAATATTTGACGAAGGCCAAAACCGGCTGCCTGATTTTTTAGACGATAATTATTTCCGGCAGCAGTACAAATTGATAAATTTTTATTTTTGCGTGTTCAACGAAGGCATCAACCTGGATTAATCAAGATGGAAGATTTCGAAAACAATGACCGGAAGGAGGAGATCTTCTCCAAGGCAGTCAGGGCAGGAAAACGGACCTATTTCTTTGATGTGAAGGCAACACGAACAGATGAGTACTACCTTACAATCACAGAAAGCAAAAGAAGATTCAGCAATGACCAGGGCAAGTTTTTCTACGAGAAGCATAAAATATTTCTCTACAAGGAAGATTTCGAAAAGTTTTCCAATGGTCTGAAATATGTCATCGAGTTTATCGAAACCGGGAAAGTTCCTCCCCCGCTTGATGATGAAACAGCGCCAAACGGCGACCATACAGAAGTCGATTTCGACGACCTTGATCACGAAACCCGAAGTTAGTTACTGATAACCAAAGGTTTACAATTAGACTGCACTGGTTTCCAAGCGGATTGTCAGGGTATTATTCCGGCACGGAACGGGTTTGCTAAAAATCTGGGATCCAGTGGTGAACGGTATAATTCCTTCTAAATAGCGTTGCATTTGTAAACCTGTCAAGAAGGAGGTTAATTTTGCATTGTAAGAATGACCGGCAAGGCTGGTTGTGTCAGTTTTGATTTTTTTGCAGGAGAAACACATGGGTAAAGTAATCGCTATTGCCAATCAGAAGGGCGGAGTGGGAAAGACCACCACTGCCATCAACCTCAGCGCAGGCCTGGCAGTCCTGGAGTATAAAACCCTGGTGATTGACGCTGATCCACAGGCGAATGCTACCAGCGGTCTGGGTTTTGATCCAAGGAAAATTACCACCAGCATTTACGAATGCATTATCGACAAAGAGGATCCGCAGAAGATCATCCTTCCCACCTCCACACCCCACCTTGATATTCTTCCGGCCCACATCGATCTTGTGGGGGCGGAGATTGAGATCATCAACCTGCCCAACCGCGAGAAACTCATGAAAAAAGTGGTGGATGTGGTTAAAACCCGTTACGACTTTGTCCTGATCGACTGTTCTCCATCCCTCGGCCTGATCACGGTGAATGCCCTGACTGCGGCCGATTCGGTAATCATCCCGGTACAATGTGAATATTTTGCCCTCGAAGGTCTTGGTAAACTGCTCAATACCATTCGTATCGTACAGCATCACCTGAACACCGAATTGGTGATAGAAGGAATATTGCTGACCATGTTCGACAACCGCCTTCGCCTTGCCAAACAAGTGGTGGATGATGTGAAGACGCATTTTGAAGACATCGTGTTCGACACCATAATACACAGGAACATCAAACTGAGTGAGGCCCCAAGCTTCGGTGAAACCATCATCATGCATGATATCCAGAGCAAGGGAGCCACCAATTATTTAAACCTTGCGAGGGAAATCCTTCAGAAGAACCAAATGACTAAAATCGACGGGCAGGATAAAACCATTCCCATTTAAGATTAACTGATATGAATGCCAAAAAGAAAACCGGTCTGGGCAGGGGATTAAGCGCACTGCTGGATGGTGCAGAGGAAGCCCTGAACCAGGATACGGTAAGAAGCGACAATGTGCTGGCCTGGTCGCAGGGATACATCAGGACCGATCATATTGAAACCAATCCTTATCAACCGAGGACTTCATTTGAGCAGGAAGCCCTTGCCGAGCTGAGTGCCTCCATTCAAAAACAAGGGATCATCCAGCCGGTTACGGTCAGAAGAACCGGTAAAGACCAATACCAGCTGATCTCGGGAGAAAGAAGACTTAAAGCGGCGATGATGGCTGGACTGGAAGAGATACCCGCTTTTATCAGAACAGCCGACGATAACCAGATGCTGGAGCTGGCCCTGGTGGAGAACCTGCAGCGTAAGGATCTGAACAGCATGGATATTGCCATCAGCCTGCAACGGCTGGCAGAGGAATATGAATATTCACAGGAAACCATGGCCGAGAAACTTGGTAAAAAACGAACCACCATCACCAATTACCTCAGGTTGCTCAAACTGCCTCCCGAAATTCAGGTTGCTCTCCGGGATGAACAGATCAGTATGGGGCATGCCCGGGCATTGGTGAATATTACCGATCAACAGACCCAGCTTGCCATCCTTGCCGATATTATATCTAAAGGACTGTCTGTCAGGGATGTCGAAAAGATCGTCCGGGATCTCAGTCAACCAATTGAAAAGCCAAAACCACTGAAGAAACAGCTTGCCCCTCCCCTGCTCACGATGAAAGATCATATAGAGAAGGCGGTTGGAGGAAAAATCAGTGTACACCTGACTTCAGCAGGCAAAGGCAGTATCCGCTTACCCTTCAGGAATGATGAGCAACTGGAAGCTATCCTGAAAACACTGGCAGCAAAGCATTCATTCTGAACCATGTCGAGCCTGCGACCTGTCATACTTGCCTTGTTTATTATCCTGGCTGCCTTCCTGCCACTGCCATCCTCAGCCCAGAAACCTGTCCATTCCCCGAACAAGGCAGCCCTGTATTCTGCTGTTTTACCTGGCCTGGGCCAGGCATACAACCGCAAATACTGGAAAATTCCGGTCGTTTACGCAGGTTTCGGAACCCTGTACTACTTCATCAACCTGAACAACAAGGAGTACTTGCGGTTCAAGAATGCCTATGAGTTTAAGAGCGGCTATACCACCGATCCCTCGAAATACAACGAATACGTTGACATGTACACAGAATCAGGTCTGCTTGATGCCAGGAATTATTACCGCAGGAACCGGGATCTCAGCATCATCCTCGCCTCGGTATGGTACCTGCTGAATATCACCGATGCTGCGGTGGACGCATACCTGTTCGATTACGACATCGGGGATCAGCTCAGTCTGAAGCTGGCTCCCGACCCCATACCAGATCCCAGGCTTCAATATCCGGGAATCATACTGAGTCTTCAATTCTGACATATTTTTCCTCAATAAAGAAAACCCATATGACTTCGTTGAAAATCGCCCTGCTTGGTTACGGCAAAATGGGCAGGGAAACCGAAAAGGTGCTGATTGAAAGAGGACATCAGCTTAGCCTGGTGATCGATTCCGAAGCGGACTGGACATCGCAGGAAGCCATGCTGGCATCCTGCGATGCAGCTATCGAGTTCACCACGCCGGATACCGCACCCGGCAACATTCTGCGCTGTTTCACGGCCAATGTGCCCGTGGTTTGCGGAACTACAGGATGGCAACACAGATTTGAAGAAATCCGGCAAGCCTGTATCCAGGGAAGCCATGCACTCTTTCATGCTTCAAATTTCAGTATCAGCGTCAACATCTTTTTCGAGATCAACCGGCGACTGGCAAAGTTGATGAATCCGTTGAAGCAGTACGAAGTGAATATAGAAGAGGTCCATCACCTTCAGAAACTGGATGCTCCCAGTGGTACCGCCATTGTGCTGGCTAACGACATCATTGCTGAAATTGAAAGGAAAAAACACTGGAAGTCAAAAGACAAAGGCGAAAGTGAAGAAATCGGAATAAAATCTGTCAGGCAGGATAATGTAACTGGCACTCATGTCGTTACTTATGAATCCATGAATGACAGCATCAGCATCAGCCATACGGCTAAAAACAGGAAGATATTCGCCATCGGGGCCGTCATGGCTTGTGAGTTCATTGCAGGCCGCAGTGGAATCTTTACCATGAAGGACCTGTTGCAACATTAAAATCCAGAAAATCAAAACCAAATGAATTTATATCTGATCTCATCCGTTGTATTCCTGCTGCTATCACTTGCAGGACTCTACCTTTTGTTCAACAAATCCGGCCAGGCCGGCTGGAAGGTACTCATTCCCTTCTACAACTTCTATATCTGGCTGAAAATTATCAAAAAGCCCTGGTGGTGGTATATCTTCCTGCTGACACCCTTCATCAATGTTTTCGTGATCATGCTGATGATCGTAGAGTTGCTGAAATGCTTCAATAAGCATGGCCTGCTCGAACAGGCGGTAGGTGTGATCTTTCCTTATTTCTACCTGCCTTACCTTGGTTTAAACAAGGATGCCGTGTATGTCCACCCCGATAACAGGCCACTTGTTAAAAAATCAGCCGGCAGAGAATGGCTTGATGCCATCATTTTCGCAGTGATTGCTGCCACCATCATCAGGACCTTCCTCATTGAGGCATACACCATCCCCACCTCTTCGATGGAAAAATCGCTGCTGGTAGGCGACTTTCTCTTCGTCAGCAAGGTGACTTACGGACCCAAGATTCCGCAGACTCCCATCGCCTTTCCCTTTGCCCATCATACCCTTCCGCTCACCAAAACCACAAAATCCTATGTGGAGTGGATCAAGCTTCCTTTTTACCGTTTCCCCGGGTTTAAAAGCATCAAGAACAACGATGTGGTGGTATTCAATTACCCGAGTGGCGACACCGTGGTACTGGAACGCCAGAACGAGGATTACTATCAGATTGTCAGGGATGCGGAAAGGGAAATGAAAGCCTATTTCGGAGATCAGTTTGCTGAAGGAAGCGGCAGGGATGCCGTTTGGAAAGAATATCACGTAACAGCCCGTCCACCGGATAAGCGGGAGAATTACATCAAACGCTGCGTCGGTATACCCGGAGATGAGATCAGGATCGTTGACAGACAATTGTTTGTGAATGGAAAGAAAGCAGAGAATCCGGCGAACATGCAGTACAATTACGATGTATACACAGACGGGACGGCATTGAACCCGAAGTCGCTGGAGAAGCTGAAAATCTCAGAGGGAGGACAAATCGAAGCGGGGCTATATGTTTTTCCTCTTTCCGAGGACAAGGCGAAACAACTGGCTACATGGTCGAATGTCAGGAAAGTAGAAGTGCGTAACCGTCCGGAGGGGATTGTGAACCTGGCGATCTTTCCGCATGATACGGCTCATTATAAGTGGAACGAAGATAATTTCGGACCGCTAATCATACCCAGGGCAGGTTCCACCGTGACCCTCACGGCTGAAAACATCGCCCTGTACAAACGGATCATCGATGTTTATGAATACAATGACTTGGAAATCAGGGACGGAAAAATCCTCATCAATGGTAAGGAAACGAATACCTATACCTTTAAACAGGATTATTACTGGATGATGGGAGACAACCGCCACAATTCAGCCGATAGCCGGTTCTGGGGCTTTGTGCCTTCAGATCATGTCGTCGGGTCGGCTGTATTCGTCTGGCTTTCTCTCGATAAACAGCACGGAAATATGCCGCGCTGGAACAAGATGTTCCGGGTGATCCGTTAATGGCTTTCGTGGTTTCCCACCTCAAAAGCATTCACGTATTCATACATGCCGGAGCCGGAATCTTTTTTCCACAGCACGGCTGCCACATATACATCGTTGGTCCAGGAAGGATCCAGGGTGATTGAATAGTCTTTTCGGATGCTGGTTCCGGCCTGGATATTTCCGCTGGCAATTTTTTCACCATAGGCATTGGACTGAGTGGCGACCGACCTGAGTACGAAATCGTGTTTGTAATCAGGATCACTGGCCCCGTTCTGTTCATACTCCCCTGTTGTTCCGTCGATTCCGCTTTCAAGGATGTAGACACTGAGATAATAGTCTCCGGAGACAGCATTGAAGAATTTCGACAGCACTTTGACATCCATCTTGTTCCCGTTTTTTTCGGCGGCAAAGACCACGCCTGCATCCGGATTACGCTGCATCAGGGTGTTAAGATGCCCCATATTTCCTCCCGACTGGTCTCCGACCCAGAATGAAGGGATACCTCCGCCTGTGGGACGGCATGAGGTAAAGCTGTTGTAGAGCTCCTGATTGAACATCGGATCTCCGTCCACATGACAGGTAATGCCTACCACATCACCAACCTGGTACATTTCATGCATTTTCGGTGCGCCCGAACTCCCGCAGGGGCCACACCAGGTTGCCGTGTACTCCAAAACAAATCCCCACTGTTTCGGCTGGGGTTCCATACAGGTACCGTCATCAACGGTTGCTTCCGGATTATAGTTAATGGAAGCCGGATCGGTACAACCCGGAATATCAGTGGTAACAGTGCGTTCGTTGCATCCAGCAAGCAGTAAACCAACAAAAAGAAAAATTCCCAAATAAGCTTTCATATTGAATTAGTTTTAATTACAGATAATAAACAGATACACCTATACGTATAACAAAGATAAGAGGTTTTTTAATTGGTATGGGGTAACATCGATTTTTTTAATTTTGCCAAAACATTCCAGCCCCTGAAAAAGAAAAAGAAAAGCGATCATTCCGGGAAAAAAGCCAAAAGTGGCAAACCGGCCAAGCAGGGATCCAAAAACACCGGTAAACACAAAGCCCGTCAGGTGTATATCCTGGCCGGGATCTTTCTCCTGGTGGCAGCTTGTTTTCTGCTGCTTTCTTTCTTATCGTATTCCTTTGGCGCATGGCGGAAAGACGACTACTTTGCGGATCCCAACATCAGCCTTGGCGACATACTGTTCGACCAGCAGCTGATGGTTGAGAACTGGATGGGAAGGATGGGCGCCGCCCTTGCCTTCCTGTTTATCAAACAGTGGTTTGGGCTGGGATCTTTTCTTTTTGTAATGATCTTCATCTTGTTCGGATTCCGGATGAGCTTCCGCAAACCGCTCCTACCCCTGGCGAAACCCCTGCTGATCATCCTGTTCTTCATTCTGTTGGTTTCTCTTTTGCTCGGATTTATTCTGAAAGGAAGCGAATATTCCGTGTTCGGAGGTTTTTTCGGGTATTACGTAAATCACTGGGCAGAAGGGGTTCTTGGCAGGATAGGAACCGGTCTGGTTATCGGTTTTCTAATCCTGTCGAGCCTGGTGCTTGTTTTCAACATCTCACTTCCCAAGCGCAAAGCATCGGTATCAGAAGAAGGTACTCCTTCGGAAATTCCCCGGGATTTCCCTTTGGCAGAAACGCTTATCACCGAAGAGATCCCCAGCATTGTGGAGTTTGACATGACCGGAAAGGAGGAAGAGAAGGCGGAAGCGCCTGAAGAAGATGCGGCAGGAACTGACGCGCCCACGGAAAAACCCCAGCTCCTCCCGCCTGACATCCCCTTCACGATCGAATCAACGACTGAAACTGAATCACAGGAAAGTGAACCGGACTTGTTGCGCGAAGCGGGCGGCAATCTTTCAGACATGCCCTTTGATCCCACCCTTGAACTGTCGCATTACCGCTTTCCACCGGTGGATCTGCTGGCAAATTACGGAGGTGGTACAAGCAATGTAAAAAAAGAAGAATTAGAGGAGAACAAGAACAAGATCGTTCAGACGCTGAACAATTACTCGATACAGATTGATAAGATCATTGCGACCATCGGGCCCACGGTCACCCTGTACGAGATCGTTCCCGCTCCGGGTATCAGGATATCCAAAATCAAAAACCTTGAGGACGACATCGCACTGAGCCTTTCCGCATACGGCATCCGTATCATTGCGCCCATACCAGGCAAGGGAACGATTGGGATCGAAGTCCCCAACCAGAATCCCGAGACCGTTTCCATGCGGTCGGTAATTACCTCTGAGCGCTTTCAGAACAGCAGATTCGACCTTCCGGTGGCTCTGGGCAAGACCATCAGCAACGAAACCTATGTGGCCGACCTTACCAAGATGCCGCATCTGCTGATGGCAGGTGCAACCGGCCAGGGTAAATCGGTGGGATTAAACGCCATCATCACCTCCCTGCTTTACAAGAAACATCCGGCGGAGATCAAGTTTGTGATGGTTGATCCCAAGAAGGTTGAGCTTTCATTGTTCACCAAGATAGAAAAGCATTATCTGGCAAAGCTTCCGGACTTTGAAGAGCCTATCATCACCGACACCCGCAAGGTGGTGCGGGCTTTGAATTCCATGATGATAGAAATGGATCAGCGTTATAACCTGCTGAAAGATGCACAGGTCAGGAATATTAAGGAATACAACGTAAAATTTGTCAGCAGGCGGCTGAACCCTCAGAAAGGCCACCGTTTTCTACCATATATTATATTGGTAGTAGATGAGTTTGCCGACCTGATCATGACAGCAGGCAAGGAAGTGGAAACCCCCTTGACACGGCTCGCCCAGCTGGCCAGGGCCATCGGCATGCATCTGATCATTGCTACGCAACGGCCATCCGTCAATATCATCACCGGTACCATCAAAGCAAATTTCCCGGCCAGGGTCGCTTTCAGGGTAATATCAAAGATTGACAGCCGCACCATCCTGGATACCGGAGGCGCTGACCAGCTCATTGGCCGGGGCGACATGCTTCTTTCCATGGGCAGTGATATCATCCGCCTGCAATGCGCCTTCATTGATACCGGCGAGATTGAGAATATCACCGCCTTCATTTCCGATCAGCAGGGATATCCGCATGCCTTCCACCTGCCAGAGTATTTTGAAGAAGGTGATGACAGCGGACGGGAGTTGGATACATCCGAAAGAGACGGGATGTTTGAGGAAGCCGCCCGCCTTATTGTCCAGTATCAGCAGGGATCAACCTCCCTCATCCAGAGAAAACTAAAACTGGGATATAACCGGGCCGGCCGCATCATGGACCAGCTCGAAGCTTCGGGTATCGTCGGCCCTTCGGAAGGATCCAAACCCCGTGAAGTGAAAGTAAAAGACATGTACCTTCTGGAACAGTTTTTGAGAGAAGGTATGTAAAACAATACCATTATGCGAAAATCACTGCTTGCGGCCCTGTTCATCCTGCCTTTCCTGCTTCAGGCCCAGACAAACGACACCAAAGCGAAAAGCATCCTCGACGAGCTTATCCGGAAATCCAAAACATACCAGACCATTAAAGCCGAGTTTACCTATAAACTTGAAAACAAAAAAAACAAAGTCAGCGACAGTTACCAGGGCTCTGTCATGATCAAGGGAAACCGATACAGGTTAAGCGTGGCCGGCCAGACTGTCATCTATAACAACAATACCGTCTGGACTTACATTAAAAGCGCCAACGAAGTGCAGATCAATTCCACGGAAGAGAGTGAAGATGCCGTAACACCGACCAATATCTTCGACGGTTCCTATCTGAAGAATTTCAAGCCAAAATATATTTCCGAAGGACCGGTCAGAGGGAAAACTGTCCACATCATTGATATGATCCCACTGAAGGGCAAATCCTATTTTAAAGTCCGGCTCGAGATAGAAAAGAGCAACAGTCAGATCGCAAGTTTTGCCGTGTATGATAAAAACGGCAGTGTTTATTCTTACATCATCAATAAGTTCCAAACCAATATGAACCTGAATGACGACACTTTTGTATTCAGGTCTTCGGAATTTCCGGGAGCGGAAATCAACGACATGCGCTGATGAGCAGCAACATCAGCACCATCATCTGGGACTGGAACGGGACATTGCTGAACGACATGGACATCTGTGTCGATGCCATCAACCAACTGCTTGCGAAACGGGGTTTGCCCCTGATGACGCTGGAAAAATACCGCCGGCTGTTCACTTTCCCGGTTATCTCATACTACGAGCGGATCGGCTTCGATTTCAGCCGTGAACCCTATGATCAGGTTGCTATTGAGTTCATTACCATTTATTTCGACAGACTGCGGCATGCCAGTTTATTCGAGGGGGTACGCCCTGTCCTCGATTTCTTCAGCAGGAAAGGAATGCGCCAGGCAATCCTGTCGGCGATGGAACAGGAGAACCTTAACAGGTCTGTGTTTTCCATGGACATCGGACATTACTTCAGTCATATTTCAGGAAGCAGCGACCATTATGCCAATGGTAAAACCGGGCAGGCAAGCGCCATTCTGAAACTGCTTGGCAGCAAGCCATCAGAGAGCCTGATCATCGGTGATACGCTTCACGATTATGAAGTGGCCAGGGAAACCTCCTGCCATTGCCTGCTGGTGAGTGCCGGACACCAGGAAAGGGAAAGATTGCTCTCGAGCGGGCAGACCGTGGTAAAATCCCTGGAAGATTTGCCCTCACTGTTTAATGGAGTCGAGCCGCCTTACTTCCTCCAATAATTTCTTATCCAAATACACCTCATTGATCCTGAAGCCTTTTGCCCAGGTTTCTTTTTTCTGGGCAAAGCCATTCTCATCAAAGTACATCCAGATACCATCCTTCAATGAATCCTTGTAAGTACCTGATATCATTACCTTTCCGTTGGCATGGAAGGTTTGCATCAGTCCCTGCAGCTTCCCTTCCACATACCTGGCCTTCAGCTTCAGTGTACCGTCGGGGAAGTACTGCTGCCATTCGCCGTGTTTCACATCCGAAGCAAAGTACAGATCTTCGTCAGTTTGTCCCCCCGGATAATAGGTGCGGGATAATCCATGCCGTTTACCCTCCTTCATGGCAATGGCTGAAACCATCTGTTCTTCCTCATTAAAGTACACCCAGACACTGTCCTTCAGGTTGCCCCTGTAATTGCCGCGTGCCATCATCTTTCCGTTCCGGTGAAAAGTGACCGTACGGCTCAGGTCATTGGTCCCGGTGAAATAGGTTTTGGCCTTGAGCACACCTCCGGGATAATAATATTTGAATTCGCCCACCGGTTTATCGTCAACAAAGTTACCCTCATATTTCACGCTTCCCTGCTCGATCTTTTTCCAGAACCCCTGTTTCCTGCCCCTGGCATCTTTCTGGTTGATTCCCTGCACCGACTGGGCATATGCATCGCAGGAACCGGATGCCAGAAGGAACTGCAGCATCATTGCAGGCAGCATTCCCAGGAGTATAAAACAGCAGCGCATGGTAATGGATATTGGCAGTAAACGCTTAATTCGACTACTTTTGTGTTTCAAAATTACGAATTTCATCATCGTGTCTGCCTATCCTTCAAAACTCATTGAAGAAGCTGTCAACCAGCTATCGAGATTACCCGGCATCGGGAGAAAAACCGCGCTTCGTCTGGCACTTCATCTTCTCAGGGAGAAGCCGGAGGATGTGGAAGCTCTCGGCAACAGCCTGATACGCTTGCGTTCAGGCATCCTGTACTGCGAAACCTGCCATAATATATCCGATACGGTAATATGCAGCATCTGCAGCGATAAGAAAAGAGATACAGGACAGATCTGTGTGGTACAGGACAGCCGTGATGTGATTGCGATCGAGAACACCCAGCAATACCGCGGTCTTTATCATGTACTTGGAGGCGTTATTTCTCCCGTCGAAGGCATCGGCCCATCCGACCTCAACATTGCAGACCTGGCAGTGCGGATAAAAGGAGGCGGGATCAGGGAGGTGATCATGGCCATGCCTGCCACCATTGAAGGAGACACGACCAATTTTTACATTTTCAGGCAGCTAAAAGCCTTTGACTTGAGTGTAACCACCATTGCACGTGGCGTTTCCGTAGGTAATGATCTCGAATTTACCGATGAGATAACCCTCGGAAGGTCGATCCTGTACCGGATCCCTTATGAAGAAACCCGGTCCTGATCACGCTTTGGCAACATCCTGACCGGCAGGGGTCTGTTCTTCCGCATTGTCCCAGTCATCATCGAAGAGTTTCAACTGGTTTTCGCTGATATAATCTTCATCCGCAAGAGTTCCAGAATAGCGGCTGAGGTAATCCCTGATGGCAGCCTTCATCATTTTGGTGGGGGTGGTTTTCCTCGCCTTGCAATAACGGTCGACCAGCTTTTTTTGTTTTTCGGTCAGCTTAAAACTGACTTTCCGGTATTTAAGCTTCCTTGCAGTTTTTTTCTTTTTTTTAACCGGCATCGGCAGGTGGATTAATAGTATTTATCCCTTTTTAACGATCTCCCTGATATCCTCGATAAGCTTTTTAGCCAGATTATCGGCCTTTACTGCCGAATCGCTTTCTGAATAAATCCTGATCACTGGTTCGGTATTGGACTTTCTGAGGTGCACCCAGTCTTTACCAAACTCGATTTTCACGCCATCAATTGTGAGGAGCGGCTGATTCCTGTATCTTCCGGCAATTTCGGACAGGATCATGTCTGTATTCATTTCACTGCCCAGGGTAATCTTGTTTTTCGAAATGGTATACCGCGGATAGGAATCCCTGAGGTCGGAACAGCTTTTCTTTTGAGTGGCAAGGTGAGACAGGAACAAGGCCATACCGGCCAGGGCATCCCTGCCATAATGAAGACCGGGAAGGATCACTCCGCCATTGCCCTCCCCTCCAATCACAGCTGCGCATTCCTTCATTTTTTCGACCACATTCACTTCTCCCACAGCGGAGGCAAAATAGGGTTGCTGATGTTTGTCGCAGATGTCGCGTAATGCCCGTGTGGAAGACAGGTTGGAAACTGCAGGTCCTTGGTGTAATCCCAGCACATAATCTGCCACAGCCACCAGGGTGTATTCCTCTCCGAAAACCTCCCCATTCTCACAGACCACGGCCAGGCGGTCGACATCAGGATCAACGGCAAAACCACAATGGGCCTTTTGTTCCACCACGGCATCACATAAGACTTCCAGATGTTCCGGCAGCGGTTCGGGATCATGGGCAAAACGGCCGTCTGGCGTACCGTTGATCAAGATTGTTTTTTTCACCCCCAATGCTTTCAACAATTCCGGTACTGCAATTCCACCTACCGAATTGACTGCATCCACCACAAGGGTGAATGATGCCTCCGCCACGGCGGGTTGATTCACATATGGATGAGCCAGGATGGCATCAATATGCCTTTGAAGCCCGTCATGGTCAAAGGTGCAGTTTCCCAGCCGCCCGCTTTCCTCATAGGTAAAGTCAGATGCTGCCGCATGAGCCAGGATATCTGCTCCCAGGGCTGCTGAAATAAATGTTCCCTGGTCGTCAAGAAATTTCAAAGCATTCCAGTGAGCAGGGTTGTGACTGGCTGTAATGATAATGCCAGCGCAAGCATGGTGATGGACCACAGCCAGTTCCACAGTGGGCGTGGTGGCAAGCCCGAGGTCAACCACATCAAAACCGGAAGCCTGCAGGGTGGCAGTTACCAGTTTGTTCACCATTTCACCCGAGATCCTGGCATCGCGGCCAAGCACCACCCTTCTCTCTTCACGGGGATAGCGGGATTTTAAAAGACCGGCGTATGCCGAAACAAATCGCAGGATGTCAGGCGGGGTCAGCCCCTTTCCGGGTATCCCCCCAATGGTTCCGCGTATGCCGGATATGGATGTGATCAGTGCCATCATGCACGTTATAACGGGCAAAAATAGGAAATCTGACGGAAAGACAAGTTTTCAATGGCAACCCCCTGTAAGAAAAAATACCTACCTTTGCAGGGTTGAAGATTCATCATGAACGAAGATTTTGACTATGGTGAGGATCAGGAGATCAGGGAACTGATCCAAAGATTCGAAGGAATGCTGGGGTATAGGAATCATTACTTCTTTGATAGTGAGGATTTTGAAGAGATCATTGATTTTTACCTGGAGAGAGACAACAAACGAAAAGCAGGGGATGCCCTGGAGCTGGCTCTGGCCCAATATCCCCTTCATATCGGTTTTATGATCAGGAAGGCCCACTGGCTGGAAATGTCGGACCGCCAGGAAGAAGCCATGTCCATCCTAGACAAGGCAGCCGGGATCGATCCGCACAATACCGACCTCTTGCTCACAAAAGGGGCATTGTTCAGCAGGATGAGGCAACCCGAGAAGGCCATTGAACTTTTCCGCAGAGCACTTCCGGATTCCGAAAACCCGGAAGAAATCTATGCACAAATTGCCTTTGAATATGAAAACATGGGCAATTACCACAAAGCCCTTGAATATCTGAGGCAGAGCCTCGATTGCGAGCCATCACAGGAAAGCGTGCTTTACGAGATATCTTTCTGCTATGAAGTGACGCACCAGATTGATAAAGGCATCCGCTTCTACGAGCAATTCATCGATAAAAACCCATACTCACGCACGGCCTGGTTTTGCCTGGGGGTTCTCTGCAATACCGACGGACAATTTGCCAAGGCCATTGAAGCCTATGATTTCGTGATCGCCATCGATGAATCCTTTTCCTCCGCTTATTTCAACAAAGCCAATTCATTCGCCAACCTCGGGCTGTACGAGAAAGCCATCGAAGCATACCGCGAAACCCTGCAATATGAGGATCCGGATGCCATGACCTTTTTCTATATCGGCGAATGCTACGAAGAACTGGACAATTATCCTTCTGCCATAGATAACTATTTAAAAGCCATTGATATTGACAAGAACTTCAGCGATGCCTACATGGCCATGGGCAATGCTTACGATGCAATGGAACAAAGCAAGGAAGCCCTTTATTACGCATCGAAAGCCGTTGAACTTGAACCTGCCAATCCCACATTCCTGTTCCAGTATGGCGACCTGCTTTACGAATACGAATATAAAAACGAAGGAATAGAAGCCCTGAAAAAAGCCTCTTCCATCGATCTTTACGACGAAGAAATTTGGGAATTGCTTGCATGGATGTATGCCAATGACAAACAGCTGGATCTTGCGGTAGAAACCCTCCGGCAGGCTATTGGGAACCTTCCCGACAACAAACTCCTGCCCTTTCATCTGGCCGCATGCCTCTGGATGAACGGCGAGGTAAAAGAAAGCTATACAGCTCTCCAGGAGGCGCTTTCCAATGACTTCTCAAAACACATGTACCTCTTCGACTTCTTCCCGGAACTGAAAAACAACGCCACGCTGCTGAGTATCATCGAAACCCACCGGCCGTCAGAAACATGACCATCTTTGGTTTGATAGGAACCCCCCTGGATCATTCCTGGTCGGAATCTTATTTCACTCAGAAGTTTAAAGACGAGGCTTTGCATGATCTGGTTTACAGGAACTACCCACTGCACGCTATCGGCGAATTCAACGCACTGCTCAGGCAGGTTCCGGAATTGAAAGGACTCAATGTCACCATGCCATACAAAGAAGCCGTGATGGCATTGCTCGATGTTACAGAAAGCGTTTGCCACGCGGTACGGGCTTGCAATACGGTCGTGATCCGCAGGGAAAGTGGCCATGTGACCCATCTGGCCGGTTATAATACCGACATCACCGGGTTCAGCAACAGCATCAGGCCGTTGCTGAAGAAACACCACCGGAAAGCCCTGGTGCTGGGTACGGGAGGAGCCGCGAGAACAGTAAGCCATGTGCTCGGGGCATCAGGGATAGAAGCTATCATGGCTGGCAGACACCCTAAAGATAACATGATCTCCCTTGATGGCCTTGTTGAATGTCAACTTGGTGATTTCCAGGTTATCGTCAACGCAACTCCCCTGGGTCAAAAGCAACATCCCGGCAATCCCCTGCCGGATGTGCTGCTCAAGCAGATCACGGCAAACCATCTGTGTTACGACCTGGTGTATAATCCCCCATTGACAGATTTTCTGAAGCAGGCCGGGATGAGGGGAGCTGCAACAAAGAACGGATTGGAAATGTTATATTTGCAGGCTGAAGCCTCCTGGAAAATCTGGAAACAATATCTTTGAGCAAACTGATGCAACTATACGCAGGTAAATATGTCTGTAAGTACATGAGAAAATGGCCGTTCACCCTGTTCGGATTCCTGATTTTCTTGTCCTGCAATAAGGATATCCCTCCCGAACTGCAATGTGACACATCCCATCCGGATAAAATCTGCCGTGAGGATGCCTTTCGCAGGGGCGACTTCATCGGGTATTTGGAATACAAATACGACAGCGCGGGGCAACTGGCAAGAAAGCATTACCACTCCATGCAAAACCAATACATGGAGGAGCAATTCGAGTACGACTCCAGAAAACTGGTCACACGCATCACCAAACGCGATCAGCATGGAAACCTGAATGAAGAACAGCAGTTCCTGCGTACTGAATTCGACAGTGTGGCTTCCTCCGTTCTGTTCCGGAACGGGAACATCGTGGAACAGGCCTTGTTTGAATATGATGCGAACCAGCGCCTGAGATCCAAGGTTACTGAAACAGAGGATGCAGTGGAAGTCAGGGAATATCTGTACCAGGACGACGGAAGCCTCTATACGGAATGGATCCGGGACGATGATGGCAATGTCATTGCATACAAGCGTTACAAAAATTACTACAACAATATTCTGAAGGTATGCGAATACGACAGTCTGGATCACCTGACCTCCATGATGGTCTATGTCAGGGATCCGGATGGCCGTATGCTTGAGATCAGGTATTACAATCAGGACAGCAAACTCAGCAGGCAGGAGGTGTATACATACCAGGATGATTTGCTGATCAGGATTTCAACGGTACTTGAAGGTTACGAAACCGAATTCCGGATCTTTCATTATCCCTGAGTATGATGCTGCGGATTGACATTTTGACCTTGTTTCCGGAGATGTTTGAAGGACCATTCGGTAGTTCCATCATCAGCAGGGCAGTTAAAAAAGGGCTGGCAGAGCTGCATACCCACAATATCAGGGATTATGCCTTCAACAAACACCGGACGGTAGACGATTACCCATACGGAGGCGGGGCCGGCATGGTAATGATGGCGGAGCCTGTTGCCACCTGCATCGAAACACTTCAGGCGGCCCGGACCTATGATGAAGTGATCTTTCTCACACCCGACGGAGACCTGCTGAACCAATCGGTATCCAATGAGCTGTCAACCCGGGAGAACCTGCTCCTGTTATGCGGCCATTACAAAGGAGTGGATGAGCGCGTGAGGGAGTTGTTCATCACCAGGGAGATTTCCATCGGTGACTATGTTTTATCGGGTGGCGAAATTGCCGCCATGGTATTGTGTGATGCAATCATCAGGCTGATCCCCGGTGTATTGAATGATGAAACATCGGCCCTGAGTGATTCATTCCAGAATCAGTTGCTTTCACCCCCGGTGTATACCCGTCCGGCTGTCTTCCGCAAGCTGGAAGTCCCCCCCGTCCTCTTGTCGGGTAACGACAAGGAAATAAGGAAATGGAAGGAAGACCAGGCGCTTCAGAGAACCCGACAAAGAAGACCCGGTCTTTTATCGGATTAAAAACTACAGTATGACACAACCATCAAGGATTCACCGTTTTCTGCTCACCGCATTTGTCTTGCTGACGTTCATCCAATGCAAGCATGAGCCTGTTCCGGGGCCTGAACAGCCCCCGCAGCCCGATCCGGACACCATCATTTCAACGGAGTGCGATCCGGATACCGTGTATTTTATCAATGACGTTTTGCCTGTATTTCTTTCATCCTGTGCGAAAAGCGGCTGTCACGATGAAGCCACCCAGGCCGACGGGGTTTACCTTGCTACCTATTCCGCTATCATAAGCACAGGAAAAATCAAGCCGGGTAATCCGGATGACAGCGAGGTTTACGAAGTGATCACTGAAAACGATCCAGACAAGATCATGCCTCCTCCTCCCAATGCACCACTGACTGCTGCACAGATCGATCTCATCAGGAAGTGGATATCCCAGGGCGCCCTGAATAACTATTGTGCAAGCACGGATTGCGACTCCGTGAATGTGACCTTTTCGGGCACGATCTGGCCCATGATCAATGCTTCCTGCAAGGGTTGCCATAACATCGCCGCTCCGGGCGGTGGAGTCCTGCTGCAAAACTATACCGAGGTGAAGAACCAGGCATTTCCACGGATCTGGTCAGCCATTAATCACCTCGAAGGGTATTCCCCCATGCCTAAGAACAGTCCCAAATGGTCGAAATGCAAAATCGCCCAGTTTAAACGGTGGATCGACCTCGGGATGCCGGATAACTGATTATTACTGATCAGCAATTCAATCAATATAAACTAATTAATATACAACATCATGAAGAAATGGATGCTTATTCTGATCACCCTGATCATTCTCGGAGTGATTGCTGCCTTCCTCATTTATAAATACATCTACAACAAACCGCATACAGACTATGTGAAGGCAAAAACCGACGTCAGCGTGCATGCTGCCGACCTTTTCAACGCGTACGTATCCGATCAGGCAAGCGCAGACGCCACTTACACCGGAAAAGTGCTGGAAGTGAAAGGGGCTTTTACCAGGATCGAACAAGCCGACTCCCTGACCATTGTGGTATTTGTGCTTGGCGAAGGTTTGTTTGGAGACGAAGGAGTGAGGGTGACGCTGCTGCCTGCCTACTCGGACAAGGCCAGCCAACTGGAACCCGGCTCCGAAATCACGCTGAAAGGATACTGCACCGGATTCAACGATACGGATGTTGTGCTAGAAAAGGGTTCCCTGCCTGAATAAATGCAGTATGGATTTGAACAAAACCATGATTTAAGCATTTAATAAGGACATGTTCCCTCATGAAGCCGGACATGCATTTGACCATGAAATTCTAAACTATTAACAAATGAAGCATCTCATTTTTTATGCAGCCCTGGTGCTGGCCTTTTCTTATCAGGCAGCAGCACAGAAATACATCACCAAAAACGGAAAAATCAGTTTTTTTTCAAGTACTCCGATTGAAAATATCGAAGCCCACAACAAACAGGTTAACAGTGCCCTTGATGCCACCACGGGAGAGTTTGTATTTAAAGTGCTCATGAAATCCTTTGCATTCGAAAAAGCACTGATGCAGGAGCATTTCAATGAGAATTACGTAGAATCCGACAAATTTCCGAATGCCACTTTCAATGGAAAGATCGTCAACCTCAGCGAGATTAACTTCAGCAAAGCGGGAGTTTACCCTGTCACGATACAGGGTGATCTTACCATCCATGGAGTGACAAAAAAGATCAATGAGAAGGGCACAGTGGAAGTTAAAGACGGAAAAGTGAACGGCAAAGCGAAGTTTTACGTGAAGCCGGCCGACTATAACATCAGCATACCCAAAACCGTGATGAAGAATATCGCGGAAAGCATCGAAGTTACGGTCGATGTGATGCTGGAGAAACTGAACAAATAGCCTGTACGTTTCCCGGCTGCGGAAGGGTCAGGCAAATCACCTAAACTGTTGAACATGAAGAAAGCCATGTGTCTGATTGCCGGTATGTTGTCCATTCTGACCCTGCATACCGGTGCACAGGATCTGCTCGACCTGCTTGACGAGGGACCTGCCAAACCCGAAGTTGTTACAGCCACCTTCAAGACCACCCGCTTGGTCAACGGGCAATCCATCGAGAACCCCGCCAACGGGGTTTTGGTGTTCATCATTTCGCACCGTTTCGGAAGGCTTAACCAGGGCGCTTACGAACTTTTCGGGCTTGATCAGTCGACCATCCGTTTCGGACTTGAATACGGTGTGAACGACCGGCTTGCCTTAGGCCTGGGCAGGTCTTCCTATCAGAAAACCTTTGACGGATTTTTAAAATACCGGATATTAAGACAGTCAAGCGGAAAGGGAAGCATGCCTGTTTCTCTTTCGCTTTTCTCGTCCATGGCCATCAACAGCCTCAAATGGCAGGTCCCGGAGCGAAAGAACTTCCAGACATCACGCTATTCCTATGTACATCAGTTATTACTGGCCAGGAAATTCAGCAACAGGCTGTCGCTCCAACTCACACCAAGCCTGATCCATAAAAACCTTGTCCCCACCGAAGACGATAAAAACAACCTGTTTGCCGCCGGACTCGGCGGCCGGTTTAAGCTGACCAACCGCACCACCTTCAATGCCGAATACTGGTATTTACTGCCCGATCAAACCACCCTGGACGTGAAAAACTGTCTTGCCCTCGGCCTTGATGTTGAGACTGGCGGTCATGTGTTCCAGCTGATGGTCACCAACGCCCAGCCTCAGTTTGAAAGGGCTTTCATCACCGAAACCCAGGGCAATTTTTTCAAAGGGGATCTTTACTTCGGTTTCAATATTACCAGGGTTTTCACGCTGAAGAAGCCGAAGGAATTCAGCGAATAGCATCGCTCACGCAGGCTCATCCGTGAGTATGCCGCCGAGGTCGTATTCCCCTGCGGTGGTAATTCTTACCTTGCAAAGGTCGCCCGGTTTCAATTGAACACCTGCTGCCACATTCACTTCCTGGTCAACCTCCGGTGAATCATAAACCGTTCTTCCTGAATACGATTCCCCGTCTGCCCTGTCGATGATCACCTGCATGACAGATCCAAGCTGTTTCCGGTTATAAGCAGAAGCGATGCTCATCTGAAGTTCCATCAAGGTGTCGCGTCTTTGCTGTTTCACTTTTTCAGGGACAGTGTCCCCTAAAACATAAGCCGGAGTTCCCTCTTCACGGCTGTAGGTAAATACACCCAGGCGGTGAAAACGCTGTGATTCAACAAATTCGTACAGTTCCCTGAATTCTTTCTCTCCTTCACCCGGGAAACCGGTGATCAGGGTAGTTCTGATGGCTGCACCAGGCAATAAACGCCGGATGGTATCCAGAAGCGCTAAGGTTTTTCCTTTCCCTACGCCCCGCTTCATGCCCCGGAGGATTTTCGGACTGATATGCTGTAAGGGAATATCAAGGTAAGGACATATTTGCGGGTAATCACGCATGACGCGAAGGACATCCAGGGGGAAATCCAGCGGATAGGCATAATGGAGCCTTATCCATGCCATATTACCCTGCCTGGCCAGTTTCTCAAGCAAGGCAGGCAATGCCCTTTTCCCGTAAAGGTCTGTTCCGTATCTCGTACTGTCCTGAGCGATAAGGATAAGCTCCCTGACTCCGGCATCCGACAGACGACGGCTTTCTTCAAGCAAGGATTCCATGGGAACTGAATATTGCGGTCCCCGTATGGCCGGGATAGCACAAAAAGCACAACTCCGGTCACAACCTTCAGAAATCTTCAGGTAGGCATAATGCCCCGGTGTACCGAGAAGCCGTTCTCCTTTTAATTCCTTCTTCAGATCAGGCTTCAGACTTCGAATGAGCTCACGCTGCTCATTCACACCGAAAATACCGTCCAGACCGGGAATTTCCCTTTCAAGTTCTTGCCTGTACCGCTGCGACAAGCAACCCATCACGATCACCTTCCCATAATAACCTTCATCCCTGGCTTTCAGCAACTCAAGGATGGTGTCCACCGATTCTTCTTTTGCATCCCCGATAAATCCGCAGGTATTGAGGATGACCACCTCGGCAGGGTCGTTGCTGTTATGGGATACTTTGCGGTACCCGGCCATGGACAGTTTACCTGCCAGCACTTCCGAGTCCACCAGGTTTTTGGCACATCCCAGGGTAGCAATCGTAAGCGTGTTTCTGGAATACTGCTTTTTCAAATCAGAAGAGGCTGTCGACAAATTCTCTGCGATCGAACAACTGAAGATCTTCCATCTTCTCCCCAATTCCAATGTATTTCACAGGCACCCTGAACTGGTCGGAGATACCGATTACCACTCCCCCTTTGGCGGTGCCGTCGAGTTTAGTCAGGGCGAGGGCATTGACATCGGTGGCCGTGGTAAATTGCCTTGCCTGTTCAAAGGCATTTTGTCCGGTGGAAGCATCCAGGATAAGCAAGACCTCATGCGGGGCATCCGGGATCAGCTTTTGCATGACCCGTTTGACCTTTGAGAGTTCATTCATCAGGTTCACCTTGTTGTGCAGGCGGCCGGCCGTATCGATGATGACTACGTCAGTTTGCTGTTTAACAGCTTCTGCCACAGTATCATAGGCAACAGATGCCGGATCGGAACCCATTTTTTGTCTGACCACGGGTACGCCTGTCCGATCCGCCCAGATACCAAGCTGATCGATGGCCGCTGCCCTGAAAGTATCTGCGGCTCCAAGCATCACAGAATAGCCTGCCTTTTTGTAGTGATAGGCGAGTTTTCCGATGGTAGTGGTTTTTCCGACGCCGTTCACGCCCACCACCATGATCACATATGGCTTGATTCCCTGGGGAACAGAGAAATCCTCACCCTGTTTGAGTTCGTTTCCGGCAAGCAGTTCGGTAATCTCCTCCTTCAGGATCGTATTCAGTTCAGCAGTGCCCAGGTACTTATCCTTTAACGCCCTTTTCTGAATCCTGTCGATGATCTTCAGGGTGGTCTCCACTCCCACATCGGAACTTACCAGAATCTCTTCCAGATTATCGAGTACCTCATCATCCACCCGCGACTTACCGATGATGGCTTTACTGATACGGGAAAAGACATTTTGCCTGGTTTTATCAAGGCCCCGGTCGAGATCTTCTTTCTTTTCCTTCGAAAAAATTGAGAACAAACCCATAATGCTGATGATATCCTATTTATAAAAAACCCTGTCCGGCACTTTCAATCCTGACAGGGTTCGAAACCATGATGAAAGCTGCCCCTCACCCTGCCTGGTTCAGGCAACAATGTGGGGAAAGCAATTCAGGCCTTGTTTACTTTTTCGAAAGAAAATCTTTCACCTGGTCGTTAGGGACAATACTTTCCCTGAAGGTATAGGCTCCTGTTTTGGGGGAACGGACCATGCGGATCACCTTGGCATAATCCTTACCGGTGGTGGTTCTCAGGGTTGCAACTACTTTCTTTGCCATATCCGGACTTATTTAATTTCTCTGTGAACAGTTTTCTTCTTCAGGATGGGATTGTATTTCTTTAACTCCAGCCTTTCAGGTGTATTTTTCTTGTTTTTGGTGGTAATATACCGCGATGTACCAGGCATTCCACTGGTTTTATGCTCGGTACATTCCATAATCACCTGTATCCTGACATCCTTGCTTTTCTTTGCCATGTCGCTGCGTTTTTGGAGGTGCAAAATTATTAATTTTCTTCCAATTAAAAGACTTTCACATAAAAATTTATGGAAAATTATCATCTTTACGGGCAAAAGGAGGAACAAATGGACTGGAAAGACAAAACAGCGGTGATCACCGGGGCATCTTCCGGAATTGGCCGTGCACTGGCTTTGAATCTGTCGGGTAAGGGTGCTTCCCTGGTGCTTGCAGCAAGGAATCAGCCAGCGCTGGAAGCACTGGCTTCGGGTCTTCCCGGCGGTAGCAGCCGCGTACGATGTGTGAAAACAGATGTTAGCATTGAAGCAGAATGTGTCAGCTTGATTGAAGAGGCCGCCCGCTTTTCCGGTGACATCGATGTGCTGATCAACAATGCCGGCATCAGCATGCGGGCTCTTTTCGGCGAGGTTGACCTGAAAGTCCTTCATGAACTGATGAATGTGAATTTCTGGGGATCCGTTTATTGTACCAGGCATGCCCTCCCCTTCCTGTTGCAGGCCAAAGGATCGGTAGTCGGTGTTTCCTCCGTCGCGGGCTACAAGGGTTTGCCCGGGCGCAGCGGCTATTCTGCATCCAAGTTTGCCCTGCAGGGATTTCTGGAAACAGTGCGCATAGAATATTCCAAACAGGGACTTCATGTGCTGATCGCCTGTCCGGGCTTCACTGCTTCCAACATCAGGCTGACTGCCAGAGGCAGGGACGGTCGTCCGCAACAGGAGTCCCCCCTCGATGAGCACAAACTGATGAGCGCAGAGATGGTGGCAGAACGTATTGTCAGGGCCATTGAGAAAAGAAAGCGAAGCATGGTGCTTACCACCCAGGGAAAACTGACCGTAAACCTCAACAAATTTTTTCCGGGTCTGGTCGACAGGCTGGTATACCGGCATATGGCCAAAGAACCGGATTCCCCTTTCAAATAAAATTTCCTTGCTTCAGCGCACAGAATGTGCTATCTTGGCCGTGCGATTTTAATGTTAATAATGAACAGATTATAATGTAATCAATTATATATGAAGCAGTTAAATCTTGAAATTCTACCCAAGAAGGGCCTTGGTCAGGTACAATTCGGCGAGGCCATGGAAACCCTGGTGGAATACCTCGGACCTCCCGAGGATATGGAAGAACTGGAAGATGCCGATGAATTCCCGACCATCATCCTGAATTATTTTGATCAGCGGATCACCGTATTCCTGGAAGGGATCGAGAAGCAGGTGATCTCCTGCTTTGAGGTGGATAATGAAAAGGCTTTATTGTTCGGACGTTGGGTTTTCACCCTCAGTGAAAAGGAAATCAAGGAACTGATGAAATCGGAAGGGTATCTCCTTCTTGACGAAGCCATGGAAGAATGGGGAGAAAAACGTGTCACTTTTGAAGACGGCATGATCGATTTCTTTTTCGACAAAGACGGCAGGCTGATATCGGTGAACTGGGGAGTGCTGGTGAATGACAAGGGAGAAGTTGAGGAGATGTAGGAAGGTTTCGTTTGCACGTTTGCACTTGTGCACATGTGCAAACGTGCAAACGTGCAAACGTGAGCGTGAGGATTAGAACGTGTTTATTGTGCTTCACGGGGGTGAAACTGCAAAATTGCAGAACGCAGGTATTCCCTGTCGAGATGGGTATAAATCTCAGTGGTGGTGATGGATTCGTGACCCAGCATTTCCTGGACGGCCCTCAGGTCGGCTCCTCCCTCTACAAGGTGGGTTGCAAAGGAATGGCGAAAGGTATGCGGGCTTACTTTCTTTTTAATTCCTGCATGTAAGGCCAGTTGTTTAATGATGGTGAATACCATGACCCGGCTGAGGCGGCTTCCCCTCCGGTTCAGAAAAACGATGTTCTCATTGCCTTTCGTTACCGGAAGCCGGGAACGGATGTTCGCGATGTAAGCATTGATCAGGTGCACGGCTGTCCTGCCTATCGGAACCAGCCGCTCCTTATTGCCCTTGCCGATCACACTCAGAAAACCTTCATCAAAATGCAGGTCGCTGATCCTGAGGCTGACCAGTTCAGAAACCCGCAAACCACAGCTGTACAAGGTTTCCAGCATGGCCCTGTTTCGCTCTCCTTCCGGCTTGCTCAGGTCGATCTGTGCAATGATGCCGTTAATCTCCTGCACACTCAGCACCTCCGGTAACTTTCTCCCGAGTTTCGGAAGTTCCAGCAATTCCGTCGGATTCTTCGGGCTCAGGTTCTCCAGAAGCAGGTAACGGTAAAATGTCCTTAATCCTGAGATGATCCTGGCCTGGCTTCTTGCCGACATACCGAGTCCGGCCACCCATACGACGAAATCCTGTAAATCCCTCAGTTCCAGATCGACCGGTTGTCCTTTCCAGGCCTTCATCTCGAGATATTGCGTCAGTTTCACCACATCATGCAGGTAGGCATCCACGGAATTATCCGATAACGAACGTTCAAGCTGAAGCCAGGAACGGAAGCCGGTGAGGAGGGAGGACCACAAGGGGTTTAAAGTTTATAGTTTAAAGTTTAATGGGTAGCGGTTGGTACCAGGGTGTTGAGCATTTCATTCGTGAAGGGCGAAGGTAGGCAGTTTTAGCGGATTGATGCAAAACCTGAATTCTGAGTTGAGGTTTTTTACTTGGATTTGGAAAAAAAACGCTATCTTTGCCGCCCCTTTCGGGGATGATTCGCTAGCTCAGTAGGTAGAGCATCGCCCTTTTAAGGCGGGGGTCCTGGGTTCGAATCCCAGGCGGATCACTGGTTACACCCGCAAACTGTTTTATAACGTGCTGTTTCATCAAGGCATCAACAGAAACGGACAAGTTTGCTGACAATATACATACATCATGTTTTATCATTATCCCGTTTCATTATAGCATTTTTTGTCAGTAATTTTGTCAGCAGCCAACAACACCTCCATGCTGATAAAATACCAGGTCTCTTTCTATCTTGACCACGGCGGTCAGCTTTATCTGTCATTCACCTTTCAGGGGCAAAGGCTCAAACTTTACTGCGGATACCGTGTCAACGAAAAGATGTGGGATCCCGTTGCCGGGCAAGTTCGCCCAAACACCATCAGCCCGGAAGGATACCCGGCGGCCATGATCAACAAACGCCTGCGGGACATACAGACCACCACCGAGAACACATACATGGAGCTCATGGCCCGGAAAGAAACGGTCACCCCGGAATCATTACGCACAGAGGTTCGGTTCAGGCTGGGTGAGGGCATACGCAAGTCCAGGACAGACTTTCTCGTCCAGTTTGACCAGTACGTTAATTATGGTGAGGTGGGACTCAGGAGGCGACAACTGCGCTCAATGGTCAGAGGCTATCTTGAAGCCTTCGCCCTGAAGCATGCCTTTAAACTGAACTTCGACACCATCACCCCGGAACGGCTTAAGCTGTTCATGCACTTCATCATGGACGGGCCACCGGAAAGAAGCCGAAACTATGCCATCCTCATCCTGAAATCACTCAGGGGCTTTTTTAACTTTGCCCGCAGGTCGGGGGCCACATCACATTACCCCTTTTATGTCTTCCATATACCCCAGGAAAACTATCATAGGCCGGTATATCTCTCCGAAGCCGAGCTTAACCAGGTGTTTGTCTTCGCACCCCCGAACCACCTCAAGAAGGTCAAGGTGCTGTTTTGCTTCCAGTGTTTTACCGGATGCCGGGTATCCGACCTGATGTCATTAACCCCGGATAACCTGGTGGGTAATGCCATCGAGTACATTCCACGCAAGACCAAGAATACCGTCATCAGGGTGCCGTTGTCAGAACGTGCCTTGTCATTGATTGACAAAAACTGTCAAGACAATCTGCTTCCACAGATTTCGGCAGTAAACTACAACAAGGGGTTGAAGGTGTTGTTCAAGCAGGCCGGGCTGAACAGGATGGTGAGTGTCTTTGACGGACAGGGTAATGAATGCCGCAAGCCGTTGCATGAGGTTGTGACTTCTCACATGGCCCGCCGTACCTTTATAGGAATATTGCACCCTCATGTCAAGAACGAGGTCATTGCGGCCATGTCCGGGCACATGGATGGCAGTAAGGCATTCTCCCGGTATTATGACGTGGATGAGAAAACGAAACAACGGGCCATCCGCAAGTACCTTAAGTGAGCAGGTCATCCAGGTTGATGCCCCGGTCATCAAGAATTGAATGTAACTTATCTCTTACATCAGTGTACTCATTCTTATCTCTATATTTTATCTCTTCCCTTAGCCACTGATCAAATTCAAACAGCAGGGAGAGTGCTTCACCAGCCTTCATTGCCCGCCTGATCTCTGTGGGGTCGATGATGATCAGTATTTTTGCCGGTATTTCCATCATGGTGTTTGTTTTGATAAAAAACCCCCGCCGTTTCAGGGCGGGGGCAGACGAGAACAGAAGTGAAGCGCAACAACACAACAAAGGTATGTCATAATACCATCGCTGTCAAGTAGCACTTTTCAACGGTCAATAGAACTGCACCACCCCCGTGTCCGGCAGACGGTCATATAGTGCCTGAGCAGCAGCAGCACCATATAAGGTTTGAGTAGCATTCTTTTTCCAACACTGGAATTGAAAAACTATACCGCCCCTTGGCACGATCTGCACCCATGAGTTCCCACCTGTATAAAAGCAATTTCCGGCACTCCATCCATCCACTACCATACCTCCTGGTGTCCGGCCAAAGCCGTAAAACCCCTCCGGTAGGCGGACATTCGGAGCGTGCGGATTGAACGCACTGTTGACCTTTGGAAGCTCGTAGCAAAGCCATGCAGTGCTATCCTGGTTGCTAACAAAGATCACCGACACGGTGGCCCTTAGCGATGTGTTTCGCCTCATGATCTTCATGTGAGGGGTGATTTTTGGCTGAGGATTGCTCACAACAGCCTGATCAGGTTCCGGCTGCACCAGTTCCTGTTTTTCGCACGAGGCTAAAAAGAAAGCCATCAGCACGATTACGATAAAATGTTTCATTGTTATTGAATTGCGGGCTACGTGCCCATGATTTTACTGATGTTTGCGATTGGCACTCCGAGGGCGGATGCGATGTTTGCCCCGGCCACGGTGAGAAAAGTATGTGCCCATCCAGAAGGTGGTGTGCCGGAGTAATCGTTGACTACGAAGGGAGCTCCCAGGTAAGCTATGTCCATCGTGGCGGTGAGGATCACGGATTTGGCCGGTACCTGCACGAAAGGACTGCCCTGGTAGGCAACGTCCATCTTTTGCAGGTCACTTGGTGTCGGTAGGGCCATCTTTCATGTTTTTAATTTTCTCCTGCACCTCTTTAAGCCGATCAAGTTTCTGCTTGATTTTATCCCCGGCAGCCGACATCTGGGCGTTGGTCTTGTCTTTTGTAAATTCGATCAGCCACGCTGTGCGGTCGTCAACTTGAATCCAGGCTTTCCTACTATTTACTTTCTTGATAATATCCATTTTCGAGGTCATTAAGCAGTTGCTGTTCTTCGGCCTGCAGGTCTTCGAGTTCCTGTTGGCGTTGTTCTTCCTGTTGTCGTTGCAGGACTATTCCTTCTGCCACCTGTATGGCTTGCTGATCACTGACCGGGTCATGGAATTTCAGCATGATCGTCTCGATGCCGTCCAGACAGACGGTCACCCGGTATCGGTTTGCGGCATCCATTTCTTTTCTGACTACTTCCATCGTTATGCTTGCGTTATAGTCATATCTTCAATTATCACGAACTCATCAGCCGTATTTGCCACCCACCAGGCCCAGACTTCAATCTCCACGACCCCGGCTTCAGTAGGGGTAAATTGTATCTGCAGTTCTTCCCAGTCAGTATCATCTGCTTTAGTGTCTGTTACATCTGATGTAACTCCGGCAATCTGTCCGCCGGGACAGACTAGACTGGCCGAAATATCTGATGCGTGGGATTTCTTGACGTAGGCCTTCACCGTGACCTGAGCGTCTGCACTGCAGGCAACCTTTGCCACCGTAAACTTCAGGGGATACACTGATGACCTTGAACTGTTGGTGACGTACATACGCCATTCTGAGCCTGTGCCACCCTCTCTTGTCGTGGAGGCGGCCTTTATGTAGCCGTAGTCGGTGAAGATGTAATGATTTCCGGCTGTTTGGTCGTGATCATGAGAGAAGAGTTTGCATCCTTCATATCCGGCAATACTCATTTCAGTAACTTCTGAAAACAAACTGTTTATAAAAATATTTGAGTAACTTACTGAAATATTTACAGTTAAAAATCCGTTATAATTACTTATATGATTTTTAATTATATTATTTGACGAATATAAAATGGTTATTGCACCACTTCCATTATTTAAGTTCTCAGGATCAGTTATTTCTATACCTGATGATTGAGAAAAATTGATACCGTATCCAGAATTACCAATGTTATTTACAGATAAAATTTTTATATTTATTGCATTATTAATTTGTACTCCATGAGCATTCATTATACAATAATCAATAGAACATTCTTGTTTTTTAGTGGTGCTAAAAACAATTCCGCCTGAACCGCATGCAATAGCCCCTATTTTACTTGAAGTACTACAACTTCCATTAATTAATATTCCATATGTATATCTAACAGCAATTATATTTTCATAATTTACAAACCCAGTGGAATTATTTGAAATTCCGTATCCCCATGATGTAAGCCCATCGAAAAAGGTCAGTCCATCCTGTGATGATGTGCCTGTATTATATCCACCTTCAAAGTTGATGTAGCTTCCTGCATTTCCGCTATCTTGTACTGCCTGAACAGCCGCATATTGACTTGCACCACTGACCTTAATTGTTTCCCTTTTGTAGGTGGTCACGCTTTCGGTCGTACCGCAATAACCTCTTGTGTATAGAAATTGATCGTTTTGAGACACATATCCGGCCAGATATACAATCTTTCCGTCAATAGCAGCAATAGGATAAAATTCTCCATTTGTTGCTGATGATGATTTGCCAATCAAAGACTGAAGATTTAAACTATCGGCGGATCCAACAGCCTTGCAAGCAATGAAATTCTGAAAATAGAATTGTTTGGACGCCATGCTGACTGTGGTGTAAATGGCAAGACCCTGGATTCCGTTGTACATGGCAGAGCCCTTGTTGATCGTAATAGGAACCCATTGTGACGTGGATGCAATTGCAGGAAGACTAAGTGTTTCCTGTAATGAAGTACATGCCGCATCATCATAAAGCCTGATCTGCAAGTCTCCGGCAGCCAAAGCGGTTGTGTTATTTCTTATCCAAAAAGAAATCTGCTGACACCCTGATAAATCCAATGCAGAAGGGAGTGCGCACTTGGCAATTTGTCGTGCTGTAGTACAGCCCGATGCAGTTGCAACTGATAAAGAAGCAATGCTGTATTTTTTGAAAGTAGTGTTTGCCGTCACTGTCACGTCACTGCCAGCCGTCCAGGGAGCAACAAAATCGCATAAATCAAGTCGCTGCGTGACTGCCGTATTCAGTTTAACACAGGCAGAATTGATCTGCCGGGCAGTACCCCCGGAAGTGTATGCCCCGTTGCCCGTACTGCCATCAAGGGTGAAGTTGTTGTCATCCACATAGGTGATAATCCACACACCATTGGCGGCAGTATTTCCCACTACCCCATAAATAAAAACGATGTCTCCTGTTGAATATCCATGTGTGCTTGCAGTTATTTGAACAGGTGAAGCATTTGTAGCTGCGCTGATACTTTTAGTGCCTGCATTAAGGCCTCCGGTGGTGTTTGGTGTATTTGTCCATTGCGCCGTTCCTACACTCGTAGGGTCAGATGACTTGGCAATCCGGATGGTATCACCCGGTGCAATGCGGGCAGCAGTAGCCCCACCGGTGATCGTTTTCCACGCATTCGCCCAACTGCTTCCATCGTTGGCATCGCTACCGTTTTCGTAGTCAAGATAAAATGTGCTCGGCATTATGAAACCTCCACCATTGCATAGTTTGGATTAAAATACACCACATCGGCCGACAGAGCCACCCCCACACATTGCACCATATCCCCGCTGCCGGATGGCGGTGTCTGAGTCAGTGTGCCGCCATCGGTGCCCGCATACAACATCCCCCCGGCCGTCCAGTCCCAACTATCATCCCGGACTACGCCCTGAAGGATAAAATCACCCGTATCATCAGCCAATACCGTCCCCAGTGACATGGCAATCACCGGCATGGTGGTGTCAGTATCTGCATCCGACTTCCATAGCTTTCCATCCGACTTCAGATACACTACCTCTCCCATGACAAGGTTCTCCCCGGCAGTCATCACAACCACCAAACCACTGTAAGAGTGATTCGCCCCAGGTGAGCCCGTTAGCTTCATCCCCTTGTCCGAGACAACAAAGGGTGTGTCAATGTCCACAAGGAACTTTCTGCTCATTGTTATCCGGTTATTGTAACATAGTACACCTTATCCGTCACGGGAGCCACATTGAACGTGAAAGTTGCCTGGGAAGTGCTGTTTGCAACAACCTGAACTTCGACAAACATATCGGTTGATGCTTCCCGGACAGAAGTTACAATGTTCTTGGTACCCAGGGAGTGGGTTAGGATAAAAGCAACATCGGAATCATTACCTGTGATGGTACCTTCATACTTTTTTGTGATCTTCTTATTGGACACAAAAGTGGTCAACTTCAGCGGGGTTACTATTCTTGCATCATCGGTACCGGTATCGGTCTCGTTTTGAGTGGCAAGTTCAGCGATACCTTTTGCTGATTCGCTGGCATCAACGATATCCGGGATATTCTTCTCAACTACCGTCCAGTGAGCCTCCAGGGTGGGTGCATCCTGTTTGGCAATGATCATGTCTCCCACCGCTACGGCGGTCGAAAAGAACGTGCCGGCCACCGTCACAATATAGACCCAGCCCTGCTTAATGTCACCCGATGGTGAGGTGTCAAGGTCTGGATCGTTGGTATCAGCATCATACCCCCCTTTATATACCAACGCCCCGGCCACCGCTCCGATAGTTGCGCCCAGGTCAAGCCATTGCTCACCTACCGCATCATACCCGTAAAAGGTGTTGTCCGTGGTGTCATAATAAATTTGCCCTGCCACCGGATTGGCCGGAGCAGAAGCAAGATTCTGAATCACAGCATTTAAAAGCTGGTTTTTATTCAGATCAACGTCAACGAGAAATGATCTTTTTCCCATGATAATGTCAGTTTAATTCGGCATATCCCGAGAAGGGAGCCGAAAAGGTTATTGTTAAAGTGTTTGAATTTACATAGTCCACCTGCCCCTCTACCTGCGTCCCCGCCGTATCGGTTACCGTCACCGATGGACGTTTACCCAGGTTATGAGTCACCGTCCACACCGCCGCCGGAAGGGCCTGCGTGTGGCGGTAATATTTGTCTGAGGTCTGTTCAACATTTACTGTTGGACTCTCCGTGGCCGGAGTCACAGTGATCTGTACAACCTCCGTTGTCTCATTTACAACGATGGTAACTGATTCGCTCATTTGTTTGTCACATCTTGCAATACAGTGATGGTTCCATACACATAGGTCTTGATAATCGTTCCACCCGAAAACCAAAACTCCATGTCATAATCATATATTCCGGCCACCCAGGTGATCTTGCCGAGAGATACGTCAAACTTGCCCTCAAGCGGAAGGTTTATGTCAATACCGGATTGCTCTGAGAAGCTATGCTTCAGAGAGCCGTTTCTCAACACACAGTCCATCTTGATCTTCACCTCCGTTAAATCAATCGGCTCATCATTGCCGTCCAGAATCTCAAAGGTGATCACTGGTGCAGTGTCGCCTCGGTAGATGTTAGGAAAATTGAATTCTGATGGTGTCATAATATTTCCCCCTTGTATATTCGTTTATTTCTTACTTTGTAGTGTCCACTGCTGTCAACCTGTATGAAGCAGAAGCCGTGCGCCCATTGGTTGATGCGGGAGTATTCCGGGTGAAGATTGCACAGACAACCGATCGACCATGTGGTAAAGAGGTTCCCCTCCAGTGATGGTTCAGTGTGCTCACTCACCCGGTGGGTGTGTGATACCAGGCAACTCTGTTTCCCTTTGAGAAATACGCTCCGGGCCGGATTCACGGCTACACTCTTAAGCTGCAACTCATGGCCGTGAAGGATGGGTAGTTTCCCGGCATAGACCATGCGTTGGTCTTCCACGACCTCTACGTTATACTTTTGCCAATCATACAGCTTGTCCATACGCCACTCAATCACATCATACAACTCCGGGGCCTTCCTGCGCAAGTACCACTGTACCCGCTCCTCATGGTTGCCCATCTTGTACACAATGGGCACCTTGAAGATGTCATGCAGCTTCGACAAAAACTCCGTTGCCATGTCGAGCTCAGCCCTGACTGTCATCCGGGTAGGGTCTTTACCCCAGACCGAGACCTGGTAGAAGTCTATCATGTCTCCGTTGATGAGTATGCCCTGGGTGTCGTGTTTCTTTGCCCAGTCAATGGTGAGATTTACGGCCTCCCGGTCGTAGTACGGCAGGTGAAGGTCTGAGATGACAAGCCAGTTTGATATGTCCTTCCGGAGATAATACGGCTCCCACAACTCCTCTGTCGGTTCCGGCAGGTCATAAGGATTCACTGATTCCATCACAAGGAGCTTGTTTGATCTCTCAACCCTTCCCAGTGCTTTTTTCCCTCGTTTGCCCGTGTAATACCTTATGGCATCACGCACACTCTCCACCGACATAAATACGTCAGGATAATCAGCATATATCTTTCTCGCAAGAGTCGCTTTCTCAAGAGTTGAAAAACGCTTGATGTACTGCATAACAATGTCACCATTATTGGCTGCACTCATTTTAACCTGAATAATGGGAAGTACAGGTGTGCGCTGAATGACTTTTTCATAATGTCATAGCTCATCCCGTAGGCCTGTTTCGGTGTTGTGACCATTGCGGCCACACTCACCGTCCCCTGTTCGCCGTAGGCCACGGCTCCCAAACCGCCATAAACCCGGTAAGTATATGCCGGTGGAGGTTTTATTGTCACCTGCTGCATCATCACCGCCCGGCGGTTCTGAAACAACAGCATCCGTTCTCTCAATGTGTTTTCCCTTACCGTGTCAATGACCACTACCAAGGCACTGGTGTCATCTTTAAGGGTGTCGTTGTATATGTTTGTCGTGAAATATTCCCCGATGATGGCCAGCGTGTCAATAGGCCGATCCCGCCACCTGGTTGAGCCGGTGTCCCGGAAAACGGGCACCGGAACGGGCCTTAGTACCTCATATGGTACACTATCTCCCGGAATGATGACCGTCACCGTGTCGGCCTGCGGAATGACCGGCTCAACCGGATCACACCTTCTGACCACCCACAGGGCAATGATCGCACCCAGGATGACCCAGGGCAACATCGGGGCTTTGAGTATGTCAGCCAGCGTCTTCATCAGCATTTGACCGTTTACGCACAATCCTCTCCACCGTCTCAACACCCAGCATGGCCGCAGCCACAATGATCAGGGTGTTGATCACCTCTGTGTTGCCTTTGCAGATTGACCATACCAGCGTGGAAAGGATGATCAGCCCGCCATAGATACGCTTGCTGCTTACCTCCGGATCAGAGGAGTGCATCTTCTTGAGGTACTCAATGATTTTTGACATGATCTCTTTCATGGTGTTTGTATTACTGGATAATTTCCCTGTTTGCGTGTTTGCTTGAGCTTGGCTATTGAATAGCCAAAGGTTTTTTGAAAATGTGGCCGGTCAACCAGGGTTTTGAAGTTACCCCCCCAGTCAAAGCCCTTTCTGGCTGCGATAGCTGCGATATCCCGGTACTTCGTGTTCCAGTTAGCCTGACCCCTTAATATCTCCACCACGTCAAAGGCAAGGCCGTAGTTATGGTAAGAATCCCCCGCCCTGGCATTGGTGACCTTCTCGTCCGCTTCATCAATCCTTCCGTCACCGTCATTATCCTTTCCGTCACGGGGCTGATTAAACAGGGCATCCTGCTCTGCAAACGTCCGAAGCCCCTGCGTCACCCTGAGCCGTATCTCAAGCTCATCCTCCACGGTGTTGATAATCCACTCCACATCTTCCCTGATCTTCGGGTGAAGCAGGGCAATGCGTTTGTCTGTAATTGGATCCCAGGTTGCCATCTCTATATGATTTTTGACTTGATCACTGCAATCTCCTCTCCGTGCTTCCCGGTGGTGTGCTTCAAATCCCGGATGTCCCCCTCATGCCTGATCAGATGTTCATTGATGATCTTGTCCCGTTCACACGAAGAAGCAAGGTGCTCAGATAATTCAAGTTTGACCTCAGTGAGGGTGTCTCCAAGTTTGTCGAATCGTTTGCCAAGTCGCTGTAAGATGTAACTGATTACCAACAGCAGGAAGGAAATGATCCCTCCAATGACTTCGGCAGCAAGCGGTAAGGTGGTGATTCCGGTCATGCTTCAAAAATGATTTTAAGTGTTCCTGATTCGTGATATACGTCTCCTATGTTTAAGTCATCCGGGGCGTCCGGTATGTTGTTAAGAGTAAATGTCGTTCTGGTTGCCGTCACGTTTGCCTTCACCCCGTCATTATTCTCATTACTAACCTCAAGTACGGCTGCTTCCTGTAACCTGTCAACCCTCATACTTATGACCGGGGTTGCGTCTGTGTCGAAAATACCCGTCACCGTAATTCCGGTCTCATTATTCTGGTCATCAAATTGCACAAGGCAATACTCTGTTTCATTTATCGGATACCAGAACTGAAGCACGGGAGCCTGTGACACCTCATCATCAAATCCCAGTATAATGGCAGTATCCTCGTCCGAGTTTAGCACATTTACAAATGATCCGCTGATCACCACCTGTGCCCCTGTGCTGCGAGTTTGGACGTTTCGGGCTGGGATGTCATTGGGGTTCATCCTTCCATACCTTCTCAGGTTGCTGTTCATCAGCCCCCCGGTGTTGATCCTTTCCCTCAGATTCCGGATGTCCTGCACCGTCTTAAGTCCTTTCCTGCGGCGGAAAACCTCATCCAGTTCAATGGTGAATTTATCCGGATACATCAGATCACGGGTAAGTGACATGATGCGAATAAGTTTGTTTACAGTCAGGGCTTCATCTTCCACCGTGATCCAGTCGCCAGGATAAAAGTAATTTTCATCTCCGGCACCCTCGAAGATTGAACGAATGAACATAGGGTCAATCTCAAGCTCATAGGCCACCTGTGGAATACTCAGCTTGTTATACTCGGCGGTGGCCGCCGTCAACAAAGCCTGTTCTGCCGCATCTATGTAGGTGGTGCCAAGCTGAATGTCAATCAGTACGTACTCATCCCCAACACTGATCTGAAACTCGGAGCTGTCCGGGTTCGGATACTCCTGCCCCCGTTCATCCTTAAAGGTGTTCAACCGGAAGCACTTTGTGGAATGATTGTACCGGGATATGCCAAACTCATATCCGGCCAGTTTGCCCGTATTGAAATGAACTTTTGGCTCAAGTCCTGCAATCAGGTACACCGTGCCATTGCCATCAACCTCGTTCAGGTCAAAGTCCATCGTGCTGTCGTAAAACTCGGTGTAAACCGTTCCGATGCTGGTGACCTCACCATCCCGGTGAGGGTAGATGTCCTCAAATATCTTTGTGCCCTCGATCAGCCCGTATGTAGATACCCTGCTGCCGTTTTCGATGTATGTGCCTCCGGAAAGTTTCAGCCGGGGGGAATAGTCCCGGTAATCAGAGGGGATATTCCGGGATGATCCAAAGGCATACATCCGGGTGACCATACTCTGCGTATCAACATTTTTTCGTTCCAATGTGTAAGCCCCCTTACCCTTCCCATACTCGAATGTCAACCCCAGTGATGTGCCTATGTTGTCCGGGTCTTGGATGTCAATGAGGTAATCATTCCCGGATAATCTTATGTCAAACTCCTTTCCAAACGTATCACAGACCTTGTGCAGGGCTGTCAGGCAGTTATCCCCGGCAAAGCTGATCTCAGTGAATACGGTTGATGCAACACTACCCTCTGCCCAGCACATGGATGTGCCCATTGTGCGTTCCATATTGGCCAGTATGACCTCAAGGAATCCGGCAGCATCCGATGTGAGTACAAACTCTGTGTTAATAAAGTTCTCCAGGTCTGAGGTACGCATCAACTCAAAGGTGGCATAGTTCAGCACCTGTGTCTTCATCAGGTCATACCGGGGCCCCTCAAACTTCAGGGTGTATTCGTACCGATGTGTTCCCAGTACCTTTGCCACGGGCATGTAGTTCAGAGTGTATCGGTAGCCGTATGCCTCGATGTAGCTTCCGATGGTGAATGTCATGGGTGTGTTGGTCTCCAGTTCAATCTCCACGTAGTCCTCACCCATCAGTTCTTTGCGCTGTTCTGCCTTCTTAACAGAAATCACCACGCTCCCCGTCCGGTAGAGGCTGTAAGGCGTGCCCGTCTTGTCGTATATGGTCAGATTAAGTCCCATAATGTCTCATATGGTTATATTAAGTCCCATAATACCTCACAATATTCAGCCCCGGTCGTGGCTCCAAAGGCATTGATATTCTCGATCCTTCCGGTGATGATGCAGTAGTATGTGTCATCTTCGTCATACACATGGCTGTGGTGTCCATCGCTCTCAATGAAGTCCCTGTCAATGTCCCCGTCTCCCCAGTAAAAATTCAGGGGATCAGTACACTCAAAGTCAAACTGTACCTCCTGGGTGTCCTGTCCTTCGAGTTTGGGAATTTCCACCTTTATGACCTTCTTAACGGGCTCAGGTTCAAGAAAAGAAAGGGTAAACTGTCCCACCATCTGTCCGTTCCGGAAACGCTTTTTTATGCTCACCGTGTCCGTCAAATAGACCAGGTAAAACATGATCACGCTATCCCACTCCACGGTAAGCATTTTCAGCCCCGTTGTGGTCATAAGCTCCTTAAACCCGGCAAACTGGTCAATCATGTCATCCCAGTCATCGGCCTTCATAAAACAGTCCAGTTCGATACGCCGGGACTGATAAACCATGTCAGTCATATCCACAATGTCTCCGTGCTGATCAGGCCATGAAGCCGTGACCCGTTCCTTTAATACGGGTATGTCAATCAGCCCCTTGCTTCCACTGACATAGATGCCGTATTCGGTCTTCAGGTTTGTGTTTGCTATTTTGTAAATTACTTCCATGCAATTATCCCCCGTATGTTCTTGAGTTCTCTGTCAGGTTGATTCTTATGCCTTTGAGCAGGTTTCTGATCTCATATAGATGGAAGGTGTTTGCCTGTATCCTTTGTAGTTCACTCAATGATGAGCGTGTCACTCCGAGGATGTCGGCCTGGTTGAATCTCATTGCGTTGATCTGTCCTGCCAGTACGGATGCGGTTTCTTCCGTGACGCCCTTGATGGCCCCCTGCACTGTGGCCGCCGTGTCACCCGTTAAGTCCATGCCGCTTATCTGTTCCATTGTTTCAAGCCATTCTCCGGCAACGCCACCTATGTTTTCCCATTGTTCCTTCAGACGTTGTATTAACATTTCGGCTCCCCCGGCACCCGGCCTGCTTGGATCTATTGCACCCCCGGAAACCACACCCCCGGAAGTAATTATCTGCATATTTGCAGCGAGTTGCTCCATAAATGTTTCCATCATGGGCATTAATATCTTCGCTCTCAATACCGAGTACATGGCATTTCTCATGATGTCCTCAAAGCTCTGCCCGAAGTCATAAAGAGATGCCTCCCCGTCCTTGAAGGCATTGGCGATACTGTCCGCCAACGCATCAGCCGAAGTGCCAGAAAAAACCTCCTTTATTTTTGCGTCTAAGTCTTCAAGCGAATAGCCCAGGTCTTCGATCTCCTTTTTCAACTTCATCATGTCTTCAAAAATGGGAATTTCCTTGTCTCCCATTTTCCCTGTCATGTATGCCTCAAGTAGTTGATCGTATGTCTGTCCACTTCTACCCATACTTTCTGCCACAAAGTTCAGCAGGAATTCAAACTGCTGTTGGGCCTGCTCCCTGGCCTGCTGTGTCCGGGTAATGATGGTGGTAAGCCCCTGTAAGGTCTCAGCATTGATCTGCCGTACATCCAACAGCCTCTCCCGGTACAGGGCATTGATCTCGATCTGCCCCGAAATCTCATTGAACAATTCCGCCTCCTGCTCCTTGCGTTCCTTCTTTGATGCGTTGATGCTTAAGAGTAATCCCGGCACCCCTCCCGATGCAAAAGCACCAATACCCTTGATGATGTCGCTCTGTCCCTTCAGGGCGTTTACCACCATACCGGAAAGGGTGCGGTTCACCTGCATGGCAAGCGAAGCAATGGAGCTCACATCAATGTCCTTGGCGTTCTTCTGAAGCTCCATAAAACCGTCCGCAATGCCACCCGTGAGCCGGAAGGCCTCGGATAGTTCCTGCGAAAACTCCCCGGCAAAATCGGCGGCAAGACCCATCCACATGGACACCATCTCCATGTTCTTTACCAACATAGAAGCATCCAAGCCCTTCAGCATGGCCTTCAACTCTTCGACACGCCGCCTCTGCTCATCGGTGGCGCCATCACCCAAGGCCTGTAAATCTGCCAGTTCCTGCCGTAATTGGCGGCCACGTTCAACCAACTGATCACGACCGTACTGCAGGTATATGTCGGCATAACTCTTGCGCTCGGCAAGCTGTGCCATAAGTCCGTCCTCCAGGTCAATCAACTCCTGCCTCATCACATCACGCCTGAAGGCAATGGCATCCTGAAGCCTGTTTTTATCCTGTTCGGTGGCGGCCTTGTTCAACTCTGCCTGCATGCGGTTTATGTCCTCCACGTATGCCCTCTCCATTGCAAGCCTGCGCTGGGTGAAACCCTGGTAGGTGTTGAGCAACTGCTGGATACTCTGGGCATACTGCGGAGCCGGGTCAAACTTCATGTTTTGCTGTGCCAGCTCCACGACACCCTGCAAGCCATCACTCAACTGCTTCACTCCATCCTGAGCGGCCACCGTGTCCGGTGTGATGGTAAACTCCATCGGGGCAATCCCACCCACAGCATCAATGGCATTGGCAATGATATCGGCCTGCTGCTGTGCTTCCGGGCCGAGTCCCCGGATGGTCTCATAGATAGATACCAGGTCGGCCTTCCATGTCTCAAACCCCTCAATCCCGGTTTGGGCAATCTTGCGGTCTGCCTGCTCAATAAGATCCAACACCTGCTCTCTCACATCGGCATACTCGGGCCGGTTGATCACCGTCTCGGTATCTGCAAGCAGCTTCGACAACTGTGCTGCCGTGAATGTGCCAAGGTCACCAAGCAGTTGTTGGTACACTTGTTGCCGTTCAGATACCTTCGTATTGAGTTCGCTGATCTGCCGGGCTTCCTGCTGATTCACCTCTGAAAGCATCTGCGTAAGGGCATCCGGCTGAATAGCACCCTTGGCGGCCTCAGAAATCAACCTGCGGCGTTCAGCCTCAGCATCCCGCTGAATCGAAAGGTAGTTGTTTTGAAAGGACTGGCTTTCGTTGATGATAGCCCCATACTGTTCAGACAGGCGGGTGCTCACCTCAGCAATCTGCCGGGTGATCTCCTCGTACTTCATCATCCCCACCGGGGTCAGATCACTGGATAATTCCTCTCTTTGTTTTTCAAGCGATTTTAGCGCCTGTGTGAGGTTCTGTGCCTGAGTGGTGGTCTTATTTATCTCCGTCCTGAAACGCTCCAGTACGGCCTCCGGGGCCTGCTGCTGGTCAATCTCGACCTTCACCCGTACAATCTTTTCCTGAATCTGTGTTTTTCTCGTCTCAATGCTTTCAAGTTGCTTGCTCTGGGTCTCAGTGACCGCCCCGGATGACAGTATTTCGTTCTCCTGCCTTGCCAGGTCTTCCAATTCACGCAGCAGCCTCTCCCGCTGATTGGTCAGGTATTCTTCATAATCCCGGCCGGAAGCAAGCAGCAGGGCAAACTGACGCTCTGCCGTCTTTTGCCCCAAAGCCTCCACCCATTGACTATAAAGCTCGTACTGACTCTTACGGTAGGCAATCACCTCATCAAAGCTCTTGGCGTTCCATTCAATCTCATTGATCTTGCGCTGCACCTGCTCAATGCTATCCTTGACCTGCTGTATCTTGGCATCATAACCGGAGGTATCCCCGGTAATCTTCAATACTGCCGAGCGGCTCTGATCAATCTGTTGCTGTGCCCTGGCAATGTTACCCTGGTATTCAAGTAACCTCTCCTTGTACTGTGCGTCATCAACACTCAGGGTCACAATCAGGTCATTGTTTTGGTCGATCTGCTTTTGATAGCGTTCTACCAGGTCGGCATGTTGCTGCAACTTTTCCTTTACTCCCTTATCTTCAACCTGTAGGGATAGCACGCTGATTTTGCTCTCTGATATACGGGACTGTGCCGAGTTGATGAGGGCAATAAACTGCTGCATCTTCTGTGCGGCGTCCTTGTCATCCACGGTCAGCGTCACAACGGCATCACTCACGCTGTTGATCTGTTCCTGGGCCCGACTGATATTATCCCGGTACTCAGCCATCTTCTGGGTGAAATTCCCGTCATTCACCTCAAGGGTGCTGATGAGCAGTTCATTGTCCTTAATCTGCTGAGAGCTTTTCTGTACTATATCATAATAGTCTGCAAGGGTCTGCCGGGCATCGGTGTCATCAACACTCAACAGCATCTCTGCGAAGGCATCCATACCGGAAGCCTGGGACTGCACAAACGAAGTGTACGACAATACGGCCTCTCTTGCCTGATCATCCTGCACGTCAAACACCAATGATTCAACTCCGGCAATCTGCTGCTGAGCATGCCTGATGTCATCAATGTACTGCCTCACCTTCTCCCGGTAGTCACCCTGCTCAACATCAAGCGAAGCAAGCAGCGTCCCCCCGGTGGCAATCTGCTGCTGTGCTGCATGAATCTGATCAATGTAGTCCTGCAGCTTGGTGTTGGCTTCATTGTCGCTCACGTTCAGCACCAGCTCCTTTACGTCCGAGGCGTTCACAGCTTGCTGTGCCAGGTTTACCATCTGGATGAAGTCCTGCAGCCGTTCCACGGCCTGACTGTCATCAACCTCCACGGACAACATGGCCTCAAGCGTTTGCCCTGCTTGTGCCCTTGCTTCGGTGATCGCATCAAGAAATGTAGAAATCTGATTCTTATAGTCCCCACTTTCAACCTGCAAGGCAACGATAATACCCTGTTCAGAGTCTATCTTTGCCCTGAGTATAGCAATCTGATCCTGAAATTCCCTTATTTTCTTCTCTGAATCCCCGGTTTGCACACTCAGGATCAGGTCAATATTTTTCTGCACCTCGGATTGATATGCCTTTATCAGGGCAATGTGTTGCTGCAGTACCCGCCTGGCATCCTCATCCTTAACATCCAATGTCAACAGGTTTATCCCCGTGCGTTCAATCTCCTGTTGTGCCTGATCAATACGAGTTACATACTCATCAATACCCTTGTCATCAACCCTCACACCCAACACCTGTTCAATGGCTTCACCTGCCCTGTCCTTCAGGTTTTGCAGACGTTCATTGTACCGGGTGAGTGTTTCCGTGGTTTGCTGATCGGCAACGGCCAACACCGTGGTGATCCGCTGCTCAATGGGTTGCTGTGTTTGGTCACGCAGAGCATCGGTGTCCTTCTGGAAGCGTTGCTGTTTCTCGCTCGCCTGATCATCAACAGTTAGCCTCGTCTCAATACCCTGGATTATTGGCTTACCAGATTCTTCTCGCAGTTTATCCGTTTCCCCGGTAAATTCATCAAGGGCCGCCTTAGTGTTTTGGTCATCAATGGTGAGTTTTGTCTCCACATCCTGCCTGATCGGCCCGGATGACTCCCTGCGTAAACGCTCAACCTCCCCCGTAAACTTATCAATGGCCTCTCCGGCATCACCATCATCAACAGATAGTTGTGTTTCAATCCGCTGTTGTACCGGCTCTTCCGACTTCTCACGTAATTGGTCAATACTCCCCTCAAAAATACCTGCATCACGCAAGGCCTGATCGGCAACCACCTCAATATTCGTGGTGATCTGTTGCCTTTCCTGTGTATAGGTGTTTATCAGGTCAAAGTATTCCGACAGGGTTTCCCTGGCCCCGGCATCATTCACCGATAAGGCAAGGTTCACAACCTGCTCATCAGAAATATCAAGTCCCAGGGCTTTCACATCCGAAAGGAATGCCTGCAGTTGTTCACGGCTCTGCTGATCATTAACCACCGTCTCAACGACAAGGCCCCGGAAATTGTCAATATCCTGCTGGGCGGCCGCAATACTCTGCCTGTAAGCCTCAATATCCTGTTGTGTCGTCCCGGCATCTGCCGACAGGGATACCAGGATACCCTCATCCCGTTCAACCGCCTTGCGTGCCGCCTCGATCTGTTGCAGGTATTCATTCACCCGCTCCCTGGTACCTGCATCCTCCACGGCAAGAGTGACCACAGCAGTCCCGTCCGTTGCCACCTTCTTCTGCAGGGTGTCCATCCGGGCCATGTACTCATTGATGATGTCCGAGGTGCCCTGATCTATGACGGTGAGCAACTGAGTGCCCTGCTTCTGGCTGATCAGCGTTAAAAGCTCTTTCTCAAGGGTGTCCTTTACGCTCTTCCAGTATTCAAGCGTGCCAAAGGGCTCCACCTTGTCCTGTTTGCTCTTGCCGGTGATCCCTTCGATCTTTGCCTGTACGGCATCAATCTGCTTTTGAAACTCTTTGTATTCTTCTGCCGTGGTGGGAATCTCGGATTGTTTCTTTTTCAGTTCTCCGAGCTCGTTTGACAGCTTGCCGATACTTGCAATGGTTTCCGGCTTGACGGCACCGACCTGAGTGAGGCTTTTCAACTGTTCTGCAATGCTTTCTTTCTCCGCCTTGGTTTCGGCTGTTGACAGTGCCTGCTTCAGACGGGTGACCTCATCAGTGGCCTGCTGGGTGGTGTTAATGAAAGGATCATAATAATCGTTGATGTTGGCTACCAGCTTAGCCTGGTCTGTGACATACTTTGCATAAGCTGTCACATAGCCTTCCAACGCTCCAAACTTAAGACCCGTCTCCTTCGACAACTGGCTGATGATTGCCCTTGCTTTATCTGTCTTGCGCTCATCAACAATCAGTGCATCCCCTACCTGTGTCTGCTTGATGGTTGTCTTCAACAACTCCTCTGCGTTCTTTTTTACCGCTTCATTGACCTGCTCAACTACACTGACCTGTACTTTTTTCTTCCCGGCTTTCTCAATAGCACTGACAAAATCCGCATAAGAAGAATTGTATGATTTATACAGCTCTGCTGACTTATCCTTCAATTCAGCTTCTTTGCTTTGCAAGGCAATATTCTTGACCATTGCCTTGGTCACCTCGTCATATGCCCGCTTTATCGCATCCAGGTTGCTCTCCTGTGTCAGCAAGGTCACATTGTACTGCCCAAGAATCTTATTTGCCTGCTCAACAGCAGAATTATATGCCTGTGTCCCCTTGTCCGTATTTCGTAACTGCATGAACACGGCATCAATATTGGCCTGTTCCTTTGCCAATTCCTCATTGAAGCCCTTGCCCACCTCCGTGATCTCAATAGTCCGGTCACGGAAAATAAGCAAAGCACTCACCACAGCGGCCAGTGCTGCTGCAACGGCAACATAAGGATTCGCAAGCATGGTCTTGTTCAGGGCCGCCTGCGCCGCCTTCACCTTGTTGATGGCAACAGCATGTAACCCCTCCCACGTCACAACGGCCTTCTTCGTGGCAATGTCATAAATCATTGCCGTGTTGCGCAACTTCTCAACCGCAGTCACGGTGATCACCGCAGCCTTATAGCTTCCGTAGGTGGCAACCAGTCCCATCAGTACCTTGCCAATGGTCTGGTAGTTCTCAACCACCCACGCAGCCCCTTCAATAGCCCGGTTTATTGCCCCTTCACTCCCCTGTCCAAGTTCATTCAGCATCATGGCCCACGAGTCTCGCAGGTTGCTGATCTTACCCGTGATCGTCTTGCTCTGCTCTTCCATCAGATTGAAGAACATGCCCCCCTTAGAGGTCATGTTCTCAAATGCCTTCTCCACTTCCTTAAACCCTACCCTGCCACTCTCAACATAGCTCTTCACCTCCCCGCTCGTAATTCCCAAAACCTTGCCCAACTCCTCATAGATGGGAATACCTCGCCCGGCAAACTGAACGATGTCACGGGTGTATGCCTGCCCCTGCGTTCTCAGGGTGCCATACAGATAAACAATGTCATTCAGTGGAGCACTCACCCCGGCAGCCACGTTGCCAAGCATCCTGACGGTGTCAACCACCTTGGTGCTCTCCGTGCCATAGGCAAGCAACTGCTTGGCCCCGGTTGCAACGTCCTTCAACTCAAATGGGGTCTTAGCTGCAAGCTCGATAGCCTGCGACATCAACTGATCTGCCTTCTCTTTGCTTCGCAGCATGGTGGTAAATGCCACCTCTAACTGCTGAAACTCACCCCGGACACGGGCAATGTCTCCGATGAAACGCTGTGCCGCCTGAAATGTGAAATAGGAACCAATGGCCGCACCAACACGCCTGAAGGTGCTGTCCATATGACTGCCCTCACGCTCTGCCGTGCCTGACAAACCCCGTAAACGATTCTCAAGGTCTGCGATCTCCCTCTTGAAATCACTGGTCTTTAAGAGAACTTCAAAGTCAAGGGCTCCGTCAGTATTGTTCATTTGCTTTTACGTTTGTATTTTGGTGCCAGTCCCTTCATGTATGTCGCAAACTCCTCTTCCGTTGTGAAGGTGTCCTTCTCTTTCTCCTTCCTGCCGTAATCATAGCGGGGCATGTCGGCAAGCATCATCTGAATGTTTACCCAGCTAATGCCCCACAATGCATATTGAACAGCCCAGTGAAAGTGTGAACAAATGGAGCCTATCACTCCCCACGGGCTATTTAACCCCCGTGATCTTCCGGGCTCAGAGGCTTCGGGGCCGTGATCCGCACCCCTCGAATCCACCTGATAGTACTTAAGAAATCCGACATCCCCATCCGGGTGAGCATCACCTGTGCCAGTCCTTCCATATCAGAAGGGGTCATCCTCCACAACAGATACCTGGACAATAACCCCTTGAACAGTACAATCCTCATCCTGTGACGCAACATGGCAATGGCAATGATACGGGCCAACTTCCGACTGTCCTGGCTGATCAATTCCCAGGTGTTGCCTATGGGGTTCTCCTTCAGTTTATCCTCATCCAGTCCCATGCTGACCACCTCACGGCTCATCAACAGCAACGTCCCGGCAAAGGGCTGATGAATGTGAAATGTGGTGTGTTTGGCAATATGCCTGAATATCCCCGTGTTCTTCACCTTCACCCTTATGGGCTTGTCCGTAAGCGTGTCAATAGTTCTTTGTTCTGTGTTCATTGATGTTCAATAAAGGCAGGGGCCCCGGAAGGCCCCCGCCCGATTGCTCAGTGATTACGCCTGCTCAGTGAAAGCGAAAGCATCTTCTCCCACTTTTTCCGGCTGAAGGACGATCCCCTTGATGTCAACACCAAAGATGTTCTTTTTGGACATCTCGGCATTGATCTTGGCAATCATCTTAACACGGGTGGCGGTGAAGATCATACCTTCACGAGGTGTGATTTCGATGCTTTTCTCAACGATGGAAAAGGTCGAAGGAGGAGTGTACACCTTGGGTGATCCGGTGGACGTGCCGCCAAAGACGGCAGCCAAAGTGTCAGCATCGGGATCCATGATCGTGAACTCCACGTTCAGATTCCCTGCTTCATCGATGGATACTTCCGGGGTGTCATTCTCCTCACTGCGGAACTCAGTTGTGGTGGGGTCGTCATGGTAAATCTTGCACGATCCCTCAAGGGTCTTTCCCAGTGCCGCAAAGGAGGTTCCGATACCACCATCCCCCAGGATGGCAGCAACTTTGATGGAGGTAACTCCGTATGTGAATAAACTCATTTTTGTTTCTGGTTTTTAGTTGAAAACTCTGATGTTTAACCTGATGTTGATGAAATGCTGCTTCTCTTCGTCAAATAATGACTGGTTCTGCACCGTAATCTCATAGGTTGATGCGGTGACATATTCCAGTGCTGACAACGCTCGTGCGCACAGCACCTTCAACCGCTTGTGGTTCGGCTGCATTTGTGACTTTCCTGCCAATGTCACTTTTATGTCAGGTACATAAATGTTTACATTGCCCGTACAGTATTGAATAGTATCCCCCGTCACCGGCAGACACCCAATCACGATGTCTTCCAGTACGGAATTGTCAGGCCGCCGGTCTTTGTAGATACCCCCCGTCAGGGTGGTGCCAATGCCGTCATTCTGAAGCTCCAGATACAGCAAATCCTGTATGTCCAATGTGCTTATCATTTCATCTTCCCGACTTTGGTTTTCAGTTCACGAATGATCTGCGGGGCTTTCTCCCTGGCAAACTGTTCAGCCGTGGCAAGGACGTTGCGATTTCTGGCCTCAACGTAGGCCGCATAGTCCATTCCTGCCACGACAATAAGAACATAGCCTGCCGGGTAAGCCATTGCAATCTGATGGGCAAGGTTCTGTCCTACCGCAGTACCCTCCTCTCCGCCCCCTGCGGTGCGCTTGAAGTTTTGCCGTAGGACAGAGCCGTCTTTCAAAAGAAGGTATCCAACAGAATTACGAAGGTTTCCGGTACGGTCAATGTAACTGCCGAACTCACGGGCATTATTCACACACTCCTCCCCGAGGCGGGAAAGCCTGAAGACAATAGCCCTGTCTATCCTTTCAAGACGCCTAAGCATAGCCTTCTCAATGTCGGTGTGTGAAAATCCCGGTTTTATAGCCATAGCCTACAATGTTTTGTATCCTTGGAAAACCTCATAATGGTCCCCTTCACCCTGGTCACCCCATTGATGTCCGTCACCTCCACCTCAAGGCCCGTATCAAGGGCCGGGGTGGATGGAGGCAGATATATCATGCTGGTGTGACGGTAGAACTCTCCCCCGCTCAATGTTATCGATGCGCCCCCTCCATTCGGCTCCTCACGACAGAAGTACGTGGTGGTGGTGGCATTAGCCGCCACATAATCACCATCGGACTCCCTGGTGGTGGTGCCCGGGATGTAAACAGTGAGCGTATGGGGATACTTTACCATCTCGTTGAACGATCCCTTATGCGTGGTACTGAACTCATGGATGCAGCAAGGCCGTTGTCATCAACAATGGCATCAATGCGTTTCTGCAGCCCCACACGGTCATATGCCTGGGAGTAACCTCCCTGGCTCTCGGAAGACAGTGACAAGAGTGACCGCAACAGAGTCACGGTCACAATGGCCACTGCAACCTTATCATTAACCGTGTATGGATCACCTGCTGACAACTCGTTGTCAACAAGTACTTTGCTTATCGCATTACTGTCCACCGTGTACGGGGACAACTCGCCTTCAACTGCCTGCAGGATAGTCATGCCTCAACCCCTTTTAGTGATTCCAGGTGCTTGCGTGGTTGGTGTCGATCAGATAGCTGCGATTGGCTGAACCCCACACCGGGAGAGCGTTGGCAACTCCGGCAGTGTATTCAACATACGGCTCCTCATTACACCACTTCTTCAGCATAACCGGGCCCCTGCGGACACGGTAAGCACTCGATCCGCTGTTGGCGGCAAGCTCCTCGGCAAGGTTGGCCCATACGGTATTCCCGACAACAAGGTCAGGGACAAGGGTCACCACATTGTCGGTGAAAGGATTGCCGGTGGTCTGGCTGCCATTGATTTCGATATTTACATACCTTTCAATGATCTTGACCTCAGGCAGGCCCTTGGCGGAAAATGCAGCATTAACCTGTGCAAGTGTCGGAACCAGGTAAGCACTGGTGGCGGCGGCAAGGTACGGAGCCGTCAGCTTTTGTACCTCGTCAATCTGAACCATGATATCAAAGGTGTCCTGATTCATCAGGGCATACTTGATGATGGTACCGGCCTGCCTTGCAGTCTTCATCTTGGCCTTCAGGTCGGTGATAGGCTTGGCGGTTGCTGCATTGGCAACAGACCACACAACGCTCACCCCGCTCTTGTTGGCGGTGGGCACAAGGAAGTCAATATCAGCAGCAGTCACCACACCCTCATTGTCGGTTGAGGAGAGGGATACCTTCCCCAGTGATAGTGCCTTCAGTGCGATCCAGTCCAGACGTTGGTTGATGCCATCGAAGCACATCTTCAGGTCATCATACACAACATCGAGCAACTGCCTCTGAGCGGCTGTGTCACCCGACCGGGCATACTGATAAAGATTCTGGTATTCATTTAACTGGCTCTCCTTCATGGGCATCTTCATGCCGATCTTGGGGATTTCCCCATCGACACGGAACACGCCCGGACGGGCCTTGGTGGGCAGCGTGGCATCGTGTGACACAACGTCTGCAGCGACAGCAATGCCGTAGTTGTTCTTCAGGTACTTGATGGACAAGGACGTGGAGAACTGAAGCGGCATCAGGGTTGGATAATAGTAATCATTGAAGTTGAAGGTGTCAATGTACGCCTTCATATCCTTCTCGCTCAACCCCCATAACTTTGATTTTGCCATTTTTCTTAGTATTTAAGGATTAAACGAAACGAATCAGAGATAACTGAGTTTTGATGTCAGCGTGGATAGGTACGCAGAGGCTTTCGACTACGCTGCCACGTACAACGCAATCAACAAAGTGGTTTGCTCCTGCTGTGATGTCAAAGCTGGTACCGACAAGGCCCGCCGGGGTGTACTTGAAGTCACTGTCCGTGCCGCCGGTTTCAGCGGTGGCTTCGATGAAGATCGAGGCGGTGGTGACGTTTTCTCCCAGGGTGGTACCCACGGAAACAAGGTCATAACTTGCATTAGAGGTGTCAATCGCTGTGATAGCATAGGCCTTCTTGCCTGTGCCAAGCATGATGAACTGTCCAACGGCGAAGTTATGTCCCTTCACGAATTTGTAATCTGTGGCAGAATTGTTGGCGGTGTTTTGAGCCTGTGCCGTCTTTACCACATGGTAAAGGCCCGTATTGGAATCGAGTCCAATGGGCGTTCCGGCAGTCACCTCATCCTCCACCAGGTCGGTCACAGCAACACATACTCCACCGGGAATGTTCTCCAGGTTCGCAAGGAACGGGGACTTGTAGGCGGAGTCTTCTGTCTTGGTGAATTGAATTGCCATTTTGGTGTTTGAAATTTGTTTTACAACTTTTTCCCTCCCAGATTGTCCTGGGAGCCATCCTTCTCAGACTTAATCTTCTCCTGCATCAGGAAAGAAACGCCTTTGGGAGGACTGCCCGGTATCATGGGTGCTTCATGGCCTTCAAGCCCCTGCTCGGAAATCTCCTGCAGGTACTCTTTGTATCCGGCCTCGATTGTTGTTGCAAGTTCATCAACCTCTGTGTCGTCTTTCAGCGTGCGGCCCTTCAGGGCAATGGAGTAAAACTTCTCAGGTACTTTCAGGTCTTTGAGTTTGGCAGTGAGTTTCTGTGATAGTGTGCCCTGGGTCTTCTCCTGTTCGAGTGCCGCAAGTTTGGTGTTCAAAGTGCTGATTGTGTCTGTCAGTCCCTTTGCCCACTCCGGCATGTCTTCTGGCTTCTTGTCTTTGTCCTTGTCCTTGTCTTCCGGTTTCTTGTTTTTCTCTGCCTCGGCCTTCAGTTCAGCTTCCCTTTTCTTCACTGCCTCGGTGACCCGGCGGTCAGTTTCCTTCTGGGAATATTCGGCAATTCCGGTAATGAATCCATCCTGGGCGGTGATTGCTGCCTCGATGTCTTCCTCCTTCTCGACAGTCTTGGCCATTTGTGTGGCCACCCTGTCAAGCAGATCGGTGTGTACGTTCTTGTATTTAGCCCGTAACGCCTGCAAAATTTTATCCTTCATGTTGTGAATTTTGGTTCAGACAAAGATAATTGCTGAAACGCCTGATAGTGTCTAATAGACACACGACTTTTGCATTCTGTTGAAAAGTGGGGGAAATGGGCTTAAAGATACCCAGGGTTGTCCCTCATGAAATAGGGCCGGGACTTCCAACCCTCAATACGCTCCTCATTGTCCTTCAACCACCCCTTGAAACCCGCCGGAACGTCCTTCACAGCATTGACACTATCAACACTCACCGGATCGCCGTTAAGAATCTGATCCTCCATGCGGTCAAACTCGCTGTCGGTCGCCATGATGCTTACCACATGACACATACACTGGGGATGCCACCCACGAAACTTAAAATCCTTCGGATACCTGCCCTTGAGATCATCACAGATGTCACTGATCCGCTTGGGGTTGTTGCTCAACCTTACCTCAAACCCCACCACAAAATCCAACTGCTGCCACCGCTCATGGTCTGCCGTCCTGTATGCCATGTTCACCTCAGTACGGGTCAATCGCATGGCATTCTTGTAGCTTGACCGATACACACCCCGTCCGGGATGGTAGGCCTTGGCCGCCTTACTCAACACCAGGTTGCCGTGCTTATCCCTCACCCTGCGAAACAACCTGTCCGGTTCATTCAGCAACCGCCTCACATCACGGCTCAGGGCTGCTGCACTTTTACCTTCTCCCAGTCCTATATCCAAGGCAAGCTCCATCTCACTCTTAAATTGCTGGGTGTGTCTCCATACCCGGTCAGATAGTGCCAGTCCTGCCTCCTTGCGGCCCCGGAAAGCCTCCAAACCTTCAATATTGCGGCTGTAATACCGGGACACCTGCTCAGCACTCAGAGAGCTGCCCTTTAACACGCTGTCAACAAACACATCGGTTTTTGCATTGGCCGCCATCCACTCCTTTTCAGTTGCGGCCCGTATCAAGGCGGTCTGCCTGGTGATCAACCCCTGAATCACCTTATTGGCCCTCTGCCGGGTCTGTGGGTAGTCATCGAAAGAAAACGGTTTGGTGGAATCGAAACCCTTTACCAGGGAAGACAACTTGACAAACTCCCTGAGTGCTTCGTCATACAGCGACTTCATCCGGTTGGCATAGGCGTTCAGTCGCCGGAAGTGTGCTGCATCAGGGTTAATCATTGGTTGTTAATGATAAGCAGCCCGGATTTCACCAATAAATCCTTCATGTCATTATACGACATCACCACCACGAAATCCAAACCAGACCGACACCTGACCGTTGTTCTGTTGCGCTCCGTGTCATTGATGAAGTATATTTCAGATAAGTCTATCAGCGCCTTTCCGTACTCAGGCGGAGACTCAGGCAGGCCGGGATCATCGCTTATGGCCGTTGCCCATTCAACCGTAAATTCATACCAGCACCTCATATTGTTGGCTCTTGTATGTCAAAGGTGTTCTTTTTGTCCTGTTCCTCGGTGACCATCTTGTACTCCGTATCCACATCATCCACCAACCCGCTCAGCTCTATTGCCGTCCTGGTGGACAGGATCGGACTGCCTGCCGTGGCCGTGGTGAGCATCTGTACCATGCCGGCCATATCGTCAATCATGTAGGGTGTCACCTCCGGGGTGACATCCAACTCTTCTGCCGCATTCTTCAGAGACGGCTTGACCGTGGCAATGTAAGCCCTCAACAGATTTAACCGCCTCTGCAGGTAGTCACCAAACACCTCCATCTTGTTCTGCACCTTCAGGTGGGCATCAATGAACATCAGCTTTAGTGCAACACCAGAAACAGCACCAAGCCCCTTGATACTCTCAAATGAAATATCCGGGGTCTGAGTCAGGGCATACGTCATCCTGAGCAGCGTGTCAATCTCCAACTTCACGCTCTCAGGGGCTTTGTCCCATGACATATAGGTGGCATCGGCCCCCTCATCCATTTCCAGTATCTTCCCCTGCTCACCCTTGGAAGCAAAGCCCTGCACCTTGCCCTTCACCAGGATGGTGGGACTACCATGGTAGTCATTGGTGTCTCCAAAGTTGCTTATCATCTTCTCAAGGCGTGCAATCATGCTCTGCACATCCTCCCACTCAGTACGCTCCTGCCGGGCATAGATGATCGGTATCTTTCCCACCGGGTTAATCTTTGGGAAGCCCTCAGATACCGTCCAGACCACCGTGTCAGGGCTTTGATACCACCGGTACAATTTGGGGCCCGTGTAGGTCTCAAAGTACTTGGTGGTTTTCCCCATCTCTGTCCTTTCAAACTCCCGGCTGAAGGCAATGAGATCCCCGTACTCATCAAACAGGGGAAACAACTGGTCTCCGTTGTCAGGTGAAAACAACGCCACCCTGAGTTTAAACTCGGCATCAATGCCATACAGCTTCTCACCCTTGGCCGGGACTGCATACCAGCACTCTGCCGCCTCCGTCATGGAGAACACGCTGCGGGCAAGCCTGCGGTTGAAGTACTGCGACTTGTTGGCATTCAATACCTGCTTGATAGCAAGCAACACCTTCTCCTGATCACCTTGAGCCTCGGCCAGCAGTTTAACCGGGTTTCCAAAAAGAAACGCCACAGCTCTGTCCACAATGACCTTTTGCAGTGCCAGGGACACCCTGTTCACCGGCTCGATCTTTATCCCGGTGTGATCAATGCCATCCTCCTCATAGGTGTAGCTCACCTGTTTGTCGAGGCGTATTGTTGTATCCATGACATCATGACTGTCCGGGTCATACTGAGCCTTGTGCGTGCTCGTTTCGGGCAGCTCTGTCGGCCTTAGCTTAAGTGCCTCAATCTGCTTGTCAATCTCCTCCAGTTTGAAAATTTCTTCCAGTGTCATTGTGGTATTGTTTAAAAAAAGAACTTACTTAAATCCTGTCTGTTTTTCACTCCCATATGATAATTGACCCCATAGCACAACAGGTCAACAAACTCATCATGCACCTTGGCCGGGAAGCCGCACACCTCCGTGATGAACTCATCATTCCAGTTACCCTGCACCAGAGATACCCGGCCCCCTTCAATGATGCTGCTGATGGCATTCAATCTGGTCTCCTTGCTTTCGGTGGGTGTTACCGTCCGGGTGATGTTCATTCCGGTTGATTCCTGCAACTGGTCAATGACACTCTGCCCGTTGGCCTTCGGCTCAATGCGTATGCTTGACTTGCTGTTATATCCGTTCTCCTTCACCCACTTGGGAATGAACCTGCACAGGTCAGGGAACTTCATGTACACCTTTATGGCGTTTGTGATGTATATGGTATTGCCCATCTTACAGGTGGCAATCAATCCGGTGGGGTCATTGCGGGTCTGATCGGTGTATGCTGTGTCTATGAAGAAGTGATACGGATGTAACTCCCGTGACCTCTCAAACTCCATAGGGCTGATAAATTTAAACCAGTCACTCTTGATGATATTTCCTCCCTCGACCGTGGGCCTCTGCTGATATAAAGCCGAGAAGGTACGCTCTGATCTGGCCTTCTGATCAAGCAGCCTCTCCAGTGAGTGCTTTTCTGGCCACAGGGCCTCACCAATCTGCCGGGGATCATCCGGGTTGCTGTCGTCCTCCTTGATGGCAGGCAATATCACCACATCCCACTTCTCAGGCTCCAGCTTGAGGATACGTCCTGCGAGGTCATCATCATGCCAACGGGTCATGATGAGTATTTGTCGGCTTTCATTGTGAAGACGGGTGAGAAATACATTCAAATACCAATCCCACACCCTGTTCCGGTAGGTTTCAGAATAGGCCTCAATGGCATCCTTCACCGGGTCGTCAATGATCCCGATGTCTGCCGGGGTGCCCGTGAGTGATCCTCCCACACCAACAGCCTTATAAAACCCCTTATAGTCAGGTATTTCAAACATTGCGGCGTTGCGGGTGTACCCTGAACCTCTTTTTGCCGCAAGATGTACCGGAAAAACACTTGAAAACTCACAGCTCTCCATTGTCCTTTGAATGCTCCTGCCAAACCCAACAGCCAGGTCGGCTGAATATGAACACCCCACAATCTTTAAATCAGGATTCTTGCCCAGGGCCCAAGCAGGAAACATTCTGCTCAATATCTCCGTCTTGCCGTGTTGTGGCGGCACGAAGACCATAAGCCGATTAACCCCACCGGAGTAAACTTCCTCACATTTTTCAGAAATAAGCCTGTGAAACCATTGCACAGAATACGCCTGGTTGATGTATTGAATGAAGACACTGAGTCTTTCCTTTGCCTTTTTTTCGACAAGGGCTGTCTGAAGAGTGAGCTTTTCATATAACAATGCCCTGCTATTGACTCCCCTTGAGTATTTTATCAATACGTTCCATCTTGGCCCTTATCTCTTCTTCTGTCATTGTGACCTTCTCCCCCTTAGTCGTAACGTCAATGTTTTCACCATACCCCTTGCGGCGTCCTTTGGTTCTTAAGTAAAATTCAAGTGCCGCCCTGTCAGGTGAAACCTCCCAACCATCCTGATACAACACCGTCTCTCCGTTCACCTCTTTCTCTTTTATTCTTGGAATGCCCTTGCGCAGCACACGGTGTGTTGTTTCACACTCTTCAATAAGCTGATCAATGGCCTTCTCCTCGGCCTCCTCCATCTCTTTAACAAACTCCGGATCACTGGCAACCCATTGATAGTAAGTATCCCGCTTGATGTCCAACACCTTACATGCTCTCGATATGTTAAAATCATTCTTCAGATATGCCTTGATAAACTGCCTTCTGAACCGCCTTGAATATGTGTTGCTCATCTGATTGGTGTCTTTATGTCCCGTTCTGACAGTTGTAAAAATTCATACAGGACTGTTATTCAATTCTTTCAATTATCTGTCCGAAGTGTTCCCCTTTGATGTATTTCTGGTTTATATCGTAGCCAAACCGCTGCATAAATGCCGCTTTTTTGTCGAAACTATCAAAAGATATGAGGACAAGCGGGTCTCCTTCCTGGATTTTGTTTTCGATCTGGTTTTTGATGTTTTTTTTAAGGTCTTTGATCTGTTGTCTTTTTTCCTCGGTTGGTTTTTGAATATCCAAAATGTCATCGTGAATCTGCTGCTGCTGCTGTGTTGATACTACCTCTGCGACTCCGAGGATATTGAGGTCGTGAATATCAAGACCTGCATTTTCATATTCAATATCCGGTATCAGATGTCTGAGTGAATCGAGGTCAAACTCCCCCATGACACTTTGATTGTTCATGAAGATATTTTGTTCCTTTTCTGTTTTCTCATCCATATCCACCATGTCAACCCTTATATTGTATTCCTGGGTTCCTTCAATCTGGTCAAGAGCTTTGAGTCGTTGGTGTCCCGATACGATGTGCATGGTTTGCTTATTGATAACTATGCCTCCAAGTAACCCCACCCTCCTTATGTTTTTTCTGAGCTCCTTTAAAGCCTCTTCTGATATTTTTCTCGGATTATAAGGTGCATTGATAATGTCAGTCCTTTTGATTACAATAGATGATGATGTCTGAAATTTTGTAATCTGATCAGACAGCTTTTGAGGTGCTATGAGTTTGCTTTTGGATTTAGCACCCTGCAATGGTTGTTGTTTTTTTGAAGTCATACTCATAAAGTATTTGCTCTGCTTCCGGAAACGCTGTGAGTATTTTTGCGAGGTCTTGGGAAAAATGTTTTCTTAGGTACAGTAATACGTCAATATCAAAGCCAAGCCCCTGGGATCTCTTATGTGTTGAATATTGAATTGGCTGAGGCAGCTTTTTGAGTTTTATATAGCTTAACACGTCCCCGTTTTTCCATTCTGCAAGCGGGTATGCCTTCCCCGTCACACTGATTCCATTCTCATACCGGTTTAGCATAAGCCTTCTGTTCAGTGAGTCGCTTTTTTTCATGCCGTAAAATGAGAAGTTGATCCCCGTTTTCATTCTCACATTCTCATCCACATCTTTAACGGTCATTGTTTTTACCTTGGGATTTGGTTTACAATATATCCCTTCCCTGAGAATCCAGGTGAGGTTCCAATGGGGCACTTGTAAGAAGGTCACATTTGGGTATAATGACTTGGCGTGATTGATGTAGCGGTCAATGTGATCAAGGGCGGGCACAAAGTACATGTAAACACAAACGACCTCTTTGAAATGCGGTGCCACCATGTCAAGCATTGCGATGCTATCTTTGCCGGTCGAATAAAACAAGATGACCCGGTCAGATTGTTGTCTGACCAGGTCAATCGTTTGTCGGGTAGATGTGCTCAGATCAACCACCAGCCCCTCCGGCTGACCTTCTCCGTGCACGATTCCTCATACCCCTTCTGATGTTAGAGGTTCTTGCGGCCCTTGTACGACCGGCATTCACCCCCGTGAGTCTGTTAATAGCAGCTTGGACTCGGCGTGTGTTTTAGTTTAACAATTATGTTTATTTAGCAACCGGCCAAGTTGGTAAACCACCTCAGCTTCGATATACTCGATTCCGTCTTCCTCATAGGTGATGAGTTCGCCGCTTTCGTCTTCAAAAAAAACAACCTCAGCACTCTTAACCTCAACGGTCATGTGAGGGCGGTCTGTTTCGTAGCCCATGAAGAATTTTATGGTGTCATAATTTTTGGGGCCGATGAGCTTGCCATCAGCCTCGAAATCACAATACCTATTTGCGTTGCGTGGTCGAATTTCACGATGTTCGTCTTTCTTTTCGCCCTGCAGTATTGCATCAAACCATTTCTGCTTAAGTACAAGTGTCAACTCGCTCATATGGTTGGTTTTGTTGGCTTTATAAGTTGCGGGGGCAGGAATTGAACCTGCGACCTCCGGCAAGTCGAACCGGCAAGCTGCCACTGCTCTACCCCGCAGTTGTATCAACAAAGATACAACCGAATGTGTCTAATGTACGCATATTTGTGTTACAATGTTGAAAAGTCATTGAGCCTGTGAGGTGCGCGCCCATCGCTCTTTCATTGTGGTTACCAGGTCATCATTGGCATTCTTGTCAATTATGAAGAAGTACACACCGATTGCCTCACCCAGGCGAATGATCGTATCAAGCGTAGGAGCGTACCGGCCCGAAAACACCCGGCTAATGTTGGCCGGGTGTAGCCCTGTGATGGCTGCGAGCTTATAGGTGCTCAAGCCTTTGCTCTTAGCCGTGTCGGCCAGGTATCTGCAGAGCAGTTTGCGGGCTTCAATGATCTTTTCATCTGCCATTTATGTGATCTATGATAGTGGTGTAAATAGGCAATGTCTCTGAAGTGGGTGACTTGACCCACTCTCTGTCGTAAACTACATCACAGCTCTCTTCAAATGGCACACCATACCTTCTGTTGGCAGGTGCCCAGATATAGAGCTTTGAAATGGGCCCGTTGTCAATGCCATATTTCGACCCGGTGTCAAACACAACAGCCTGATAGTGATAGCCATTCACACTACCTTGCACCCAGTTGTTAAGTGTACTTCTCATCAGTGCCCCCTTTCCATTGAGGACACATTTTCATAGCAGGCCTCGCAAAATGTTAATTGAATGCGGTTACCTTCATTATCAACGCATACCCGGCCGGCGGTTGTGCCACAGCCGCATGTTACCGTACCGAGGGCGGGGACCTGGTGGCCGCCGAAGGTCTTGTAACCATCATAATAATTGTACAGGTCTAACCTGTACTTGCGAGCATAGCCTCTGAGGGCGCGCTCTGTACGAAATACTATTTCTGTTGTCATGATTATTTGCGCCGTATTGTTTACCTGTTGCCGCCAGGGTTAATTGTGATTTATGCAGCTAAGATAATATCATTTTTGACTGCTGTCAAGTTTTTTAGTATTTATTTTTCGATATTGGGTCAATTTATACTTAGTCTAAATAAAAGAACCGCCGCCCATTATTACGGGCAGCGGCTTTGCAGGGTTCATAAACGATTATCGAAAGATATCGCCAAAGGTATCACCGAATATTGACATCGGGTTGTTATCCTCCCGACAACTGTGTACCACCAGGCGGGCGAATCCTGGCAAGGTCTTGCTTAGATACTCCTCAAAGCGTATCTGAGCATGAACGCCACAGGTGGCCTTGCGGGCCCGGGTGACGCCGGACTTTATTTCACGTCCGGCGCCATCATAGGCCGTGTACTCGATCAGGTAAATTTTATTCATGCTTTTCCCTGTAAACGAAATCAACATCACTTAGTCCATCAACCTCTCCCCGCAGCTCATCACGTTTCTGTTTCCGAAACTCGGAAAGTTGATCCCTGTTGATCACCACCTTATCCATCTTTATCATGGGTCTTGGCCCGTTGTTATCAATCACCGGAATAATTGCTTTTATATCAACCCTCATGGCACTACCTGTAAATGACACCAATGCCCTGGGTGATGTTTCCTCCGATGCTGTCGGTAAACTCGATGGTCTGCCATCCCTCGGGTGGATCGTTTTTGAGTTCATTCCAGAAGCGAATCACACCCGGACAGGTCGGCTCCACGATGTCATGGAAAATACATATCTCACCGTGCTTTCCGATGTTCTCCCAATCTGCCTTGCAAGCCTCATAGGAATGATCGGCATCGATGAATACCAAGTCGAAGGGGTCTTCCTGCACCTGGGTGATGAGTTCCGGATCGCCGGTTGACACGGGGGCAAGGAAAGGATGGATCAATGACTTGATGTCGGGGTGGATGTGCTGCGGTGTGCTGTCCACGGCAAGGCGGCGGGTCCTGGCAGGCAGGAAGTGGTGCATGAAGGCAAAGGTGCCACCCTGGAACACTCCGAGCTCGATGTAGGATGTGATGCTGCGTCTTTTGGGTTCGAGCCACTTCAGCAGGCGGGCAAACTGGATCGGGGTCTGATAGATGCCAAGCTGTGACCGGTCGGGCAGCATGTACTTGATCTCATCCCCGTAAATGGTTTTTGATACGTCACATACCAGGCCAAACTGCTGTATGGCTTTCTGGTAATCCTCAACGGACTTACTCCCTTTCTGGGAGAAAAACTGCTTTAACTGTTCGATTTTGTTCATTGTTTTTTTGGTTTTGGTGTTACTTTATTGGTTTGATTCTCTGTAATTTATTTATGTAAGGGGCATATTCAGAGTTTCGGATGTCTTTGAGTTTATCTTTGTCCCACTTCCATCCCAGCTTATTCCCTTCCCGCATGTGTTGACCGTGGCCATGTTTCATTCCGTTTTTCCACGCTCTCTGCCTGCGTTTGAGTGTCTCCTCCCGTTCCTGCTGTGTCTTTGTCTGGCCATAGTTGATCATCACGCCCGGAACGGTGATGGTGTGTTGATCAGGTATCCATACGTGGTCGGCACAGTACTTCACGTCAGGGTGGTATTTGTGGATGAGTTGAACGTGCATGAAGGTATTGTAATAGAAGTATGTGTTGAAGGGGTCAAAGGGTTCCGGGGGTTCTCCGGTGTTGTGCATACTGATTGCCAGCATTGATATAAGGTTGTATCCCATAGCCTCGGCATCGTTGATATGGTGGCAGAGGGGCCCTGGTGTGACGGGAAAGAGGTCTGCGCCATTATAGACGACCCAGTCCGGTTTAATACGGTGGAGTGTTTGTATGATTTCTCCCTGGAGAGCGGGCAGGTCAAATGCCTCATTGGTATCGAAGCGATGTGACGGGACGTTGTGTGCCTGGAGCCATTCCCATGTGCCGTCATTGGAATAATTGTCAATGACGTATAAGTTTATGCCATTTGCTTTGCAGAAAGCAAGTTTCAGGGGGAGATACTTTGCTTCGTTGTAGGCTGTGAGGATGCAGGTAATGTTCATTTTATTTGCTTAATTGTTTATAAGGTTCGTATATCCTTCCGGGCATTGTAACACAAAGATATACAGTATGGTTCGTATATCGGCATGTTAGCCACAATTTTGAGGAACGACAAAATGCAAACTGTATTTAGTACAAATTGCTTCAAACCATTTAAAATCACCTGAAAATGATTCGTAGCCTATTCCTCTTGTGCCTATTGAATATTTATCGTTTGATTGCCATGCTTTTTTAACTTCAACTAAATCCCAAATTGGTTCTTCGTATTCGTCTGTGTAAACTAACCATGCTGGTATTCTATGCCCTTTGAAAATTAATTCATAAAGCAATTTGTAATCCGTAGATAACTGAAAGCCATTATTAATAAAACTGTGGCTAACAGCACCCTTATTCAATGCGGGGGTTTCCGCTTTGTTTGACAATTTTTCGTTACTCATATTTTTTTTATTTTAATGTAGTTCAGTGCAATTAAGCCCGCACTGAAATAAGGCTGCAAACCGTTAGGCACAATAAAAATTACTGCTTTTGTGCCTTTAATTCATCAATTTTAGCATCTACCTTTTTCAATTTTTCTGTTAAACTCATAAACATGAGGTGGTCGCAATATGGATTACCCATTAAATCTAAAATTGATTTGCGTACTTCTTCAAATTCTTCTATTGTTTTCGGCGGTTCTATTATCATATCCGTAATTTTTACAGATGCCTAACAGCGGTTATATGAATAACACTTCATACCCTACCCGGTATAATTCCATGTAACGAGTGGTTTATCATACCCCTGCGGGTGTACTTTAAAGGCTGAGGTTTATTTTTCCCCGAAATATTTAAAGCCATAGGTTGTAAATTATAAGGATTCAATCTGAAGAATATAGCAAGCCCCAAAATTGCCCCAGTCACCAAGCTCACAGAAGAAACTCCGATTCATCCGGGCTCCTGCCACATTGTTCACATCAATGATGTAAGGTCTGCCCATCTGAAAGAGGATGTCAAACTCGCAAAAATCCACCCCAAAGGCATCCGCAAACACCCTGATGTAATCCGGCCTGTCATTCACAATGCAAAGCTCAAGCACTTTGTATCCCTGCGGGTCTCCCTTTGGACGTAATTTCTGCAGGTAAAAATCAAAACCCGTCCGACAATAAAAATACCGCCACTCAAAGGTGTTGTCAAACAATCGCTCATATACCATCCCCGGAATGGGCGTTGTGTTCTTGCGCCTCACCTTAAAAAGATCGTGTTTGCCCTGCCCGTCAGATTTTTCGACGAATGGGAAAGCCGTTGTCATGGGATCCACCTCTGCGGTGTATCCAAGGGCAGAAAGGTGAATATCATGGACACGCCTCTTGGAGACATCAAAGCACCCGGCATTGTAGTCTGTCTGTATCCTGGGTCCCAAGGTGTCATAATTCCAATAGATGGTCTTGTCTCCCTCCGGGATGTGTTCCCGGTATTGCCAAAGCCGGCAGCCGGGATTCAAATTTTGTGGGGTGAATATCATGGTTTATTCCATTTCAGTCGGTTGTAATAGCTTGCGATCTGAGGCAGGATGACAAATGAGCCGGGGTTCTCCCGGTAAAGCTCCTCAATGAAATGCCCGTCAGCCTCATATTTCTGAATGTACCGCTTGCTTCCGATCAGGTCTGTATGCAGGCAGTACTGGGCCTGATCAATATGGCACACCTTTATGTTGTCCGGGGTGTTGATACGGAAGCCACCGTCAGGAAGCTCTTGTCCAAAGATCATTCCCCGGATGTTATTCATGCCTCTGTATGCTTCCCAGACCTTATAAAAATCCGGGTGCATCAGGTTGTCGTCATCCAGGCAGTACACCCATCCCTGCATTCTCTCGCATACCAGGAAGTCAAGGATCGCATTGCGCTGTGCATTGCCAGACACTCCTCCGGGTTCTTTGATCTCATATATCCAATTTGAATGAGCAAACCTCTGGGGTTGGTGTCCGTTGCGGGTGTCGTAACAGATCACCCATTCACATGGGATTTTTGACAGTGAAGCCCTCATTGATAGCAGGTTTTCCGGGCGGCTGCAGGGGGTGATGATGATTAGGTTCATTTGAATGAGTTTATCATGATTATTGTGTTTGTTGTCATGAGCTCTGATGGCTGAATCCGGATGACACGCCATCCCATTGTTGTGGCGGTATTGTATTTTTCCATATCCTTGATGAATCCTTTGGGGCGGACGTGGCGGCCCCGTTTGTATATTCCGCCTTCCACTTCGATGGCAAGGTTGATCTGGGGGATAGCATAGTCGAATCTCCATTTACGTGTAGGGTGAAACCTGTGTTCTTTGATTATAGTGAGTCCTGTTGCCTGCTTGACGAATGCGGGGAAGGTATCTGTTGATGTGGAAGTATATTTCATTTCTCAGGCGTTTGGGTGTTTGCAATGGCTTTAAATATTTCATATGCAATCTGTGGTACTATTGCGTTTCCTAATCCCTTAATTCTGTCCACCCGATTGGGTAGCCCATTAACCACTCTACCCACTCCGGGTTCAGTTTCCCACCAGCCACTGCATTTAGGGGCAAAGAGTTCCTTTCCATCTGTGATTGGCTGCCGTTGTTCTTCGCATCCTGTGTTGTTGGAGTTGGAAGAAACGCTATTGCGTCGTTCAGATTTCTGCTTCTGTTCGGGTTTAACCATCGTTTTGCTTCCCCACTGCGAAAATCCCGATGTTGCGGCGTAGGCAGAAACCCATAAGCCACCTGACTTGCTAAACTGTTCCATTTCGTTCCGTTCTTGTCCCCATTCTTCTCTGCTCTTGATCTCATGCTTTCCGGGTGTTCGCAAATTTCTACCGTGGTTGGAGTGAGCAATAATCCAGACCCTATCTCTTCTGTGCAAGGCGTTTTTACCGCAAGCTGGTATAATGTATGTTTCTGTTTCGTAGCCTTGATTTTCCAAGTCAGATAACACCGTGTCGAGTGCCAAGCCGATGATACCAGTAACATTTTCGCCAATAACCCAGGTCGGTTTAATCGTTGCAATAACTCTAAGCATTTCTTCCCAGATGTAACGGTCATCGTCCTTGCCTTTTCGCTGCCCGGCAACGCTAAACGGTTGGCAGGGAAATCCTCCTGAAATAACGTCAATTCTGTTTGTGTATTCATGGCCGGTAAAATCTTTAATATCTACAAATCGTTCTGTTTTTGGAAAGTTTTTAGCTAACACCTTTCTGCACCAATCGTCTTTTTCTACCTGGAAAACATTATTCCACCACATCCATTCGGCTGCCAGGTCGAATCCTCCAATACCAGAAAACAAACTACCGTGGTTCATTTCTCAGGCGTTTGGGTGTTTGCAATGTCGACCACTCGGCCACAATGAAAGCATACTGGCTGTCCATATCCATATTCCCTTGAATCAATGCAATTACAAACAGGTTTCAAGGTGTTTAACGCCTGATTGCAGGCGATTAGCATATTGATAAGGTCGGCCTTTTCCATCTTGCCGTAGACTTTCCGGGCCTCGGTTTCGGTCATGGGAATGGTCTGGTACATGGTTGTTTATCTTAAATCAGTGTAATATGATGAAGGATTAAAATCTGGGCAATTCTTATCAGTAATATCATGTGTTGTGCTTCCACAAATTGGACAAACAGGTGTTTCATTTTCTGTTTGATTAACAATATCACATTCTTTTAAAATCCATTCTAAAGCAGCAATAAGACCAAGGTTGAAATTATACTGAGGAACTTTTTTTAAACTTCCACCATAATGTTCAAATGTTTTCCCAAAGGTATTCCAAACATTGTGATACTCATTATGTTTGGCTTTTGCTGCTGTAAGTTTTTGTAAAATTTCTTCTCTTGTTTTCATTTTTGTTTATTTTTAGTTTCGTATATCCCTCCGCAGGGTGTAATCAACTTATTTTCAGCATAGGGCGTGTATCGACATGTTATAGCCAATAGCTACATTTCGTTTTCAAATGAACATAAGCTCCCGCACTGTGGGCATTCCAACTTAGTTAATCCAAATGGTCTAACCGCAACCCAGCCATAATTACACACATCACATTTTACTTTTGATACTTCGTGTGGGTCTATCGGTGCGTTAATTATGTTCTCTGCATCCAAGACAATATCATTCATTCGTATTGTTTGCAAATCATCTTCAAGCCATTGTAATATGGTTTCAAGGTCTGGTTGCTGCATTACTATTCTATTGTAATACCCTTGTATAATTTCCCTCTGGGCTTGTATTATTTCTGCTTTCATTTTCAAATTAGTTTTATCGTTAATAAACCGGCTACTGGCTATAACAGCACCTTAGCGTCAGTTTTTGGCTATTTAGTTTATTTGTAACTTGAACATTTCGGTAAGCCAAAAACCGAACGCCAAGCTGCCTACCGTTATGACTCATTGCCATAATACCTATTAGCAAATTCAGCCATTAAATCAGCAATTTCATAACTTTCTTTGTCGTTGCAATCTGATACTCTTGGATGATTTGATATGCCTTTTTCAATTAAGAAATCTTCAGCATCCCACCTATCGGCAGGCAACGAAGGAATAATAACAGTTTTCATTTCTGGAATAACCACATCCGTGGCGTACTCCTGCGCAAAGGCACAGGCGAGTTTATCGGAGTCGCTTTCAGGCGGAGTGCCGAAGCGCTCAAACCAGTATTCTTTTGCTGTTGTCATTTTATTACTTTTTAGATTCATATATCCCTCCGTTGTTGTTAATCCACTGTCTATCAGCATAGGGCGTGTATCGGCATGTTAGCGGTAATTATAATTCCGCCCATAATTGGACAAGATTCAAATCACCACCTGTTCTATACTTACCCCATTTATCATCAAATTGACCACTATCAATCATACTTTCATCTTCTTCGTCAATTCTAAAGAAAGGAAGTAATACCTCAGGAATTACATACCAATGACCGCTTTCATCTTTAACGGCTTTTACTTTTTGAAGTGTTGTGCTCATAACTAATAACTACCGCTAACATTCATTTGCCGCAAGTGGGGGTTAGCGTTTAACCCAAGTGCAGTTTTTCAATTAAAGTTCGGTGGTAAGTGACAGTTTAGTACTTCGATTGCCCCACCTGACGGCAAGCGAAAACACGTTAGCGGAAATTATGCCGCCAAAAACTTCTTTCTACATTTTCGACACCATACCACATCATTAACCTTTTCAATATCCATTATTCCTGTGCAGCGGCATAACTCTCCGCTAACAAGCGGTTGGCGTAATGCTGCATACTCCTCCGAATAAGCCATTGCTGTTAAAAAAAAGCTGTCTTCAGCCTTGCCAAAGTGCTTTTCAATTAGTTTTTGGTGTAAATCAAAGTTCTCTTTGTTTACTTGTGCCTGTTTAATGAAGGCAGCTTTTTTTTCTTCGTTTTCCATATTTAATATTTATTGTTAAAAATACGCACTACGCCAACCGCCTCAACGTTACCCGAACATAAGTTTAAACACATCTGCATTCCTCGTTTCAAATGTCAATAGGTCGTTATTATTGGTTTTCAATCATCTGAGTTAATATTTCTACCTGCCGTTCCCCTGCGGCATCCCCTGCGGCATCCCCTGCGGCAGCCCCTGCGGCAGTCCATGCGGCAGCCATTGCGGCATACCATGCGGCAGCCCTTGCGGCAGCCCATGCGGCAGCCCTTGCGGCAGCCATTGCGGCATCCCATGCGGCAGCCATTGCGGCATCCCATGCGGCAGCCAATTCCTCATCCGTGGCTTTGCCCTCGGCATAAGCTTCAGCAACCTCCACGGCTTTCCGGCTGCGTTCATCCGTTAATAAGTGCCAAATTTCCCGGACGCAAGCGCATGCGAACAGCCGCAGCGTCTTGTCATCCAAAATGCCTTCTCTGGTTGCCGCCCAGAGACGATCTTCCGGCGGGATTCTTTCGTCTTTGAGGATGTCCAAGATCGTCCCCGAAAAATCCCCGTATTTCTCCTGTGGGTCGTAACATGGTTCAAATTTCTTAAAATCTGACCATGTTAATTGTTTTAGGTTCATAGGTTTGAGGTTTTAAATGTTATATAAACGGTGAATAAATTGTAAACTCCTTGTTTGCAGTCTTAACCTCCGACACATCCTTGTAACCCTTCTCATGTATTTCCTTGCAAAACCTACTGCAATAACTCCCCTGCCGGGCAACCTTTTCACGGCACTTCGGGTTAGCACACCGGGGCCGCTCAAATCTTATCTTTGCTTCCATCTTTCGAACTCATCCACTCTTCCGTGAATACCAAAAGCCCCATTGTACTTGCGAAACTTACCATTACCCTCCCATGAAAACCTATGAGCAACCTCCTCCGGGGCAAACGTGAAGCCCAAAACCTCAAGCCCACGCCTCAACCTGCGACAGATCACATCATCCTCCGGGTGATCAGGCGGAGTCGGACAATGTATGCCATGATCTCTCTCAATGTGATCAACCTTGTTCATCACCTGACTCACGTAATCCATAAGCCTCCGGCTCCGCATCGAGAACCCCCCATTGCCTACATTGTACTCCTCATTCCTCCACCAGGGGGCCCCGATATAGTCATACTTTAAAAACTCATCAGACCAGGCTTCCTGGTTTACAATGTATCCATCCCATTGGCAGATCATGATCATCTCCGTATCAACATAATCTACCATCTCCCTTATGATAAATCGGCTGTAATCCTCCCGGCTGCTGATCTTTGGAATCACCTCCGTGTAGATGCCTCGATAATAACATCTCTCATTCGTAAACAGGATTGCCTCCTTGAATTTGGCATGTTTCATGCACTCGTGCATGGCAAATACAGCCCTCTCAGGCTTTTTGGTGTCAGCACACACCAGCGTTACATTGCTCAGGTCTATCATGATCGTATCAGTTTACCCTCGTTCAGGGCGTTGTTAATGTCACTCATAATGGCCTCATATATCCTGCGGTCATTGCTGTACACTATGATGTCAGACGTTGCTCTTTTGTAGTTGTTCAGCAGCGTTGTCCTGTCCCGGTTGTCGAGCCACCTGGCTGTTTCTTCACGGTCAAGTTTGAGATCAAAACACAGCTTCACAAACATATTCCGGGGGTAACGGTACTCCTTGTTTCTCAGCCTGCTTCTCAGCAGCGAAACATTTACCTGCCGCCCATGCCCCCAGGTGTCAATCTGGTACATCATGCACACCATCCGGGCAACGTAATCAATAGTAAGGTGCTGTTTAGTAACCTCTTGTATTTCGGTTTTCATATAAACAGCGATTTGATATTTAAAATAAGCCTCTTAAACGCACTGGGGGTCTGGGTAATACCTTGCCCTTGTTTTTTTGTCTTCTCGCAACCTGCGTCACCGCAGGCCACAAAAACGGGATATTTTTGGGTAGTGTTGATCCCCGCCGTCATAGTGGTGTTTTTCGGGTGGAGGTAACCGAGCGATTCAACAGTGCGCTGTCCGTTCCGCCTGATGATGTGCTCACATTGCCGCTCCATTGCCATGTTACACAACATCTCCACCATCTGCGGGCCAGGACGCCCGGAGTCCCACCGATAGTAATACCGGCCATATGACCTCTTGCGGGAGATAATACCCGCCTTGACAAGCACGCTCGCAAACAGCGTGTAATATGCAACACCCCTGTCACGTAGGAATGCAGCCAGCGGATGGGCCTGTTCCTTCTCGTAATAGTGCTCATAGGCTTCTTTTAGCGCAAAAAGAAGATTCCCCCTGGTAAAATTCACCTTGTTGTTCATGTCTTTGGTTGTTTTTGGTTATCAATCAATTCCTGCGTTAATTGTTCCCGGAATAATTCACCGCTCTGACACGGGGCAATGGTCTCATTCGTCCATGTCCCGGCCTCTTTCCTTTCTGCGGCCCACCGGCACAACTCCCCCTTCACCGTCTCATGCTTGAAGCAAGGGAAGTAAGGACATGCCGTCTTCACATCAAAGCTGTGTGTGTGTACGTAGTATTGCGTTCTGCTTGCCGTTGAGAATGCCCCGTAAACTCCCACCGCAGGCAAGCCGACACCCTCCCGGAAATGTATAGCCGCTGTGTCAGTGCTCACAATCAGGTCAAAGGCAAGTAAATCCTTCAGGAACCTGTCAAAGTCATTGCTGTGTGGGATGATGGTGATGTCTGCATTGATGGCAACCAGCACGTTCTTGTCGTTCTCCGTCAGATTCCTTTCATGCACATAAACCCTGGCATCAGGATAGGTCCTGCGGATCGGTATGTAAAAATCCTCAATCCCGCTGCTGCGTATCTGACAGCTTGCCCTGTGGCAGATTAATATACCGCTTCCGGTCTTCTTCTGAGGGATCAGCACGGGCCGGCACATATCGTTTGTCGGTTCAACACCGAGCCTGTTAAAGTATGCCCTTATCCAGTTGTCTGCCCCCGCCTCATTCGCTGCAAACTCCAAGGGGATGCGGTGCAGATTCCTGTACTTGGTCATCAGACTGCCAAAGGTGAAGTCGTTGACTATCGGCTCATGGAAGTGTTTTAGAAATAGTTTCCTGTGACTGAAATACTTAAACAGTGGCCAGAAGTACGGATTCATGTGGACAGTGATGGTGGCTGTGCTCAGGTACTCAGTGATGGCTGAGAACACCACAGCGTCACCGATACCCTGCGGAAGGTGGGTGAATGCCACCCTGGTCTTGTCCGCACGGGCCGCATCAAACAGATCGCTCAGGGGATATATCCTTCCACGCCCCTCGGTGATCATCTGCCGGGTGATGTCGGCAGGCAAAACAGCCAGGGAGTTCTTCGGATAATGGTACCTGTATGCCCCCTTCAGCATCGCTCCATTCTTGTTGAAGTGTGTTGCAAACAGTTTCATTTGGCCGGGAATAGCTTGTTGATCATTATCCCCTCAAGGTGTCCATACATGCCACGCACATCTGCAACGTCCTCCCTGACACACTCGACAATACCATAGCAGGGCTCGCTGTCATCATCAAACCACATCACCCGGACACCGGGGCTGATGTGTTTGCGAAATACACTGAGACGGTGGTGCCCGAAAAACACCATCCCGATCAGGGCTAAGAAAATCACACACGGAATAATTAAATAGGTCATATTCAAAATATTGGGGTTTGTATTACTTCTTTTTCGGAATGTTCAGTGAAATGTGTGGTATCCCGGTTAAAGTGGGCCAGTCCATCCAGCACACCCACGTTGCGGCCCTTCACCAGGTCAATCATGGCGAGTCCGCCCGTGCTGTATTCCGTGCCGTGGAAGTCAATCATCTCTATGCCGTAAACCTCCGGTCGGTAAACCAACAGTATAACATCGGCAGCCTCCTCAATCTGTCCACTGTCACGCAGATGATGAAGGGCCGGACGCTGGTCTTTCTCCGATGTGCGGTGCAGTTGACTGATCAGGATAATGGGAATATTGAGCTCTTTGGCGAGGTTCTTAAATTGCCTGGCAGCCTTGGCCATATCCTGCTCACGGCTGATCTTCTCCCCGGTGGTCGTTAATTGCAGGTAATCCACAATGGCCAGTGACAAACCCTGATGTAACTTTAACAACCTGATGGTATTCATGATCTCTGACACCTTCGCCGTGACGCCCTGTGGAAGAAAGATGCCTTTGGTGATAATATCACCGATCCGGCTGTTGAGGGCGTCAATGTCCCGCATATCCAGTTTGTTATACAGTATATCCTTTGCCGGGACATCGCTTGCAAAGGACATCAGGCGGGCGGTGATCTGAATGTCGGTCATCTCCAGTGACCAGATACCTACGTTGTGCCCTGTCATGGCGGCTGTGTAAGCACATGACAGTGCCATTGAAGTCTTCCCCTGTGAAGTGCGCCCGGCAATCACCACCAGATCGCCCCCGTGCATTCCACCCGTGAAGTTGTCAAGCCACTTCAGTCCGTATGGGATCCCGGTCAGTTTGTTGCCGGATGCGTTGAGGTCTATCTGCCTGAATACGTCCTTCACTGTATCCAGCAGGGTAAGAAAGGATACCGTTCCGCCTGATCGTATCTCTTTCAGACCATCCTCAAGGATAGTGAGCAGTTCATCCCCGTCACTGTTTTTACTCGCAATAATAAAGGATGCAAGACGGTTGACTGATTGCCTGATATAGTGCTGATGAAGTGAATCAATTAGGGCCTCCACATCGGCAAACCACTCACACGAAGCAACCAACTGGGATAACACCTCCGCAGACATACCCACCTTGGAAGCGATGGTGAATACATCGGTTTTACCTCCCTCATCCATCTGTTGTTTGTAGGCCCGGAATATGCTTCTGTGATGGCTCTCATCACTGAACAGGTTTTCATGCAGTTCCTTGTTGTGTTCAAGGTACACGGCCCTGTCGTTCAGTATGTAGGCCAAGAGTGTTTGTTCTGCCTTCAGTATGTCTGTTGTTGCTATCATCTTATCCTCACGATCTTTGGTGCGCCTGTTTCGGTGGTTTCTTCCTTTTTGTTTCTTGATAGCCATGCCACCCAGTTGGAAAAGCGGCGGCGGTACTCTGCCAGGGGCTTGCCCCAGTCGTCCTGTGCTTCAATGTGGTTTATGAAGTCCGGGATCAGTCTTAAAAGCTGTGGGATAGATGTGATCTTTCCGTTTGATACCCTGGTGACGGCAAGGTGCCAGCTTTCGGGGCCGAGCCTGAGTTGTTCGGAGAGTTTGTCTTTATCTTTTTGAAAAAATACGAGAGATTTATCATTCAAGGTAGGTACCGGTGTTTCTGTGGGGGGGGGCGGAAACTCCCTCACGTGCGTGTGCGTGCGCTGTATTACTAAAGAGCTATCTTGATCTCTCTCTTGTTCTTTACTATAATCTCCTTTCCCTTCCTTTCCCTTCCGGGGGTGAGCGGTCGTCGAATGGTCGTCGAATGGTCGTCGAATGGTCGTCGAATTTTCAGAATATCCGGGATATTTTGTTGATTTTTTCTCAATTTTTTGGTGATGCCATCCGGTCACATGCAGGTATTGTTCTGTTCCTGATTGATAGCATATTAACAGCTTTGCCTTAATAAGTTCATTTAACAGTTCTTCGATGTAATCACCACCAAAATTATCACCAGGGAAAACCTGCATTTTTATCTGCTTTGGATGGTATGGAATATTGCCTGCGTCGTCGCAAAAATTCCACATACCGATGAACAGTAGTCGAGCGGTCGTCGAACATTCGACGACTTGTGCCGAAGTCCAAAACTCTGGTTTTATGGTTCTAATTCTGGCCATACTTTCTGTGAAGTTGATGAAGTTCAGCGATGAAGTCTTTGCTCTGGGCAATGGATTGATTCAGGGTGTGCCTTACGATTGCACTTAGCGGGGCCTTGAGGGTGTTGTTATTGATGTAGATGATCTGGTGTTCTATCTCGATGATCTTGGCACACAGGTCAGCAATAGCCTTCCTCCGCTCGGAAGCGTCTTGATTCATTGGCATGAAATTTTGGAAATTGTGAAAAGAAAAACCCCTCCCGGAGTCCGACTGCTTGATGCCAGTAATGACACGGGAGTAGCAACACACCCTTACAGCCGGAACCCCGGAAGGGGCCCAATACGTTCTGCTATTATAAGCACAAAATGTAATTACTGGCATGAAAGAGTGTGTTGCTGGGTGCAAATATACGACACTTTTTGCCGTTTCCGACAAATCAGTGTAAATATTTTTTTGCACCCCTGTATTAAGCATTTATCAACGTCTTATGAAATATTTTATAAAGTTATTTTTGCCTCTTTTTCCAGCTCCCTGACCGTGAAAATTTCACTATCACATATCGGACAGACGTGTATGGGTTTTAATGGCCTGCCGTCCTCATATTTGATACCAGGTTTTGGCCTCACCATCTTCTCACACCATATGCAGCGAATCCTTTTCATTGCCCATATCTCCCCTGATTTATTCCCACTTGTGCCCTGCGATCTTCACGGGCAGTTGCCAGTACGCTGCGGCACCAGTCAAGCTGATGGGTGGCCGTCCGGTTCAACCTCTCGATCATGTCATACAGATGGTGCTCACGCCTGCACGCACTGTCAACAATAGCATTGACGGCCTTCGTGCTGATGTTCGGAATGGCTTTCGATGCCTCAACCAACTGCTTTATCAATCCCGTCTGCAAGGCTTCATTCAGGCGGTACTTTGCATCTGCCTTCATCTTTCCGGTGCGTGCAACCCAGGCTGAAAGGTCATTGCCCCTTATCAGTGCTTCCTCGGCCTGCTCGCTCATGGTTGTCTCCAGATACGCCTGAAGCTGCATGGCTTCCTGCTCAAGTTCTTCTATAGTGGCTATCAGCATATCAATGGAATTATTTTGAATTATACCAATCCATTAATTTTTTATTGGTTCGTTCATTAATCTCCTCCAAACTCCTCATAAAGTTTAAATACAGCTCATGTTCCTTCTCTTTGGATAAAAAACTTTCCGGCCACATTTTCTCTAAAAATATAAGATCAGGATAATCATATTCTCTTGTATCATCAAAACAGCTTCCTGAGACATAGCCATAACGAGTAAAGTAATAGATGGGTAAAAAAGCATCTGAATCAAAAAAATACAAACACCAAACACCATCGGTATTTTTGGCAACAACACCCTCGTGTTTTTCATAGGTATCACCGAAACCAAGAAATTTATCACAACGAAAAGAGAACAAATCACCTTCGTGGATTTTCTTATCATACCTATCATAAAAACCAGTAAATATTCGCTCTTTCATACCATCTCCTCCTCCATCGCAAACACCTTCTTGTCCGTAATATCCAACACCCTGGCCTGCAGAAACTCAATGAAACGCTCCACTATGGCAACGAGCCGGGGAACATCCCTGTCGGCCCGGTAGAAATACTCCTCCCGGTACACATTCGAGAAGTCGGTCACGGTGTACTCAAAGGTGTCAACGTCCACACCATTCGCAACCAAACAATAGGGATAAACCACATGCTGCCACGCATGAAGAAACTTTGGAAACTCATATCTCCCGGTGGTCTTGATGTCATACACAACACCACCCAGAAGCTCATCAATGAACCCATACAACAATACATCTCCGTATCTTGTGGGTAAGACCCCCTCGCAATAAACCTGTGACACGGCCCCCTTAAATTTGCAGACCATTTCATTGATGATGCTGGTCTTAAACTCAAAGACATATTGTTCTCCGGTGCGGGATGTGTGCGGGTGTGAAATGACACCACTGTCACTTGACAACAGCAGATTCTCCTTTATACACTGATCAACAAGGTTGTTAAAGGCTGTTCCCTTTTCGGCTGCCTCATTCTCATAGGGCACCCGGTTGATCTTATCCAGAAGTTCCTGCACAGCCTCTTCCGAGTCGCTGTGCAGGTACCTCTGAAAAGCATCCAGCAGGGTTGCGTAAATCTTATATTGTACCATCATTGTCAGGAAAAAGGTCATTGGGATCATCTGATGTCACTGCAACTGGCTCCGGGGCCGGGGCTTTCTTTGCCGATGGCTTCGGGGCCTCCCCCTCATACTTCTTGGTCATGGTGTTCAGCTTCAATCCAATGAATGTGGCCTTCTGCTTCAGCATCATGGCGGCCTGCAACTTTGAGTCCCACACATGGTTAATACCACCCACCCAGTCAATGAATTGGTTTGCGGACGTGGCATCGGTAACCCCTGTGAGGTTCTCCTCCACCAATAACATCAAATCCTGGTAGTCGATTACGGTCTGCCTCTTGCTCTCAAGGGCAGAGTTGTATTTCTCGATCACACGGATAAGAAACTCATTGCGGCTGTCCTTCAGTTCCGGCACATCCATCACCCCGTCCAGGTTGCAGGAGTTCTTGCCGTAGTACTTCTCGCAGGGATCGAAGCTGATGGTGCGCTTGCGACCGATTGCTTCCATGTACCCCACCAGGTCAAGTTCCTTGATCAGGTCACCGGCGGAAGACCCGCCAATCTCCGGGCGGATGATCTTGTCGTCCCCGTTGCGCTCCTCCCGGTCATGGGCCACAAAGACGATGTGTTTGCCCATAATGCTGATACGCTTGAGAAATCCGACAAATTCAGATTTCCTTTCACCGTATCCCTGCAGGGTGAGTGCCCCGTTGCTTTTGCCGAGTTTGGGATTCTTGCTGATAAGGTACAGTGCCATGTAGTCCAGCATCTTCCCGGCGGTGTCAATCACCAGGGTTTTGTAGGCTGACAGGTTTTCATTCAGCACATCGAGGCAGTCCTGCCATGACCTGATCTGCACGGTGTCTGTCTGATGCATTGGATTAACTCTGTGTACACCTCCATCGAAGTCGAGCAGCAGGGGTGATGGGGCGGACAGGGCGAGTGTTGACTTGCCAAGTCCGGGCTGGCCGTACACCAGCATCTTGATTGTTGTCGGAGTGTCTAACTCCGAGGGCTTTTTGATAAGTGTCATTGTTGCGTTGTTTATTGGTTAATAAAAGGTTTACTGTCAAAAAGAGCACGCTGGCTGTTTGTTCCTGTATTCCTGTCGGCTGACAGCCAGGGGTGAGACCGGAACGCATCTCTCCACTCGTGCTCTTTGTGGCCGGGGCAGGAGTCGAACCTGCATACAGGCGGAGACCAACGTGGTTACGGCGTTTTTTCTACCTGCGTCCTTTTGTCACCCGGCTAAAGAAACTATCATTCACTCAAAGAACTTACTTTTGTTGCGGGGCCGGGACTTGAACCCGGAACTCAGGATTATGAGACCTGTGTTTTACCATTGAACTACCCCGCTGTGTTGCCGGTCTTTCCCGGCTGTCTTTTGGGCCACCTGGGTGTATGGGATGGGAATTATCAAACCACCCCACCGGGAGGATTTACCCGGCCTTCTTGCGTGAAAATTCACTCACCCCTGCACGAGGGGAGACCCGACTACGTTGTTCCCTCAATCCCGCCAATACCTCTTCACTCCGGAACAGAATCTTCTTGCCTGTGCGATAGGTTGGAAAGCGGCCTGAGTTGCTCAGGCTTTGAGCCGTGGCCAACGAAACCCCTAAAAAGTTGGCCAACTCCCGGATACCCCTGATCTGCTTATTGTCCTCCGGAATCACAGACTCGGCCTCTCTGTCCAGAGCAAGCATCAGAAGCCGCTCCAACCTGTCAAATCTTGACATTATTTGATCAAACTCACTCATATAGCTCATTTGCTGTTGCCACGAAGCGGGATAGAGAGACCTTTCCCACTCCGTTGCAATAAGGACACTCTACTTTTTCTTGCCTTACCCGTCCACCTCTCTTTGAGAAGATGATGATATGACCAGTGCCTTTGCACGGATGACACCTGAGTAATGACTCATGTGATTTTTGGCTCATAAGATGTTGTTTTGATATGCGAATGCCACCACTCCGTTCTTACTGGCTGCCCCGGTCTTCCGCTCGATGTTGCGGATATGTACGGCAACAGTCTCCGTACATATGCCGAGATGATCAGCAATCTGTTTGTTTGGCATATCCTGTGCCACCAGCTTGACAACTTCGATCTCCCGAAGGGTAAGCCCGGCAGGAAGCTTACAGATGCACCCCTCAAACAGGCACTTCCCCCTGAGTCCGCAGTCCCAATATTCCGGCACGGTCACCCCTTCGGGTGTCCAGTCGGCCCGCTTGTCGAAATCCCCATATCTGCAATAGATGAACTGAATCACCTGTTCAATGGGATCTGATGTGAGCTGTTCGATGGCCTGCAGGGCCTCCTTGTCGGACTCCAGGAGTCCCCGGAAGGCCTGCAGGGTGTCGATGCTGTCCACCACATTGATTACTTTGCCGTCTCTGATCACCTTAGCTTCTCCGTTGACGTAGAATGCCTCAAGGTTGTTGCCGATCAGTCCGGCCGGTGTTGTTTGTGCTTCCATCTTTCTGTTATTTAAGGTCACGGGCGGCCTTGGCCATAGCCAGGATCACCACCAGTCCGGTGATGCCCGCCCCGACAATTAAGCCGATTGCAATTCCCAGTATCAACATACGTTCTCGGTTTTTTTGGCTGTCTCCACCATGAGCATAGTGGGAATGCCGGTTTCTCTTTCGATATATTCCAACATCTTATCTTCCACCAACCGGGGATCATTCCGGTAAAGTGCCGCCTCCAGGGTTCTCTTGTCCCGGATTCCCATTCTGTACATGACCCCAGCCCGCAGGGAGACCATCTCCCAGACGATCCGTTTTAGTTTCTTTTTGAGTACTACCATATTTATATAGTATCTTGTTTGACAATCATTTTTTCTGCCCAATCAAGCAATTCGCTTTTTGAAAAGATGAGGTATTGTCCCCACTTATACCTGGGTACTTTTTTTGCTGCCGAAAGATTGTAGAGTCTTTTTGTTGTCACCGGATAGCCATTTTCCTGTAGAAACGTAGTGGCCCTTCTGATTGCCACCCAGTCCTTGGGGCGACTGTTACACTTTTGTGGTATTGCTTTCGCTCTCATTGTTGTGTATATTTGCATCATTATTACAGCGCAAAGATAAAGTAATTTAATGACGTTTGTCAAGTGTTTACGAAACATTTTTGTGTTTTTATGTCAATTTATAATGATTCTAAATACCGAAATAGGAACCAGGCTTAGGGAATTAAGGAAACGGCACGGATTAACTCAAAAGCAAATGGCAGAAAGGGTTGGTCTAAAAACCCATTCTGCATGGAGCATGCTTGAGTCTGGTAAAAATATGATTACACCCTCTTTGTTGATGTTACTCGAAAAGTCATTTAATGTCAGACCTGAATGGATACAACATGGGACGGGAACAATGTATGGGTCTCAAACGTATTCTGGGGAGCAACAATCCGTCCCTCATCTGTGTGAATCCACACAACAATATCAAAGCACAAACAAATCAACCGATGATCGGATAGCTAACCTTGAGGATGAAATCAGGTATTTAAAACAAGTTGTTTATAGAATGGGGAGACAGATTGATGATATCGAGGCAGATATTCGTACTTTTGAAAGCCAAGACCTCTTGAAAAAAAAGTCAGAGTAATTAACATGTTTAAATATATTGATATAAACAAATACTAACCACTATGATTACATTTGTTGTTATTCTGATTATCTCTATTGTGTTTTTGACCCTATTTGTGCTGGCAAATGCGACCAAAAACAGCACCAATCTTATTGATGGATCCACTGATGTGTCTGGAAGATTATTGGATGGGGATAACGTCAAAGTGTTTCAATTAGATGGAGTTGACCACTATCAAATTAAAACGGAAAAATTCGCCTTCTTTCACGATATCAAAGATGACCATCAGAAAATTATTGAACTATTCAGTATTGTCCCCAATCCCTCTCTAAGTGGATATGGATATATCCCAGTAGATGTTTTCAATGATGTTCACGCAAAACATATTGAATCAAGAAAAGCATACGAAACCACCAACATAGCAACTAAATATGAAACTATACATCAAACCAAGAGGGTGTGTTGCCCCAAGTGTGGGTCAGATCAAATTGTTGCTCAAAAAAAGGGATTTGGTGTCGGAAAGGCCGCTGTGGGGGCTATCTTGGTTGGTGGGATTGGCCTTGCGGCCGGTGCAATAGGAAGCAAGAAAATATATCTTGTCTGTATGAGTTGCGGTCATAGATTTAACCCGGGTAATAACTAAAATAACCATGCAATCTGCCCGGTCGCAGGAGGTTATACAACGGTTCTGGATGGCATTTCGCTATCTCAGGGCTCTCGATCAGATCAAGTCGTTTGCCGACTTCTGCCGGAAACACGGATTCGACCGGAGAAACTTTGCCCGGTTGCAAGCAGAGCCGCAAAGAGAATTTCCGGTCGAGCTCCTGCAAATACTGGTCACTCAATACCATATCTCAGCAGATTACCTGCTCAAAAATAAAGGTGACATGGTGGACAGATCAGCCGAGGTTAGAAACATTTTTGTCCGCTATCCTGTCAGCAGTAATTAATTTAACCATTCAAACGCCTGTTATTCAACGCCCCGTTAAAATGGTTTGAATCCCAGGCGGATCACATAAACAGAGCGGGAGTGAATACTGAGTACCCATGTGTACTGAGGATTGACTCCCGCTTTTTTAATGGACAAAGGCGACTTGTCGAATTTACGAGATTGCGCCCGTCAGGCGGATGATGGTTCCCTTATTTTTTTCAGTCTGTATTTCAAAGTTTCCACCGATGTATTCCATCCGCTGCTTCATGTTCCTCATCCCGTTATTCCTTGCTGTGATGCCGGCCGGATCAAATCCCTTCCCGTTATCAGAGATGCTGATAATAAAGCGGTGGTCATGGCACTGAAAGACAAGTTCCACCCTATTGCCATTAGCATGTTTAACTATATTATGAATGGCTTCTTTAAGCACGAGGAACAAGCTGCGCTTCACCTCCGGGTTAAATACCACTTCAGTCTGTTCCTCGGGAAAATCCAGTACAGCCTGGTATGGCGTGTTCTCCAGATAACTCATAATATAAGTCCTGATATATGCATAAAAACCTTCAAGGTTGTCCCGGTCAGGATTGATGGCCCAGATGATTTCTCCAAGCCTGTCGATGGTTTCCCTGGATGTTGCAACGATTTTGTTCATATCTTCCTCAAATCCTGTCGCCTGGCCCTGTTTTATATTTTCTTTCACCAGCGTGGTGAGCCAGGAAATGCGGGTCAGACCGGAACTGATGTCGTCATGAATATCCTGTGAAATCCTTCGCCTGATGGTCTCATTCTCCTTCTGCTTCTCCGTCAGGATCAGTTGCTCCTGCGTTTGCTCCAGGTTCTGAAGGGTGGCCGACAATTCCCTGTTCAGACCATTGAGTTTCTGATTTGATTTTTTCTGCCTGGCATAGCCTCTGAATATTAAATAAAGAATAAAAATGCTCAGCAAGATCGCCACAAGCAGGATATTCCTTTGCAGCGAACGATTGCTCAGTTTCAGTCCCTGTACCAGGTTCTCCTGTTCTGAGAGGTTTAATTGCCTTTCCCTGTCCTTTTTCTCCATGCTTATCACCTGCAAATCAGCCATATTCTTCAAATACGCCAGCCGGTGTGACTCCACTTCCCTGTCACGCAAAGCGATGATAGCCGATTGAATACGCAGTTCCTGTTCCCGGTTCTTTGCCAGTAACAGTTCTTCATTCAGCCTGATGCTGACCTGCCTGGCCTCAGCTTCGGTAAGCTGTTGCCGGCATAGAAGATCCTTTTCCTTCAGGTTGAATTCATACTGCATTTCCTTACGGACGATTTCCTCCCTGTTCTTCTCGTTTATGATTGAATCCCGGATCACCATGTACTTTTTGTTATATATATATGCGGAATCATATCGCATCAAATCCTCATAAATATCGGCAAGGTTTTTAAGCGCCTCTTGTTGGTTTTTAATCGTATTCAGTTTTTGGGCGATGGCCAGGCCATTCATTCCTGTCAACACTGCAGAATCATACTGATGAAGATACCTGAATGCTTTCGATTTCACATAAAGGCAAAATGAGTAAGTCCCGCTCTGTTCCCTGCCCTGCATTGTTTTAATTGCCCGGTTTACAAGCTCCATTGAAAAGAGATAGGGGTTTTCCGCCTGGCTGCCCATTTTATTGACCAGGCCTCCTTGAAGGACTTCATTCCATTCAGTATTGTTCATGTAAATGGCTTCATTTGCCATATTTGAATAAGCGCTTGGCAGTGCCCTGGATTGCCTGATTTCTTCATAAATCGTGATCGCTTCCGCATGCATCTGCATGGCCTTTACTCTGTCTGTGCCTTGATACGTTAATGCAATATTCACATATAAATCAGCAATTTCCTTTTTCAGGTCAGTTTTAATTCTGATATCCAGTGATTTAAAGTAATACTCCCGTGCCTTGGCTTTATCATCGATGTAATTATACACATTGCCGATTTCATTAAACAAATTTGCCTGCATGATTTTATCCCCGGATTCAGTCGCTATGGCAAGGGCTTGAAGCAGTATATCAAGTGCCTTGGGGTAATTGGCTGCACGGGTGTAACATATCCCGAGGTTATTCATCGGTTTGCAAAGCTTATCCACCATACCGGCAGACCTGAAAGTGTTGATTGATTTGGTATACCATTTTTCAGCTTCGACAAAGTCAGAGAGGTCCATGTAAAGGATACCGATGTTGCTTTGCAAATGACCTATATTGCTGGTATCACCGAGAAATTCATATTCAAGCAGGGACTTTTGGAAAAGCTTCAGTGCATTCTCAGGTTTCCCGGCAGCATATTCTAACTGACCCCGGATATTCAGGGACCCGGCCAGCCTCATTTTTGCATTCAGTTGTTCTGCCAGGTCAATGGCCTTATCAGCATACCGGATGGCGTCCTTCAGGCTGGTTTTTCTGTATTCCAAGGCTATCTTCATATACAGCTTAACCATCTCCGTATCTTTCGCCGTCATCCTGCTTTCCGCCTGAAGCAAAGAATCAAGGCGGACTGCCTGGGAAAATACCTGAACAAAGGCAATCAGTAACAGCAGAAATAGCATGCATTTTCCAGCCATCCTGAATGATCTTTCTTGATGATAACCAAAAATAATCCAAATCAGCTACAACACAATCAGACAATCAGTTGGTGTCATCATCCTGCCTCCTCGTAGCTGACAGAGGAACCAAAGATAATAATCTTATAATAAAAATTTTTCCTTCGCCATGGTAAAATCCAATTATTTTAATGTATATTTATCCGATGTGTTCAACCCTGAAAACGAAGTGGTCATGAAAAAGGTATGTTTGTTTATCTGGCTATCTATTGTATTTATTTTCAATGTATTAGCCCAAAAACCCACGATGTTGCTAAGTTTTACTGCATCGAATGGAACGAATTATGAAATGCTAGACAGCATCAAGGTTATAAACCGTTCCGGCAGTGGAGACACTGTCATGCAGTGGCCCGACACAGTGATGAGTCTAAGCTGGCAAGGATTACATGAAGCATATAATGGTTCAGACCAGTTCGGCATATATAGTTCCTATCCGAATCCTTCAGCGTACTTCACCACCATCACCCTCTTCATTCCGAAACGCGGGACAGGTAAAATATCTGTGGTGCCTCTCTTGGGAAACCAAACGGCGGTTGATGAAAAAGTCATGGAGCCCGGATACCACACATACCGCTTCAGTACCCCTGGTCCTGGCGTATTCCTTATTACAGCGCATTGGGCGGGAAGGAACAGCTGTACCAAGTGTCTTCAAACCGGCACAAGCGGACTTGCAAACCCAAGCCTGGAGTATATTGCGTACGAACCTGCAAACCACAACCAGAAAGCAGCGGGAAATATACAGACGTTCCAGTTTCTTCCGGGAGATACGCTGCTGTACGTCGGTTATGCCGGAGGCAGTCAATCCGGGATAACAGATAATCCTGCAGGCAGCAAGAATTATACCTTCCAGTTTGCCACCAACTTGCCCTGTATCGGCAATGCGACCGTTCAATATGCCGGGCAGGTTTACAACACCATCCAGGTGTTCAGCCAGTGCTGGTTAAAAGAGAACCTGAATGTCGGAACGATGATCCCGGGCACTCAGGCTCAAACAGATAACGGTACCATAGAGAAATACTGTTATGTAAACAGTCCTGACAGCTGTGCCAAATATGGCGGCCTGTATCAGTGGAATGAAATGATGCAATACATGCTGCAGCCGGGAACCCAGGGAATATGTCCGCCGGGTTGGCGTATCCCGACAGATGATGACTGGAAGATACTGGAGGGGGCTGTTGACAGCCAGTTCGGCATTGGTGATCCTGAATGGGATGCCACCTGGTCGAGGGGATTTGATGCAGGGTCAAATCTGAAGACAAGTACCGGATGGATAACGGGCAACGGAACCAACCTTTATGGTTTCTCAGGTTTACCGGCCGGTGAACGTTTTGATGCGGGAACTTTCATTGAAGTGGGTGAGTTCAGTTATTGGTGGAGTTCCAATCAGGCGGACAGCACTTTTGCCTGGTACCGTTACATTTTTTCGGATCCGGTAATTTACAGGAGTTCTTTCAGTAAGAAGGATGGTTATAGTGTCCGGTGTCTTAAAAACTAAATTGTCCTGTAACCACAGAATACAGAAAAATTCAGCTTTTTAACACTATTTCTTCACGGGTTCAGCAGGAACGTTCCACTTTGATCAGTTTTTGCTTGACAAAAGATCGATGTTTCCTTATATTTGAACGACGTTCTTCGACGATCTTAGGTCTGATTTCCAGCTATGATGTGATTACCTGCCAGCACAGGCAGTGAATTCAATTTACTGACTGTGTATTGCCTCAGCTGACATAACAGGCAAACTCCCTCTCTCGAATTTCTAGTGCATAGTTATATCGTTACAAGCGCACTCTGTTTATTAAGATAATACGAATGTATTATATATCTTTTTATGCAAATAACCTGGAAATTCATGATCAGGAGATGGTCGGTCGACAGGCATGAAACATCAGGTTCAGGGACATAATCGGTCAGTCTTTACCAAAAATGAACATTTCATTGCATTAAATATGAACGTTATAATGAATCATCCATAAAAAATCCCGGTATGAAAAAAGTGAAATTTTCCGCCTTCCCTCTTTTGGCAATCATTGTGCTGTTCTTTGCAGATGCAGCCAAAGTTCACTCTCAGGAGACACTCCTCTCAGATGTCGCCGATACAACTTATTGGTCACCAGATTATTACGTATTCACAAACGCAAATAACTATTGGTGTGCGGTGGGTGTCAGATCTTCGGTTACCAGTGATTTTTGGGAGATATCGCTTTATGAAGATGCGGGTTTCGATCCTCCGCCCCTTGCTTCCTCGTTATATGGTACAGTCAGCTATGTTGTGGTGGACAACAACCATGCACCACTCGTGGAGCGGGGCATTTACCTTGAACAGCTTGTTGGCATGGATGCTGCAACCATTGAGTTTGAAGGTGGGAGCCAGATTCTTTCAAACGGGACAAATTCGAATATCACGTGGCCTGCAGGAGACGTGGTAAAGATGTGGGATATATACCTTCAGCCGGGTGAGTATTTCTGCAATCTGACTTTGAATTCAGGAACGGCCGACCTGGGGATAGCGCTTTTCGGATCGGACAACGCACCCTACTATGCAGACAGGGATGATTATATATCAGCAGCGGATGTCAACGGCCCGGGCGCAAATGAAACATTCAGCTTTACTATCACCTCTGCCGACTGGTATGGCATCTGTGTACATGCCAATAACGCCTCACCGGCAAATTTTAACATCAATTTTGGTCAGCCCGGGCACTGGACAGGCACGGTCTCAAGTAACTGGAATACTGCTGCGAACTGGTCTGACGGCTTGGCACCGACCATTGCCACTGATGTGACCATTGCTTCGGGAACACCTTTCGCTCCCATGATCAACGCTTACGACGCTGCCGTATGCAATCATTTAAACATGATTTCCGGAGGAGTTCTTACGATGGGTACAGGAAGCGTGCTGTATATGTGGGGCGACCTGAATACGGATGCAGGCCAATTGCTGATGAACGGGGATGCAGCCTTGTACTTTAACGGTGAAAGCGGGGCAAGCTGGAGTGATGCCAATCAAAATGACAGCTATACCAACATCAGGCTGAATAAGAATGATCCCATCAATGTCTTGGCAATCATGCAGGATGTCACCCTTTCAGGTACATGCTGGCTTTATGGAGGAACGCTGTTTATCAGCGGGACGCATACACTGACTATTAACGATGATTACATGGCGGCACTTGATATCGATAGTGGTGCCAGACTGGAGGTAGATGGTGACAATGTAATTGTTGCGGGTGGTATCCAGTTCAGAAACGGAAGTCAGGCAGATATCACAAGCGGAAACATATACTGCGGAGGTTACTTTATAGTTGAAAACAACCCCGCCTATGACATTGTTTTCACCGGTGGCACACTGATCATGAACGGTACAGAAGACCAGCATTTCCGGGATGCTGACGGAGGGAACCTCAGTTTGTACAACCTCACAATCGACAAAGCTTCCGGAAACTGTTACCTCGAGTATGACAACCTGAATGTCAGGGGAGATTTACTGATCTCCCAGGGCTGTCTGAGTGCTCGCTCCTATCCTACATCACCTGACTGGCGAAATATAAGACTAGGTGGCAACTGGACCAATAATGAAGGATCTGCGGGATTTGAGGAAGGAGCGGGCAGAGTCACCTTTGATGGTCCTTCATACCAGCAGAATATCAACAACAACGAGAGCTTTCATATACTTGAAGTCAATAAGACACTCGGCGGATCGCTTAGCATCCCGTCTGCCATAGTGCTGTGCAACCAGTATGACTGGACAGCAGGCGGTATCAGTGTATTTACCGGAAGCTTCACTGCCGCCGACCTGCTCGATAACGGAATCATGGGTTCATGGTCGCTAAGTCCAGGCGGAACCATCGATATAACCAACAACGACGGTTATATTGATCTGAATGGCTCCATCAGTATGACAGGCGGTAACTTTTACGTACACGGCGGTACTACAGACAGTTACTGGCCATACTTCGACAATGCTTCCATTACCATGAGCGGTGGCAACCTCGATTTTACAGATAAAGGGATTCTGGTTTATAACGCATCCTCCTACACGCTTACAGAAAACATCACCGGAGGTTTTATCCGGACAGCCGGAGGATTCAGGGTGGAAAGTCCGGACTTTTCCCCGGCCGGCGGGGCCGTGGAAATGTACGGAGCACAGGAAGCAAACCTGCATACCATCAACGGCGGCTTTCTGAATCATTTGCTGATCAATAAAGGCGGATCATTAAAGCAAGGCGAAGCTGCGGACAAAAGGTATGTGGATGTCAGGCAGGGCAATAAAAGCACTGATGGCCCGATGGATTTAAACACCGCAAACATTGACAACAGCCTGGATGTCAATGGTAATCTTTTTATTAATTCCGGAATCCTCCGTGCAAATGCAAATACCATCAGGGTCGGAGGCGGCTGGTCAAACCTGGTGGGCGATCCGGGCTTTAACGAGGGCAGCAGCCAGGTTATTTTCGATGGTCCGTCACAGTCTGTCATTACCACCAACGAAAGCTTTTACAACCTCACCCTCGATAAAACGTACGCCGGCTTCGACGGACTTGAATTCGGAACCTCCGTTACCGTTAACGCCAATCTTTCGCTGACCGACGGTACGCTGGAGTTAAATCCCTTCGCGGTGCTCGATGTGGGATTGAACGTCACCATTGCCGATGGTGCCGGCCTGAATGCCGATGATGGCGGAAACATTGAGATATACTGCGGCGGAAGTTGGCTCGATGAGAATACGATTTACAATAATCAAAAGGGATTCTCTGCAGGAAACACATCATCCGTGATTTTCGATGCTCCTCCGGGCCTGAGTGTTCAGGTAATCAAGGAGAAAGCTCCCTTCAACGATGTACATATCTTTTCAGGAGCACCTTATGTAAGACCCGATGCCACCTTCAGGACCATAAGCTGCAAAAACATGTCAATAGATGGTGGCAAGCTTCACCTGGGAGGCGGAAGACTCACTGTTACCAATGATCTTGACATATTCGGGATCCTGAGCATGAATTCGGTCAGTGATTCAGTGGTCGTCGGTGACGACATCAGCTGGAAACCGGGCTCCGGAGATGACGTTACAGATGGAAAAATATTTACAGGGGGTGACTGGACGTTCGCCAGTGGGACCAATGCTTCACTGGGAGCAGGAAACACAGTGTATTTCACAAATATTTCGACCTCGCTTATACGCAGTGATGATATTGATGCAGCCTTCGGCAGCCTTGTGATAGGGAAACCGTCGGGTCCCTGGGCCGACACATATATACACGGCTCATCGTCAGATACCTTGCGCGTAAACGGTTCCATGACTGTAAATGGCGGAAACCGCTTCCATATTCAGGATAAAGATCTGATAGTAAACCAAAACCTTGAGATACAGAACCTTGGAGAGATGAACCTGACAAATGGCTCGCTTATAAACCATCATGACAGTTTCATCCTCGACGGTTACCTGAATGTAATGAATGGAGATGTCCTGATGCATGGCACCTTTGAATTGCCGGCTACAGGAAAAATAGAAATCAATACCGGCAATTTCACCAGTGATGCCCCACTGTCAGCCCTGCTCTGGCAAGAAATATCCGGCACTTTTCAAATCAGTGGCGGAACATTCAAAATCACTCACAATGCCCTCCTTTTTGCGCCAGGTTGTACTGATATAATCAGCGGGGGCGAGATTATCGTCGGGAACGGATTCTCCGCCTTGTCTCCCGGCACTTTTGAACCTTCAGCCGGTAAAGTGAAATTGAATTACAACGGTCCTGATGCCTTTGCAAACATCCACTGCTCCAATGGTAATTATTTCCGGAACCTTGAAATTTCAGGTAAAATATCGCTTCAGACAAATATCCTCGTTAAAAATAATCTTCAGATTACATCGGGTTTTCTGAATTCCCAGGTGTTTGATATCTATATCGGAGGAAACTGGACAAATACAGTCGGGCCAGCCGGGTTTCTGGAAAACAGCCAGAAGGTTGTCTTTAATGGAACCGGCCTGCAGTATTGCTATGGGGAAGAATTTAACGTTTTGGAAAACAATAAACTCACAGGTGAGTTGATCATACCTGCAGCTGCAAACGTGCACTGCAACAACTACGATTGGACGGCAGGCAAGCTCAAGGCTGACGGTGGCAGTTTCGTTGCTGATGATCTGAACGACAGTGGTTTGTACGGAACATACCAAATTACTTCCAATGGTGGCAACCTCGAGTTACACCAGGATAATTCGCAATATACCGACCTGAACGGATATCTTTTCATCGACGGCGGCCACATGAAGGTAATGGGCGGAGACGGGGCCAGTTACTGGCCTTACGCCGCGGATGCCGGGATTCAGATGTCCGGCGGAGTGCTTGAATTCATTGACAACGGCATTTACCTGCATGATTCACCCTTCTTCAATCTGACGGAGAACGTCACCGGTGGTATTATCCGCACCAATAAAAGCTTTCATGGCCTGCGTGATGATTTTAATCCGACTGGCGGTACCACCCAACTCCTGGGTGGCGGAAATGCCGAATTCGGCCTTCCTTCCGGAAGTTGTTTCCATCATGTGCTTATCAGCAAATATCCTGATGATACGGTAAAACAATTACTCCCCATCCTTATCAATGGTAACTTGTCCATTGAAGATGCCGTGTATGACATGAGTTTTAAGACGACCCATATTGGTGAGAACCTCGACGTCAACGATGGTGGTACACTCTTCAGTGAAGCAGGTGCAGAACTCATGCTGGCCAACGGTAAAACACTGAGTGTCAACAGCGGAGGAAAACTGATTTTCAATGGCAGTCCTGGTAACTTTGCTATGATCGGTTCATTATATCCGGCATCCTTTTATAACCTTGATATTCAAGCGGGGGCGGAATTAGCAGCACAATACACTATTTTCAGCAACATGGGTATTAATGGATTGAATGTCAAGGCGGGAGCGGCCGTGGATCCGGTAAATCCATTAAGGGGTTGTCAGTTTCTTGGCGGTATAAACGGCGGAACCCTCTTAACCCTGGATAACAGTCAGACTCTCAGTATTCATGATGCGGTATTCCCTGCCAATATCTGGAGTGGCTTGTATAATGTCTCAAAGACCCAGGATCAGGGTCAGGTTTACTTTATTGACTACAGCGGTGCTTTTTCCGGGGAGACTTACGAACAGGACTCATTCGGCAGAATATTCTGGCTTACACCATTGACCCTGACGGTATCATCTGTACCGGCTGAAATTTGCCAGGGGAATCCGGTACAATTACTTGCCATGCCAATCGGGGGATTACCGCCTTATACTTACCAATGGTCGCCCGCAGTCAGCCTGTCGGATCCGCTGATTGCCAATCCAATAGCAAATCCGGCCACAAATACCACATATTATGTTACTCTCACAGATTCTTATGGTAATTCTGTCACTGACAGTGTGCTGGTTACTGTACATCCTTCACCTTCAGTTGATATTGGCAACGAATGGATCGGGATGTTTGCAGGCACTTCGGCGATAATTGGCGGTAGCGTCGGTGGCGGAGCACCTCCTTACATTTACCAGTGGACACCGGCTATTTATTGTGGTGATCCGAGCGCGTTGATAACCTCGGTCACCCCTCCTTCCACAACATTGTTTACACTGCTTGTCACGGACGCAGCCGGTTGTACAGGCATCGACAGCATCAGCGTGATTGTATACCCGGCAGCCATGTGTATACTGGATGGACACCTCAGGTATCTGAACGCTGACGATACACCCTTGTCGCAGGTAAGCGTAATCCTCAGCCAGTCCGGTACCCCTGTGGATACTACAATGACTGATACAGACGGATTATTTAACTTCGGCTTAATGTTGCCGGGGGATTATCATTTGCATTGTGAATCTTCAACTCCCTGGGGTGGTGTAAATGCCGCAGATGCCTTGCTTGTACTCCGGCATTTTGTTGGACTGTCAAACCTGAGCGGATTATTCCAATATGCCGCGAATGTGGACAATTCCCCGGCGGTGAATTCAATTGATGCACTGATGATTGCCAAAAGATACACCAACAGTATCAACAGTTTCCCGTCAGGTGACTGGGCATTCTTCCCTTATGACCTCACCCTTACAGCAAGCAGCTATAATACGTACAATATGAATGGTTTATGCTACGGCGACGTAAATGGAAGCAATGTACCGCCGTTCAAACAATCCATGGTTTTTGATATTGCACAGGAAGATTGTTTATTTGTCGGTGAGGGTGAATGGTTCGACCTACCCTTCAGTGTATCGGAAAAAACACCGCTTGGGGCCCTATCCCTGGTGATGAAATTGCCGCCCGACAGGTGCAAATTCGCCGGAATAAGGTTTACACATGATCCTGATCATGCCGTTTTCAACCTTAGCGGAGATACCCTGCGTTTGGCATGGTATACAGTTGAAGATAAGTTGTTTACAAAAGGAGAACCCCTGTTTTACCTGCAGCTTACATGTACAGCAGACAGCGAAGACCTGTTATTCACAGCCCTGGCAGAAAGTGAACTCTCCGACCACCAGGGAAACGTCATCATGGGTACGGGATTAATTTACCCAAAAATAATGATCGCTCAGGAAGAATGGAATGGAATTGTTTCGCTGCAACCGAATCCTTCCTCCGGTAAGACCAGGGTAGATTACAATATTCCGCAGGAAGCAACAATCTCTTACAGCTTAAGTACCGTATCAGGCCAGGTTATATGGCACCGGCAGGAAGGAGTAAAGCAAGCAGGAGAACACCAGATAATACTGGATTGCAGTACCCTGGCTGCAGGTGTCTACATCTTCGATTTGATATTTGACAGGCTTGGATCCCGGGAAAGCAGGAGGATCAAACTGATGGTCGTGCGTTGAAAAAGGGATGTCATCCTGGCGTTGATTTAAATCAACGCCAGGATGACATCCCTTTTTATTTTCTTCCGGTAAGCAATTCATTATCAACACGCCCAACCCAATATATCCCATATCGACCAGCTACCTTCCAAAACTGCGTTTGTTTCGCCATCTTTCCTATTTTTGTTAGGCCACAATCATAGATATACATGGTTGCTGGTTTGGATAAAACCTCACAGATCATTTAGCGAGATAACATAACAACCTATTAACGCCTAATTTCCCTCACTATGAAAAAACCTGCATTAAGATTTGTATTTGCTGCCCTGCTGACCTGCTTTTTTTTGGCAGGCGTCACAAAACTGACGGCACAGGAAGACTGGAGTCGAGCCCAGAAAGAAGTCTGGAAAGGTGTCGAAACATTTTACGATGCCTTTACAAGGGGCGATGTCAAGGTCATTTCCGACCTGGTCCATCCTGATTTCGAAGGTTGGAGCCACCATTCCGTATTACCCCGGAACAAAGCGGATATGGAGCGTGAACTGCAGTCATTCCTTCAGGTGAACAAAGTCGTCTCTTACAAGATCAAACCATTAACGATCAAGGTATTGGGTGATGTGGCCTTCGTGCATTATTATTATATCCTGAACAGCGAAAGCAAAGACGGGAAAAAAAGCATCCAGCAGGGGAAGTACACCGATATCCTGAAAAAGCAGGGTGGCAGCTGGCTGCTCATCGGTGACCATGGCGGCGCGGAATGAAATTAGCAGTATTTCAGTCTGAGGCTCACATCTTCAGGATTTTTCTGCAAACCCTGGCCTCCCGGTCGGATATTTCAAATAAATATAACCCAGATGGAAGGTAACTGATATCTAATTCAATATCATGAGACAGATCTGCCCTATAAATGCGGCAGAGTTCCCCAAAACAATCAAAGACCCTGATCAAATCAGGTTTGAAATGATTCCCGGCCCTGATGTGAACTGATTCACCGGCCGGGTTCGGATAGATATAAAAGTCCTGTAAACCGTTTTCCCCTGTAGAAAATGCTGAATCAATGACATATAACCTGATACAATAATGATAATGGTTATACTCAGACATATAGTTGAGCTGACAGAGACTATCACACAAAGGTATTCCCTGAATGGTATCATTGACAAACAGGTCACCCAATGCATTTGAACCATCAATGATCAGTCTGTAAGGGCTCCCTTCGCTCCATCTGTAAATATCTCTGCCATTATAGTACTGTACATAATATACATTCCGGGCATTCAGGATAAATGATTCATAGGCATTTGAAATGATGTACACCTGCTTCCCGACCAGTTTACACAAGAAGTTCAGATGAGAAATGTTTGAATAGGTGTATTGACAAAAACCGACTGTATCGCTGAGCATTTTGATCCAGTCAAAAGAATAACCTGTTCCCATTGAAGTACTTTCCGCCTGGAATATCAGTGTGTTCTTGTAATACAACTTAAAACCCCATGCATGATAGCCGGATTGATAGTTTTGCCATGAGTAGTAAACATTGGGGACAAAACCACACTCGTTTTCAACGAAATACTGTGCGCTGCCCGGACCTGGCAGGAAGACAGTAAACAGAATTATCAGAATGACATTTCGCTTCATTACCGTTTGGATTTATTGATACATGGAACCTGGATACACAATTTCTTCATTCTGCACTTTTTCGGTATCTTCCATACGCATACCTGAGAGGTTTACGAAAGCTGTCAATACCCGCAATACCGTAAACTGCCGGATCGGAATTTTTTTCGCAAACCCTTTCCGTGTCGGTATATAATAGTTTTTTTTGACTTTTACATAGGCTTTCGTTTTCAAGCTTTCAGTACGTGAATCCGTAATCGGATGCATGCAAATTCCGGCATTGACTGAAATCAATTTTTACCGAATGAGTATTATACCACTTCCTTTGCAATCACCCAAACCAAACACTGAATAAAAACAAACTCCCCGGGGCAGGTTGTAATACGGAGTCACCAGGCCTGAAGCTGCTTCAACCGGCATGTCGAGCAGAAGCCGTCCCAGTGAATCAAACATTTGAATGCGTATACCATCCCTGCAGGCAGATCCCTGAAAATCGACTTTCAGGCTTCCATTTTCAAGCTGTTTTAAAACAAGAGCAGCGCCGTGCACTGTTGATTCCTGCTGTCCGGTCGAAACAAGCCACTGGTCGAACATCAGTTGCAAAGAATCGATCGGATCCTGCGGTACGGCCCCGGACCAGTTTTGAGGATATGACATCCACAGGTCAAGGTAGAAATTACCCTGTGTATCCGTCGGCCTGGCAACCCTCACAAATGCCGAAAGTGAAGAACTCTGGTAGGGACTGGCACAGCGTGAATCCGCCCCGATGGTTTTGGCGCCCTGAAGGGCTGCCATGAGTTTCAGCGCAAGCGGACCCGGGGTGCTCAGGAAGCGGGATTGCATGCTGTCGAGGATATGCTGACCCAAAAGAATGTTTCCCTGGATGGCATAGGAAATCCCGGCGGTATGCCCTTTCCAAGCCTGGCAATTCGCGCCTGTGTAGGCCGCACTGCGCGGATGTCCGTTGTTGTAATCCACGATACCATACTGGCGGATGAGCGGATTGGACTGTGCATCATTCTGTACAAGCCAGTCGATGATCTGCTGAGGCGCATCGCCAGCAAGCATGCGTGTTCGCGCATTTTGCTGGTTGGCCGACAACCAGTAGGCCTGGGTGTGAATGGCACCGATACCCGGATGGAGGTCGCTGATGATCTGCGCACCATGTGGATACGTTCCTGTATAACCCACGCAGGAGGCACCCGCACTGCCGATCTCACCCGTCACCGAATCAATGGCCACAATGCTGAAGGTATCCTGGGCCAGGACTGTCCTAAACACAAGGAATATTATAGTAATCAAACAATAACATCCTGATTTTAAAGCAGACAATTTCATAAAATTGAATTATATTATACTCATACTTGACAGGTTTGCGAATGCAAAGCTGTTTAGTATGAGTTATGCCGTACACACCTTGATCGCAATTTTTTCGCAAACTCATTCCGTGTCGGTATAAAACGGAATCCACAGGATTCATTTATCGCATAGGGATCTGCCGGCGCTGGCGCTCCTCCCCTACTCCGGTTTCACCCAAATGATCTTCCACTCATTGCCGTGCATAGAGAAAGTCATCCAGAAGGTCTTCTTTTTCACTACATTGGAGGTGCCGGTCTGGAAAAAGGAATAGCTCGTTTCACCCGAGTTTTCCGCCGCGATTTTCTGACAGGCAGCCAGAAGTTCCGGATAGTTCGCGTAGAGCGGATCGGTGAGTACGTTTAGTCCGATTTCGGCGGTATCCTGGTCAAAGAGTACCACCCCTGTCTTTTCCATCACCCACATCTCGAATCCCTGGCTGGTGACGATGGGTTCGATTATCCTCCCGAGCAGCCTGGCCGGTTCAAACACCGCGCTGATAGCGCCGATGACCTGACTGTTCTGAATAATGGGATGAATGTCGACAGCGGCCTGGTAACCCTCCACCACATCAAAGGCATTGCTCAGTACAGGCTGTTTGGTCTGAAAGGCTGTGATCACATGAGGCTGGTTGCTGATATCAGACCCCTGGTATGCATAATAAGCCGGGGGTTCGATGATCTGCAGGATACCCTGCGGCGTGGTGAACACGAATTCTTCGGAAAAGGTACAGGTATTGAATAACTCAAGCAGCTTGGCACGCATCGCGGAGGTATCGATACCCGATTGGGCAAACTGCGCATTTGCATTCCCGATCAGGGTGTTCAGGGTATCAAAAGATGCGGCCAGCCGGTCATGAACCACTGCCAGTTCACCCGGAAGCACCGTTTCGTCCTTGTCCTTTTTACAGGAAACCATCAGGACGGCAAACAGCAATGTGACAAATGCAAGTTTCATCCTCATGTGATTGATTTTGAAACGAAATTAATCATTTTCCCTGAATGCTATCCATGGTTCCGCTTTCATTTCGGAAAAATCTCCAAAGGGTCAGGCGCCGCTATTTATTACCTTAGCAACATGAAGCACTGCCTGATTAAAATCTTGTTGTTGTTGATTTGTCTGATACCGGAAGGGAAAGCCTTCTGCCGGGATACGGTGCCGTTTAAGCACCTCAGTCCGTGCGACAGTCTGTGGTGCCTTAATCAAATGGTATTCAGTGGCGTTGCAGTGGAAAAGAAAGACAAGATCACGGAATACCACCGTTTTTGTGCAGGCAGCCTTTGTGGCTATGAGGCATTTTATCCCGGTGGCAGACCGGCTGCCGTGCACACCTACAACGGCAATCAGATTCACCTGGTGTTTTATTATGAGGAAGGAAATAAAAAGCTTGAATATCACCAAAAAATCCTTGATCAGACCTACACATGGGGTCTATGGACAGATTACCGGGAGAACGGAACGATGATCTGCCAGGGCAACTATGAATTGATCAGGCAGCAGACCGAGGGCAGGGGCAGGATCATCAGGCAATGGCAATCGGTGAAAGACGGCCGGTGGCAGTTTTTCGATGAAACAGGCCAATTGGTGAAAACACAATTCTGGCGAAAAGGAAAACTGGTCAGGACGAAGTGAATCAAAGCATAGGGACAATCCCTCACTTCGGGCTCAATAAATCAGCATACAAATCAAACACCTTCCGAACTCAGGGGTTGGGATGATAATAAGTTCCTGATAGCCTGTGCTGCTTTCATCGCACCATCATTCGGGATATCCGGATAAGAAACATTGGTACCAACCAGATTAACAATTTTACCGGCGAGGACCTCCGGGCTTGTTCCGGCAAGATCCAAGCTTACGCCTGCGCCACGCTGGGTCAGTATTCTTGAAACATTTGCCTGTTCGCAATGACCGGCAAGGGGAAAATAAACAAAGGGCCTTCTGAGGGCAGTAAGTTCAAAAGCAGAAGTGGCACCACCCTGGATAATTGCAAGATCACTGGCAGCAAAATGTTCATATAAGCGGGGAATAAATCCTTTAATATCTGCACCTTCTGGCAAGTTAACCTTGTCTGCCGGCACCCTTGGACCTGTGACAAACACTGCCCGAAGTTGAGGTATTTTCTCTTTTGCAATGACATATGCCTGTCCGCAAAGTTCCAGCAATTCCTTCCCGATGGCCGTTCCTCCAAGAGCGCAAATGAGTAATGGATCATTGCTGTATCCCAGTTTTTTTCTGACCTCTTGCTTGTCGGTATAAGCACTAGTCTCGAAAGGGAAGACGTACCCGATAAAGGTATACATCGCCCTGGCGAAATCCCTCCGGTTTGGTAACATGAAGCCAAAGGGTTTATCAGGGATATCCTCAGGTTCACCAACGAAAAGCGCCAGATCGTAGGGTGGTTTCTTTTTGAGTCTGTAATCATGAGACCAGACACGATTCCAATAATAGACACCCAGGTGTTCCAAAGGGTTTCTGGTCATGGCGTCCAGTCCGACAAAGTCGAAAATCATCACAAAAGGAAATTTTTTTAAATCTGAGTGTTCTCTGAGCGCCAGGTTGATTTCATAGGTCTCATCTCCAATGACCAGATCGTATTTTTTTGATGCAATAAGATCCAGAAAGAAACTGATATTTTTTTTCCATTCCCCTCTTGATTTCAATAAATAAGTGAGAAGATTCAGGCTTGACCCTTTGGCGGCTTTTTCGGCCGATTCATTCTCATTGGCATAATGGTCGGCCCCCGGTACGAGTTTCTCACCCGATTCAATCAACAGCTTTGTTGCAGGATCTGAGGCAAGCCATTCAATATCCGCATCAGGAAGCAGTTGCCTGAGTTTCCGGGCAATTGCAAGGTCTCTTGTGATATGGCCGAGACCAAGAGAGCCACTGATGTACAGCACATTGATCTTCTTCATTTCCCTCTGAGTTGGGATTATTTCATTTTATTATTCAGTCTGCAAACTCCAGATGCCGCCCCGCCATATCACAGGGCATCTTCCGACCGCACCTCAAAGGGATCAAAGGCAGCCGGATTGCCGGAATCATATCCCTTTTTAAACCACCGCATCCGCTGCTCCGAAGTTCCGTGGGTAAATGCGTCCGGAACGATATATCCCTGTGCCTGTTTCTGCAGGCGGTCGTCACCCACCGCACCGGCGGCACTGATGGCCTCTTCCGCATCGCCCGGCTCCAGGATACCCTTCCATTGGTCTGCATCGTGAGCCCATATCCCGGAATAATAATCGGCCTGCAGTTCAAGCCGGACCAGGTAGCGGTTAAACTCCTTCTCATCCATGCGATTGCGCAGGCCATTCACCTCATCGAGTGTTCCAAGCAGTTTCTGAACATGATGGCCAACTTCATGTGCCACCACATAGGCGATGGCGAAATCGCCAGGCGCCCCGAAACGGGTTTTCAGCTCTTCGCAAAAGCTCAGGTCGATATACACCTTTTCATCACCCGGACAATAAAAGGGCCCGGTGGCAGCGCTGTTGAAACCACAGGCCGATTGTACCTGACCGCTGTAGAGCACCAGTTTAGGCGCACGGTATGCTCTGCCCGACTCAGAAAAAATCCGGTTCCAGGTATCTTCCGTCTCAGCCAATACGACCGCGATAAACTGAGCCATGGTGTCATCCTTTAGTATTTCTCCCGGGGCTTGTACTTGATTGTCCTCAACGGCAAGATTCAGTATTTGTCCGGGATCCCCGCCCAGGAACAAAACGATCAGCACAATGACGATGGTGCCAATGCCGCCGCCAAAAGCGATCTTACGGCCGCTCATGCCGCGGCGGTCCTCCACGTTTTCACTCTGACGCAAACCTTTCCAGCGCATACAAGAAAAAATCAGTTGTTCATAATTGAAAAAGGATTAAACCGACACGGAGTGGATTTGCGAAAAAGTGCGATCCAGAGGTGTACGGCATTACTCATGCTAAACAACTTTGCATCCGCAAACCTGTCAAGTATGAGTATAAAAGTAAATATTTTTATTGAGTGTTTTGTATTTTCGCCTGAAATAATCAAGACCATCATGGACAAAATCAGGCATTTCCTTGTATTGCTGACCATTCCCTTTGCCGGCTTCAGTCAGCAGATCCTGTTCGTGAATGACAACGGCCTGTTGCAGGCCAATACGGATACCATGCTTTATGCGATCCAGCAAGCCGGTTACCCCGGTTTCGACTATTTCGATGCCCGCGACAGCCTTCGTTCACCGACCTACCTTGAGATTGCCGGATACGATCTGGTAATCTGGTACTGCAGCTCCGACGGTGTGGGTAATTATTTCTGGGAGGGTACCGACAGCGACAATTTCGCCCTGATACAGTACCTTAACAATGGTGGCAGGCTGTGGGTGATGGGAACGGATTTGCTGTACGACCGTTATGCCACTCCCCAGCAGTTCATTCCCGGGGACTTTGTGTATGACTTCCTGGGCATAGCCGAATACCATGCACAGTCATACGGCGATGACGGTGGACTGGGTGTGGAATTGCTCGAAGGGACAGGATTTCTGAGCTGGATGGGGAACCTGCAGTGGATATTCCAGACCGCCTGGTGGGTGGATGCATGCCTGCCCGCTCCCGCTGCCATCGGCCTGTTCAGGATGGGACCGGCCGGGTATGCGTTCGACACCTATTTTTCTGGGTTTGCACTGGATAACGGTCATACCGCCGTCAGCTTCTGCTTTGATCCGGCCATTATCGATACCTACGACATGCGGCTGGTGCTAACCACTGCAATCATAGACTACCTGCTGAACATCAGTGCAGCACCTTCAGCAGTGATACAGCAGGGAATCAGGGTTTTTCCCAATCCGTTTCGTGGCCGGCTGAATATAGAATTTCCGGAAATCGCGCAGGATATGAATATCCGGATACTGGATCCCTGCGGACGTATCATCCTGGAGGAAAACTGCAGGGATGCCGGGAGCAATATTTTACGTTTACATCCTGACCTGCTTCCCGGCATGTATTTGCTGCAGCTTACTGACAATGTTCAAACTCAAGCTATCCCTGTGTTCAGAATGAAATAAGCAGGGACAGATTCCTGCCGCGTTAAGATCGCATTTGGATTATACCGGCACGGAATGGGTTTGCGAAAAATTGCGATCCAAGGGTTAACGGCATCACTCATACTGCAATCCTGCTGCCTTGTCACGACATGATCATTGCAGGACAACCGCTACAACTTCTTCAGAATCAAAGTCTTCTTATTAAAATCCGCCGCCGCATTGATCACATTCCTGAATGCTTCGTATTTCTCCAGGGGGTAAAAGATCTCGGTATAATATTCTTCGATGCTGATAAGAAGGGTATTTCCGGACATCACGGCCTTTGACCTGAACACGCAGCTCAGTTCATCCTTGTAGTTCATCCTGACATCCATCTGCAGATCGTCCAGGTTGGCGATACGGTATGCAGCCGGAATTTCGAACCGTATCGTACGGTAATAGCTTCGTGGAAGACCCACGTCGACGGGCAGTTTGCGTGTGCCCTCCTGGTAAAGTTCCGACTGGGCGCCGATGGTTTCCCCTATTTTGACCAGCAGGTCGTTACCGGCCGATTCGACGAGGTTTTTGGCAGTCATCGTGACATGCCACACCATGGGATCAAGGGCAATGTGGTCGGGTGTGGCATGCTGCAGTTCGAAGCTTTCGATCGTGGTATTTTCCCTGCCCATATTAAAAACAGAACTCAGGATTTCCTTTTTTCTGTCATTGTCGAGCAAATGCCAGAATGCCTGATAATTAGCTGCGATGATCCCGGTAAAGACCCTTCGTGTGGTAACTTTCAGCTGCCTGGTGGCATCATCAAGCCGGATATCCTGGACAAGGGAATCTGCATGATCTGAGGGACGGTTTACCGGAAGACGCCTGATTTCATAGGCAAGCGTCCGCAGATCATGAGCAGGCTCCACAGGCCAGGCAAACAAAGCATAAGAACCCTGAAAACTCTCAGGTATCAAACCTAAGCGGTATGTGGCATCATCAGGAACAAGGTATTTACCGGCCGAAGGGATATACAGGAGATAATTCTTCAGGAAATTAAAGCTGTTGAACTCAGGATCAAAAGGTTGCACTTCATTATCGGATCCGATAACCAGTTCAAATGTGATGCCTCCTTCGCGGAAAAGCGCGTTAAACAGGCGTACCGCACCGTGTTTGTCTGTATGTTTGAGTTTTAAAACCATGTCGAGAGGCAGATCTCCGGGATTATCCTCGCTGATATTCATTTCACCTTTAACCCAATGCTCTATCGCCCTGACCCTGGCTTCTTCAGGACCGGCCGGCAGGTTCATCGCCTTGAGTTGTTTTCTGATGGCAGACAATTCTTTTTTACTGAATTCGAAGGTGCTGGAGTACATATTCCGGCATGCTTTCGCCCAGGAGTAAACCCTGAGCGACGTATTAAACCTGTTATAGGCCATTACATATTCAAACCGCATCAGCCTTGCCTTGTAATAGGAATAGGCTTCTTTCTCAAGACCGGGAATATATGGAATTTCAGCACGGGCCAGGGTGGTTTCGTTTTCACCTTCTGAAAAAACAAAAGAAGGAAAACCATTGTAACTCTTCATCAGATATTCGAGTTTCGACGGATAAGAGAAGATCACCTCCACTCCGGATTTCGGAACATCCTCCTGGACATATTCCGTTCCGTATGCCCTGAATTTCTTTCTGAGAACGTAGTAATACTCCACTGCCCCCCCGGCTTCGGCTCCTTCGATGGCAAAAGCCTTAAAATCTCCTTTATTCTCAAGGTTCTCCACAAGTCTGATACTTTCCTGCGGCAACTCGGTCACTTTCCCTGCGGGAGAGATAAATCTGGCCTTAATGGCCAGTATCTCAAGCACATTGTCGACCGGGATATAAATTTTATTGTAATCATCGATGGCCTGCGTGGTTTCCGTTTTAATCTTTTTATGAAAGACGTTGATCTCTTCGAAATAGCCTTCAGCATTGGAGAATATTTCTGTTATTTGTCTTTCGAGCATGATGACTGCGCCATCTTTGCTTTTCACGGTGTCGGGATTGCCTGTGGCGGGACGGCTGTCCCATGTGTAATGGTCGAATGATGACTGCGCGGACGCTGTCATGACCAGGAAGACGAAAACAGGAAGGATGAGCTTCTTCATATTGCTTTATTTATTCAGTACGACGGTATTCAGGCTTGCTTTGTTCAGTTCGACCAAAAAGGAGCGCAAATCTTCCAGTTCCTGTCCTTCCACGATCAGGCGGTTCATGGTGATGCCTGAAGTCATGACCACCTTGTTGGCACTTTGTGTATAGCTTATCTCAAAGCCGAAACCGGGGAACGACTTTGCAGAGGCAGACGGAAGCGCACCGACTTTCCACCCGTCCGGTATTTCGAGGATGCATACCTGTTTGTATGAGTAACAATGATCGGCCTGGTAAGGGATCCTTCGCCCGGGCTTGATCATATCCTTCTGGAAGAGCCTGACAAGATGCAGGTTCACATACACGGCATCCTGTTGCCTGGTATCATAGTCCGGCATTTCCAGGCTGTAGGTCAGCGTGAGCGCCTGCCCGTTATGGTTTCTGTCTTTGTATTCCACATTCCTGGCAATGAATTTATTGCTGGCGAATTTGATCATCCCGGGAATCAGTTTGTCGTATTCGTGTTTTTCAGTTGCCTGGAGCAGTGACAGCAGACTGATACGGTTCTCACCCGTCAGATTTGTGATGACATCGGCAAGCAGTTTGTCGTCCCGGAAGTACAGTCGAAAAGTATCAACGACCTGGTTTTTTTCTGCCTCTTCCACCGGGAGTGTGATCAAGGCATGATCAGACGGTCCTTTTTCAACCAGGCATTCTTTTCCCTGAATGGAAGCAGGCACTTCGCCCGGAATGTGATTTCGGGTGGTGGCATCCAGCACCACCGGTTCACCCTTCTCAGACCACCACACGCAAACCATGTGGTTATCCACCGCCATGGATGGGAAATCGGCATAACTGTATGGCAGCTCCCTGGTACCCACCCAGGCCAGCCCTGCTTTAAGCCCGGCCGCCCGGAGCATGTAACGGAGCAGGCTGGACTTATCCTTGCAGTCGCCGTACCTTCTTTTGAATACCAGGGAAGCCTCACGGGGAATATAGGCATTGGTGCCGTCTTCGATGGCGACATAGCGGATCTGCTGCTGGACCCAGGAAAAGATGCTCCGGACTTTCGCAGCCTCATCATGGCAATCCATGATCAATGTGTCAACAAATCTGTCAATTTCAGGTGATTTCAGTGAATCAAGCTGTCTGATGTTGCCATAATACCAGTCATAGAGATCGCCCGGTTTATCCATGACCGTTTTCCTCTGTCCACGGTGTTCGTAGGAGACAATATGCACAATGATATGCGGAACAAAGTACTGCGATGCCGGTGAAACCTCATCGCCGGTATAGGCTTCCGGCAGGGAGGCCTCCCAGGTATGTACCAGGTTTTTCCCGGCCTTACTGACGGTATGGCGTACCATTGAAGTATCCAAACCAAAAAGACGGTAACGAAGCTGAACAGCCTCACTGACCCGGACACGCAGCCTTGATATTTCTGAAGGCATGCCCCCGCCAAAACGGTATATCACCGGATAATAAGGATCATCGAACAGGACGACTGACTCGGTAATCAGCCGGGTACCTGCACTCACGGCGGGAAAGGTGAACTGATAGGCATACACATCGTCATAAAACAAGCCGTCATTGATCTCGCTGGATTTCACAAAATGCTTCACCTCAATATCGCGGAAGGATTTTCCCTCCGGCACCCTGCTGTATGCCTTCAAGGATTCCATTTTGACCTGCGGATTGAAATACTCTTTGGATTCGGCAAAAGCTGCAGCATGATTCGTCAACACCAGTACCGATGCATAATTTCTGATGCTGGTTACCGGAAGCCCGTTTTTGCCCATCGTGATGGTCACATCCTTCTCCTGAAGATCATGCAAAACTGCGTAACCCTGATACTTATCCCTGTATGCCTGAAGCTCCGGTTCACCCTGCGCCATGCACGCGGCAGTGATCATGAAGGACAACAACGCAGCAGGCAACCTACTTTTTTCTGATCTCAACAACCTCACCATTTTCATAAACCATTGTTTCAGTGTATTCACCCTTCTCATTGTAATAATCCCATGCACCATCTTCGTGACCGAGAAGATAATTCCCTTCACGGTATTTCTTACCATTGAGATGATAATAGGTGAAAGGACCATGGCGTTCATCTTCGTAATAGTTCCCTGATTCCAGCAGTTTTCCGCTGATGCTGAATACTTTGTATGATCCGTGCAGATCACCTTCACTAAAGGTCGATTCCCTGAAAAGCATGCCGTTCGGAAGATATACGCTGTGCTTCCCGTGCGGAATGCCATCCTTGTAGGAAAGTCGCGCCGAGAGTTTCCCACCCGGATAATAGGTGAGCACCTCCTTTTCTTCCAGACCTAAAACCACCGGCCTCACAAACTTACCTGTATGGTCGAGGTAGTCAATTTCGCGTACAAAGCCTTCCTGGTATTTCAGACGAAACATCAGGACACTGTCAGGAGACCAGTAAGTGACATAACCCTGCTTCTCGTTATCAACGAAATTCAGCAGCCGGTAAAGTCTGCCGTTTTCGTGGTATTCGAGATACTGGTCCTGACTTTTATCATCCTCGTAATAATCAGTAATCCATAATCTTCCGTATTTATTGATCGTCAGGGTTCCTTCAGTCTGGTTCTTCACGTAAGGAATCTGCATCTCAATTTGTCCTGCCGGGTCCCGCGTTGTCATTGTGCCGCTGAGGTTCCCGTGATCCATCTGATATTGCAATCTGATATTTCCGTTGGGATAAAAGAACGTTTGCGGACCGTGAAATGTGAAGTCAGCCAGGGAAACAGTGCGGCGGACCTTGCCGTTGTTAAAGTACTCCACTGCCTGGCTGGTGTCCTTGTCCTCATTCAGGTCAAGCAGCATTTTACCGTCGAGGTCATACAGGATCAGGCGGATGGGATTTCCGTTCCCGTCAAATGTGGCTTCATGCTCCTTAATGCCTTTAGGATTGTACGAGATCTCCCTGCCGGTAAGAGTACCCCTGTTCAGAAAGCTGCGATAACGCACACTATCGTTCGGATAGTAGGTAATCCATTCACCATCGTTCTGGTTATCAAAAAGTTGTCCCTTCTTTTTCAGGCGGCCGGAGGAGAAATACTCACGGTATTCTCCCCAGCCATCACCGTCTTTCAATATATATTCTTCTTTCAGGCGGCCGTTCGCATGCCAGGATTTCACCGGACCGTCAGCCTTGCCATCCTTGTATATATGCTCACTGCTTTTCTTTCCGTTGGGATAATAATACGTCCACACCCCATCCATTTTATTGTTTTTCATCACCCCTTCCAGGCTCATGACACCATCGGGATAATAATTTCTGACATGGATGCTGTTATTTTCCAGCTGGCTCTGGTACAGCAACTTACCAGCAGCGTCAAAACACATCATGCCTGTCAGGGTATCATTGCGGAACTGCTGTTTCCGGCAGAGTCCACCGCCGCGGAAATACTGTATCCGTTCACCGTTTATTTTCCCTTCCAGGAATACCGTATCAAGCTGGTCGATGCTTCCGTCGCGGAAGTAGTACTTCCTTACACCGGTCAGGCTGCCCTTCTCATCAAACTGATCGATCTCGCTGATACTGCCGTTCCTGTGATACCGGATACACTCCCCGTATACCGTGTCGCGCCTGTATTTCATCCTGCTCTCGATGACTCCCGTTGTGTACCAGGTGGTCACTTCACCCTCCAGCAGGCTGTCGCGATAGATGGCTTCCGCCTTGGCTTTGCCATTCATCCACTCCTCGGAATAGGGTCCGTGTCTCCGGTCATGCTGAAACGCAGTTTTCTTAATGAAATACTCCCGGTAATGATGGAAGACACCTTCTCCTTCCAGTTTATCATCCCGGTATCTGAAGTCCGACAGCGGGAATCCACTTTTTGTGTATTCAATTTCCCTGCCCTCCTTTTTCCCCATCTTTCTTGGAAACACTCCGGAAAGCCTGCCATTGGGGTGAAACATGCGGCATTCGCCGTTCACGGTGTCTTGCCTGAAAAGCAGCTGTTGTGCGAGCCTGCCGTTGGGGTGATAAATGAACCAGTCCCCTTCCGTCAGGTTGTCCCTGTATGTTCCGCTCTCCCTGATCATCCCGTTACCTGCAATCACCCGCCAGGGACCCTGTTTAACAGGAGATTCACCGTTTGTGAGCAGGCCTGTTTCCGTTAACAAGCCGTCACGGTTGAAATGCATGACTGTAATATGCCGTAACTCGTTCTGATAGTTAAAACCGTGGTCGCGCATGTTGAACAGCAATTCCCTGGCCCAGTCCACAAAGGCATCCAGTTCCTTTTCATTTTTTTCGAGCCATTTGTTAATCTGTTCATTATTAACCTCCTTATAACAGTAATAAAGCAAAGTATTGAAGGCATCCTTGTCCATGATACTTCTGAAGACCCTGACATAGAACTGATTATACAGGGAGGTATCTTGAGGATCAAACTGAATGCGGGTAAAGAGCAGGTAGCTCTGTTTCGCAGTGAAATAGGTGAGCTCGCCAGGGTATTTGTAGTTGTCATGAAAAACAACTTCTGCATTGATCAGGGCAGTGATCTCCCTGTAGGGATCCCGGCCGGCGTGTTCTGTAAAGAATTGAGCTTTCATGATCGTATCGCGGGTACCGGTGACGGCCTCTTCGAATTCCTGCAGGAAGCGAATGCGGGGCGACATCATGATCCCCATATTATAGGCCATGTATGCTTGTGCAATTCTTCCCATCATGTGATTGGCCCTTGCGAGCAGCAGGTGGCTACCGGTGTGGAAGGGCCTGACCCTGATGGCCCTGAACAGGGCTTTTTCGGCATCGGCCGGGCGGCCGGCATTCATATAGCAAACTGCAAGGTTAAAGAACAGGTTTGCATTGTAGGGGAAAAGCCTGGTATAATTTTCCAGCCAGCTGATCCCTTCCTCCGTTTTGCCCATCTCGTCGAGCAGGCTGCCGATGGTCGCGATCACGGCCACATCATGCGGGCTCAGTCTGTTTGCTTCCAGGCACTTTGCATAAGCTTCCTCCTTTTCTCCCTGCTGCCAGTGGCACAAAGCCAATTCGTAAAGCGCCCAGGCATAATTGGGATCACACAGGCTAATCCTGCCGAACAGCGCCTGGGCCTCGTCGTACTTTTCATTGTCATAAAGTTCAATCCCCTGCTCTATCAGGGCGGCAGAACGGTCGAGGGCTGATGAATCCTGCAAGGACTGTCCCATGCTGTACCATCCATACAGCATGAAAAAACAGATTAAATGAAATTTCATAGGAGTAGCCTTATTTGGTTAAACGGCTGGGCGGCACCAAATGTACAATACATTAATGAGAACGGCATGAATCCCTGTTTGTTTCACCTTAAAAATTATTTACTGAATCATCGTGAAAATGCGCGGCAATTTTCGGTTAGTATGAACGATAGTCCTTATGGAAGTTTCAACTGCTGATTGCATTTTTTCATACATTTGCGATAGCATTTCTTCCATTATGGAAACAGTAATTTTACAATCCGGATCAAAAGACAACCTGAATTTGCTACTCAAACTGGCTGGAAAGCTGGGGATAAAGTTTAAGATTGTTACAGATGAATTCAAAGAAGACTTTTTCCTTTCATCAATGATTGATGAGGGGATGAAGACCAGAGACGTTTCAAAACCGGAGGTACTTAAAGTCCTCCGGAAGTGAAAACATGCTTCAAAAGCAGTTTCATAAAGGATTTGAGAAAAATATCTGATCCTGAAATACTCGCTTCAATAGAAAAGATCATCTTAAAGTCTGAAAAGGCAAACTCCCTGCAGGATATTCCTAACCTTAAACCCATCAAAGGAGTAAAAAAGAAACATTTTCGCATCCGTGTCAGTTCCTACAGAATCGGTTTATGTCTTGAGAATGACACGCTTTATTTCGTCAGGTGCCTGAACCGGAAGGATATTTACAAACTATTTCCCTGAGCTATCCGAATTTGTAAATCCAGCATCTTCGGTAAAAAACCAATCCATTAAAGATCTGGAAACAAAGTCATTCTTTCAAAAAAATCCGACCCCGATGCTGACACCTCCGCCCTGGAGCATAAAATCAACCGGCTGGCATATGAGCGTTATGACCTGACGGAGGAGGAGATAGCAATCATTGAGAATGTATACCGACACGGAATGAGTTTGCGAAAAAATTGCGATCAAGGGGTGTACGGCATTACTCATACTAAACAGCTTTGCATTCGCAAACCTGTCAAGTATGAGTATAAATCACTCAAAATGAGTTATAACGACATTGCAAACGCTAATATCTTCGCAAACCCAATGAGTCCGGAGATCTGTTTTTTCCCTATCTTTGTCAAATCCACCCGCCAATGAAACCTGTCCTGATCGCCGGCATCAGCATCGTAAACCTGGCGCTGATCTTTTATTCCATCGCCATCCTGACCCAGCTCAGGAAAAAGATTCTTTACACCCGGGTACTGGTTTTTCTAACCCTCGGGCTGGTGTTTGACATCACGGCCACCATCTGTATGATCCTGGGCTCTGATGAAGGGCCCGTCACCCTTCACGGCATGATCGGCTACAGTTCACTGCTCGGGATGATGACTGATGCCCTGTTCTCTTTCCGGAAAGTCAGCAGGAACGGTTTGGGAACGCCGGTTGACAAACGTTTCAACCGCTGGAGCTTGACAGCCTGGCTTTACTGGATCGCGGCTTACATCACCGGTGCGCTGATTATCATGATGCGGTAAGCATCGACATTCCGTCCTATTCATCCGGTTTGATGATCCCTTGCCGGATGGCATACTTGCTCAATCCCACAACCGTTTTTGCATTGGTTTTAGACAGGATGTTCTTGCGATGCGTTTCCACGGTGCGTTCACTGATAAAAAGCTTTTCTGCAATCTGCCGGGTTGAGTATTCACGGGCGATCAGAGAAAGAATCTCTACCTCTCTTTTGGTGAGTTTCGCCCTCCCCTGGCCGTCGGGGAACTTCTCATCTTCCGGGTGGTCTCCCTCCAGCCTGCTAAACATCACATCCTGGATTTCCTGTCCGAAGTATTTGTGCCCCTGACCCACCATTTGTATGGCACGTGTAAGTTCCTGCAGGTTGGCGGATTTCAGTACATAACCAGACGCTCCTGATTTTACAAGCATCCCGACATATTTAAAATCATCATACATCGTCAGGATCAGGATCCGGGCTTCAGGTTTGATTTCCCTGAGTCTCCGGGTAAGTTCGATGCCTGAAATACCCGGCATATTGATGTCGATCAGGTAAACATCTGCTTCGATTTTATCTTCCTTTGCAAGAAATTCTGCTCCCGACAAGGCATATCCCGCCACCTCAAACTCTGGTTCGTCGGACAGCAGGGAGACGACACCTTCCACGAATAACTTATGGTCATCGACAACAAAGAGTTTCAGTTTTTCCATGATGCCTCGTTATTTGAACAGGGGATGACCAGGGTAACGATCGTTCCCCTGCCTTCCAGGCTGTCTATATACACTTTACCATTCAGAGCTTCCACCCTGCTTGTGACGCTCTTCAAACCCAAACCCTGGCTGGTATATGCAGATTCCTGGCTGAATCCTGTCCCGTTATCTTCCACCATCACGGTAATATCTTCATGGTTGCGGATGATCTGAAGGTTGATCTCGCTGCCGTGGGCGTGTACCAGGATGTTGTGAACCAATTCAAGAATACTTCTGTACACCGTGTGTTCAAGGTATCTGTCCAACCTGTTGTTGAGGCCGGAAAGATCAAGGCTGACCTTGTACTTTTCTGTTTCGTTCAGACGGGCTGCCAGGTCCCTGACGGCCTTATCAAGGCCGCTTTCCATCAGCACCAGCGGGGCCATATTATGAGAGATGTTTTTAATTTCCCTCAGGATTTCATTAATGGTTTCTATCGTATGATGCAGGATCGTCTCTTTTCTTCCGGGCGCCAGATTTTGTTTTTCCTTCAGTGCAGTGAGGTTCAGTTTTGCCAGTGAGAGCATGGGCCCCACCCCGTCGTGGAGTTCCGTTCCAAGACGCATCCTTTCCTGTATTTCAGCATCAATGGCGGTTTTCGCCCTGTCTTCCGCATGCCGTAAGCGGGCTTCGTTCATTCTGACCTTTTGCCTGTGCCTGATCCTGCCGAACACCATGAGCAATGTTACCACCACCATCACAGATACCAGGCTGATGATGATGATGGCCGACTTCCGTTTTCCGAGCAGCAGCCGGTTTCGTTCCAGTTCAAGATGCTGCACTTGCTTTTCCTTGCTCAGGCGTGAGATCTCCAGGTTGTAAATCTGATGAATCTTCGACTGATCGCTCAGCCTCACTTTAATATCCCCGGCTTTTTTATAGTACTCCAGGCTGCTTTTGTAGTCCCTGATCTGGTAGTAAAGACTAGAAAGCATCTCCAGCGCTTCCTGAAGGTATTTGAAATCATTCAGGCTGTCAGCCAGGTACATGGTCCTTTCCGCAGCATGCTTCGCAGCATGAATATTACCCGTCGCAAGGTACATCTTCGACAGCCCGAGTTCAACCATACATAGCAGGTTCCGGTTATTCAGCACCTCTGAGGAAGTCCTGCCCATCTCATAATACCTGATGGCCTCCGGATATTGTTTCATTTCCCTGAAAATGTCTGCTTTCAGTGTTTGCGCGAATGCCAGGTTATACTGGTTACGGTCTTTTTCAGATAAGGTACAGGCCTTGTCAACGTATATCATGGCCGAGTCCGTCAGGCCCGCTTTCAGGAATGCCATCCCCATGTGATTATGGACGGTGGCCAGTCCGTAATTATCCCCGACTTTAACGAATCCGGCGTAAGCCTGCCGGAAATGCCTCAGCGACTTCTCAGGATTATTCAGTTCGGAGTACAATACACCGATATTGCAATGGCTCCCGGCCACCTTGTCCGGATTACCCGCAAGTTCATAGCTGTGAATCGCCTCCAGCTGATTATCAAGGGCATCCACATAATTACGGATGAGAAAATTCAGTGCGCCCAGGTTGCTGTAGGTGTCCCCCTTCCTAAGAAGGTTATTGGTCTGTATCGATAAAGCCAGGGCCTGGTGATAATACTTTTGTGCCGTGATCAGATCCGATTGCAGGGCATAGGTAACCCCGATCAGGTTCAGCATCCTGATCTTCCAGTCATCCAAACCATGTTCACCCGCAAAAGCGAGTACCTCAAAGGCGATGTTCCTGGTGCGCCCAGGATCACGGTAAACCATGCCCTGCATTTCGGAAAAAACTGTATCCACAGGCCGGTTATTAAACAGCGGGGACAGATTTCCGGCGCCCCTCCGCTGTATCGGTCCCATACAAAAGATTTCCTGACTGCTGCTTAAAAGCAGACAGATCAGACCTATGACCAGGAGAAAGCAGTTTCTATGTTCCTTCCCGGATTGAATCATTTTTTCCCGTTGCTTTTTTGTTCCGTCTTCATATCATGACACAAAATTATTCATTTATAACGGCTTAGTTCCTACGATTTATGGCTTTCCATACAAATTACCCAATACTACGGATATGGTTTACCGTATAACCCGGAGGAGGGTTTATGATGACAGGGTGTAATTTTGTTGTGGTGAAAAAAAGATGCAGGCCAGCCAAACCGAAAGCGCACAGGAATGCGATGTGTTTTTCAATAATTTAAGGTGTCTGTAATTTCCTGAACCGGCATTAATATAAACCCACAAATAATGAAAGCTATGAAAATCAATCTTACAAAAAAACTGATGATCGCTTTATCTCTGACTCTGATGACTTCAGGAGCCGTCCTGGCTCAAAGCTGGGGCACCAACGACGACCACCTGATGCCCCTGTCGCACAACCTGGTGAACGGTATGTTTGTCACCGGCCCTTTTTCGCATGCGCAGACAGAGAATAATCTGCTTTATTATACAGATTATCAAGGTTTTAATATTTATGACGTGAGCAATCTGGCGGCACCTGTGAAAATCGGGGAATGTCCGGTACCGGGAAATGCCACCCATTTCTTTATTTCAGGTACTTATGCATATGTTTGCAACGGCTTTGGCATTGCTGTCATCGACATTTCAAATCCGGCTTCCCCGGATGTGGTCAATGTGGAGTTCCTGGGATTTAAACCCTACCAGGTGATCATTGACGGAAATCATGCCTATGTGGCCGAATCGAATGGTGTCAGGATATACAGCATGCCCGATCCCGAGCACCTGAATGCGCTGTCAACTGTGAATATAACCCCTGGTAACATCCTTTTTGCCGGCATAGCCCTTTACAATCAAGCCCTGTTTTACGTGAACCAGTCCACGCTGAGTGTGATCAACATCAGCCTGCCCTCGACACCGGTACTGGCACAAAGCATTGCCCTTTCCAGCGGAGGGGCATGCTGGGGAAACATGGCAGTTCACGGCCAGTATCTGTACGTAGTTTCTACCCTGAAACTGAACATTTACGATATCTTTAACCCACTCTCGCCCATCCAGATGTATGCCGCCCTTCCGACAAGCCACACCATCTTCGACATCGTGATCGAAAACAACAAAATGGTATTGAATCACAGTTCAGGCTCCTGGACTGTGCTTGATATTTCATCGCCGGCCAACCCGGTTGTCCTCTACGCCAACACCACCACTTTTACCAATGGGCTGTATTCCCTGGGTTGCCTGAAAAATGACGTTCTTTATATCCTTGATAACGGGCAGCCGGGATACGCCGGGTATACACTCCATCTGACAGACCTGTCCAATGTTACTTCTCCCTCAGTGATCAGCGAAATTGAGTCCCTCCCGGGCAAAAGCAAATCGGTAGCCCTGCTGACCAAAGGCGAGTTCAATTATGCCCTGGTCGTCCAGGACAACGACTGGGATACAGAATCGGCCACAAGCATGCTCCGTGTACTGAACGTAAACGACCCTGCCAATCCGTTGCTTGTTTCCACACTCGAACTGCCCAAAGGAGGCGTTTCCATCACCACCGACAATCAGAACCAGGTGATGGTGGGACTGGCCGAATACGCTTTTCCCTATTATGTCCATTCTGTGGCATTGGTGAACCTTGACGATGTGAACAATCCATTCATCATGCAGATTACCTCCCTCGGTCAGAGCGTCACCAAGCTTATCAACAGCAATCTCTGTTATTTCAACGGGAAATGTTTTGCGATCACCGGATCGGGCTTGAAAGTCTTCGATGTGGGCGCCGGCTCGCTGACCCAGCTTGGTAACGTACAATTACAGGTTGGATTCGCAGTGCATACCAATAATTCTTCCTATATTTATACAGCAGAGGGTGCAGATGGGTTCAGAATGTACAATGTCACTAATCCTTCCATGCCGTATATGACAGGGTTTTACAATACTCCGGGAACGAGCTGGGATGTTTTCGTGGACAATGGAAAAGGCTATGTGGCTGATTATGAAGGGGGACTTGCCATTTTCGATGTGAGCATGAACAACATTGTGCCGCTCAGCCAGGTGTCAACCGTTGGCAGGGCCATATCAGTCTGTGTTTACAACCAGATTGCCTATGTAGGCATGGATGATGGCCGGATCGAAAAATTTGATGTCAGCAATCCGGCTGTACCTGTTTCCCTGGGTTGGTATCTTACCAATGGCAGCAGGGTGAACGACCTCACGCTGGATGCCGGAACCGCCCGTCTGTACGTTGGCAACGAGCTGGAAATGATGATACTGCAGATGGATGAGGCTGTATCCATCCAGGACCATGACCCGCTCTCTTCCGCTGCATTTGTGTATCCCAATCCTGCCGGTGACCAGGTATTCATCCGGATAAGCACGGAAAAAGCGGAAGAGGTGATTGTTTCAATAACAGATGCATCCGGACGAATGGTAAATAGAGGTATTGCAAAAGGAATGACTGCCGGCATGAACTACTTCCGGATAAACACAGAAGGATTGAAAAGAGGACTGTATTTCGTTGAAATTCAAACTGGAAAAACACTTACCCGCGAGAAAATCATCATCCGCTGATAAGTTGTATGAAGATGACACCACAACTCAGATTTGTGCTGACAGGCATGCTGATTTTGCCATGCCTTTCGCTGCAGAGCCAGACCTTTACACAGGTGACCCAGCAGGCCGGTATCGCTGTACCGGCAGGCCTGGGTGATGTAGCTGTATGGATTGATTATGACAATGACGGCTGGCCTGATTTCTTCGGAGGATCCTCCAGTCAGACTTTCTTTTACAGAAACAATACCGACGGGACATTCACAGATATCAGTGCTTCGTCGGGACTTTCACAAACGACACCGCGGGCAATGGCAGTGTGCGATTACGACAAAGACGGCTGGGACGACCTGTTGCTCTGTTCGATCAACGCATCGGAGCCCCCGGTCATCTACCGCAATAATTCCGGAAATAACTTTGTTGCGGTGAGCATCGTCATGGGATATGCCTCCAGGGCCATCTGGCTTGATTATAACGGTGACGGCCTGGCCGATATCTTTGCCAATACCGGTTCGATGCCCCTCCTGATGAAAAATGCCGGGAATAATCTGTTTATCAATACCTACAACCCGGGCTTCAATCCCCAGTCGGGGAGCACCTCTTCTGCATGCGACTTCGACAATGACGGTTTCACAGATATTTATTGTACCGTCAGTAATACGATGAACACCAATCGCTTGTACCGCAATATTGCCGGGGAAACGTTCAAAGACGTCACTTACGCCAGCGGTACCGTTGATTTCCGGGATGGGGCCGCTCAAGCCTGGGGTGACCCGGATAACGACGGTTTCTTTGACTTGTACATCGGTAATATATCCTCCAACCGGAATGTATTGTTTGAAAACGAAGGCAACGCACATTTCACTGACATCACCCTTGCCGCGGGAGTTCCGGATGCAGGGGATGCCAGATCCTGCGCCTGGGTGGATTACAATAACGACGGCCTGCTGGATCTGTTCACCACCAATCATGTGAACCCGAACAGGCTTTACAGGAACAATGGGAACGGTACCTTCACCGATGTGGCACCGGCAGCCGGCATCAGCGGTCCTCAGGACGGATTTGGCGTCAGCTGGGCGGATTATGACCGCGACGGGGATGCCGACGTACTGATTGCCGGACATTCTTATTCCGTGGCACTGCTGAGAAATGACGGCGGCAATAATCAGCATTTCCTGAACCTGACCCTGGCCGGCAGTTACGACAATGCCAACGGTATCGGCTGCCGCATCATTTTCTACAGCAACAACCATGTACAATACCGGGAGATCAACGGAGGAAGGGGTGCTGTTTCCCAGGATGAGCTTTCCATCCACCTCGGCCTGGGCAACGATACCATGGTCGACAGCATCATCATCCAATGGCCATCCGGAATGCTCCAGAAAGCATTCAATATAAGTGCCAACCAGTTCATCACCATATATCAGGCAGGAAATGTACCGCCAGTCCCATTCCATCTGATAGAACCGGCGGAAACCACCATCTGTACCGGCAATCCCGTGCTCTTCCGCTGGAAGGAGTCACACGATCCCGACCTTGGTAATACGGTCCATTATTTTCTCCACATCTATAACAACACCCACGACACCGCCATCGGTCCCCTGCCGGATACCTTTGCTGTCGTGATGACCCCTGCCTGGATGGCCGATGATTCCACCTTTTGGTATGTTGCGGCAAGCGACGGCACCGACATCCGGAAAAGCTGGGAAACATGGAACCTTCAGATCGACCTGGGTACTTCTGACGACGCGCTGACAGCGGTTAACGGCAGAAACATGGTCATTCATCACATATCGCCTGTGCCGGCAAAGGATTACCTGATCATTGACCTTGAGATGCGGACGGAAACACCGCTTCAAATCAGTATCATTTCGACCAGCGGTAAGTTGTTGATAAATCGTAATATCCCCCATCCCACCGCGGGCAGAAACAGGATTACCCTGCCCCTGTCTGGTATCAGCCCGGGATGCTATCTACTCCGGATCTCCTCCGAACGGCAAACCCTGACAAGGAAACTGCCGGTCATGCCATAGGATTTTATCTTTTGTTATTCCGAAAGAACACAGAGAGCCAACAAAATTAATCCTACATTGCCGTTATAGTAGACTGTAATTGAACTACATATAACATATGTGGTTATATTTATGTGATCTATGTGCCTCTGTGGTGAATATAAAGCCAATGAACACGCTCAGCATGACAGCTAATAAACTTTAGACCTTAAACTATTAACTAAACCCGGAGCAATGCTTCTCCATGCCTGGCTTTTATAACCACGGATCCGCCGCGGCGGACACAAAGTTATGCACGGAGTGGCCACGGAGAGTGGATTATTAATCATTAAACTTCAGACCTAAGACCTTAAACTATTTACTAAACTTCTAAACCAATAAACCCCTAAACCGGCATCACCCGGGGAACTGTTTCCGGTAAAACATAACCATTAATTATTCTTCCTGCATATAAAAACCGCTTCCGGCTCTTGACAAGGAGGCATTTTTGTATTATATTGGCTGATAAAATAACCATTCTATCATAACACTGATTTTCAGTTATTTATTAAGTATACCAACTACACAACCCGGGTTGTGGAGCGATTCCTGACATTCCAATGTAATATACCAAAACCAAGCCCCATGAAAAAAATTACCCGATTCACCATGATTCTGCTGACATGGCTGGGTTTGTCCGGCCTGGATGCCGGGCTTCATGCCCAATCGCCGGTGTACAATCCCCTTGATGAAGGGATCCGTTGCGGTACCATGGCCCATTATGCAGCCCAGGTGGCCGCCGATCCTTCCATCGAACAACGCCGGATCGAATTTGAGCAAAAGCTGGCTCAGTGGATAGCCGATCACCCCAATGGCTGCCCCGATGTTTCCGTGACCATCCCGGTGGTGGTTCATATTTTGTACAACACTGAAGCTCAGAACAGATCTGATGCCGTTGTTCAGGAACAAATCGATATCATGAACACTGACTATGGGGGTCAGAATACACATCCCATGTGGGAGTTTTCGAACAGTCTGAAAGTGAATACCGATATTCAGTTCTGCCTTGCAAAACAGCGTCCCGACGGCACGCCCACCAATGGCATCGAGCGAAGGCAGACTTCCGAAACGGGTTTTATCTCGAACGACAATATGAAACATTACAGCAGCGGTGGACTGGATGCCTGGGATGTTACCCAATATATGAATATCTGGGTTTGTAACCTAACTGATTATCTGGGCTATGCACAATTCCCCTGGTCAGGAATCAACAGTACCTTCGGACTCGTTGTAAGAACTACCGCTTTTGGTGTTACCGGAGCCATCGCTCCATACAACCTGGGAGGGACAGCAACCCATGAACTGGGGCATTGTTTTACCCTGCTGCACATCTGGGGGGATGAGCCGCTTTGCACCGGGTCAGACCAATGTGGTGATACTCCCAACCAGGCGAATAAAACCTTTGGACATCATACGGGATTATTGACCGACATCTGCTCCACCACCTCTCCGGGTATCATGTACATGAATTTCATGGATTACAGCGATGACCAGGATTATGCGAATTTTACACCAAACCAGAAAACCCGCATTCAGTCCTGTTTTAATTCCGGGGGTTACCTCTATTCTTTGCTCTCTTCGACTAAGTGTACACCGGTTACGACTTCGATGTCATCAGATGTTCCCTATACTGCAGGAACTGATCCCGACTGGTTTCTCTTCAATAATAATGTGAATTACTGGTGCGCGGTCGGGATCAGGCCGAATACGGCAGGAGAGGACTGGGATATACATCTGTATTCTGACGATGGCTTCAATCCTCCGACTATCGCTTCTTCGACAAATGGCAGTAGCATTCCCGTGGATTTCGTGGTCATGGACAACAACCATGCACCGAAGCAGTCACGGGGCATCAAGGCTGACAGATGGTCGGGAAGCGGCCCGGCAACCATTGAATTTGAGGGATCGGCTGAGACCCTGGCATTTGGAACCAACAGCAACATCAGCTGGCCGGCCGGGGATGTGATCGAAATGTGGGATATCTATCTCAGCCCGGGCACGTACGACTTTATGCTGACTTTCAATTCAGGGACAGCCAATCTCGGCATTGCCCTTTTCGGATCCAACGGTGCAGCTTATTATTCCGGCCGGAACGGAGCCATGGCCATTGCCGATGCAAATGGTAACGGAATTGGTGAACATTTCACCGCTACCATTACCACTACGGATTATTACGGGCTGTGCGTATTTGCAAACAATGGCAATGCGGCCAATATTAACATCAATATCGGGGTACTCGGGCAATGGCTGGGAACGGTATCGAACAACTGGAACACTGCTGCCAACTGGGGAGCAGGTGTCGTTCCCGATGAAACCATTGATGTCAATATTCAGGCCGGAACACCTTATGCACCGGTAATTCACGACGGCGTTTCCGCCATGTGCAAGAATCTCACGATTGGAAACCTGGCCACACTTACCCAGAATCCGACCAGTTACCTATATGTTTACGGTAATTTCAACTCCGATGAAGGTACCTTTACACAAAGCGGCAGTTCCTATCTCTATTTTGCCGGTAATACAGATTCATATTGGGACGATGACAATATGGACGATACTTACAACTACGTGCGTGTCGATAAGTTGGACCCTGCAGCCAAACTGCAAATGTGGCAGGACATGACAGTAAACACAAATTTTGCAGTCAGGGAGGGTGTTTTCTGGATAGACTCCCAATGGACACTCACTGTCACCGGAACCGGAACGAGCGCATTTGAAGTCGAATCGGGCGGCAAATTGCAATTGACCGACGAAAACCTTGACATAGCCGGAGGCATCTGGTTCTGGGATGGAAGTCAGGCTGATGTCAGCGGAGGAAATATATACTGCGGAACTAATTTCAGGGTAAACAACAATACCGCCTACAACATTCAATTCACGGGCGGTACTCTTGTGATGGATGGTTCCGGCACCCAGTATATTGACGACCTGGACGGATCCACCAAATTGTACAACCTAAGCATTCAAAAATCCTCCGGTACCTGTTACCTCAAATCCAACGATCTGGCAGTCAGCAATAATCTGACGATAAACAGCGGAGTGCTCAGTTGCACGAACGGTCCTTCTCCGACGATAACCTACAGCATCCATATGGGCGGAAACTGGATCAATAATGTCGGTCCGGCCGGATTTGACGAAAGCACCTCCGTGGTTTACTTCGACGGCAACCATATGAATGACCAGACTTGTAGTACAGAAACATTTCACTACCTGGTGGTCAACAAGCAAGAATTCAGTACTTTCAAAGTGAACGGCGGCAATGTCACCTGCGCTTCCTATGACTGGGTGGCCGGGGGTGTGACTGTCCAAAGCGGCTCGTTTACGGCTAATGACCTGTACGACAATGGAATATTCGGTGTTTTCTGGCTTTACAACGGTGGCCAGATCGATCTGACCAATAATGATGGTTATGTGGACCTGAATAGTTTTCTTTACATTTTCGGAGGGGTCTTTAATGTACATGGCGGTACCACCATGAGTTACTGGCCCTATGCCTCGAATGCGGCCATATACATGTCAGACGGTATCCTTGATTTCAAAGACCAGGGGATCAGGATACACCAGACCTCTTATACCCTATCGGAAAATATCACGGGTGGGACGATCAGAACCGCGGGTAATCTGCATTCGTTCCGCAACGACTGGCATCCGGACGGCGGTACCTTCATGATGTACGGACCAAACCAGGCATCTTTCAACCACGTATCAGGCAGTGGATTCAATCACCTGGTAATCAATAAAGAAACGACATATCCCCTCGCACCCGATGCCATCAATCCGTTCATGAACCTGGAGAAGGAAGAGAACCCTCCATCAGGCATGAAGTCTGGCCCTGCCGACGGACCCCTTGTGAACAATGTGATTGCTTCCGGGTCCATCGATCTCAATGGTGATTTCATCCTCAGCTCAGGTGTTTTTGAAGCACCCGACACCATGTTCGTGGCAGGCAACTGGGCTAATTATGCCGGTTTGGCTGCTTTCAACGAGAACACCTGCGTGGTGGAATTCGATGGTGCACAGGGATCAGACATCCTGACACAGGAGCATTTTTACGAAATGGTCCTCAACAAAACCTTTACGGGCTTTGAAGGATTGGAGGTCAGTGACTCTGTCAGCATTACCCGTGACCTCAAAATCACCGACGGAACCCTCGAATTAAACAGCGGTGCAATATTACATATCGGAGAAGACCTAAATATTGATACGGATGCCGGATTGAATGCCAATGACGCAGGACCTATCCGCATTTATTGCGGACAGCTATGGTCAGACTATAACTCGTCTTTCGATAATTACAAAGGATTCAGCTGCGGGGTTGCAAGCAGCGTGGTTTTTAATTCATCACCCACTACAACCATTCAAGTTATCAGATCTCTTAATCCCTTTAATGATATTGAGATTAACTCACAGGCACCCTGGGTGCGGTCCAATAACATAACAAAATTCATTGAATGCAACAATTTGAATATTGTGGCAGGAGTATTCAGGGTGTCAGGTGCCAAGGTTATTGTCAACAACAACCTGAATATCAGTGGCAAACTCAGTATGATCAATGCCGATGACAGCCTGCTGGTAGCCCAGGACGTGATCTGGCATCCCGGATCTACCGATGAGGTCGATGCCGGGAAGATTTTTGTGGGGGATGACTGGACATTTGAAAACGGCACCCTTGCCCAGCTTGACCCGGTGAACCAGGTAATCTTTAACTCCGGCCAGACGGCCATGATCCTGTGCAATGATGCCGATGCGGCATTCGGCAGCCTGGTGATCGATAAAGCTGCAGGCCCGGCTAACAGCGTTTACATCCATGGCTCATCCTCCGACACACTCAGGGTAAGCGGAAACATGACGGTGCGTCCCTCAAATACGTTCCAGACACAGTCGAAAAAGATGATCGTTACCGCCCAGCTTGACGTCCAGAACGGCGGACTCTTTTATATGACTACCGGATACCTCAGAAACGACAATAATGCATTCGCTTTGAACGGAACAATGGATGTAAACGATGGAACCGTGATGCTGAAAGGGCATTTCACCCTGCCTCCGACGGGTAAGCTGATTATCTCCGGTGGAAGTATGACCAGTGATCCTCCACCGGCCGAATTCGCGTTCAGACAGTACCAGGGTCGTCTGGAACTTTCATCCGGTCTGCTGGAAATCAGAAATGACCATGTTTTTATATCTGGCGGATTTGATGATCAGATCAGCGGCGGAACCTTCCGGATTTTAGGCGCTTTTCAGGCAAATGCAGCCGGAACCTTCCAGCCAGCCGGCGGGACTGTGTGGTTTGGTCAGGATTATCTTACCGCCTATAAAACCTTCTATTGTTCCAATGGCAATTACTTCCATCACCTGACCATTGACGGTGATATGCAACTCGAAACCAATCTGCAGGTAAATGGAAATATTAATTTGATTTCCAATAACCTAAGAGTACTTGACAAAACTATTTCGCTCCGGGGAGACTGGATTAATGCTGTGGGTACCGGAGGCTTCTCTGCCATGACCGGTAAAGTCGTATTTAATTCAGATTCCGATCACCAGGATTGCATCGGAAATACCAATTTCAACATACTGGAAATTGATAAAGGTTTTGGTGACCTGATAATTCCCACCGGTTCCACTGCTCATTGTGCCGAATATGACTGGACAGACGGGGAACTGGAAGTCAACGGAGGCACCTTCATTGCCGATGACCTGACTGACAATGGATTATATGGAAATTATTATGTGACATTGGTGGGAGGTCTGCTCGAGGTACATCAGGATGCAGGACAGTACACAGACCTGAACGGCAGGGTCGTTCTAGCCGGAGGTGAAATGCACGTTTACGGCGGCAACGGAGACAGTTACTGGCCGTATGCGGCTGATGCAGATATATGGATGTATGGCGGAATTCTGGATTTCAAAGACAACGGGGTCTATCTGAATGCTTCCGCCTATACACTCAATGAAATAATAAACGGTGGTTTAATCCGTATGAACGGCGGTTTTACTGGTTTACGGACAGATTTTAATCCTGCCGGCGGTAGCATTGAGCTTTACGGAAGCAGCACCGGAGACCTTGGTCATGCTGCCGGAAGCAGCTTGCACAATGTAATCATTAATAAAACCACAGCAGTTCACGTGGAAATTCCTTCCGACGGACTGCAGATCAACGGAGATTTGGATATCCTCGAAGGTGCCATGACACTAAACAATGACCTGGTTAATGTAGGAGGGGATGTCCGGATTACAGACGGAGGATACCTGCAAATGATCAATCAGGCTGAACTCGTGATGACGGATGCAGATTCTGTCAGTATCCACAATGGTGGCGAAATGTTCATTGACGGTGATCCCGGTTTGGAGACCAGCATCCATACAAACAATCCCCTTTCGTATTTTTCTTTCGATGTCTTCCCGGGCGGGGCTATCGCCGCAGAGCATAACTATTTCAGCAACCTTGCCCCAGCCGGGCTGAATCTGCATCCGGGCAGCAGTGTAAATCCTGCACATTCATTCCATTTTTGCCGCTTTTCCGATGGAGCCCCCGGCGGCACGCTGCTGACCATCAATAACGACCAGACATTTTTCGCCGATTATGCTTATTTCCCGGCTAACACATGGGGTGGAGCGAGCAATGTCACCAAGGGCGTGGATGCAGGGAGTGTAACATTTACCAACTACAGCGGGGGGTTCGGCGGTGAAGCCTTTGATAATGATCCCTTCAACCATATTTTCTGGGTCGAACCCCTCAGCGTTACGGCAAGCGCACTGCCGGAAGAGATCTGCGAAGGGGCTTCAACCCAGCTCAATGCCGTGCCTGCGAGCGGAACTCCGCCATACTTTTTCAACTGGGCTCCTGCTGCGGATTTGTCCGATCCGGCCATTGCAAATCCGGTAGCCACTCCGGCCAATACGACCACCTATTCCGTAACTGTCACCGACAACGTAGGTGCGACCGCTACCGCATCCGTGACCGTGACCGTGAATAGTCTGCCGGTGGTGGTCTGCCCGCCCGGCTTCGATATATGCCTCGACTTTGGCGTATTGTATATGGAAAATATTAATGTCATTCCGGTGTCCAACAGCAGCAGCAGTGTATTCACCGGTCCCGGCGTCACTCCATCCAATCCGGCCAATGGCTGGTACGATTTCGATCCCGTTGCTGCAGGCCCGGGAACTCACACCATCACCTACACTTACACGGATGCAAACGGCTGCAGCAACTCCTGCACTTTCGATATTACGGTTCTCGACCTGCCCGTGGTATCCTGTCCGGCGGATACCGGTATATGTATCAACTCCGGATTCATCTACCTCGAAACCCTCGATGTCTGGCCACTTTCGGTTGATGAAAACAGTGTCTTCAGCGGTATTGGCGTCACGGCATTTGAGCCTGCCATGGGACAGTATGATTTCAATCCGCTCACTGCAGGACCCGGTACGCACCAGATCACTTACACTTACACCGATGCCAACGGCTGCAGCAATTTCTGCACCTTCTTCATTACGGTGTATCCACTTCCAAGCGTGAGCTGCCCGCCCGACATCAGCATGTGCCTGGATGCCCCGGCCCTGCTGCTCAGCGGTGGCACACCCGTGGGAGGAACCTACAGCGGTCCGGGCGTCATCGGCAATGTTTTTGATCCCGCACTCGCAGGACTTGGCACGCACCTGATCTCTTATGTCCTTACTGACGGAAACGGATGCACCGAAGGCTGTACCTTCTCCATCACTGTGCTGCCGCCTCCGGTGGTAAGCTGCCCGCCGGACTTCAGCATCTGCCTCGACAATGGGGTCGTCTTCCTTGAAAACCTTGGTGTATCGCCGGTTTCCAACAGCATCAGCAGTGTTTTCACAGGTACCGGCGTCACTCCCTCCAACCCGGCCAACGGCTGGTACGACTTCGATCCTTTGACAGCAGGTCCGGGAACCCACACCATTACCTATACATATACTGATGCATTGGGCTGCAGCAACTCCTGCACTTTCAATATCACCGTTCTCGACCTGCCCGTGGTTTCCTGTCCGGCGGATACCGGCATATGTATCAATACCGGTTACATCTACCTCGAAAACCTCGGTATCTGGCCGCCTTCGGTTGATGAAAACAGTGTATTTACCGGTATTGGCGTTACTCCCTTCATCCCCGAGCAGGGAATGTATGATTTCGATCCGCTTTCCGCTGGTCCGGGTACGCACCAGATCACTTATACTTACACCGATGCCAACGGTTGCAGCAATTTCTGCACCTTCTTCATTACGGTGTATCCACTTCCCACGGTAAGCTGCCCGCCCGATATCAGCATGTGTCTCAATGCAACTGCCCTGCTGTTAACAGGTGGCTTTCCTGCAGGAGGCACTTACAGCGGTCCAGGCGTCATCGGCAATGTTTTTGATCCCGCACTCGCAGGAGTTGGCACGCACCTGATCTCTTATGTCTTTGCTGACGGAAACGGATGCACCGAAGGCTGTACCTTCTCCATCACTGTGCTGCCCATCCCGGAAGTCAGTTGTCCGCCGGATTTTAATTACTGCATCAATGATGGAGTATTATTTCTTGAGTTACTTGATGTTTCACCTCCATGCATTGACATCATGAGTCTTTTCTCCGGAAATGGAGTATTTCCGGCCGACCCGTACAATGGCTGGTATAACTTCGATCCGCTTATTGCCGGCACCGGAACGCATTTGATCACATACACCTACTACGATCTTAACGGATGCCAAAACTACTGTACTTTCAGTATCACGGTTCTTCCGGTACCCGTGGTCAGCTGTCCTCCGGATATGATCGTTGCTTTGAGTGAACCGCCATTTTCCCTCAGCGGGGGAAATCCCGCCGGAGGATATTACAGCGGAACCGGGATAGGGTTAAATACTTTTTACCCTGCGACAGCAGGCGTAGGGAACCATCTCATTCTATATATCTATGAGGATGAAAATGGATGTTCCGATACCTGTACTTTTACTATCACCGTCAACGAACCGCCAAGTGTCACTTGTCCTCCCAACCTCTTTGTCTGCCTTAGCGAACCTGCCTTTGTTCTCACGGGCGGAACACCGGCAGGCGGGTCGTACAGCGGAACAGGCGTCATCGGCGACAGTTTTGATCCTGTGGCAGCCGGGGCAGGAATACATCAGATCACCTATACCTACACCGACGGTTTCGGATTCAGCAACTCCTGCAATTTCGATATTACTGTGTATCCATTACCCACAGTCACTTGTCCGCCCGACATCAGCATGTGCATCGATGCCCCTGCCCTTCTCCTTACGGGTGGCTTACCCGAAGGCGGCAGCTACAGCGGGACAGGCGTTATCAACAACAATTTCGATCCTGCCATTGCCGGAGCGGGCGTTCACAACATCATATACAACTTCATCGATATCAACGGATGTATGGATGGCTGTGAATTCACCATTACCGTCCTCGACCTTCCTGTCGTTAGCTGTCCCGGCGATACCGCTGTCTGTATCAACTCAGGTGTCTTCTACCTCGAAAACCTTGATGTATGGCCTCCTTCCGTTGATGCAGGAAGCGTATTCACCGGTAATGGCGTAATTCCCTTTATCCCTGCCCAGGGATTGTATGATTTTAATCCCGTTGCCGCAGGTACCGGAACCCACCTGATCACCTATACCTATACCGATGTCAACGGCTGCAGCAACTTCTGCACCTTCAATGTGACGGTGTATCCGCTGCCCTCAGTCAGTTGTCCTCCCGACATCACCATATGCATCGATGCCCCTGCCCTGCCGCTCACGGGTGGTTTACCCGAAGGCGGCAATTACAGCGGAACAGGAGTGGCCGGTAACATCTTCGACCCGGCTGTAGCCGGTGCGGGCATCTATCTTATCACATACAATTATATTGATATCAACGGATGTGAGAACAGTTGCGAGTTCACCATTACGGTCTCCCAGCCTGAGGTTATTTGTCCGCCAGGCATTCTGATCTGTATCAATGCCCCGGCCCTGCTGCTTAGCGGAGGCATTCCCGAGGGAGGCACCTTCAGTGGTCCGGGTGTTACCGGCAACATGTTCGATCCTGCAGCCGCTGGTGCCGGTTCTCATGAACTGACCTATACCATCACCGATACCTGGGGTTGTACTGCATCCTGTACCTTCATTGTCACTGTGAATCCTCTACCTACAGCCGACGCAGGAGCCGATGCCGTCATCATTCAGGGTAACTCCACCACCCTGAACGGATCGGGCAGCGGCGGGAACCCGCCTTACGCCTATGCCTGGAGCCCGGCCGCAAGCCTTAGTGACCCGCTGATTGCCAATCCTTTGGCTACTCCGGCCGTTACCACCGTGTACACCCTGACCGTCGTTGATACTTATGGCTGCTATGACGCTGATGAAGTTACGGTTACCGTAATCCCGGCCGGATCCGGCATTGTAAACGGTACGATCAGTTATGATAATGCCGGTTATACCAGTTTGTCAGCTGTCAGCGTGAGCCTGATGCAATCCGGTATCCCCGTCTATAACACTGTCAGCGGCAGCGGCGGCTATTATGAGTTTACGGGTGTGGCTCCCGGTTCCTATGACGTCCACTGTGCTTCCACCACACCCTGGGGAGGTGTGAATGCATCGGATGCCCTGGTGGTGCTGAAGCATTTCACCGGGATGACCACCCTGACCGGACTGCCCCTGCTCGCTGCCAACGTGGATTTGATCCCTGCCATCAACTCCATCGATGCCCTGATGATCGCCAGGCGTTTCACCGGACTGATCCTCTCCTTCCCGGTGGGCGACTGGGTTTTCGAACCAACCGTCATCACTGTCGTGGATGGGACAACAACCACCCAAAACCTGCTCGGAATGTGCTACGGCGATGCCAACCGCACCTACCTCCCACCCTACAAATCACCCGCCCGGGTGCTGCTGGCTGCTGAAGGAGAACTGCCTGTATTCACAGGTAGTATTACTGACATCCCGATCACCACTCCGGAACGACTCGAAGCAGGCGCCCTCTCCCTGGTGGTGGATTACCCTGAAGACCAGGTTCTGATAAGCGCCGTGACTGAAGGGAAATATTCCGGAAACCTGGTTTACCATATGAAAGATGGCTTGCTGCGCATCGCCTGGTACAGCGAAAGAAACTGCATCTTTGAGCCGGGAGAAAGCCTGATCGTTTTGAAGGCAATGGTATATGGCAATCCTGATGCAGTAACTTTCAATGCGTTACAGGAAAGTGAGGTGGGTGATCATGAAGGTCAGTTCCTCGCCAACTGCCGGCTGACCTATCCCAAACTCAGCAAAGCCGGAAACGGTAGCGTCGGAAATCTTTCAGTGATGCCGAATCCTTTCAGCAATACTACAGAACTGAATCTTTATTCTGCCGGGCCCGGCTCTGTCCTGTGGAAGCTTTTCAACAGTACCGGCCAGCAGATCAGGGAATGGAAACAGCAACTGCCCTGCGCCGGTTTGCACAGCATGATACTGGAAGGAGAAGACCTGGCTGAAGGATGCTATACCATTATCGCTGAAGTGACCGAAGGACAAATAAAACGAAACGAAAAAGCCAGGTTGGTTGTGATACGGTAAGGTATCGGCTAACTAATAAAAAGCTGACTTAGAATTAGTCTGCATTCATATCACCTGATACTCTGAGACGTAATGGATTTTTATCATTTGACCTCCCCTTACGTCCCAGGGTGTAGGGTGTAATCAAGGTACACTGGAAATCAAGCTTGTAATCGGTGTCATTCCGTGTATTCCCGTTTAGAGGTATCCTCTCCGGAAAAGAAAACAAGTGAGCATGTTACAGAAAATTTCGTCAGGGAGAGAAGGAAGCATTGACATCACCGGTACAGACCACGGTAACTGGAATGTTGTATTGGTCGCAGGGAGTCACAATCAAGTTCTGCTCCATGATTATCCAGTCACCTGCCGGAAAACTGCTGATCGCCCCGACAAAGCGCTGCACAATCATCAGTGCATCAACTGAATTGATACTTCCGCTGTTGTTCACATCCGCAGCAGTCATCCTGATTCCCGTCAGGGTACCCATTCCGGTGAAATGCTTCAGCACGATCAGGGCATCCGTGGCATTCCCTCCTCCCCATGGCAGACCGGCAGTACCGGTAATGGTATAATTTCCGGCCGGAACATGGCTGAAATGAAATAAACCGGATGAATCCGTAATTGCTGAATCCACTGCCATGGCATTTTGTGATAATAGCATCTGTACGCCACTGACCGGAGTCTGAAGGACATTGTCATATTGCAGTATCCCTTCAATGGTTCCCTGGCCTTCCTCAACATAGCCATCCATAAACCTGGCCGGCTTGATGTCCAGCAGATGAGAATACTGACATGCGCCGTTCACCCAGGTTTCCCAGATCAGCTTCGTGGTATCGCAATTCGAAAGGAATTTGATCACTAATAAAGTATCATCATCAGATACACCGAAAAAACCATTAATAGTATAACCCGCAAACCTGAATAAACCGTATCCGGGATACCCGGTACTGGATGGCAAAAAAGACCAGATAGGGATACTGATTGATGGATGTACGTAGTGTAATCCATAAAAGGTCAAAGCAGAAAATTTGAACAACACAGACAGTGAAATCGATGAGATACTGTCAAAATTTCTTACCCTTACCGGTACATATACAAATGAACCCGGAGGATTACAGTTACAATAGGAACTTGTATCAATCCAGGTTATCACAGTGTCATCAGTGGTGTACTGTTGGTCAAGGGTGGAGGCAAACCGGCCTTCAGACCAGGAAGCGTAACACATGCCGGTCGTAAGGAAGAACAACAGCACAGTTAACAAGATGAGTGGTTGATGACCTCTGATACATATCTTACGCATACCTGTGTTTTTTAGATATAATAGCTCAAAGATATGATAAGATTAGCAGAACTCTGTGAGTCTTCCACACTGACCCCCGGACTTCATTTTTTCAGGCTCCGGAATACAACCGGCTTTGGCGTTTGCGGCAAGTTTCTGAGTGAAAAAGTTGTCAACCAATTGACTCCGCTATGTGCACAAGGAGTCAAATATTAGTTAATATATTCTATATCAGAGTTTTCCGGCTTTATCTCTCATGTGAAAGCACAGTCATTTTCTGCTGAAGGATCAAACCGCCAGAGCTGAGTCGGATGAAATAGGTTCCTGCCTGTATGTGGCTATTGTCTAATGAAATACTGTGTACTCCGGCTGCATTTTCTTCATTCACAAGCTCTTTGACCAGTTGTCCGTATACATTAAACAATCGTAGGCTGACATTTCCCGAATTCTGAAGAAAATACCGGATCACAGAAACGGCATTTACCGGATTCGGAAAAACCTCAAGCCTGTTTTCCGGCTGAACATTGCTTAAGCTTGGCAGGATGAGTCCCCCGCGAATGATCCGGGCGTTTTCATCACTCACATTGCTTTCAGGATCAATGGTTAAGTCACAATCTGTAACACTTTCCTTCATTCGGGCATGTATTGTCAATACCAAATCCATCGGCTGAAGTTGAAAGGGTTCAAGATTATACCAACCAATCCGGGTTTCTCCGTTCCTGCTGTGATAAGCGAACTCTCCGGGGAGCCCGCTGATGATTTGCACGATATCAATGACTTCCGGAACATTCAGAATGAGCGACATGGAGGAAATCATCATGTCAGATGCAGCAAATACCGGTATTATCATAGATCCGTCCGGCTGCAGGATGCCGGTACCTAAATAGCTTACATACAGGGAAGCTTGGGATTTAAAACCCGGAAGATAGCTTTGGTTTATATCCCCGAAACAGATTCCATGATAATCAAGCATCATATTATTTACACCATCGATGGTGAATTCCGGGATTTCGAAATACCAGTCTCCCGACGGAAATGTATCAATCAGACTGACGAACCTTTTCAATATGCTCAATCCGTCAATGGCGTTGATATTGCCTTCTCCGGTCACATCCGCGGCGACCAGGGGTAAACCAAGCAAGGTGATAAAACCGGTAAAATGCTGCAGCGAAAGCAGTGCATCAACGGCATTGGCCCCGCCCCACGGGATATTCGTCTGTGTCAGAAGATAATAATCACCTGCTTCAACTCCGTTAAAAACGAAGGATCCATCTGTTCCGGTGCTGGTGGTTCCTATCAGTTCATCCAGGTTGTTGTAAAGAGATACTTCAGTATTTCCAAGCGGCGTATTGGAAAGATTGCTGTAAGCCAATTGGCCATAAATACCGGACTGTCCTCCTGTTTGTTCGGTGATGGTTAGCTGGTCAGCATGCTGACAGCCGGCTTCATCTGTAACCGTCAATGTATATGTGAAAGGAAGGAAAGGTGGCGTTGCGAAGGGATTGGCAATGAATGGGTCATCCAGACCATCCGGAGGTGACCAGGAATACTGCAATACGCCCTGTCCGCCGGTAACGGTTGGTTGAAGCTGAACCGACATCCCTGGCAGGATTTCCTGGTCTTCACCGGCATCTACCAATGGGGCCATCAATACTGTTATAAAATCCGCCTGATTCGCATCACATCCGTTTTCATCCGTAAAGTGATAGGTAATGGCTACCTCTCCGGGATCGACAAGCCCCGGATTAAACAGGTCGCCACTGACACCTTCCCCTTCAAATGTTCCTCCGGAGGGGGTTGCACTCAATGCCACTGCAGGACTGTTATCACATACCACATCCGGACTGATGCTGAAAGTGATCACTGGCAGGGGATGCACCGTAACTTCAGCAAAACCGCTTGTCTGCTGCAATCCGTCATTCACGGTAACCGTATAAACTGTATTCACGTCCGGTATAAGCTGTGGATGCTGTTCTGATGAAGTGAAACCCGGAGGATCCGATTCCCAGGAAAAGGAATAATTTCCGCTACCCCCCGTTGGAAAAGCATGCAGGATCACCGCTTCGCCTTCACAAACCTCAGAAGGCTCGGCAGTGGTGGTGAGTATCAAAGGCGGAGGAAGGCATACCGCCGATCCATCAGTATAAACTCCCGTAACCAGAGCAGTGGACGCGTGCATGAACAATGCAGGGCCCTGATTTTGCGTCCAGCTGATCTCTGAAGAGGGCCCGTCCATGAAATGAAAGTGCAGCGTAAAAAACATGCCTTCACTCAGATTGACAGTATCCCCATAGTAGTGAAAAGACAGGACACCATCTGTCGGATTATCCGTGATGCTGAGCGAGTCCGGATTCACGCCACCTCCCCAGTCATCACAGGTATCGTACTGAAGAATAGCCGGATCATATTCAATATAAAACTGAAATAAAACCATATCCGTGATACCTGAAGCATAAACCGGGACGGCAAGCATACTGCCATCGCAATATCCGCCGGTATCAGCAATGGTCAGTGCAGGCGGCTCCATCGGCTCCACCGTAATGGCTAATCCCGGAGACCAAACCCCGGCAGAACACTGGCCAATCCCCCTCACTTTTAAAACCCCGGAGGTGGCCCCGGGGAGGAAGTCCAAGGTAACATTCTGCCCGGTGTCATTGATACTGACATTGCTGCCACTGTAAATCCATTCATAGGAGATTGCACCTTCGATTTCTGGCACACCATATGAAACACTATATACCGGAGGAATAATGAAATCAATCCCCACCGGAGTAAGAGGTGCTTCCGGACTATCAGGATCCGTTCCCGTGATGATCATTGAAACAGCCTCGGTCACATTCACAAGATCAATGGAATCAGGATCATACTCATAACACAGGTGGGTAAAAGTGACCGTTCCGCTGCAACCGCATGGAACCTCCGATGCCCAGATACCAAGTCCATCGGTAGTGCCACTCACACCACAGTCCCCTGAGATTTCAATCTGCGTTCCAACAATTGGAAACTCACTGATTTGAAGGGTTTTAAAAGATACAGGCACCATCTGTAATGTGGCAGTGAAATCCAGGCTGTCAAGGTTGGTCGTGACGTTGCTCAGACTTCGTAAGCCTGGGAAGTAGGAATAGCATTCATCAAGCGGTTTGACTTTACCTGAGAACCCACACGGGAGTGTGACGATATACTCACCCAGGCTGTTTGTGATTGCAGTTTGACCGCTTGTTCCAAATGTAATGGTAATGCCGGCTACCGGCTGGTCGCTGCTGTCCCTGAGTGTGCCACTGAGACTGACAGTCTCTTGTATGGCTGTGAAATTCAAATTATTAAGCGGATTGTTAACATTGATCAGATATCTTACCTCAGGAACAAAGGTAAAGCAACTCTTTTCGGGGCTTACAGAACCTGAATAACCACAAGGCACACTGAAGGAGAAATACCCTGATAAACTCGTCATTGCAGTTCCACCCCCGTCCCCGCTGATAATCATCGTAACACCTGAGATACCATTATTCAGACTGTCCCTTACGAAACCTGAAATGGGTACAAGGATGCCGCTTGCTGTATAATCATGGTTATCAATGCTTTGAGTGATATTGGTATAATTCATACCCGGTGGATCAAAGACAAAACAGGTTTTTGATACACTCACTGTACCGGAGTATGGACAAGGGACTGTCTTACTGTAAAAACCATTGTTGTCGGTAAAAACGGTTCCTCCTCCTGTACCGCTGAAAGTCAGGCTGACACCGCTCAGCGGATTCCCTTCATCGTCAAGGATCACACCTGAAATGACGGGATTGAATGGCTGGGCTGAATAATCCTGATTGCTTTGATGCGAAGTGACTTCAGTATACAAACGGTTCTCGGGGCTGAAAACGAGGCAAGCTTTGGCCGGGGTTGCAGTTCCTGAGTAATTGTAAGGGACACTTTTGCTGTAATAGCCGCTGGCATTGGTGGTGACGCTCCCACCCCCGCTACCGCCGAAAGTAACAGTGGCATCGCTGACCGGATCGCCGGTATTGTCAGTAACAAGGCCGGTGATATTGAATGTCTTGTATGTGCCAGCATAGTTTTTACCACTTATATTTGCATTTACATCTGTGTAATTCCAGAGTATGGGAGTAAAGGAATAACCCAGCTTAAATGCAGTGGCATAACCTGAATAACCACAAGGAACTGAAAAACTGTAATTCCCGCTTGAATTAGTCGTGGCCACACCCCCACCATTGCCCCAGAAGGTAATCGTTGCACCACTTATTGGCTGGAGCGTGGCAGCATTAAACACGGTACCGGATATCACATACTGCAGGATTATTCCTGCATAGTCCTGACTGTCTGCATGCGTGGTCAGGTTATTATACATCCTGCCTGCAGGAATGAACTCATAACAGGGATATTGCAGGGATGCCGATCCGCTGTATCCGCATGGAACAGTAATGGAATAATACCCTGAAGCATTGGTAATGACACTTCCTCCTCCGCTTCCGCTGAACAAGATGTTTACACCGCTTAGCGCTTCTCCGGTGCTGTTTGTTACAGTACCCGAAATAAGCGGGGACAAATCAGAAATAGTGTAATTCTGGTTGCTCTGATTGACAGTCACTTCTGAATAGGTAACCAAAGCCGGTGAAAAGCTGTGGCATTCCTTTTCAGGGGTTGCTGTCCCGGAATAATTAAACGGTACACTCTTACTGTAATAACCATTCGCATTGGTGGTAACAGTTCCCCCTCCGGCTCCGCTGAAAACCACATCCACACTGCCGGCGGGATTACCGCCCGCATCAGAGATTATGCCCGAGATATTTCTGTTGGCAACACTGCCTCCGTAATTCTTCCCACTGATATCAGCCTGCACATCCTGATAACTCCAGAGCGCCGGCGTAAAACTGTATCCAAGTTTAAAAGCTGTTGCATGTCCGCTGTACCCGCAGGGAACTTCAAAACTGTAATTGCCGGATGTATTGGTGACAGCTACCCCGCCTCCGCTGCCCCAGAAGGTAACGCTTGCTCCGCTGATGGGTGCGAGGGTTGTTGTGTTAAACACAGAACCGGAGATCGTATAGTACTGTATATGAGCTGTATAGTCTTGATCGGGCATACTGCCTGTGATTCCGGAATACTGAATACCGGGAGGGCTAAAGTCGTAACAGGAATGTTCCGGTACGGCAGTTCCGGAGTAGCCGCAGGGCACTGTGATGCTGTAGTGTCCACTGCCGTCTGTCATCACAGTTCCCCCTCCCGGTGAGCTGAAGGTGATGCTTACATTGCTCATGGGGTTTCCACTGCTGTCCAGAATGCTACCACTGATATCTTTGGTGGTATGACTGGCCCAGAAGTTCAATTCGTCCTGGTTGGTTGTGAGATTTGAAAAATTGTATACCAGGGGTGTAAATGATTTACATAGCATGGATGGGGTTACCGTTCCTGTATACCCGCAAGGGACGGTCTTGCTGTAAAAACCGCCGGCATCGGTGGTCACATCTCCGCCACCCTGTCCTGAAAAATGAACCGTAACGCCCGCTAACGGATTGACGTTAAAATCAATGATATAGCCGGAGACGGTTCTTGTCTGGGTATAAACGCTGTAGTTCTGATTATTTATATTGTTACCGACATTCTGGTACGCCCTCGAAGGAGGAACAACACTGTAACAGGGATGGGCAGGGCTCGCCGTTCCACTGTATGCACAGGGAACCTGGAAGCTGTAATAGCCGTTTTCATCGGTCGTTACCGTACCTCCCCCAGGCCCGCTGAATACGATACTGATCCCGCTGACCGGATCACCTGTTGCGGTAGTTAATGTTCCGTTGATAAAGGGTGAATAGCTGGTTGCGACATAATCCTGTTCGGTCGATTGTGCAACCAGATGTGCATATGCTGAAGCGGACGGAGAGAAGGTATGGCATGCTTTGGATGGGATTGCTGTACCCGTGTACCCGCACCCTAGCATGATCGCATACTCGCCATCGGCATCGGTGGTGACCGTGCCACCACCAGGTCCCGGGAACACAACATCAACACCTTCAACAGCTTCGCCGGCATTATTCGTGATCGTTCCGTGAACCACGGGACTGAATAGAACATCAGCAACCATATCCTGACCGGACAGGCTTTGTTGAAGATTATTATAGGATAATGATTCCGGAAGGAAATGATAACAGGAGGTGATCGCTTTGACTTTACCTGAAAAGCCATAGGGAACTTCAAATGAATAATACCCGTTTGCATCTGAGAATATAGTATCGCCCGGCAGTCCTATACAGCATACTTGCACGCCGCTGAGCGGATTATCCGACGCATCTGTAATACTTCCTGAGATCGTCAGTATAATCCCATACTTATACAGAATTCCCATGGTGTCTGCTTTCTGAAGGGTTTGTTTAAGTACACCGGGGTATCCAATACCATACATCACTTTTTGCTGGTCAGGGTCGCCGTAAAGGTCCCATAAGCACAACCAGTGTCCAAACTCATGTAATGCAATTGATCGAATGTCATAAGCGTCTGGTACAGGAATGGCACTTGAACTCCAGTCATATAGATCATTGAATGTTATATCGACTTCCTTTATACAACCTGTCGAGGCGTTACTAAAGACCGTAGAAGCTGCCAAAAAAGGTCCCCAGGGATTATTCGTCCACTGAATCGTATTGACGGAGTCACGGCTTGAAGTCGTATTGGTGTGTGTGCCATCATAAAGAAATGTAATCCCTGAACCAACCCCATTCCAGCTGTCAGTGGCATTGATCACTGCCGTAGCCTCTCCGCTGCAGTCCGGTGTGTTTGCATTAATCTTGAATGGAACCACCGGACTTTCTCCTTCCCATCTCATTCTGCTGCTTGAAAAAGTGACAGAAAAATTAAATCCTGCGCTAGACTTTACAGTATTGGATGGTGTTACCACGATAACTTTCACCGGGCCGCTCCCGGCCGAACCGGGATAACCCTGAACAGTAGCTGTTGGAACATAACATTCGATCAATGTATCAGACCAGGATACAATGGGTGCCTTGATGCGAGGGATACCAGGCCTGTAATAAAAGTAAACTTCCGAATATCCTTTGCTTTCGCCGAAGTACTGACCTGAGATTTTAACCGGACAATTGACTCCGGCAGCACATTCACCAGGAGTAATGCTGTTGATGACCGGATATGCAGGAGGGTCTTCATCCGGAGTTTCCACATTCACATTACCCAGACTTGGATGACTGCTACTATTAAACAGGACAACCTCCTGGCCCGTCAAAGGCGCAAAACGGATTTCAAAATCATAGGTACCATGAGAAAGCAGGTTGTAAGAACTATGAGTACCATTTATTTCAATAAACCGTATAAATGATTCGTATGTATATGGGGTGATAGTGATCGCTGAAGAAGAATAGCTGCCATGAAACTGATAAGATTCAGATGTACCCGATGTTTTCGAATAGATATAAAGAAAACCGGTAAGCGTACTTCCATCATTGGTCGATAAAAAAAACAAATGTGTTCTCCAACTGAGATAACCATCATCATCATGATCGTGCGGGTGACCAGTCTTATATTGATGATACACAATATTACCTATAGTGGATTCAGGTACAAAGTCATCTGCGCAATCTTCATTAAGCCTGGAAGATTTCTCCAACAGCACGATATCCTTTTTGGCTTGAAACTGCCCAGGTTCAACAGCCTGGTACTTTGATGGATTGGTCATTCCCTGATCCCCTGAGGCAGATATGAGACTCTGAAGCATTTGAATCAGCTCATTATCTTTCGTTTCCGGCCGTCTGTCAATCTTTCGTATAACATCAAGAAATGAATGCAAACGGACATCCCTGCCCAAAACATTGCAATAATCCATATATACCTGCATCACGCTGTGATCCGGATCCCTGAACCGGACAGGAAATTCATTGAAAAACATAATGTAAGTTTCCTGCTCTGCCAAATATAATTCAGAACTTATAAACTCATTGAGATCATCCACCGTCCCTCCCCTTACCTCAACACTTAAACTGGAAAAATGCCTGCCTCTGATGTTGTGCGTAACCTCCACTGTATAAGTCGTGTAAATGTGCCGCCCGTATTCATCATTCCGCCATTGTGCCACAGATGAGGTAACCTTCCCGACAACAATGTTCTGAGACTCCCTGATGACCCGGATCATGCGGTTGGTCCTGTCCTGGCCCATGGCGCCGGCTGTTACAAACAAGCCAATCATCATTACTGACAAAGCAAAGAATGTGCTGAAGAAAGTTTTCCGTGTTACCATGATTTACTGTATTGTATTTTACGAATGCCTGTTTCAGATTTCAATGTATATTGAATCTTAGTGAAATCAAATGCCATGAGAATGAAGTAACTGGCAGTGGTGGATTGCAGGAATTACCCCCCGGGAATGCAACAGACAAGCGTGTTATGTTGGCATCAGTTTTCACATATGTTAGTTCAAATATAATACATAACTGAACCGAATCAAATTTTTTTCCTCAAATGCAATATCATTAAATAAATGATGAAATCCACAGACCCGACTCCCGGGTTGCATTTTTCAGCCTTCACAACAGCAACGGCCGGATGGGCAGGGGCAGGGCCCTGAGTCAATAAAATGTGGTGGAATACTATGCTGACACGAAATGAGTTTTCGAGAAAATTGTTATCCAGTGGTGTACGGCATTACTCATACTAATCAGCTTTGCATTCGCAAACCTGTCAAGTATGAGTATATCGTGATTGGAATTACTGCCCCATAAATTCCCAGGCGGCAGCAGACAGATCCCTGATCAGTCCGGCCTGCAGCCGGCTGTCGGATCCTTCTGTCATCACCGTTAACAGATAGGGTTTTTCCGGATGATAGAAAATCCCGGTCTCGGAAAACTGCAACTGAACATTGTCTCCCGCTTCCCCGAATTTATGGGCCACCCTGGTTCCTGCAGGGACTCCCCCGCTCATGCCTTCGCTGAAAGTGGCCCTGGTCAACAGCTCCAGTGCGTCATGGGAGTTTTTCTCATTCAGAAAACTTGCATTGTACAATACCCTGAGAAAGCGGGAAATATGAGCGGCAGTCAGTCTGAAATCGGGGTCAAAGGGGGCGGGTACGGGTAAGCCGAGTTCTGAATAGACCTTCCGGTACCGGTCTGAATCAAACATATTCATCAGTAACAGGGTCGTGGCAATGTTGTCGGAATGAACGATCATGTTCTCGATCAATTCCCTGATCGTGTATGTGTTCCCCAGTTTAAGCGGACTTTCGCGATAGGTTTCCGATTTTGGATTGGCAATGGGACGGTCGAAGGTGACTTTCCTGTTAAGCACACCGGGTTTCTCCTCTTCCATTTTCATAAAAGCCATCATCACCGGAACCTTCAGGATGCTGCCGGGAATATAACCCGCGTCGCCGTTAATGGAAAACCACCTGCCATCCGACAGGGACCTGAAATATAAAGAGACCTTACTGATCCCTCCCTGTTCCCTGTGCTGATTAACAACAATATCAAGATGATCTCTCAGGGCCAGCAATCCGGGTGACTCCCGGAAAGGATCAGTCAGCCTGAGGGGATGAGACAGGCCTGGACTGTTGCCCCTGATCAGTACCAGGCTTTCTTCTGTCTCATGAAACTTAGTGTTTATAATATCACCTTCCTTGTGGCTCGAAAAAGAAGCCAGTCCCAACCAGATGACAGCAGTGAACAGGACCTGGGATAATCCGGCATATATCCATGGTATTTTGATTCTCAATAAATTAAATGTACGAATGGGAACAGGTTCCGCTATGTTCTCTTTTTTCATAAGGAGTAATTGGCAGCATGTGATCAGTTACTGCACTTCTCCTAATGACAATCAATCCCGGGATGGTTGCCCTGAATTTTGTTTTTTTATACGCATACTGAACAGGCTTGCGAATGCAAGGCGTTTAGGAGTGATGCCCAATTACCGCCTCCTACAGCAAAATCGTTCCTCCTCTAGTGATCACTCCTTTTGATGCCTCTATCACGTCAAGGTATGCCCTTTCGCTGTACACCCTCACCAACGACCAGCAAAAAGCCGCCGATGTGGATACCAACAACAATGCCACGGTATATGATGCCGTCCTTTATGCCCAGTATTCCGTGGGCCTGATCAACTCCTTTACCGCCGGAATGTGGCTCATCAGCCCGCTTTCCAACACTTACAACCTGATCAGCAACCTGATGGACCAGAATTATAAGCTTACCGCGGTGGGCGATCCTTCGGGTAACTGGACAGCACCGCCTTCAGGAGGGCCCAGGCTGGGCATCAGCTTTCCGGTAGACATTCAAAACCAGTCAATTATAAAAATTCCTGTCCACGCCAACGAACCCTTCTCTTCCTATCTGGTAGATAAGGTCAACATCAGCATTTACAACATGCTGGGATCGTTGGTGATGACCCTGGTGGATGAAATTCAGGAAAGCTGATCCCATTCAGTCCGGCTTCCAGCAGGAATTTTGCCCGCCGGATTGTATACTTACAGACTCGTCCTCAGCAGTGCTTCTAACTTTGAACACAGTATTGGATGGTTGTTGAGTGATAATTGAAATAATCCACTTTGCTATTCCTCTGCCGCAACAGAAGAATCAGGATATTGGGTTTTGCCTATTTTATAAAGGTACTCGGGTGCCAGGTCAGCTCCGTTAGGCCATTGAACGGTGTTGTACCGGATACTGAACTTTCTGAAAAAATCTAAGTCCTTCAATGGGTGGAATACAGGTCCGATCATTTTACCTTCAAGATCGACAATCTTGGATTTTCCGTCATTAAAAACCACAAGTATTTTGTATTCAAATAAATACTGGGCATCTACGACTTCTAAAAATAACGTATTCATACTAATGGATCTATGGAAACCAAAGGTATTCCCTCCTGGGCATTATTCCAATTCATTAAAAGCTCGTCACTGTGTTCAGATAACCAGTCAAACACCATTAATAAAGCACGTCTGGGCATCATCCCTTTTACTATCCTATCATGAATCGTTACCGAAATTTTATATACTCCATACCAGGCATGAAAATGAGGAGGTGCATGATCCATAAAGTTCATCAGGATAATGATTCCATAAAACTGGCTAATCTCTGGCATTTGCATGGTTAATACTACAAAGGTAGTTGTTTGTGTGCATTATAACCAGGGAAGCATTAAAAAAGTATTTATAATGGAGGCCAGCCCATAACGTTGTGCAAATGTCAACACACCGGCCAATGGAAAATAATAGCGAGGTGAATACCCGAGCCGACTTCTGCACATAACGGTTTAAGGTCCATTTTTTGTAAACCTGTATATCGTCGGTATAGTTTAATATTTCATCTCCGGGCCGGAATGTATCCAGTTAGTAAGGATCTGCCTGCCCGTCGGTGTCATCACCGATTCGGGATGGAATTGCAGGCCATGGATATCCCGGCTGCTGTGGCGCAGTCCCATCAGTACTCCTTCCCCTGAAACAGCGGTCGGAATCAGGCAGGAAGGCAGGGATGCGGCTTCGACAGCCCAGCTGTGGTAAAGCCCGGCATTAAATGCATGAGGCAGGTTCCGGAAGAGCACTTCATCTTTATCCAATACGCTGACTTCCGTAACCTTACCGTGAAAAACCCGCTCCATCCTGTACAGGCCGGCACCGAATACCGTTGCAATGGCCTGATGCCCGAGACAGATCCCCAGCAGGCTTTGTTCCGGTCCCAACCTGCGGATCAGCTCACAACTCAGCCCCGCACCTGATGGTAATCCCGGTCCGGGCGAGATCAGTACCTTTGAATAGTCCGGCAAACTGGCCGGATCAAAACGGTCGTGCGGAACCACCTCACAAACAGGACCCCGGAGTGAACGTATCAATTCCACCAGATTATAGGTGAATGAATCATAATTATCGAGTAATAACAGTCGCATGCCAAGGAATGCTTTTACTTTGTACTTTATTCCCTGCCGGAATGGAAAATCAACTGGCCGGGAATGAAAAACAATGCAGCCGGCCATCATGATGTCCCGGGCTCCTGCATTGCCGCTATCGAAATAAACAGCAATGCCGGTCAAAATTACGGAAATAGCCGCGAAGATGAATGCCCTCGGCAGGAAGAAGGAACCCTTCTTTTTTGCCATCAACTTTGAATGTACAGAAGCGATTATCACTCCCTGCCGCCATGCTGCAGCTGCCGGTATCTGGTATGAAACCGGGCCTTTCACCAATGTGCAGGCCTCCGTGGAGCCATGTGAAGCGTATCATTTTCAGGCAAGTCCGATCCCTGTCGATTTCTACCGCACATCATTTGAAACCGTCATGTACCACCTGGAATATGGCAATACTTACCTGTTGAATCTGACTTTCCCGACAAAAATTGAAAGCAGTCTCGACCTTACAGCCATTTTCCGCAGGGCTGAGGCCAGACACCGGCTGCTGGTGGAGGACCGCTTCGTGGTGTTTTCACCTGAAACTTTTGTCAGGATCGAAAACGGGAAGATCAGTTCCAACCCGATGAAAGGTACCATTGACGCCAGGCAGGAAGGTGCACGGGAAACCATCCTGGCGGATGAGAAAGAAAAAGCTGAACATTACACCATCGTGGATCTGATCCGCAATGACCTGTCCGTCGTAGCTACCAATATCAGGGTGGCGCGTTTCCGTTATGTGGAACGCCTCGAAACCAGCCGTGGTCCTTTGTTACAGGTAAGTTCTGAAATATGCGGAGATCTCGAGCCCGGCTTTGCCACAAGGATCGGAGACATCATCACAGCGCTCCTGCCGGCAGGTTCGGTAAGCGGGGCACCTAAAAAGAAAACCCTTGAAATCATCCGGGAAGCCGAAATGGACGAACGCGGCTTTTACACCGGCGTGTTCGGTGTGTTCGACGGAACATGCCTTGAAAGTGCCGTCATGATCAGGTTTATCGAAAAAACGGAAAACGGCCTCTTTTACCGCAGCGGGGGCGGAATCACCGCCATGAGTAAAATGCAGGACGAATATGAAGAAATGATAGCCAAAGTGTATGTGCCTTTTGTTTGAAAGCATCCGTATCGAAAACAGGCAGATCCTGAACCTCAGCGCGCACCTCGACAGGATGGAATCTTCGCGGGAAAAACTGTGGAATATCAGGGAAAAAATTGATATCGATTGCATCAGAATGCCTGATCAAATCGACCGTGAAATCTGGAAATGCAGAATTGAATACGATACTGCCATCCGGAATATCAGTTTTACACCTTACAGAAAAAAACGAATTTCGAAGGTAAGGATGATAGAAGCCAATCATATCCGTTATGATTTCAAGTATGCAGACCGCCGTGATTTCGATAAGCTGTTCAGGGATAATCCCGGTTTCGATGAGTTCCTGATCACCCGGAACGGCTTCCTGACTGACTCCACTTTCACGAACCTGGCACTTTTCGACGGCATAAACTGGCACACACCGCTGCATTGCCTGCTCAAAGGCTGCCGGAGAAGATCGCTGATTGAACAGGGTATGCTTTCCGTAGCACCCATTCACAGGAACGACCTGAAACAATTCACCCGTATTTCTTTGATCAATGCCATGCTCGATCTTGAAGAATTAACCATCGATATACAGGATATTTACGAATGATTGTTACTATTTTTTCTTCATAACAAATCCAGTTCCTTCATTTTAATCAACTGATATATATGATTTTATTCTCAATTTATAAGGTATTGGCACAACCTTCTGCTGCGTTTTCCGCATTTCGGAGGATCCTTTTTCTCGCCATCTGCGTACCGCTGACAACGACAGCACAGACCCTTCTCCCGGAAGAACATTCTGGTACGACAGTACCGGAAAGCTGGTACGAAGAAAAGAGTAATGATATCAGCGACATCTGGAGTACTTCCTTCACCGCCATAGCCGGCGGCTGTACTTTTCAGGTACAGACAAGCCTTGACGGCTCAAGCTGGTTGAATGAACCCGGAGGTTTTCATTCAGGATCCGGAAACCCGGGTCCGGTAGACGAAAACATGGCCAATCCCGCCTGCGAAAGCAACAGTTTCAGTTGTCTCGATTCCTATCCGCTGCCATTTACTGAAAGCTTTGATATCGAAGCATTTCCGACAGGCTGGAACCAGTTTTCCTTTACAGCTTTTCCGGTCTGGAGTGTGTTCGGATCCAATTATGCAGGTGGCCAGGCGGCCGAACTCATCAGTACCTGGGCAGTAGGGACCGGAGAAACACGATTGGTACTGCCACCGGTTCAGACAGCTGGAATCAGTCAGGCACTCTTATCCTTCCGGCAGTATTTCGCTGATGCGCTGCCCGGACTGACGTGTAAAATCCAGACCAGTTCAGATATGATCACCTGGCAGGATGCCGGTTGGGAGTTTCTTTCGGGTGCGGGCGACCTCGGTCCGGAAACAGTGGAACTGCAGATTTCCCAGAACCTTGAAGCTGTATTGTACCTTTCTTTCCTTATGAGTGGCGACCACAGCAGTTATTATTTCTGGAGTATCGATGAAATCTCCCTTACTGAATCCACTCCCTTACCAGACTGCAGCAACCTGATATATCCGCCGGAAAACTGCATCATCGGTGCGCAGGATATTGAATTACAATGGGATATGGCTGATTTTGCCGAGGGATATTCCCTGAGCATCGGTACCGACAACCCTCCATCAAATATGCTGCTGCTTTATGATGCGGGAAACCAGACGTCTTTTACGCTTACCGGCCTGCAGCCCAGCCTGACTTGTTACTGGCAGGTTACTCCCTACAATGCAGCCGGTCCGACTGCAGGTTGTGAAATCTGGTCCTTTACGCCTGTGCAGCCACTCCTGATCCCGTATCAGGAAACATTCGATGAACCCGGCATCCCCGAAGGATGGTCACAACAGACAATCCTCGCTTACGATCCGTGGATTACCGGAGAATTCAACTACGCCGGCGGCACACCATATGAGGTATTCTGCACTCAGGCAGAGGGTTACGGTATTAGCCGGCTTATCCTTCCGCCACTGAATACCAATGGATTAACCGACCTTCCCCTGAGTTTCCGGCATGCCATCAGTGCCCTGGATACCGGAACCACCCTGAAAATCCAAAGCAGCAGCGATCTGGTTAACTGGATTGATTGTGGTTGGGAGTATTCGACTGATATTGGCCAACTCATTGGTCCGGGGGAAGAAAGCATTTCAATTGTACTGGATTCCGGACCTGTATCCTATCTCGCATTCGTCATTGACGGAGACCATGGCATGCTGAACTACTGGGCAATAGACGAGATTGAGGTACTTACGGCTTCACCACCCATGGTATTTGACCTGAGCGAAGGCGGAGGATTTTGTCCCGGCAGTCCCGGACTCGCTCTCTGCCTGTACGGAAGCCAGGCAGGCATCCTATACCAGTTGTTCAGGGACAGCCTGGAGTGCCTGCCACCGTTTACCGGCACAGGCGATACCCTTTGCTGGCCCGACCTGCCTGCCGGTTCCTACACTGTTGCGGCTACCGACCCTGTTACCGGTCTTACATCCACCATGAACGGAAATCCCGGAATTATTGCCTTTACTGCACCCATGGTAAATGCAGGTCCGGACCAGTTTATTGTATTCGGAGCCTTCACACAGTTGAATTCCTCGGTATACGGTGGCAATCCACCCTATACCTATCTCTGGTCACCCGCAACCTACCTCAGCGCGGTCGATATCCCTGATCCTGTCTGCACTCCTAGCTGGCATATCACTTATTATCTTCAGGTAAGCGACAGCAACAGCTGCCAGGGCATGGATTCAATTTCCGTCTTTGTTTTTGGGCCCTCCCCTGAATTCTCAGGCACTGTTTCGTACGACAATCAGGTACAATCGGTACTTCCGGGCTGTACTGTAAGCCTGCTGGTGAACGGCATTCTTTTTACCACCACTGCAACAGATACCGGTGGGTATTACCACTTTGGTTTCCCATATACCGTCGGAATCTGGCCCGGTGATACAATAAAAATTACAGTGACTTCAAGCCTGCCCTGGGGTGGCGGCAATGCGATCGATGCACTTTTGATCATGAAACACTTTGTAAATATCAATCTCCTCACGGGACTGCGGCTTCAGGCCGCGGATGTAGATAACAGCGGCTATGTCAATTCAATTGACGCACTCTCGGTGATGAAACGCTTCGTCAACCTGATCAACAGCTTTCCGGCAGGCGATTGGAAATTTGAAAGTCCGTCAGCCATCTATCAGTGGCAGCAGTTTACGCAGCTCAACATCAAAGGCGTTTGTAACGGTGATGTGGATGCTTCCTATACCATGCCACCCTGACCCGGTGAGGGGACCAATCGTTAAATTTTCTTAACAGTCCCCACATGGCCTGATAATTGCTATAAATTTGCCCATTCAACAAATTAATCATTTATCCGATGAAAACTATTAAAGTATTGATCTTCAGCCTTCTGATAGCAGCTGCTTGCCAGCTTTCCGCACAGGAAAAGAAAGCTGCTCCGGTGAAGAAAGAAACAAAGGAAGCCGTAAAGCCGGCAAAAGAACAAAGTTCCCAGCAAACAGCCAATCCCCAGAAACCCAGGCCCAGACCACCGATGACCAGGGAAGACAGCCTGAAACGCCAGCATAAGATCGATTCCTTGCGTAAAGTGTTTGAAGAAAAGCGCAGCAAGGAAGGCACTCCGAAGATGAGCAAGGAAGACTCCCTGAAACGTGCGGCAAGGATAGACTCCCTGAGAAAAGTGGCCAGGGAAAGGAATAAAACCAATCCCAATGCCCCGAAAATGTCGAAGCAGGATTCCCTGAAAAGGGCACATAAACTGGACAGCCTGAGAAAGGCAAACGCCGACAGGAAGGCAAAGGAACAAAAAGCGCCAGGAAAGAAATAAAACATGCTTTCAGCAACGGAAGAGGCTGTCCCGACAGGACGGCCTCTTTGCGTTTTTGACCCCTTCCTCGGCAAGCCCGGAAAATCCGGAAACTGATATTCGATGCTGAATGCTTTACGTGACGCGGCTTAGCGGTGTGCAAAGCCGGTTGGGATGTCATCCTAACGTTGATATAAATCAACGTTAGGATGACATCCCTCTCACAAACCTGTCCTTCCCGTGGATGTCGTTCAGTACGCTGATATCATGCAAACCGGCGGACTGGCAGAGAAGCGATACTTCATGGCCAAAGGCTTCATTAATTTCAAGATACAGATAGCCTCCACTGCCTAGCATGCTGGCGGCGAGTGCGCATATCCTGCGGTAAAATACCAACGGATCTGTATCACTTACAAACAAAGCCAGACAGGGTTCTGCCCCAGTCACATGGGGTTTCATGTGAAGTCTTTCTGATTCCCTTACATAGGGCGGATTACTGATGATCAGGTCAGGTTTCCCCACCTCGCCTGCTATCCTGTCTGACAGCACATCCCAATGCAGGAATTCGATGCCTGTCCCGAGACGCAAAGCATTCTTTCTTGCCACCTGAAGGGCATCAAGTGAAATATCGGAAGCCCATACCTTTTGAACAGGCAAGTGAAGCGCGAGGGTGCAGGCGATGCATCCGCTGCCCGTACCGATATCCAGGATTTGAAGCGGGTGTTTCGTATCCGCATGTTGCCTGATGACCAGGTCCACCAGTTCTTCTGTCTCCGGCCTGGGGATGAGCACATGCCGGTTCACAAGAAACTCATGCTGATAGAACCAGGATTTGCCCAGGATATACTGGATGGGCTCCCATTGTTGCAACCTCCTTACAATCCGTCGGACGCGGGCAAGCTCATTTCTTCCGAAAATACGGGAAGGATCGCTCAAAAATGCTGTCCTGCCCACTCCCAGGCTGTGTTCGAGTACCATAAAAAAAATCGTCCTGAGCTCCCGCTCCTCATAGTAGTCAATCAATTCCGAGAAAAACCACTGCTTAAAAACACCTGCCGTCATCATACTGTAAAATTAAACAATGTTCATTTTCCATGTCTGATCGCTCAATCCCGCACAAATCAGGATTTTCGCCTGTCAGCACGACAAACCAAAGCAAAAATAAAGGATAAAAACGCCACCATGTGACACATGAATTCTCGATGTGACACATCATGCTGGCATGTGTCACATTGTTTTATCTTTGTGCATGCTTTCCGACGAAGCCATCATGCATCGCTGTTTCGACCTGGCTATGAACGGCTTAGGACATGTTTCGCCAAATCCCATGGTGGGATGTGTAATCACTTGCAGGGACCGGATCATCGGGGAAGGTTATCACCAGGAATACGGGAAAGCCCATGCAGAAGTCAATGCCATCGCATCGGTAAAAAACAAGGAAACACTCAGGGAGTCAAGCCTCTATGTCAACCTTGAACCCTGTGCACACCAGGGAAAAACCCCGCCCTGCGCGGAACTCATCATCAAACATCAAATTCCCCGCGTAGTGATTTCTAACCGTGATCCTTATCCGGAGGTTGCAGGCAAGGGAATAGAACAGCTGAAAAATGCCGGAGTAGAAGTGATTACGGGTATATGCAGTGAAGAAGGACGGGAACTGAACAAACGCTTTTTTACTTTTCACGAAAAGAAAAGACCATATACCATATTAAAATGGGCGCAGACCATTGATGGTTTCATGGACATCGACAGGAATGATCCCGCCATTGCCTTTCAATGGATCAGCAACGACAACCTGAAGCTTTTCGTCCACAAATGGCGGTCAGAAGAAGACGGTATCATTGTGGGCTACACCACGGCCATGAATGACGATCCGCAACTGAACGTCAGGGAATGGCAAGGCAGGAATCCCTTGCGCATGGTACTGGATGAAAACCTGCGATTACCCCCCACGCTGAAGGTGTTTGACGGCAGTACCCCCACCCTGGTCTTTACTTCTTTAAAAAAGCCGGATCAGCCTAATCTCGAGTATATCACCCTGGATTTTAGGGGAAACATTCTCGCACAAATGAACCGGGTTTTATTCGAACGTGGTATACAGAGCCTCATGGTGGAAGGCGGAAGAGAACTGCTCGACACCTACCTGGAGTTTGGCAGCTGGGATGAAGCCCGCGTACTCGAAGGCAACCGCTGTTTCGGCCGGGGACTGAAAGCACCTGATTTCAGAGGAAGCCTGGTCAGTTCAGGCCTGGTCGGTGCCGACAGGCTCCTGATCTTCCGCAAACCCTGACAAACCTTCCGGGTAAATCACCTCTGACAATGTCAGCCCGCAGGCCGGTACCGATTCGCCTGCCATGCAGCGGTCACGGCTCTCAAGGATCGCACGCAGTTTTTCCTCATCCCACCGGCCACGGCCCATTTGCAACAAGGTACCCACGATCGCCCTGACCATATTTCGCAGAAAGCGGTTGGCTGTTACCGTATATACCAGCAACATCCCTTCCTCCTTCCAGTCAGACCGAATGAGTTTGCAATCCGTACCCACGATATCTGTGTCACGTTTGGAAAAACAGGCAAAGTCGGTGTATTCCGTCAGGACAGCCGCACCACGGTTCAATATTGACAGGTCGAGCCTGCCATAACGGTAATGCCAGGCAAATGCATGCAGAAAAGGATCCTTTGCCGTGAGCACCTGATAGCGGTATGTTCTGGAAACCGCTGAAAAGCGGGCGTGGGCCGCAGAATCCACCGTTGTGATGAATTGTACTGCTATATCCTCAGGCAACAAGGCATTCAGCTTATGCACCAAATGTGCACATTCATCCCTTCCAAAGGAGGCTTCATGGTCGAAATGCGCGTAAAAAACCGCGGCATGTACCCCGGCATCCGTCCTGCCGCAACCCGTCAATCTGCAAGGCACCCTCAGGATGCGTCCCAGGGCCTCTTCCATCACAGCCTGCACCGTGATTGCATCGGGCTGCAACTGCCATCCGTGATAGGCAGTCCCGACAAAGGAAAAACGAATGAAATACCTGTTCAGCGATGACTCCATATCATGACAAACCTACACAGAATCTGGCAACATCGTTCAATCTGATCAATAGTTTCAATTTAGATTAAATATAAATTAATGATTTTCAGTAAAAAAGATGATAACTGTGAATTGATTAACAAAAGAAGTATTAATTTTGCAGCGTTATTGTGAATAATTAACAATATTACAATATATTAATATTCAATAAATTACGGAGGAAAACAATGTCGCGTACTGAAAATTTGGTTTCTGAACTTGTTGAAAAACATGGCAGAAGCAGAAACAGCCTGATGCCGATTCTGCAGGGAATCGTTCAGGAGGAGAGGTTTCTTTCCGAAGAAGCCATGATAGAGATTGCCAGGGAACTGAACCTGTCGACCGCTGACGTTTTCGGAACTGCTTCTTTCTACACCTTTCTGGATACGGTTCCCAGGGGAAAAAACATCATCCGTGTCTGTAAGACCATTTCCTGCCATATGAAAGGCAAGGATGAGGTAATTGAAGCCCTCGAGGCGCTGCTGAAGATCAAGGTCGGGGAAACCACCCACGACCGCAATTTCACCCTGCTTACAGCCAATTGCCTTGGCTGGTGTCATAAAGGTCCTGTGATGCTCATCAACGATGAGGTCTATCCTGAACTTACACCACACAAGGCCTGTGAAATCCTTGAGGCATACATGAAAGCACAATAACCATTGAATCAGCTGTTTGAATATTAAAACGAGCAACATGGAAAAAAGAAATTTAAAGAAAGTCGATATAATTTTCGATATCAGCGAATGCGATTACCTGGCAGTTCTGGATAAGACCATCCTTCGGGATCCCGACGAAGTGATTCTGGATATCATTGATTCAGGTTTAAAAGGCCGTGGCGGTGCAGGCTTCCCTACCGGTTTAAAATGGAAGTTCACCAAAAACGAAGACAGCGAGATCAAGTATGTCATTTGCAATGCAGATGAAGGAGAGCCGGGAACATTCAAAGACAGGGAGATCCTGGACAGGGTTCCCGAGAAGGTATTCACCGGTATGGCCATTTGCGGCTTTTGTATCGGCGCAAAGGAAGGATACATCTACCTGAGGGGAGAATACAACTTTCTGCTGGAAGAGCTGAAAATGAAGATCGACCTGTTCAACAAGCAGATCAGGGAAAAAGGACTTGAATTCACCATCGGCATCCGTTCCGGAAGCGGCGCCTATATCTGCGGAGAAGAAAGCGCACTTTTCGAATCCATGGAGGGCTACCGCGGCGAACCCCGCAACAAACCGCCCTACCCCACTGTAGCCGGTTACAACTGGAAGCCCACCGTGATCAATAATGTGGAAACCCTGGTATATGTTTCGATGATCTGCCGCCTGGGACCGGATAAGTTTAAAGAACTGGGAACCAAAGATTCAAGAGGATCTAAAGTATTCTCCGTTTCCGGTGATACCCCCAGTGCCGGCATCTTTGAGCTGGAACTGGGTATGCCACTGAATGAGTTTGTGGAAGAATTCGGTGACGGAGACACCAAAGCCGTTCAGGTCGGGGGTGCTTCCGGACATTGCGTCCCGCGCAAGCAATTCAATGAAACCATCATCGGCTTCGAAGGAATTCCCACGGGAGGCTCCATGATGATCTTCAACAGCAGCCGTTCCATGTACAACGTACTTCATGATTACCTTGAATTCTTTACCGAAGAATCCTGCGGGCAGTGTACGCCCTGCCGGGTGGGCTGTCAGCAGTTACTCAAAGGAATTGAAGCAGTGAAAAAGGGAGAACGGAAACCGGCATACCTCGAAGAACTCAAAAAACTGGCCCTTACCATGAAAGTGGCAGCCAAGTGCGGACTTGGACAATCTGTAGCCAATCCCTTCAACTCCATCATCGACAATTTCCGTGAAGAAATCATTTACTAATTCCTGCAAACCACTAAACATCATTCAGTTATGAGTAAATATATGGTCAATCTCAAGATCAACAACATACCGGTGACTGTCGAAGAAGGCACCACCATCCTGGAAGCAGCCCGAAAATTGAACATCAGCATACCTACACTGTGTTACCACGAAGACCTGAGTGTGGCAGGCAACTGCCGGGTTTGCCTGGTTGAGGTGGCCGGTGCCAAAAACCTTGCCGCTTCCTGTGCAGCCCCGGTTTCCGAAGGGATGGAGGTAAATACCAACAGTAAAAATGTACGTACCTCCCGCAGACACGTTGTGGAATTATTGCTTTCAGAACACAATGCCGACTGTACCAAGTGCTTCAAAAACGGCCACTGCGAATTGCAGGACCTGGCATCCGAGTACCGCATCGGCGATCATGTCTTTATCGACCTGGTGAAACCGCAGGATAAAGTCGTGGATATCTCCAGCCCTTCCATCCAGAAAGACGACAGCAAATGTATCCGCTGCCAGCGTTGTGTAAGGACCTGCAGTGAACTGCAAAGTGTCAGCGCCCTGGCAGTTTGCTACAAAGGAGATCACCAACGGATTTCCACCTTTCTCAGCAAGCCTTTGCATGAAGTGGTTTGCACCAACTGCGGACAATGTGTGAACCGCTGTCCGACCGGTGCACTCACAGAGCGCACCTACATTGAAGAAGTATGGGATGCCATCAATGATCCCACCAAGCATGTGGTGGTTGAAACTGCACCGGCCGTGCGTGTCGCCCTCGGTGAAGACCTTGGAATCGAAACAGGTACCAGGGTTACGGGTAAGATGGTTTCCGCACTGCGTCATGTAGGTTTCGATTCCGTGCTTGATACCGACTTCACTGCTGACCTCACCATCCTCGAAGAAGGAAACGAACTGCTCAGAAGATTGAAGAAAGCCCTGGTGGAAAAGGATGAAACCGTCAGATTACCCATGTTCACTTCATGTTCCCCCGGATGGATCAAATTCATCGAGCATACCTACTCAGATTTCCTGCCGCACCTGTCGACCTGTAAATCACCCCAGCAGATGTTCGGCGCGCTGGCTAAAACCTATTACGCCCAGAAGAAGAACATCAATGCCAAAAATATGGTCGTAGTCTCCATCATGCCCTGTACTGCCAAGAAGTTTGAGTCCGGGCGACCCGAAATGCGCGACAGCGGTTATCAGGATGTGGATTATGTACTCACTACCAGAGAATTGGCCATGATGATCAAACAAGCCGGTATCGACTTCGCCAAGATGGAAGATACCGCCTATGATTCCATCATGGGTGATTCCACGGGTGCCGGCGTCATCTTCGGAAATACGGGAGGGGTCATGGAAGCCGCACTGCGTACTGCCTATGAAGTGGTTACCGGAAGAGAAGTCCCCTTCGCAAACCTCAACATTGTCCCTGTCCGCGGCATGGAAGGCGTTAAAGAAGCCAAAGTCATGATCAAAGACGTACTGCCTGAATGGAGCTTCCTGGAAGGCGTGGAACTCAGTGTGGCCATTGCCCATGGTCTGGCCAATGCGAATAAAGTGGTGCAGGCCGTCAGAGACGGAAAAGCCAGCTACCATTTCATCGAAATCATGGGTTGCCCCGGCGGATGTATCGGGGGTGGCGGCCAGCCAATTCCGACCAATCCGGAAATCAGGCAAAAACGTGCCGATGCCATCTATGCCGAAGACGAAGGCCTGCCCAAAAGAAAATCACATGATAATCCCGAGGTCCTTCACCTGTACAAGGAATTCCTCGGAGAACCCCTCGGACATAAATCTCACGACCTGCTACATACACACTACAAAGCCAGAAAGAGATACTAATTACTCGTATGACGGAGAAGAGGACGGCCCCGGCTGTCCTTTTTTCTCTTTCGTATTGTTATTTTGTTAACATTGTTAATAATTTCACAATAAAAATAATTTCTGTCTCGTTTGATGCATTACCTTTGCTTTATAAAGCAAGTGTTAGTACCAAAAGAAAATATTCAATAGATTGTAAATTAATAATTTATGATAAGAATTGGGTCGATGGCAGCCTTGGAAGATATCCGAAAACAACTGCTACAGGAACAACAGACGAAACAACAGGAAAATCAGGTGGTGGTAAAAGTCGCCCTGGCTACCTGTGGCATTGCTTCCGGTGCCCGCGATATCCTTCAGTTTTTTTCCGCTGAACTCGAAAAACGCAATATAGAAGCGGCTGTACTTCAGACAGGTTGTATGGGATACTGCTACGCCGAACCTACGGTTGAGGTCTGTCGACGGGGACAAGAACCAGTGATATTCGGGTATGTGGATGAAAAGCGGGCCGACGATATCATTGAAAACTATATCAAAAAAGGGGTGATGGTAGATGGCCTCATTCCGAAGAACTTCAGCACAGCCTGCCATTGTGAGCATGAGCCTCAGGCCGTACCGGAAAAAAGCAAACAGATCCGTATTGCATTGCGGAATTGCGGTGTAATCGACCCAGCCAGCATCGAAGACTATATCCTGCACGACGGTTACCATGCGCTCGCAGACGTACTGAACCGCATGACCCCCGAAGAAGCCATAGAGGAAGTCATTGCATCCGGCCTGAAAGGCAGGGGAGGCGGCGGATTCCTTACCGGTCAGAAGTGGAAACTCACCCGGCAAAGCCAGTCCGCTCAAAAATACGTTGTCTGTAATGCCGATGAAGGTGACCCCGGAGCCTTTATGGACCGTTCCATACTGGAAGGTGACCCCCATTCGGTGATCGAAGCCATGGCCATCTGCGCCTATTGTATCGGAGCCGGACAGGGTTTGGTTTATATCCGTGCGGAATATCCGCTGGCCATCGACCGCCTGCTCCATGCCATCGGCCAGGCAAGGGAGGCCGGACTGCTCGGCAGCCACATCCTCGGCACGGATTTTCACTTTGATATCAGCCTTCGCTATGGTGCGGGTGCCTTCGTCTGCGGTGAAGAAACAGCCCTGATACATTCTATGGAAGGACACAGGGGCGAACCCACCGTAAAACCCCCCTTCCCCTCCGAAGCCGGTTACCTTGGCAAACCTACCAATGTGAACAACGTGGAAACCTTTGCCTGCATCCCGCTAATCTTCCGTCTCGGCGCCGCATGGTTCAACACCATCGGAACAGCAAACTCCAAAGGAACCAAAGTCTTTGCCCTGGCAGGAAAAATCAATAAAGTCGGACTGGTGGAAGTCCCCATGGGAACTACCCTCAGGGATGTCATCTTCGATATCGGCGGCGGTATTCAGCACGATAAACAGTTCAAGGCCGTTCAAACCGGCGGACCTTCCGGTGGATGCCTCACAGCAAAACACCTCGACACTCCCATCGACTACGAAAACCTCACCAAAGCCGGCTCCATGATGGGCTCAGGCGGAATGATCGTGATGGATGAAGACGATTGCATGGTGAGCGTCGCCAAATATTATCTCGACTTTACCGTGGAAGAATCCTGCGGAAAATGCTCACCCTGCAGGATCGGGAACAAAAGACTGCACGAAATCCTGGAAAAAATCACACGTGGAGAAGGCAGCATGGATGATCTGAATAAGCTGCGAAACCTCGCCCATGTGGTGAAGGAGACTTCGCTTTGCGGCCTCGGCCAGTCTTCCCCTAATCCTGTCCTCTCAACCATGGAAAACTTCTGGGAAGAATACCTCGAGCACGTGAGCGATAAAAAATGCAGGGCAGGAGTGTGTAAAGCCATGATGAAATACTTTATCCTGGAAGAACACTGCGTCGGTTGCATGGCATGCGCAAGAAATTGTCCGGTGAATGCCATCAGCGGCGAAAAGAAAATGCCCCATACCATCGACCAGTCCATCTGCATCAAATGCGGGGTATGCTTCGAGAAATGCAAATTCAATGCGATTGAAATACGCTGATAACGTGATATTTAGAAATTATTTGAAGGATCAGGCAAAGAATATGGAACAGATAGCATTAACCATAGACAATAAGAAACTGACGGTTGAGAAGGGAGTCACGATCCTGCAGGCGGCCCGCACGATCGGTATCGAGATACCCACCCTGTGTTATTTTAACCTGGGCGACCTTCAGATAGAGAATAAACCGGGAGGATGCAGGATATGCGTCGTTGAGATTGAGGGCAGAAAAAACCTGGCACCGGCCTGCGTGACAGAATGCGCAACGGGCATGGTTGTCCATACCCACAACATTCGTGTGCTGAATGCCCGCCGTACGGTACTGGAACTCATCCTTTCCGACCATCCCTTCGATTGCCTGGTTTGTTCGAAATCAGGCGAATGCGAACTGCAGTCGCTTGCACAGAAATTCGGGATACGTGAGATCCACTACCAGGGTGAGAAATCGGTTTACCGTAAAGACACTTCTCCGGCCATCATCCGCGACATCGACAAATGCATCATGTGCAGGCGCTGCGAGATGATGTGCAATGATTTCCAGACCTGTGGCGTGCTTTCTGCCATTAACCGGGGCTTCCAGTCGGTAGTGGCACCCGCCTTCGAGATGAACCTCGACCACTCCACCTGCACCTACTGCGGCCAGTGTGTTTCGGTTTGTCCCACAGGTGCATTGACCGAGCAGGATCATACCCGTTCCGTCCTCAATGCCCTGGCCGACCCCACGAAAACCGTGGTGGTTCAGACGGCGCCCGCCGTGAGGGCTGCCCTTGGGGAGGCATTCGGACTTCCTGCCGGCAGCCTGGTGACCGGTAAGATGGTGGCCGCCCTGCGCCAGCTTGGCTTTGATTATGTTTTTGATACCGACTTCGCCGCCGACCTGACCATCATGGAGGAAGGCAGCGAATTATTAGACCGTTTGACCCGCCACCTCAAGGGTGATCCCCATGTGAAACTGCCCATACTCACTTCCTGCTGCCCGGGCTGGGTCAACTTTTTTGAACACCACTTCCCCGAAATGATCGACATTCCCTCCACTGCCAAATCTCCACAACAAATGTTCGGGGCCGTGGCCAAGACCTATCTTGCAGATAAGATAGGGCTTAAACGTAAGGACCTTGTGGTCGTCTCCATCATGCCATGCCTGGCAAAAAAGTACGAATGCACCCGCGAGGAATTCAGCTCAGACGGAAATCCGGATGTAGACTATGCCCTTTCTACCCGTGAACTCGCCAACCTCATCAAACAGGCCAACATCGGATTCACCTCGCTCGAAGACGAAAACTTCGACGATCCGATGGGCGAATCCAGCGGTGCTGCCGTGATCTTCGGAACGACGGGCGGTGTCATCGAAGCAGCCGTCAGGACTGCCTATGAACTGCACACCGGCAAAGAACTGCCGAAACTCGACTTTGAAGAACTCCGCGGACTGGAATTTGTCCGTTCCGCGACGGTTGACTTCGATGGCCTGCCCATCCGGATCGGGATCGCTCACGGACTCGGAAATGCCCGTAAACTGCTCGAAGAGATCAAAGCCGGACGTTCCCGCTATCACGCCATTGAGATCATGGCCTGTCCGGGCGGATGCATCGGTGGAGGCGGCCAGCCTTACACGCACGGAGATATCAACATCCTGAAAGCCAGACAAAAAGCAATCTATGAGGAGGATAAACGCAAGCCCCTCAGAAAATCACATGAGAATCCGTCCATTCAAAGGCTTTACGAAGAATTCCTGGGAACGCCGCTGGGTGAAATGTCGCACCACCTGCTGCATACCCATTACTTTGATAAAACCGGAGAAGTCATTATCAGTGAATAAACCATAAAAGGAACCATCATGTCACACATTAAAATACAGTTGAAAGAAGCACAGGTGAACCAGTTGAAGGAGGTTTGCCGTTCATTTGACAACGATCCGGGTGAACTGATCAATGTTTTGCACAAAGCCCAGGGTATCTTCGGTTATCTTCCGGCAGAAGTGCAGGAGGTGGTCGCCAGGGAGCTTCAGCTGCCGGTGGCCAAAGTCTATGGTGTGGTCACCTTTTATTCCTTTTTCACCATGCAGCCCAAAGGCCTGCATCCCATTTCCATCTGCATGGGAACAGCCTGTTACGTGAGGGGAGCCGAGAAAGTGCTGGACGAGTTCAGACGCATCCTCAACATCAACGTGGGAGAAAGCACAGCGGACGGAAAGTTCTCCATTTCTTGCCTGCGCTGTGTAGGCGCCTGCGGCCTGGCACCCGTGGTTACCATAGGCGAAAAAGTCTACGGCCGTGTGTCTCCTGACGGGGTGAAGGACATTCTTAGGGAATATGAATTCTGAATAGTGTACTGACATAACCGAAAAATCTCATGAGAATTTTCGGTTATATACGGGTTTTTTAATATTCCGGTTAAATCAAATATGTACGAACTTTTATACCGACACTGCATGAGTTTGTAAAAAATGAAACCTTCTGCCGTGTCGGCATGACTCATGCTAAGCAGCTTTGCATTCGCAAACCTGCCAAGCTTGAGTACAAAAGCAAGAATACCCGATTGGTAAGTAAGCATAACCCAAATTTCCCTTACATTTACGCCCTTCAAAACCCCCTGGTTCATGTCCAGCGAATTCCTTATCCTTGCAGCCACTGCCGCCGGTCTCGGATTTATCCATACCATCACCGGGCCCGATCACTACCTGCCTTTTATTGCGATTTCGAAGACCAGGGAGTGGGGCATGGGTAAAACGCTTTGGTTTACCGCGCTCTGCGGTGCCGGACATATCCTGAGTTCCGTCCTTATCGGGCTGGCCGGGATCGCCCTGGGTATCGCACTGCATCAGCTTACATGGTTTGAATCGGTCAGGGGGAGCATCGTTTCCTGGCTGTTTACCGCGGCCGGACTGGTTTACCTGGTCTGGGGGCTGCGGAAAGCGATCAGGAACAAGCCCCATCATCACATTCACGGGCATCCCGACGGAACCGTGCATACACATACGCATATCCACCAGGACAATCATATGCACGTGCACGAAAAAGCGGAAAAGAAAAACGTCACACCCTGGGTGATCTTCATCCTCTTTTTCTTCGGACCCTGTGAGCCACTGATCCCGCTGGTAATGTATCCGGCCCTGAAAAACAATGTCCTCCACCTGGCAGGTGTCACGCTGATCTTCGGCCTGGTTACGATAGGCACCATGATCGCCGTGGTCTTCGCGGCCATGCAGGGATTCCGTTTAATCAAACTCAAAGAATCGGAAAGGTATATGCATGCCATCATGGGCGGCACGCTTTTACTCTGCGGACTGGGAATGCTGGTGCTCGGGTTTTAGGACGATTTCATCCCTTTAAGCCACCCGATCCACGGCATCAGGCTTTCTTCCTGCTTTACCGACAGTTCAAATACCTTCAGGTGATGGTTTACCTGCATCAGGTTAGTCCTGGCTACCTCAATATCGAAGTCCACATAAGGCAGCAGGTCGGTCTTACTGATGATGCAGACATCCGCCGACATGAACATGGTAGGGTATTTGAGCGGTTTATCGTCTCCTTCTGTCACGCTGAACAGCACCACCCTGTGATCCTCCCCCAGGTCGAACAGGGAAGGACAGACAAGGTTGCCTACATTCTCAATGAACATCAGCTTTACGCTTTCGAATGCCCCTTCCTTCATGGCTTTGGCAACCATAGCCGCATCCAGGTGGCAACCGTTACCGGTATTGACCTGAATGACAGGTACTCCCGTGGCCATGATCCTTTCAGCGTCCAGCAGGGTTTGCTGATCGCCTTCAATTACGCCGGCAGGGAGTTCGTCTTTTAAGGCGGCCAGTGTCTTTTCCAGCAGGCTGGTCTTACCCGAGCCGGGAGCGCTCATCAGGTTGATGACCTTGATCCCGAGGGCCTCGAAATAACCCCTGTTCCTTTCGGCCAGCAGGCTGTTTTTGCGGAGTACATCCTGTTCCAGTTGAAGCAGTCCGCTTTTATGGGGCCGCTCGTGATGGTGAGCTGCTGTTTCTCCGTGTTCATGATGACCGCTGTCCACATCCGGCCGGCTGATTGTTGCTTCTTCCCCCGGAAGACCGCAACCGCATGTTTCACACATAATACTGAATATAAATGGTTTATAAGTACTCTTTTATTTAACTCTATGAACTGATCTCAACCGAAAGCAAACGCAACTGCCTGCCCGACAGCAGGTGAAAGCCGGTACTGCCACAGCCTGGACAGCTTGCCATAAAAAGGTCCTCAAGAGCGAAAACCGTTCCACAAGCCCGGCATTCCGCTTCACCCGACACCCTGGTGATCTGAATGACAGCCTTTTCCATGATGGTATCCTTTACGGACAGTTCCAGGGCAAAGGCCAGGGAGTCCACATCCACGCCGGAGAAAGCACCAACCTCAATATGGACGGCAGTGACCAGCAAAACTCCTTCCTTCATGGCATTTTCTGTCACGAGGTCTGCAATTTCGGCTGCAATGGTCAGTTCATGCATGGCATCTCAACAGATACGTGGTAATATTTCTCCCAGCAGGGGGTGTACAATCCTCCGCCCTCCTACCCCGGTCAGCATCACCACCCTGCCGGGCGACTGATCCGTGATCCTGCCGATACAGGCTGCATATTGTCCCAACGGGTGTGCTTTCATTTGCTGCAGCAGTTCCGCTGTTTCTTCCTCAGGCACCACAAGCACCAGCTTGCCTTCGTTGGCCAGGGTCAGCACATCGAAACCGAGCAGTTCGCAGAGACCTTCCACTTCCGGCCTCACCGGGATGGCCGTTTCTTCGACGAAGACGCCGCAGTGCTGCTGCAGGGCCAACTCATTCAGAAGCGTTCCCAGGCCGCCCCGGGTCGGATCCCGCATCCATTTAAGCCTGAAGCCACTGTGAACAAGCGATGCCACCAGTTCATGCAGACAGGCATTGTCGGAAGACACGCCGGAGCTGAACCCGAGGTCATTCCTGGCCTGAAGGACAGCCATGGCGTGATCGCCGATAAAGCCGTTCACGATGATGCTGTCACCGCACGTAACTTCATATTGATGGCCGGGCTTGCGGTAAGCGGGCAACAGGCAACCTATGCCGCTGGTATTGATGAAGATCTGATCGCACTTTCCTTTTTCCACAACCTTGGTATCGGCAGTCACCAGGCTGATCCCCGCCTTTTCGGCTTCCGCTGCCATGGACGACACCACGGATTCCAGCAGCTTCATATCGCATCCTTCCTCCAGGATAAAACCCGCACTCAGGAATAGCGGCCGGGCACCTGAAACAGCCAGGTCGTTCACCGTGCCGCAGACGGCCAGCTTGCCGATGTTGCCGCCGGGATAAAAAAGCGGGTGTATGACAAAAGAATCCGTGGTAAACACCAGCGTCGACCCGGGTATTTCCAGCAGGGCCGCATCCCTGCCTTCCAGCAGCTGAGGTGCCCTGAAATATTTCCGGAACAAACCGCTGATCAGATCGGCGGTCAGTTTCCCGCCGCTTCCGTGCCCCAGTAATATTTTATCCATCTTCACGGTAAAGATAATGCGCATGACAGGCCCCTTCGGAAGACACCATACAGGCTCCCACAGGATCGGATGGCTGACAGATATTTGCAAAAAGCGGGCAATCGGCCGGAGTTTTGACACCTTTTAAAACCAGGCCACAGATACAGCCCGGCGGTTCTTTATTTTCCACCGCCTGCATCCCGAACTTCTCCTCCGCATTCCAGGCAGCATATTCCGGCCGTATTTTCAGCCCGCTGTAAGGGATCACTCCGAGGCCGCGCCACCAATCATCCTTTAATTCGAAATACTTGTCCATCAGCTCCCTGGCCTTCAGGTTCCCCTCCGGCCTGACTACCCTGCGGTACTGTATCTCCACAACCGGCTCATGTGACACATATTGTTTCACCAGCATCAGGATGCTCTCGAGGATATCGACCGCTTCGAAGCCCGAGATAACACAACAGGCACCGAAGCGGGAAGGAAGATGGCGGTACACCTCCGAACCCGTGATGGCGCTCACATGGCCGGGACAAATATATCCGTGTATCGGACTTCCCTGCTCCAGGAGTGCATCCATGGCAGGTATCATGACCTTATGAGCGCTGAAGACCGAGAAATTCCGGAGTTTCTCCTTCACTGCCAGGTCGAGGCCGGCTGCAGTGGCAGGGGCCGTGGTTTCGAAACCGATACCAAGGAAAACGATTTCCTTTTGCGGTTCTTTTCTTGCCATTTCGATCGCTTCCAGCAGGGAATAGACCACCCGGATATCGGCGCCGAGTGCCCTGGCTTCAGCCAGGTTCCCGCCGGAACCAGGCACCCGGATCAGGTCGCCGTAAGTGGTAATGGTGACTTTCTCCTTTCGGATCAGTGCAAGTGCCTGATCGATAAAGTCGTATGATGTGACACATACCGGACAACCCGGACCGGACAGCAGCCGGATGCCGGGAGGCAGCAGCGAGGGCAGGCCGGCTTTCTGTATGGCCATGGTATGTCCTCCGCACACCTCCATCAGATTGACAGAGGGTGGAGCAATCCGCCCGATTTCTTCAATCAGCAGTTGAACCAATTCCTTGTCGCGGAATGCTTCCAGGGACTTCATTCCCCTTCCCCTCCCGTTTCCTTTTGTTGTAACTCCCTGATCAGACGCAGGCTCTCCATGGCATCTGCTTCGCTGATCTTCCCAATGGCAAAACCGCAATGCAGCAACACATAATCCCCGACGGCCGCTTCCTCCAGCAAAGCCAGTGAAGCCTTCACCTCCGTACCGCCGATGCTCACGATGGCCAACGGTCCGTCAGTCATGCTGACGATCCTGGCCGGAATACTCAAACACATCAGGCCTTCCTCCTTTCCACAGCCACGATCATCTGTCCGAGGGCAATGCCACCGTCATTGGCCGGCAACTGCAAGGGTGAATAAACCTGGAAACCTAAATTATTCAACTGATTTTCAATATTTTCCAAAAGAATCGCATTCTGGAAACTGCCTCCCGAAAGTACAACATTTTTACAGCCGCTCAGGACATGCATGCTTTTTACCATTTCCACCACCGCATACACCATGGTATGATGAAAGCGGGAGGCGATCAGGGGAAGCGGCAGTTTATTCCTGAGGTCGGAAATGATCTGCCTGACCATAGGATCGAACTTCACAACCGTTTGAACATCTATATGATACCTTTCATCCGCTGCTCTTTCGGCCAGGGATTCAAGCCGCATGGGAGCTTCGGCTTCAAAACTATTGACCCGGCAAATGTCCAGCAAGGCGGCTACGGCATCGAAATAACGTCCTGCACCACAGCTTTCCGGACAGTTGATCCTGTTTTCCATGGCCCTGGTAAGCAGGAAACGGTGTTCCGGGGAAATGCGGCTGCTGAAGGCCGGAATCAGATCCGGCCAGTCCTTACCATATATATTATATAACAATGAGACTGCCATACGCCAGGGTTCCAGGGCTGCCACATCTCCGCCTGGCATCATAAGATACTGAAAATGACCATATCGCTTAAAGCTATCCCGCCTGACGAAGAAAAATTCACTGCCCCAGATTTTCCCGTCTTTACCATATCCAGTTCCGTCGAGGCACACTCCGAGGGTTTCTCCCCTTAAACCATGTTCCGCCATACAGGAGACCAGGTGGGCATGGTGGTGCTGCACCGGAATCACCGGCAGGCCGAAAGCATGAGCCATTGCATTGGAAAAATAGGCCGGATGAGCATCGCAGGCAATCACTTCGGGCATGAAGCGGAACATTTCGAAAAAGCGGTCGAGATTGTACCGGAAATACTCTGTTACCGGGGCATTTCCGAGGTCACCGGTATGAGGACCGGGGATTGCCTGGAAATCTTTTCCGATGGCGAAGGCATTCCTGATATCCCCGCCCATGGCGAGGATCCCCTCCACAGAAAGATCAACATCTACGGGTGAAGGCACATAGCCCCTGGCTCTGCGGATCAGCCTGCTTTTTCCGTTCACGATGAAACATACCGAATCGTCCACCCTGTTCACGATGTCCCGGTTGTGGTCCAGCAGTGCATCAAAGACATTTCCGAGCGCAGACCAAGCGTTGTCTGCGTCGGCCACAAGGGGTTCATCAGCAAGGTTGGCGCTGGTCATGACCAGGGCGGGCAAATCCATCTCCCGGAACAGGAGATGATGCAGGGGGGCATAAGGCAGCATGGCGCCGATACGGTTCAATCCGTTACATACCGCCGGAGCCAGGTTTTTTTTGATTGCAGCCAGCACAATGGGCCGTTGCCAGGAAAGAAGGCTTTGTCTTTCATCATCATTCAGGCTGACATACTCCTCAGCGGCAGCAAGATCGCGAAACATGACCGCAAAAGGCTTCCCGTCGCGGCCTTTTCTGGTCCTCAGTGCCTTCACAACCTCCTCATTGCCTGCATCACAAGCCAGGTGAAAACCCCCTATCCCTTTCACTGCCAAGATCCTGGCATCGCTGAGCAGGCGGGCAGTACGCCGTACGGCTTCATCGGCCTCAGAGGTCAGTTGATTTCCTTCATACAGGCTGATGATGGGGCCACAATCCCGGCAGGCCACAGGCTGTGCATGAAAGCGGCGGTCTTCAATGTCATCGTACTCCTGACGGCATGAAGGGCACATGGGAAAGGATGCCATGCTGGTCTTCTGCCTGTCATAAGGCAGGGTGTGCACAATGGAAAAACGTGGTCCGCAATGGGTACAGTTCACAAAGGGGTAATCCATCCGTTTATCCTGCCGCCGCATGTCCTCAAGGCAGGCTTCGCAAACCGCGATATCCGGACAAATCTCCGTGATCGCCGCTGAATGGTCCAGACTGGGCAGAATCCGGAATTCAGCAAACCTTTCCGGGCCGGCCGGTTCCACCCTCAGCGATTTGATCCTGGCTGCCCGTGGCGCTTCCGTGACGATATGTTCCGTAAAGGCAGCCAGGTCACCTCCCGTGGCAAGGATGATCACGCCACTGTTGCAATTGCTGACAGTCCCCTTCACCTGAAAACGCTTTGCCAGCAAATAAATGAACGGTCTGAAACCCACACCCTGCACCAAGCCCTGTACAGTAATTCTGATTACCTGATTATCAATCAACTGAGTTTCCTTTTGATCAGATATCCCGTCAGGTTTCCGGATGATGCCGCTCATGATGATAGCAGGTAAAGAAACCACTGTGTGGCGATTCCGTAAAAATTCATTATTTTTATGCCTTGTAACAGGCGAAAGTACGGAAAAATCGGAGAATCGATCCGTCAGCAGCCTGAACAGCGTATGCAAAACCGATGAACATCCGTCAAAACTGTGAAAGCTGCAATGTGTTGTGCAAGTCCCTGTTCAGCAGCCTTGACAAGACAGATTTACTGCAACTTAGCCTGAACAAGCGCTGTCATTTTTACAAACGCGGGCAGGCTGTTTTTTCTGCGGGATCGAGGCCGGGCGGGATCTATTGCATTCATCAGGGAAAAGTTAAAGTCTTCCGTACAGGGGAAGCAGGCAAGGAACAGATCCTGCGTTTCGCCCTTGCCGGTGAGTTCATCGGATTAAGAGCGTTTTTAAAAGACATGCATTACAGCGCCAATGCCGTTGCCCTGGAAGACAGCATCATCTGCTTTATCAACCGTCAGGATTTCTCCTTCATTCTTCACAAATATCCACAGATCACCACCAGGATCGTGATGATACTCAGTCAGATGCTTGATGATGCCGATCAGAAGATCACCTCCCTGGCGCAGAAACCTGTCAGGGAAAGGCTGGCAGAAACCCTGGTGATGCTTACGCGGACTTTCAAACCGGCCGGGCAGACCGTAATCAACGGTTATCCTGTCATCACCCTCTCGAGAGAAGATCTTGCCAACCTGATCGGAACAGCCACAGAAACAGTGATCAGACTGCTTTCAGAATTCAAACACGACGGCCTGATCACACTCAATGGCAGGAAAATATCCATACTGGACCTGCAGCGGCTGCGCAAGATCGGCAACCTGATTTAAGAAATACGCATTTTCCCTTGTTTCGGGAGAGAATCCTGAGTCTTTGCCTTCAGTAGCCCTTGTGGTTCCTATACTCCGAAAGGGCGGAGCACAGTCGGTGATTCGATGTGACACATGGATCCATGATGTGTCACATCACTGAAATACCTGCAATGCAGACCTCGATATCCTTTAAGATTAAAATGTGCTGATAAAAGTGAAACATGTTCATTTATCGATAAATGACAACAATCATATTTTTTCATGACGATCATCATGGCCAGCAGATGCTGAATCCCGTACTATTGTGAATCTTTTAACAACTATTGTTAATTGCTTCACAATATTAGCATAGTATTGTTTTTCAACGTTCTAAAAACATATCACTGACATTCATAATACATACAATTTATGGCAGGAGACAAAACAACGGGCATCATTTTCTATCATCCGGATGCAGCATTTTATCAGAGTGATGCCTATGCCGCCATCCGTGATTATGCCGCAGGCTTACCGGGAGTCCGGTCTGTGATCGACGGCCTGGAAGTGGATCTGAGCTGCTTGGATACGCTGGCATCCGTCATTAAAAAGCATGATCCCGCAAGGGTTGTGATCGCCGGGGTCATGCCGGGATTGATCAAATCGGCTGTAGCGCGTGTGCTTTCTGAGACAGGGAAAGATCCGGGCAATATCAGGCTGGTTGACTGGAGCGTACTCCATGGTTTGAACGGGCAGTGGCTTGAGCTGACCAAAGCCATGCTTGCCAGTGCCGTTGCCGGCATGATGCCGGAGGAATGCCTGATACCGTCCAGACACCCTGTACATCCGGATACCCTGGTCATCGGCGGAGGGATCGCCGGCATCCAGGCATCGCTTGAGGTAGCGGATGCGGGCCGTAATGTAATCCTGGTGGAAAAAAGCGGCACCATCGGCGGGCACATGGCCATGTTCGACAAGACCTTCCCCACCCTCGACTGTGCAGCCTGCATCCTGACACCAAAGATGGTGGAAGTGGGTCAGCACAGCATGATAGATTTATTGACCTGCACTGAGGTGGAAGCAGTGACGGGAGTACCGGGTGATTATACCGTCAGCTTGCTGAAACGTGCAAGGAGGGTGAACCTGGCAACCTGCATCGGTTGCGGTACCTGTGCGGAAAAATGTCCACGGACCGCTCCCAGTGAATTCGACGCTTTGACCACCCACCGGAAAGCCATCTATATTCCATTTCCCCAGGCAGTTCCCAACAAATACCTGATAGACCCGGCTCACTGCACCTATGTGGAAAACGGCAAATGCGGCGTTTGCGTGAAGGTCTGTCCCGTGCCCGACTGCATCAATCTCGATGAAAAAGACCAGCGCACGGAGATCAAAGTGGGCAACATCATTGTAGCCACCGGGTTCCAGGTCTTTGATGCAGCCCGTGTACCCCAGTACGGCTATGGAAAATTCCCAAATGTGCTTACCTCACTTGAATTTGAACGTCTGGTCAATGCAGCCGGACCTACCGGAGGCAATATTACTTTCAGGAGCCAGGACAAGAAAGGAAACTGGATTTTCAAAGGCGACAGCGATACCCCGTCCCGGGTGGGGATCATTCATTGCGTGGGCAGCAGGGATGAGAACCATCACCCTTATTGTTCCAAGGTTTGCTGTATGTATTCCCTCAAACTGGCCCACCTGGTGAAAGAGAAACTGCCTCAGGCATCCGTGTACGAATATTTCATCGACATGCGTGCTTTCGGGAAGGGTTACGAGGAATTTTACGAGCGGATCAAAGAAGAAGGCGTGCACATCATCAGGGGAAGGACAGCCAAGGTGGAAGAACGCAACGGGAAGCTGATGATGCGGAGTGAGGACATCCTCAATGACCGCCTGATAGAGCAGGAGGTAGATATGGTCATCCTGGCGGTGGGGCTTGAGCCCAGGGAAGATGCAGCTGCGCTGGCAGCCAGTCTGGGCATCAGCAGGAGCAACGACGGCTGGTTTGCAGAAACCAACCGCTGTCTGGAGCCAAGTACCACCTTTACGGGAGGGATCTCCATTGCAGGTGTCTGCCAGGGACCCAAAGACATACCTGACACCGTAGCCCAGGCTTCTGCGGCGGCCGCCCGTGTGCTGCAGAGCCTTGTAAGCGGCGAAATTGCCGGCAGCATAAAGGCAGTCGGATTGCAAACCGTTGAAGATCAAATCAAAAACAAATAAAGGGAGCATTGACAATTATGAGCCAAAGAGTTGACCAATCCTTAGTCAGGGAAGTAGAAAAGTTCGGTAAGGGCAGCTGGAACGAATGTTTCCATTGCGGAAACTGCACCGCCATTTGTCCGCTCACCGAAGAGGGTTTCCTCTTCCCCCGGAAAAGTTACAGGGCCATGCAAATGGGCCTTAAGCAGACCCTGGCCTCAGGCCTGGAACCCTGGCTGTGCTATTACTGCGGCGACTGTTCCACCAGTTGTCCGAGAGATGCCAACCCGGGCGAAACCATGATGATCCTCAGGAGGTATCTGACGTCAGTCTACGACTGGACCGGGTTGTCGAAAAAATTCTATACCTCTCACTGGTGGGAATTTATTTTTGTCCTGATCCTGGCTGTTATCATGGTGATCCTGTTCGGGTTTATCAATCCCAATCCCGTGGATTACACCCTCACAGCGGAAGGCAGCGTCAGGATCAATGCCATGTTCCCGATCAAATGGGTGGAACTGGGCGACTGGGCCATGGCCATCCTGGTAGCATCTTTACTGATATCCAATATTTTACGGATGTGGTACAAGACCGTTATCCAGGACAAAAGCGTCAAAGTTTCTCTCTTTTCTTATATCAGGGAGTTTTACCTGCTGGTAGTGCATTTCATCACCCAGAAAAGATTCTCCAAATGCGAGGACAAGAATTACTGGCTCAGTCACTGGTTCCTGATGACAGGTTATTCCATCATGTTTGCCGTCATTGTAGTCTGGCTGCCCTGGTTCCAGACGGAAAAGGTTTACCTGTGGTATGAACCTCAGAGGCTGCTTGGGTATTACGCTACTTTCGGATTGTTATTCGGGCTGATCGTGGCAGGTGTGGGACGTATCAGGAAAAAGGGCGTCAAATTCCGCTTTTCGCATATCAGCGACTGGCTTTTCATTGTCATGTTGTTCCTGACGACCGTAACGGGTATCCTGGTTCACATCTTCCGCATCAACGGCATGGTGGAAGCTACTTATATCAGTTATATCGTGCACATGGCGGTGCTTGTGCCCATGGTGATCGTAGAGGTGCCATTCTCCAAATGGTCGCACCTGGCATACAGGCCCTTCGCCGTTTATTTCGCCAATCTCAAGAAATCCGGACAGCCGGTCAAGGCCTCTGTTCAATCCTAAAAAGCGAAACCATGGAAGAAGTAAAAATAGGAGTATACGTATGCTGGTGCGGCACCAACATCGCCAAGATGGTAGATGTTGAGGAAGTTGCGAAAGAAATCGGGAAGTATCCCAATGTGGTGATTGCCAGGGATTACAAATACATGTGTTCTGATCCCGGGCAGGAACTGATCATCAATGATATCAAAAAGCTGGGATTGAACAGGGTTGTGGTATCGGCCTGTTCGCCGCGCATTCACGAGCTTACATTCAGGAAAGCCTTGGAAAAGGCAGGTTTGAATCCTTATCTTTTCGAGATGGCGAACATCAGGGAGCAGGATTCCTGGGTTCACACCGACCGGGTTGAAGCCACCCGTAAAGCCAAGGATCTGGTGAGAGCAGCCTTGCACAAAGTGTTGTTCCATGAACCCTTGAGTGAAAGAACCGTAGAGATCAATCCAGCCACGCTGGTGATCGGGGGCGGGATTGCAGGTATGAGTGCGGCCCTGGAGATTGCCGGTGCCGGGAAAAAAGTGTACCTGGTTGAAAAGATGGAATCCCTCGGAGGCATGATGGCCCGTCTGGATCTGACCTTCCCCGGTCTTGAAAGCGCCCGCGACAATCTGCAACTGACCGTGGCCAGGGTCATGAAGGATCCCAACATCGAGGTATATACCAATACTGTTATCCGCGACATCTTCGGATATGTGGGCAATTTCGAATGTATCATTTCGCCTAATTTTAAAGAAGATATCAGTTTGCAATTCGGCAATGTGGTGGTGGCCACCGGACTCAAAACATTTGATCCTTCAGTGATTCCGGAGTACAAATATGGCCAGCTTCCGGACATTTACACTTCCCACGAATTTGAAGGGATGCTGACTTCCGGCCGTATTGTGAGAAAGGACGGGCGGCCGCCTGAAAATGTTGCCATCATCCATTGCGTGGGCAGCCGGAACCGGAACTACCATGAATATTGCAGCCGGGTATGCTGTATGACGGCCCTGAAGTATGCCAACCAGCTCCGGTCGGCGCTGCCGGAGGCGAATATCTTTGAGATTTATGCTGACATGAGGGCCATGGGCAAAGGATGTGAGGAGTTGTACTCCCTGAGTTCGAGGCGGAAGATCATGTTTCTGATGTTCGACCAGCAGGGACCATTGCCTGTCATACGCAAGGCCGGCAGCCGGGATAAGTGCGACTATCTGATCACCCTGCAGGAAAAACTTTCCGGTCAGGATATCGAAGTACCCGCCGACATGGTGATCCTGATGGTAGGGACAGAAGCCAGGGAAGATGCAAAGGAGGTAGCTCACCAGGTGGGCATCAGCATGTGCGGGAACGCCTTCTTCATTGAGAAACATCCTAAGCTCGATCCTGTGGCGACCACCACCAACGGGGTGTACATTGTGGGAAGCTGCCAGGGGCCGAAGGACATTCCCGACAGCATATCCCAGGCCAGGGCTGCCGCTGCACGCATCCTGGGCACCATCGCACAGGGTTCGGTTACGGTGGAAGTAACGACGGCCAACGTGAATGAGGAACTGTGTTGCGGCTGCCAGACCTGTATCAAGGTGTGTCCCTATACTGCCATCAGCTTCAAGGAAGAAGAGAAAGTGTCGTTTGTTAACGAGATACTTTGCAAGGGCTGCGGCACCTGCGGTTCTGCCTGTCCGACCGGCGCCATCACCTGCCGCCATTTCACCGACAGGCAGCTGATCAACCAGATCGAAGGATTAATGAGAATGGATGTCGAACCTGAACTCAAGGAGGTTTAATATGGAATTTCAACCAAAAATCATCGCTTTTTTATGTAACTGGTGCTCTTATACGGGAGCGGATCTTGCAGGTACCTCGCGGATCAAGTATGCACCCAACATCCGGGTGATCCGGGTGATGTGTTCCGGCCGGGTCGATCCAACCTTTGTGCTTAAATCCTTCACGGAAGGTGCTGACGGGGTTTTGATCTGTGGTTGTCATCCGGGCGACTGTCATTACCATGAGGGCAATTACAAATGTCTCAGGCGCTATCATTTGCTTGTGAAATACATCGAACAGATGGGAATCCGGCCTGAAAGACTCCGGCTCGAATGGGTGAGCGCCAGTGAAGGAAAGATATTCGCAGAAATCGTGAACGAAATGGTTCAGACCGTGAAAGCGCTGGGCCCTTCCGAAGTAAAAACAGTAGTTGAAACACTAACATAATACCGGGCACAATGGAAAACAAACCAAAACTGAAACTGGCCGTTTACTGGGGTGCTGCCTGCGGCGGATGCTGTGTATCAGTCCTCGATGTCCATGAGGCACTTTTCGACGTAATCGCTGCCGCCGACCTGGTATTCTGGCCGATCGCACTCGATTTCAAGTACAAGGACGTGGAAGCCATGCCCGACAAGCATATCGATATCACGCTTTTCAACGGTGCGGTCCGTAACAGCGAAAACGAAAATATGGCCAGACTGCTCCGGCAGAAATCGAACATCCTCATCGCTTACGGCTCCTGTGCCCACATGGGCGGTATCCCCGGATTGGCAAATATGTACGATAAAGCCTCCCTGTTCCGGAGGGTGTATATTGAAAGTGAGTCGACCGTGAATGAGAACGGTACACTACCCCAGCCACGGTATGAAGTGCCTGAGGGTGTGCTCACCATACCGGAATTCTACAATGATGTCAGGACACTCGATCAGGTAGTTCCGGTGGATTACTACCTGCCAGGTTGTCCTCCCCAGACAGAAAGGCTGGTGGAAGTATTCATGGCCGTAGTCAAGGGTGAAGCGCTGCCCCCGCCCGGTTCGGTGGTCGGTGCCAGGGAAAAAACCCTGTGCGAAGAATGTGACCGTAAAAAAAGTGACAACAAGGTGATCAAAAAGATCTACCGCCCCTGGGAGATTTACGACGACGGAGAAACCTGCTTTCTGGAGCAGGGTGTGATTTGTCTGGGCCCTGCCACTAGAGGAGGTTGCGGCGCACGCTGCATCAAAGGAAACTCGCCCTGCCGCGGATGCTACGGCCCCCCCTCCGAGTCCATCGATCCCGGCGCCAAAATGATGTCGGCACTGGCAACCATGATAGATGCAAAAGAACCGGAAGAAGTGGAGAAAATCCTTGAAGACCTTGCCGATCCCTCCGGAACCTTTTACCGTTGCAGTATACCGGCATCCCTGCTGCGCCGTAAAATGATCACATAAACAAATACCATGTAAGTATTTATCATATTTATGCCACAGGGACGGGCATTTGATTAATTCAATTACTTATTATCTTTGAAGCTGAAAATACAATCCATATGAGCAGGCAAATAACCATAGACCCTATTACAAGACTGGAAGGACACGGTAAAATAGAGATCTTCCTGACTGAGGAAGGAGATGTTGATAATGTGTATTTCCAGGTTCCTGAGTTACGTGGTTTTGAAAAGTTTTGTGAAGGAAGGCCGGTGGAGGAACTACCCATGATTGTGACGAAAATCTGCGGCGTATGCCCGGGCTGCCACCACATGGCCTCCGGCAAGGCCGTGGATGCGGTATTCGGGCTTACTCCCACACCCACGGCCAGAAAAATCAGGGAATTGTTTTACATGGCGCATTTTGTGCACAGTCATATCGCTCATTTCTATGCCCTTGCCGCACCGGATTTCGTGGTTGGACCCACCGCCGACCCGGCAGAAAGGAATGTACTCGGTGTGATCGCCAAAGTAGGCACCGAGATTGGTACGGAGGTGCTGAAACAAAGACGTATTGCCCAGGAAATCCAGGCCCTGCTCGGAGGTCACCAGACCCATGTGGTGCTAAACACCCCGGGAGGCGTAAAGAAAGGACTGACCCCCGAACAAAGGGATGATATCGTACTGAAAGCCAAAGGGTTCATTGACTTCTCAAAATTCTCCATCAAGATTTTTGAAGATGTGGTGCTGGCAAACCGTGATTATGTGGATCTGATCCTTCACGGGCCTTACAGCCTGAAGATATATAGCATGGGACTGGTGGATGAGAACCTGAAAGTCAACTTCTATGACGGCAAAGTGAGGGTGGTTGATACTGACGGAAAACAGCATTGTCTTTACGGGCCGACGGAATACAGAGATTATGTGGAGGAAAGGGTGGAACCCTGGTCTTACCTGAAGTTTCCTTACCTCAAGAAAGTGGGTTGGAAAGGATTTGTGGAAGGCAATGACTCAGGTGTATACCAGGCCACTCCCCTTTCCCGTCTCAATGCCGCCGAAGGGATGGCCACGCCCCTCGCCCAGGCTGAATACGAAAAAATGTACAATATCCTGGGCGGAAGACCCGTCCATAACACCCTTGCCATGCACTGGGCCAGGCTGATCGAGCTGTTGTACAGCGCAGAACATTGCCTGGAACTGGCAGAAGATCCGGATATTACCGGAAAAGAACTCCGTGCACCCATACAGGGAATCAAGGGCGAAGGTGTCGGTATCGTGGAAGCCCAGCGCGGAACCCTTACGCACCATTACTGGACCGATGAGCGGGGCATCGTGACGAAAGCCAATATCATCGTGGGAACCACCAACAACAATGCAGCCATCTGTATGTCACTGAAAAAAGCTGCACAGGGACTGATCACCAAAGGCACCAAAGTCACCGAAGGTACCCTGAACATGATTGAAATGGCGTTCCGGGCCTATGATCCCTGCTTCAGCTGTGCCACACACAGCCTTCCCGGTAACATGCCCATGATATTGAATATCAGGGATAAGGAAGGTAATCTGCTGGATAGTGTCCGGAGAGATTGATGGTGGTGCGTGGTAAGGAAGTTGAGAAGTTTAGAGGTTTAGAAGTTTAGTTGTTTAGAAGTTCAGGGGGTTAACCCTTGGTCAGGCTGAAGCGGAGTCGAAGCCCGTTTGTTGATTGGGATTAGCCTGCAGTGGAATGGAACGGTTCTTCAGGTTTCATGTATCAAAATTTTCAAGCAGGAAGGAATTGCAAAACAGTGAAAAAATACTGATCCTTGGTCTGGGAAATATCATTCTCACCGATGACGGCATTGGCCCGAGGCTGGTGGAGGATTTATCGGCCAGGCTGCAAGCACCGCACATAAGCTGGGAAACGGCGAACCTGGGAGGGATGGAATTACTGGAGCTTTTCAGGCCATACTCCGTCGTGGTTATCATAGACGCCATCAAGACCGGGACCCGGGAGCCCGGGGCGGTCTTTTACCTTACCCCCGCTAACTTTAAAGAAACCCTTCATGTCTCCAATTTCCATGATATCTCCTTTCTGACCGCACTGGAGCTGGGCCGGCAACTGAAGATGGAAGTGCCCGGGCACATTCACATCATTGCGGTTGAAATCATTGAGGATCTGGTATTCGATGATTCGCTCTCACCGGAGCTGGAGGGGAAGTATCCTCAAATTCTGGAGGAAGTCGCGTCCATGTTGAAGGAACTTCTGCACAAATAACAGGATTGTTTTATAATTAATCCCGCAGACAACGGACAGAGAAGCCATTAGACTTGTCCACATTACCCCAGCCCACTTTAGCTGCGTTGTAATATAAATAGCGGTAATATGCTTTTAATGCCACGCTCTCGGAGGAAGACCAGAACCAGGTATTTAATCCGAGACCGTCAGAGAGCCCGGTATAATAATGATATCCGGCAGGAAGTACCGTAAAACCGCTTTCATTGGTAGCACCGGTATTGGGTGTATTCCAATGAACCGTACCCGTTTCTTTCATCTTGCCTCCGCCATTGATGCCGCTCAGACCAGGAAGATCGCAGTCAACAGCCGGATCAAGGAAGGTAAGGAGCGCACACCACTCCTGATCAGTTGGAATATGCCAGGCTGCCGGACAGATACCCTGCACTCCCTGTACCGTTGTATATTGCATCATTTCATTCCAATTGTACTGACCGCCGTAGATACTGCAATTCAGTATGTCATCCGAATAACAGTACTTCTCAATGACCTGATTGTCACCAGGGTTCTGGTTATTTGGTATCATCACACCGATGTTCAGGTTCTGCTGCATCCAGCATTGGGTTCCGATTTGCACCGTGTTATACACCTGCCCGTCGCGTGTATCGGTGAAGGATGAACCGCAGGTGAAGGTAGGGCTGGTAAAGGTAATTTGCACTGTATCCGTTGAAGATGCACAGCCGGTGGTGATGGTCCACACCAGGGTGTAGGTATTGCCGGCCACACCGCTGAAGGCGGAAAGCGGGTTGCCGGGCTCAGCAACACTGCCGCCTGTGCCTGAACCGATGCTCCACTCCCCTGTCCCGCTCAGGGGCGTATTGCCTGCCAAGTTGGTGGCAGTCCCCGTCACAGTCTGGTCAGGGCCGGCATCGGATGGCGTGGGCAACGGGGAGCAGCCGGTGCCTTCATCCCGAAGACAACGAACAGAGGAGCCATATGTCCTGTTGCTACTTATCCGGGCCACATTGGCGCTGTAGTTACTCAGGCCCCGGCTGCGTGCAGCAGATGCACCATACTCTGTTGAAGTCCATAAGTTTGTGCTGATACCGACTGCACCAAAAGCCCCACTTCCATATCGTTCGCCTCCGGGAAGAGCCGTAAAACCGCTTTCATTGGTAGCTCCTGTATTGGGAGAAAGCCAATGCGCAAGGCCTGCTTCTTTCAACTTGCCACCTGCGGAAAAGCTTTCCGGACCATATACATTGCAGTTCGCATTTTGATCCAGAAAGGTTGAAAGCGCACACCATTCATCATCCGTGGGGAGATGCCAGTCTGCAGGACAAATTCCCTGCACTCCGGGGGTGGAGGTATAGCCCATCATTTCGTCCCAGTCATACACCCCCCCATAAACGGCACACATTGCCGGATCGTTATCGTAACAGTATTTTTCTATGATGCCGTTATTGCTGCAATCTGAATGAATTTGAACAGCAATTGTTGAGTTCACCATTGTTCCGATATTCAGATTCTGCATCATCCAGCATTGCGTGCCAATCTGAACGGTATTATACACCTGCCCGTCGCGGGTATCGGTGAAGGATGAACCGCAGGTGAAGTTAGGGCTGGTAAAGGTAATTTGTACTGTATCCGTTGAAGATGCACAGCCGGTGGTGATGGTCCACACCAGGGTATACGTATTGCCGGCCACACCGCTGAAGGCGGAAAGCGGGTTGCCGGGTTCGGCAACACTGCCGCCTGTGCCTGAACCGATGCTCCACTCCCCTGTCCCGCTCAGGGGCGTATTGCCTGCCAAGTTGGTGGCAGTCCCCGTCACAGTCTGGTCAGGGCCGGCATCGGATGGCGTGGGCAACGGGGAGCAGCCAGCCGGGATGAAGGTAGCATCAAGGTCGCCGTAACACAGGCCCCGGAAATTCAACACAAGCGGTATATCATCGGTAACTGCGATGGTATTGCTTTCAAAGACCCAGTCACCTGCCGGGAAGGTGGCGATCTGTCCTACAAACCGGCGCAGGATCATCAGGGCATCGGTGCTGTTCACATAGCCATTGTCGTTGATGTCGGCCGCCTCAAATTTCAAGCCTGTCAGGGTGATCTGTCCGACATAATGCCGCAGCGCAATCAGCGCATCGGTGGCATTTATGCCTCCTGCAGGACGCGTGGACGCAGCAGTAATTATGTAATTTCCAGGGGTGAGCTGGCAAAAGCCGTATTGCCCCATGTAATCCGTTGTGGTAGTCTGCAGCAGTTGTCCGGCCGCTGTCATTAACTGCACCTGTACATCATACAAGGGAGTGGCGGCATTGTTGAAATAGGTGATTTGTCCGGTGATATTCGGGCAGTCCGAATTAACACTCATGACAGGCCTGGCAAGAATTCCCGGCATCCATAACACAGAAAAGCAGATTGCCGGTAGAAACACTTTGCAAAAACGCTTCATTTTGTGCAGATTAAACTGATTTTGAACTAATTATCATTTAAAAATGGTCAGTGTGATATATAATAACCAATAATACAAAAATTCTGAACAGGAATATTTATTTGGATGCTAAAAATTTCATCCACGTCAATGGAACCATATTATCATCCACGTATCTACCGGGACATAATATATGATTGTATGCAGAATCAGCTCACTGATTTATTTTCTTATTTTTGCAACATAAATTATCTTACGTTAGTAAAATAAGATATGCTAAAAGATGTACTTAAAACAATCATGCTGTCTCAGCAGGAATGGCTTATTCCCGGGCAGCATGAAATCCCGAGGAATATTCTGAAGGATATCGGTGAACTGTCACCTTTCGGATATATCATCACCGGGGTTCGCAGAGCCGGAAAAAGCACACTGCTTCGCCAAATCATGCAGGAAAGAAATGCGAGAAATTACTTCAATTTTGAGGACAGCAGGACGGCCGGATTTGAGGTGAGGGATTTCAGGACACTGGAAGATCTCTACCTTGAACTGTTTGGAAGTAACCATGAGTTGTATTTCGATGAGATTCAAACTATCAGCGGATGGGAAAAATATGTCAGGGATGCCCTGGACCGCAGGAAAACGATCGTTATCACAGGTTCTAACGCTCAGATGCTTAGCAGAGAACTGGGAAATAAACTGACCGGCAGACACCTCGACTTTGAGATATTTCCTTTCTCCTATAATGAATTTATTCAATTCCGGGAATATAATCCCGGACCTGAGTCCCTGCTTTCCTACCTGAGCCATGGTGGCTTTCCCGCTTTTCTCAGCATGGGCAGAGAAGAACTTTTATCCACCCTGGTCAGGGATATCCTCGAACGCGATATCCTCATGAGATATAAACTTAGGAATCATGGCGTGTACCGGCAGATTGTCCAGTACCTCCTGAGTAATACCGGAAAAGAAATTTCATTTAACAAGCTGAAGAATGTATTTGAGATTGGCTCAGCATCTACGGTGATGGAGTTTATACAATATCTGACAGATGCATATCTGGTGTTCCTTCTGCCGAAATATGACACCTCACTTAAAGTGCAGGCCAGGAATCCACGTAAAGTTTACGGCATAGATACCGGCCTGGTAAATTTTTCCAGTATCAGCGGCTCTCCCGACAGGGGTCATCTGCTGGAAAACAGCATTTTTTTGCATCTCCGCCGGCAGGGACATCAAATCTGGTATTTCAGGGGGAAAAAAGAATGTGATTTTATCACCCGCGATCGAGACCACAGACACGCTGCCATGCAGGTTTGCTGGCAACTTGGAACGGACAATGAAGAAAGAGAGATCAGCGGACTGAGGGAATCCATGGCCGCACTAAAGCTTACAACAGGCAGGATTATCACCTTTGACCAAGAGGACATGATCAAATCCGCAGATACCGTCATTGAAATAGTTCCAGCCTGGAAGATCATGCTTTAAGATTGGTTACGGGGAATCGGCTATGGATTAAACGGGAACTTTAACTTCTGTAGTGACATACTATGGCATGACCTGTAAAGATATTATTGATTTATAGTCGTTTATAGAAATGGGACCCTGTCGCTGTTCGGGTAGTATATCGGGATGTCATCCTAACGTTGATTTAAATCAACGTTAGGATGACATCCCGACGCTCGCTGTTCCCTTCCAGCCCTCACCAATCCTGGTCCCGGACCGCTGACATCATGTCACCGCCGGAAGCTGCTCCGGAGAAAATTTTCAACTCCCAGCGCCTGGCACTGCAAAACATGGAATTGACAAGAGGTTGATTTCCTCAACACCTTTGCAAGAATAAGAAAAAACAGCACCTTACCTGGGTCTGGGCAGGTAGTCGGTATGCAGCAATTCTTCTGCTTTACCGCTCAGCGGTTTGGTCAGGAATTCCCTGTACAGTTCGATGATTTCCGGATTATCGTGTGATTTTCTGATTTCCAGTCCCATATCCTCGGCATACACCGCCTGGGTACGTTTTTTACGGATTTCGGGACTGGTGGGCATGGGTTGCCCGCCACCTCCGAGGCAGCCTCCCTGGCAGGCCATCACTTCAATAAAATGATAGTTCTTTTTCCCTTCGATTACAGACTGCACTACCCTGTGTGCATTGGACAAGCTGTGGGCCACCACTGTTTTCAGTTCAAATCCTTCCAGGAAGTGCCAATCTTGAAGCACATCCCTGAAAGTCAGCGACATTTCCCTGATCCCGTCCTGACCCCTTAAAGGCACGATGTTGAGGTTTTCATACGGAATCTCTCGTCCGGTAATGGTTTCATAGGCTGTCCGGAGTGCAGCCTCCGCCACCCCGCCGGTAGTTCCGAACAGCATACCGGCACCGGAAGACTTGCCCATCATCGAATCGAAGGAATCCACAGTCAGGGACTGGAAATCTATTCCCGCCTGCCGGATCATGACTGCTAACTCCCTTGTTGTCAGTACATAGTCAACATCTTTGAAGCCGTCAGTACGCATTTCAGGGCGGTCGGCTTCAAACTTCTTGGCAGTACAGGGCATGATAGAAACCGAGACGATTTCATTGGGGCGCAAGCCTTTATTTTTGGCATAATAGGATTTACAAAGTGCGCCGAACATTTGTTGCGGCGATTTACAGGAAGAAAGGTGAGAAAGATAGGCCGGATAAGTATGTTCAATGAATTTGATCCATGCCGGGCAGCAGGAAGTGAACATGGGCAGGCCGGCTTCCCGTGGACTTTTCTCCTGCATGGATTTGAGCCGCTCAAGCAGTTCTGCTGTTTCCTCAATGATGACAAGGTCGGCCGAGAAATTGGTATCGAGCACGGCATCAAATCCAAGCTTTTTCAGGGCAGAAACCAGTTTTCCCGTTACTCTTTTTCCGGGCGGCATTCCGAGTATCTCGCCGAGTGAAACCCTCACGGCCGGCGCTGCCTGTACCACCACATGCTTATGCGGACTGTATATCGCCCGCCAGACCTCTTCCACATAGTCCTTCTCCACCAAAGCTCCTGCAGGGCAGCGGGTGACGCATTGCCCGCAGTTGGTGCAGATCACCTTCACCATCGACCGTTCCAGAAAAGTGGATATCTTCTTTTTTGACCCTCGGTATGCAACTGCCAGGGCTCCCACCGACTGAAGTTCGGTACAGGTTCTGACGCAACGCTGGCAACGGATGCATTTGCTGTCGTCCTTCACGATGGCAGGGGAAAGATTGTCGAAAATATAATTCTTGTGCGGAACCAGGTTGATAAACCTATCGTCGCTGGTCTTGAACTCCGATGCCAGATCCTGCAGTTCACAATTGCCGTTGATATAACAATTGGTGCAGTCGGATGCATGCTCACTCAGCAACAATTCAATGACATGCTTCCTTACAGTTCTGACCTTCAGACTATTCGTGTGAATCACCATTCCCTCCTCGCAGGGAGTGGCACAAGATGCCACAAGGATGTCGCGGTTTTCCTGTTCCACCACGCAGATCCTGCAATTGCCCGCCACCTTGAGATCGACGTGGTAACAAAGGGTTGGGACATTGATATTCGCTTTTTTGGCTGCATTTAAAATCGTGGTACCCTCATCCACTTTCATTGTCACTCCGTCAATCAGCAGGTTTACCTTTTTCTTCTTCTCGATCAGTTCGCCTGCGACCTGCAATTTCCAGGAATCATACATATCCTCCACCTCATCCTGAGCCAACTGTATGGTCATACTGACATAATCATACAATTCCTGCCTCAGGTCCAGCAATTCCTTGTCTTCCATCAACTCCGAAAAAATAAAATTGTATTCCGCCGACAGGGCCCTGGATATCTCGTTGGCGGTAAAGCCGATATCGAACCTGCCGAAAGCAATATCCGACATATAATCCTTCACCATATTCCGGTCGCCGGAATGCACGGAAGCCAGGAGCATATGGTAAAAAGTATTGGCAAGATTCTGAAATTCGGGGGGATCAAGTTTCTGGTAATTCTGAAACAACTGATTATTATCGGGAGCGAAGATATAAGCGGTGAATTTCTGCAACACCCTTTCTTTCACCATCACCATGTGTTCATAAATCGTCAGGTTGGCGCGGCGTGCCACATGTTTCATGGCAGCCTCGTTTTTCATGAGCCATTCCTTGGGATGGCTCTTCAGGTTGTTCAGCAGGAAGAGCAGCCGCCGCAACACATGATACCTGGGTGTGGGCTCCCATTCGAGGGTTTGACGGGTATAAGAAGCATCCACGTTCAGCTTCAGGTCGATGTATTTCATCATCCAGGGCCTCTCAAAGGGGTCAGGTCCGATCTTCAACCTGCCAAGGAATGCCCTGACAACAACAGCGGGAGCAGCGATGAGTTTCGGTATAAACCTGGGCTTAACCTCCATGCCAAAATAATCCCGGGTGGCAATCTGGAACAGTTCCTTATGAGAGGTGGCCAGGTCGGGGCTGGCGATGTAGATGTCGTATGGTTTGAGGCTGTGGTGCCTGGCCAGGATGGTGTTCAACAGTTTCACCAGGTCGTTGATGTGGATATAGGTAACGGCCGACTCTCCCTTCCCCCCCAGTATCCTCGAATTCCATTTTCTGGAAAGCCAGGTATCGAGGAATTTGTACAAAACGGCATATTCGCACCAGTCGCTGAACACTGCTGCAAACCTCACCACCGAACATGAGAAGAACTTTGAATATTCCTTCACCATCTCCTCGCCTGCTTTCTTGGTACGGGCATAGGAAAAATCAGCGTCAGCGGGGCTTTGCTCGGTAATAAAACGGGTATTCGACCTGAAGTTGCTTACCACCAGCGAACTTGCGAAGACGAAATGCCTGATTCCGAGTGTTCGCGACAGTTCCAGTATATTCCGGGTTCCATTCACATTGGTGCGCTGGTATTCCGGATTATCATCATATTTGAAATCATAGAATGCTGCCAGGTGGATGACATAATCCACCGTTCCGTATTCCTTGATTTGCTTGACGACAGCCGGGATCATCGCGGCATTGGAAATATCCCACTGCAGCCAGTGCACGTTCTGGTGGGTCGGAATGTCGGCCTGCTGCCGCGACCGCCTCGCTATAGCGATGATGTTATAGTGTTCCTTGTTTTGCTCGATGAAGTGCCTGCCCACAAATCCGGAGGCACCGGTCAGGATGATGGTAGCATGTTCTGGTTTCATTGTTTACATGGTTGTTTCGGTAGTCGGGGCAGTTGGTGGATTATTGTTCTTTGATTCTGCATTTTTCATTCTGATATAGAGGGCCCAGATCGCAAGACCCATCATCAAATCCATGATCCCTGAGATCAAAACCGACCATATTTGTACCGAGAGTATGAAATATGACAACAGAAAAATTACGCCTATTCCCTTGGCGCAAACAGACAACCACACCAGTACCGGCTCTTTGCGATACCGGTAGATGGCCAGTATATAGATGATGACCATAATGAAATGAAACACTCCGCCCTGCTTCTGGAAGAAATTTTGCTCACAATAAGGATAGCCGAAAAAACTGATGACAGCAGAAGTCGAAGGGATAAATACCAGGCAGGCTCCCACACACAGTGAATGAAGGGCAACCAGCCACAGGAAGATGATAAAAACACGATGTGGAGTCATAATAAATTAATTATCATTTGATTAATACGATATGTCATTTGAATCTACTCGTAAAATTAAGGATTTTATTGTCCTGAAAAATGATTTGTTAATAAAATAACAATTGTTGCGGCAAGCATTTATCCTTTCCTTTGTCCTTCCTTTCTAAAAACGTATGCGAAGGTTTACCCTTACCGAAAAGCTGACCTTTTATTTCCTGATGACAGGGATGTTCAGTATCGCATGCGTAAGCTGGTATTCTTACTGGCGGGGAAAGACAGCCATTATCAACCGCACCTATGAACAACTGACTGCAATCAGGGAGATCAAGAAGGAAAGGATACAGCAATATTTTCATGAATCATGGCAACAGCTCGACAAATTTGCCAATCAGACGGAAATGGAAAGACTGATGTCTGTCTTGGGGAAAAAGGATACAATCGTCTTAAGGGAAGTAATCTCTGATGAAAACAAGAAAACCGGTGAAAGCTTCTTTTACCGTTCTCTCTCCGTAACCCCCTCATTCCAGAGTCTTTACATTGCCTGCGAACCGCAACGGTACATCAGGTTTACCCTGAACCCTGAAACGAAACGGATATCGCTTGCAGTGCAGGAGAATAATTACCCTGAAGATGATGCTGCCGCGGCATGCCTGAGAAATGTCCTTTACAGCCGGATTTCCGCGGTGAAATCCTCCTCCGGAGGAAATCTATTGTTTGCGAAGTCTTACACCGGCAGTCATTCATTGAATTATGCCGGTTTACTCAAGCGAAGCATGGAACCAATCATCCAGCTGATGGTTGAGAATAATGCCGAAAAAGGTTGGGGTCTTTCGGGTGAGTCCTACCTGGTGGATGAAAACTATTTGATGCGAACTCCTTCCCGTTTCCTGAAGACATCGGTCTTGCAAACCCGTGTGTTCACCATTGGGTCTCAGTTGGCCGTGGCAGGAAAAACCGGAACGGATGTGATCAGGGATTACCGGGGTATTGAAGTGCTTAGTGCATACAGTCCACTTGAAATAGAAGGTTTTCACTGGGCAATCCTCGTGGAAATAGACCTGGCTGAGGCCATGGCCCCGGTCAACGCCTTACGCAATGAGATCCTGTTGCTGAGTATCCTGATCGCTGCATTGGTATTTATCCTGTCCTTTCTCTTCTCACGAAGTATCAGTAAACCGGTCATGCTCCTGAAACAAGCCGCAGATCAGATCAGTGAAGGAAACTTTGCGGTGAATCTCAAAGGCGGATATAAGGATGAGTTTGACGACCTGAACAGGGCTTTTAACCAAATGGCTGATAGGATCAGACAGCAGGCGAGTGCCAGAATTGAGGGCCAGGATGCCGAACGGCAGCGGCTGTCGATGGAACTCCACGACGGGCTGGGTCAGCTGCTGGTGGCTGCGCATTACAAGCTGGAAGCCGCAGATTGTGGCGGTTCGCCATCCGCACACAGCCAGATTAACGAAACCAAAGTGCTCATTGACAACATTTTGAGTGAAATCCGGCAGATCTCCAATAACCTGATGCCAGGCGCCCTCAGGGAATTCGGGCTTGTCAGTGCCATGTCATCTTTCTGCAGAGAGATACAGGAGTATACCCCGGTAAGTGTTCACTTTCAGCATGAAGGCGCATTCGATGATCTCCCTGCCGATCAGAACATCTCCGTCTTCAGGGTATTTCAGGAATCCCTGAATAACATCATCAAACATGCCGGTTCCGAATCTGCCGACATCCAGATCAGGCGTGAAGGAAATGACATGCAATTGATAATCAGGGATTACGGAAAAGGTATGCCACCTGACGCCGGCATCAGAGGCCAGGGTTTGCGGAACATCAGGGAAAGGATACAGGCCATGGGAGGCAGTCTTTCGATCACAAGCCGGGAAAACTTTGGAACAGCTTTGAATATCATCATTCCGATTAAAACCAGCACATATGATACGCATCATCCTGGTGGATGACCACCAGATCGTCAGGGACGGGATCAGATCCCTGCTGGAGGGAAATGAACACATCATCATCGCGGGTGAAGCTTCCGGCGGCAGTGAGCTCACTGCCCTGCTTTCCGCTACCGCTGCCGACATCATCCTGCTGGATGTTTCCATGCCTGGTGAAAGCGGGATCGATATCTGCAGAAGAATTAAAACGACAAATCCGGAGATCAAAGTCTTGATCCTTTCCATGTACAGCGGGGAGGAATTCATCGTACAGAGCCTGCTGGCAGGCGCCTCCGGTTACCTGCCAAAAAACACCTCACGGGAAGAACTGCTCAATGCCATCGCCAGGGTTCACCAGGGAGAAGTGTATATAGGTCATTCATTATCTGAAACATACATCAATTCCTTAATGAGGAAAGCACAAGCGCGACAGGAAGCTGCGGACCTTCTGAGCCGGCGGGAAACCGAGATTCTCAGACTGTGTGCAGAGGGTCTGACCAATAAAGAAATTGCCGACAGCTTGTATATCAGCACCAGGACCGTCGAATCACACAAGACGCATATCATGCAGAAACTTGATCTTAAGACAGTTGCCGACATGATTCGCTTTGCCATAAAAAACAGACTGGTCGACCTGTAATTTTCCGTGAATCACGGAATTGAATTCCGTTTATCACTGACAGCGTTTGGTTTTGGGCAACATACTTTTGGCCTCAAAACCAAACAACATGAAAAAGCTTCACCTATTGATTTCAGGCGGATTGGCCTTCCTGCTTTTTATGCCGGCCTTTGCCCAGAAAAAAGCGAAAACAACGATCGGTGCCGACATCGTCAGTAATTACGTCTGGCGCGGAGTACCCGGTTATGCTCCCTTACAGGGCCAGAACCTGCTGGCTCCCAGCATCCAGCCGACTCTGGCATGGACTTACGGTAATCTGGAGATCGGAGCCTGGGGATCGGGAGATTTTACCGGCACTTACAAGGAAGTGGACCTGTATGCGGGATACACCTTTAAAAGCCTGACGCTGACATTCACGGATTATTACTGGAACCTCGACTGGCTGAACAACAATTACTTTGATTATGACGATGAAACCACCAGTCATATTTTTGAGGGAAGTCTTGAATTTGCTCCGGAAAACCTGCCGTTTTCCGTACTACTTGCCAGTATGTTCTACGGGGCCGACAAGAAAGCGGAAGACCCCGCAAAAGCCAATATGTCGACCTATGTGGAACTTATTTACCGTTTACCTGCCGGTGATGATGAACTTGAGCTTAGTTTGGGAATGACGCCATCCGACGGATTCTATGGTGACGGTTACGGCGGCAGGGAGGGTTTTGCCGTGGTAAATGCCGGGATAAGCGGTAAACGGAGCTTTAAGATCAACGATAAGCTTGAACTGCCCCTGAAGGCTGCGCTTATCACCAATCCGCAACAGGAAAAGATCTATCTCACCTTTACGCTGAGCCTGTAACACCACCTACCCTGCAGATTACACCCCAGGTTCAGAATCCATCATTCTCTTATTATCAATAACTTAACACAAACATTTATGCTCGACACAGGTTCAACCGGGTTCATGCTGCTGGCATGCAGCCTGGTCATGCTGATGACGCCCGGACTGGCTTTCTTTTATGGCGGACTGGCCACCAAAAGAAACATCCTTGGTATCATGATCCAGAGTTTCTTCTCACTTGGGTGGACAACCGTCCTCTGGTTTGCTTTTGGCTATTCCCTTTGCTTCAGCGGCGGGGAAGGTGCCATCTTCGGTAATTTCGACAAGGCTTTCCTGAACGGGATTGCCATCGACCAGATGTACAGCAACGGGAAAATCCCCGAGATTGTCTTTGTGGCCTACCAGATGATGTTCGCCATCATCACCCCTGCGCTCATCACAGGCGCTTTTGTCAACAGGGTTTCCTTCAAATCCTATGTGATCTTCCTCACCCTTTGGCAGATCCTTGTTTACTATCCCTTTGTCCATATGGTATGGGGAGGCGGACTGCTGGCACAATGGGGTGTCCTGGATTTTGCAGGTGGCATCGTGGTTCACGCAACGGCAGGCTTTGCAGCACTGGCTTCCGTGTTTTATGTGGGTGCCAGGGTTGACAAGAATTCCACCCCGAACAGCATCCCACTGGTCGCAATCGGCAGCGGACTGCTGTGGTTCGGCTGGTACGGGTTCAATGCCGGCAGTGAAGTAGCCGTAGACAACATTACCGCCATCGCCTTTCTGAACACGGATGTGGCGGCTTCCTTCGCAACCATAGCCTGGGTGGTGGTGGAATGGCTGAGAGAACGAAGACCGAAGTTTGTCGGGTTGCTGACCGGATCCATTGCCGGCCTGGCCACGATCACACCCTGTGCGGGTTTTGTACCACTCTGGGCTGCTGCATTGATTGGAACAGCAGCCGGTCTGATCTGCTATGCCGCTGTCCAGCTTAAAAACCGGATGAAGTGGGATGATGCGCTGGATGTCTGGGGTGTCCATGGCGTCGGCGGTGTGCTCGGCACCATACTCCTGGGTGTCTTCGCTTCGACAGCCATCAACCCGGCAGGCAGCAACGGCCTTATTTTCGGCGGCGGAAGCTTCTTCTTAAAACAGGTCATTGCCGTGGTGATCGCTTCGGCTTACGCCTTCCTCTTTACCTATGTCATGATGATCCTGATCAACTTCATTACCCCCGTAAGGGTCAGTGAACTGGAAGAGGCTCAGGGACTGGATACTGCCCTTCACGGCGAAAAAGCTTACGACGAAGGAGCACTCTGACAGTTTTCCTCTTGATTGGTTAAAATGCAGGATCGACCCTTGGCTGATCCTGCATTTTTTTATTTTTATACCCGCAATACATGCAGGGATGTGCTAGCAGACCTTCCTGGTGTTCAGTTCTCACTTAGGATATATGTTTAATTATGAATGATATACAAGAAATCACCTTCGATATCCAGGTGTTGAAGAAGGGAGATTTCAGGATCAATGAGCAATTGCGAAGCGAGATGATCCGCACCATCTCACATGCTTACATGCATCCTGATAAAGTGATCGACCGCCGCTTTGCAAGTTCAGACTGCATCCTTCTGCTAAGAAACAACGGCAAGCTGGCAGGTTTCAGCACCTTTTGCCACACAAAGCTGGAAATGTATGACCGTATCCAGCCCACAACCTACCTCGGGATTATGGCAGCATCCCCCATGATACAAGGAAAGGGTTTGATTCTCAGGGTAATGGATGCAATGCTTGAGGAAATCAGGACGGAATTAGAGGACGAATCAGTAAATGATCATGGAAAAACGCCTGTTTGGTGCACCACATCCTCACCGGCTATCATACGGATTTTCAGGAAATACTTTGTAAAGGTGAGTCCGGACGAAAATGGGAATATCAGGTCTGAACACCGTATGCTTGAAAAGGCAATGAGAAGCTATCTGTGCGGACGGGAAACAGGCCAGGATGACCTCCCCCTGGTATTGAGAGAATTTTTACCGGCATCCGCCTATGCTCCGGCAGAAACGGACCGTCTGGAAATCCTTCACCGGCATCATCCGGGCAATCTGATCAAACGCCTGGACATTGATCACCAGCGGGGTGACCGCTTGATATTGATCGGGTACCTTCGATAACCTTCTGAACAGAGACGCGATGAATCGCAAGAGACGCAATGAATCGCGGGAGACGCGATGAATCGCGGGAGACGCGATGAATCGCGTCTCAACACAGGGGGGGTCAGGGAATAATGATTTTCCGTACAATCCGGATGCCGGTACCGCTCAAACGGACGAGGTATGGGGCCGGGTTGAGGTGCGGAAGGGCTATCCGGCAAGGCTGGCATGGATTATCCACGCGGGTGTCGAACACCAGCCGGCCGTATGCGTCCAGCAACTCAATCCTGATGGCAGAGGTTCCGGCCTTATCGGCCTGAAGCACAAGAAATCCGTCGAGGCAGTGAATGCCGATTTCTGAAGGCTCGCCCTGATCAATCCCCGTACAGGGATCCACGAAAAACTGCCGCTGGGCGGTATCTGTACAGTTGGTCAGCGGGTCAGTATATGTATATACCAGGGTATGCAAGCCATTCCCCGCCATAGCGGGGGTAAACACTCCTGCGCTCACCGCATTGCCAGTGTACTGACCACCTGCCGGCTGACCACCGTTGAGCATCACAGGCGACCAGTACTCGCAAAGCATCACAGTTCCACCCGGCCAGCTCACTGCCGGTTTGGCATGTACACTTACCACCCTCAAAGCCGAATCGGCGCAACCGGTGCTGATATCGGTCTTTTTGTATTTGACCGTAAACGATCCTATCCCGGATGAGGAAGTATAGAAAGATGAATTCATCACGCCCGTACCAGAATAAGTACCGCCGGCAGGCAAACCACCCGTCAGCGGAAAGGGCGGATCGCCCTGGCAAAGGTGAATGGTATCATCATCCCAGCTGACGACAGGCGCCTGTTTTACCTGGAAAACCCTGTAGGTGCTTCCCCCGCAACCCGATACCGAACTGTCGACACTATAGTAAATATAGTGAAACCCCAGACCGGCCGCCGACGGATCAAATATCCCGCCGCTTACGCCCGGTCCGCTGTAGGTTCCGCCGGGCGGTGTCGCACCCGCAAGCACAAATGGCGGCACATTATCGCAGATATTCAGATTCCCGCCCGGCCAGGTCACCGGGGCAGCCGGTAAGACATAAAACCTGACTGGTGTGGAATATGTTTCGAAGTTACATTGGTTGTTCCTGATCCTCAGTTTGTAGGTATAATTGTTCTGGGTCAGATACACCGGTGTAAAAACCATTTTATTGGTATTAAAGCAACACATCTGGGAAGTGTTGTATGTGAGGGCCGTATTGTTTTGGTACCAGTTATACGTATACGGGCCGACATTATTCACCACCATGAAGCTATCGACAGCGCCTTCGCAGACCGTGTCATCGGTGCTTTGCCAAAGGACTGACGGCATGGAGACCACGCGTATCAAGGCACTGTCACTGTATGCGAATGCGGCCGGACTGCAACCGTCGGTCCGGCAGCGGTACCAGGTACTGTCGAGTGAAGGCTGGACATTGACGAAGCGCAGGAATCTTCCGTTGGGCACGATAACCCCTGCTTGTGCAAGCACGGGCACATAAGCGCCGTTCTGCCAGACCTCCCACTGGTACTGTGTTGCGGGGCTGCTGCTGTTGATGCTGATGGAATCCGTAACACCCTGGCAAAGGGTTTTGCCCAACGGCTGCTGGGTGATCTTGGGCCCGACGGAAATCGTGCTTACATTGCTGTAAACACGGGGCGAACAGTAATCATGTATATAACAGCGCAGGCGGAAACCGTTCATTCCCGCAGTGATCAATGGAATTCTCATCTGGGAGTAATACGTGGATGTAGGATAGCCTGAGCTGTAGTTGAAGATTTCATAGTTCTTATCCCAGATGCTGATGTCTTTCCAACCCTGTCCGTTCATGGAGTCGATCTGCCAGCCTGCATACCAGCTGTACTGGAAATTATATTGAATTGAATTGGTGATCCACAGGTTAATTCTCAGGCTGTCGCCCGGGCAGGCCGAACGGTTGGGTATTGTACCGAGAATGACCGGGGCTGTCTGGTTGTTATGCACTACCAACAGGACACTATCCTTATTACTGCAGCCGTAAGGACTCACAGCCTGCACTTTCAGCCAGTGTGTTCCGGTGGAATCGCCCAGCAGGGTGGCCAGGTTGTTAAATACATTGCTTACGATGTCGGGTGTTGTGATTACGTAATTGTTTAAAGGATCGCCCATATTGAAATCATAATGATCCCCCTGGCACAGGTGATAGCGCCAGATACCGTAATAGTTATCCTGTTTCGGGAGGGCGATGAATGGTTTGGGTCGTGAAAACACGGTAACAGTGTCGGTCACCTTACATGCGTTGTGGGTTGCCGCAACGATATAGTTCGTGCTGACGGGCGGTTTGGCCCAGGGTGAAGCCAGGGTGTCATTGCTGAGGTAAACATCAGGCAGCCAGCTAAAGCTCGCCGATGGTTCATTGCAGGAAACGACAAGCAGCACACTGTCGCCCTGGCAGAATTCTACCGACTGGGGAGCCATCAGTGTGAGGCTGTGGTTGGTAAGTGAGACAGTCATTGTATCCGACATGGTACAGCCCTGATAGCTGCCGTAGAGGATATAGCTTCCCGGCATGGAAGGCTGGAGGGTTGGTGTTTTCGTTCCGTTCAGTGAAAAGCCGAGGTCGGGGAACCAGCCAAAGGCAATATTTGAAGGGTTGGTGCTGCCGCTGAGCTGGAGATTGGCCCCGCACAGGCCGCTTTTATCAGGTCCGGCCGATACAGTAAAGCTAGTGGTTGGTGCAGGAGTGATAAAGCGGACGATAAAGGACTTCAGGTAACTGCTTGTGTTGTTCACCGTAAGCGGATACCATGACTGACTGCCTAAAAAACTGCCGAAAATCAGCTGTGCCCCGCTATTATCGATGGCAATCCCCTGGGGAAGGTATCCCGTCATGGAAGGACTGTTGTTTCCCCTGGCCCACAACAGGCTGCCATCAGCCGTGAACTGCGCATTGAATGCATCGAAACTGCCGCCGGTCTGGAGGGAGTATAAGGGGAAACCTCCCACATAGGGCTGGTTGCTGAACAATTCGCCGCATACGGCCACCCTGCCGCCATGGTAGGCCACATGATTGGCATACTCACTTGTGCCCTGCCCACCCATCACCTCTATCCATTCGCACTGTCCCAAACTGCTGATGCAGGCCAGGAATCCGCCATTGTCGGCACTGTAGGCAGTCTGGGGTTCGAGGTATGCCCTTCCTGCAATCTCCCCGCAAAGATACAGCCGGTCGCCCGCCCCGAGCGCCGCATCAAAGGGATACAAGCGTGTGCCACTGAAAAATTCGCCGGAGATCCGGCCCCAGATACAATGTCCGTCGAGCCCGCTGTACCTGGCATAAAACAGGGTCATATTGCCGCTTCCGGCCGGTATGGCAAATTGCTCATCGAAATATAAGGCTGAATTGGAGAAGGTAGTAATACCCGTTACAAAAACATTACCCACGCTGTCGGCGGTCACCGTCCTGGCAGCTTCATCCTGCTCGCTGCCGATGCCGACCAACCATTCCGTACCGCCGGCAGGGTTCAGTTTTAAGAGAAAAGCATCATCCGACCAGGAATTCCATCCTCCGCGGTTCTGACAGACAAAGTCGCCAAGCTTAAATGCATTATCCTCATAGGCACCCACCACATATGCATTGCCGTTGAGATCAACCGTAATGTCAAAGCCTTTACAGTCGGCGCTCATCCAGTCACTCAGACGCTTCCACACCAGGTCGAGATCCGCATTGTATTTCGCTGCAAAAAACCGCTGGCGCGAGGCAGTGGGAAGGGTGTCCGGTCCCATAAAGCCTCCGGTGAAATAGCCGGTGATGTAAACGCTGCCGTCCGGACCCACACTGATTTTATAAGGATTGGTGTTTCCCGACATGACCACTTTCGCCTTAAGGACGTTGCCGGCAGCATCAAGAACCGCAAGGTAATAAGGATTGGAAAGGGACGGAAGTGTGATGGTATCCAACACAAGTGGCGCGTTGCCGTAGGAACCGAGTACGACAAAGTTCCCGTCAGGTGTCCTGGCCGCATCGGTGATCATGCAGTGGATCGCATTCCCGCCAAGGGTCTTGATCCACTCCGCTTCTACACAATGCTGGGCCCGGACTGATCCGGGTGAAACAAACAGCAGATACACCGCCAGCAAGCATGTGCCTTTTGATATTAATGATCTTAACATATTAACATAGAAATAAAAGGGTGAGCCTTCTGCCATGAACCGAAATTGCAGCAAAAGGGCCACAAAATTACAGAAATCTGAGTTGATTCCCGGAAAAATTACGAGTTTTGCAGTAATCAAGATCAGCCCATTACCGGCCCATTGTCCGTAAACCATTGCAACCCGGGTGATGATGAGCGATCGCATCCTTTAGCAAACATGAGCAGAATCAAACAAGTGCTGCTGATCCTTACCGGAGGTTTCATCCTTTGTTTCTGGGCCTTTTACAACCACTACCCCATCACCTTCTGGGATACGGGTGCTTATCTTTACGCCGGTTATCATAATGCCGTACCCCTCGACAGGCCCATCATTTACGGCCTTTTCCTCCGGCATGTATCCATGGCCGATTCGCTCTGGCTGGTGGTGCTTGCCCAGGGACTCATCGTTTCCCTCCTGGTCTATTATTACTTCTATTACCTGACTGCCTCACGCTTCAGGGGAACCTTTTTCCTGTTCTATATTTTCCTGCTTACTTTCCTTACAGGCGCTTCCTTTACGGTCAGCACCCTGATGCCAGACATTTTCACTTCCGTTGCCCTGTTGTCTCTCGGACTTCTGCTCATGGTCAGACAAATGAAGATCAGAGATTTAATCATCATTTGTTTTCTTTTCGTGCTGGGAATTAGCGTTCATAATTCCCATATCATGATCGTGTTCACAGTCCTGTTCGTGATCAGCATCCTATGGCTGTTCAGAAAGTTTCGGCTCAAACTGGAATTTCTAAGCACCAAAAAGCTCATAATCAGCTGGATACTACTTTTTTGTGCCACGGGCGGGGTTTCACTGACACATCATGCGCTTGGCAAGACCTGGGCAATTTCCAGGGGTACGCACATGTTCATGATGGCCCGCCTGGCCGACCTCGGCATCCTGCAGGATTATCTTCAGAAAAACTGCTGGTATAAAGATTACAGGATCTGCGCATACAAGGACGAAATCCCCTGGGATTTTCTCTGGGATGCCGAAAAGAGCCCGGTTTACAAAACAGGAGGATGGGAAGCCAACAGACTGGAATACAACGCGATCATACAGAATATCTTTCGCCAGCCGGAATACACGAAAATCTTTATCAGCAGGTCTTTTGAATCCTCTTTCAAGCTTTTCTTTTCCTTTGACACCGGGGAAATGCCGAAGCAGTACGAAGGGACCAACACCTTCACGATGATTCAAAAGAAATTCGGCATGCAGGTAAAGGAATATTTCAGTGCCAGACAATGCAATACCGGTATCGATTTCACATTCGTCAACAAGCTGCAGCTGCTGCTGTTATCGTTCGGTTTTTTCGCCCTGATATGCCTGCTTTTCTCTGGGATAACGCTTAAACACCGGTTCCTGATTGCTTTCATACTGGGATCGTTGTATATCAACGCCCTGATATGTGCCGCCTTCTCCGGTGTTTTTGACCGTTATCAAAGCCGGATCGCATGGATGTTATTGCTGCCTTTAATGTTGATGCTAGCCGATCCTTCTCTGACGGAAACATTTTTCAGAAGAGTCAAGACTTTTTTCATCAAATTACCTGTCCATGAATGAAGCATCCCCCGAACTGAGCATCCTGATGCCCTGCCTGAACGAGGAACTGACCCTGGCTACCTGCATCACCAAAGCGAAAACTTACCTCGATACGGCAAAAGTGAACGGAGAGATCGTGATCGCCGATAACGGCAGTACCGACCGGTCGATTGAGATTGCTGAGTCACTGGGAGCAAGGGTGGTACATGTGGCCGAAAAAGGTTATGGAAGCGCCTTGCTGAACGGTATCAAAGCCGCCAGAGGAAAATACGTCATCATGGGAGATTCTGACGACAGCTATGATTTCCTCCACCTCGGCCCTTACGTGGAGAAATTGCGGGAAGGCAACGACCTTGTCATGGGTAACCGTTTCAAAGGGGGCATTGCCAAAGGAGCCATGCCGTTTTTACACCGCTACCTGGGAAATCCTGTCCTTTCCTTTACCGGCCGTCTCTTTTTCAATATCAGGGTTCGCGATTTTCACTGCGGCCTGCGCGGATTCAACAGGGAACGCATCCTGAGTACAGGACTCTGCACTACAGGAATGGAATTCGCCTCGGAGATGGTGGTGAAGTCAGCACTTAATGGTCTGAAAATTACCGAAGTGCCTACTACTTTAAAGAAAGACGGCCGCGACCGCCCTCCTCACCTCAATACCTGGCGCGACGGCTGGCGTCACCTTCGCTTCCTGCTTATTTACAGCCCCCGCTGGCTCTTTTTTATCCCCGGACTGATATTCCTGCTGGCCGGAAGCCTGCTGAGCCTCCTCCTGATGATCAAACCCATCCACCTGAAAAGCATCGAACTGGATGTCCATACCCTTTTGTATGCCGGCAGCAGCATCTTCATCGGCTTACAGTTTATCTTTTTCTACGCCATTGCCAAGGTTTACGGAGGTATCCACCATCTGTTGCCCAGGGACAGGCATTTTTATTTCTGGACCCGTTTGCTGAGTCTCGAGAAATGCATCCTTGCCGGTGCGATCTTTATCCTTGCCGCACTGATACTCACCATCTGGGTGCTTTTACACTGGTACCGGACCGGTTTCGGTCACCTCAATCCCTCCGATACCTTCCGGATGGTCATTCCCGCCGTCTTCTCCCTGATCTTTGGCTTACAGCTGATACAGAACAGCTTCTTTATCAGCATCCTGATGATCAGGACTAAGGACTGAGCCGGCAGTGCCTGCCACAGGCAGTTTTGACGCCTGAACGGAAACAATCTCACACATTTTATCATTTGTTAACAAACAAGCGGTTAATCAGCTTGTTATATAGCTACATTTGCAGCCCGTAAAAAAGTTTACCATTTTTCAGATCAAGCACATCATTCACCATGCCATTACGCAAACTCAGAAATATAGGGATAGCCGCGCACATTGACGCAGGCAAGACCACGGTTACCGAAAGGATCCTATTTTTCACCGGCAGCAGCCGGAAGATAGGAGAAGTCCACGACGGCCAGGCCACCATGGACTTCATGAAGCAGGAACAGGAACGCGGCATCACCATTGCTTCCGCAGCCATTACCTGCCAATGGAATGATTTCCAGATCAATATCATTGACACTCCCGGACATGTCGATTTCACCATAGAGGTGGAACGTTCCCTGCGTGTAATTGACGGGATGGTGGCGCTGTTCTGTGCCGTGGGAGGGGTGGAGCCCCAGAGCGAGACCGTCTGGAACCAGGCCCACCGCTATAAAGTACCCCGTATTGCCTTTGTCAATAAGATGGACAGAACAGGCGCAGACTTTCCGGAAGTAGTCAGGCAAATGAATGAGAACCTCGATGCCAATGCAGTACCTTTCCAGTTGCCTCTCGGTTCTGAGGAGGACTTTCGCGGTATGATAGACCTGGTGGAAGGAAAGGCTTATGAATTCAGGGAATTTGAAAGGCTTGAAGTACCTGTTCCGGCGGAATACCAGGAACAGCTGACTGCCGGGAAAGCCCTGATCGTGGAAAAAGTGGCCGAGGTTAACGACAAGGTGATGGAACTTTTTCTGGAAGACCAGGAAGTGCCGGTGGAACTGCTGAAGAAGGCAGCCCGGGAAGCCACGCTGAAACTGATGATCACCCCGGTATTCTGTGGTGCGGCTTACAAGAACAAAGGCGTACAGTTGCTGCTGGATGCCGTGACCGACTATCTCCCCTCCCCGCTTGACATTGGCGCTGTCGTGGGAACCGACATCGACGATCCGGAAAAGACCCACAGCCGCTGTCCGTCGGAGAAATCAGCTTTCTCTGCCCTGGCCTTTAAGCTGATCCATGATCCTTACGTGGGGCAGCAGACTTTCATCCGTATCTATTCGGGAAAGCTGAGCAGCGGCATGCCCTTGCTGAACACCAAGCGCAACAAGCAGGAACGGACGGGCCGTATCCTCCGTATCCATGCCAAGGACAGGGAAGAGATACAGGAAGCCGGTCCGGGCGAGATTGTAGCCCTGATCGGGATGAAGTACACCAAGACCGGAGACACCCTTTGCGATGTAAACCACCCTGTGTTACTCGAATCCATCAATGTACCGCCCTCGGTCATCGAGCTGAAGGTAAACCCGAAGACCCGCAAAGACCAGGAAAAGCTTGGTGAAGCCCTGCATAAGCTGTCGAATGAAGATCCTTCCTTTGGCGTCCGTTTCGATGATGAAACCGAGGAAACCATCATTTCCGGTATGGGAGAGCTTCACCTGGAGATCATGGTGGACCGTTTGCTGCACGAGTTCAACATGGAAGTGAACGTGGGAGAGCCTGCGGTAGCTTACAGGGAAACCATCACCGCCGAAGCCGATGAAGACTACCGCCATGCCAAGCAATCCGGCGGCAAGGGACAGTTTGCCCAGACCTATATCCGCATCGAACCCAATGAAGACAAAGGGTATGAGTTCGTTGACCGTATCAAGGGCGGGAATATTCCTGCGGAGTTCATCCCTTCAGTGGACAAAGGAATAAAAAAGACCCTTGACAAAGGGGTACTTGCCGGATTTCCGGTTGTGGATGTGAAAGTGGTGCTGCACGACGGAAAATACCACCCGGTGGATTCCTCCGACATGGCCTTTCAGACCTGTGCAAGCATCTGTTTTAAGAATGCTTTCCTGAAAGCGAATCCCATCCTGCTGGAACCTGTCATGAAGATCGAGGTAAACACCCCGGATGAATACATCGGCGATATTGTCGGCAACCTTAACCGGAGAAGAGGAAAAATTGAGTCTATGCGGCGCCACAGAAAGGGATCGCAAAAGTTGGTCGGACTGGTACCCCTGAGCGAGATGTTCGGTTATGCCACCGCCCTGAGGAACCTGTCGAGCGGTCGGGCCAACTACTCCATGGATTTCTTCAAATACCTTCCGGTACCCAAAGCCATCCAGGATGAGGTGCTGAAGAAGGTAAAGAAACAGGAAAGGCAGGGCTGATTCCCTTTTTGGGCTGAAGCCCGGAAACTCTCCTGCCCCCTGGCCCGTCAGCTGAAGCTGACGGCAATGATCAAGATTTCACACTCAAAATCATTCAGCATTACTCAAATTCGTGCCCGGATTCAAATCCCTGTCAGCATGGCTTTTTAATGATCAGAAGGGTAAAATTCAGGGGATGTAAACGGGCCGGTATTTTTATCAGACCGGGAAAGCTCCCGCCAAGGGGATCTATCCGGCCAGTCAGACGGAGGGGAACAACTTCAAAATCATCGTCAGAGACCCTGAATACCGACTTCACATGCTTTTTGAACAAGCTGAGGTTATAGAAAAAAATCATAGAAACGCCAAAACGTCCCAGTATCCACAGTGTAAGCTGAAACAGGGATGCCTGAATCCGGTAGGCGGACTTTGACAACAGACCCTCTATGATCACCAGGCTGCCGCCAGGGCGGAGTTTTTGAAAGGACGAACGAAGTATGCTGTCCAGGGTGTCGATGGATTCACTTAAGGAAGCGCCATGAATATGATGAAGAACCAGTTGAAACACAATAATGTCGACAGAAGCATCCGCCACGATATTCATGTTTCTTGCATCACCGACCAGTTTCTCTATTCCGGGATCGGTGATACACTTCATCATGGCGGGCGAAATATCCATGGCGATGATCCTGCGGGGAAGCCGTGTATCATAGGAAAATTTACCTCCGTTTCCCACGTCCAATACATCGCGGCCCTTAACAATCTGATCAAGCCGTTCCTGGATCAGGTCATACATCATGCTCCATGTATCAGCCGCGCTCTGATATTTATCAGAAATCCCCTCAAAATGCTGATGTTCCCTGGTTTTTTTCATTCCTAAGCAGGACATTTTCCTTTTACTTTTTTGCTGCCTGCCGGCTCCGTTCCAATATCTTTAATTATCCATCACGCAGCGGACGGAGAAGCCAAAGCCGGCACCGGTCAGCTGCCGGGCAACCTGGGCGTTGGTGTAATGCAGTTGCCAGTAGAGGGGGAATCCGCCTTCATTCTTGGAGGATGACCACAGGTAGGCACCGGCATGTAAACCCGTGCCGACGCCATAGTAGAACCTTTGTCCGGCTCCCAGGGCTGAAAAGCCGCTCTCGTTGGTTGCTCCCGTATTGGGCGACTGCCAGTGGGTTTCACCATATTCCTTCATTTTCCCCCCTGCATCCGTTCCGGTCGGATTGCCAGGATTGACCATGCAATCCACCGTGGGATCGAGGAAAGTGAAAAGGGTACACCAGTCATCCTGGGAGGGCATATGCCAGCCGGCCGGACAGATCCCCTGGCTTCCCGGTACATCAGTATATTGCATGGCTTCATTCCACATGTAATATGCCCCGTAAACCGCACAATTGGCCGGGTCATTATTGTAACAATACTTCTCCCTAACACCATTGTCAGACGATACAGTGGCCATCGGGATCATGCTTCCCACATTCAGGTTCTCCCGCATCCAGCATTGTGTACCGATCTGAACGGTATTGTATATCTGGCCTTCATATTCGAAGGAGGGAAGGCCCGGGCATGGGCCGCCCATACCGGGATCGGTGAAAGAGATGGTGACGGTATCGGATGTACCGGCACACAAGGTACTTACGGTCCAAACGAGGGTGTAAGTGGTTCCCTGAAGCCCTGTGAACTGGGAGGAGGGATTCGACGGTTCCGCCACCTGGCCGCCTGTTCCGTCAATGACAGTCCATTGCCCGTCGCCCGAGAGCGGTACAAGGGCTGCAAGCGTAGTGTAAGTGCTGCCCACATTCTGGTCGGGTCCGGCATCGGCCTGGCTGGGCATCGGGGTGCATGCAGGCGGCAGGAAGGAAACATCCAGGTCGCCGTAACAAATAGCATGCGCAGTCAGATCAATACTTTCTCCCGTGCCAAGACTAAAACCCACTGCCTCGAAAAGCCAGTCTCCTGCCGGAAAGGTTTGTATCAGGCCGGCAAAACGCTGCAGTATCATGAAGGCATCCACGGAGTTGATATATCCGCTGCCGTTCACGTCGCCGGCTGAAAAGCGCATTCCCTGCAGGTTCACAACGCCAACAAAATGCTGCAAAGCCAGGAGCGCATCGGTGGCATTGATGCCGCCCGGTTCAAGCGAAGTCTCCATCGTAAGGGTATAGGAGCCTGCATCGGTCTGACAGAAGGAAAACCGGCCCTGGTAATCTGTTACATCCGTGGCTACCACCTGTCCTTCCGCTGTCCGGAGTGCCACACTGATCCCGTATACCGGACTTGAAAGTGCATTGAGGTAAACCACCTGCCCGGTGATATTCGGACAATTCTGAGCACTTAATTCCGTAACTGACAGTAATGCAACAACCACAGCCGGAAAAGTCAGAGCCAAACGGATCAATCGATTGCTTTTCATAAAAGATGAGTTTTATTTATTACTAAATCAATTAATTACAAAATTACCCTCTGTACTTGCAGGGAAGACAGTTAAAAAACAACCCGTACAGTCCTTACTTACCTAGCACCAGGATACGGTCGGCCACCATGTTTTCCTTGTTCCCGCTGATGATCAGCCTGAGCTGATAAACACCCGGGGGACCCAGCAGGCGGGGATCAAGCAGCAGGGATTCCTTCAGCACCTGTCCGATGGTTCTGCTCAGTACACACTGACCGGTTAGGTTGTAGACCAGGATGCTTACCTCCGATATTTCACTAAGGTTCAGGTCAAGATGTAACCTGTCGCTTGCAGGGTTCGGCCAGAGCAGGAAAGGCAGCACAGATGCTTCGCCGCTGATACGGATTTCAGGGTATTTAAGCAGGACTGACTCCAGGGGAACTGCGTCGGGTCCGGCTGTTTCACTCCCGGAAAGCACTTCAAAGCCGGCAGGTATATCATCAACACCGGAAGCAATCAGCATGCTGAACAGCTTAGCGCCCGCGCTGACTGTAAGCGGCTGAATCCGGTACCATGCCATGCTGAGGACTCCTTCATCCAGCCGGAAAAGCGCGGGTTCCCCGTCGGCCATCCTGACATCCAGTACTTTGAGTTGTGAGGGACAGGACAGTTTCAGGGAAAGGGCGCCTATTTCGATCTGGCGGCCGGCATAGAAGGAGACCCATGTTTCCTCTCCCTGATGCAGTTCAATGCTGCCTTCCTGTTCCAGAACCACCTGAGGCTGCATCTTATACGGCGGTTCGTAGGTTCCGTTCACATCGCCGTAACAAAGACCGTAAAAGTCCAGTACCAGGGGTGTGGTTTCCACCATCAGCAGCTGCGGAACTCCGAATGCCCAGTCACCTGCCGGGAAACCGTTGATATATCCCGCGAATCTTCTGATGGTGATCAGGGCATCGAGGGAATTCACATAGCCGTTATCGTTCACGTCGGCTACCTCAAAAAGCAGACCGGTCAGGGTGATCATCCCCACATAATGCCTGAGGATGATAAGCGCATCTGTGGCATTGACGCCGCCCCAGGGCGTTTGGGAGAAACAATGCAGGCCGTACATACCGGCCTCGACAAAGGGGAAATTGAAGTTACCGGAAGCATCGGTTGATGCGGAGTCAACAGTAGTGTTATTCTGGTAAAGCACCACTTTTACTGCAGAGAGCGGACCTTTGGATAAGCTGAGATAACTGATATTCCCTGAAACCTGGGCCCCCTGCGGAATCACCACATACACAGTGACCGTGTCTGTCCGGACAATTCCCTCATTGTCTGTCACAGTGACCGAATAGGTGGTGGTCATTGCGGGGGAGGCAACGGGCGCTTTGATATCGGCGGCATTCAGGCCGGTAAGCGGACTCCATGCATAAGTAAAGGGTTCGGTACCTCCTGCAATGACCACATCGAGCTGGCTGCTTTCGCCGGGATTAATGGTTTGTGGCAGGGCCACGGCATTGATCAGCATGGCGCCCAGCCAGTTGATGTTACCATAAGGATCGTTTTCGTAGGTTTCGCCGCTGAAATCACCTGTATAACCCACGAAATTCACCTCGCCGGAAGCGGAAAGCATGGTGACATTGTTCGCGCTTCCCCAGCTGTTTTCCGGGAAACTGGTATGCTGCGACATCATCTCCTGGTCAGTCAACCGGAGCAGGACTCCACCAGCTTGTCCCTCGCGGAAAGTACAGTGGCTGAAACCCAGGAAAGGGTTTACGGCCGTAGCGTTGCCCAGGGTGATCCCCTGGCTGTCCATGTATTCGAAGAGGGCATGACGGGTATGGATCTCCCCAAACTCGGTGGTAAAGTGATAATAGTTCTGCCCGATATGCGTAACGGTGGCTTCATCGCCTGCTTCCCCCATGATCCTGATTACACCGCCGTTCGACCACAAACCCTGTGGACCGAGTTTGAGGGTAGCGCCCGTATCCACCTCCAGGGTGGCAGCGGTGGTCAGCAGGGCTACGCCTCCGCCAAAAGCAGCCGTATGGCCGTTCAGATCGAATTCTCCCAGGTTCACCACCAACAGGCCGAGCGGACAATTCAGGTCGGAATTCAGCCAGACCCTGCCGTCATAAGGATCCGAACTCCCTTCAGGTATCATTTTTTCCACATGGATTTCGGGCATGCAGCCATTCCCGTTGAAAGCAAAGCTTTGAAAAGCGGGACCGGAAAAAGCAAATATCCCGGGATTGATCAGTCCGTTCCAGTTGCCGTTGGCATGCACATAGCCGTTACCCCTCAGGAAATGGATCAGACCTGCCTGGCCGTTCTTCCAGGTCCCGGAAACCAGATCCAGATTACCCGAAATATCCACACCATCCTGAGGATTAAACTCCCCGGAGGCTTTCTCAATTCTCAGGTTATTAAAAGATTCGTACCCGATGGCTGACACAAGCGATTGATCGCCACTGCCCCAGAAAATAAAGTCCTTGACCGGCCTGAATCCGCGGTAATAATTCGGAGGCAGGACATTGGCATTGATCCAGTTACCATACAGATATATTGTATTATCCTGACCGGAATAGGATTGTAGTCCGGCCAGCAGGGATATCACTGCATCCCCGCCTATGTTCAGGCTGGTATTCAGACGCAGGTTAAAGGAGCCCTGTTGTACAAGCAAATCATTGAGGATAAGAATATTGCTATTCTGGGTGCAATAAAGCCTGGCCGTATCTGCCAGTGATTTTTTCACCACCAGATCATAGAATAATTCATCGGTCCAGATATAACTATCCTGCTGCCCGGTAAAAATCACCCTGCCGTTGCCTGGAATAAAAGACGGGCCAAGGGTGTTTTTGCTCCAGTCTCCCCTGATCTCGATGGTATCCGGTGCGGCACACTGGCCCGAGTTCAGGGTAAAATCACCTTTGATCAGGATATTATCCATCATGATGGCCGTATCGGCAGGGCATTTTGCGATGGTCAGGTCGTAAAATGCAAAACCGGGGACCGCATAGATGCGTGAAGGGCCGTCGAAGGTGAACATTACGGTGCCATGGTCAGGATGGAAATCAGGATTATTCCCGAGCAGATCTCCTGAAATCCAGATCTCCCCTCCTGTGATCTGGTAATTGAAATTGCTGAACGATCCGCTGAATTCAAAACCATTGGAACGCACATCAAGGATACCGCCCGACATATTGAAACTGCAGTTGTCTGCTCCCGGCCAGTGTACCGTCACGCCCGGAGCCGTGAGCATCACCGTGCCATTGGTGATCTTCATACTGCCCATAAGATCAAGCCCCCCGCTTGTATTATGCAGGGACAAGCTTCCGGAATAAACTTCCCAAGAGCCGGGGATGCCATTTCCGATAAAATCCCAAATGGTCACATCCGCATTCATGACCTTCACCGTACCTGCCGTCCATTCGAACTTATCCACGATGATGTCCTGATCCGTAAAGCCCAGGAAACCCCCGGGATTATCGAGTATCAGGTGTTGAAAATGACCTCCGTCCACCACTTGTTCCGGATACACGCCGTTGAACACCACCTTACTGTTACCATAAATAATGTTGTTGGCCGTATCCACATAATTTAATCCCACAGTCAACACCAACTGGTGCAGGATGATCTGACCGGAATGCAGCCCAATGCTTTCCCGGATGCAAAGCGTATCGGAATAAATATTCCATATTTCCCAGGTGTGGGTTCCGATATCCACCATCAAGCCATTCAGGAAGCTGCCGGGCAGCGGCGTGAAATCCGTACCGGGATCTCCCTGAAGGATGATGTCACCATCGTAACAAAAAATATGCGCATCCCAGACGGCAAAGGCACCATGAATCCGGAAAGCCGTGTGAGCATAATACTTCACGGTCGTGCCTGTTCCGCTGTTAAAAAAATCATGCAGACGCACATCCGCCGTGGAAGCCTGGCTGAAGTTCAGGGTGCCAGGTGCCGTGATCGCATTAAAAATGGACTGGAAATAACAATCGTTGTCATGGCTTGTGATCCAGCAATCACTATTTCCCTCGAACTGAACCTGCCCGGCCGTCAGGTCTACCGCCGCTCCGGCATGGAAAGTCCAGTCACCGCTCATTTTGATAAAGCTGATTGCATCCATCTGTGCAGTGGAACCAGGCATCCAGTCAATATCACCGGTGATGATCAGGTTGTCGTAGGAAGTGATGGAAATATGCCCCGATATCTCCGCATCACCATGTACCGACAGATCGTCATCCAGGGTGAGGGATGCTCCGGAAGCAACACCGAGATCCAGACATGCTGCCGGAAGAGCGGTGATCACCGGGTAATTCACCAGACCTGCAGGAATGACCACATTATCACCGGCATCGGGTAGCTGAACAGGATTCCAGTTAGCCGCGGTATGCCAGTCGGAGGAAACATTGCCGGTCCATGTCAGCTCCTGTCCGGGAACAATAAAAACACAAAGCACCCAAGTCAGCAGGGTGCAGGTAAAAAGGCGTAAACAGGTTTTCATTATTTCAGCATTTAAGTAAATGAATTATCAAATATATGATTTAGATTCAGGCTGAAAAGATACGAACAAAACAGGCTGTTGTCAATATTCCGGGTCTATAATTATCTTTGATGCCAAAAAAAAATCGCAGACATGTTCAGAATTCCACTACGACCGTCAATACTGGTTTTTACCATCATGTATCTTTCCGGCTGCCCCGTCAGCAAGGCCTGTACCAACCTGATCATCACCAAAAAAGCGAGTGATAAGGGTTCTGTGATGATCACCTATTCTGCCGACTCCCATACACGTTACGGGAGTTTGTTTTTTTATCCTGCAGCCGACCATCCCGCGGGCAGCATGGTGGATATCGTACATTACGAAAACGGGAAAATCACGGGACGCATCCCTGAAGTTGCGCACACATTCAGTGTGGTGGGATTCATGAATGAACACCAGGTGGCCATTGGTGAAACAACATTCGGGGGGCATGACTCCCTGCAGTCGCAGCCGGGTGCCTTTCTTGATTACGGTTCCCTGATGAAGCTGGCGTTGCAGCGTGCGTCTACAGCCCGCCAGGCCATCCGGGTGATTGCGGAACTGATGGCTGAGTACGGCTATGCTTCCCACGGGGAGTCGCTTTCCGTCAGCGATGCCAATGAAGCCTGGATCATGGAGATCATCGGGAAAGGGAGATATGAAAAGGGAGCCGTTTGGGTGGCCCTGATGATCCCTGACGGTTACGTAAGCGGTCATGCCAACCAGGCCAGGATCACTTTTTTTCCGGTACAGAAGGCCAACAAATGGGACGATCCGGCTCAGACCTGCTTTCACAGTCCCGATGTGATCAGTTTTGCAAAGAAAAACGGATTCTACGGGGGTAATGAAAAAGACTTCAGCTTTTCAGATGTTTATAATCCGGTTGATTTCGGAGGGGCAAGGTTTTGTGATGCCAGGGTATGGTCTTTTTTCCGCCAGGTGAACCAGGGAGTCAGGGAGAATCCTTATTATACGGAATATGCGCTCGGAAGCATCCGGCATGCAACGAACTTCCCCGACGGCAAACCCAATCCCCACGCTTATGCTACCAACCGTCTGCCCTTGTGGGTGAAGCCGGATATTCCCCTGAGTCTGCCGCAGGTATTCGCCTTTATGCGCGACCATTATGAAGGAACCCCTTTAAGCATGACAGACGGCCTCGGCGCCGGGCCCTTTGCCCTGCCCTACCGCTGGCGTCCCATGGAGTTCAAAATTGACAGCTTCACTTACATCAACGAAAGAGCCATCGCCACCCAACAAACCGGTTATACCTTCGTGGCCCAGTCAAGAAACTATCTTCCCGATCCTGTCGGCGGCATTTTCTGGTTCGGTGTGGATGACGCCGACGGCTGTGTATTCGCTCCTATGTACTGCGGTATCACTGAAATCCCCGAGGCATACCGCACCGGAAATGGAAGCATGATCCAATGGTCTGACAATTCTGCCTTCTGGACGTTCAACCTGGTAAATAACTGGGCATATACGCGTTATAACATGATCCATCCCGAGATAGCACAATACCAGAAAGAGCTTGAGGACAAACATATTGCAGAAAGTGCGGCCACTGACCTGAAAGCGGCAGCATTGTACAAAACCGATCAAGCAGCCGCCCTGTCCCTGATTACCGGTTTTTCGGTAGAAACCGGCAATACACTTGTCGCTGCCTGGAAAAGCCTTTTCCACTACCTGTTCATGAAATACATGGATGGAAACAGGAAGAAAAGCGAGGGCAGACAACTGCTTGACAACGGTAACGGAAGAGGAATCCCTCCCCCGCCCTCGCATCCCGGGTACGGAAAGGAATGGGAGCGGCGGATGGTGGAGAATACGGGAGGACGATATAGGAAGTGAGGCGTTTGCACGTGTGCGCGTGTGTACGTTTGCACGTGTGCACGTGTGGACATGTGCACGTGTGGTCGTGTGCGCGTGTGGACGTGTGCGCGTGTGCAGATGAAGTGATCAGGGTTTCAGGCAGAAATAACTCAGGAAGGTTCCGGTGCTTTCAATGGTGAAAGCTTCAAATCCTGCCTCTTTCATTTTATCGATCAGCGGTGCCGGAACAAAGGGCGTGGTTAGTTCCATGATTTCGCCGGGCCGCATCTTTTTTGAAAGCTGCATCACTTCGCCGAGGGGATGGCCTCCGCTTTCTATCAGCGGCCCGGCATCGAACCGGATGCTGATCCTTGAGGGATTGAACCAGTCCGGGTTGCCATCGTAGGCAAGATCTGCTGTATCCCCTGCAAAACGATCCTTCCCTGCAGCCTGTCTGAGGGTATTCACCAGTACTTCCACCTTCAAACCGCCGATTGCCGCCGCTTGCTGAAGCGAAGCCACTTTGGCCAGGGTCTTGCGCAGGACAGGATTCTTCAGCCGGGCAAAGGCCGGAGAAAGCCCTGTCAATACCGGTTCCAAACCGGGATAATGTTCCAGGAGCTCTCCGATCCTGGTTTTTGGAGTGATCTCTATGTTTTCGGATTGCATCGGATAATGAATTAAACTACTGATATTCTGAAGTTTATATGATCATGTCCTGGGCGCATAGGAGAGCAGGCGTTGCTCACCTTCCAGTGCGCGGTAAGGGGTCAGATCCTGGCTGAACTCAAGGGTGCCAAGGTATTGACCGTCTTTGTCCCTCAGGGCAAAGTATTCAATAAAGATGAATTTCCCGTGCAGCTGTATCCAGAAAGGAGCGCTGTTCTCCTTACCGCTTTTAAAATCGTTAAGTATCTGATCCACCACATTTACGCTGGAAGGCGGGTGACATAACCTGACGTCTCTTCCGAGAATCGCCCGGTTCCGGGGAAAGATCCTGTCGGGTCCCATGGAGAAAAAGCGGACTTTGTCGTCCTTGTCCACAAAGGTGATGTCGATCGGAAGGGTATTGAATACCGCGGTGAGCTCATCGAGGCGGAAATTTCCGCTGGGCATCTGAATAAACCCCTGCGGAAGCTCATATTCCTCATCGGCTTGCAGGCCTTCAGGCTTCCAATCCACGGCCGGATCGTAGAGGCAGTAACCGAACTCAATGGTCTGATTGTAAACCTGGTACCAGTCGAGATCGGAAAGTTTATCCATGCACATGGGAAAGAGAATCTCGTTCTCCTTCATGATCATATCACCGATGGCCTGCAAAGCGGGTTTGAGAGCGAAGTCCACCACGCCCTGCAGGTCTTCCCTGCCGAGTTCACCTTCCACGGTCAGGGCTTCAAGGGCTGTTTTCATGTATTCCCTTGTCTCGTCATGCTTACCCCACATGACCTTGGGCGGACCGGTAATACCGTATTTCTCAAGGAAAGGGAATACCAGGTATTCCTTCCTTTTGTAATGCTTGTCCACATCCATCAGGGCATTGAAGATCCGGCGCAAACCAAGGCGAAACTCAGCCGTATCGGTTTCCGAAAGCCCGGTCAGGCTGGCGAACATGGCTTCTGCCTTGCTGATCTCAGCCTGAAGCGCTTCATTCTCTTTGAGGAAGGTGTCGACAGGATGGCCTTCGGGAACCGCTTTGGCTCCCGACTGGTCTATGTGACCGTCAAGCACCATGGTGTGGATATCGCAGAATTGTAGTACCTCTTCGGCAGGCAAGCCTTCATTGATCAGCTCCTGTTCCACTTCCACCACTTCGTCGTAAGGGATGGAAGCCAGGATCTGTACCAGGCGGTTGCGCACCAGGTCGGGCGCTTCGCCGGCGTGAAGCTGCAGGATCATGTGTTTGAGCAGCTCCTTGCGTTTTTCGCTGTTGTTGAGTAGTTCTGACATTGTTTTTTTTTTGAAAGGGAGACGCGATGAATCGCGTCTTTACTGGAGGGGCGATGAATCGCGTCTTTACTGGGGGGGCGATGAATCGCGTCTTTACTGGGGGGAGAGAGACGCGATGAATCGTGGCTGTGCTGAGGCGGATCAGGCTTCGCGGATCATGGTGAGCAACATCTTGAAGCGGGCTGTCGCATTCACGGCGTGGGGAATGCCGGCCGGCATGATGATACTTTCACCCGCCTGCAGGCTGTGTGGCTGGCCGGCTATCACCACCTCCCCGCTGCCTTCAATCACCTGCACCATAGCATCAAAAGGCGCCGTATGTTCACTGAGCCGCTGCCCCTGATCGAAAGAGAACAGACTGACGTTGCCTGTCTTCTTGTCCAGAACCCGCTTGCTCACGATACCGTTTTCAGAGTAATCAACCAATTCGTTGAATTTCATTACTTTAGCTTTTTCAAAGAGATTTGTTTCCATATTATTACTGATTGTGATATTGCTTATTTAGAATCGTTACAAATATAAAACAACATTTAGGTATTTTGGTTCTTAAATGTCTATAATTTTTCGCAAAAAATGTGAAGATCTGCCTTCGCTAATTCATTACTGCGACAACCGATCACAAGTTCAGTAAGCCTGTGAAAAGGAAATAAGCCAGTTCTTCACCGGCTTTGGTTTACGCCTGCTAAACAGGCTCAGGGTGTAGAAAGCGCCACCGGGATCACTTTTCCGTTGAAGAAGCGATGTCCTGTCCGGGCGAATTGTGCGATAAAGGAAGCCATTTGTGCGGCGGTAAGCGGCGCCTGATAGCCGGGGAATGCTTCTGAGAGCATCTCTGTTTGCACTGCACCGAGTGCAAGCGCATTGACAGCAATACCACTCTCTTTCATTTCCAGTGCAAGACATTCGGTAAGGACGGCAACGGCAGCCTTAGAGGCGCTGTAAACCGACAGGCCGGGAAACTTCACACTCCCCTGTACCCCGCCCATGCTGCTGATATTCAGGATATGACTCCCCTCGCCCAGCAATGGGAACAAGGCCTGGGTTGTTTCGAGGACGGCCCGCACATTGGTATGAAAAACACGGTCGAAGTCCTCCCGGCTAATGTCATACCATGGCTTGTTAAGAAGGAATCCGGCATTGTTGATCACCACATCCAGCCGGTTGGTGTGAAGCGCCGTAAACTCTTCTAACTGCTGCAAATCACCTGCAAGCAGATCGAAAGTGAAGGGAAAGATTCCGGCAAACGGCAGGGTGTTTCCTCTTTCGTGCCCGAGCCAGTGGTGTATGGCGGCCGTATTTCTGGAAACCGCGATGATGTTGTTTCCGCTCTCCTGTGCAAAAAGCTTCACAAGCTCCAGTCCTATCCCTTTGCCTGCGCCTGTTATCAGAATATTCATAACACCTGCATTTACGGGTATAATCAAAGATAATCCGGTTGTGGCGGTTGTTCTCCGGTGAAGGGTGCGATGGCCCTGTGATAAATCCCGTGCATGTATGCGATGGCCATGCCGTAATTGGTCACGGGTATTCCCAGCTTCACAGCCTGACGGATGCGGTTCATAAGCTGTTTGCGCGTGATCATGCATCCGCCGCACTGTACCACCAGGGCATAAGCAGCAAGATCGCCTGGAAGTTCCGACAATCCGGCAACCACATCGAAATGCAGTTTCTTTCCGGTGAAATTGCTCATCCAGCGCGGGATCTTCACCCTGCCGATATCATCGCATGAAACATGATGGGTGCAGGATTCGAGGATCAGCACCTTATCGCCGTCATTCAGGCGGGAGATTGCCGGGGTTCCTTTCAGGTAATTTGAGAAATCGCCTTTCTGGCGGGCAAGGACGATACTGAAGCTGGTGAGCGGGATCTCGCGGGGTATGCTGGCATCGGCCTTGGGAAACACCTGGCTGTCGGTGATCACCAGGGCCGGCCTGGGCTGCATTTTGCGGAAAAAGGCATCTACTTCCCTTTCCTTGCACACCACGGCGATTCCGTCATGATCGAGCACATCCCTGATCACCTGCACCTGGGGAAGGATCATCCTGCCTTCCGGTGCTTCGATGTCGATGGGAGTGATCAGCAAGACCACATCGCCGTAGCGGATCAGATCGCCTACCAATTGTCCCGGAGTGTAGGCGGATTCCGGGATCAGTTCCTTCATGAGGGCCACGATGGGGGCGGTATCGGCGGCCGTGCGTGAAGAAAAGTCCAGCACCCTGGTATGGTATGTCTCTTCGAGGGAATCCCTGAACCCGGGATCGAGGGGGAGCAGGTCGCTTTTATGATGAATGACAAAGAAAGGGGTGTCAGATTCCCGGAATTTCCGGACCAGGTCTTCTTCTTCCCGGCCGAAGGTATTTGCACTGACCAGCAACAGGGCCAGGTCGATGATCTTCAGGGTTTCCAGGCTTTTCTGTATCCGTTTTGCACCCAGCTCCCCGCTGTCGTCGATGCCGGCGGTGTCAACCAATACCACGGCTCCGATACCGGGAATTTCCATCGACTTTTTCACCGGATCGGTGGTAGTGCCCGGAACATCGCTCACGATGGCAATATCCTGCCCTGCCAGCCGGTTGATCAACGAGCTTTTACCCAGGTTTCTCCTGCCGAAGATCCCGATGTGTGGTTTTATTTCCCTACCCTTGCCTGCCATCACCTGTATTGATTTGAATTATTGCATGTCATCCAGCGTATAGCCCAGTTTCAGCAGTTTGTCGGCCTGCAGCATGTGTTTCAGCTTCGCATCATCCAAAAAACCATATTTGTTGTTGCAGGAGAATACATCCAGGTTTTCTTCCTTCATTTTCATGGCCAGGCTGGCAGCCTGGTGATAGCCGATAAGCGGTATCAGGGCGGTAGTGACGGACGGACTGGCGTACAGCCTTTGTATGGCCGCATTCGCATGCACCGCAATATTCATCAGCATATGATCATGCATCGTATTACATGCCGATATCAGCAATTTAAGACTGTCGAGCAGGGCATGTCCGGCCAGTGGAAGGTAGGCATTGAGTTCAAGGCATCCCTGTCCGGCGAGAGAAGTGATAAGGACATCATTGGCATAGACCTGGTGAGCGACACTGATGACATATTCAGGGATTACCGGGTTCACTTTTCCCGGCATGATGGTGGATCCCATTTGCCTGGGCGGCAGCGAAATCTCTTTGGGCCGGATGATATCGGAAGCAAGGAGGCGCAGGTCGGCAGTCATTTTTTCGAGGTTCACCGCATGGGCTTTGAGGGTGGCATGAACTTCCACCAAAGCATCCAGGTTGCAGGTCACATCCTGCATATTTTCACTGCGGCCGAGGGGAAGGCTGGTCAGTTTACGGAGTTCCTGCACCACATCCATAATGAAAAAGCGCGGGACAGAGAGGCCGCTTCCCACTGCCCCGCCGCCGAGGTTCACCAGCTTCAGCCTTTCAAGACATTTGGAAACCCGCCACCAGTCGCGTGACAGGGCTTCGCTGTATGTACTGAACAGCCTGCCGTAACTGTTGGGAACCGCTTCCTGCATCTGGGTGAATGCGATCCTTAAGTCGTGATGATGAGCAGTTTCGAGGGTTTCGACTCTTTGTCTCAAGCCGTTGATGGCTGATTCCAGGGAATTGAGCAGGTTCATGGCCGCCACACGCAGTGCGGTGGGAACCACATCATTGGTCGACTGGAAGATGTTGGCGGTTTCTACCGGATCCACCAGGGTGTATGTCCCTGGCGGATGGCCGAGTTGTTGCAGGGCAAGATTGCTGATGATCTCATTGACATTCATATTGATGCTGGTACCGGCCCCCCCGCTGATGGCCGGAACGATGAAATGCCCGAAATGTAATCCTTCTGCCACCATGCCGGAAGCAATGATGAGGGCTTCAAGCACATCGGGCGGAATACCCTTTAGTTGCGGCTTATCCTCACCCTGGCGTTGCTTCAGGGCTTCCGCATAATTCCGGTACGACGCATAGCAGGCTTGTTTGACCACACCCATTGCCATGTACCATTCAGGATGAAAAAGGCTGCTGCCGGGAAAATTCTCCTTCGCCCTCAGGGCATGGATTCCGTACAAGGCCTCAGCAGGGATCTGCCGCTCGCCGAGGAAGTCTTTCTCCGTCCTGTATGCCAGGGTCATCCGTCAGGTTTTGATTTTTGTGTTGACAATGGTCAGGATTTCCGCTTCCGCCAGGATTGCTTTTCTTTCAATTTCCGTTCCTTCTTCCAGCATTTGATGTACAAAAGCTTTATCCTCTAATCCGGGGGCATTGATTTTCACATTCAAAAAGGCACCCATCACGGCCGAGCGGGCGGCAAGTGCTCCCACTCCCGCATCTGATACGGAATTGGGGTTGCCGCTTTCAGCCATCGCCCTGATGATCTCCATGCTGTCGAAGGCCCGTTTCATGACCCTGAACGGAATCTCTATCGCATAACGGGTTGCATCCTGAACAGCCTGTTTGCGGGCAGCTTTCTCTTCTTCAGTCCCTTTGGGGAGTCCGAAAGCATCCATGATGCGGTTAAACGCACGGGTATCCTCATCTATCAGCCACAGCAACTCGTCCTTGATGTGTTGTCCTTTCTCCGCCCATTCCGAAAATTCCTCCCAGCGATCGTCCCAGCCCGCCTTATGAGAGGAAAGGTTGGCGACCATGGTGGCCAGGGATACGCCCATGGCGCCCATGGCTGCGGAAACCGATCCGCCCCCGGGTGCGGGAGATTCGGATGCCGTTTCATTGGCAAAACCTTCGATGGTCAGGTTCACCAGTTTCTTCTCTTCAGGGTTCTCCAACAGGTATTCGATGATTTTTTCCCTGGGACTGAATGGTTTGAGATCGTCCAGACCAAGCGATTTCACCGCGATTTTAATGATCTCCTCCTCCGAAACACCCACCGATCGTTTCTGTTTGCGAAGGAAATACTTGCCGGCATCAATCATGGCACTTTTCGGAATAAGGCCGACCAGTTCCGACCCGGTCACCCGCAGGCCCCGTTCAAGTGCTTTGTTGCAGGCTTCCTCAAAAGCGACATGTACCGGTGTGATGCTGATATTGGTAAGATTGACCGAGACCTGGGCGATTCCATATTCTTCGATGAACCAGCCGATGGCTTTACAGGCTTTCAGGGCGCCGGGAATCCAGATCTCGTTTCCGTTCTCGTCTTTTTTTATTTTGCCGGTAATAGGATTCCCTTCCCTCACCGGTCGACCCTTCTCCCTTATATCGAAGGCAATGGCATTGGCCCTGCGAACGGATGTGGTGTTCAGGTTCACGTTATAAGCGACCAGGAAGTCGCGGGCTCCGATGGCGATGGCACCGGCCGTGGGGTTAAAAACGGCAGGTCCGAAATCCGGTTTCCAGTGCGGATCCTTCAGTTTTTCCGGCAGCCCTTCGTATTCTCCTGAGCGGCAGTTGGCCAGGTTGCGGCGTTCCTCGGTAAAAGCGGCATTTTCATAACAATAGACCGGGATGCCGAGCTCCTTACCAACGCGTTCTGCCAGGCGACGTGCCCAGGCGGCCGTTTCTTCCATGCCGATCCCGGCCACCGGCACAAGCGGACATACGTCCGTAGCGCCGAAACGCGGATGTTCACCCTTGTGATTTCTCATATCGATCACTTCCGAGGCCTTGCGGATAGCCCTGAATGCAGCTTCAATCACTGCTTCCGGTGTACCGACAAATGTCACCACGGTACGGTTGGTGGCTTTACCCGGATCTACGTCAAGCAAACGGACGCCTTCCAGGGTTTCAACCTGGTCTGTGATCTGCCTGATCACCGCCATATCGCGCCCTTCGCTGAAATTAGGCACGCATTCAATGAGTTGGTTCATGAGTTACCCTTGTTTGAGGCGGCAAAGGTAATAAAAAGCAGGTGAAGGATACAGCTGGATGACTGGTCGAGATGATTGGGCGTTTAAACGATCAGTCATTATCACCAAGGATTATTCTGTCTAAATTGCATCCATATTCCAGCCCGACATGCGTAAAGGACAGTATATATTACTGATAATGACGATATTCCTGTCAGGTCCCCTGTTGCCGCAGCAGCAGGTCATTCCGGAACCTGCCAGCAAGACGGTCCATGCTGCAAGAACGGAGCGTGCACCAAGGATTGATGGTCTGTTGACGGATACCTGCTGGCAGCTTGCTTCCGTGGCAGGCGATTTCGTAGAATATTCCCCCCGAAACGGCGGTATACCCCCATTCCGGACGGAAGTCCGATTCCTTTACAACGATGAAGCGCTGTTTGTGGGAGTGATGATGTACGATCCCTTTCCCGACAGCATCGACCGGGAGCTCGGACGGCGCGATGAACTCGAATCCCTGAACAGTGACCGCTTCTCGGTAGATATCATCCCGTATAACGACGGATTGAATATGTACGAGTTCAAAGTGGGCCCCTCCGGAGTCCAGAATGATGTCAAATACACGGCCATCGGACAGGATCCCTTCTGGGATGCCGTGTGGGAATGCAGAACAAGCATCGTTGACAGCGGATGGATTGCTGAGTTCAGGATTCCCTTTTCTGCACTGCGGTTTCCTTCAACACCCATGCAGACATGGGGGATCAACATGTGGCGAAATGTCAACCGTCGGAATGAATGGTCGACCTGGTGTTATGTGGACAACAAAACAGATAATATTTTCCGCTATTACGGAGAAATCACGGATATTAAGGATATCCGTCCACCCTTCAGGTTGTCATTATACCCCTATGCTGCCACTTATGCAGAGAAAAATCCCGGCCAGAAGAAGTGGTCCTACCTTGCAAAGGGAGGACTTGACCTGAAAATGGGCCTCAGCGACAGCTATACGCTGGATATGGTGCTGGTACCGGACTTCGGACAGGTACAGTCCGATGAGGAAATCCTGAATCTGAGTCCTTTCGAAGTACAATATGATGAGAAAAGGCAATTCTTTACCGAAGGAACAGAATTATTCAATAAATGTAACATATTCTATTCCAGAAGAATAGGAATGAATCCCCTGGGATTTTCCGGTGTTTATCAACAACTTGAGAAAAATGAAGTGGTGGTCGAGAATCCGGAAGAAACGCGCCTGATCAATGCCACCAAGCTATCGGGCAGGGGCAAGGACGGGCTGGGTCTGGGCTTGTTCAACGCCATGACGGCAGACACCCGGGCAGAGGTGAAAGATACCATTACCGGCAAGGAAAGGAAGATCCTCACCCAGCCTTTCACGAATTACAACGTACTTGTTTTAGACCAGAACCTTCCGAACAATTCTTACCTGAGTCTGATCAACACCAACCTGAGCATTCCGTCGGAAAAATACGCCGCCAATGTCAGCGGGGTGGAGAGCCGGCTTTACAACAAACGGAATACCCTTGAATGGATCGGACAGGTGGTGCTGAGCCAGAAATACAGCAGGCAGACCGATCCTTCATTCGGCCACCGGATGTTTTTCTATATCGGCAAACCATCCGGCAAGTACCAATATTATATTTACCGGGATCAAACCGACCGGAATTACGACCCGAACGACCTTGGCTATCTCAGTCACAACAACATGGTGTACAACAAGATTCAGTTCATCAGGCTGATCGCCAATCCCACCAGGACCTTTATCAACTCGAAAAGCCAGATAGCCGCGGGATACAACAACCGTTATCACGACAATCGTTTCAGTGATCTGTTCATAGATGTCACCAATTCCACCACCTGGAATTCTTATTGGTATACCTACATTTCCGTCAGAAGCCATCCTTCAGGATTCAATGATTTTTACGAACCCAGGCTAAGCGGAGCCTGGTACCATGCTCCAGTTTCTCACTCTTTTGTTTGGCAGGTCAGCAGTGATACCCGCAAGCGGTTTCAAGGCGTGTTTAGTGTAAATATGAAGTATTCCCCTGCCAATCATAATGATGTGATCCAGCTGGTGTTTGATCCCAGGTTCAGGGTAAGCGACAGGCTTAGCATCAGCCTGAGCAGTATGGTCGACAGGGAAGTGAATAATTACGGCTGGACCGGAACACTGAGTGAAGAACCGGGAGACAAGCCATCGGTCATCTTTGCCAGGAGAGACGTCAGTACAGTAAGCAACAGCCTGCTGGTGAAAGTGATCTTCAACCCGCTTTCATCCATTTCCTGTAAACTCCGGCATTACTGGTCGAAAGCTGTCAACCTGGATTATCATTTTCTGAAGAATGACGGAAGTCTGACACCCTTTCAGTACGACAGTCCGGATATCAATTTCAGGATCTTCACCCTGGATCTGCAGTACACCTGGAATTTTGCACCTGGCAGTGAACTGAGCATTGTATGGAAGAATTCCATGAGGTCGGAAGGCAGCGTGGCTGACGATTATTACTGGGATAGCCTTGAAAACACCTTCCGCCTGCCCCAGGCAAACAGCATCTCGCTGAAAGCGATCTACTATCTTGATTACAACACGCTTAAACCGGCAAGGAAAAAGGCGGGATTTTCAGCAGGCTCAGAACCCAAGGAATGAGCAAGGCAAGGGTCAAAAGGAAGATCACTACGACCGAGACCACCCAGGACCAGACAACCATGGCAGGATCATAGCTGAACTCCACAAGACTTTTGCCTGCCGTTACTGGCACCGAAAGAAAAGTGCCCTCGTACAACACTGTCTGAACCGCCTGATGATTGACCCTGATATGCCAGCCGGGATAATCATTCTGAAGCAGACAAAGGGTATCGGTCATTGCTGATGTTACTTCAATGATCCATTGATCAGGTTTAAAGCTGAGTCCGACTGGTTGATTAACAGGTTGTTTTTTAAGAAAATACGGCGGGTGAAGGATAATCCGGGCAAAGGCATCAGGCCGTTCAAAGACCAGGTCTTCAAAACTTTTCAGTGCAAAGGGATTATATCCTTCATAGCCAATCTGCTTGTAAAAACAATTCAGGTTAATCCACAGATCTTTGTAACTTTTGAAGGCATCACGGTTCATATTCACCGGATGAAAGCCGGGCGTGGGAAAACCTTCCGGGAAATTTTCCGTCTGACGGTTGATGTCGGACAGGCTGGTTTTTTCCGTATAAACGGTATAGGGTCCGTTCAGGTTGGCTGCGAGACTGAGATCTGCCATGGTAAAAAACAACAGGAATGTTCCAAAATTGATCTTCCTTTTCAGGCTAAAGGCAAGGACAAGCCCCAGGAGGCCGAGTGTAATTATTAACACACTGTTTATTAACAAATTATCTGAGACAGTGGCACCATTGGCTGCAGAAAAAAGATGCTTCCCGAAGACGACGGTCATTGCCTGGTCGTGTTTCAGCAACACCACGGCGAAAGTGATGCATATCAATATAAAAAAACCAATAAGAAAGCGGAGAAATTTCCTTCCCGGGTTCAGATCACCCTTCATGAAATGGTCGAGTGCATACCCTGCCCCCACCAGGAAACCCAGGATCACAAAGATCCTGAATATGGCTGGCATTCGGAAGTAGTTCATCAGGGGAAAAAAATGGTACTGAAAGCTGCGGACGGGCAGATATTCACCCATGGCTGAAACCAGTGAAAAGAAAGCAAAGCCCAGGAAGATCCATTTCAGGGCATGATCTTTTCTGGTCAGCGAAAAAAGGAATAATGCAAAAGGGATCAGTCCGATATAGGCATTGGTCATCGAAAGATCTGTGTTAAACCATGCAGGTTCAGCGACTGCCGCCAGCGGGAAAATAAATGAGATGGCGCTTTGCGGCGAGAATGGACACACCAGTGCCTGCTGCAGGCTGGTTCCGCCACCCCTTGTGATATAGGGGAGGGACTGGAAGAACGATACCAGAAATGGCAATGCCAGAAGAAGTGTGACTGCGCCGGCGACCGATATCAGAAGAAGCAAACGAAACACTGCTTTTCTTCCTGATTTCATGTATAAACTGATTCCGTAATAAACCAACAGGATCAGGAGGAAATAGGAAAGGATAATCGTAAATCCCGGGTATCCGCCGGTCAGGGAAAGCCAGAAAAAAATTGTAAGAGGGATCATATGCTTACAGCGGCGGGTTTCGGCAAGCCTGATAAAGCCGGCAATGATAAACGGCAGCCAGGCCGCGCTGATCAGAAAGGGCAGATGCTGGGCATTCCCCACGAAAAAACCGGAAGAAGCGTAGGCCACACCAAGGAGGGTTCCGCTGAGATTACTCAGTTGAAGCCTGTATGCAAGCCAACGCATTCCGAATCCTGCCAGAATAATATGAGCAAGAAACTCGAAGGAAAGGGTATAAAAGTCATAGCCGGCAAAGGTTCCGATAATCCATGCCGGTAAGTACCAGGCTCCGCTCTGGGGATCGGCATGGATGGGATAACCCAGGTGCTGGTAAGGATTCCAGAGCGGTAATTGCCCATGCTGCAGACAATCGCCGATAAAATACCTCCAGGGAAGTGCCGTGGTAACGATATCATACACCAGGGGATGCTGACCTATGGTCACGGGAAGAAAGGCCAATAAGGGTGTAAGTATCAGAATAACAAACGATCCGATATTTCCAAGCCTGTTTTTATCATGTAACATGAAGCAAAAATACTGATCTTTGCATACCTGGTGTCACAGGCCTTATGTTATAAAAGCTGCAAGGGACCTGCTGCGCCACCGGTGGCGATTGAAACACACATCGCATTCCTGTGTTCTTTCGGTAAAGAACAAAGCATCCTGATGTTGCAAAAACAAGGACTTTCTTAAATCAAGGGTCTGAATATCAGTCATAAGACAACTTAATATGCATAAAACCCGCTTTCGTATTATTTTTTTGAATACGAATCAACTTATAAATATTTCTACATTTGCACCAACCAAATTCCGGGTATGGCAGAGAACATCTGTACCAATCTGAGGACTTGTCCCCTGGTTAACAAACCCCTCCTTCCGGAAGAGCCGGAAAGAAGGGAAGTTTATCTTCAAACCTACTGTTTTCCCGCCAACAACAAATATCTTGAATGCCGCAGGTACATTTTTAAGTTGAAATACGGCTTTTGTCCCGATTTCCTGATGCCTGACTCAGTGATGTGCGAGGATGAGGTACTGGACCGCTATGAGGAGATGTAAGCTCAAAGAAACCAATAACTTATACTACTAATTAGGCGATACTCACAAACACGAACCACATGGCACAAATTGAAATTGAAGGACATGTTTTTGAAGTGGACGGAGATGGATTTCTGACAGATCCATCGCTTTGGAACGACGAGGTGGCCAGGCTGATTGCAAAGTTTGACGGCATTGAGGAGATGAACGACAAGCACTGGGCAATCGTCAGGCTCATCCGCAGCAATTTTGAAGAGAAAGGCATGGCTCCGATGATCCGGACGATATGTCAACATACCGGATTGAAGCTCAGAGAGATATATGAGTTATTCCCACTTGGTCCGGCCAGGGGGGCCTGCCGGGTAGCCGGACTTCCCAAACCCGACGGTTGTGTTTAAGCCATAATCCGATGCATTGGTATCACTGGGTATCACTGGCCTGCCTTTGTGCAGGCATGGCGGGACTGGCTTATCAACTGTTGCGGATTGTACGTTCCGGTTTACCGGCAGACCACAGCCAGGCAGCCGGCAAGCAAAGACCGGCCATCCGCTATGCCATGACCGGGGCGATGAATCCCGTAAAAAAGGAATCTGCCTTCCGGCACTGGCCGACCTATATTGCAGGGGTTGTTTATCATCTGGGCACCTTTCTGGCCATTGGACTGTATTTCATTATCCTCGCGGGTATTGAAACAGGGCGGGTTGCCGCATTCGTGCTGGCCGGGGCATTGTTGTTGTCATCACTTGCAGGCTTTGGTATCCTGTTAAAAAGGATGATCAAACCGGCCTTACGACACCTCAGCATAGCCGACGATTACATTTCAAATCTTCTGGTCAGCCTGTTCCAGCTATGCACCGGCCTGATGCTTGCCGGAGCAGGGATAGAATTCATTTATTACATGATTGTCAGTATCTTATGTGTATATTTACCTTTGGGAAAGCTGCGTCACTGTATCCTGTTTTTCGCCGCCCGTTATCATCTGGCGCGGTTTTACGGGCATCGCGGGGTTTGGCCTCCCAGATCGGCTGCAATGACAGGCAATGATTGAGATTTCAGAAAAACAGAAGGACAGGATGCTGCAAGTGCTGGCATCGAAACTCGACAGCCACCTGCTGACCAGTCTGAACGCATGCGTACGTTGCGGACTTTGTGCAGAAAGTTGTGTTTATTACCAGGCAAGCGGTGATGAGCGGATGATCCCGGCCAGGAAGGTTGAACTGCTGGGTTCCATCTACAAATACTATTATCGTCCACAGGCCAGGCTGCTGCCGGTCATCAGCGGAGCAAGGGCAATCAACGGCAGGACTGTCACCGAGATGATAGACCTGTTCTTTGGTGCCTGCACCGGCTGCGGCCGTTGTGAACCACATTGCTCCATCGGTGTTGCCATTGCCCATGTCAATGCCGTAGGAAGGGCCATGCTCTCAGAAGCCGGGCTTACGCCTGCCAGCCTGCAGTCCACGGTGAATGCAGCTCTCGAAACCGGGAACAACATGGCCATCCCCACGGATGAGTTTGTGGATACCATACGCTGGATGGAGGAAGAAATGCAGGATGAGATCAGCGACACCAGGGCCAGGATACCACTCGACGAAACTGATGTGAATGTCCTCTACACCCTGAATCCGAGGGAACCGAAATTCTTTCCCCTGTCCATCTCGGCCATGGCGAAAGTCTTTTATGCCGCAGGGGAGTCCTGGACGTTGTCCACCCGCATGTATGATGTCACCAATTATGCATTTTTCTCTAATCATGCTGCTGAAAGCCGGCTGATTGCGGAAAGACTCAGAGATGAAGTGTTCCACCTGCGTGCCAAAACCCTCGTCCTTGCCGAATGCGGACACGGTTCGAGGGCTTTCCGCTGGGAAGCGCCCAATTATCTCGGGCATGCACTGCCATTCGAAACCCTGACATCGGTCGAACTCATCCACCGCTACATCACACAAAAAAGGATCAGGCTCGACGGTAAACGGCTGAAAGAAAGGATCACCCTGCATGATCCCTGCAACCTGGTGCGGTCGGGCGGCATTATTCAGGAACAAAGAGACATCATCCACCGCATCGCCGAAGACTTCGAGGAGATGACGCCGCACGGTGCCGATAACCTTTGCTGCGGCGGAGGCGGTGGCCAGCTCGCCATGAGCGAATACAACGAAAGGAGGTTGAAGATCGGTGAATTGAAAGCAGATCAGATCCGCAAGACCGGGGCATCCATCGTCATTACTCCCTGTCATAACTGTGTCGACCAGCTTTCACAACTGAATTTCACCTACAAGTTGGGAGTTCGTATCATGACCCTGGCCGAGTTGGTGGCGGATGCCCTGATATTTGACCAATAAAAAACGCTAAAACAACAGATTATGAGTGAGATGATCTATCTCGACAATTCAGCCACCACCTTTCCGAAGCCGGAAGAGGTTTATACTTATATGGACAGTTTTTACCGCAAACACGGGGTGAATCCCGGACGATCGGGCTTTGATGCAGCCATTGAGACAGAGGAAGTAGTCTTCAACACCAGGAAAATGCTTGCGGATCTTTTCAACGGCGACGGTGATGTGAACAGGCTTACCTTCAGTTACAATGCCAGCGACTCCCTGAACATGATCATCCAGGGGCTCAGCAGGAGGGGAGATCATGTGATCACCACCATGCTGGAGCACAACTCAGTGCTCAGGCCGTTGTATCACCTCTCAAGTGAAGGCCATATCGAGGTCGACCATATCCCTTTCGACAAGGCCGGTTATGTGGATCCCGGCGATATCCGCAAGGCCATCCGGAAAAATACCAGGATGGTGGTGGTCAATCACTGTTCCAATGTGATCGGCACCATACAGCCCGTATCCGAGATCGGCAGGATATGCAAGGAACAGGGTGTTTACCTGGTGGTAGACGGCAGCCAGAGTGCCGGAGCCGTTCCGGTGGACATGCGCACGATGGACATCGACGTCTTTGTTTTCACCGGTCATAAATGCCTGATGGGTCCTACCGGCATTGGTGGTTCCTATGTCATGGAGGATGTACCTGTCCGCTATACCCGTTTCGGAGGCACCGGGGTTCGTTCGGCTCAACAGACTCATCTTGAGGAATTTCCTTACCGCCTGGAATGCGGTACCCTGAACCTGGTAGGCGTGGCCGGACTGAATGCAGGCGTTCGCTGGATCAATGAACATGGTATTGAGAACCTGCACCACAAGGAAATGGACCTGTGGGACAAACTCAGGGCAGGCCTGAGCAAAATTGAAGGAGTGGTGATCTATTGCTGTGAAAGCAGGCAAAACCACAATCCCGTGATCAGTTTCAATATCACCGGCATGGATTCGGGCGATGTGGGCACGATCCTGGATGTGGATTACAACATCGCCTGCCGCACGGGCCTGCAGTGTGCTCCAAAGGTACATGAAGGAATCGGGACAGATAAAATACACGGAACGGTAAGGTTGAGTATCGGTCCGTTCAATACCCCGGAACACATCGATGCCGCCATTGAGGCCGTGTCTGAAATTGCAGAAATAGCCAGGAAAACACCAGCTCCTAAAATGCAGGTGGCTGGTTTGTAGTCCCCCTATATCCTCATTCTCATTCTCATTCTCATTCTCATTCTCATTCTGATTCTCACTCTCATACTCCTTCTCATCCTCATTCTCATCCTCATTCCCATCCTCATTCTCACTCCATGCTCAAAACCTTCAAGATAAAGTCCATCCCCACCGACTCCTGCTCTCCCTGTTTCCATTCAGGCTCTCATGCTATCCCAGCTCCAATCCCCCAATAAATTTTCCGGCCATGTTCGACTTCCAGAACCTCGAAGTTTACAAAAAGGCTAAGGCATTTCATGTTTTATGCAGGGAGTTTCTTTCCACTCACAGGCAGGAAGCGTATATTAAAGATCAGTTAAGCCGTGCTTCCTTCAGTATTCCATTAAATATTGCCGAGGGATCGGGAAAGTTTTCAAAAGCGGACCGCAGGAAATATTTTGTAACAGCAAGAGGCTCCGTATTCGAGTGTATTGCCATCATCGACATCCTCGCCGGTTTTGGAAAAGTTACAGAAGAGGAACTTGAAATATTAACAAGAACAGCAGATGAACTGTCCAGGATGCTTTATACAATGATCAGAAACCTTACTGACAGGAAACAAAGCGAAGTTTGATGCACAGCAGGTCCTGCCTTATCCGACAGCGGAAGTATCAGGACACAGAGCGGAGAATCAGAAACAGGAACAGAGCGGAGAATGAGAAACGGACACAGAGCGGAGAATCAGAAACAGGAACAGAGCGGAGAATGAGAAACGGACACAGAGCGGAGAATCAGAAACAGGAACAGAGCGGAGGATCAGAAACGGACACAGAGCGGAGAATGAGAAACAGAAACAGAGCGGAGGATCAGAAACGGACACAGAGCGGAGAATGAGAAACAGGAACAGAGCGGAGAATCTCATTGCCCCATACCGGGCAGGTAAGCGGCCTTTTCCATGTCCTTCAGGGAATTCAGTGCTTTGGGCGGTTTGAGGTATTTTGCAAGAAAGGCATAGATTTTCAACCTGAGTTCCCTTGCCGTCCTGGTATCGATACGATCGAAGGAATGCCCTCCCGGGTAGTCCTTAAATATTTCATAATCAAACTTTTTCCCTTCGGCTTTCAGTGATTTGATCAGGTGCTCCACCTCCAGCACATTCACATCATCATCATTGGTATTGGTATGGATGAGCAGGGGCGTTTTCAGTTTATGCGCATTCCAGGCCGGAGAGCGGCGTTTGTACTCCTCCACATCCTCTCCCGCAGTCTTGCCAAGATGATAGTCCGCAGAAAACAGCGCCCGGTAATCATCCTCATGATAACCCATACGCGCGATCAGGTCGGATACCGGTACTCCGGCAAAAGCCACCCGGTAGTTATCAGGATTGTTAAAGACCTCGAGCAGTGCGATCATGCCTCCGTGACTCCAACCAAGGATCCCTACCCTGTCCTTATCCGTAAAGCTATAATTATCAAGCATATATTCTCTTGAGGCTCCTGCATCTTCCACCTCCCTGCCCCCGTAATCGATGGCTTCGTAAAAAGCTTTTCCATAGCCGTTGCTGCCCCGGTACTCCGGTGCCACCACGATATATTGCTGTGCCATCAACTCGCGGAGGATATGTGTGTAATACGTGTCAAAATTACCGTGGACACCTCCATGAGGAAATACCAGCAACGGATACTTCCCGTTCAGGTCGATGCCGCGCGGGATAAACACATATGCCCAGAACTTCAGGGGATTGTTCACCCCCATGGCCGTAGGATTCCTCTGCTTTACCCTGGGCGGACCGTAAATAAACACCTTGTCAATCAATGCCACATCCCCGACTCTGTGATACCACAACACATCATCGACCTTCTTTTCCAGCTGGTCGAATTGATGTTGCTGCTGTGTTATTTTTTGTGAAATTCTTTCATATACGGAATCCACATTTTGGGCAAATAATCCGCAATTGATTATAAGCACATTGAAAATCAATAACTTTCTCATGACCTTGCACTTCATTTGATCAATAAAAACAAAGATAGGGTAAGTTCAATTCAAAAAAAACGTTTATCTTACGGTATGAAAACACAAATTCAGCAAGCACTGAAGGGAGCTGCAAACCTGCAAAAGCTGGTGACGGGTTTATGGGAGACCGACAGGGAACTTTTCCGCATCCTGCGTGACGCAGGGAATACAGCCCAGGCCAGGGAAAACACCTTCACCTACCTGAATACACTGGAAAGGGCATATTTCAACATTTACGCTGAATCGAAGCTGAAGACACTTCATATTCTGGATCGTAACCTGGCCAAAGAATGTATCCGGGTGATGAAGAACGTTATCCGCACAGAAAATGAGCTTCTCAGCGGATTCTCTGCACTGAAAACGCTACGGCGGCTGGCCGGAGGCGATACGGACACCCTGCAACGGATATCTCCCGGATTTATCCTGGAGTTCTATCACCTGATTCTTGGAATCCGCGGGGAAGCGGCTATCCACAGGCTTCAGACAGAGCTGGGTGAAAGCGGGGAAGACAGGGAAACGGCCCTGCTGCGATCTGATCATCTGGATGTATACTCAGGGATGATTGAAAATAAAGCGTCCTATTACCGGTCATTCTGGAATGAAACAAGGCAAGTCCTGAGGGAACAGTTCAAAGAAAAGATCCGTAAGCATCTGGGAGGCAGTGTGTCTGACTGGAACGATCCTTTCTGGCAAGTCCGGCATGTCATCCGTGACCGCAAACAACTGGAATCGCTGGTGACACTATCGGAAGATGAACAGGAAGGCCTTCGGCTGGCTGAAAAGCATCATATTGATTTTCAAATAACTCCATATTACCTTTCGCTTTTCAATCCGGAAGGAAGAGATGAAAGCGACAGGGTTGTCAGGGCACAGGTACTTCCCTCGGCTACCTATTGCAGGAATGTGAAACTGAATCGTGAGACCGGCTGCGATATGGATTTCATGGGAGAAAAATCCACCAGTCCGGTAGATGGTATTACCCGGCGCTATGCCCAGATTCTCATCCTGAAGCCATACGATTCCTGTCCGCAGATCTGTGTTTATTGCCAGCGGAACTGGGAGATCAAAGGTCTGGATGAAGCAAAGACTACGCCGGCCAGGATTGAAAAGGCCATCCGGTGGATTGCCGATACGCCGGCAATCACGGAAGTGCTGGTCACAGGCGGCGATCCACTTACTTTACCGAACGGATACCTCGGCAGGATCATCGGCAAACTGGCAGACATTCCGCATATTGAGAGGATACGGATAGGCACCAGGACTCCGGTTACCATGCCCTGCCGTATTGACGACGGTTTCCTTGCCATCCTTGAAAAACATCATGTCCCGGGCAGAAGAGAGATGGTGGTGATCACCCATTTTCAGCATGCCTTCGAGATCACGCCCGAGGTGACGGAAGCCGTCAGCAGGATCAGAAAACTGGGTGTGGGCGTCTATAACCAGCAGGTGTTTACCTACTACAACAGCAGGCGATTTGAAACCGCTTTCTTAAGAAAAATACTGAAAATTAACGGAATAGACCCATATTACAGTTTCAACACCAAAGGAAAAGCCGAAACCGTTGATTTCAGGGTACCCATTGCGAGGATAGAACAGGAAAGGAAGGAAGAGGCCAGAATACTGCCGGGGATCGTAAGGACCGATGAACCGGTATTCAATGTGCCGAGGCTTGGCAAGTCTCACCTGAGGGCCTGGCAGGATCATGAACCCATTATGATCATGCCCGACGGTTCCAGGGTATACCGCTTTTACCCCTGGGAATCGATGATCGCCCGGACTGAGGACTATCTTTATACCGACATCAGCATTACGAATTACCTGCAGCGTTTGGCCAGAGACGGCGAAGATCCTGCGGATTACGCATCCATCTGGTATTATTTTTAATTTTACAGTCACTATTATCCGATAAGCTATGGAATTATTCAGCGGGCCGCCCTCGCTCTACACAACATCCATACTGGCAGTTTGCACGGGGTTTATCCTGGGAGTTCTGCTTGAGAAAACCCTGCTTAAACGACTGATTCACATCACCGGACGGACAAAATGGAAAAGCGACGATCTTGTGTTGCACAATATGAAGGGACTTATCTGGCCCCTGCTCGGTCTGGCCGGCCTGTACACCGGTTTGAAGACCCTGCCTGATCTTCCGGAACGTACCAGCCAATGGTGCGACAAAGGCATCACTTTGGCCGTGATCCTGATCATTACCATATACATTAACCGGATACTCAGCGAGATCGTTATTACACAAACCTTCAGGGAAGACCGCCAGGGAAAACCTTCCATCCTTGTCAACCTGGTAAGGACGATCATCTTTGCCGTGGGCATTATGGTCGGGTTGCAGTCCCTTGGAGTATCCATACAGCCTTTGCTCACTGCCCTGGGGATCACCGGACTGGCCGTAGCCCTTGCCCTGCAGAGCACTCTTTCCAATTTCTTCTCCGGCCTGCATATCATCGCTTCGAAACGGATCAGGCCAGGTGATTATGTCAGGCTTGAAAACGACCTTGAAGGCTATGTTAACGACATCAACTGGAGAAGCACCACCCTGCAACAGCTTTCCAACAACCTGGTCATTATTCCAAACAATAAACTTGCCGATGCCATCGTCATCAACACTTACATGCCCGGCCTGCAATCCTCGGTGAGCATTGAGACAGGGGTCAGCTATGACAGTGATCTGGAACATGTGGAGCGCATTGCCATCGAGACTGCACGGGAGATCATCCGCACCATAGACAGTTGCCAGAAGGATTTTGAACCCCTGCTGCGATTTCATACCTTCGGCGATTCAAGTATCGATTTCACAGTGTTCCTCAGAGTGAATGACTTTCCCGACCAGTATTACGTCAAATCGGAATACATCAAGTTATTGCACCGGAGATTCAAAGAAGAAGGAATTGAAATCCCCTTCCCCATCCGAACCCTGATCAATAAACCGCCGGATACCCGGGATGAATAATAAATAAACCCATGAACCACCAGGCGCTATTTCATGAAATTGCCGGTTTTTGCGAAGCCAACCGGAACCCGGAACTGGTTGAGAAATACAGCCGGTATTTTAAGGAGGGCTATGACGCCTATGGCCTTCAGAAAGGACTGCTTGAGGCAAAGATCCAGGAAATCATCGAAAGGGAGCAGGCGAAACTCTCTGATTATCTTCCACTTTGTGAGCTTCTTATTCCAGAATCCAAATATGAGCTGCCTTCGGCGGCCATCTGGTTTTTCATCAAACTGAAACAGCAATATACAAGGGATAGTTTCCTTGCGATCGAATCCTGGTTTGACTCAGGCATCAACAACTGGGCCCATTGCGATGCGGTTTGTATGGAACTGATCAAACTTCACCTGAGAAAAAAGATCATCAGTATGGAGGACCTGGCTCACTGGCGGCTTTCCTCCCGCCCGTTCAAAAGAAGGGCATCGCTGGTTTCCATGATCTATGCCATGAATGACGCTTACCCGGCAGATTCTGTGCTGGCTTTCACCGATCCGCTGATGCAGGACAAAGAAAGAGTGGTTCAGCAGGGTGCCGGCTGGCTGCTGAGGGAGACCTGGAAAAAGCATCCTTCCCTCACGGAAGCATTCCTTTTCCGCTGGAAGAACACGGCGCCGAGACTCATTATCCAATATGCCACTGAGAAAATGAGCAAGGAGGAAAAACAGCGGTTCAGAAAAGACTGAAAAGCTTGCACCAACCATGATGCATTCCGGCCGCAGGTACCTTCTACGCTTCTCCGCCGTCCTGCTTCTTTGCGGGGGCGGACTGTTTATCAGTTATTTGGTGAAGGGTGATTTTTCGAAAATGATGTGGTCCGACACGGATGGTTATCACCAGTACCTGACCGCCGTATTTATCCACCATGACATCAAAAACCAGCCTTATGCCTATTACCTGCCGGACGGAACGCCCTTTAACCGCTATCATTACGGAGTTGCGCTGATGCAACTGCCGGTGTATGCCGCAGGATTCCTTTACGCCAAACTCAGCGGAACACCCCTCACCGGCCAATCCGCCCTGAACGGCCTCATTGTCACCATCAGCAGCATCATCTGGGTAATGATCGGGCTGATCCTGCTGTTCAGATCCCTGAAACGTCACTTTGCTGCAGCCACCGCCCGGATCACTGTTCTGCTGCTTTTCCTGGGGACCAACTTATTCTATTATACCCTGATGGAACCCGGCCTGTCACATTCCGTCTCCTTCTTTCTGATCAGCTGGCTGGTATACCGTACCCCTATATTCCTGAACAGGCCGGATACAAAGAATACCCTGCTCTGTGCCATCCCGCTGGGACTCTCGATCCTGGTTAGACCAACCCATCTGGTGGCTTCACTGGTTGTTGTGCTTTACGGGGTCGGAAGTTTCCGCGACCTTGTTGCCAGACTCCAGCTTCTTACAGGCAACTGGCGAACCCCGCTCCTCTTCACTGTACCCGTTTTGCTGCTCTACCTCCCGCAATGCTGGTACTGGCACATCACCACCGGAAAGTGGCTGGTATATGCTTACAATTATTCCTATACTGACAATGAGACTTTCCGTTACCTGAGCAGTCCGAAACTCTGGAAAGTAATGAGCGGCGTGGAAAGCGGATGGCTGATATACAGTCCTCTGATGTTCCTGAGCATCGCCGGCATGCTGCTGGCTTTTATCCGCAAGGCCGTGTTTCGCTGGTCAGTGCTGATCCCCTTCCTGCTGGTCTGGTACCTGAACGCGAGCTGGTGGTTGTACACCTTTGCCTGCGGATTTGGTTACCGTATCCTGGTGGATTACTATGCACTGCTTGCGCTGACGTTTGGACTGAGTGTCCAATGGTTCAGGGAAATCCGGTACATGAGAGTGGCTGGGCTTCTTGCTGCGGCGCTATTGGTTTTTATAAATATCAGGATGTCATTGTTTTACCAGGCATCACCCTGTTGGATGGCCCCGAACTGGGAATGGAAAGACCTGGCCATGGTGTTGCGGATGATTTTTGGGATGTCATCCTGGCATTGATTTAGATCAACGCCAGGATGACATCCCAATCAGGGCTTCATACAGTACTTCGACCGGATGATAAGCCTTCCGGCCGGTTCCATCATGGATCTGATGACGACAGCTGGTGCCCGGGGCTGCAATCAGCACATGCTCCGGGGTGTTACGGATTGCGGGGAATAAAACCAGCTCCCCGACCTTCATCGACAGTTCGTAATGTTCTTTCTCATACCCAAATGATCCGGCCATACCGCAACAACCCGAACGGATTTCCTCAACCCTGTAATTAACGGGTATCTCAAGCATTTTCCTGGTTGGAAGGTTGGACACCAGTGCTTTCTGCTGGCAGTGCCCGTGCAGTTTAATGGTCACATTATTTGAAGTAAAATCCTCCTGCCTGATCTCCCCTTTTTCAAACTGGGCGGCCAGGAATTCATCCACCAGCAGGCAATGCTTTGAAAGCGCTTCCGCATCCGTGGCAAGCTCCCTGTTCACCAGCTCAGGATATTCATCGCGAAAGGTCAGAATACCGGAGGGTTCAATCCCGAGTAAAGGTGCGGAGGCAGTAATCAGGGGACTCAACAGCCTTACATTTTCTTCGGCCAGAAGCCTGGCTTTTTTCAGTAAGCCCTTGGAAATAAAGGCTCTGCCACTTTCCACATGTGCAGGGATCACCACTTCATAGCCGAGTTTCTGCAACAGCAGCACCGTTTTAATCCCGATCTCCACATCATTGTAATTGGTAAATTCATCACAAAAGAGGTACACACGGCCGTTGGGGAACAATCTTTCGCCGCTCTTTGCCATTTGCATGTCCATCCAGTGTTTCAGTGTGAAGCGGTACAGCCGGGGTATGCTTCTTTTGGGTGCAAAACCGGCGAGCTTTTTCCAGAAGGCCGAAAGAACCACATTGCCAACCAACAGGTTATAAAAAGCAGGGAAAAGAGAACCAATCCGGTTAATGGCCGTGATATGGGCGATCATCCGGGTACGCAGGGGTACTCCGTGGGCATCGTGGTAATGCTGGAGAAATTCAGCCTTGTATTTAGCCATATCCACATTGGAAGGGCATTCCGACTTACATCCCTTGCAGGAGAGGCAGAGATCGAGCACTTCCTTAATCTCGCGGTGATCAAAGGGATTGGTCTTTGGGGAATGGGTCAGGAATTCACGTAACAGATTGGCCCTGGCTCTGGTGGTATTACTTTCATCGCGCGTGGCCATATAACTCGGACACATGGTTCCGCCAATAAGCTCGCTTTTCCTGCAGTCGCCCGATCCGTTGCACTGTTCCACCGCCCTGAGGATGCCCCTTGTGCCTGAGTAATCGAAATAGGTGGGGATATCCCTCACCTGCTGACCCGGTTCATATCGCAGGAAACGATCCATGGGCGGGGTGGCAGTAATCTTTCCCGGATTGAAAATACCTTCAGGATCCCAGGTTTGTTTCATTCTCAGCAGAAGGGAATAATTTTCTTCACCGATCATGTAAGGAACGAACTCACCTCTGAGCCGTCCGTCACCATGTTCGCCACTCAGAGAGCCTCTGAATTTCTTCACAAGGGCTGCAATCTCCGTAGCAAGGATGCGGAAAAGGGCCACGTCCTTTTCCTTTTTCAAATCCAGTACGGGCTTCAGGTGGAGTTCCCCTGTGGCGATATGCGCATAGTAAACACAATCAAGCCCGTGTTTTTCGAGTATCACCTTGAATTCCTGCATATAGGCAGGCAGATCTTCCGGTCTGACGGCGGTGTCTTCTATCAGTGTCACCGGTTTGGCGTCGCCGGGCACATTGGAGAGCAGTCCCAGACCAGCTTTTCGCAATGCCCATACCTTGTTCATGTCGCTCCCGGTGATCACGGGAAAATGATAACCGTAGCCGGCTTCACGCATCGCCAATTCCAGTTGCCTGCATGCCTCGTCAATCTCCTCCACGCTGTGGCGCTCGAATTCTACGATCAGGATGGCTTCAGGCTCCCCTTCAATGAAAAAACGGTTCTTCCGCTGTTCAATGTTGTCCCTGGTGCAATCAATGATGATCCTGTCAATCAGTTCGATGGAGGAGGGTTGGTGCTGCAGGGCTACCAGGTTACCGCGGAACGCATCTTCAAGCGTCTTGCAATGAATGCAGACAAGCGCTTTTTCTGCCGGAGGAAGCGGTACCAGGTTGAGGGTGATTTCGGTCATGAACATCAATGTCCCCTCAGAACCTGCAATCAGCTTGCAAAAATTAAAGTCAGGCGCTTTGATGCCATCATCATCCTCCTGAAAAACAACACTATCCAACAACAGGTCTATGGCATAGCCGGTATTGCGCCGTTTAATGGAAGGCAGCGGAAAACCTTTACGGATATTGTCCCGGTTGACAGGATCGGACAGGATACCCTTGATATTTCTGTATATTTCCCCTTCAAGGCCTGTCAGGGTGCATTTTTCCTCAAATTGTATGTTATTGAGCGCTTTAAACGAGACAAGGCTTCCGTCGCTCAGAAAACCCTTTACCTCAAGCGTATGATCCCGGGTGCTGCCATAGACGAGAGAGTGTGCGCCGCAGGAATTATTGCCGACCATGCCGCCGACCATACATCGGTTTGAAGTGCTCGTTTCAGGACCGAAAAACAAGCCCTTCGGTTCAAGTATCTTGTTCAGCTCATCGAGGACCACACCCGGCTGAACCCGGACCCAATGCGCTTCTTCATTGATCTCCAGTATTTTGGTCATATACCTGGACACATCCACAATGATACCCCGGCCCACCACCTGGCCGGCCAGGGAGGTTCCGGCTGTACGCGGAATCAAAGGCAGATGCTCCTCACGGGCAAAACCGATAAGCCGGCTGATATCCTGCTCATCCTTTGGTCTAGCCACGGCCAGGGGCTTCTCGCGATACACCGATGCATCGGTGGCATACATCAGAAGGGTGGCGTCGTCCCATGAAAGATCACCACTGAGGGCGGACTGCAGTTTCCTGAGTTTGAGGTGAAGATCCATTGCTTATATAGTGATTTTTTGCTTACTGAGGTGCGCATCCGGCCATGTCCCGGGTTTATCCCTGACGGCAACTTGATACAAATACCGGATTAAACCTGATTCTGCCTGTAAAAATAACAGGAATATCGATTGAAGCATAACAGCCGGGAACAGCGCCTGCCTTTGACACTCTTCCCGGCAAGCCAAGGTAATCAGCAGAAGAAGGGTGAAAGCCCTATTTATTATCTGTCGATTCGAAGATCTTGTCGGCCGATTTCGCGATAAAGCCGGAGTAAAGCTTACCGTCAGTATCGGGATAGCGCCTGGCAAACTCGTAGTAACAGGCCGGGACTTCATAGTCGCCTTCGACAAAGGAAATCAGCTGCCTGCCGGCCATGGTACTCGACTGTTCCAGCAGTTCCGCCGGTGTTCCCTTGATCTCCCCGCCGCTGTCATTCAGTGTAAATCCGTGATCTTTTAAAAAGCTGTTCACCTGTTCCAGGCTCGACAGTTTTTGTAAATGATTAACACTTACTGTGAAATGGTTGGCGCAGAAACCCCAGACGTAGAGCCATGCGGCATATTCCGACTCCTCCCGGAGCTTCTGGTAAACCTGATACGAAAGGCTGCCCCACTGCCTGCCTGAGTAAATGAGTTCAGGAGACTGCAACAGTCCCTCCGGAATGGCGTTTACAAGGGCTTGTACAGTTTGCTGCAGAAACGGACTGAAGTCCCTGCTAACCAACTGCGAAATGAAAACCCGCGGTGCATCCTTCATCGAAGGATGTTCATAGTGCTTTGCAAAAAGATGCTTCGACTCAAACACATATTCCCCTTTCTCCACATAGCCTGAAGCCAGGAACGGCCGGGCAAGGACATCCACACCGATACGCGGATCGTCGAAGGTCCTGAAGGCGATATGATCGTTCACCACGGATTCACCGTGGGCCGTGAAGGCTTCATAAACCTTCCGGACATGCGGATTCTGACTGGTATATCCGGCCCACAGCCGGTCGAAAATGACTTGTGCTTCCATAGAAAGATGATATGTTTCCTTAAAAACAGAAAAGAACCGGAATTGTTCGCCTTTCAGAACAAACCGCTTATAAACTCATCAAGGTTTACCCGGGTGAAATACAGACCAATATCCACATCACGCAGCCTGTCCCTCACCGCCTGTGCTTCATGCCTGCAACCCAGCAGCATGGATTCTATCTCTTCGGGTTCCCGTGTATTGAAAAAGTCGCCGAAAATCTTGATCCCGTCGATGATCCCGTTCACCACATTCAGGTCAAACTCAATTTTTCCCCCGGCAGTCTTGACAAAACGCTGCAGATTATATTTGGGAGAATAACCGAAATTCCACTCCCAGGTGCTGTACTTGCCGTCACAGAGCTTTTGTATCCCGGCAAGATCAGCCTCAGTCAGAGCATATGGCCTGGCATCGGGGTACATTTCCATGATGTGGCTCATGATCAAGTCTTTAAATGTCATGATATCCAGGGGATCATGCAGGTGTCCGCTGATATTGGTCACCCTGCTCCTGACCGATTTCACGGCTTTGTCGGTGAATTTCAGGGGATCCACATTCAGGGCGGAAGACAAATCCGTCATCACCGATGAAAACAACAAAGTACCATGGTGGAGGATGCGATTGTGGTACACATGTTCTGCATTCCCTGAAAACTTCAGGCCATTGATGGTCAAATCATTCCTCCCTTCAAAGCGGGCATCCACCCCAAGTTTGCGGAGTACATCCAGGATTGGCTGGGTATACTTGTGAAAGTCAACCAATTGATTGGACTCCCCGGTAACAATGAAGGTGAAATTGAGGTTACCCAGGTCGTGAAAGACGGTACCACCGCCGGACAAACGTCTGACCACCTTGATGTTGTTCTGCCTGACGAAGTCCAGGTTGATCTCGGCAAGGGCATTCTGATGCTTGCCCACGATGATGGAAGGTTCATTTCTCCACAGGGTGAAGAAATCTTCTTTGAATTCTTTCAGCAGATATTCTTCGGTGGCAAGATTGAAATAGGCGTCATTAGAGGGATAATATACGCAAAGCATGGCTTTTTTCCCGCAAATATACCGAAAGAACAAAGGAATGCGAAAAATGTGCCTCCGGAGTCATCGGTATACTGAAGGGGTAAGAATTCAGCCTGCTATTTCTTTCCGTAAGATGCTTCTCTTTTCTCAGCCTCAGCAAGCCATTGCTTCACCACATCCTGCAGAAAGACCACTTTCTCCGCCCTGAGTTTGGGCATGTCCAGTCCGATCACCTGCTGCGCTTTTTCCTTGGTCGAAACATCGGGAAGTGTCAATGGCTGGGCGATCCCGTGAGCCGACAGGACTCTTGCAAGCAGTATTCTGGCATCCTGGGCTTTGTCAACCGAAGTGCCGAGGATCCTGAGGAGTTCCACCGGCGCATGAAAGGAATTGCCGTGACCTGCGGCAGCGTAATCCCAACGCCACTGGGCATGACGGATGAGTTTAAGGACGGGTGCCATTTCGGATTCTGTCGCGCCGGCCTCCCAGGCGGCTTTGGCTTCCAGATGGGCTGCCACAAGGGCCTGCTCTGCCTTGTCCCTGATCTCCTTTACTTTAAGCTGGCGGTCGTACACATTTTTTCTCAGATCCTGCTCGCTTTCGCGGTGGCAAACCTGACAGGAGGCGTTGATATTCCCCAGGGGGCTGTGAATGTGATGATTGGTGAATTTCTTCCCCCCTTCACTCTGGTAAGGCATGTGACAATCAGCGCAGGCAACCCCCCTTTCGGCATGAATACCTTTCATATAAACTTCATAATCAGGATGTTGTGCTTTAAGCATGGGCGTCTTGCTCAGCGCATGTACCCAATCGGTAAACTCATATTCGTCGTAATAAGCTTCCATGTCCTCCACGGCAAAGCCTTTATCCCAGGGGAAGGTCAGGTATTTACCCTCCCCTTTGAAATAATATTCCACGTGGCATTGTGCACATACCAGGCTTCTCATTTCCTGGTGACTGGCCTTACTGATATCCTTTCCCTGCCTTTCGAAGGCTTCAACCAGGGCCGGGCGGCTGATGCGCAGGTTCATCGTTCTGGCATCATGACAATCGGCACAACCGATCGGATTGACAATTTCCGCACCCAGTGATGCCCATTTGCGTTTATAGAATGCTTCGGGGCTACCCAGTTGTTGCATCATCCTGGGCACATCCGGACTCTTACAGCTCCAGCAGGTGGCCGGTTGCGGGCCGTCGTCAGGCCCCTTGGGGGCGCCTGTGCGCAGGGTGTTTCTGGCATCTTCCACGGCATAGAAATGTCCCCTGGGCTGGTTGTAATCCTTACTGAATGCGTATCCTGCCCACAAAATCACCATCCTTGGATTGTCGGCAAGTGCATCAGTCTTGCGCGAAGAATTAAACATGCTCTGAAACGAAGTGTCGGCAGTTTTATAATAGCTTTGGAACTCGCTGGGGTAGTTTTCTCCCCATACGGCATTCCGGGGTTCAAACTGGTCAACCTCCGTCACCGGCTTGTATGCGTAAACTGCTTCCGCACGCCTTTCGATTACGGAGGAAGCGAGCAAGCCCGCAAAAAAAACTACGATCACGCTTACCAGAAAGATGACCCAGCCAAGCCAGGGTTTTTCTTTGATTTGTGTACTGATGGGTTTCATTTGATAATAATTTAGATTTTAATGGTCAGATGCCTGTCCCGCTTCATGCGGGAGAATGTCCAGGTGTATTATCATTTTCGGTCGGTGTCTGCCAAACATGGACATTTCATTTGGTATTTGGGGTAATTGGTTATTCTGATTATTGAACCGTTTGTGGGACGCGATTAATCATATTTTGAGGAGACGCGATTAATCGCGTCTCTCCGGGGATGGAAATATTTGTATCACCGGGCTGGCCGGCAGGGGTACACGGGCGTAAGGTACACTGGACAGGCTGTTCACCCGGCCGTGGGGCACTTCACGATGACATTCCCAGCAGAGCCGTTCCTGGTCGACCACTTCACACACCTTTCGCATGCTCATGGATACCGCATCGTTGGTCACCTGCTTTTCATGGCAGCGGATACAATTCATCTGAATAACACCAATGCTGGCCTCCTTGGCAAAGATCACCTGGGGTTCTGCCCTCAAAGTGAAAATCGTTGCATGCCTTAAGCCGTCTTTAGCCTTAAAAAGATACTTGTTGAAAAGATTGTCGTGAGGCACATGACAATCGTTGCAAACGGCCACTTCGCGATGTGAACTGTGAAACCAGGTTGCATACTGTGGCCCCATGATGTGGCAGTTGGTGCAAGTGGCAGGATCATCCGAAAGATAAGAAGGTGCCCTGGAAATGATAAACACATATATCCCGAATCCGGTCAGCACACCAAGCAGAATGATCACCGGCAAATGCCAGCGGTCTGGTGGCCTGAGTATATAAAGCCATCTGGGGATCCTGATCATAAATAAATAAATTAAGGTATTCTGGTACTTCTTTCTTTGCAAATATAAGCCCCTTTTGTAAATCTGCAAACAATAGCACAATTCTTCCCTAAATTAATGCTTCCTTCCTAATTTTATCTGCTCAAAATATCTAATCATGCCTGAAAGAATCATACGCAGCCTTTGTTATTTCGCCGCTGTCCCGGGCGAGCGCGAATATGACCGGCTGCAGCAGCTTGCCGGCCGGCTCAGAAATGCAGGCTGGCTGATCCAGACCTTACGTGTTGCCGGACACTCCTGTCCGGTCGAAACCTTAGCCCTGCGCTTCGGTAAGTCTGAATTACTTGCCGGTACCGGATCCTTCGACAGGGATACAATAAAAGACCAATATGCAGACTTCATGGAAGCTGAGAATATCTCCATGAATCTTGAAATATCTGACAGGGTCACATCGGAAGACGTGGATCTGTTGTTCCGGATGATTGACGAGAAAGCTGACCGGAGTTTCCTTTTCTCCTATACGTTCTGTAATGCAAAACATTCCCCCTTCTTCCCGGCAGCACACGCTGAACGGAGCGGATTCAGCATCGGCCTGCAGCCCACCAACCTGGCAGAAGATTGCAACAGCCTGCATACCTGGCTTTTCAGAATGAAGGAAGCATGGACGGAACTGCTGCATCTGTTTGAAGAAGAAAAAGATTTTATTGGTATTGACTCATCCGTAGCACCCATGTACAACGGGCATGGCAGCCTGGTCCATATGATCAGACGGATCTGCGGTGATTTTTCGACGGCCGTTACCTCTGATGTATTTGTGAATATCTCCCGCTTTATCAGGGAAGAAAATCCCCGGCCGGCCGGTTTAAACGGGATCATGTTTCCCTGCCTCGAGGATTTTGAGCTGGCAGATGAATACGAACTGGGTCATTTCAGCATAGAAAGAAACATTTTCCTCTCGCTGCATTCCGGCCTGGGTATAGACACCTACCCGATTGGCTTGGATGAAAAGCCGGATAGGGTCAGGCAGATCCTGAACCTGTTACTTGCCCTTGCCAGGAAATACCAGAAACCACTCTCTGCCAGATTCATCTCCGATGGAATGTCAAAAACCGGAGAAAGGAGCAATTTCCGGAATCAATATCTTAAAGATGTGATTATAAGACACTTGTAATATACTTCATGAAAGAACATTTTACCCTCGATCCCGGCATTTACTTTCTCAATCACGGCTCTTTCGGCGCCTGTCCGGCTTCCATTCAGTCCCGGCAACAGGAATACAGAAATATGCTTGAAAAAGAACCGGTCCGTTTTATGATCCGGGATCTGGAAGAGATGATCGTGCAGGTCAAAGCCGCACTGGCCGCTTTTCTGGGAACCGATGCCGGCAGTCTTGTCCTCTTGCCCAATGTGACACATGGGGTGAACACGGTGCTGAAATCAATCCCATGGAAGCCCGGCGACGAGATTGTAACGACCAATCATATTTACGGTGCCTGCCGCGTACTGCTGCAGTACCTGTCGGCCAGCGCCGGTATTACATTCAGGGAGGCCAGGGTGCCTTTTCCTCTGAAAGAAAAAGCACAAATAACTGAAAGCATCCTCGCTGAGTTCACACCCCGTACGCGCCTGGTCTTCGTTGACCACGTAACTTCCCCCACGGCGCTGATCTTTCCGGTGGATGAGATCGTTGAAGAATGTAACAGACGCGGGATCGACTGCCTGGTAGACGGAGCCCACGCTCCCGGCGCCCTGCCGCTGAACCTGGACAGTCTCGGGGCATCATGGTATACAGGCAATTGCCACAAATGGATGGGTGTGCCGAAAAGCGCAGCTTTCCTTTATGCCAGACCCGACCGCCGTGATATCCTGCAGCCCCTTGCCCACAGTCATTTTTCCTCCCCGGACCGCTCATTTGCAGCGCGTTTCCACTGGGCCGGCACGCTTGATCCGACTCCGGCACTGTGTATTCCGGATGCCATCCGTTGGGGAGCATCGCTGCCTGAGGGAGGCTGGGAAGCCATCCGGCATCACAACCACTCACTCGCATGCACAGCCCGGAAAATAATCTGCGAACAACTTGGCATACCCCTGCCCTGTCCGGACACTATGCTCACCTCCATGGCTGCCATCCCGGTCGGATTCACGGAAAAAATCGTCAGTTCCGGTCTACACAGCTTCGACACCCTGCAGGAAACACTGTTCCGTGAGTATCATATCGAAATTCCTGTCTATCCCTGGCATGAAAAGGGAATCCGCATCCTGAGGCTTTCTGCACAAATCTATAATGATCTTTCTCAATATGAATACCTTGCCCGCATCCTTAAAAAAGTGCTTACACGTATTTAGAAATTATCTATCTTTTCAGCTTCAAAAACGCCAATGACAATGAAAACCCAACGAAGGCAGATCCTGACCATCGTCACGATTGCCCTTGCCATTTTCATGACCAACCTTGACACCAGCATTGTCAATATCGCCCTGCCAACCTTCGTAAAAACCTTCAACGCCGACACCGGCGTGGTCTCCCGTGTGGTGCTGGTCTACCTCCTGGCCATGGTAAGCCTCTTGCTTGTGTTCGGCCGTATCAGCGACCGTATCGGGGCAGTCAGGGTATTTGCCTGGGGTTACGGGGTCTTTTCCCTGGCATCACTGCTGTGTGCGCTGTCTCCGACAATTGGCTGGCTGATCGCTTTCCGTTTTCTCCAGGGAGTGGGCAGCGCCATGCTGCTGGCCAGCTGGGGTGCCATCACCGTACAATACCTGCCCCCTGAGATCAGGGGAAGGGCTTTTGGGATGATCACCGTTTTTGGCGGGGTCGGAATGGCGATCGGGGCACCCGTGGGCGGCTTTCTCATCCGCTGGCTTTCCTGGGAATGGATCTTTCTGGTGAATATTCCGCCCGGCCTCGCTGCCCTGCTTTTAATCAGGCTTATCCTCAATGATAAAAAACCATCCAGTGAAGGATCCTCCAGATTCGACCTCAGCGGTGCCATCCTGAGCATTGCCGGCATTTTCTGCCTCTTCCTGCTGCTGAACACCGGGCAGGATCTCGGTTGGCTATCATGGGAAACACTGGTCATGGGACTGGTTGCCATTGCCCTGCTGGGAGGATTCTGGTACAGGGAAACCCATTGCGACAGTCCCCTGCTGAATCTGAAAATCTTTTCCAAAAAGCAACTGCTGGCCGGATATGCTACAACCCTCGCGGTGCTCATGATCATGATGGGTTTCAACTTCCTCTTCCCCTTCTTCTTCGACTTCGTCCGCAAACTGCAACCGCAGCAAACAGGCCTCCTCCTGATGACCTTCCCCCTGATATCCATCCTGCTGAGTCCCGTTTCAGGGTATCTGTGCGATAAAGGCAGCCCCAGGAATGTCAGCCTGACCGCCCTGGCCTGCATCATCCTCTCCGCTGTCATGTTTGCCACTTTCGGAATCGAAACCTCATACCTGTTTGTGATCTTTACCTTTATCGTGTTCGGCAGCGGACTGGCTCTCTTCTTTACGGCCAATACCGCCCTGGTTATGAGCCATTCCACAGCCGCCACCGCCGGTACCTTTTCCGCCCTCCTGGCCGCGATAACCTACCTGGGCTCTGCCCTGGGTATCAACTTCTTCGAACTGATCTTCTCCCTGGGCTTTCCTGGTACGGGGGCAAAAGACCAGCTCGCAAACCTGCCAGCTGAGATGCTTACCAGGGGATTCCTGAACGCCTCCTTCTTCGGAATCGCCCTCTCACTGGCAGGCCTTTTCCTGGTAATGATTTCCAGAGAACTTAAAAAAACGAATTCCTAAACCAAACTCATATGAATCTCACAAACATCCCCGGCTACCCGCTCAGTCACGCCCAGAAACGGATCTGGTACACTGAGATGATCCACCTGAACACAGCTTTTGCCAACCTTCCGTTTAAAGTCATATGCGAAGGCAGCATCGACTTCAGCCTCCTCACCACGGCCATCCGCCATGTGATAAAGACCAATGAAGGCCTCAGAATACAACTTCGGGAAAAGGAAGTGAACGGCATGACGGAAATCGAACAATACGTCTGCATAGACGTGCCGGAACAGTTTCCGGAATTCGATTTTTCCGGCCCGGGCGGCGCTGCGCGACTCAGTGAATGGCTCGGCCGCCAAAGCAGGCTGCCCTTCACACTCACCGGAAATCCCCTCTTTTATTTCGCCCTGCTGCGATATTCCGATACCGAATGGGGATATTTCCTCAATATCCATCACCTGATCGCCGACGGCTGGACTGTCAACCTGATTACCAAGGCTATCCAGGATAATTATCAAAAATTGCTGCGCCAGGAACCGCTGACGGAAGAAAGATATCCCTCCTTTATCGACAGCCTTCAGGATGAGGAAAACTATCTTCAGTCCGATGCCTGTGCAAAAGACCGCGAATTCTGGTTCTCCGACCTCCTGCCCATGCCTGAGGAAATCGTACTTCCATTCAGTAAAAACAGAAGCGACAACATCCGGGCGAAAACCTGCAGTCTGACCTTCTCTTCCTCAGTCAGACAAAAGATGCATGCCTACTGCGAATCAACCCACAGCTCTGTTTTCAAACTCGTTCTCTCTGCCCTGGCTGTCTATGTAAACCGCATCACCGGACTTGACGATGTGGTGATCTCCACGGTGAACCATGGCCGCGATAAACCGGAACATAAGCTAATGACAGGCATGTTCGTGAGTACTTTCCCGGTCAGAATCAGCCTCGGTAAGGATCTCCCCTTCGAAAGCCTCGTAAGCAGCGCCGGTGAAAAACTCAACAAGCTGGTGAGGAATCATTCGCGCTACCCGGCTGACCGCCTGATCAGCGAACTGAGAGAGAAAACAGGAAGCGATCCTTCCTGGATCATGAACCTGATGCTCGTGGGTCACCCCAATCTCAGCAGCGATTCACTGAAGCTGGAATACATCTTCCCCGCTTATGAGCCTTCCCCCCTCGCCATCCATATCAACCCCTCAGGCAAAGATGCGCTGGGAGAACTGGAACTGCTGTTCAACTACCAGGTAGACTTGTTCGACGAAGCCGACATCGTCAGCATCTTCAAAACGATAGAAACTATCCTCGACGACGGCCTCTCCCGCCCGGAACAAATCCTCAGCCATCTCAGGCTTGTTTCTGAACATGAGTACGACCTGATCATGAATCAGTTCAACAATACCGCGGTGGATTTTCCGAAACCCCTCTTCCTGAAAGATCTTTTTGAAGCACAGGTGGAAAGAAGCCCGGATAAACCAGCGGTGGTTTACCAAGATATTGTATTAACATACAGAGAGTTAAACAATAAAGCCAATCAGTTGGCGGCTAAGCTCAGGCAACTCGGCGGGAAACCGGATGCCGTGGTGGGTATCCTGGCTGAACGATCGCATGCCATGATCGTTGCCCTGATGGCCACGGTCAAAGCGGGCTGTGCTTACGTCCCCATCGATGCCGCCTACCCGGCCGAACGCATCCAATATATGCTGGAAAACAGCCAGGCCTTCGTGCTGCTGTCGAATCCGCAACTCGTTGAGAAAACAGGCTATACAGGCCCCTTTGTGGATATTGAAGATGAGGCCGTTTACCGGGGCGATGAAGGCAATCCGGTAACCATCAACAGTCCCCACGACCTCTTGTATATCATTTATACCTCCGGTTCAACGGGAACACCCAAAGGCGTTATGATAGAACAATGGTCGGTTACCCATTTCGTCCTCTGGCATATCAGCCTGAACGGACTGAATGAACATGACAGGGTCAGCAAGTTCGCCTCCTTTGGTTTCGATGTGTCGGTGATCGAGATGTATCCCACCCTGATCACCGGGGCTACCCTGCATATCATCGGGGATGACATCCGTCTGTCACTTTTCCAGTTAAATGAATACTTTGAGAAAAACGGCATCACGGTAGCATTTCTTCCCACGCAGTTCGGCGAACAGTTTATCGAAAACGTGGACAACAAATCCCTGCGCTGGCTCGATGTGGCCGGAGAAAAACTGCGTTCCTTCAAAAAACAGCCCTACACCATCCTGAACGGTTATGGTCCCACAGAATATACTGTCTATACCACGGCATTCGTGGTGGACCGCTTTTATAACAATATTCCTATCGGCGTACCCCTCTGGAACACAAAAATATACATATTAGACAAGTACGACCAGCTGCGGCCCGTCGGCATACCCGGAGAATTGTGCGTGGCCGGTTGCGGCATTGCCAGGGGTTACCTGGGCCGGCCCGACCTGACTGATCAGAAGTTTGTACCGGATCCTTTCAGGCCCGGCGAAAAGATGTACCGCACCGGCGACCTCTGCCGGTGGCTGCCCGACGGCAACATCGAGTACCTCGGCAGGATGGATTTCCAGGTAAAAATACGGGGATTCAGGGTCGAACTGGGTGAGATCGAACAAGCGATCAAAGGCATGGAACATATCACCGATGCCGTCGTGGTGGACAGGCAGGATGCTTCGGGAAGGACTTACCTGGCTGGCTTTTTCGTGGCTTCTGCCACCGTGGATCCCTCGAAGATCAAGGAAAGGCTGGAGACCGACCTGCCTGAATACATGATTCCGCCCTATCTAAGCCAGATCGAAACCATGCCCCTGACACCCAACGGGAAGATCAACAGGAAAGCACTGCCGGAAACCGGACATCTTCAGGCCGGCAGCAGGGATTTCATCCCGCCTTCCACGGTGACGGAGAAAAAACTCGCCTCCCTGTGGGAACAAATACTCGGAGTGGACAGTGTGGGAGCCGGCGACGACTTCTTCAAACTCGGCGGACATTCACTGAAAGCGGTCTTGCTGCAGGCGCGCATCCGCAAAGAATACGGTATCAACCTCTCCCTGCAAAACATCTTCCATCATGCAGTGCTGAGCGATCTTGCAGCCCTGATGGACAGCAGCACACGCGAGGATTATCCCAAAATAACCCACCTCCCCGACAGGGAATATTATCCCGCCTCGGCAGCTCAGAAAAGACTGTTCATTGTGAACCAGATGGAAAACATCGGCATCACTTACAACATCCCCATCGTTACCCTTCTGGAGGGTGAAGCGGATCAGGCCCGGCTGAGCGCAGCACTGGACACCATGGCCGAAAGACACGAAATCCTGAGAACTTCTTTCGAAGTAAGGGACGGAGAGATTGTCCAGGTGGTTCATCCCGGAGCCAGGATCAAACGTATCTACCAGGAAGCGGAAAACAGTGATCCAGCCAAGCTGATCAGGGATTTCATCAGGCCTTTCGACCTGGAAACAGCACCCCTGTTCAGGGCAGGACTGATCAGAATCTCCCGTGAAAGCTGCCTTTTCATTCTCGACTTTCATCATATCATTTTTGATGGCGGCTCCACGGAAGTCTTCATGGATGAATTGTGGGAACTGTATAAAGGAAAGAAGCTCCCGCGAAAAAAGTTACAGTACCGCGACTACGCCGGCTGGCAGCAGAAAATGGCAGCATCCGGACTTTACGGGAAACAGCAGGCATACTGGATCAGACAGTTTGAAGGCGAAATCCCGGTACTCAATATGGAAACCGATTTCCCCAGGGCATCCACCCTTAGCTTTGAGGGAGCCCGTTTCAGGGTGGAAGCAGATGCAACACTCGCTTCCGGGCTGAAAGACCTGGCCATGGAGGAAGGTGTGACCCTGTTTATGGTCCTGCTTTCTGCCTATGCCATCCTGCTGACAAAATATACCGGTCAGGAAGACCTTGTGATCGGTATCCCTTCTTCAGGAAGAACGGTGCCGGAACTCCAACGGATGATCGGCATGTTCGTGAACTCACTTCCCGTCAGGATCCGGCCGGAAGGAGAAATGAGCATCCACAGCCTGCTTGGAGAAGTTAAAACCCTGGTTCTCGAAGCGAGCGATAAGCAGGATTACCAGCTCGATTCCCTGATCGAAAAACTTGGCATCACCCGCGATCCAAGCCGCAACCCACTCTTCGACGTGATGTTCGCTTACCGGCAGCAGGCCGCTGATATCAGGATGAAATCCCTTACAGTGAAACACTTCGATTTCATCTTCAATATCACTAAATTCGATCTTACGATTGAAGCCGTGGAACTGCCTGACACCATCGGGCTCGAAATTGAATACCGCAAATCCCTCTTCCACGAAAACACCATCAGAAACCTGGCATCCCATTATCTCGCCGTGCTGAACGAAATGGTAAGGAACAGGAACCAGAAGATCAGGGAGATGGATATACTGCAACCCGCCGAGAAACACTTCCTTTTTCATATCTACAATGATACCACGACACCATATCCGGAACACCTGACCGTTTATGAGCTGTTCGAACAACAGGCTGACAGGACGCCGGACAAAGCTGCCGTTATACAGGATGAAAGATCCGTCAGTTTCAGAGAACTCGACATCGCCTCCTCGAACTTTGCCGGCATGCTCAGGCAGGAAGGCATCCGGCCAGGTCAGGTGATCGGGGTGATGATGGAACAAAGCATCGAATTCATCACCGTGATCATGGGGGTCATCCGGGCCGGGGCCGCCTATCTGCCCATCGATCCCGAATACCCTGAGGACAGGATACAGTACATCCTGGAAAACAGTGCATCACCCCTGCTGGTGTGTACCGCTGAAGCGAAACAAAAGGCAGGGTCGTTTCAGGGCAATGTGCTGCTGGTGGACAAAGGACATCCATTTGAAGGAAACGGAGAAAGACCGGGAAAAATGAACCGGCCGGAAGACCTGGTGTATATCATCTATACATCCGGATCCACGGGAAAACCCAAGGGCGTGATGATCACCCACAAGGGACTGGTGAATTATATCTGCTGGGCGGAAAAGGTTTACCTGGAAGGAGAGGCCATGGATTTCCCCCTGTATTCATCCATCTCCTTCGACCTGACGGTCACTTCCATCTTCACCCCCCTGGTTTCAGGGAACAGCATTGTGGTGTATGCGGGCGGGGATAAGAGCACGCTGATCAAACGCCTGGTGGAAGACAAACGAACGGATATCGTGAAACTTACCCCGACCCACCTCGCGATGATCGAAAACCTGGACTGCAGCGGCTCCCGGCTGAGAAAATTCATCGTGGGAGGCGAAGAGCTCCGGACGGTGGCAGCCAGGAAAATCATGTCGAAATTTCCGTATGACGTGAAGATCTTTAACGAATACGGTCCCACTGAAACCGTGGTGGGATGCATGATCCACAGCTTTGATCCCGCCAGGGACACCAGGCCTGCCGTTCCCATCGGTGTGCCTGCAGACAATGCACATATTTACCTGCTCGACAAATACCTGATGCCGGTTCCGCCGGGAGTTGCAGGCGAGATGTATATCGCCGGAGACGGCGTTGCAAGGGGCTATATCAACCGGCCAGACATCACCGCAGAACGCTTTCTCCCCGATCCGTTCTTCCCGGAAACCCGGATGTATAAAACCGGTGACCTGGCCAAATTCCTGGCAGACGGAACAATAGAATTTCTCGGAAGGGTCGACTTTCAGGTCAAGATCAGGGGATTCCGCATCGAACTCGGCGAAATCGAAAGCAAACTGTCGAAACACCCCGACCTGAAAGATGCTGTGGTGCTGCCTCAACAGGATGAAAACGGACAGCACTACCTTTGTGCATATGTTGTCTCCGGAAGGCAGATCCCTGTGGGCGAACTCAAATCATTCCTCTCAGAAGACCTGCCCGACTATATGATTCCCTCCTATTTCATCCCCCTGGAGGTCATCCCGCTTACCCCGAACGGGAAAGTCGACAGAAACAAACTTCCCAAAACAGGTGACACTGTTTTTACGGGAGTCGCTTACATCGAACCCAGGAATGAAACGGAAACACTAATCCGCGATATTTTCACTAAAATCCTTAAAGTCAGTCATATAGGAATAAACGACAATTTCTTTGACCTCGGGGGTAACAGCCTGCGTGCCGTTGCCCTGGTGGCTGAACTTCAGAAACACTTTGAAATCACCGTGAACGATGTATTTCAATATCAGACGGTAGCCATGCTGGCCAAAAACGCCAGAAAGTCAGGAAACCTGATCCTCACCCGCCTGCAGGAAATACGCGATCACCTGGATGACATGCCTGATCCCGAAATCCTCGCAAAAGAAGATATTTCTTTCGTCAAGGAAATGACAGGGTACAGGGCAAGCATTGATCCCTATAAATCAGTTGATTATGAACAGAAACGGGTTTACCGGACCATCCTTCTCACCGGAGCCACGGGCTTTCTGGGTGCCTATCTGCTGAGAGAAGTCCTCAGTATCCCCGGTACCGAGGTGCTCCTGCCTGTAAGAGCCGGAAGCGATCAGGAGGCATGGGACAGGCTGCAGGCAAAAACCGCCTGGTACTTCGGACAAGACTTTCTGAGCCTGAACAGCGATCGCATCAGGGTGATACCGGCCGACCTGGCCGAAGCACAACTCGGCATGAAAGCCGATACCTACCGGGAACTTCTCGAAAAGACGGACTGTATCCTCCATCCGGCAGCCCTGGTGAAACATTACGGCCACTACAGCGATTTTTATAACAACAACGTCAGGTCGGTGGAGAACCTGATTGCCTTTGCCCTCAGTGGTAAACAAAAAGATTTCCACCACATCAGCACCATTTCTGTCGGCATGGGTCAGCTGGAAAACAGGAATTACCACATTTTCACTGAAGACAAACTGGACGAAGGCCAGAAGAGCGAATTGTATTATCTCACCACCAAACTGCAGGCCGAGAAAATCCTGCACGAGGCCCGAAAAAATGGCCTGATGGCCAATATTTACAGGGTCGGTAACATCACCTTCGACGCTGAAACCGGCACATCCCAGGAAAACATCAACGACAATGCCTTTTTCCATATTTTCCGCGCCTTCCTTACCCTGGGTTTTATCCCCGACAAAATGGACAGCGTGGAGTTTTCCTTTGTAGACAAGCTGGGTGAAGCCATTATCCGCCTGATGCATTGTGCTTCGCTGCGGAATGAGACCTTCCACCTGCGGAATACGGAACTATTGAGGCAATCGGAATTTCTCACAAAGGAGGAACTCGGGCTGCGTGCCCTGAAGGTGCGCTTCAGACAATTCATCGACCGTCTTGTTGAAAACTACCAGGTCCCGGAATTCCGGCCGCACATCGAAGCACTCATCCTGCATTTCGGCTGGATGGAAGATCTTCCGGCCGGAAGCCTTCCCTGTCTGTATCTTCCCATGGGTGAACGTACCGACTATGTGCTCTCACGACTGGGATTTGCATGGCCGCGCCTGCAAACCGCCATGCTCGGAAAATTCATCAGCCAGGCGCTGGCAGAAAGAACGCAGACGCTGAAAACCATGAACTTATTCGCTGGCCTCTCCGGTGAAGAGCTTGAACGTATTGCCAGACTCGCCGTGCAGCGCAATGTGGAGGAAGATTCCGGAATTGTATGGGAAGGAGAAAGAGACGATTACTTCTATGTCTTCAGCAGGGGCAGTGTCGAGCTCAGCCGCCACTCCAGGGCAGGCTGGGCGGGAACCGTGATGGTAGCCGGCAGAGGCGATTTCATTGGCGCCGATCGCCTTTTCAACGACCGGGAATCCAACGAAACGGCCGAAGCCATCCTTGGTGATGTACACCTCTTCGCCTTCCGGCTTGCAGATATGAAAGACCTGGTGTCGGCCTCCCCCACCCTCGGCGCCAACCTGGTGAAGATACTGGCCGAAAGGGTGAGCCGCCTCAGCGACCTGTTCGTAAACCTTGCCTGAAACAGAAAAGTGAACATCTGCCGTTTCCGCCAGATAAGCCTGGCACAGCAAGCGCCCTCACCCGCAATGGCCGCCGGGAATCTGCCGCCTGCCAAATACAGGCGGTATATGGCCTTGCAGAGAAATGAAGACAGGCTGAGAATGTGGGAAGCACACCGCCTCCTGATCGATACCCTCGACAGTCAGTTTACTCTGAATCATGCCCTGATCCAATATGTCGAACAGCCCGGAAAAAAGCCTTACCTCCCGGGACAAACAGGCATTCGCTTCAACCTCGCCCATTCCGGAACGCTGGCCGCCCTTGCCCTCTCGGAATCGGAAACAGGCATCGATATCGAGGAAATCGTGGCACACGATCATCTTTCTCAAACTGCCCGCGTCTTTATGTCGGATACGGAATGGGTTACATTCAATCAACTACCTGAAAATGAAAGTTTAAGATTCTTCTACCGGATCTGGACCCTGAAGGAAAGCCTGCTGAAAAATATGGGAACAGGAATTCTGGACAATCTCCGGGCATACAGTTTCGACCTGGACGGAAAATCTCCGCTTGTCAGACTGAACGGAAAACGCCTCCGGGGATACCACTTTTTTGAAATTGACATTAACCCGGCCTATGCCGCCAGTGTATGCAGTTGTTCCCCTGATCCTTTGGTCATGATGTGACACATCGGTAACGGATAAACCAACGGACTGTATACGAGCATAATAATTAGAAAAACAGGGAAACTACTGTCCCAGGGTCAGCCGCTGGTATTCATCCACGTCCTCTATCACTTCCGATGCCCTGATCAGCATGGGATCAAGCTCACCCAGCACCCGGTGGAAGGCATTCAGTCCGTAAAGGCTCCGGGCCAGGCTGGCCTTCACCTGGGTACGTATCAGCAGGGAGGAAACTGCGATCTGTTCATCATTGCGGGCGATTTCTCTCTGATCTGCAAGCCTGAGCAGGCCTTCCATCATCGCATCATCCACCTGGAACTCCCTGATAAAGGCGGTCTCATCCCTGAAGCGCTTTTTGAGGTTGCTGCGTTGCTTATCGATAAAGCCGACGCAATACTCGGTAATTACGGCTTTTCTGACGAGCTGACCGTAGTAAGCCGATTGCAGGCTTGAATCCACGGCCATAAAAAGATCAGGCATGATACCGCCGCCGCCGAAAACAAGCCGGCCTGATGCGGTGTAATATTTCAGTGAATCAGGAAAACGGATGCTGTCGGCATGAACCAGTTCGCCATGCTTCAATCTGCGGGAATACTCCCGGAAATAGTTTTCGTTACCTTCGCCGTAAGGCCGCTGGATACAACGGCCTGAAGGAGTATAATAGCGCGCCGTGGTTATTCTGACCTGCGAGCCGTCGGGCAGGAAATAGGACTTCTGCACCAGTCCCTTGCCGTAAGAACGCCGGCCCATGAGCAGCCCCCTGTCGTTGTCCTGTACCGCTCCAGATACAATCTCGCTGGCCGAAGCCGAACCTTCATCCAGCAGGAGGATGATGCGGCCATGCCGGCAAAGCCCGTTGCCGTCGGAAACATAATCCTGGCGAGGACTGTGGAGTCCCTGGGTGTAAACTACCGTCTTCCCCTTTTCGAGAAACTCACTGGCAATGTCCACCGCCACATTCATGTAGCCTCCCGAATTACCCCTCAGGTCGAAGACCAGGTTCTCCATCCCTTCCTCCTTAAGCTTCTTCAACTCCGCCCTGAATTCCCTGGCCGATTGCGATGAAAACCTGTTCAGGCGGATATAGCCCGTATTTTCATCCAGCATGTAGGAAGCCACTATCGTCTGAATGGGGATTTTGTCCCGCGTGACTTTAAAAGTAAGGATGCTGTCGTGCCCAAACCTGAGTACCCCGATCGCCACCTCTGTACCTCTTTTTCCCCTAAGCCTCGATCTGACAAAGGTTTCATCCAGCGTTTTCCCTGTAGCATTTTCACTGTCAATGCATACGATCCTGTCGCCCCCGGTGATGCCGGCCTCCTCGGAAGGCCCCCCCGGGGTGGCAGAAATCACCCTGATGGTGTCCCGCATGATCTGATAGGTGATCCCTACCCCATCGTAGCTGCCCACAAGGGGCTCATTGGTCTTTTCCACATCTTTCTGTGCAATGTACACAGAGTGTGGATCAAGTTCCTTCAGCATGGCCTTGATGGCTGATTCAGTCAAAACGGAAAGATCTACCGAATCGAGATAATTCAGCTCCAGCAAGCCAAGCAGCGAGCTGAACTTACGCCCGCTCTGCTCGCGGTCGTTTTCCTGCGCCGCAACTGTCAGCCAGAGCACGCAGGCCAGAAACCCGGTGATGATGCGCTTGTTCATATCCCTGTAACCAAACTAAAGGCATTATTGTTCATCAGACATCAGGCTTGCGGTTTCTTTACCAGGAATAACAATTGTCCGATATCATCTGCCTCTGCCCTGCCCGGGTTGACCATCAGCAGGGGTTTGACAGCCAGCTTTTCCTTGTGAAGCAGGTCGAGCAATTCCCATTTTACCTCTTCATAAAGGATCACCAGGGCCTGTTTCTGATCACGAAGATAATAACGATCCGCCATGGTCTGAAGAGCGGCCTCCCTCAGGATGACCTTGCTGATCTCTGATGCAAGGCTGCTGCAGTGCCTCCATAAAAGCTGATCTCCCCCCTCTTCGATCAGCGGGATCAGCAGCCTGCCCCTGTCATCCACCATGCGGAACTTTTCGAAGGTCTCCTGCAGTTCCCGGCTTCTGATAACGCCACCCTGCCCGATCTCGCCAAGCGCAAGCAGGATGTTCCGCTTTTCATTCAACAGATCCTGCAGGATCACCCTGGACCCCTCGCGGTATAACATCCGCATCTCCAGTCCGCCTGTCGCGTAGTTCCGGCTCTCACACTGAAAGATCCGCCGGGGACGGACAGCCCAGAATTCACCGGCCCAGTGAACGTTTCCGCCCACGATGACCGGCCTTGTAATCACTCCGGCAGAATCAAAGACCCTGATCACAAGATCGTCCAGCACATAGGCCGAAAGAAGAGAAAAAAGCGTTTTCTGATGCTTCATCGCAGTCAGCGACTCCTGCAGCGACTTAAACAAAGGCATCCCTGACTGCATCACCTTCATCGCGATTTCCTTCGCCGTCATCCTCAGTTCCCGTGTTTCCTTATCCTTTATCACAGGAAAAGCCGTGAAAAACTTAGTCTCCCGCTGTTCCACCAGGCTCCATTCCTTCAACAGCAGTAACTGGCTGTCGGTAATTTTCCCCGTCTTCAGGTCTATCTCCGTCCGGGTTCTCCCCTTGACCAGGTTCAGCACAATCTCAGCATTGTTGTCAAGCCCGAGGATAAACTCCGGACCAGGTTCGCGAACATCACAGTAACAATAATACTGAAACTCATTCATTACCTGATCCTGTGCAGACAGCATCCCCCCTGCCATCATCACGATCATCCATGCCAAAGCTATAATTCTATTCATCATTCCTGCATTCTCGCATTCCAGCATTCTTGCATTCTTGCACTATCAATTATCATATTCCGCAAGCCTCCTCACCGAATCCAGCCCGCTAAGTTAAACGAAAGACCACAAACCATAGACCTTAAACTTTAAACCTTAGGCTGTGTACTCCAAACCACTCCTCGCATAAAAAACCACTGCCCGCGGGTGCCCGGTCATGGACAGACCCGGGCCCCGGGACAGTGTGGCGGAAGGAGGAGTGTTATTTCCGCGCAGGTTTGATTTTTAGTAAATGATCATCCGTCTGCTGTGTTTCTCCCGGCCGCTTGTCACTGTATAACAGTAGACTCCGGGTTTCAGGTGCTGCACATCCACATCGAGCAGGTGACGACCCTGGGAGAGCAGTCCTTCATCCTGCACCCCCACTGTTCTGCCGTTCAGGTCGCTGATCACGATCCTGGTTCGGGCAGGGCGGTTCAGAATAAGCACAATATTTGTTTTGTCATGGCAGGGATTCGGGTAATTCTGACCCACGCCGGCGATAAGCGTTTCCTGGCCTTCAATACCCGTAAAATCGCTCTTCAGAACCTTGGCATAATAGATCATGTTGTCATCATAAGGATCTTCATCCCCTCTCACGGCAAGGCCGGGTTCGTCATCGGCCTGGTAGGTATAATGGATGAAGGCATTGCTCTGACGGGCAACGGCCGGAAAAATACATTCATGGAAATTGTGTACGAGTCCGTCGTTCAGGTCGAAGAAATCGCCCCACTCGCCGCTTGCATGGTCAAACTTCCTGGCCAGCAGGTGCTTGTAGTTCTGGGTCCCATTGTCGTGATCCTCCATCTCCGATGACATAATCAGGTACATATCGTGCTGATCATCGATGGTAACCGTCGGCCAGTTTGTCATGGAAAGGGCATATTTGGGCAGGTCGAGCATGTCGCCGTAAACCGTATCGTTCCCGTTCACATCCTGCGCCCAGCCGACGAGGTTGCCCCTGTCGTATACACTGTCGACGTGCAGTGTGGAGAAAGGCTCCTCTCCTTCCTTCCAATACACCAGCCCGTCGGTGAAAGGCCAGTAGCTGTATTCCTCATCCGTGGTGTCGGTATTGTTCACGCGCATCAGGCCGAAGAATGCATTCACGTCCCCGTTGTGATCCAGGGCAACCGCCATGGTGGCATCGCAAACCCATATGGTATCTATGATCAGGGTGTGATTGTGTTCGTATCTCGGGAATGGATGGGTGAAGATGATGGTCTTCGTCCAGCTTGCACCATTGTCGGTGGATTTGAGCATGAATACATCGAACCATTTATCGCCCACCAGCAGGGCAAGGGTATCTCCCCTGGGTTCGGCCCAGGCATAGGTGTCTCCGCCCAGTCCCACGTACTGATCGAAACCGGTACCCGGCAATTGCACATGGTGGAGATCCCAGGTCTGACCCCCGTCCTGGGAACGCGAATAAAGCAGCGCCCCGTCCATACCGTTGTAAAGCGTGCCTCCGTTGCTCACGGGCGATGTCAGGTAGATCAGGTGGATCGTCTGGTGGTTGGGGCCATTGGTGACCACCTGTGGCCAGGACAGTTTCGTACAGGACGGGGGTCCGGAGAAGGTAGTTTCCGTCCAGTTTCCGATGCCTTTCACCGGGCGTGTAAGGATCTCGAGGCCATTGGTAAGGTTGTGGTTTACAATGATTTCACCACCGGCACCCCAGGGAGCAATGGCAGGCCAGCCCGTTTTTACATTATCGATACGCATGGCCGGAGCAGCTCCCCACTGGCTTCCGTCGTAATAATTGTATCCGCTTCCCCTGTCCGGAAAATCCGGATCGGAAAAACCCATGGTCCAGGTGGCCGACAAGGTCATGTCGTCCCAGAGTACCAGCCTGTTCTGCATGCTGCCGTTGGTCTGCAGATCGTAGCGGGTGTTCCCGATCATGCTTTCGTTGGGTGTCGGAGCCGACATCACAAACGGATTTACCGGCTTACTCAGCAGATTGGCCGGTGAGGGCGCCCATGGCCGGTTTGGTGCCATGCGGCTGAGATTGATCCCGGCACATTGCCCGGGATGGTATTTTGCGGTGTAACGGACAACATTCCCGCGGACGGGAATCCCATCCCCCTCCGCTCCGTTTTGCCCGGCAGGCGATGCCCCGGCCGGTGCAAGAAACATGCAAGGCAACAGAGCCGCACATGTCAGTAAGATAATTCTTCTCATAACATTTTTTTTTGATATCCATTGAATTTTGACGCAAACAAAGATCTCCACCTGTTTCTTTACATTCAAAAGAAATCGATAAAACCCCGCATTCTCCCGGCCTGGCGTATAGCGGTGTTTTTTGGTGTTTTAAAGATAAATTACCGGGATTAGACGAAAACAGGCAGATGCATGCCGACACGGAATGGAGTTTTGAAAAAATTGCAAACCAAGAGTCTACGGCTTTGCACCTGGGACGAAGGAAACCCTATTCCGGGATTGGCAGCGTAAGCTGGGGGAGCGGACTGAGGTTCATGCTTGCATAAACCGCAGGAGCTTCCCAGTTTCGGGGCCAATCCGAGGCCAGGCGGCCTGACTGTTTTGGCTAAAGCCTGACCAGACCGCTTGCCTCAATCCGTCGGCTGAAGCCGACGGTAAAGCTTTAGTCACATTTGAATAATAATGAATGATGCTGAATATGATTCTTTAAAATTGCCGTCAGCTTCAGCTGACGGATCATGGAGCAGGGAAATTTCCGGGCTTCAGCCCAAAAACACAGTGTCCTGATTCACCAATGCATAATCAGCAAAAAACAAATATAGCTATACTGAAACTTTGTGAAAATGCAAAGCAATTTTCATTAAGATTCATTATAACAAAGGCAATACAGTTTGGAAAAAAAACAGGCGTCCCTGTCTGAGACGCCTGTTCTTGAACTTCCGGCTGAATCCTTACTTTTTCTTATCGTCAAGCTTGAATTTTACCGGCAGTACCATGGAAACCTTCACGGGCTTTTCCTTTTCCATGCCCGGTTTCCACTTTTCCGGCAGGGCCTTGATTACCCGGACAGCTTCCGCTTCCATTTGCTTCAGCGCCTCCTTGTAAACACCCTCCTCCGGCTTCTTTCCCGCTTCGTCCGGATAACCACCCTTTACTTTCAACACTTTGGTTTTGATTAAGTTACCCTTCTCATCAATCACAAACTGCACATACACCACCGCATGTATCCCCCATTTCTTTGCAAGTTCGGGATACTTGATGTTCGAAGCGATAAACTGCACCATCTTGTCATGTCCGCTGCCGTATTCCGGCATATTCTCCACTTTGTCGAAAACCCCCTCTTCCTTCATCTGCTGCTGCTCTTTAAACTGAATTTCCTTTTTCTTCTTCTCGTCAGCCTGCTTGTCCTGGGCATAAACCGGTACTGTAAACATATTCAGTACAAAGGCGAGGGAAACGAACAGCAAAGGCAGCACCACGGCTATCCTAAGGCTTGCCATGGCGCCTGATTTTGATTTTGTCATCATCATGAACCTCCTTTTAATTAATGATTTGTTAAAATGATTGAATAATATATTGGTTCTTCCCGTCACACTCTGCCTGAAAAGCAGGTCGAGATAGGTGGCAGGATCGGCATTGCCCGTTAAAACGGTCCGGTCGGCAAGATACTCGTGGATCTCCATGAAATGCCGCTTGTAATACCAAACGGCAGGGTGAAACCATAACAGCAGGCGTACCAGCTCGGTAAGCATGATATCAAAGGTGTGCAACTGCCTGGCATGTACCAGTTCATGCTTCAGGATCAGGTCGGCACGTTCCTTCTCCAGTGTTTCCCTGTCAATAAAGATCCACCGGCCAAAGGTAAATGGAGGGATAGGCTCCCTGGGAATATAGATACGCTGTCCCTGAAGGCTGACAAGCCGCGATTTCCGCCTGATATTCAGGATCAGTATCAGGTTCCGCAACAACAACACTCCAAAGACGACCAGACCGCCGATGTAGGCAAACCTGATCCACAGGAAGATGTCCGGTCCCTGTTCCGCAGCCACGCCTGCCGCCGCCTGTCCGACCGGCACTGCCTCAAGCATCATGCCGGGCATTATTTCACCGATACTGCCCGCCGGAACAGGCAGCAAAGGTAATAATACCGATACGGTAAGGGTCGTCAGCAGGTAAACCCGGCTGAAACGGAAAAAGGTCTCTCTTCTGACAAGGGCGGTGTAAAATGCGAAAAACAACATCAGCACCAGCGACACTTTCAACAGGTAAAGCAGGAAGGGATCCATGGCTATGTTTTTGATTTTTGTTGAATGGCGTGTTCTATCAGCGTCCTGATCTCCTCCAGCTCTGTGACGCTCAGGGTCTCATCCCTGGAGAAAAAGGAGGCCAGCGATGCATAGGAGCCGTCAAAGTAATTCCGCATGAACTGCTTCAGATAACTCCGGGTGTATTGTTTCTTGCTTACCAGGGGATAGTACTCGTGCGTCCTGCCATAGGCCTTGTGCGATACAAAGCCCTTCTGCTCAAGTATCCGGATAATGGTGGATACGGTGTTGTAGGCCGGCCGCGGCTCCGGCAGCATCGACAGTACATCGTTCACAAAGCCCTTCCGCAAGTCCCATAGTACCTGCATGATCTGCTCCTCTGCCCTTGTTAATTCTTTCATTGTTGCTTGCATGATTAACTAAACGCTACAAATATACAACTAATTTTTTAGTTATGCAACTATTTTTGTAATATTTTTTTATACTATTGATAATCATCAGATTAACTAAAGAAAAAATCGATAGCCTATGGCTTCATTTCCAGAAAATTTCGTACACTTGCGGGCCGGTTACCAGGGTCGACCTGGGGATATTCCGCTTCCTTCTCAGGGTGATCTTGCCGTCTTCCGGTTCAAGAAGGTACTGCCGTTTCACCACATAGGGCCCTGATTTCTGAAAAAGCAGGTTCGAAGGGGAAGTTGTTTCTATCACCAGCTGTTCCGCTTCTGTATGGATCACCTTCACCCGGTTGGGTTCAAGGCCCGGGTCGTCCAGTAGTTCCAGTATCAGGGCGGCATCCGGGATTCCGTATCCCACGTAATTGTTGGGGTAAGGATAAAGGTTTGATGCCTTTTGCAGGATACGTTTAACCTGCAAGGGGGTCAGGGTGCTGTCGGTCTCGAGCATCAGGGCGATCAGGGAGGTAATGACGGGTGTTGAGAGGGAGGTTCCCCAGGTGGAATAACACACCACATCCGGTTTGACAAAATCAACCAGCGGGTTTCCGATACTGCTGTAGGAGACGCGGTGCGGGACGCTGAGACGGTTGCAGGCTCCCACGGTAATCACCTCTTCCACGTCGGCCGGCGTCCAGACGATCCGCCAGGCATACTCCCCGGTATTGCCGGCTGCCGTTACGATAATCATTCCCTTTGCAGCAAACTCCCTGCATATCTTCGCGATCCTGGTGGTTTTGCCGTCCATCATGGCTGGGCTGTAATTTTCCTCATCATTTTCAAATTCATCCCAGTAACCCAGGGAGAAATTCACCAGCCTGACGCCCCGCTGGTAAAGATCCTCCAGCGCGATCCTCACGTTGTTCTCCTCATCCCCGAAGGTCTTGTTCTCAAAGGTGCTCTTCCCGATCTTGGCCAGGTAATAGTCCGCATCCACCGCCAGGGCTCCGCCAAAGCAGGTATCCCGTTTCGACTGCCCTCCCATCATAAAGGTAACGGCAAACCCATGGGTTTCCCCCGGAGAAAAAAACACCGGAAGTGAGTCAGGATAATACTGCTTTGCAAAAACGATACGAGCCCGTTCAAACAGATTACGCGTGGCCGGATTTTCATTCAATCCACTGAATCCCAGGTCGATAATCCCAATCTTCACACCATGGCCGCTAAGACCGGCTTCCTTCAGCACCCCTGCATTGAGCTGTGTCAGGGCCTCCACATAGGAAGCCTTGGCCGGTTCTTCCATATGGCCGCATGAAGCAATCAGAAGTGACAGGATGATATATCCAAGGCGCGTCAGCGTGGTCATTGGCGGATATTGTCGGGCAAATGTAGGATTATTGCGATAAGAATAAAAGGAAGAAATGAGGCATCCGGAAAAGGAGAAGGGCTGCTTCCCTGTGACACAATGGCTATGTTTAACCCAATTATACCCAATGTTATGAGAACCCGGCATGCCTCATTTCTTCCTTAAAACTTTATATATTACCCTGGTCGGTTTCTACGGCATCGTTGCGCCGTATCACCCGTTTATAATTGTTGATCCTGTAACTCAGGCTCAGCCCGAAAGTGTTCTTCTCCATCTCAAGGCTTTGCCATATCAGGAACCTGTATCCTTCCAGTTCGTATACGTTCTTCGACAGTCCGAACACATTGGTTCCCCTGACGGCCACCGTCAGTCGCTTTTTCAGAAAATCCTGCCTGATCACCATATCAAGTTGTCCGCTCGCCTTCGCCACCCCTTGCGCAAAGGTCTGGTCACTGTAATAATAACCCACCAGCTGCACCTGGGTCCCCGTCTTAAAATTCAGGCGGGGAATCAGCTGCACCGACCAGGGCGTGGCCTCGCTTTCGCTGATCTGGTACTGATCCATGGTGCTGATCTGCTGATGATACAACCTGGCCACCACATTCAGGCTGAACCAGGATTTCAGCGTCAGGCTGGTATTCAGCTCCAGTCCCGTCTGGCTGATACTGCCCAGGTTATCGAAAGTGCTTTCCAGAATACCCTCCCCGTTCAATTTGAATGCCTGACTGATGTTTTGCTTTGTAAGGCTGTGAAAAAGCTCCATGCTGACGGATGACTTTTTAAAACGTCTCAGGTAGTTAAGTTCGGTATTATAACTAAAGTCCGGCTTCAGATATGGATTGCCCCTGTTGATAAACGTGCCGTCGGAATACATGGGAAAAGGGTTGAGCATCCACTCGGCCGGACGGTTGATCCGCTTGCTGAAACTGAGCTGCAGCTGCTGTTCATGCTTCATTTTCCTAGTAAGATGAAAGCTCGGAAAGAAATGCTCAAACACAATTCCGACCTGCTGACCACTGGTTTGCTGGTCGACTGTCCGGTCCATTTTTTCGTAACGCAATCCTGCCTGGTACTCAAAGCCGGCGGCCTCACCAGTCCAGGTAAGATAAGTCGAGTAAAGGTTCTGCCTGAAAATGAATGCATTGGTAAACTCCGGGTTGACAACCCAACTGCCCTGTCCGGGTTCATACTCCTTCAGCAGATAATCAAAATCGGAGTGGTTATCATCAAATTGTATTCCTGCCTCAAGTTTGTGCTTTTCCCCGAAGGGTCTTGCATAGTCAGCCTTCACCCGCAGCGTCACCCTGTCCGTGTTGTTTTCCGACTGATCCATGGCCGCTGCTTCCCCCGAAGGGGTGAAATCCGGATTGGCCGGCTGATCAAGCCTTGAATCGGTGCGGGTTCCCCGCCACCCCGAACGGTAGGCCGTGAAACTGATCTCATGACCCGGAACAGCGAATTTGTGCTGGTAATAGAGGGTCGCCATGGTGTAGCGGCCTTCCAGATCGAAGGAATTGTCATTCACTGTCCATCTTTCCGACTGCTGAGGCCTGGTCAGCATATAGTAACGATTGGGGAAAAGCCGGTCAAATCCGTTTATTCCGTGATCGATATTCAAGGAAACCAGATCAGAGGCACTCATATCAAAATCAATCCCTCCCCTGAGCGTCTTCCCCGTATTGCAATGCTCCCTGAGGGTGGATGCCCTGATGAACAAGGTTGAATCATCATACTGGTTCTCCCGCTCAAGCTTCTGCGGGATCTTCATTTTCCGCTGCATGATGTCAGCCCCGACAAAGCAGTTCCATTTGCCGACCCTGCGCGTAAGCGTGAAATCCCCGTTGTACTTATCTCCCGTCATCACTCCCCCGTTCACGATCCCGGTAAAACCTTCCGCTTTCTGCTTTTTCATGATCAGGTTGATGATACCGGCAGTGCCGTCGGGATCGTATCTGGCCGAAGGATTGGTGATCACCTCTATATTGTCTATGGTAGATGCCGGAGTCGTTTTCAGCACATCCGCAGCACTCAGTGCCGTAGGCCGGCCGTCGATGAGTACTGTATAATTGGAACTTCCCCGCACTGTCACATTCCCTTCCGCATCCACTGAAACCGAAGGAACATTCTGAAGCGCATCTGCGGCCGTACCGCCGGAAGCAGCAGGATTGGAGGCCACATTGACTACCTTCTTGTCCACCTTGTATTCCACCGCCGGCTTCTCAGCGCTGATCTCAACCTCCCTGAGTCCCGACACCGACGGTTCGATCTCCAGAGAGTCGAACCGCAGGTCGGGTTGTTGCCTGTTGAGCCGTATATCTTGGATGGTTTTCTTCTTGTATCCGATGAACTGAACCACCAGGTAATATTCCCCGTAAGGAATCTTCCTGATCATAAACTGCCCATCCGGGCCGGTCACGGTTCCTGTGACAAGAGCGGAATCCCCCGCCCGGTAGAGTACCACATTGGCATATTCCAGAACGCCGCGACTGCCCTGATCCACCACCTTCCCGGCTATTCTGCCGTCGCCCGGCGCTTCCTTTACGGAAGCCCGTAAAGGCAATACCATGGAATAAATAATGATCAGGATGAGAATGGATTTCATTTCCGAGGCGATCCGTTAACAGCCCGCAAACATAATCCTGCCCTCTCCCCCTTCAAAATAATTTCGATAAGCACCCCAAAAACCTATTCAAAACACTGATAGTGAAAATTCAGGCTTTGAGCGACCGGAAGCGGCCGTTAAAAGATTTTCATGCCCTCCGGAAAGGAAAAGCGCTTAAGCTGCTGCGACCGGTATTTATTTTTTTCTACATTAGCAGGCCATCAGGAAAATCATGCCCAGAAAAACCATTTTGCTTATCCATTGCTGCTTTTGGATACTCTTCTCCCTCGTTCCGGAACTGCCGTACATTTTCCCCGACAGAAAATACCCGCTCTGGCTGATCCATTACAACATCACTACCGAATGCCTGAATTTCATGAATTTCTACGCGGTCTATTTCCTGATCACCGTCAACCACTTCCAGCGTAAGGAATACCTGCGCATCATGAGCATTCTCTTCGGTATTATACTGATTTTCAGTACACTGCGTGTGTTCGGGACCCGCATGGTATCCCATTACATATCCATGATGGAAGAATTGCCGGGTATCCGCTTCGTGAATGTCATGGTGGAGATAGTCAACAGCTTGTTATTCACTACCTTCGGCATCCTGATGAAGTTCATGATCGACTGGTTCAGCACCCAGAAATTAAAAGCCGAGCTGCTGGCGCAGAAGCAAAGCAGCGAACTGGCCCTGCTCCGTACCCAGATCAATCCGCACTTCCTTTTTAATACGCTGAACAACCTGTACAGTCTGGTGTACAAGAAGTCGGATGTTGCTCCCTCGGTAGTCATGAAACTGTCGGAGATCATGCGCTATATGCTCTATGACACCAATGCGGAAAAAGTCCCGCTCGACAAGGAGATCAATTACCTCAGAAGTTTCATTGAACTGCAGCAGTTGCGGATTCGCGTCGACAACTTCATCCACCTTGAGATCAGGGGAGAAACAAGCGACCGGATGATCCCGCCCATGCTGCTGATCCCTTTTGTCGAAAATGCATTCAAACATGGTAAAAAGGATGTCCCTGCCCCCGGAATCTCAGTCATGATTGATGTGGACGGCGATACCATGCACTTTGAAATCTGGAACTACTGTAGCATGCCCAACAGTTCGGCTACCGACCCTTACCACGGAATAGGACTGAAGAATGTAGCCCGCAGGCTTCAACTGATGTACCCCGGGGCACATGAACTCAGCGTGGCACCCTGCGGGGAAAAATTTCTGGTGAAACTGAATATCAGAAGTCTATGAAATATCCAGGTTTGGCAGACACCAACCGAAAATGATAATAAGCATGGATATTCTCCCCCATGAAGCGGGACAGGCATCTGACCATTGAAATCAAAATGATAAGCACATGAAAATCAAATGTATTGCAGTTGACGACGAACCGCTCGCCCTGGATATCATCGAGGATTACATTTCCCGTATCCCCTTCCTTGAGTTGCAGAAAAGCTTCCATAATGCCCTGGATTGTATCGATTACCTCAAGCACAATGAGGTGGACCTCCTTTTCCTCGATATCCAGATGCAGGAACTTACGGGGATACAATTGCTGAAAGTACTGAAAACAAGACCACTGGTCATTTTCACCACCGCTTACGACAGTTTTGCACTGGAAGGCTATGAGCTTGATGTGTGCGATTACCTGCTGAAACCCATTTCTTTTGAACGTTTCGTTAAAGCGGTGGACAAGGTATATGACAAACTGTCAGACCAGCAGAAACCCGCTCGTTCTGATCAGGCGGAAATCAATATCTACAATCCCCAGCATGATTATTTCTTTGTGAAAACCGAATTCCGCCTTCAGAAAGTAAATTTCTCCGATATCCTGTATATCGAAGGAATGGGCGATTACCTCCGCATCGTGACGCCCCAGGAAAGGATCATGACGCTGCAGAATTTCAAGAGCATGGAGGATATTCTGCCACCACGACAGTTTGTGAGGGTGCACAGGTCGTACATCGTGAATATCGGTAAAATCCTTTCCATCGAAAGAAACCGCATCAAAATCGCCGACCAGTTGCTACCCATCGGTGAGAACTACCGCAAGCAATTCTTCGGCATTATCGGAAACGGGCATATGCTGGGCTGATCACTGCCGGCTCAGGCTTTTGTCCGCCTGCTGAATTCCTCACCGGTTCCGCCCGTATGTGACTTAAATAATAATGGTAAGGTTCTTGCACGGACTGCCCCCATGGAACAGGAACCGAAAAAGATCATTCACAGCCTCCTGCCGCCGCTGCTGCTGGTCATCCTGATGTGGATAGTCAAAGCCTGTGAACTTTATTTTCGTTTCGACCTTTCATTCCTGGGGATCTATCCCCTGCACTGGAAAGGACTGCCGGGCATCGTCACCGGGATCTTCATTCACGGCGATTTATCCCATTTGTCGGCCAATTCGGGTCCTGTCATCATCCTGGGCGGCGTCATCTTCTACTTCTACCGCCGCATTGCCTGGACCATCCTTGCCACGCTTACCCTGATGACCGGCCTGTGGGTGTGGGTGATGGCCCGCGAATCATGGCATATCGGGGCCAGCGGACTGGTGTATGCCATGGCCTCCTTTGTCTTTGCATCCGGAATGATCAGGCGCGACAACCGCCTGCTCGCTGTTTCACTGCTGGTAGTCTTCCTCTACGGCGGACTTATCTGGGGCGTTTTCCCCGAGCTCTTCCCGGAAAAAAACATCTCCTGGGAAAGCCACCTGATGGGTATCGTGGCCGGAATCGTGGCTGCCGTCTATTTTAAAAATGAAGGCCCTGCCAGGAAAAAATACGCCTGGGAGGATGAAACGGATGATGAAGTGCCGGATTGGTACCCGGATGAACCCCCGGCTCCCCCCCCACCTTCCGATCAGACACCTGATAATCAGGAAATTAATATCCGCTACGATTATAAAGAAAAAAAAGGCGAGCCATCCTGATTTTTTTTTCAGCGCTTTTAAACATGGCATCAGAAATGCCTTATTCTTTCGTATCTTTCATGCAAGTTTTAATTATTAAACCAAGATTAATATGAAAAGAAAGATACTTACATTCATCACTTTGGGATTGAGCCTTATAGCGATCATCCCGTCCTTTTTAACTGCCGGACCCCTGAACCAGAGTGTCAGCGGCAGCACAGTATTTACAGCCAGTACGGCTGTAGCATACCAGAGCATGATAAATAACCCGGTCATCGGACTGGAGATCACACTCACCGGCAGCGGAGCACCCCTTTCCCTTACAGGCATATCGCTCAATGCCTCCCTCTGCACCAATTTTTCGACCGATGTGAGCATGGTCAGGGTTTACTATACCGGGAGTGATTCTGCCTTTGCCATCACCAACCAGTTCTGGGCAGGTTATGACCCTTCGCAGACGCTGGCCGGCAACCAGGAATTGAGCACGGGGAAAAATTATTTCTGGATCAGTTTCGATGTCTTTTATTACGCCATCGTGGGCGACATCCTCGATGCAGCCATAAACTGGTTCACCCTGAGTGACTACAGCGGCCTTTACCTGCCCGATGTCACTTCACCACCGGGTCACCGGCTGGTGGCCGCGCATACACCCGTGCCCCGGTCCATTTCGGGCAGGGTGATGTACGATAACCAGGCAGAAACAGGCCTGAACAATGTGCTGCTTTTATTGAACTCGGGATACAATGCACAGCAGACAACCACCGGAAGCAACGGGCAGTTCCAGTTCAACAACCTGATGCCAGGAACCTACCAGATCGTGGCAGTGTGTTACAAACCCTGGGGTGGTGTCAATGCGGTGGATGCACTGGGTATCCTTCGCTACTTCGTCGGGGTGGACCCGCTTTCTCCTTTGCAGCAGATGGCAGCCGACGTGGATGCCAGCTACTTCATCAATTCAACGGATGCACTGTTGGTATTAAAACGCTTTACCGGAATCATCAACTATTTTCCGCTGGGCGACTGGATATTTGAACCGACCATGGTGGTGGTAGACGGTACAGGCAACATCGTCCGTAACATCAAGGGTTTGTGTGTGGGAGATGTGAACCGCTCCTACGTTCCCTGACGGTCAGATCGATTTCTCATCAAGCTTGCGGCCCCATCCGGCAAAAGGACGGTTTTTCCAGTTGCTGTTGTGATAGGCGTAACTGGCGATGAGAGGCAACACGGAGGTGGCCTCGGCAAATACCATTTGTTCGTAAAGGGTATCCACCTTACCCCATGAGGATGCTTCCTTCAGGGTGCTGCTGGAACAGGCGCCGTCCCTGGCATCAGCCACCGTGATCTGAACGGCATACTGGTGCATGGGAACCTCCTTGTCGAGGATCTCGGCACAAATCACCGTATCCTGCGCGAAGTTCTTTGGAACGCCGCCCCCAACCATGAATAGTCCGGAGGTTTTTGCCGCCATCTTTATCCTGGTCAGTTCCAGGAAGTCTTTTACCGAATCGATGCTTACGTGCCGATCGGGATGATCCCACTGGTGACGAACCAGCCCAAAACCGGCACTGCTGTCGGAAAAAGCCGGGCAGAAAACCGGAACATCATGCTCAAAGGCAAGCTGCACCAGTGATTTCGGCTTGCGTGCATGCTCTGTTAGATACCTGCCCATCTCCCGGATAAACTCCCTGGAGGAATAAGGACGGGGTTCCAGCTTATCGGCAATCTCGCGTATGGTCATGTCGCAGACCTGCAGTTCCTCTTCATCGATAAAGGTATCATATATCCGGTCGATATAAAGATTGCGCAACAGTGCATCGTCAATCCAGGGCGTACCTTTGTAATGCTTGAATCCCAATGCTTCGAAAAAGTCCATGTCGACAATGCTGGCACCCGTGGCCACCACGGCGTCCACCATACGGTAGCGGATCATGTCGGCGTACAGGTCGAGGCAGCCGCCGGCTCCGGTGCTTCCGGCAAGGGTCAGGATAATGGTGCAGTCCGGATCGTCTATCATCCGTGTGAGAATATCGGCAGCCACAGCAGTATCCCTGGAGGTGAAGGACATGTCGCGCATGGCATTGATCAAAGGTGTGGAATCGAATGCCGTGAAATCGATGTGTTTCACAACATCTTTCAGTAAATCAGATTTTTCCATACTGTTAAATTTGTGCAAAAGTAGTACTATTCAACGAAACATGAAAACAGCCGCCACAGGCCGTAGCAAGACTCCGGACATGCAGGGAATAAAAAGTCCTGCAGCTGCAACTAAAGATTGATATACGACAGAATCTTATACAGCAGTTTGGCGGCAAGAAAGTCGGGAGCTTTGTTGTGCTCGCGCGGACAAAGCTCCACAATGTCAAATCCTGCGATTTTCTTCCTGCCTGCCACGTATTTCAGAAATGCAAGGCTTTCATACCAGTGCAGTCCGCCCGGCTCGGGTGTCCCGGTGGAAGACATGATGGACGGATCGAAATAGTCCAGGTCGATGGTTAAATATACATGGTCTGTCAGCTGATCAAGCGCCCTTTCCCACCAGTCGGTCCGCCCCTGTACCTGCTGTGCCCAAAAGACATGCTGCGGAATCAATCTGTCCTTCTCACCTGTATCCATGCTCCGGATACCCACCTGCACCACAGGGCAACCAAGATCCTGCGCCCGCGCCATGACACAGGCGTGATTATACCGGCTGCCCTCGTATTCATCCCTCAGGTCGGTATGCGCGTCAAGCTGCAATACCGACAGATCGGGAAATATTTCGCGGTATGCCCGGATGGGACCTGCACTCACCGAGTGCTCCCCACCAATGGTGATCACGGTCTTTCCCTTCTTCAGCCAAGCCAGGCAAGCCCGGTATGATGCTTCTTCCATCGCCTCAGGAGAAGTGTTTTCGCTGACAGGCAGGGCGGTATGGATCCCTTTCAGATAAACCTCTGTATCCGTTTCAATATCATACAATTCCATATTAGCCGATGCCTCCAGCAGGGCTTCGGGTCCCCGGTCGGAGCCCTTCACCCAGGTGGAAGTACCGTCATAAGGCACAGGCAGGATCACGTAAGGTGCGTCAGGCCCGGCAAATTCCATGGGAATATCACCAAAATGTTTCATAGAAAAGAGAAAGCTAGTGTTCGACAGCAAAATTACGATTTTCCGGCAATAGGGTTCCAGGCAGCAGGACTCAGTATCCCAGTGTTTTAAGCATGGATTTATAACTCTGTTCTTTGGCGAAAAGGCGGGTATAGTATTCGCCGCTTTCATCGGTTTCGATGATGATGTGCTTGGGTGCGGGGATCAGGCAATGCTGGATTCCGCCGAAGCCGCCGAGCGATTCCTGGTAAGCGCCGGTATGGAAAAGCCCGATGTATTGCTCCACTCCCTCAGTGATCTTCGGAAGAAAAACCGCGTTGGCATGTGCTTCCGCATTGTAATAATCGTGGGAGTCGCAGGTGAGTCCGCCGAGAAAGACCCGCTGGTATTCGAAATCCCAGTTATTGATCGCAAGCAGGATAAAGCGCTGGTGAATGGCCCAGGTATCCGGAAGGGTGGTCATGAAAGAACTGTCGATCATATTCCACAACTCCCTGTCGTTCTGCTGCTTCTGATTAATGATGCTGAAGAGCACCGCACCCGACTCCCCTACCGTATAGCTTCCGAATTCAGTAAAAATGTGGGGTTCGGGAACATTGTTCACAGTACACTGGTTCTTTATCTGGGCTATGATCTCTTCGGCCATGTATTCATAATCGTAGAGGAAGGCCATGCTGTTCTTGATCGGGAATCCTCCGCCAATATTGAAGTACTCCAGTTCGGGGCATAGCTTTTTCAGCTCACAATATAAGTTGATGCACTTGCTGAGCTCATTCCAGTAATAGGCCGAATCCTTGATTCCGGTATTAATGAAAAAGTGCAGCATTTTCAGTTCAAAAGTGGGATTGTTGCGGATTTTCTCATTGTAGAAACTGATCACATCGCCCACACGAATACCAAGCCGGCTTGTATAGAAATCGAACATGGGTTCTTCCTCTGATGCGATTCTGAGGCCGATGTTGATCTTCCTATTACTTTTTCCTGTGTAGTCTTCTATCTCCTGTTTGTTGTCAAGTACCGGTATGATATTATCAAAACCATTGTTAATCAGATCGATAATTCCCTGGGTATACTGAGGGCGTTTAAAGCCGTTACAAATCACGTAAATGTCTTTTCCGATCTTCCCGGATTCAAGTAAAGATTCGATAATAGGAAGATCAAATGCGCTCGATGTCTCCAGATGTACGTCATTTTTCAGGACTTCCTCGAGTACAAATGAGAAATGTGAGCTCTTGGTGCAGTAGCAGTAGTGATAGTCCCCCTGGTAATCTACTTTGGCCATGGCCACGTTAAAAAGACGCTTAGCCTTTTTTATATTCTGTGTAATTCTTGGTAAGTACGTGATTTTTAATGGTGTACCATATTGCTCAATGATATCCATCAAGGGAATCTGATGAAAATGGAGTTCATTGTCTTCGACCTTGAATTCTTCCTGGGGGAATTCAAATGTCTGTTCAATAAGGTCGATATATTTATTTTTCATGATGTATCCGTCTTATTTAGTTTGATAATACAATCCCGATTCAGAATAACCGGATATAATCCGGGGGTGCAAATATATTTAAACAATTTACAAGGTCAAAAAGAATTTTATGTAATCCGCGTTCAGGCACCTTTTGTATGACCAATCAATTGAAAGTAAACAGCAGTGAAGGGTAATGGCGTTGTCATGCTGAGCGTAGTCGAAGCATTGTTTCGTACTGGGATCAGTTTCCCTCCTGGTGACCGGTTTAGGGGTTTATTGGTTTAGAAGTTTAGGTAATAGTTTAAGGTTCAAAGTTTAAGGTTTAAGGAGTTCTGGCCGTCATCGGAGACCGGTTTAGATGTTTATTGGTTTAGAAGTTTAGTGAAACTCCGTGCATAACTCCGTGTAACTCTGTGGTTATAAAAGCCGGGCGTGGAGAAGCATCGTTTCATACCGGAAACAGTTTCCGGCTGGATGCCGGTTTAGGGGTTTGTTGGTTTGGAGTTCAGGTACCAGTTTAAGGTTTAAAGTTTAAGGTTTAAGGAGTTCTGGCCGTCTCGGAAATTCATTTCTTTACTTAATACTTCACTTCTAAACTCAATTTTCTTCCCTCTCACTTAAAAGCCGGGTCTTCGGGCCTTTGGTGTTGATTGAAAAGTATAATGTTTAGGGTCTAAAGTCTAATGAGGACTCAAGTGAAAAAAAGGTTCTAACTCAAGGATCTAAAGTTTAATATCCTGATTGACGGATTCTTCGTATATTTACTATAAATTTTCCACCTTCATGAAACTTCCATACAGACTATCATTCATACAAACCGAAGATGATCATATATGGATATTCCCCCGCATGAAGCGGGACAGGCATCTGACCTAATCTAAAAAATATGAAAAAGTTCCTCCTCCCTGTATTTCTGGCATTTCTGCTACCCTGGAATACCATAGGAAATACGCTGCAGGACAGCACTTACCTGGTGCTGACAAGTGTCAATGAATCTGACCCCTACTACGCTGCCGCCCTGCAGGTAGCTGCCTACCGGAATGCCCAGATCGTACATTTTCACCCCGACAGCCTGGACGAGCTTCTGCCCGTTCTTGTCAACCTTGAACCACGCTACGCAGCCATCGTGATTAAGCCCACAGAGCTGGAAATCAATTTTATACGAAAGTTTTTAATGATGAGCACCAGCCTCGACGGTGATCCTTTCACCGACTTTTCTTACGGCTACATCACCGGGGCTACGGCTGCGGATGCCCTGGCTTTTGTGAACCGTATCATCCAGGCCGAAGCCGACGGCATCCAGGACTATCCCCTGAATATCGGCGGCTATGCGGCATCCTCCCTGAATTTCGTCTTCACAGGCGCCAACGACTTCATGAAATACCTCGATCCGCCGCTTGTAAGCTCCATCTACATGGAGACCAATAACTCAGGCAGCGGAAGGAATTTCTTTCTGAACAACACCCAGTATATGCTGGGCAACAAACTGCTCGATATCGGTTACAACGGCGATCCTCACATGCTTTGGCTGTTTGAGGGCGGTAACATGAACCCGGATCCGCCCGTGTGGCTGTACGACCCGGCAAAGATCGAAGATCCCGCCTATGCCCGGATGGGACTCACCAGCTTCGATATCAGCACCTTATACCTCTACCCTGCCGTGGCTTTCAACGGCGCCTGCCATGCCGGCGAACCAAAAAAAGTGATGGTGGAAAGCGATATCGCCGCCACATTCGGCAACACCAACGGCCTGATACAATTCTACACCATGTCCGATACCTTCAGCTACTGCCTTTCCATCCTGAATACCGGTATCACGGGTTATTTCGCCCCCTGTGGCGCCAATAACGCCAACGACCAGGGGGAAGAGATCTACCAGGCTTTTCTCTTCCATGAGCCCCTGGGCGACATCCACAAACGATCCATGGACGGCGTGGTGATGGGATTCCTCGGGAACAAGCCCAAACTGAAGATCTACCAGTGGGGCGGTTCAACCTCCGGCTGTGACGTGCTTGCTTCAGGAACATTCAACCCCGCCCAGTGGAGCGGCGCCTGTTATATGCTGGGAGGCAAGGCAAACCGTATCTATTTCGGCGATCCCCTCTACCATCCTTTTAAAAAACATCATTCCGATTCTCTTTCCATCACTACCACCATAACAGATTCCATCAGTCCGGACAGCCTGCACATCCACCTGGAATACCATAAACCGGATGCCTCAGTGGCTTATTTCCCCGTCTGGGACAAGTTTCACTTCAGCGACACCAGAATCTACACACCTGTAGAACTTCCCGACTATGTGGCTGACATCACCTCCTGCAGCGTCATCAGCGCATCGGGACCATACCATATATATATTTATGCCCTCGAGCATTTTGCCGGGAAAACCATCCTGCACCTGGAGATCGACATTCCGGATGACATGTATGATAAAATCGACTTCAGCATGTCCTTTTGTATCACCTTTACCAACACCGGTCTGGAAGAAATTCACAGCGGCAGGCAGGCGGTGCTCACCGATCTGAATTGTTATCCCAACCCGGCCCGTGATCTGGTCGAATTCAGTTTCCGGCTTGCCGAGCCACTCAGCCTTTCCGTGACACTTGCCGATGCCGGCGGCCGACCCGTATGGCAGGGCTTACCGGAAAAACTGGAACCCGGTTTACATAAAAAACAACTTCAGATCAGTGTGATCCCTGACAGCGGGCAATACTTTCTTATCCTGAATGCAGGTAAACAAAGCTTCACGCGCAAAATCAGCATTGTCAGATAGGCCGGCTGCTCCCTTTCCCCTTCCAGGGCTTCCTTTTTTTGAGTATGTTTGTGCTGCCACAGGCAAATTACAAACCTGATAACATGCTGCACGACCTTAGCCTGAGTTTTCCCCTTGAGAATCCGATTCTGCAGTTCTCCCTGATCCTCTTTATCATCCTGTTCGCACCCATCCTGCTGAACAAAGTGAAAATACCCCACCTGATCGGACTGATACTGGCAGGTGTGCTCATTGGTCCCTACGGCTTGAATATCATGCTGCGCGACAGCAGCATCATCCTTTTCGGAACGGTGGGACTGCTCTATATCATGTTTCTTGCCGGATTGGAGATAGACCTGCTGGAGTTCAGAAAAAATATCGGGCGAAGCACTGTTTTCGGTTTGTACACCTTTATCATCCCGATGGGACTGGGTACCGCGATGTCTTATTACATCCTGCGCTTCCCCCTGCCTACCTCCATCCTGCTGGCCAGCATGTTTGCCTCCCACACCCTGATCGCTTACCCTGTCATCAGCAAGCTGGGCGTGGCCAGAAACAGGGCAGTAACGATCGCCGTTGGCGGGACGGTGATCACCGACACCCTCGCCCTGCTGGTACTTGCAGTAATCGCAGGAATGTCGACCGGCACCATTGGCCAGGATTTCTGGATCAGGCTCGGCCTTTCCATGCTGATATTCATCCTTGCGGTAGTGCTGTTGTTTCCCCTGATCACCCGCTGGTTCTTTAAACGCTATGACGACAGCATCCTGCAATACATTTTCGTACTGGGCATGCTTTTCCTGGGCGCTTTCATGGCCGAAGCGGCAGGTATAGAACCCATCATCGGGGCATTCCTGGCCGGACTCGCCCTGAACCGCCTCATTCCCAAAACCTCCCCCCTGATGAACCGGGTGGAATTTGTCGGCAATGCCCTCTTTATCCCCTTCTTCCTGATTGGTGTGGGCATGCTGATCAACACCAGGATGTTTATCAAAGACTGGGAGACGATCTTCGTGGCAATCTGCATGACATTGACTGCCACCTTCAGCAAGTTCATTGCCGCATGGTTCACGCAAAAGACCTTCAGGCTTTCCCTCGACGAAAGACGGTTGATCTTCGGCCTGAGCAACGCCCAGGCAGCCGCTACCCTGGCTGCAGTCCTGGTGGGTTACAATATCATCCTTGGCCATACCGAAACCGGAGAGCCCATCCGCCTGCTGAGCGAAAGCGTACTCAACGGCACTATCCTGATGATCCTGGTAACCTGTACCATTGCCTCCTTCATCGCCCAGAAAGGCGCCCGCAACCTGGCCCTGGCTGAAACCAGCGAGCTGAAAGAAGAATCCGACCTTCACGAAAAGATCCTGGTCGCCGTCAAAGATCTGCCTTCAACCGAAGAGCTGATCAACCTCAGCACCACCATCAAATCCCCGAAAAACCTCAGCGGACTCTATGCCATCACAGTGCTGGATGATATCAGTCCGGAGGTGTCAACCGAAAAAAAAGCCGCCAGGATACTCGAACAGGCCAGCATGACGGCCGCAGCCACCGACAACCACCTGCATACCCTGCTGCGGAACGACCCGAATGTGGTGAACGGCATCAGCCAGGCGGTGAAAGACTATAAAATCACCGATCTTATCCTCGGTCTGCATGAAAAAAAAGGAATATCCACCTCCTTCCTCGGCAACCTGACCGAGGGCATCCTCAACCGCTGCAATACCACCACGCTGATCTACAAACCGTCACAACCACTCGCCACCGTTAAAAGACACCTGGTCATCGTGCCGGAGAAAGCCGAAAAAGAGATCGGCTTTGCCTTCTGGATCATCCGCTTATGGAATGTCTCACGGAATACCGGTGCAAGGCTGATGTTCTTTGCACCCGGACAAACCCTGCAGATCATCCGGGAAATCAAGGACAAACACCCGGTCTCGGCAGAATTCAGCGAGTTCTCCGATTGGGATGACTTCCTTATCCTTTCCAGGGAAGTGAAAAACGACGACAACCTGGTCATCATCCTGAGCCGTAAAGACAGACCCTCATGGCATAACAACATGTCGCGTATCCCGACATATCTGAACAAGTATTTCCAATCCACCAGTTTCCTGCTGGTCTTTCCGGTACAGTCCGGTGTCGCCGACATCCCAAACATGGACCTGAAAAATCCCTCCGTACCCGAATCCATTGAAAAGCTCGATGAAATCGGCAAAACCATCTCGAAACTGTTCAAACGTAAATAATAACAGATAACACCCCACATGATGAACACAAGAATCAATCACAGCAAAAGCGGCCATTTCCCCTGGAATTGGTTAGTACCGGCATTTCTGGCTGTAAACTGCATGATGATGCCCGCAACAGCGCAGCCCCTGGCCGGTAATTACAGCATTGACGCAACCCAGGCCACAGGCGGTACCAACTTTCATTCTTTCGGAGATTTTGCTTCCGCGCTGAATATCAATGGGATATCGGCCACGGTCACCGCAACGGTAGTACCCGGCTCCGGACCCTATACAGAACAGGTGGTAATCAACACCATCCAGGGCAGCGGCCCGAATGCCTGGGTAAACCTGGAAGGAAACGGGGAGATACTGACGGCTGTGACCAACACCACCGACAGACATGTGCTCCGCTTAGCCAACGTGCAGTATTTCACGGTCAATAACCTGCACATCGTCAGAGATACCACCTCCCCTGCCGGCTTCTACGGTATCCACATATACGGCAGCGGTAATTTTATCAACATCACCAACTGCGAGGTGGATATGAGCGGTACCACCAGCACCCTTTACGGCGGTATCGTTGCTTCAGGCTCCCTGACCAGCATCCTGGTGACCGGGGATTTCCACAACCTGAACATCACAGGCAACACCACCTGGGGAGGAGGTTACGGGGCATCGGTATTCGGACTGATCAATCCCCTGGCATCCAATATTGTGATCAGTAACAACCAGTTCACCAACTTTCACTCCAACGGGGTTTACCTGAGAGAAACCGACGGAGCCATTGTCAGTGGCAACTATTTCGACAAAACCACCTCCAATGTCACCTCCTGCAACGCCATCCAGCTGGCCCAGGCTGCCAACATCAACGCCCAGGTTTTCAATAACTTTATCCAGATCACCCAAACCCAGAACGGCAGCATGACCATCAGGGGAATCTACCTGTTCAACGGCACCGGCCATAAGGTGTACAACAACGTGATTCACAACATCAATCTACAGGCAGGTAATTTTACCGCCATCGAGGTACGGACCGGAGCTACAGCACCACAGATCTGTTTTAACACCATCTCCATCGACAATCCCAATCCCTGTACGGGAAATTTTTACGGGATCAAGGAGGAACTGTCGAATACGAATGCTGTGCTCAGGAATAACATGCTCAGCATGACCGCAACAACCAGCGGTTTCAAATCCGCCCTGGTACTCGGCAGCTCTGCCACCGTAACAACGGCCTTCAACAGCGACTATAACGACATCTGGATACCCGGCGGGAATGTCGCCCAGAAGGGAGGAGGACTCACCACACCGGTTTTATATACCGACCTGGCCACATGGCAGTCGGTCAGCAGCCAGGATATACATACGGTGACCATAGATCCGGTCTTTGTGTCGCCTTTGTATCCGCAGCCTGCAAATACCTTCCTGGATAACCTGGGGATCGCCATTCCGTGGGTTCCCCTCGATGTCACGGGCATCACCCGCGGTGACCCTCCCGATATGGGCGCTTACGAGCTGAGCAGCACTCCGCCGCCAACACCCGACACGATCTACGGTGTCACTGAAGCATGTGAGTTCTCCGTTCAAAACTTTACCGTGAGTACGGTGCCTGGTGCCAGCTCGTATGTGTGGACTGTGACGGGCGCCAGCCTGGTCAGCGGGCAGGGAAGCGCTTCGATCGTGGTTGCCTTCAGCAATACGGCCGCACAGATATCAGTGTATGCCAGCAATGCCATGGGGAACAGCGGCACGCTGAGTCTTGCGGTCGGCATCCTCCCCCTGCCGGCGGTCACACTGAACCTGCCACCCGACACCCTCTGCCTGAACTGGCCGCCTCTGACGCTGACAGGAGGAAATCCCCCCGGTGGGACATACACCGGTCCCGGTGTCAGCAACGGACAGTTTGACCCTGCAGGCGCCGGTACCGGAACCCATACCATCACCTATACTTTTACCGCAACCAACGGATGCAGTGCCTCTGACACCACCTTCTTCAATGTCGCGGTGTGCACAGGCATTACGGACACAAAGCCTGAAACGCATGTCAGGGCGGTTCCGAACCCTCTTAGCCTGCAAAGCATGCTCCATGCACCCGCCGGTAGCCACATTACGGGCCTGAGCCTCTTCGATGCAAGAGGACAACTGCTCAAAACCCTGAGCATGAAAAGTGACCTGATTCCCCTGGCAGGAATCGTAACGGAACCTGGCCTTTACATCCTGAGGGTCATCACCGACAAACCTTCAGCGGAAACCCTGAAGCTGGTGGTGGCGGAATAGGAGACGCTACTTTTTGCGGATCACGGCTGTCCGGACCGGAGCGACACCCGGAATGTCAGGATTCGCACCAAGGTACCCGATAAGCGCCTGGTCGGTAGTCTCAAGCCTTGTCTCCCCCGGATCGGCATGATCAAAGGTATAGGCTGAAGCAATATAAGAGTTTAAAGCCACCGTATAAGTATGGTCGGGTAAATTCCTGCCATTGGCATCCATCATCATGACGTCCACGGCTTTACCCTCCTCATCAGTCTCCACCGTATAATGCATCCCTGAGACCTCGAGATCCAGCTTCTTACGTATGTTGTATGAATTGATAATCAGGCTTCTGATCTCAGGAAGGGTCAACCGGAACACCACAAGCTGGTTGCCGAAAGGATCCAGGCGGTAAATATCGTTCAGCGTAAGCGGTCCCGCTGCCAGTGAATCGATCCGGATGCCGCCCCTGTTCTGAAAAGAAAGATCACAGGCAGTGAAGGAACGGTAGGCATCTGTCATCAGTGAACCGAGGGCAGCAAGGCCGGTGAGCGGCTGCGGCAGCTCAATGACAATCTTCTTAAACTCATCATTGTCATTATATTGCGCAATCATTTCCTTTACATCCTTTCTTTCACCCCTGATGTTACCGATGGGAATCAGTTCGTCCTGTCTTTGAATGATTCGGTTACCGGACACCAGCAGGGTGATTTTCCCGACATATTTCAGGTAATAGCCGGCCTGGGTGATCATGACACCATTGACGATCAGAGGGGTATCGAGGGTGGTATGGCTGTGGCCACCAATGATCAGGTCGAACTCAGGCATCACAGAGGCAAGACGCTGATCGCCGCCCACGCCCAGGTGGGTCAGGCCGATAAGGTTGCCGTATGTGGATTTCAGGTAACGGTATTCCTGGGCTTTGGTGATGCCATCGGTGAATTTCAGTCCGCCGACCCGCAGCGGGTGTGTATCCGGTATGCCGGCAGCTGTGAGTTGAATGATGCCGAGAAAAGCCAGCCTGATTTGTTCTCCTGCCTGCAACACCGCAAATGGATCCGGCTGCTTCAGGGGAGTGCCTGCAGTCTCTATATTGCAGCAGATGTATGGGAAATGAGCCTGTTCCACCCTTTTCTGCAGTGAGATCTGCCCCATGTCGAATTCATGGTTGCCAAATACACAGAGATCGAAGCCGCAGCGGTTCATCAGGTCGATCATCGGGTAGCCCTTCTCCTTTACCATATCCACCACCGGATTACCTGTAAAGTTATCGCCGGCCGAAATCAGAAACACATAGGGATGATCCCGCGCCAGGCTGTCCTTCAGGTAAGCCAGCCGGGCCATCTGGTCGATTTTGGAATGCATATCGTTGACATGCAGGATGATGACCCGGGAACTGCCTGCTGTATCCTGTGCCCTGACGACCAGGCAGGGAAAAAAGAATAAAAACAACAACAGGCGGAATGCAAAGATTCTCATACAGATATTATTTCGTTTCAGTCAAAAGCCATTGATTGATACAAAGATACAACAAGTGAGGGATGTGCGCATGCCCTCCTGGAAAATGAACGAAAGGCTATCTTTGCAGTAATCTGAATCAAGCAGGCTGTGATGTCAACTCGTATATATGATGTTCGAAAACGATTATCTTAAGAAAGGACTGCATCAGGAAGAAGTCCGGAAACGCTTACTGGAAGAGGGTTTCAATGAACTCTCAACCTCCCGTCCGAAGGGGATCTGGCCTATTATAGGAGGTGTGATCCGTGAGCCCATGTTCATCCTGTTGGTGATTTGCAGCGTTCTGTACATGGCCCTGGGCGACATCACCGAAGGTCTGATCCTGGCAAGTTTTGTGGTGGTGATCATGTGGATAGAATTCTATCAGGAAAGCAAGACTGAAAGGGCTTTGGAGGCATTGCGCGACCTGTCGAGTCCGAGGGCACTCGTGATCAGGGACGGAAGGGAGATCAGGATAGCCGGGCGGGAGGTGGTCAGAGACGACCTGCTGGTATTGCAGGAGGGGGACAGGGTGCCGGCGGATGCCCTGGTGCTTCAATGTACCAACCTGCTGGCCGATGAATCGCTGCTTACGGGGGAGTCAGCGGCGGTGCGGAAAAGAGAATGGGACGGCAGCTCAAAGGCATACCCTCCCGGGGGAGACGACCTGCCTGTGGTATTTTCGGGCTCGATGATCGTGCAGGGCAACGGCCTGGCAAGGGTGACGGCATGCGGCATGCAGACAGAACTGGGTAAGATCGGGAAAGCCCTTGAAGCTGTGCCCCGGGAACCCACACGCCTGAAGGCAGAGATCGGCAAAATGGTCAGGCTGACGGCCATGGTCAGTATCATCCTGTGTATCCTGGTGGTGGTGGCTTATGCCCTGAGCAGGGGCGACTGGATCAAGGGATTCCTTGCGGGGATTACCCTGGCCATGGCCATGCTGCCAGAAGAATTTCCTGTGGTCATGACCGTTTTCCTTGCCCTTGGTGCATGGCGTATCAGCCGGAGGAATGTGCTTACCCGCAAACCCGCAGCCATCGAAAGCCTTGGCTCGGCCAGCGTGCTTTGTACCGACAAGACAGGAACACTCACAGAAAACCGAATGGCCGTCACCTGCCTGTACAACGGCAGGTCGGTCCTGGAGACTGAAAAGATCACACAACTTCCGGAGGACTTTCACGAGGTCATTGAATATGGCATCCTTGCCTCCCAGACCCGTCCGTTCGACCCCATGGAAAAGGCCATCATCGGCATGGGCAACCTTTATCTGCAACAGACCGAACACCTTCACTTCGATAAGGCAATGGTGCGGGAATATCCTCTTTCGCCGGAGCTGCTTGCCATGTCAAGGGTATTCAACGATGAAACCAACGACCGTTACCTGATCGCGGCCAAAGGAGCGCCGGAAGCCATCTTCGACCTTTGTCACCTGAAGGCGGAAGTGATCGGCCACATCGGGCACACTGTCAGGCTGTTCGCCTCCAAAGGCATGCGGGTCATCGCTGTGGCCCGGGCCGTCATCAGCAGAACGGCCATCCCGAAGATCCAGCATGATTTTGACTTTGCTTTTACGGGGCTTATCGGGCTTCACGACCCGGTGAGGGAAGGTGTGGCAGAAGCAGTGGCGGATTGTCACAGGGCCGGGATCCGCGTGATCATGATCACGGGGGATTACCCGGAAACGGCAGTCCAGATCGCCCGGCAATGCGGGCTGAAAGAGCCGGAACGCTGCATCAGCGGACAGGATCTGGCCCGGATGAGCGAGGATGAACTGGATCATGAAATCAGCGAAGTACAGGTCTTTGCCCGGGTGGTACCGGAACAGAAGCTGAAGATTGTCAATGCATTGAAGCGAAACGGGGAAACCGTTGCGATGACTGGCGACGGGATCAACGACGCGCCGGCCCTCAAGGCGGCCCATATCGGCATTGCCATGGGCGACAAGGGGACGGACGTTGCCAGGGAGGCTTCGGACCTGGTGCTGATGGACGATAATTTCCTTTCCATCGTCAATGCCATCCGCATGGGCCGGAGGATCTTCGACAACCTTCAGAAGGCACTCAGTTACATCATCGCCATCCACCTTCCGATTGCCGGTATCTCCCTGATCCCGGTGCTGGCCGGAAAACTGCCCCTCATCCTCTGGCCTGTGCATATCGTTTTCCTGGAGCTCATCATCGACCCGGCCTGTACCCTGATCTTCGAAGCGGAAAAAGATGAAAAGGACCTGATGCGCCGCCCGCCCGCTTCACCCTCCCGCCGCTTCTTCGGTTCACAACGTCTGATGATCAGCATGATACAAGGAATGAATATCCTGGCGGTGGTGCTGGCCGTATACTTTGCAGGGCTCGCCCTTGACCTGTCCGAAGAAAAAACCAGGGCCATGACCTTCTCAACCCTCATCATTGCCAACCTGGCCGTCATCCTCAGCAACCGAAGCAGGCATGACAGCATCTTCCGGATCATCACCGTGAAGAACAACATGGTGAAGTGGATTCTCAGCGGCGCCTTGCTCTTCCTGCTGCTGACCCTGGAGCTTCCCTTCCTGAGAGCGCTCTTCGAATTCAGCTCACTCACGCCCACAGAGCTGGCCATAAGCGCATTGGCAGGAATGCTTTCGGTTACATGGTTTGAGGCATACAAATGGACAGGAAGGAAAAAGGCAGCAATGCTCAGATAAAGTTCATCTTCACTTCCTTCAGAAATTTCTCCTCAAGAATACCAGCAATCCTGCGGATCACCGTGCGCCTGATCTCCAGTTCCACCGGCAGGCTGGGATCCTGGTGGGCCTCGTTGATCCGCGTACCGATCAGAAAATCAATCTCATCGCTGTCGAGAAACTGCCTGACGATCTGGTCGGCCGGTCCTTTGCCCAGTCGTGTGGTGTTGTTGTAACGCTTCAGTATCTCAGCCACTTTGCTGAGGGTCAGGATTCCTTCCGTTACCAGGTCGATACCCTCCATGCTGGAAACCGGCGGCAGGTCGGGATCGTGAAATTCAAAGCTGTCGATGATCTCCTTACCGAGTTCACGGCCAAGGATTTCGATGGTCGTGGCACCGCAAACGATCTTCTTTCCATTAAACTGTGATACGGTTTGGGCGAGCTCCCTGTCCTTGTCCGCTTCGTAGGGCGGCCCTGTGAGCAACAGCAGCTTCCTGGGTTCCCTGAAATAGATCACGGCAGCGGTGGTATCATCCTTGGGCTGGTGTTCATCATTGGCAACAGCCATGTTCAGCAGTTTGGCAGAGAGTCGTGTGGCTGAGATGTCGGGCGTGGTAGACACCAGGCGGAGGATATAGGCCTGCATGGCCTCCCTGCCCCAGCCAAAGGGATATCTGGCAGTTCCCATGCCAGACTGGACGATCCCGTCGGAACAGATCACGATACGATCTTCTTTAACAGGAGTGAAACTGCAGCAGCGCAGTTCCTTCCCCCTCACTTTCTCCCCCGGTATCAGGATATCCCACCATACAGGCTCGAGGAGGGTATTCTGCCGGAGCACGATGGCCTGGGGATTGTCGTATTCAAGGATGCGGGTTTCGCCGTTCAGGTCGATATCGATAATGGTGAAAGTGGCATAGGAGATCTTCCGTTCGCTGTCCTCGGGCAGCGTATTCATGATGATCTCTGCGATCTTGTTGAATTCCTTGTGCTCTCTGGTAAAATTCATGGCCATGGTGGCCGTGAGCGCCGAAAGTACGCTGGCTTTCACACCGTGACCGAGGCCGTCGGAGAGTACGACGATCACCCGGTTCTCCTCCTTGATCTTTCCCGAAAGAAAAACATCCCCGCAAATACGTCCCTCCCAGTGGTTCACCTGCTGACTGTCAATTTCCACATGAAAAGCCTGCTTCATTCCGTCCTGCCTTTCTTCTCGTTCTGGTGAAACTCGATGATGGAGTTAAGGGTCTTTTCTGTCCGGCTGGCACCTTCACCCAGCAGAAAGGCGATTTTCTGCACAAGCTCCAGGTTCTCGTTGATGGCTTCACTTACCCTGCGGATCACCTCCTCCTTGCGCACCTCCGGCATGAACATGTCGCGGACCACGGCTCCCACCACTTTGTTCCTCCGGATGGTAAACACCGAAACATTCAGGATACGTTCCTCGTAATGCACATCCCTGTTCACCACATCATCGTCTTTCTCAAGCACATACGAGAAAAGATTGTAAAAAGGGTAAGGGATCAGGGTTTTCAGATCGGCTCCCTTCAGACCCTGGATCACCTCGCTGATCTCCCCGGCTTCCCGTCCCAGAATTTCGATAAAACGCCGGTTCGACTGCATTATTCTGAGTTTGTCGTCCACGATGACCACCCCCGACGGCAGTTTCTGCAACATGGCGGCCGTGGTTTCCATGGCTTCACTGGCATGCTGCTGTTCAAGCCTGGCTTTTTTCTCCGATTCCTTCAGGGCTTCCTGGGTCTTGGCGAGCTTCTCATTGGTCTGTCGCAACGTCTTGATGTATTCCTGCCTGTTTTTCAGGGAGAAGGTCAGGCACATCTCCGTCTTTGCGAGTCCCTGCGCCACCGCAACGGCAAAATCACGGCAGGAAGCATAACCGCAATTCCCGCAGGAACTACCGTCATCCTCCTCTTTTTTACCCAGCACTTTAAGCACCTCCCTGATCCTGGATTCGGGCGGAGCAGGCAGACGCCTGTCATCCGCGTTGAAAGTCCGGGAAAGATCCAGCCCTGAAAACTCCTCCATATCCTTTTTCCATTGCCCCCAGTCCATCTGCGACATCCGCTTGGCGGTATAATCAACCACCCACGCCCTCCTTACAATACGGCTGATGTCGCGGGTCATCCCTTCGGCAGGGGCACAACCTTCTCTGTAGAACACATTGAAATGATGGTTCACCTCTTCCATCTGTTCATCAAGCACCCTGAGCAGTTCGATCAGGTTTTCCCTTCCTTCGGTGGTGATGATACGGTTGGTGAGCAAATCTTCCGTAATATTCCCGGCCTGCAGGTAGCCCTGTGGTATCGGATAGAGCGCACCCTTATATCCGAATGGCGGATCGAAGCCGGAATATTCCAGGGTGCTTTCCGTGATGTTGTATTCTTCAAACAGCCTGCGCAGCTCGGCAAAGGTAAGCACCGCATCTGTGCGCTCATCATCCCGGGCCCGGGCAGCTTCGAGCATGGCGTTCACGGACGGGCCGATATACACCAGGCTGATCTGCGCTCCGTAACGTTGCCTGATGACTTTAGCCATGGCTGTCATGGGATTGACAAACGGAGCCAGGTTGGGAACCAGTTTCGGATGGAATTTTTCCACAAAGGCAACCACCGACGGGCAATTCGAAGAAATATAATACTTGCCCCTGAAGTGTGTGAAAAGATCGGCATAACGGGCAGCCACCAGGTCGACCCCGAATGATACCTCACATACATCATGGAATCCCAGCTTCTTGATCATTGTGACGAATTTGCGGTAATCCGTCACATCTCCGAATTCTGCCGCAATTTCAGGTGCAAGCATGGCAACGATTGTTTGTTCGCCACCCAGGAGCATTTTAACCTTGTCGATATCCGATCGGTGACTGACGGCAGACTGGTTGCACACCAGGATACAGGAGCCGCAACCGATACAACGGTCTTCTGCTATCCGGGGAAAATCATCCTCAGCATTTACCCCGATGGCTTTGACCGGACATATCCTGACACAGGCATAACTCATCCGGCACTTCGAGTAATCTATTTCTATGATTCCCATGGCAATGGTCTTAGGGGCGGTTAAAAAACTGATCGAGAAGTTCCGTCACGTTGTTTTCGTCCACATGCTCATAAATCAACTCATTGATTTTCAATACAGGGCCATTCTGGCAGTGATTAAAGCATCGGGCCCCGTGAAACACAACCTTGTCCCAGAGACCATGCAGCCTGATGTAATCTTCTATCACCCTGCGTGTGGTATTGTTGCCCCTGGCAAAACAGGCGCTTCCAAGGCATATCGCGATCTCGGTCTTGTTTTCGTTTCCCATGGGGGTATGTTTAATCAAGGGTCAAAGGTAATGAATTTCCGGGCGTGAAGGGAAAGCCGGTCCGGCTGTGATGTGCAATACAAGGCAGTTTCATCATCGGTTTCGTGTGCGTCGATCAGAATTCATCTTATTGTAAATCAAATATTTATATTAATTTCAACTCAAAAGTAATTGTTAATTGATTAACATTGTTATTTTTTTAACAATATTTTCTGATCTGTATTCGCTACTTATTTATCTTTGCACAACAAATTTCAATTTCCGTTTCTCCCATGGAAAACGATATCGATCTGATACTGAACAAGTACATCAAGACCAGAAGGGAATCGCTGATACCGGCACTGCAGGAGATCCAATTGCTTACGGGAAGCATCAGTGAGGAAGTGATCAGGAAAAGTGCCCGGTATTTCGGTATTGCTCCTGCCAGGGTATACGGACTCAGTACTTTTTACGACCAGTTCAGGACGGAGCCTGCTTCAAAAATCCAGATTGAGTGCTGCAGAGGCACAGCCTGCCACCTGAACCATGCTGCCGGCCTGTTGCGCGAAACTGAAGACATGCTTGGCATCAGGGCCGGACAACAGAGCCGTGATGCCATCTTCAGTATTCGCCTGGTAAATTGCCTTGGCGGTTGCAACCATGGACCTGTCGTCAGAATAAACGGAAAAGCATACGGCCACATGTCGCTGGAAAAAATGAAAGAGATCATTGCCAGGGAACTGGATGACAACAATAATGCACATGAACGGGCATGATCATGACATATTAACGAAGGTGTTGACAGCAGGCCTGAGGACTCCCGTCCCGCCAGCCCTCACTGAAGAAGAACAGTGGCATCTGGAAGGCCTTCAGCTGAAACGGGTCGACCGGCCGCTCATTTTCGTGGGAACAGGCAGTTGCGGACAAATTGCAGGTGCAGGCGAAACGCTGCATGCTGTCAATGCCTATCTTCAGTTGCCGGGAATCGATGCTGCCGTCGAAGAAACCGGCTGTAAAGGTTACTGCAGCATGGAACCCATGCTGGATATTCAATTGCCGGGCAAGGCGCGACTCTCGTTCGGACATGTGACGGCAGGCGATGTTCCTGAAATCCTGGATGCGGTACTCAACCGCACTGTTCCTGAGAATCTGCTGTTGGGACAGTATCCGCAGGATGGACTTGAAAACTGGGCAAGGGTTCCCCTGGTGAAAGACCTGCGCTTTTTCAGGCTTCAGCAACGTCACCTGATGGAAAGATGCGGGATGATCAATCCCCGGAAAATAGAGCAAACCCTTGCCACAGGAGGATACTCCGCTTTCCTGAAGACCATCTTCACCTATCGCCCTGCACAGGTTTGCGATATCATCGACGCTGCAGGTCTTCTGGGAAGGGGTGGTAGTGCATTCCCTGCAGGTCAGAAATGGAAAAGCGCCTTCAATACGGCGGGGAACGACAAATACCTGGTATGCAATGCCGATGACGCCGATCCCGGAGGAGCCATCAGCCGCGTGCTGCTCGAATCCGATCCCCATCTGGTAATCGAAGGACTTGCCATTGCTGCCTATGCCTGTGGAGCATCCCGGGCCTTCATCACCATCAGCGAGCGTTGCGGGCAAGCCATCAACAGAATGCAGGAGGCACTGCTTCAGGCTGCCGGTTTCGGTCTCTGGGGAAACAACATCTTCGGCTCGGGTTTCGACTTGCTGATCAGTCTGAAGATCACACCCGGTGCCTTTATCTGTGGTGAGGAAACAGCCCTGATCAGCAGCCTCGAAGGCAAACGCGGAATGCCCCGCTTCAGGCCGCCCTACCCCACTCAAAAAGGGTTTCTGGGAAACCCGACCGTGGTCAACAATATTGAAACCCTGGCCAATGTCCCGGGGATCATGAAACATGGTCCCGCCTGGTTCAAAAGCACCGGAACGGCCACATCCCCGGGCACCAAGCTGGTCTCTTTGTACGGAAGAACCATGAACACGGGGCTCGTCGAAGTACCCATGGGAATCACCTACAGAGACATTATCTACAGCATCGGCGAAGGCATCCGCGACCAAAAGCAACTGAAGGCAATCCATCTCGGCGGTCCCATGGGCGCATTCACGGGTATTTCCGGACTTGATACCCCGCTTGAACTGGACAGCTCCCGCGACATGGCGGAAGGCATCGGATCGGGAAGCATGCTGGTGCTTGATGAGGACCAGTGCCTGGTAGATGTTACCAGACACTTTATGGATTTCCTCAGGGATGAAAGTTGCGGTAAGTGTATTCCATGCCGGGAAGGAATCCGTCAAATGTCCCTTATCCTCGGGAGTATTACAGGTAAACCCGGCAAAGAGGGTGCTCATGAAACCCTGGAACGTTTCAAAGGAGCCATGCAGATCGAAGGGCTCGGAGCAGTGATACGGAGTACTTCCCTCTGCGGCCTGGGCAGGAATGCACCAAATACTGTCCTGAGTGCCATGAAACTGTTCAGGGAAGAAATCGAAGAACACATCTTCGACCGCCATTGCAAGGCCGGCATATGTATTCATTTACGGACCTTCATCATCGATACGGAAAAATGCACCGGTTGCAGCGCTTGTGCAAAGAAATGTCCGGCAGCAGCGATCATCGGGTCTCCTACCCAGGCTCATTTTATCATTGCCTCAAAATGTACCGGCTGCGGCATCTGCTTCGAAACCTGCAAATTCGGAGCCATATCCATGCTTTAACAACTGGCCCATGATGATCAACATTGAAGTCAATCACAAGCAAATCCAGGCCAGGCATGGAGAAACCATCCTCTCGGCACTGCGGAGAAACGGTATCGACGTGCCTACCCTCTGTCATCTTGAGGAACTCACTCCCACCGGAGCCTGCAGGATCTGTGCCGTGGAAATCGAAGGCCGGCAGGAATTGGTGACCTCCTGTTCTCAACCGGTGGAAGAATGGATGAAAATACAAACCCATTCCCCCCGTGTGCTCGAGGCCCGGAAAACCCTTATCGAACTGATCCTGGCCAATCACCCCGGCGACTGCCTGTATTGCCAGAAAAACGGTAATTGCGAATTGCAGCGCCTGGCCTGGTCGCTGAATATCCGGGAAAGACGCTTCCACCAAAACACCCTTCCTTCCCGCATCGATCAAAGCTCCCCCGCCCTGGTGTTTGAACCGGCAAAATGTATCCTCTGCGGCCGCTGTGTCAGAATCTGTGGAGAAGTCATCGGTGTCACCGCCCTGGAATTCATTTACCGCGGACAGCATACCGCTGTCGCCACCACCGGCAATAAAGCACTGAACCTTTCCTGCTGTATCACCTGCGGACAATGCATACAGGTCTGTCCAACCGCTGCCCTCCGCGAAAAAGACCAAACCACGGAAATTCAGCAAGTCCTGCACAACAAAGCCGTTTTCCCCGTAATCCATTACAGCCCTGCCCTTCCGGTCTCCATTGCCGAAACCCTCGGATTCAAGCCAGGCAGAGACATGCAGAAACACCTGCATGCCATCCTGAGAAACATGGGCTTTCGTAAAGTTTTCGACACGTCTTTTGCGATTGATTTCCTTGTAAATGAACAGATTGAACTTTTCCTCAAACGCCTTAAAGCCAAATCCGGTCTTCCGCTCATCAGCAGTTGCTGCCCAGCCTGGGTTAAACATGCAGAACAGTCGCTTCCCGATCTGCTTCCCTTGCTGGCTCCGCTCCGCTCACCCCAGCAGATCATGGGCCGGCTGGTAAAGAAATATCTCAGCGATCAGTTCAGGCTGCAGCCACACCAGGTCATCAGCTGTTCACTGACACCCTGTACAGCCAAAAAGTTTGAAGCACAGCGTGAAGAGATGATGGAGAACGGTACCGCCGATGTCGATTACGTGATCACTACCCGGGAACTCATCCGTCTGATCAACCTGAACGGGATCGATGTACGCCGGCAGGAAGAAGATGTTCCCGATCCTCCCTTTGCCTCGGGCAGCGCCGCAGCCAGGCTCTATTCCTCGACGGGAGGCGTCGCCGAAGCCTTTGCCCGCGCCCTTTATTACAAACTGGAAGGAAAGGAAATGTCCTCCCCAAAAATCAATAAACTCAGAAGCAGCAAAGAAACGAAAGTGTTTTCTTTCACCGCGGGAGGCAGGGAGTTCGGAGTGGCTGCCATTCAGTCTTTTAACTCGCTGCTGCCCCTGCTCGAAGAGATAAAAAGTGGCAAAAAACACATACAGTTTATCGAAGTCATGGCCTGCCCTGGAGGTTGTGTAAACGGAGGCGGACAAGCCCTGAACGATGACAGGGAAGCCTGGAGTCAACGGATGAAAACCATCTATGAGCTGGATGAAAGGGATCCGGTCAGGGTCAGCGCAAAAAATCCAGGCCTACTCGCATATTATAAAAGCACACAGACAGAACCCGGAAGCAGGGAGGCGGCCTCCCTCTGCCAGGCTGTCTTCAGGGAAAGGAAGGTATTGTGAAGATGGGACGCTCTGAAAGGAAGCAACTGGTATTTACGGTCAAGGACAAATGCAGGGTCTGCTATACCTGCCTGAGGGAATGTCCGGCCAAGGCCATCCGGATTATCAACGGCCAGGCTGAAGTGATCCACGAACGCTGCATCGGATGCGGGAATTGTGTAAAGGTCTGCAGCCAGGATGCCAAAGTCTACCTGAAGACCACCACAGAAGCAGCATCCCTGCTCCTGGCAGACGAGCCGGTGGTAGCCTGCCTGGCACCCAGCTTCGCCGCTGAATTCACCGATATTCCCGACCACCGGCTGCTCGTCGGGATGATCCGGGCCCTCGGTTTCAGCCACGTGGTGGAAGTAGCCTTCGGTGCGGATATGATCGCAAGGGAATACCACAAACTGATGAAAGACAATGAACGCAGGGCAACGATTACTTCCGACTGTCCGGCCATCGTCTATTTCATCGAACATTACCACCCCGACCTGGTTCCCTGCCTTGCTCCCATCGCTTCTCCCATGGTAGCCACGGTTCGTATCGTGCACAAAAAGTACGGGGCAAACTGCAAAACCATCTTTATAGGTCCGTGCATTGCCAAGAAGGCTGAAAGTGATGAGGTTGATGAAGTATTGACATTCAGAGAATTAAGAGAGCTGTTCCAGTTGAATGGGATAAGCCCCGACCAGGTGGAGGCGGCAGATTTTGACCCTCCCTATGCCGGAAAAGGGGCTATTTTCCCGATCAGCGGCGGACTGCTTCAAAGCTCGGAGATATCCTCCAGCCTTTACGAAGGCGGAGTTCTCCTGGCGGAAGGACGGGTCAATATCCGGGATGCCGTGAAAGAATTTGAGGAAGGACTGGTGCAGGCACGTCACCTGGAACTGCTTTGCTGCGAAGGCTGCATCATGGGCGCCGGCATGTCGCCGCAAGGCAAGAAATACGCCCGCCGCAATGCATTGAACCGATATGTAAGCGCAAAGCTTGAACAGGCCGATGAACAGCAGACGGAAAAGCAGCAGGCGGAATTTTCGGCAATGGACTTTTCACAATCGTTTGATGCGCTGGACCGCAGGATCAACGATCCTTCAAACGAAGAAATTACCCGTGTGCTGCATTCCATGGGTAAGTTCACGGCGACCGACATGCTGAACTGCTGTGCCTGCGGCTACGACACCTGCGTTGAACATGCCATCGCCGTGGTGCAGGGACTGGCCGAAAACGAAATGTGCCTGCCCTGGTCGATCGAGAAGCTTCACAATTATATCAAAGAACTTAATATCTCCAACGAAAAGCTTGCTTCCGCAAAACAGGCGCTGCAACAATCGGAGCGTCTGGCTTCCCTGGGACAACTCTCGGCCGGCATCGCCCATGAATTGAACAATCCTCTCGGAGTCATTACGATGTATTCAAATATCCTGATGGATGAATCGAAGGAAGATGACCCCATGCGGGAAGACCTGAACCTGATCGTGGAACAGGCCGACCGCTGCAAAAAGATCGTGTCAGGGCTCCTGAATTTTGCACGCAAAAACAAGGTCAATGTGCATGAAACCAAGCTGGATGTGCTGCTTGAGCACAGCCTCAACTCGGTGATCATTCCGGCGGATGTACAGTTGTCTGTCCGGATCGACCCCGCATACCCCCTTGCCAGCCTGGATTACGACCAGATGACGCAGGTAATGGTGAACCTGCTGAAAAATGCCATCGATGCCATGCCGGAAGGGGGCAAGCTGAGCCTGGACATCGGGGGTGACGAATCACTGCTTGTCATGATCATCAGCGATACCGGCTGCGGAATCAGCCGGGAAGACATGACCAAAGTGTTTACGCCTTTTTTTACCACAAAAGGGATCGGCAAAGGAACCGGCCTGGGATTACCGATCATTTACGGAATTGTCAAGATGCACAAGGGGAATATCACCGTGGAATCCAATGCAGATCCACAACAGGGTCCCACGGGTACCCGCTTTACGCTGAGCATACCACGAAATACAGATCACACAATCAACAACTTAAACCAGGCACAGGCATGAAAACGATCCTGATTGCGGACGATGATCCGGATTATTTATTCCAGATGAAAGTGAAACTTGAACGCTTCGGATACCGGGTCATAACGGCCGACAGTCAGAAGGAAGCCGGAAGGATCCTCGAAACGGTAAAACCTGACCTGGCCATCCTCGACCTGATGATGGAAACCGAAGACAGCGGCTTTATCCTGGCGCACAAGATCAGCCGGATGTATCCCGGCCTGCCCGTCATCATTGCGAGCGGAGTTACTGCCGAAACCGGCATGGACTTCGGACCTGCAGCCTCAGGCGACAGAAGCCTCATCAAGGCCGATCTCTTTATCGACAAAGGCATCACCGCCGAACGGCTGGAACGCGAAATACAAAACCTGATGCAAAAACACTGAATACAACAGTACTGACAAAGAATCCGGTTAACGAAAAAGACTCATGGCAACCTTCAGTGTATTGGTAGTGGATGACGAGGCAGGTATCCGGTCGGGTACCCGCCGCATCCTGCAGCATTTCAGGGTGGATTATCCCTTTATGGATGAGCAGGTTGAATTTGAAGTGCTGGAAGCGGCCAGCGGCGAAGAAGCCCTCGACCTGATCTGTCAGCAGCCACCCGACATTATCCTGCTCGACAATAAGCTTCCCGGTATCCAGGGCGTGGAAGTACTCGAATTCATCAAACAGAAAAACATCGACTCCCTGGTGGTGATGATCACTTCCTATGCTTCGCTGGAAATTGCAGTGAAGGCAACACGCGACGGTGCCTTCGACTTCATCCCCAAACCTTTCACTCCCCAGGAACTCAGATCCTCCATGGAAAACATAGCCAAGCAGTTGTTCCTCAGGAGGATGACCAGGAAAATGAACAAGGAGGGAAAACAGATCAGGTTTCAGTTCCTGTCTGTGCTTTCCCATGAGTTGAAAGCACCCCTGAATGCCGTGGAAGGTTACCTGAGAATGATGCAGGAAAGACAGGCCGGAAACCGCCTGGAAGATTACCAGGACATGATCCTGCGTTCACTGGAGAGGATCAAGGGCATGAGAACCCTGATCCTCGACCTGCTGGACCTGACACGGATTGAGTCAGGCAGCGGGAAGGCAGAATATACAAAAGTGTGTATCAATGAGTTGGCACAAACGGCCATCGATACCATGCGCCCCTATGCCATTCAGAGAGATGTCAATGTGTACCTGAACGCCAGCGACCGGATTTGCCTGGCCGGCGATGCGAATGAGATGCAGATCATTCTGAACAACCTGATCTCGAACGCTGTGAAATACAACCGGGAAGGCGGCCGGGTGGATTGCACCCTGAAAGGAGATAAAGAAAATATTCATATTATTGTATCTGATACCGGGATCGGGATCGCTTCTGAAGACCAGGAGAATCTGTTCAGGGATTTTGTCAGGATCAGGACACCCGAGACCAGAAATATCGCCGGAAGCGGACTGGGACTGTCGATCGTGAAAAAGCTGGTGGATATATACGGAGGCATCATAGAAGTTAAAAGCAAAACCGGGGAAGGAAGTATCTTTACCGTCACATTGCCGAGAAACAGGGAAAACTGAAATATATGACAATCATGCCAAAATTACCGGAAAAAACGATCGAACGCCTGAGCCAATACCGCAGGGCATTGCTCATCTGCCTGGGAAAGAACAAGCAGTACATCTTTTCCCATGAACTGGCGGGCATGCTGCACCTCACGCCGGTGCAGGTCCGCCGCGACATTATGCTGATCGGATACAGCGGTACACTGAGGCAGGGGTATGAAATCAGGGAAATGATCGCACTGATAGGAAAAATCATTGATTCGGAAGAGGGTCTGAAAGTGGCTGTGATCGGTCTTGGAAACCTCGGCCGGGCAATGATCAGCTACTTTAACGGGAAACGGACCAAACTCAGCATCGTGGCAGCCTTCGACATCAACCAGGAAAAGGTCAACCGCGTGTATGCAGGCGTTCCTTGTTACCATATCGACATGCTCAGCAAGATCATCCGCTCCGAAAACATTCCCATCGCCATCATGACCGTACCCGGAGACGAAGCGGCCAAGGTTACCGAATCGCTGGTCCTGGCCGGGATCAAGGGTATCCTGAACTACACTCCCACCCCGGTGAATGTTCCGGCCAATACCTACCTGCAGGAATATGACATGATCACTTCCCTAGAAAAAATCGCTTATTTCGTCAAACAGGGTAACAGGGAGGAGCATATCTGAGCATGAAAATCTATCACGACCTGGATCAGATCAGGGATATTTCCAGGGCGGTAGTCACTACAGGTTCGTTCGACGGAGTGCATATCGGGCACAAAGCGATCATGAAACGCCTTGGAAAACTGGCTCAACAGGTGAAAGGAGAAAGCGTGCTGATCACCTTTCATCCCCACCCCAGGAAGGTACTCTATCCTGAAACTGCCGGAAAAAACCTCTTCCTGATCAATTCCCAGCAGGAAAAAGTCGAACTGCTGCGAAAAACCGGTCTCGATCACCTGTTGATCATTCCCTTTACCCTTGAATTCTCCCAAATGACTTCATTCAACTTCATCCGGAAGATCCTGGTGGGGATACTGAACGTCCATACCGTGGTGGTGGGTTTTAACCACCACTTCGGCCATCAGCAGGAGGGAGATTTCCGGCATCTGTATGAACTGGGGAAATACCACGGATTTCAGGTCGAGGAGATTCCCGAACAGGAACTGGAAAACGAAACCGTAAGTTCCACCCGCATCAGGCGTGCCCTGCAGGAAGGGAAGATCCAGCGCGCCAATGCATACCTCGACCACTATTACATGATCATGGGTACCGCCCGCAACACGCCATCCTGCACTGTCCCCGATGTCGGCAGCTGTTTTACCCTCCCTGTGGAAGAAAACTGCAAACTCATCCCCCCCTGCGGCTGCTATGCAGTCAGCCTGATATCTCCTGCCGGTAAGCACAAGGCCATGGCAATCATCACAGAATCAGACACAAACGGGCATGAATCCGGTCACAGGCAACAAGTGAACATCCTTCCGCTGGAAGAGATCAGGCTTACGGAAAAATGTGCCGTGAGTGTTTACTTTCACAAACTGATCCGACTTTTGCCCGATTCCGGCAACAAACTACCGGCAGCCGGGCTTTTAATTGAAGCAGGACAGGAGATCCGTGAACTCATCTTTTAATTCATTAACTTTGTAAAACAGGTTTAACCCGCAAGCCATGATATCCAAGCCTGAAACATGCAGGATCAAAGACCAGAGGATGCAGGCATTTATCGATCCTGATGAAATATGGTCCAAACTCGATAATACCAAAGCTGATCCTCTGAGGGTCAGGGAGATCATCGCCAAATCCCTCGAAAAAAACCGCCTCAGCCTGGAAGAAACCGCCTGCCTGATCAATTCCACCGATCCGGAACTGACGGAAGAAATCAAAGCAGGGGCCAGGGAGTTGAAAGAGAAGGTCTACGGCAACCGTATCGTGCTTTTTGCCCCGCTTTATGTAGGAAACAAGTGTATCAACAACTGCTCCTACTGTGGCTTCCGTACCTCCAACAAAGCGGCGGTCAGAACCACCCTCAGCGATGAAGAACTGATCAGCGAAGTGGAAGCCTTGGAGGATACCGGCCAGAAGAGGTTGATCCTGGTCTATGGCGAACATCCCGAATACAGCCCGGAATTCATTGCCCACACGGTGCGCGTGGTTTATGGCGTTAAAAAAGGCAGAGGAGAGATCAGAAGGGTCAATATCAATGCCGCTCCGCTTGAAATCAGCGGTTTCCGAACAGTGAAGGATGCCGGCATCGGCACTTACCAGGTATTCCAGGAAACCTACCACCCCGAAGCCTACAAACAATACCACCTTGGGGGGATCAAACGCAATTACGAATACAGGCTCACGGCACTCGACAGGGCACAGGAAGCCGGTGTGGACGATGTGGGTATCGGTGCTTTGTTCGGACTGTACGACTGGCGTTTTGAAGTGATGGGGCTCGTCAGGCACACCAACCACTTCGAAGCAGTGTACAATGTGGGACCTCACACCATCTCCTTCCCCCGCATCCAGCTGGCCTCTTCCATGCAGGTCGACAGAAATTACGCCGTCAGTGACCAGGATTTCGTCAAACTGGTCGCCATCCTCCGGCTGGCCGTCCCCTACACCGGCATGATCCTTACAGCCAGGGAAACTGCTGAGGTCAGACGCGAGGTACTGCGCTTCGGTGTCTCCCAGATCGACGGAGGCACCAAACTGGAACTCGGCAGTTACCACGAAAAAGAAAAAGCCGCCCAACAAAACCTCGAGAAAGAACAATTCTTTATCAATGATTCCAGAAGCCTGGCGGAAATCATCGATGAACTTCTCGGACAGGGATATATGCCGTCCTTTTGCACCTCCTGCTACCGTGCGGGAAGAACCGGCGAACACTTTATGGAATTCTCCGTCCCGGGTTTCATCAAAAGGTACTGCTCCCCGAATGCCATGCTCACCCTTGCCGAATATCTCGAGGATTATGCCGATGAAACCCTAAAACAAAAAGGTTATCTCGTGATTCAAAAGAATATCTTGGATCTGGCCCGCTTCCAGAAAGTGGATGAACTCAACCGCAGAATCGAAAGGATCAGGCAGGGTGAAAGAGACCTGTATTTTTAATTGAAAAATTAAGCCGACGCGATCATGACACAAACCAGGATTTTAGGTTTACTGATCAGAGACCGGATCAAGGAATCCGGCAGAACCCAGCAGGTACTCAGCCGGCATCAGCATCTTATCCGCAGCAGGCTGGGCTTCCATGAACTTTCTGATGAAAAATGCAGCCGCAGCGGCATCATCCTGCTCCAGCTCTCTGGGAATCCCGATGATTGGAAATCCCTGATGGCCGACCTGGAAAAGATCGGGGGAATAGAAGTGCAACAGATGGATTTTATTCATTGATCATCAATATCATACCTGATATGAAAGAAAGAATCATCCTGGGTGTGCAACTCAAACAGGGATCCGGACAAGCCCTGAAGCTTCAGCAGATATTCTCCAAATTCGGCTGTGTGATTAAAACACGGCTGGGACTCAATGATTCGGATGGGGAGGGTGGCACGCAACAAGGACTGATCATCCTGGAACTCCAGGGAGATCAATCTGACTGTCAACATCTTATTAATGAATTACATCGCCTGGAAGACGCAGATGTACAGCAAATGAACTTCCTTTAAAACCTGCCTCTGCCATGCCGGGAAGAATACTGATCGTACTGATGTTCATCCTGTTGACAGATGTGATGCTGCACCTGATGCCGGGATGGTGCATCGTCAGCAGAAGCGTCAGGCGCAGGCTGAGGATGATCAACATGGTGGTGGCATGCACCTGGTATCTCTTCAGCATCATCTTTATCATTGCCAACGGATACCCTGACGAAGATCCCCTCGCCTACCGGCTGTATTTCCAATGGATGAACCTCGGCATTCTTCTTTACCTCTCGAAATTCATACTGCTCCTCTTCCTGATCCCGCTGATCCCGGCATGTCTGAGTATGAAAAAACGGAAAGAAAGCAGAAAACCAGGGTGGTTCTATTTGTATAAGTACTTTTGGACCATCACGGCCATCTTCTTTTCCCTGCTTACCTTTTACATCATCACCGATGGCATCTACAGGGGCAATAAGCAATTCCAGGTCCGCAGGGTCGACATCGCTTTCCCAGACCTGCCTCCTGCATTCAACGAATTCACCATCGCCCAGTTTTCCGATATCCACCTGGGAAGCTGGAAGGATAAAAAAACTGTGGAAGACATGCTGGCCGCCATACAGTCGTTCCGGCCCGACATGATCGTGTTTACCGGCGATCTGATCAATGTAAATATTTCAGAAACAGATATTTATAAAGAAGATTTCCGGAAACTGACCGCCCTTGCCGGCAAATTTGCCATCCTCGGCAACCATGATGTGGGTGATTTCGCCAGGCGTAAGCGGGAGGAAGCCATCGGCCGGCATATCCCGGCCCTGGAACGGTTTTATGAGGCCACGGGATTCAGCCTTCTGAGAAACCAACACCACTTCATCTACAAAGGACTGGATTCCATCGCTATCGCCGGCACCGACAACTGGAGCAAACACCGGCACCGCCAAATGGGAGATCTGGAAAAGGCAATCCGCGGCATTGGTGATTCCTGTTTTACCATCCTGCTTACCCATGATCCAAGTCACTGGACTGAAGAAGTACTCCCCTCCTCAAAGATCGGTCTCACCCTTTCCGGCCATACCCACGCAGGGCAACTGGTATTTACCTTTGCTGGCCGCACCTGGTCACCCGTAAGCCTCCTCTATCCAACCTGGTATGGCCTTTACCAAAAAGGAGAACGTTATTTGTACGTCAACCCCGGCTTGGGATTCGTAGGTTTCACCGCACGATCCGGCATCGCTCCCGAAATCACCCTCCTGAACCTTAGGAAAAGCAGCCGGAACAAGACATTTCGTCAGTAAAGCCCGGTTTCTTCCTGTCATTATTTCCGTATTCCCGTTTTTTCGATCAAAGGAACGCGGCTTGCGGCATTGTTTCAGTCCGCCGAACGGACAATTTCAATGCAATTACGATGAATATACAACAATTCACGATAAAAAGCCAGGAAGCCATACAGAAAGCGCAGGAGATCGCTTCTGGCTACCACCACCAGGCCATTGAGAATGTACATCTTTTAAAGGCCATGCTCGCGGTGGATGAGAACCTGGTGCCTTTCCTGCTGAAAAAAACCGGGGTGAACGACCGCCAGCTTTCGGATGTGCTCGGCAAAACGCTGGAGTCGATGCCCGTGGCAGGTGAAGGTGAAACGTATATCTCACAGGAAACGGCAAGGACCCTTCAAAAAGCATCGAAGCTGCCGGCAGATTTTCAGGATGAATTTGTTTCGCTGGAACACCTCCTGCTTGCCATCCTCCTGGGCGAGGGTACGGCCTCCCACATCCTGAAGGACAGCGGGCTGACGGAGAAGCTGCTGCGCCAGGCCATACAGGACCTACGCAAAGGCGGACATGCCGCCGGCTGGCATGCCGAAGATAACTACAATGCCCTGAATCGCTACGCCCGCAACCTGAATGCCCTGGCCAGAGCGGGGAAGCTGGATCCGGTCATCGGAAGGGACGAGGAGATCCGCAGGGTGCTTCAGATCCTTTCACGCAGAACCAAGAACAATCCCATCCTGATCGGCGAGCCCGGGGTCGGGAAAACAGCCATCGCCGAAGGTCTGGCACACCGCATCATCAACGGCGATGTGCCGGAGAACCTGAAATCCAGGCAGCTCTTTTCCCTGGATATGGGATCCCTGATCGCAGGAGCAAAGTATAAGGGTGAATTCGAGGAAAGACTCAAGAGTGTGGTGCAGGAAGTGATTGCCGCCGAAGGGGAGATCATGCTTTTCATTGATGAAATTCATACGCTGGTAGGTGCAGGCGCATCGGAAGGCGCCATGGATGCGGCAAACATCCTGAAGCCGGCCCTGGCAAAAGGTGAATTGAGAGCGATCGGTGCAACCACCCTGAACGAATACCAGAAGTACTTTGAAAAAGACAAAGCGCTGGAACGCCGTTTCCAGATCGTGATGGTGGATGAGCCGGACGCAGCCGATGCCATCTCTATCCTCAGAGGATTGAAAGAACGCTATGAAACCCACCACCAGGTAAGGATCAAAGACGAAGCCATCATCAGTGCCGTGGAACTGTCGCAACGCTATATTACAGACCGCTTCCTGCCCGACAAAGCCATCGACCTGATGGATGAAGCAGCCGCCAGACTCAGGCTCGAAATGAACTCCCTGCCCGAATCCCTCGACGAGATCGAACGCAGGATCAGACAACTGGAAATTGAAAGGGAAGCATTTAAACGCGAACAGGATCAGGTGAAACTGGATGAACTGAATGCCACCCTGTCTAACCTGACAGAGGAACGTAACGGACTGAAGATGCGGTGGGAAGCAGAAAAAGAACGGGTGAACGGCATCCAGCGGCTTAAAGCCGAAATTGAAGCCCTGAAACTGGAAGCTGAGCAGGCGGAAAGGGAAGGAGACTACGGCAGGGTCGCGGAACTCAGATATGGCCGCATCAAGGAAAAGGAACAGCAGTCGCTCGAACTGAAGGAAGCCTTGCAACAGCTTCAGGGCGACAATCCCATGATGAACGAGGAAGTGGGCAGCGAGGAAATCGCCGGCATCGTATCGCGCTGGACGGGAATTCCGCTGAACCGCATGTTGCAGAGTGAAAGGGAAAAGCTGCTGTTGCTTGAAGACGAGCTGCACCGCCGCGTGGTGGGCCAGGATGAAGCCATTGAAGCCGTGGCCGATGCGATCCGCCGCAGCAGGGCCGGACTGCAGGACAGCAAACGTCCCGTCGGCTCTTTCATCTTCCTGGGTACCACAGGAGTAGGCAAAACCGAATTGGCCAGGTCCCTGGCGGCATTCCTCTTCAACGATGAAAACGCCATGGTCCGCATCGACATGTCGGAGTACCAGGAAAGACACACCGTTTCGAGGCTGATCGGCGCTCCGCCAGGCTATGTGGGATATGACGAGGGAGGACAACTGACTGAAAAAGTCAGGCGGAAACCTTATGCTGTAGTCCTGCTCGACGAAATCGAAAAAGCCCACCCCGATGTATTCAACATCCTGCTGCAGGTATTGGATGAAGGAAGGCTGACTGACAACAAGGGAAGAACCGCCGATTTCAAAAACACCATTATCATCATGACTTCCAACCTGGGATCCCACATCATCCAGGAAAGCCACGAAAACGGTACTTCTTTGGTTTCTCCTGAGAAATTTTCAGCCCTGAGAGGCGAAGTCCTGGATCTGCTGCGGAAGACCATACGACCCGAGTTCCTGAACCGCATCGATGAGATCATCATGTTTAAGCCCCTCAGCAGGGATGAGGTCAGGGATATCGTCAGGATGCAGATCGCCAGTACACAGGAAATGCTGGCCAAAAGCGATATCCGTATCAGCTTCACCGCCGATGCCATCGACTGGCTTGCCGAGCTCGGCTACGATCCGCAATACGGCGCAAGACCGGTGAAACGGGTATTTCAAAAGAAGATCCTCAACGAATTGTCGAAAATGATCCTGGGCGGCAGCATCTCCAAAGAGAACGAGATCACGGTTGACATGTTCAACCAGCAGTTTGTCTTCTATCATAAATCATCCTGATCCACGCCAGGGTGAACCAAGTCAAAGCCCTGTTGTTCGTTTATTATGAATATGGCACCCAACCTTCCGGAACCTGCTTATAAGCGGATCGTCATTGCCGGCGGAGGCTTTGCGGGACTGCGGCTGGCCCGTTCGCTGCGCAACACGGCATACCAGGTCGTGCTGCTCGATAAAAACAATTACCACCAGTTTCAGCCCCTGCTTTACCAGGTAGCCACTGCCGGACTGGAACCCAGCGCCATCGCCTTCCCTTTCCGCAAAATCTTTCATCACCTGAAAAACATTCATTTCAGGTATTGTGAAGTCATGGGCATCAATCCCGCCGGGAAGGAAGTGCTGACCAGCATCGGAAACATCCCTTACGACCTGCTGGTGCTGGCCATGGGTGTGGATACCAATTATTACGGGAACGAAAACCTGCTCAGGCATGTCTTGCCGATGAAGTCTGTGTCCGAAGCCCTCACACTCAGAAACCGGCTTCTTCAAAACTATGAACAGGCGCTGATCAGCACAAGCGAAGATGAAAGGGAAAGCCTGATGAACATTGTGGTGGCGGGAGGCGGTCCCACCGGCGTAGAGATCTCCGGAACCCTGGCAGAAATGCGTAAAACCGTATTCCCGAAGGATTTTCCCGAGCTGTCTTTCAACAAGATGCGGATTATCCTGCTGGAAGGCGGTCCCCGCTTGCTGAACGGGATGTCGGAACGCTCCGGGTTCAAAGCCTTGCAATCCCTTCAGAAAATGGGAGTGGAAATACGGACCAATACGCTGGTGCATGATTTCGACGGTACACGGGTTACAAGTGCCGACGGACAAAGCTTCCGGACAACTACCGTCATCTGGGCCGCAGGTGTTACTGGCAAAGCTTGCCCCGGTCTACCGGCGGAGGTGTGGACAAGGCAGAACCGTATCAGGACTGATGCTTACCTGCGTGTGACGGGCCTGAACGATGTATTTGCCCTTGGGGATATTGCTGCCGTGGGACAACACCAAGCCTTTGCCGGTCACCCCCAGCTTGCCCAGCCTGCCATACAACAAGCCGCGCTGCTTGCTTCCAACCTTAAAAGGGAACTGAAAGGCCGGCCCTGGAAAGCCTTCCGTTACCGCGATCCGGGTAGCCTGGCCACCATCGGCCGCCACAAGGCCGTGGCCGAATTCCGGCTATTCCGCTTCAACGGCCCCCCGGCCTGGCTGCTCTGGCTCTTCATTCACCTGATGGCCATCGTGGGAGTGAAAAACCGCCTGTTCATCTTCCTGAACTGGCTCTGGGCCTACGTCACCTACGACCAGTCACTGAGGCTGATCCTGAAGAACAAGGAATAAAAAGTCCAGGCTTGCAGTACCGCTGAATAACAAATCCCGGCAGCCTTGCACCTGCAAGACTGCCGGGATTGTTCCTGATCCGGACCGTCAAGGCTTCAGTGGGCTCAGGGCAGGGTGATGTTATAGGCAATGCCGAGGATGGTAACGGTAGCCACCTTGTCGCACTGGCTGTTGAGGTAGCTGTAGTCGAGCGTCCTGAGCGGCTTATTGGCCGGCTGTATCTCCACCACACCCGACAGGGGATAATGGAACTGGCAGTCGCGCTCGATATAGAGCGGCGTGGTGATGGTCATGCTGCTGGTATTGCCGTTCACATGGGTTACCGTGGCATTCCCGCTGATCAGGAAAGTGTCGTCCCAGCGCTGGGGAGTGGATTCCCCGTCTACCCACTCACGGGTACGGTTTGAGATCCAGCCGAGGGTGCCGGCATTGTTGGCCAGGATCACCGAGCCGTTCACACTGATGGTGAAGGTGAGGTGCCCTGCCGTGTTGTGACCGTTGTTGGTCACGGTCTTGGTGCCGGTCACCTGGTTGTCGTTCACGAAATAGTTGTTAAAGGTGACGGTGTGGGTGGCCAGCGAATCGATGAAATGACCCGTAAAGCTCACCAGGATGATCCCGCGCCGGTATTTTCCGTCGGAACAAAGGCAGTTGACCGTCCCGAAGTCGATGGTGATCAGGTGAGGCACCGAGATGGTATCCACGGTGACCGTGGCACATTGCGACAGCAGCGAGGTGGCGTCCCCGCCTTTCATGCCCACGCCGCCGGTGGTTCCGGCCTCATCGGCAATATCAGCCACATCGTTGAAGATCTGCTCGGCACGGGCAAAATCAGAGGCCTGAGCCGTGTCATTGTCGGTATCGTTCTCGTCCTTTTTGCATCCTGCCATAAGGAAAGTGCCGGCCAACATAGCCAGCCACATAAAATACAATGCTTTGGTTTTCATAATTTTGTTTTTTGACATTATATCCTTTTGACGGCATCATGACGGAATGGTTTAAAGCCCGGAGAAAATTTTACTCAAGCTTGACAGTTTTGCGAAAGCAAAGCTGTTGATTATGAGTAATGCCATACCCCGCTGCAGTCTGTATTTCCGGAAAAACCATTCTGTGCCGGCATAACTGAATATAACTCCGTATTCTCACTAAGATTCAGTATAACTAATTCTTTTCTCGATATATTTTGAATTTAATATTCTTAAGGTGCCCATATAATCCAACCTAAATTCAAGTAAATCTCCCACTTTATAGTTATTTTCATTGGCAAACAAATCGATGACAAACATATCAGAACTTCCACCCACGATGGAACAATTTTTATCCACTGGCATGATATGTTTCTGATCAACATCCAAAAGACCAAGGTCAATAATAGCCCTATAACTTGTTTTTCCGGATGAGTCCTCATTAAAAGAAGAGGAATATCCTTCCATGTTGAGTCCGAATTCTCCATCAGGTAACTGGGGCTTTTCAATTAATTCAATTATTTCAGCGAAAAGCAGGAAAACATCTGTTTCCATTTTCTTCAGGCGGGAATTATTATATACATCAGTGCCTAAAAAAAGGGATTCTCCTACCCTGAAATGATTTATTCCACCGGGTAAACAATTTTGAAAAATCAACGGTATGGTTACCGAAGAACCACCGGAGACATAGGCTATTTTTGTATTGAACTTTGCTTCAATCAATTGCTTATACAGGCTTAACTGTATCAATTTATCATGGTTCGGAAGGACGCCATACATGCAGCTTAAGTTTGTTCCAATTCCAACCACCTGAATATTTTTTAAATTAAACACGCTGGAATAAAACGCTATCAGATCTTCCCTCATAACACCTTCCCTGAGTTCTCCCAATTCAATCATGATTATGATTTTGTGAACCTTATGCTGCTTTTGCGCTTCTTCCGAAAGCAATTTTATTGTTTCATACCCGGTATTCATGCTGATATCAGCATATTGGATTATACTTTTTACAGCCCTTTTTGCTGGTGGTTTTATGTAAATTGTTTCAACATCAGGATTAATCTGTTTAACAATTTTCAGATTGGTGACACGCGAGTCACAAACCTGAGAAATGTTAAATTTGAGAAGCTCCTCTAAATAATCTCTGTTTCCGCACAGCAATTTAGTCACTACCGCCCATTGTATCTGTCTTTCCTGAAACAGCCGGTTAAGGTATTTAAAATTGGTCTTTAATTTCTCGATATTCAGTGTTATGAAAGCCATCACTACTTTTTTATATATCTCATTTCAAGATATTTACTGGTAAACCCGACTTTTTCATACAAAGACCTTGCAGGATTATCATGTTCAACGTGTAAAGCCATATTTCCATCTGCAATTTCAATAGCCTTAAGTATCATCCTTTTTCCAATTCCCTTCCCTCTGAATTCATTATGTGTGGCGATATATACAAGAATATTTTCGGGAATATAGCCTTTCATTCCGGTTTGATTGACCACCAAAACACAAGCCATTGTGTCGCCTTCGAAAGCCTGTAATATAAAACCGCCAAAAGAGACCGTTTCTTTTAAAGCATAATTTACGGCTTTCTCAATATCTGTTTTTAAGTCACCGAAATTCTCCAAATGTTTAAAAAGAAACGCTATAATCTCCCTTTTTTCTTCAGGACCTGGTCTGTTTGTTTCATTAAAAATTTTAATTTCATTCATAATTGGTACTCCTTTCAAATTAATGCCATGCCGGGTTCAAAATCTTCGTTATCAGATGAGGCATAAAACTGACGGCAATTCATAAGGTTTCACCATCAGGCCGGGATAGCGCATATCGGATGTAACGCATTTAAAATAAACACTTTCCACAGGCCTGATTTCAGCCTCGATTGAACGAAATCCCGCCCCAGCCTTATAGCTTTAGCAAATATACGTATTTTTCCCTTAAGCTCAGGATTATTAAGCTAAAATCCTGATTATGAATGTTTAATCAGGATGCATCCTGCTTCCTGCAGCTTTGCGAAGCAAATGGTGCCTAGAACCAGTTATGCCGTACACTGCATGGTAGTCCTTTTTTCGTAAACCCATTCCGTGTCGGTATAATTTCAGCCTTTTAGTAGGTTATCAGGTTGCGGTAGCCTCCGTGAACGGGAATAAAACCTTCGCTATTTTGCTCTTTTTCTTTCAGCTTTTACCTTATGTGACTTTGGGGACAGGGGGGACTGTCGTCAGAGTCCCCCACGTCCCCGGAAAATGTCATATTTCCGATGCTGCAGCCAATTGTTTAAGAATTGCTCACATTTAGCTTATTGTTTCTTGCGGTATTCAATTCTTGCCTTTGTCATACGTTCTCTCATACCGCCTTCCTGTAAAAAAGCTCTTTCCAAAGATTTTATGCCGACACGGAATGTATGTGAGAAAGAATTGACTTTCCAGCGGTGTACGGCATAACTCATTCTAAACAGCTTTGCATGCGCAAACCTGCTAAGAATGAGTATATCTGCCGGCTCAGCAGGTAACTCACAATATTAATGAGGCAGATCATCGAATTTGCTGAAATTTCCGGCTGTTCATGCTCAATGGCTTTCCGGTAGGTTTCGTAAGTAGCATCGGGGGTTCGGTTTATACCGACACGGAATGGGTTCGAAAAAAATATACACTACAGCGGTGTACGGCATTACTCATACTAAACAGCTTTGCATACGCAAACCTGTCAAGTATGAGTATATTTGGCTGAAACGCCTGTATAATTGGTGGTCTCTGTCCCACAGCGGTAATTTATGCGTTCGCAGGAAATCCTTATAATCGATCATCAATTCTTCCAGGCTGGCTCTGGCCACATTTGTCAGCTTTATTTCAGCTTCTTTTGAAGTTGCAGAGGCCATGCTGGCTTCGGCAATGTTCTGTTTTCCACTGCGTGCAGCCTGCACCATCTGGTCTATGGTGCGGTCAAATTTTTTATACCGAAAGAACACAGGAATGCGAAAAAAGTGTTCACAGAGTTATCGGTATAACTGAATCTAAGCGAAAATTGCTTCGCATTTTCACTAAGATTCAATATAAAGAAGCGTTTCGTAAAATAGAAAGTGCCATCATATATATACTGGTTCTTGGCAGCTTTGCGAAGCAAATGGTGCCTAGAACCAGTTATGCCGTACACCGCATGGTAGTCCTTTTTTTGTAAACCCATTCCGTGTCGGTATAATTTCAGCCTTTTGGTAGGTTATCAGGTTGCGGTAGCCTCCGTGAACAGGAATAAAACCATCGCTGTTTTGCTCTTTTTCTTTCATCTTTTACCTTTTGTGACCTCGGGGACAGGGGGGGCTGTCGTCAGAGTCCCCCACGTCCCCCAAATCGATCTTTGATAAGGCAGTACCACAAAGATAGCAGCTTTTTCCGGTTGAACCGGCTTCCCCGGAAGATGCAGGTGTATTCTGAAACCGCATTGCCTTTGATTTTCCGGCTGACCGCCACATGATGCGCTGCATGTCCTCTAAAAAATCCTGATTACCTTCCCCAGGATGTTCATTTTATCAATCGTACCAAGCCGCTGGTCCCGGCTGTCAATACTGTTGTCCCGGTTATCACCCATAACAAAGAAATGATCCCTGGCTATCTGTTGTTGTTCTAAGCGGGAATAGGGACTGTTATGGGTTTCAAAATAAGCATAGCTCTCAGGGAGAAATGCATGCATAATAAACACTGAATCATTTGAAATCCTGATGGTTTCATTCGGCAATCCGATGATCCTTTTCGTAAGCACAGCCAGTTCGGTCAAGTCTGTGTGATTCCGTACAAGAATAATGTCTCCCCTTTGTAAACCCCGGATGTCCGGATGTAATTTAACCAGGAAATAATCTCCTTTTTTTAATGTCGGAAACATGGAAGCATTGGAATGCATGTTGTACATACGAAGTCCGGATATAAAAAGGACTATCATAGTACAGAGGAGCAATAAGGAGGTAGCTATGATAATAACTTTAATCCTTGACATAAACCGAAAATGTTAATGATCACCTGCAGTCCCGGCAGTCTTTCGCCATTGCATCATCGCCCGGAGGGTTTTTTCATATTCAACACTGTCAGACATCAGCTGCTGAAAATTGTATCCCCGGACACGAACAAGAAATTCCATCATCAAACCCCAGACATAGTGAGGGCGGTGGATGGCTGCAGCCGGATTCCAACTGGCATCATCAAGGTAGATATCGATCCGCTCGGGTATGGTGTACCCGGGATCCCCCGGGGCAACCAACTGGTTTACGCCATATTCGCAATAGCCTTCCGTTTTCCATTGCGGCAGGGTCCGTGAAGCGAAATATCCATAGCTCCGAAACAGGTGGCTCACTTTACTCCGAAATGAGTGGCGCAATTTGGTCCGAAATAGTCATTGGGTAAAGATAAACAAATTCCTAAAACTATACAAAAATAAAAACATTTAGGAATTTTATGGCCGGTTTACGGTGTTTCTAAGAAACCAAAGTCTTCGTTAATATACTGAATCTATACTCATGCTTGGCAGGTTTGCGAAAGCAAAGCTGCTTAGCAGGAGTAATACCGGCACACATGAAGGTTTCTTTTTCGTAAACCTGTTCAGTGTCGGTATAAGTGAAAATGCGAAGCAATTTTTGCTTTGATTCAGTACTACCGATGCCTCCGGGCACACTTTTTTCGCATTCATGTGTTCTTTCGGTATAAAAAGGGTCACCTTGTAAGAGTGAAGGTACTGCCCCGGATCCGTTCTCCAGACCTGTGTACACGCATCCGCTCGCTCCAACTCATTTAATCCTCTGTACCATTTTTCAATACGCAGAAATGGGGAAGGTTTGCCCGATAGCGCGCAAATGAACCGCAAATCTTCCTGTCATAACCAGAAATCATTGCCAAAGGCCTCAGAAGGCATCCAATATTGCATGATTTCAAAGAACGTGGTACGGTTTTTTCCCTTAAAAACATCCAAAACTGTCGATAGCTTCATAGCTCAAATACCACCGCCCGGCGGGTTGTTTACTCATACCTGACAGGTTTGCGCATGCAAAGCTGTTTATACCGACACATAGTGGGTCTTCAGTAAAAGATCTTCAGAGCGGTGTACGGTATTACTGGTTCTAAGCACCACTGTTTCACACTGCTGTCAAGAACCTTTAAGTCTGAGTAATGCCGTACACTGCATGAATGTACATTTTTAGGAAATCCATTCCGTGTCGGTGTAGTTCAATACAGACTCCTCACTTGGTCTTGCAGACCGCTCAGAGTTCTGTTTATTGGGCGCAGGTTATTTTAAATTGTATCACCCCTTAAAACTTCAGTATATGATTCAATTAATGGTTCAGAGACTGCCTGAACCTGTTGAATAATTTGAGGTATTTGAATTTTACTATGCTGCATTGGCTCACTAATCACAGTTAAATCAGCATCTAAGGGTAAGAGGTCTGATTTTATTTCATGAACAAAACCATAGTCTTTTGCTTCTTGAGGATTCAGAGTGGTTCTGTTGTGCATATCCTCTTCTATTTTATGCATTGCTTTACCTGTAGTATCTGCAATAACTCTTGCTATGTTTAGCTGATCAATCCTAATGCTTTTTAAATGTTCATCTATTTGTTTCTCATCCATACTTGAGGGTCCATTGATATTAAATTTGACGCCATGAATAAGAAATCGAGAATGGGGGACTGTACATCTCTTCTTGCCCGCACAGAAAATAATAACTCCAATTGAATCAACACTTCCAAAATTAAAAGTATTAATTTCAATCGGTAATCCTTTTAGGTAATTATATAGCGACAGTCCGTGGAAGACTGATCCTCCGGGGGAAGAGATTAAGATGTTGAGTTTCTCAACTTTTTCTTTTACTTTATTGTCGATTGCTCTAAAAAACAAGTCTGCAGTATTGGGCAATACTGGAGCGAAAAATCTAATGAATGATTCTTTCATTGGTTTAATGTTATTGTGTTACATTTTTATTTAAATCATTATCCATTTAGGTACGAAAACGAATGATTTGGTTATGCAATAAGCTATTTTATAATCGAATTAACTATAAAGGCATTCCAGTATTTCTAGTTCTTTGCTCAATTTCTCCATAGATCTGATTAATATGAGAAAGAATTCTTTGAAACGTTAATTGGCAATACTCTAACCCGTTAGGGTTTCTTCTGAATGTACGGGCAGTAAAATCAGTTCGAGGATCGTCAGGCATAGAAAATACGACAGAAATTTGTTGATTCATTCCATTATCATTCACATTAATATTATAATTCCTCGCTATTAGCACCTCATGAGTCAATGCATTTCTATAATCAGAAAATTCCGCTTTCCATTGTGGATCATTTAGCCTCGCTAATAACGGATCTGCAGGCCTTTGAATATTTAACTGTTCTCCTGCTGTGTTGTAATAAACTCTCCCTGGAAGTGGAATATTAAAATAAATTAAAATTTCTCTAGCCAAAATATCAAGTGCACTACCACTACAATAAAAAAATCCATCAAGATGCATATTAACTTGTTGTAAGAAGGATTCAGAATTTGCCAACATCTCTGTGGCTTCTGTTTCTTCAACAACCGCGACAAGATTTGAATAGTGATATTTTGCACTTTTCAATTTATGAAGCAGTGCATAGTGATATCTATTATATCCTTGCAATATTGCCACTGGAATATTCCCGGTATCACGGTTTGCCTCAAACCAGCGTTGTAGTCTTTGGCAATTTTGGAATCTGTGAATTGGGCTGAACATAAGACTACAGTTTAATTAATTTTAAAACATTTTCTTTTAATGATGCCCTAATGCGACCCTGAATATCTTTTAGTTCAAGAATGTGCCCGCAATTTTCACATTCATATCCCCCATTTTCTGGGAATCTTATGGTACCTCCCGAAGGCGGCTCATCATTAAAAATGGACTCTTCGAACACGTAAACATGTGAGCATTCAGCACAATTAACATTAACATTTATCTTATAAGGCAATTGATCCCTGTGCTCATCTATTATTCTTATTTCTTCTTCAGAGAATGTCGGCCATTCAAGTGTTTTTACTATAAATGGTATACTTAGTTTGCCAACATTATCTTTGAATGTGCATAATATCTCATAATCACCTTGAGACGTAAAACTGAATAAGATGGGGATTGGGATTGTTTGATTCACTGGTTCAGAATTTGCTTCATTGAAATCATAAATCCCTATAGTGGTTTGCTCCTTTTTACCTTTCTTTTTAAGACTTATTATTATTGTGTCTTGACCTGACAAATTATAGACTGTAAAAGTCAGGAAGCAACTTCTTTTGCATGGATAACCCCAGGCATTGAACTGGGTAAAAATCCCTATTGCCTCAATTTTCCCAGATAATTGGGGTTTCGCTACGTCTGAGAGAATCCCTGAACCGAATTTTGGTTTCTTCATTTTATGGTATTTATTGAAATGATATTAAGTTTCTTGTATTGCTAACGTTCCCGGGCTACGTGTGGTTGTTTTGTGGTGGGCCTTGTGCGTTGGCAAACCAATCACGATTAGCCAGTGTTAACCCCAGAATGTTATCCTTAATATTTATACACTGATAATTATATTGTACCTATTTCGGAAAAAATTGTTTGCCAGAAGAACCCATTTTGATATCCTATTAAACAAATTTTTAAGTTATTTTTTCTCAATGTGTTCTGCATAGTAACACGTAAAATAATAGGACTTAAAAAAATGGATATAATGAAGTCATATCTAATTCTTGATAAGTCAAATACTTCTCCTTCTTTAAGCGATTTATATGCTGCAACTGAAAGCATGCCAAATAGAATAGAAATGTAAAGTAAAGAGTAGTGAATTATTTTTGTTTTCTTAGTAAATTCCTTCAAAGTTTCTTCTGATAATATTCCTTGTGTTGGAACCTTACGGCGAAGAAGGTAAAGACTGCATAAAATGGCAGCAATGAACAATAAAATATTCAGTAATTCCATGGCTAAGATTTTTTTATTGTTGTTAAAACTCCTTTAGGGTTTTTTGTTGATTTTATGTTCAATTCTATTGAATCAATCAGGAAAATATCTCTACCTAATAATGCTTCCCTTTTATTATTAATTATTATCCAAGGAGACGATTTCCAATTTTTTACAATTGCCACTGGCATTTTAAAAGGTCCAATGCTATTTTTGCCATTATCTGAAGCAAATGAGATATTGCGTTGATTAATTGTATATTTATAAGGTTCACCCAAATGGTCACCCCTCATAAATGACGAACCAATGTCTGGGGCAGTAATTTGATCAGAAACAATAGTCTGGTTAGTACCACTATCAAAATCTGCATTAGCAATTTTTTGCTCTACCTGCATTATTGTCTTAGGATATTGATCTAATAGTAGTCCATCTAAACCGGTTTCTTCACTAGTTATTCCTTCTTCGCTAATTATTGGTCTAGTATATATATATGGCACTTTCTTATATTTTTCTGCCATCTTAAGTTTCTTTTCATAATCTGGCATATCCCTAAGATTTTTTGAACCATCTACTATTTCATCTCCAACAAATGCAACCCATTGTACTGCCTGTTTCCGAAATTGTGACAAAGCAATAGGCAAGAATAAATTATAATGAGACTCTAAAATCAAATCTTGATAATCTGAATAATAGAAATCCTCCCATCTTATTGAGAGACCGTTTAAGTGTTGAAGAACTCTGTTAGATATTGAAAGTTGATTAACAAGAGATGAAAATAATCTAAATTCTTTACCAGTTAATTTGGTGCGATCATGAAAAGCTGATAAATTCCGGATATTCTGTATTCTTTTATAATACTCTGATATGAATGATGATACAATAGCTATAGGAACAGAAAGACTCTGCTTTCTAATGTTTTGTGCATATACAATTCCATCAGAATTAGTTCCTAACTTAATATCGAGAATATAGAAGGAAGGATTTTCATTTCTGATAAACTTTCTCGCACTTAAGGGTGAATCAAACACTTTACAGCTTATTATGCCATTTGAGCGGTAACTTAATGAGTTAGCATATCCCATTACAGTATCAGGAAAGTCTTCAATCCATACTGAATTGATAGGGCTTAAGGTCTTAGCGAATTTCTGAAGTTCATTACTAATCATTGGATATCTTTTAAGTTATTGATAGGTAGTGAAATAACAAAACGAGTTCCTTTATTGACTTCTGTCCAATCAAGTTGTAACTTACCATTATGTTCTTCAATTGTCTTTTTGGCCCAATATAAACCTATTCCACTTCCCTCTGCACCTTTTGTTGTATAAAAAGCATCAAATATCTTCTTTATCTTATCAAATTCTATCCCTGTACCATTATCTTCTATCCTTATAATAATATTTTTTTTCCCTTTTATAGCTGAGAATGATATTTCCCTATGTTCTTTTCTTCTCTGGATGACAGCATAAGCTGCGTTATTTATCATTATTCGAAACAGATAATTTAAGGACGATTTATCAACTTTGATTGCAATATTTGCATCCCGTAAGCTTTTTTTGAAACTAATCTTTTCATTATTATATTTGGTCTGTGCAAGCAAAATTTGACTCTCGATTATTTCCTTTATGTTGTGGGGTTTTAAATTTAATTTAATCTTTTCTGGACGACCTTCAATTATTTTTCGAAGCATTTTCAAAGCTTCGTTTCTGTGTTTTAAGTTGCGTTCCCACAAATTATAAAGCTTTTGTTTTTCAGTATTAGGCAAATGAGAAAAATACACAATTGATCTGAACTCCTCTTTATCGGAATTCATGCCACTTAACAAGGCCGCTAATTCATGAAGATGTGAACTAGCTGTTAGGTATTGGTATGTTAATCTTTCGCCTACCTGTAAACGTTCAACCATATGTTCCATTTCAGCAGTTGTTGTCAAGGTTTCATCAAGCATCTTATAAGCTTCTTCAATATAGAAATATAGTAATAAGATATTTGCAATTACCTCAGTAATAGGCATTAAGTAGTAAATATCACTAATTGAGAATCTTCCTTTCGTTCTAAAATCGCAAAGTTTTAATACTCCAACGTATTTTTCTTTAACATGTAATGGATAAAAAATTACACTCTCTTCATCTTTATCAGGTTTCGCTAATATGTAGGGCAGAATGATTTCTTCATAGTTATTTATATCATTTACACTTCCAATGATACCAGTTACTAAATGGCTTTCGTGATCTACTTCTTTTGAAATAAAATATGACTTATTTTTAATACAGTATCGGTTAATTCCAGTATTAGTAATAATCTTTATTGGCTCATCATGTTCCTTGTAATACTTTAAAAAACAAATTTCATCTAAGTTATTATTTACAAGTTCTAAAATTTGTACATCTGGACAGCCTGTAAATGTTTCAAGCTCAGATATCACAAATTTGACATATTCTCTCTTATCAAGTGTTTCTGGATTAATATTTGAAAGAGAGGATATGATATTAATGAATCTAGGGTAAAGACAGCCTAATCCTTGTGCAGTTGAAATAAAATCAGGGCATTCTAATCTACTACTTTCAATATGTTCCACCATGATCTAAAAAAAATATTGTTTTATTTCTAGCTTATAGTATTACCTTTAATAAAATTAGGACTTATAAGCTATCGTTTATCTAAAGATCCTCATTTTTTTTCATTTTGGGGTTAACGTACATGTATAACCGCCTTTTTGCACTTGTACAGCAGTTTCGCGGCGCGAAACCGATTCAAGGGCAAATAGCCGGTTGACACAATGTTGTGTGTATTTTATTGTTTTTCAATAAGTTCAGTTAATATTTCAGGATAAATTTTGTCTATTTCGATTTGCAAGTTAAATGTTTCATATATCGCCGTTGCTATTTTCCCAAATTCTACAGCATCTTCAAATTCAATTTTCTCTTTATTTTTTATCCATTGTTGTATAACCCTATTTTTTCCAATTTCGTAATCCCAAAGCGATTGGCCAATATTATCGAAAAATTGAGTTCCATTGATAGTAATTACATTTCGATTTTTATCATAAATAGCATTTTCAACTTTTCCGTTGCCAAGTCCTTGAAATTTGACCTGAGGTTTATTTAATTTTATTGATTTTAGCAAATGTAAATCAGAAAGTTCTTTTCCTAAGGCTGATAGTTGTTCAAATACTTTAACATCTTTTGTGATAGGAATTTTGGGATAATCTATTTGCAATTGTTCAGGAAAACTTGCTCGGTATGTTTTTGAATATAACACGGCATAGATATAATAAAATATTTGTTCTGTTATATTTTTCTTATTATATGTTGATTCTAAAAGCGTTTCAAACTTTACATTAAGATTTGAATATCTTTTACGCTTATCATATGCATCGTGCATGACTTCAGCATCTGTTCGATTAATCCATAATGGGAAAATATAGGATTGACCACCTAGGAAATTTTTATCAACCATACTTGAAGAAACAAAAATATGATTATATAGTTTATCATTGTGGCGCTTTTTTATTATCAATCCAATATTTTCATCAACTGTAAAATTCTTCATGACTGCTTTTCTATCTCTGTCAATAAATTTGCTGTCATAGTATATAACCTTATCTACAAATGGTTTATGAGCATAATTGTAATATTTTAATGAGTCGATTTCCTTGAATTGCTTCTTTACTTTGAGTAAATTAAAGTCAGAAGCGTCCTCAATATTATATGTTTCTTTTCACTAGCGTTGCGTTAACTTTTAATAAAGTTCTTTGAAAAGCTTGATAATTCTACGTTACAGAAGATTTTGTGACGGCGACGATTTGAAATCGGTTTGGATTTACCTTGGATCAAAATTTTCTGATGAACCAAGGGAAGATGGTATTTGCTCAACTGATGGACTTTGCCTCGCAGGATGTGTTCAAATGGTGCGTCAAACGGTACGATGGCAACTATAGAGCTAAAGAGTTTACCTGTTGGCGGCAGTTTCTATGTATGTCATTTGGTCAATTGACTCATCGTGAAAGTATTAGTGATACACTTCTGTGTTTGAAGCTTCATTCTGATAAGCTCTATCATCTTGGCGTTGGAAAAGTTGTCAATAAATCTACCTTAACCAGAGCAAATGAAAATAGGGACTGGAGAATCTATCAGGACTTCGCCTTGAAGCTGATCGAGCTTGCAAAAGATCTCTATAAGTTTGACAATCAATTAGAAGTAAATTTGAAAGGACGTGTGTTTGCAATTGATGCGACCGTCATCGATTTATGTCTAACGGTATTCTGGTGGGCCTCTTTTAAATCAACTAAAGCAGCAGTAAAAATGCATACGATGTTGGATCTAAAGACCTCTATACCAGAGTTTATTTTGGTAACAGAAGGTAATGTTCATGATGTAATTGCGCTGGATTCGTTTGATATAGAAAAAGGAAGTTATTACGTGATGGACAAAGCCTATGTTGATTATAAGAGACTTTTTCGGATCCATGACGAAAGGGCTTACTTTGTAGTAAGAGCAAAGACTAACCTTGACGCTAATGTTGTGGCGTCAAGAGAGGTGGATGAAGCTACTGGTGTACTGTCAGATCAAACAATTGTATTAACAGGGCAAAATAGCTCAAAACGTTATCCAGGGAAACTTAGACTTATTCAGTACTATGATGAAGACACGGATAAATTATTCTTCTTTCTCACCAACAACTTTAAAATCAGTGCCTTGACTGTAGCCAAGCTTTACAAGCACAGGTGGTATATCGAACTGTTTTTCAAATGGATCAAACAGCACTTGAAAATCAACCATTTTGGGGCCAAAGTGAGAACGCAGTTAAGACTCAGATTTGGATCGCAATTGCAACTTACGTTATCGTGGCAATTGCAAAAAAACGACTTAATTTACCTCACTCATTATACGAAATCCTTCAACTGGTAAGCATTTCAGCATTTGATAGAACACCACTAAGGCAAACCTTTTCTAACAAGAATTATCAAGATGTCAAAGAACAATTTTATAATCAATTGAAAATGTTTTAACTAAGACGCAACGCTAGTGGTTTCTTTTATTAAATCAACTGAAAATGCTATAAAATTGTTTAGTCTTCTTTTCAAAATTTCAGAATTTTCAGCTAAGATAAAATTGTCTCTTCCAGTTGTGACACCGCTTGTATTTTCTTTTAATATTTCATCTACTGCCCAAAAAGTGTTATATAGATCAGGATTAGAAAAATTCTTTTTTTCAAAGAAGAAATGATTTTCGTTTATTTCTATTTCATGTTCGTTTGTGAATGAAGTAAAAAGATTATTTTTTATAAGAAAATCGTATTTAAAATCACGGTCACCGAATAAATCTTTATAATATAATTTTGCATAAGAAATTTCCTTCTTGCTTTTCGTTTTCACAAGAAACATAATTGCCGTACCTACCCGAATATCAAATACATTTTGATCTTTACCTCCGTCAGGCGATTTTTCGTATAATTTACCATGCAGGTTTAATATATAAATTTTATCGAAAGTCAAAAGCAATTGTTTTCGCAAACCTTTGGCTGCTGCAATATTTAAATATGTGTTTTTAGTAATTAACCCTATTACGCCGCTACCCGATTTTTCAATTTTCCAATGGCTGTAACGAATAAATTTAATGTAATCATCCGAAAGTATTTGAATATTTTTTTCATCCTTTACATCTTCCTTGTAAAGTTTCATCATATCAGTTTCGAAGTGTGACTTATTGTACGAAGCTATTGAATAGGGTGGGTTACCAATAATTGCTAAAATTGGTGTTTCTTTCTTAATTGCATTAGCTTCATTTGCTTCTTCTGCAAGTGATGTTAGTCCTGGCAACATGGGCATGTCAACAACATTGGCATCAAGTGTATTAGTTAAATATAATTGAAAACGATCTTTGTTGTCAAATGTATAGCCGTGTTCCTGCAATAAATACGACATTTTCAGGTGTGCAATTGCATATGGAGACATCATCAATTCAAAACCATAAAAGTCTTTAAGAATATGTCTTTTAATAAATCCGCTTTTATCTCCGTCGCCAAAACAATCTACAAATGTTTTAATTGCTTTTTGAGTCGCCTCGGCTAAGAAAGTTAATGTTCCACCCGCAGGGTCAAGAACTTTTACGCTAGTGTCAGCAAAACCTGATTTATTGAAATCTTGTATTAAAATTTCATCTACCGAATTTACAATATATTGAACAACTGGTTCTGGTGTATAATAAACGCCCCGTTTTTCACGGGTAGTAGGATCGTATTTGTTAAGGAAGGTCTCATAAAAGTGAATAATTGGATCAGTGCCTTTACCTTGCTTGTAAAAATCGTTTAAAAGCTTTGTAGCATCAGATACACTTAATACTTCTGCAATATCGTCAATAATCACTTCCATTTGTTGTGGCAATTTTCCCAACGAAATAAATTCAAAAACATCTCTTAAAATTCCTATTGTTGGCGGAATATTATCAACTGCATTCTTTCGGTTAAAAGTTTCATCTTGATTTGCCCTTGTTTTAGCTGCAAACATTCCATAAGCGATAGTTTGTGAATATAAATCGGCAAATTCACTTTCTTGTAACCCAGAAATTAAATATTTTTGGAATGCGTTATAAAAACCTCGTATGTAATTCCTTTTATCGGTATTTTGAAGCTCTACACTTATTATTTCATCACGTAAAAATCTTGTTCGCTTTGCCAATTCAAGCGCCAAACTTTCAGCAATAAATATTTTCGGAAGTGAAAAATCAAAAAACTTGTCTAATAAACGTTCAAAATCTGCCTGATTTTCAACTGGTGGTATCGTTTTTAGTTTTTTAGCTATAAATGGTCTGCCAATCGAAACTTTTTCAATTAATTCACCATTGCGATACAACCTAAATTCATAAAAGTCAGTTAAAATTACATTTGGAAATGTTTCAAGGTATCGTTTTAATTGCTCTGAATTTTCTGTTCTATTCAAATCTGTTTCGGGAACTTTTGCTTCAATGTATCCAACAATTTTGTTGTCACCGTCCCAAATTCTAAAATCAGGGTTACCAGCTTCGGTCTTTTTGGGTAATATGGTAACACTAACTTTTTTTTTATTGATTGAATTTGCAAAATCATTCATTAAAGTAGCAACAGAAGGATAATAACTTTCTTCTCGCTGGTCTTCATGAGCTGCAGTTTTGGCGATTTCTTCTAAGTATTTTTTAATCATTCAACAAATTTATCAATTTTTCTGGAAGGTTGATTTTTTTTTAAGTTCAATTGCACACAACGCCATGTGCAGAAGCCGGCCCCGGTACTCACCTCACTATTTTCCCAGAGGCCGGTGGGCTGGCATTTGCACAACGTTATGGGCTGGCCACTTTCATAAGTACTTTTTTAATGCTTCCAAGGTTATAATGCTCATAAACAACCACCTGCTCTTCCGGACTTCAACTTTTTTTTATCATAGATACGGTAGACTCATGGCCAAATGTCCTGAACTCGCAGATCCGATTGTCTTTTGATCATCCATTTTTTTTCTATTCTGCTTGCCCATAACATGCCAATACCCGAACGTTCCGGTATTTTCACTTTGGTTCTATTGCGACATTTACGCCGATATTTCCGGTAGACGCACCTTTAGTTTCTGCTTTGCTTTCTATTATTGAAATAACTGCACCAATTGGTGAGGAAGCGGATATGTCAGCCGGATTTAATCCGGGTGAAAGATCAGGGCGGGGTGGAAGTGCCGGAGGGTTTTGTATGGTACGGATGGCCGGGTTCACGTTTCCACGGCGGATTCGTTGAGGACATCCTGTACCATTTTGACGATGCCTTTTTTATCGAACGGCTTGGGCAGGTAATGGGAGCAGCCGCCGGAGAGCATCTTTTCCCTGTCGCCGCTCATGGTATAGCCGGTGACGGCCACGATGGGGATGTCGGTATAGCCGGGCAGTTTGCGGATCTCCAGGGCGGCCTGCAGGCCGTTCATTCCCGGTCCGAGGTTGATGTCCATGAGGATGGCCTGGTAGGGTTTCATGGAAGCCATACGCACCGCGGTCTGGCCGTCCCTGGCCACATCCATCCTGCAGATGTCTTTGAGGAACATGACGGTAAGTTCGATGTTCACCTGGTTGTCTTCCACGATGAGGATCTCGGGCAGGCTGGCGCCTTCCGGCTTCACCGGCCTGGACCGGGGCTGTTCTTCGGCGGCTTTCATGATCCTGGCACGGGATTCTCCGTTCACGGGCGCTTCCCGGGCCTGGGGGAAACGGACGTGGAAGGTGGAGCCTTTGCCCAGGCTGCTGTCGATCAGTATCCTGCCATTCATCAGCTCGGCCATCTTCTTGCTGAGGGTGAGGCCCAGGCCGCTGCCTTCGTGTGTCCGTCCGTAACCGCTGCTCAACTGCCGGAACTCATGAAAGACGGCCTCGTAGTCGCTCCTGGCAATGCCAATGCCGGTATCGCTGATGGCCAGCTCGGCCCAGTATTTTCCGCCCAGCAACTGGGAGCTGATCCTCACGGTGATCTTGCCCTTGAGGGTGAACTTTACGGCATTGTCGAGCAGGTAGCTGGTGATCTGGTTCAGCAGGGTGCGGTCGCAGAAGGCAAAGACGGCTTCGGAGGCGATCAGCTCGAACTGCAGTCCTTTTTCGGCGGCTTCGGCCTCAAACTGGGCCAGGGTGCCTGCAATCTCCTGGCGGATGTCGAGCCTGCGGATCTCCAGCTTGATGTTACTGGCTTCAATCTGTGCAAGATACATGATAGAATCCAGGGTGGCCATCAGGCGGTGGCCGGATGTATATATGGTATCGGCCATCTCCTCCATGCTGTCGCCTTTCAGGTGTTCCCTGAGCAGGCGCGAATAGTTGAGGATGGCGTTCATGGGGGTGCGGAACTCGTGGCTGAGGTTGGCCAGCAGGGTGGATTTGAGCTTGCTGCTTTCCTCGGCGGTTTCCTTGGCTTTGCGGAGCTCCTCCTCCTTGGTCCAGCGGTCTACCGCCATGGCCACCTGGCCGGAAACGAAGATCAGGATCTTTTTATCGGTCTCGGTGTAACGTACGGCCTTCTCATAGCTCTGCACCACCAGGGCCCCGATGGTTCTGTCCTTGGTCTTCAGGGGAACGCCGAGCCAGTCGTAGGTCAGGGTGCCCATCACCTCCAGTTCGCCCTTGGAAACCAGGTTGTTGATCAGGGACTGGGTGGCAAGGACGGGTTTGGCCGTCCGGAGGACGTATTCGGTCAGTCCCTTTTTCATCCTGCGCGGCGAAGGGGGATAGTCGTGCTCATCCACGAAATAGGGAAAGCTGAGCATGTCCACATCCTGGTCGTAATAGGCGAAATAGATATTTTTGGCCGGCATCAGCGCTTCGATGATGCTGTGGATGGAACGGTACATTTCATCCATGCTGCCGCTGCTCAGGGCGATGTCGGCGATCCGGTAGGTGGCGTTGCGCAGGTGTTCGGCCTTTTTGAGTTCGGTGATGTCGTGGTTGATGATCAGCAGGCGCTGCACCCCTTCGAATTCGACCATGGAGCCGTTCACCAGCATGTGGATTTCCTGTCCCGAACTGTTGTAATGTATGGTCTCGAAATTCCTGAACCCGTTGTTTACCAATGTTCTGGCTATTTGTGTCCGGCCTTTGGCAACGTCTTTGGTGAGGTCCTTGAGGCTCATCTGCAGGAGCTCATCGCGGCTGAATCCGTAGATTTCCACCGCACGGGTATTGGCCGAGCAGATCTGTTCGCTTTCGGGGTCTATGATGAGAATGGCGTCATTGGCCCTGTCGAGCAGTTCCTTGTACTGCTGTTCGGATTTTTTCACGGCCTGTTCCGCCAGTTTCCTTTCGGTGACGTCCATGGCAAGGGTGATGACCTCATGTTCCCCGGCGGGAACGATCCTTGCCTCGAAATAACGCTGGCCCACGGGCAGGTCGATATCATACTGGATATACCTGATCTCCCTGGTATCGAGGCATTCCTGGAATGCCTGCAGGACCATTCCGACGGTTTCGCCGGGAAAAATATCGCTCAGGTGGGTACCCACGATACGGTCGGCAGGGAGGGCGAGTTTGGAATGGTCGGTGGCCCAGTAGTCGAGGTAGTAGCCGTCGCGGTCGAAGAGGAAGATCAGGTCAGGAATGGCTTTGAGGATCATCCGCAGCCTTTCCTCGCTCCGTTTCACTTCTTCTTCCGAACCTTTTTGTTCGGCGATGTCGATGATACCCCAGAGGGAGTGGGAATAATCATGATCACCCTGGTGGAGGATGGCCCTGAGCAGCACCGGGAATTTTTCGCCGTCGAGGCTGACCACGGTGGTTTCGGCGCTGAAGGTCATATCACCTCCGGCAATGGCGAGCAGGATGTCCACCACCACCGGCCAGCTCTCGGGTGCGATAATCCTGGGGAAAGAAACAAACAAGTCCTCCCGGGAGACTGCAGCAAAGAGTTCCAGGGTAAAGGTATTGACATCCAGGAAATGAATCTTCGGAATGACCTGGGTGATGATTTCAGGGTGCTGGTCGATGTAATCCCTGAGCCCTTTGCCGTGTTGCTGCAGAAGTTCGTCGAGGTATTCCTTCACCCCGCCCAGGCCGGCCTCCCAGACAGACAGGTTCATGGACTGTATCAGTTGCTGATAGACACTTTCACTATGCTGGCTGTTGGTTGGGGAGTGTTGTTTATTGGTCATACATCAGGCCTTTAGGTGCTGCCGGTGCCGGATCCTTATCAATAATGGACAATCGCCTGGCCAGAAAACCCCTTAACAACTAAAACACACAGAACCAATCATTTAATGAAAAGTGACGTCCTCTCAGGTTTCCGTGTCTTTGGTGTAAAGCCGCTTTCTGAAACAAGCACGCATATCCTTCATACCTATTTATAACATAAAACCCGAAATGTCCCACCCGGATCAAAAAAAAATTATCAGGCCCGGCTGCTGTCTTCCGGGGCCTGGTCGAAAGATTCATCCATATTCATTTCGATGGACCGGTCGATTTCAATTTCGAAGCCTTCGCTGAGGGAGCCGAGGAAGGCATCGTCCAGTTCATCTTCGAACTCTTTTTCGCCTTCGCCCAGTCCGAAGTCATCCAGCGAGAGGTCGGCATCTTCGGGCATGGCGTCGGGTGCGACGGCAGTTTTTTTCTGGAGGACACCTTCGCTGTGAACGCAGCGCGGGTACTGCAGCCCGTTATCGGCCTGGACGATCCTGGACAGTTCGAGGTAGAAGGTTTTCAGGTTCAGGAAGTCGTATTCATAGATGAGCCGCTGGTGGGGGTCTTCGATGAAGTCCCTCAGCCTGGCATCGGCCATCAGGAAGGTCTTCACCCTTTTGTTCCGCTTATCCTGTTCTTCTTCATCGCTGCTCTCCTCCTCCACCTGCATATCGAGCAGGGTAATCTCGCTGAGTTTATACCACTTGGTATTACAGATGGAGAATGAAGCCAGTTCATTCGAATTGAATTCCAGCAGGCGGACCAGGTAATTATGAAAATCGAGGAAGGTCTGGCTGGCCAGAATCTCGACATCTCTCACAAAATCATCCTGTTCATCGGTCAGGATCCTGAAACGGTAGGCATGCATTGATCAGCAGTTTTAACCGGATAAAAGTATTAATATTCTTTGACAGCTTTAGCGGCTATGGTTCATTTTTTTTTGACAGACCCAGTTTGCTTCCTTCTTCGAGCATCAGTGTATAAGCGGCATCAAAGGCATTGGGGATGATGCCGTCGAGGATGGCTTCACGGATGGCGGTTTTGATGATACCCACTTCCACGGAGGGGGGGATCCCGAAGGTTTCCATGATCAGCTCGCCGCTGACGGGGGGTTGCCAGTTCCTCAGCCGGTCTTTTTCTTCGATTTCCACCAGTTTTTGCCGGACGATGCGGAAGTTTCCGAGGTATTTTCTGACTTTTTCAGGATTTTTGGAGGTGATATCGGCTTCACAGAGCATCATCAGGTCGTCGATATCATCCCCGGCATCGAACAGCAGCCTTCTGACGGCGGAATCCGTCACTTCTTCCTCGGCCAGGACGATGGGTCGCAGGTGAAGCAGCACAAGTTTCTGCACATAGCGCATTTTTTCGTTCATCGGCAGCTTCAAATTGCGGAAGATGAGGGGAACCATTTTCGCGCCCCGGAATTCATGTCCGTGGAAGGTCCAGCCGCTTTTGGGATCGAACCTTTTGGTGAGGGGTTTTGCGATATCGTGCAGCAGGGCGGCCCAGCGGAGCCAGAGGTTATCGGAGCTCAGGGCCAGTTTGTCGAGTACCTCGAGGGTATGGAGGAAGTTATCCTTATGGCCTTTCCCGTCCACGTACTCAGCGCCTTTGAGGGCGACGAACTGCGGGAAGATCTTTTCAAGGACGCCGGTTTCAAACATCATCATAAAACCCGTGGAAGGTTTGGGGGCCAGGATGATTTTATTGAGTTCGTCGGTAATTCTTTCCACCGAGACGATGCCAAGCCGGTGGGCATTGTTGCGGATGGCCAGGTAGGATTGTTCCTCAATGGTGAATCCGAGCTGGCAGGCGAAACGGATGGCGCGCATGATACGCAGGGGGTCATCGGAATAGGTCACATCCGGATCGCGGGGTGTACGGATGATGCCTGAAGCAAGGTCTTTGAGTCCCGAAAACGGATCCTGCCACTTACCGAAATGATTGGAATTCAGCTGGATTGCCATCGCGTTGATGGTAAAGTCGCGGCGAAGCTGGTCGTCTTCGAGGCTGCCGTTTTCGACCAGGGGTTTGCGGGAGTTTCTGCGGTAGGATTCTTTTCTGGCCCCGACGATTTCGATCTGGCAGGGACCGTAGGTAAAATGGGCGGTACCGAAGTTCTGGAAGACATTGACCGGGCTTGTCACGCCGAGTTCTTCAGCGAGCAGACGGGCGAAGGTCTCCCCGTTGCCGACCACCGTAAAGTCGATATCATTACCGGGTCTTCCGAGGATGACATCACGGACAAAGCCACCGATCACGAACACCGGGTTTCCCAGCCTGTCTGCCGCTGCGGTGGCGGCTTTGAACAGGGGGCTGTCGAGCGCTTCGCGGAAGAGCTCCAGTATCTCAGGGTTGTGCATGGGTGCCGTTAGAGGTTAGGTCGGCGGCAAAGGTACAAAGACAAACCCAAACCGGCTGCGGAGATTCCCGGAGAAAAAGCTGTGCGGGGGCTTTTTTATTTGAAAGGCTGTTGTATTTTTGCCGGGTGATTCGGAAAAGATAACATTCAAAAAATTAGATGATTATGGCAAAAAGAACAATTGTTGCGATGCCCGGTGACGGGATAGGGAAAGTGGTACTGGAAGAGACCATCCGCGTGCTGGATGCGGCCGGCTTTGAAGCTGACTATGTGGAAGGCGACATTGGCTGGGAATTCTGGTGTAAGGAAGGGAACCCGCTGCCTGACAGAACGATCAGTTTGCTGGAAGAACACAAGATCGGACTCTTCGGGGCCATCACCTCCAAACCAAAGGACAAGGCTGCAGCCGAACTGGCACCGGAGCTGAAAGAGCAGGGCTTTACCTATTACAGCCCCATCGTATCGATGCGTCAGCATTTCGATCTGGACATCTGTATGCGTCCCTGCCGGACATTCAAAGGCAACCCCCTGAATTTCGTCCGTCGCGGCGCCAATGGCGGCATTGACGAGCCGGTGATCGACACCATGATTTTCCGTCAGAATACGGAAGGACTGTATGGCGGCGTGGAATGGACCAATCCTCCCGACCAGGTGTACGATGCCCTGATGACCCATAAGAAGTTCAAAGAGAACTTCGGATGGTGTCCGCGGGAGGAGCTGGCCGTATCGACGCGTATTTTCACCAGGAAGTATGTCACGCGCATTGTGAAAGCCGCATTTGAATACGCCAAAGGAAGAGGCTTTGATACGGTTTATGTATGCGAAAAGCCCAATGTGATCAGGGAGACCTCCGGCATGATGCTGAAGGTGGCCCAGGAGATGAGCAAAAACGAGTACCCCGGCATCCGCGTGAGTGATGTGAACATTGACGCCATGATGATGTGGCTTACCAAGAACCCCGAGTATTACAACGTGATCGTGGCGGGGAATATGTTCGGCGACATTGTTTCCGACGGTTTTGCCGGTTTGACGGGCGGACTCGGTTTTGCCTGCAGTGCAAACATTGGGAAGGATGTGGCTGTTTTTGAGCCCACGCACGGTTCGGCACCCAAGTATGCCGGATATGAGACTTCCATTGTGAATCCCATCGCCATGGTCTTATCGGCCTGTATGATGCTGGATCATATCGGCGAGGGAGCCATGTCGGCCCGTATCCACAAAGCAGTGGCTGCCGTTGTGGAAGAAGGCAAGGTCAGGGCATACGACATGCTCAAGCTGAGCGGTTCGCCGGATGTGATCAGCAAGGGTGCTGCTTCCACCAGGCAAATGGCCGGTGCCATCATCTCCAAATTATAATCATCATGGAACATATTGAAGAAAAATATATCCTCCAGGCCAGGGAATTATGGCCTGAGCTGGAATGGATCACGGATGCGAAGCTGAAGGAACAGACGACGCTTACCTGGGCATTGGCGCTTCAGAAGAGCGTGCTGACTCCGGGCGACCTGAACAGCATTCCTTTCACCCTGCTTTGCGGGCCCGACCTGAAGGTCACCTTCATGGACCACAAGCGGGCCGTGGTACACATTGCCAGGGATGCCGGCCACAAGATGAACGATTTTTTTAAAAACGACCTGCCGGTGGACATGGATGTGTTGATTGCCGGCGCCATCCTGGCCGATGTGGGCAAGCTCCTGGAATATGAAATCAAGGACGGAAAATCGGTACAGGGCAGTTACGGCAAGTATCTCCGCCACCCCTTTTCCGGCGTGTCCCTGGCCGAGATGTGCGGGGTACCGCCTGCCGTTTGTCACATCATTGCCACCCACGCCGGGGAAGGCAATATGGTGAAGCGGTCGACAGAAGCATATGTGGTGCATCATGCCGACTTCATGACCTTTGAACCATTCCGTGAACGTTTGAAAATCTGAGACTTATGAAGATGACTATGATTGAGAAGATCATTGCCGCGCATTCGGGCAAAGATCATGTATTTCCCGGGCAGATTGTGGATGTCATCATCGACGCCAGGGTAGCCCGTGATTTCGGGGGTGCCAATGTGGTGAAGAACCTCCTTGACAACGGGCTTGAAGTGGACGATCCTGCGAGGACTTTTTTCACCTTCGACTGTAATCCGGGCGGATCGGACCAAAAGTATGCGGCCAACCAGCATTACTGCAGGCAGTTTGCCCGTGAGAAAGGCATCAGGGTATACGACGTGGATGCGGGGATAGGGACGCACCTGGCGATGGACCGTGGCCTCGCCTGGCCGGGTAGCACCTTTGTCTCGACAGACTCTCACGCCAACATCATGGGTGCGATCGGTTCTTTCGGGCAGGGCATGGGCGATCAGGACATTGCCGCGGCCTGGGCCCAGGGATCCATCTGGTTCAAGGTTCCGGAATCGGTGAAGCTCACCCTGAAGGGGCCGAGACCGGCAGGGGTCACTGCCAAGGACATAGCCCTGAACCTGCTGGCGCATTTCGGTGCGAACAAGCTGCTGGGGTATTCCGTGGAGATCTATGGTGAAGCGGTGGATGCGCTGACGCTTGACGAGCGTATCACCATCGCGAGCATGGGTACGGAGATGGGTGCCATCATCCTGTTCTTCACTCCCAATGCAGCGATCATGCAGTACTGCGAGGCAAAGACCGGAAGGAAGCTTGAGGCGGTGGCGGCCGATGCGGATGCAGCCTACGCCGAAACGCATGAGCTTGACCTGAGCAGCTTTGTCCCCATGGTGGCCATGCCGGGACATCCTCATGACAATCAATCCGTTGCGGAGGTAAGAAGCAAGAAAATCGATTCAGCCTTTATCGGCAGTTGTACCAACGGCCGCATCGAGGATCTGAGAACGGCCGCCGCTATTCTGAAAGGGAAAAAGCTTGCGCCCGGCGTGGTGCTGAAGATCGTTCCCTCCACCGACGAGATCTGGCAGCAGGCCATGGAAGAAGGTCTGATACAGGTGTTTAAGTCGGCCGGCGCCCTGGTTTCCAATGCAGGTTGTGCAGGATGTGCGGCCGGACAGGTCGGTCAGAATGGTCCCGGCGAGGTGACCATCTCCACCGGCAACCGAAACTTCGAGGGGAAACAGGGAAAAGGCTATGTATACCTGGCATCTCCTGCCACCGTGGCCGCGTCTGCCGTGGCAGGCTTTATCACGGGTCCGGACCAGATCCCGGCACAGCCCGCCATCTTCGGCAACACCCCTGTCCTTTCGTCCAAAGTGAAGGAGAAAGCGGTGGTCGAACCCAAACCCATGCTCATCGAAGGCAGGGTATGGCTCATCCTGAAGGATGACATCGACACCGACATGATCTTCCACAACCGCTACCTGACGATCACCGACATCAGGGAGATGGGACAGTACACCTTTGACAACCTCAGGGGTTGGGAAGATTTTGCGAAGAAGGCCGGGACCGGCGACATTGTCATCACCGCGAGGAACTTCGGTGCAGGCAGTTCGCGGCAGCAGGCGGTGGACTGTTTTGTTTCGCTGGGAGTGCAGGCTGTGATTGCGGAATCTTTCGGGGCCATCTACGAGCGGAATGCCATCAATGCCGCTTTTCCCATCCTTACATACAAGGCCGGGCTATTGGAAGAGATCGGGCTGAGTGACGGCGACAGGGTAAGGATAGACATGGAGAAGGGAAGCATCGTGAATCTGAGCAATCAGAAAGCGGCCAGTCTGTCGCCGCTGAATGAGGTTCAGCTTGCGATCATCCGCCGTGGCGGATTGCTTGGCTGATCGTAGCGGCCGGTTTAGAAGTTTCGTTTAGCCGTCATGCGGTGCGTTCTAATTCTCTTTATTTACAACACATAGGCACATAGATCACATAGATATTTACCCTATGTGTCCTATGTGGTTCAATTAATTCTGGTATGCAGGTTAGGGGTTTATTGGTTTAGAAGTTGAGTTAACTGTTTAAGGTGTACAGTTTAAGGTTTAATGCTTTGGCAAGACATTACAAGTAAATATTTATTATATTAGTGGAAAATTTCCACTGATGAAAAGAATATTTATGGATGTCGTGTTATTGGCATCCTGCCTGCTGTCTGCAATGCCCTTTGCTCCCTTATCAGCCAACGACCTTGGTGTTGTGGCATTGCTCAGTCCGCTTTCTTCGACAGGACTTGGTCCCAATGAACTGATCACGGTGCGGATCAGGAATTTCGGGGTGAATGACCAGGTAAACTTTCCTGTTTCATACCAGTTAGACGCGGGAACACCGATTATTGAAACCTGCGTGTTCCTGGTACCCGCGGGGGATAGCCTGGATTACACCTTCGCCTCCCCGGGCGATTTTTCCGCCTGGGGTCCCCATGCGCTGCTTTGTTGCACGGCCCTTGCGGGAGACCAGCAGCCGGGGAACGACTGCGGCAGTTATACGGTGACCAAGGTGCTGCCCGTGTACAGCGACACCCTCCGTCCGGCTCCCTACCCTTACTGGACCGGAACCACCACGATCAACAGCCTGACGGAGCAGGGGCTGATACGGACGCAGCCGGCGGGAAGCATGGTGAGAGAAGCAGGCTGGGCCAAATTCGATCTTTCCGGGCTCCAGGCAAACACCCCCTTCACCCAGATGAAACTGGCCTATTACGTGGAAGCCGTCACGGGAGCGCCCGACCTGATGATCACCGGAGCGGGTGTCGATCCTCTGCTGACGCCGCCCGGACAACTGATGCAGGCCATCACTTCCGGTACCGATTACCTGCACATCCCCTGCGGATACAGCCCGGGGTGGCATGTCTTCGACCTGCCGCCACAGGCCCTGAACGACCTCCAGGCGTCGGTCACCCAGGAATGGTTCACCCTTGGCTGGAAGGAAATCACGGCCTGCACGGCCTGCAATGCCATCAGCATCGGCGGGTGGAATTCCGGTGCACATCAACCCTGCCTGGTGGTTTCCTTCAACCATATCCCCTGTCCCAACGACGCAGGTATTGCCGGACTTGTTCAACCCCTCAGCGGCAGCGGCCTTGGATCTAACGAACCCGTCGCGGTAGCCGTTCAGAACTTTGGCACCGGCCCCCTGGCCAATATTCCCCTATCCTACCAGATCACAGGCAGTCCGGTGGTGAATGAAATCATTCCCTTATCGCTTGCTGCCGGCGCTTCGCTCATATACACCTTTACCCAGACCGCCAATCTGATGCCCTACGGCACCTATTCCCTGCAGGTATGTACCAAGCTGCCCGGAGACTGCTTCCCCTATAACGACTGCAACACATACCATATCACCCATTCCCTGCCCCTGATCAGTGATACCCTGCGGCCGTTCAGCATTCCCCACTGGACGGGCAGCACCGACGGTTTCACCTTCACTCAGCAGAGCCGGATCAGGTTGCGACCGGATACGGCTGCCCTGCCCCTGGAGGCTGGCTATGCTAAATTCACGGTCAACATACCGCCGGGTGCGAATATCAGGGAAGCAGCACTGCATTTTTACACAGACAGCAGCGGCGGAGTCCCGTCCTATGCTATCACAGGCCTTAACACCGACCCGCTGAGCGGCAGCCCTTCCCAGGTCATGAACCAGATCGTCAACGGAACCGGCTACCTGCAGTTTACAGGCGCTACAGGCACGGGATGGCGGGTCTTCCAGCTTCCTGACCAGGCCATGGCAGATATTTCAACAGGAAGCATCAACAACTGGTTTGCCCTGGGATTCCATCTGAAGAATCCGTGTGTGTCATGCGCTTTCATGGACATCGACGGTTGGAATGAGGCACATCCGCCATATATCGTGGTGAAATACCTGACGCCCTTCGCCCATGATGTGAGCGTGGTATCCATCGAAAGCGATCCTATCCTGGCTGCAGGGAGCAACTATGTCCGGGCGGTCATCAGGAACAATGGCATGAATACAGAAACTCTTAATGTAACATGCACTGCTTCAGGAGGATACTCTAATACCCTGAATATCCAGCTGGGTGTGGGTTTGAGTACATCGCTGCTGTTTACAGGCTGGAATGCCGTTGCCGGCAATGCCCAGGTCACTGTGAATGCACAGCTTCCAACCGACGGATACCAGCCGGATAACATCATGACGAAGGCCGTGGCTGTGGAGGCGGGTCTGACCACCGCCTATGCCTACAATAACCACGATCCATCCGGTCAATTGCCGGAAGGGCCGGTACGCTTTTACCTGGAACACCCTGAGTTTGTGACGTCCATCACTTCGGCCGGTCTCAACGGCACGGTCGGCGGAGGTTGCTGGGCCAATGGCATCTGGTATGTCACGGAAAATTTTCCCGGGAACTCCAACCTGATCACCATCGATCCCCTGAGCGGCAGCACTGTCATGATCGGTTCACTGGGAGCAGCGGTGAGTGATCTGACCTGGGATGACCACAGCGGAACCCTGATCGCCCTGGTTTCAGAGCAGGACAGCATCGGCGCCTACCATGCCGCCTTGTTTCTGGTTGACCCTGCCACGGCGGTAATGACACCCTATTACACGGCAGGTCCTGTCGGCATGCCATCAGGACTGGCCTGTAACCAGAACGGCCTCATCTTCATCAAGGAAATCAGCAACCAGAAGCTCATCGTCCTGGATCCCCTGACCATGGCCACCGAGGTACGCTACGGAACCACCGTTTCAGCCGGGGACGCCGCTTTTAAAAAGTCGGACAACAGTCTTTATTACATCCAAAGGGATGGCGGCAATATGCTTTACAAATCCGCCACGGACCCTGCATGGCTGCAAGTGGTCGGACCCTTGCAGGGAGGTGCGCAACTCAGCGGCTTAGCCATAGCATACACTCCTCAGATACAGACAGTTGACCTTGCCGTCGACCGGATCGTACAACCCGTTTCCAACTCACTGACACCGGGAGCGGTGGAGGTGCGGATCTATAACCGCGGGGCAACGGCCATCACGGATTTCCAGATCTGCCTGGCAACGGCCACGGATACGATTTGCGAAAACTGGTCCAACTGGGCTTGGCCTCCGCTGCCTTCCGGCACGACGATCGATTACTTATTCATCTCCCAGGTCGATCTCAGCGATCCAGGCACCCATTGTTTGAAGGCCTGGGTTCAGGATGTACAGCCGGCTTCCGACCTCAATCCATACAATGACACCACCTTCAAATGTATTTACAATGCCGTTCCGGGCCCGGTCCAGTGTTATCCTGCCTATATCCAGGAAGCGGAGATCTGCGGCAACGACGACAATGGTGGCTGTTTGTCGGCACCCCAGGTGTTCGTTGACATCCAGGATGGGGAAAGTTATTGCGGAAGTCTCTGGAAGGCAGGAATATACCGCGACAGCGACTGGTACCGTTTTACCCTGGCAGCGCAGCAATCCGTGGAGATCAGTGTTGCTGCGGGAATTGACCTGGATGTGGTGGTGAGGAGTCTTCCGTGCTGGAGCGGCCATACGGCAGCATTTAAGACAATACAGAAACAGCAGAGCGACAGCCTGCTGCTGGAAGAGCTTCCGGCGGGCCAGTATGCTATTGCCTTTGTGATCAACGGGAATGAAGCCGATGTACTCTGTAACGGCACAAACAACTACAGCTTTCAGTTCAAACATGCACCCCTGACAAGCTGCAAGGCAGGCGCCGCCTATCCGCACTGTGACGCATACATTTCGCACGTTTCGGCAGGAGTGATCAACAACAGCAGCGGGACAGGGCTTGTGCAGGGTTATTCAGACTACCGGCAGCATACTACTGCGATGCAGACCGGAAACAGCTATGCCATCCTTGTGATGAACGGCAATCCGGGCATTCCGGCCCGATGCGGCATCTGGGCCGACTGGAACCGTGACGGGGACTTTGACGATCCGGGGGAAAGCATCCCGGCGGGCTCCGGCGCTCCCGGTCCGGGACCCTATGCCGCCGTGATCACGCCTCCACCCTCCGCGGTGGCGGGACTTACCACCCTCAGAATCAGGGTGACGGGCGACTCCCTGCTGATGCCCTGCGGTATCAGTCAGACCGGTGAGGTGGAGGATTATTCCGTTGAGCTGCTGATCATCAACAATCCTGCTGTGACCATCGCCGGGTCGCTCAGCGATTCCTGCGCCGGGGTGAAAACAGTGCCTGTGATGGTACAGGATCTGCAAAACGTAAACCATATGAACCTTCTGCTGAACTGTGGCAGCGGTCTCACTTACCAGTCTTACCATTCGCTGCACCCGTCACTCGGCAGCGGAAGCTTCTCCCTCAGCCAGAACGGAAATCAACTGCAGATGATCTGGTTCTCAACGACAGCCGTCACGCTGAACAATGACACCCTGTTAAAACTCGTCTTCCAGGCTGAACCGGGCAGTCATCCTCTCAGCTGGGAACAGGGTCCGGGCGGATGCAGCTACCTCAGCCTGGTACAGGGAAACCTGCCGGCAATCTGGACAGACGGGAATATCAGCGCCGGCAGTTGTTCCACGCTGAAAGGCTACGTGAAATACAAGAATCCCCAGAACTCCATGTTTACTGCGAATGTGACCGTCAAGCTTTTCAGCGGCGGCTTGCTTTACGCTTCCACCGTGCTTGATCCGGCGGATCACACTTACACCTTCAGCAATCTTCCGGCAGGAGTCTATACCGTAACGGCGGAAACCAACACCGCCTGGGGTGGTGTGGGATCCAATGACGCACTCAGCATCCTGAGACACTTCACGGGCTTTGACATGATCACCGACGATCTGAAACTGAGGGCCGCCGACCCCAACGGTTCGGCTTATATCAACGCCACGGATGCGCTGGCCTGTATCCAGCGTTTCACCGGGATGATCCCTGATTTCGGGCCGGGATCCACCCCGCCAGGCGGACCGGACTGGATTTTTGAAGCGCATGACATCCTGATAGACGGAAGCAGCAATCCCTTCAGTACCATAAGATGTCTCTGCGCCGGTGATGTGGCACCCTCATTTTATATTCCGCCGGGAAGCATCCCCTCCGGACCGCTCCTGACTGCTCCCTCGCTGTATATCAGCCGCGAAGGGACACTTCCGGCAGATGATACGCTGATCCGTCTTCCGGTTTATGTGGCACAGGATATCCGGCCCGGCTCCATCAGCCTGGTCCTTGACTTCAACGAGCCGGTTGAAGTCAGGAAGGTCATATTGCCCACTGATCCCGGAAATCTTGCCTGGACGATGCGGAACGGCCGTCTGCGTCTCGGGTGGTTCAGCACGGATGCTCCCCTGCTGAAAGCCGGCGATCTGCTGATGACCCTTGAGATGCGTATCACGCCGGAACAGGCGGAAACACTTACGCTTAGTCCGGGCATTGAGAGTGAGATGGGTGATGCATCGGCAAACATCATCGAAGGATTCACCCTGATCATACCGAAGCTACTTGGAAACCAAGGAAGTAATCTCTGCTCCTTGCAAGTGCGGCCTAACCCCTTCCGTTCGGGAATCCACATCAGTTACACCATAGCGGGCGGTGAAGCAAGCCGGATAGCGGTGGTGAATGTAGCCGGTCAGGTTGTGGCCGCAATGACAGAAAGCAGCATGGAAGCCGGCAGGCATGAAGTTTTCCTCGATGCCGGAATTCTGCAGGCAGGGGTATATTTTATTCAGCTTTGGACAGGAGAGCGGAAGAGAGGGGAAGCGCGGGTGGTGAAGGCAGAGTGATTATTCGGCTTTCTTTTCCGCTGATTCAGCCTCAGGAGTCTCTTCGGGCAAGGATGCAACTTCGGGTGCGGCTTCGGCTTCAACTTCGGCTTCGGGCTCGGGCTCGGGTTCTGCTTCGGTTTCGGCTTTTTCTACAACAAGTTCCGGCTCGTCGAAACTAAGACTAACCTGTTCACCTTCTGTTACTTCGGCTGCAGGATGTGCTTCCTGCACTTCTTCCTGCACTTCTTCCCGGACTTCTTCTTCCGCTTTCATCTTCTCCTCGTGTGCGGCGATCAGCTTCTCTTTGGCTGCGGTTTTGCGTTTCTTCTCCGACAATTCCATGTCAGATTTCAGGGAAGCAAGCGCTTCGAGGTCGCCGAGGGTGGTTTTTTCGAGGTTTTCCTTCAGCTTCTTGACGGCTTTCTTGGTTTGGTTTTCCTCGGTAGTGGCCTTGGCTGTTTCGACCTCTTTCTGGGCATGCTGTTGATCCTGGTAGACCTTGGTATGGGAAAGGATGATCTTTTTATTGTCCTTATTGAATTCAATCACCTTGAAATCAAGGGCTTCATCCACCCGGGCCGAAGTATTGTCTTCCTTCACCACGTGACGTGTCGGGGCAAAACCTTCGACACCGTAGGGCAATGCCACGATGAATCCTTTTTCGGCCTGGTTGACGATCGTTCCTTTATGCACGGATCCTACCTCAAAAATCGATTCGAACACATCCCAGGGATTCTCTTCAAGCTGCTTGTGTCCGAGGCTCAGGCGGCGGTTTTCGACATCCACGTCGAGTACAACCACTTCGATTTCATCACCGATCTTGGTAAACTCAGCCGGGTGTTTGATCTTCTTCGACCAGCTCAGGTCGGAGATGTGGATCAGTCCGTCCACACCTTCTTCGAGCTCGACAAATATCCCGAAATTGGTAAAGTTGCGCACCACGGCCTTGTGTTTGGATTTGATCGGGTAACGGTCGGTGATGTTTGCCCAGGGGTCGGGAATCAGTTGCTTGATACCGAGTGACATCTTTCTTTCCTCACGGTCGAGGGTCAGGATCACGGCTTCCACGATATCACCCACCTTCATGAAATCCTGTGCGGTACGCAGGTGCTGTGACCATGACATTTCTGAAACATGGATAAGACCTTCGACACCGGGAGCCACTTCGAGGAATGCACCGTAATCTGCGATCACCACAACCTTACCGCTGACCTTATCGCCAAGCTTCAGGGCCGGATCGAGAGATGCCCAGGGATGAGGTGTGAGTTGTTTGAGACCCAGTGCAATCCGCTTTTTACTTTCATCGAAATCGAGGATCACCACATTGATTTTCTGGTCGAGCTGTACGATTTCCTCGGGATGATTAATGCGTCCCCAGCTCAGATCGGTAATGTGAATGAGTCCGTCAACGCCTCCCAGGTCGATAAAGACACCGTAGGAAGTGATGTTCTTGACGGTTCCTTCGAGCAACTGGCCTTTCTCGAGTTTGGAAATGATCTCGGCTTTCTGGGCTTCGAGTTCATCTTCAATGAGGGCTTTGTGAGACACCACGACATTCTTGTATTCGTGGTTAATCTTCACCACTTTGAATTCCATGGTTTTATCCACGTAGATATCATAATCACGGATGGGTTTGACATCGATCTGAGAGCCTGGTAAAAAGGCCTCGATACCGAAGACATCGACGATCAGACCGCCCTTGGTACGGCATTTCACGTAACCCGTAATGATCTCCTGCTTTTCGTAAGCTTCGTTGATCCTTTCCCATGACCGGAGAATCCGGGCTTTCTTATGGCTGAGGATCAGCTGTCCGCTGAGATCTTCCTGGCTTTCAACATAAACTTCCACAGGATCACCGGGTTTCAGTCCGGGATTATAACGGAACTCAGACACCGGAATGATGGCATCAGATTTAAATCCGATATTCACCACGACTTCACGGGTGTTCATTCCAACGACCGTCCCCTCGATTACATCGTGTTCAACAATGGAACTCAGGGTTTTATCATAAATTTTCTCGAGTCTTTCTCTCTCCGGAGTTGAATAAGTTGCCTGCTTTTTGCCGATGGCATCCCAGTCGAAATCTTCCGGAAGCACCGGTCTGCCTAAAGCTGGCTTTGAGGGGCGGGGTGTTTTTTTCTCCCGGGTGGTTTCTTCCGGTTCTGCCGGCAGGGCCGCGATTTCTTCCGTCACTTCAGCGGCGGCGGGAGCTTCAGTTTCGGCCAATGTTTCAGTTTCAACAACAGTTTCAGGCTCAACAATGGCTTCGGTTTCAACTACTGCTTCAGTTTCAATAACTGCTTCAGTTTCCTCCTGCAGTGTTTCTTCAATACCAGCCTCATCAAGCATCAGCGGTTCCGGGGCAGTTTCAGGTTCTGCCGGCATGAGACTTTCTTCTTTCAGTGGTTCTTCAGATGATGATACCGTTTCCTGTTCCGCTTCCACGGGATTTGTTTCGGATGCTTCATGCTGTTGGGGCATGTCTTCCATGGAAGGAGTGTTTTCGTTCTGGTCAATCATTCAGTTTTTCTTTGTGGCCCCGTCAGGGACGGAACCGGGTTAAACAATAGGTTTCGAATTCAGGGGTGCAAAGATAGAAAAATTTCCTGAAAATCAGCCATTTTTCTGAAGCTGCAGGAAAAAATCTTGTCCGGACTTCATCATTCCCGGACCTACGGATAACTATTACATCTTCAGCCACTTGAGCATCACCTGCGCTTCTCCGGAACGGTATTCCAGGAGGTAAAGGCCGGCAGGCAGGGCATCGGCGCCGTGCACATCGATGACATTGGCTCCTGGTTTTCCCTGAAGGTCCGACTGTCCGCCTATCTGTCTGCCAGAGAGGTCATACAGCTGCAGGCTGATATTGCGATAATCATTCAGGTAAAAATGGACCCGGAGATCGAGGCGGGAGGGATTCGGGAAGAGGAACACCGGCATGCCGGGTAAAGACTGAGGTGGCGTATATAATCCCAGGTCGGCTTCGGCCATATCGGGGATACCGTAACCGAAAAAATTATCCGGGTTCTGGTAACGGTCGGCGCTTTCCAGGATTGCCTGATAGATTTCCATCGCTGTGCATTGGGGATGGGCCTGCCACAGGCAGGCGGCGGCTCCGGCCATTACCGGACTTGAAAAGGAAGTACCGTTGCCCGGGAAAACGCCTCCTGATGAACCGGCCACGATGGTACCAGAGCCCTGGGCCATCACGGATGGTTTGATTCTGCCGTCGAAGGTGGGACCGGTCGACGAGAATGATACCAGCTGTCCCACGGCATTCACTGCACCAATGGTGAGCACGCTGTCGCCATCGGCCGGTGCGCCGATATACTGCCAAAAACTTCCGCCCCAGTTGCCTGCTGAATTTACCACGAGCATGCCCCTTGATGCGGCCATATCGGCACCACGGGTCACCACCGTTGTATTACCGTCCATCTGGGCGTAGGTGTGATCGAGTGAAGAATCGAAAAAGACGGTATAGCCCAGAGAAGAATTGATGATGTCTGCACCTGCACTGTCGGCAAATTCCGCGGCAGCCACCCAATAGTCTTCCTCAACGGGATATTCAGAGTTCGCATCCTCGGAACGCAGCAGCCAGTATGAAGCCTGTGGTGCCGTACCCACCAGTTCGCCCGGCAGGTTGCCTCCCATAATGGAAAGCACGGCAGTCCCATGGCTGCTCTTCTGGTACACATTGCCACCGGGCTCAGGAAAGTCGCGTGTTCCCAGGATGCGTCCGTGGAAACGCAGGCTGTCGAATACAGGAAGCGAATCAGCCCTGAAGAAGCCCGCATCAAGCACGGCTATCACCATCCCCTCACCCCTGAAGCCCCTGGCATGCAATATATCGCCATTAATCATGCTGATCTGGTTAAGAGATGCCCCGTAATCGAACATCGTTCCTTTCGCGGCCAATGCCGAACCTGAAACATCGCCTGCATTTTCCGTCAGGCCGGCCTGAATCTCCCACTTATCCGGCCATCCCTTACCCGGACCCCCATGGCTTTTGGCAGCCGGTCCGATCCATTCCATTGACATCACAAATGGAAGTCCAGCTAACTGCTGAAGGATCAGGGTGTCGTCGAGCTGAACCACCACAGTGTTCAGCCATTTGGATTGGGTGAGCAGCACTGCACCCGTGCCTTCAATCGCAGCGAGGTAAGCGGGATTTACAGGCAAATCATGGGTGGTGACGGCAATATTCTGCACGTTACGGCGGTCAATGGCCCTCTGCGAAAGGTATGCCCCGGGCTGTGTCAGCGAAAAGGGGGAATTCATCTTATCCGTCAGCCAGATCCTGTAGTTCCCGGGTTGAGCCTGAGCGGATAAAGGAACAAACTGTCCCAAAAAAGCCAGCCATAATACAAATCTAATCACATTCATATAAACATCTCTTAACCATTCATATTCCACCAGCCGCTGATCATGGTTCTTACCTTGCTTCCGATCCTGAACTGCATGGTATGCAAATTCTCCAGGTGAACCCGGTAAGCATAGACGAGGCCTGTTCCATCAGCAAACACTTCTTCGGCAAAATCCCTGGATATCAGTGTGGAGAGATCCTGCTGAAGGATGTGCGCCGTTTCTACGAATAAAAAATCCCCGACACCCAGGGGCTCGCCTTCCGCCTGACAGGAAAACTCCTGTGCCGCCATAGTATTCAGGGCATTTCCATCCCAGCGGACACCCTTGAACAAAGGAAAGACCATTTTTACCACACTCAGGTTGTTTTCCGTCCGGACTGCCTGCTGCGGGGACCGGGTTACAGTAAACAGGAAGGGAACGGGATCCCAGGCCTGCTGCCCGGCTTTCCTTTTGTATTGTCTCAGCCAGTAAAGGCGGTTATTTTCACTGTCCACAGACACAGAATCAACCTGTTCCCTGATCTCCCAGCGCACAGAATCTTCAAAGAAACCGGCCACAATAATGCTATCGACCGTATACTGCCACCACTGTCCTGTCTCCAAGGGGAAATAGCAATCATTCATTTCAAGGACGGGATCCTCTTTTTCTTTCAGACAAGAAAACAACAGCAGTGTTGCCGCCAAAAACCCCAGTATGCTGCGATATTTCATGTCAGCGCTTTTTGTATCATCCACCTCCGTATGATCCGGTTCACCAGTTTCACCACCAGGAAAAACAGCACAAAGATGCAGATAATGACCGGTCCTGACGGCAGGTCGGCATAATAGGAAACAAAGAGTCCGCCTACGGACCCAAGCAGTGCGATCAGGATGGAGTATACAATGATACTGCGGAAGTGGTGTGACAGCATATTGGCGGTAACCTGCGGAAGTGTGAGGAAAGAAATCACCAGAATAACTCCTACTACTCTAATATTCAATACAATAACAAGAGATACCAGGCCGATCAGAATATAATTCATCAGTTGAACGGGAACTCTTTTGGTTAAGGCATAATCCTCATCGAAGGAGATATACAGGATCAGGTTGTAAAAGATGACAAAGAAAGCGGTCACTGCCATGCTGAGCAGTGCCATCATGAGCAGGTCGTTACTGCTCACGGTCAGGATACTGCCAAAGAGGAAACTCATCAGGTTGGGCGTATATCCCGAGCTGAGAAAAATGAAAATGATACCCACTGCCATACCGAACGACCAGAAGATGCCGATGGCAGAATCTTCCCTGACACCACTCTTTTTGGTGATCAGTTCTACGCCAAATGCTGAAAGCAAAGCGAAGACGGCAGCTCCGAGCACCGGGTTGAAACCAAAGAAATAGGCGATGCCGATTCCGCCGAAGGAAGCATGGGTAATGCCGCCGCTGATGAAGACCAGCCTGCGGGCCACGATGTAAGTACCGATGATGCCGCACATGAGACTGGCAAGCACGGCCGTCAGCAGGGCATGTCTGAAAAACTCATATTGCAGCATCTCAAACACAGGCAATTACTTATGATCTTCCAGTACCCGGTGGGGCAGTTTTCCATGGGTGATCAGGTCGATCGGACATTCATAGCTAGCCAGCAGCTCTTGTGTGATAATGTTGGAAGGGTGATAATGCAATCCCCTGTTCACACATGCGATGGACTTTACATAAGAAGCGACCATACCGAGGTCGTGGGAAACGACAATAATGGCAGTTTCCCTGTTCAATTCCATTAAGAGGTCGTAAAGGTCTTTTTCGAAAGTGTTGTCGACGAATGAGTTGGGTTCGTCGAGGACGAGCAACAGGGGTGAGGACAGCATGGCTCTTGCCAGGAAGACACGCTGCATCTGGCCGCCTGAAAGATCGCCCACCATTTTTTTCCTGAAGGGAGTGAGTCCGGTCCTTTCCATTAATTCCTCTGCCCTGGAACGGAAAAAGCGTTTTCTGAGGGCAGTCATGGAATTTTTCTTCATCGCCCCGGAGAGCACCACATCACTTACGGTGATGGGGAACTTTCTGTCGGTCCGGTTCACCTGCGGCAGGTAGCCGAAGAGGCTTCTGCCCGGGTATGCTGATTCCGGGAGGCAGCTGATGCTGCCTGCCATAGGCCGGATCAGTCCCATCATCACCTTCAGCAGGGTCGTTTTACCTCCTCCGTTGGGACCAATGATGCCAAGGAAATCAAGGTGGTTGATTTCGAGGCTGACGTCCACAAGGACGGGTTCTGCGCCATAACCTGCCGTGATATGATTCAATGTCAGAATGTTATTTTCCATTCATTGCGACTTGTAATTTGACTGACAGCTGATAAAAGGCATTCATCCAGTCAGGATCGAGGGGATCAATGCTTACCACTTTTCCGTCCAGGGCCCTGGCGAGTGTTTCCATATTGTTCCGGTCGAACTGCGACTGAAGGAAAACAGTCCGTATCCCGGCCGATTTCGCTTCATCGAGCAGCAGTTTCATTCTTGCGGGCGAAGGGGGCTTCCCTTCGAATTCGAGTGCCAGTTGTTCCAAACTGTAATCCCTGGCCAGGTATGAGAGGGAGGGGTGGAAGAGGATGAATTTCCGGGTTTTAACTTCGGTGAAATGATTCTTCAGGTATTGATCCAGTTTGTCAATATCCCTGACGAAAGCCTGCAGTCCGGAATCCAGTTGATGTTTCTGTTCAGGCATAAGATCCAGCAGGGCATCATGCATGGTTTGGGCCACGGTTTTCACTTCTTTGGGGGACATCCAGTAATGCGGGTCAATGCCGCCATGTGCATGTTCGTGTTCCCCGTGCCGGCATGTTCCGCTGATCCAGTCCACCTGTTTGCCGGATTCCACAAAGCGGCAGGGACTGTTCATGTCACGAAGTTTATCTGCCAGCATGGGTTCGAACTCGAAATGGCCTGAGAGGAAATACAGGGGAGACCTGGCTACCTTTTCGAGGTCTCCCGGAGTGGGTTCATAGGTTTCGGGCCCCATTCCGGGGGGCACCAGCACATGCACAGGGTAGAGATCTCCTGCTATCCTTTCCACGAAATACTTCTGGGGGGGGATGCTAACGATGATGTGTGGCTGATGATTCACACGGATTTTCTCCTGCCTGCAGGCCGCCGATACAAACAGAAGCATTATCAGTACAGGGCAAATCCTTCTCATTTCGTTACAAATATACGATGCTTATCGATAGGGTTTCTATCTTTGCCGCATAAAGACAGGCGGATGAAGTTATCGGTGATCATTGTCAACTACAACGTACGACATTTCCTGGAACAATGCCTGCATTCGGTATTCCAGGCTTCACAGCAACTGGATGCCGAAGTGATCGTGGTTGATAACAACTCAGTGGATGGTTCTGTTTCCATGCTGAAGGAAAAATTTCCATCCGTCATCCTGATTGAGAACAAGGAAAACCTGGGTTTCTCCAGGGCCAACAATCAGGCGATCCGGATAGCAAAAGGGCAATACATCCTTTTATTGAATCCGGATACCATCGTTGAGAAAGACACTTTTACCTCCACGCTGCGATTCATGGATGATCATCCGGATGCAGGCGGACTGGGTGTGAAGATGATAGATGGGGCCGGCCGGTTTCTGCCGGAATCAAAAAGAGGCCTCCCGACCCCGGCGGTGGCTTTTTACAAGATTTTTGGACTTGCCCGTCTGTTTCCCCGTTCACGCATTTTCGGTGCCTATCATCTCGGATATCTCAGTTCCGATGAAGTTCACCAGGTGGATATACTTTCCGGCGCATTTATGATGATCCGGGCAGAAGCGCTGCGGGTGACGGGATTGCTGGACGAAACCTTTTTTATGTATGGTGAAGATATCGACCTGAGTTACAGGCTGATCAAAGCAGGATTCCACAATTATTACTTTCCCGCCACCCGGATTATACATTACAAAGGAGAGAGCACCCGGAAGAGCAGTGTTAATTACGTGTTCACCTTTTACCGTGCCATGGCGATCTTTGCCAGGAAGCATTTCAGCCAGAGCAATGCCCGGGTCTTTTCCTTACTGATCAATCTTGCCATTTACCTCAGGGCGCTGGCAGCCCTGCTGTCGCGTTTTTTCCACCGTGCCTTCCTTCCCGTTGCCGATGCCCTGATGCTTTTTGGCGGCATCAGCCTGATCAAAGGCTGGTGGGAACAGATGCTGTTTCCCTGGGGCGGACATTATCCTCCCGAATTCATCCGTTTCGCAGTTCCTGCCTATATCCTCCTCTGGCTGGGCGGCATCTGCCTTTCAGGAGGTTATGACCGGCCCGTCAGGATACTCCGTCTCCTTCAGGGTTATGCCCTCGGCACCCTGGTTATCCTTGTATTGTATTCCCTGCTCGATGAGTCTTACCGTTTCTCGCGTGCCATGATCTTTTTCGGACTGCTCTGGGGATTGTTTGCGTCCATCCTGTTACGCCTGCTGCTTCACTACGGGTTCAAAACCAAATATTATCGTCTCGGGGGAGAAAGCAACAAACGTTGTCTGATCCTCGGACAGGAAACGGAAGCGCTCAGGGTGGCAGGAATGGTACGGCAGGCTTTGCTGAACCCGGGTTTTATCGGCCTGGTGACGCCGGGCGAAAAGATCCCGGCCAATAAGGCATATATCGGCAATATCAGGCAGCTGAGAGAAATCATTGCCATTTACGGCATAGAGGAAGTAATCTTTTGCAGTCGTGACCTGCCCGCTGCTGACATCATCGACTTGATGTCGGAACACCGCGACCTGAATGTGGAATTCAAGATCGCACCGCCGGAAAGCCTTTCCATTATTGGCAGTAAAAAGATCAATACGGCAGAAGATCTCTACATTATTGAGATAGACGGAATCAATAAGAACGAAAACAAGAGGCTGAAGATCCTGCTCGACCTGGCTTTCTCCCTTGCGGTGCTGCTTGCACTCCCCCTGATGCTGTTTATTGTCAGAAGGCCGGCCGGACTGCTTGCCAACCTGTGGGGTGTATTTACACTCAGGATAAGCTGGGTGGGATATGCAGGGATGGCGGGGGCACTGTCTCCACAACTGCCCGGGATCAGAAAAGGAGTGCTCAGCCCGCGTGATCTTCCGGGCAATATCCCTTCGGATACCGAAACAATCAACCGTTTGAATCTGTTATATTCACGTGATTATAAAATCACGACCGACCTGAGCATCCTTTTGGGGAATCTCCGGGAGCTTGGCCGTAAGGTCTGATATTATCAAATTCAATGACAAAGCAATAAACATGGCTAGTTTTAAGGTTGTCATGCCCAAACTGGGCGAAAGCATCATTGAGGCCACCATCACCAAATGGCTTAAAAAAGAAGGTGATCCCGTGGGAGAAGACGATCCCATCGTGGAAATAGCCACCGATAAAGTTGATTCTGAAATTCCGAGTCCCGTGGAAGGAATCCTCGGCCGGCTGTATTACAAGGAAGGTGATGTGGTGGCAGTCGGGGAGGTCATTGCCGAGATAAGGATGGAGGGGGTTGACAGCAGTGACGAAGGTGAATCACTTCCTGAAGGCATTGAAAGTAAAGGGAGTGAAGAAAGTATCCCCAAGGCAGTTCTTTCGGCAGATGCTTCAGGGAATTTTCCGAAGGGAGGAAGGTTTTATTCACCGCTGGTAAAGAATATGGCCAGGCAGGAGAAGATCAGTGTGTCAGAATTGGACAGCATACCCGGCAGCGGGAAGGACGGACGGCTGACCAAAGCCGATCTGCTTGCTTACATCGGGGTCAGAACTACAGAACCTGCAACGGTAACAACTACCAAGGCCGCCAAAGCTGAGGTTCCCGCCTCCTCCCCTGCCCTGCCGCCTGCAACGGCTGCAGGTGACGAAGTGATTCCCATGGACCGCATGCGGAAGCTGATTGCTGACCATATGGTGATGTCGGTACAAACCTCACCGCATGTCACTTCCATCGTTGAGGTAGACATGACCGCTATCGTGCACTGGCGCGAAAAACAAAAGGATGTCATCCAAAAACGCTACAACGAAAAACTCACCTTCACCCATATCTTCATCGAGGCTATCGCACGTACCATCAGGGAATTCCCCATGGTCAACGCCTCTGTGGACGGCAGCAACATCATCCTGCGTAAACAGGTCAATATCGGCATGGCCGTCGCACTTCCTTCCGGAAATCTCATCGTGCCGGTGATCCGCAATGCAGACCAGAAGAACCTGCTCGGGATCATCCGCGATGTGAATGACATTGCCGACAGGGCGCGCAACAACAAGCTTGTTCCCGACGAAGTGCAGGGAGGGACCATTACCCTTACCAATCTGGGTTCTTTCGGAACAGTGATGGGAACCCCGATCATCAACCAGCCCCAGGTGGCTATCGTAGCCGTGGGAGCCATCGTGAAAAGGCCTGTGGTTGTGGAAACAGCCCAGGGCGATATGATTGCCGTCAGGCACATGATGTATCTGTCGCTTTCGTATGATCACCGCATCATAGACGGAGCCCTCGGCGGTAAGTTCATCTACCGGATGAAAGAATTGCTGGAACAATTTGACACCAAGCAAATAATCTGATAATCATGCCATTATCTTTATCAAAGCCACTGGTCATTTTCGATATCGAAACCACCGGAACCAATATTGTCACGGACAGAATCGTTGAGATCAGCCTGGTGAAACTGCAGCCGGATCACAGCCGTCAGCTTTTCACGAGCAGGATCAATCCGGGCATCCCCATTCCGGCAGAGGTAACCCGTATTCACGGCATCACCGATGAAGATGTGAAGGACAAACCCAGCTTCAGGGAGCTTGCGGGACAAATCAAGCATTTCATCGATGACGCCGACCTGGGCGGGTACAATGCCATCCGTTTCGACATTCCCATCCTGGTGGAGGAATTCATGAGGGCGGGGGTTGATTTTGATTTTGACAAACGGCGGTTTGTAGATGTGCTGAATATATATCACAAGATGGAACCCCGCAATCTGCCGGCGGCCTATCGCTTTTACTGTGACAAAAAACTGGAAGCTGCCCACAGCGCGGAGGCCGATACCCTGGCCACTTTGGAAGTATTGCTGGCTCAGGTGGAGAAATACCACGGGCAGGCGTATACCAACAAATACGGTCAAACGACTACCCTCAGCCTCGACAATATGAATGATCTGCAGGATTTCTCCTATCACAGCCGCTTTGTGGATCTTGCCGGTACCATCGTTTACAACGACAAGGGTGTGGAAGTCTTCAACATCGGCAAACACAAAGGCAAAGCCGTCACCGATGTCTTCCGTGATGAACCTTCCTATTACGACTGGATGATGAAAGCCGATTTCGCCCTCTATACAAAGAAAGTCATTACCTCCCTGAAAATGAGGGGATTCGGTGATAAGAGGGAATAAACGGAATGCGTCCGTTAAACATGAATATTATTACTGAAGAATAAGCTTACCGGTTCTCAGGATGCTTCTTTCATCATATAGGCTGTAAAAGTACAGTCCCGGCGATAATCCGCCGGTATAGACGCCAAACCTCTTGCCTGATACCGGGATCATTGATTTAAGTGCAACAGAACCCTTACTGTTGAATAGTTGCAGCAATACCGGTCTTTGGGGTGCTACCGGAAATTCAATCCAAAAATGTCCGTGTGCCGGGTTAGGTGAGACCAGACATCTAAATTCACTTTCATTTTCCTTAAGTGCAACAACTTCTGAAGCAGGGCGCCTCCAGACACTGTAATGGGCTGAATTTGTGAATATATAATTCTCGGTGAAAGCAAAAGAACTCACATTGGTGTCGATCAGACCCTGATTAAGCGGAATCCAGTTAAAGCTAATAAAATCGGAAATGTAAATTCCCTTTTGACTCCCGATCAGCAGGTGGTTGTTTTTCCTTTCCATGGCAGGCACCTGACCGAAAGGGCTGGCACTTGGGATGATGGTCCATGATGTGAGCGCGGTATCGGAAATCCAGATTTGGTTACCCGCCCTGGAAACATAAAGCCTGTCATTAACAGGCAGTATGGCATATCCCATCCCGCCGGGAATATTATTATTGATACAGCTCCAAAGGTTACCGAATGAGGTGGAAAAATATAATCCTTCCAAGCCTCCACCGGCAAGCACAGTATCACCCCAATTGGCAAGGCATTTAAAAGAAGTACCCGGAAGACCATTATTGACTGCTGTCCAATTATCGCCATCATCCGTTGACCGGAAAATACCGTTATAGGTTTTCACAAAAAGGTTACCGGAGCACCTGGCGAAATCACCTGCCCTGAGGCTTGTCAGCCCATTGTTGACCGCAGTCCATGTGTTCCCCTCATCAACAGACCGGAAGACACCTCCGCCTTCCGTACCTGCAAACAGCCTGAGACCGTCAATTGCCAGCCGGTTCACAGTCAGTTCGGTCAGGCCGTTGTTGCATGGATACCATGAGTTTCCCTCATCCTGGGTGCGATAAATTCCTGCAGCGGTGGCCACAAAGAGGTAATTCTGCTGTACAGGTGATTTCGAGATAATCTTGCCGAAGGTCACCCTGGAGTGGTAAACCATACCCTGGTTGGATTCATTCCATGAGTTGCCATTGTTCGTTGATCTGTAAACTCCTCCAGCTTGTGTTCCTGCGAAAACATCTGTTCCGATGACGGCCAGTGCATGTACAACCGTGTCGACCAGGCCCGTATTCACCTTGGTCCAGAAAGTCCCGCCGGTATCCATCCTGAATATGCCTCCATAGGTCCCTGTAAAGACATGTGTTCCCATGCCGGTAAAACTCCTGATCGCCAGGTTGGTAAGCCCCAGGCTCCATAACTGCCAGGTATTGCCTTCATCGTATGAGACAAATACACCATCCCCGTTACTTCCGGCAAGCACCATACTGCCTGTGTGATAGAGCGCATATATCTGGAGGTTGGTAAGGCCGTTGTTCACTGCTGTCCATGAATTGCCGTTGTCGTTCGTCCTGAAAACACCGCCCCCGTTGGTTCCGACAAAGACATAGCCGTTACCGGCCGTTATTGATCTCACATAGAGGTTTCCCAAACCGTTGCTGGCTGAGATCCAGGTGTTTCCATTATCGGATGACCGGAAAACACCCCACGATAAGGTACCTGCGACCAGTACCGGACCATTTGCCGTAATAACACTTATTTGCGAATAAGTCAAACCATTGCTAAGCTGTGTCCAGCTAATCCCGTTGTCAGATGTCCTGAAAACATAGTTGTCGGTTGCCGCAAAAAGCTCATTCCCTTTAGACACAAAAGCATTGACCGTCTGGTATTCAATACCGGCATTCGCATAAGTCCAGTTAGCGGCATTGTTATCTGAACGGAAGACACCGGTCCCCGAGGCCCCGGCAAAAAGGCTGCCGTTGCAAACACCGAGCGAGGCGATGTAACCTCCAAAGAGACCTTCTGATACCTGTTGCCATTGAGCAACAGCCATAAATCCAGCCAGTTCTGACACAATCAGGACAATCAAGCCGGGAAGCGGGAAACCAAATATTTTCTTCATGGCCGCGCAAATTTTGATGTATGGGGGTTGTGGTGTTCTTCGGTGAGGTGTTTTGCCTATTTTACAAATATACACCACACAGGAGTCATTCCGGCATTTTTTCTTCCTGACAACTTTAGAATTGCAAGTCTGTGAGGCTTGCGTCTAATTCCTGTTTTTCAGGAAAATAATCCCGGGCTTCTTTAAATTGTACATTACAAGGTTCATACCGAGTGCTGTACTGAAAATATTGGATAGCCTGACACTTCGTGATTTCAGATAATAGTTGAGATAGAGGTCGTTGGTCGTTGTTTCCGCATAAAACTCAACTGCTTCAATAAAGCGTTTTCCGGCAAATTCCTTTCTGAACTTTGCACCCGCATTTAAATGGAATCTGAATGCATTGGGAGCATAATATCCTTTGGGATAGGTATTTGGAAGGGTGATAAAAATCTTGTTGCCTTTTGGAAACTGCCGGCTGATTCCCACACTGAGCACAGGAAAGAGAAAGCAATCACTGCCAATCTTCATTTCGAAAGGGATATAGATATTTTTAAAACTGATGGTGTGAATCCGCCTGGCAGCCTCATATTTAGGAGTGTAACCGTATGCGAGGACCCATTCCAGGGTTCGTGCACGGTTCATGCGGTATCCTGCCCCCAGCACCATGGCACCGACATTTCCGGCAAATTGTGTGTTGATGTAATTCGGAACCAGTGGTTTTTTATAGAACAGCACCGTATCCTGCGCGGAAGAAATTGCGGAAAGCATCAGCAGGCAGCCGGCAAAGAGGAGCATATTCCACTTTATGGTCATCATCCTCTTTAGTATTGGATCCTGTTAAACCAGCAACTGTCCTGTTCAACCACCAGCTCGTAATACCCTCTCTTATCGACAGATCCTACGACAAGATAAGGAATGCTGTCGGAGAAATAATATCCCAGGTAAGGATCATGGTGGTGTCCGTGAACAGAATATCTCACTCCGTGATCATGCATCATCATACGGTAAGCAACAGTCCTCAGCGGGGAAAACTGATCGGACCAGGGCGGGATATGGGCAATGACAAAAACATGCCTGTATTGGGTGCTGAATTTCAATTCATTGTCGAGCCAGAGAAAATCAGGTTCCCTGTTGTTCAGCTCCCAGATCACATCTGTGAAAAAGACGAATTTGCATTGTTGAAACTCAAGGGAATAATCCTTGGGTCCGAACATTTCCTGATAGATATACTCCCCGTTGGCAAGGCAGTCGTGGTTACCGGTCACGGTGAGATAAGGTCTCCTCAGTTTATCAGCGATATTCCAGGAGATCATATATTCTGCCAGCATGCCCCCGTCGGTCATGTCACCACAGTGGATGGTAAACACCACCTCTTCATCCCTGTTAATGGCTTCCACGGCATCCTCAAGGTCGTCAAAGTTCAGATGTGAATCAGAAATAAAGGCGATTTTGAAGCGGGTGAACGGAAATCCGGAACTATTCATCTCGCTGATCTTATTCAGGCATCTGGTTGTCGTCTGCCTCATTTTCACCGGAACGTTGGCCGAATAAGGAGAATACTCGAACCATTTGTCACAGGACGACAGTACCAACAGTATCGATATTGACACCAGGAGGTATTTTGTGACATACTTATTTAATGAATTGAATACCATTATGTTAAGTTGCACAATAAGCGATGGTGCTTCGCCAGTAAAAATACTGAATTATTAAATATGAATCACGATACCCTGAAATACAATGATGAGTGCAAACTACCGCACCCAAAAATCCAGCATTTTCTTTTCGCCGAGCCAGGCTTCGAGGTGATCGCCAATGCTGACCGGTCCGACTCCTGCGGGTGTGCCGGTAAATAAAAGGTCACCGGTTTTCAGGGTCATAAAGCGGGAAACGTGGGCAATCAGTTTCGCGGGAGGGAAGAGCATATCAGCCCCGCAGGCTTTCTGAACGGTTTTGCCATTCAGGTCAAGATGGAAACAGAGTCCTGCCTCGTCAGGATGGTTTTCGGACGGGAAAGGAAGGAAGCGGCTGATTGGTGCTGAACCGTCGAAGGCTTTGGACTTCTCCCAGGGCAGTCCTTTTTCTTTGCAGTGCTGCTGCAGATCGCGGGCCGTGAAATCGATCCCGAGCGCAACGGCATCAATATATCCCATGGCAAAGCGCTCCCCTATTGACTTTCCCAGTTTCCCGATCCGGAACACCAGTTCCACCTCATAATGCACCTCATTGGAAAAATCAGGCAGGAAGAAAGGAGCATTGTTGCGGACGATCGCCGAGTCCGGCTTCAGGAAGAAAACCGGTTCCGACGGAACAGGACTGTTGAGCTCCCTGGCATGTTCAAGGTAATTTCTTCCGATACAAATAATTTTCATAATGCTTGATTCTGACGACAAATATCTGGTAAAATCTTATAAGTTTATTCCGCTTGTTTAAGTCAAGCGTGGATTTTTTACCAGTCTGAACACCCTGTATTGTCCGTAATCAAACAACAACTCCAGCCGGCCGGCAGATACGGTATCTTTCCTAAACCAGTCATATGCATGGGTCTCATCGCGTCTGATATCTGCATCGAGGATGAGATACCCCACTCCATAAGTCCCTTCCAGCAGGCTGAGTACCGCGTCCTGACTGAGTTTTTCAGGGATGTCATCCTGATAATACTGCAGGGCCTGGTAGCTGATCACCCTGCAATTATCTATCTCATTGAAAATGAATTTCCAGGGAGCAAAAACACAAGGATGCTGTTCGGGAATCCGCCCGATGATCTCATGGTGTATGGTGGCAGCGTCTTCATTCTCCCTGAAAACAAATTGAAATTGCTTGGCGAGTGAGACGATATTGAGGATCAACAGCAGGATGTACGCATATTTCAGATATTTTATCGCCCTGCCTTCAGTGCGGAGTATCCCGATGGCAGTGATCAGGGCCATAAACGGATAATAAAACACCAGGTAGCGTTCTGCAATATGGCTGCCGGTGAGGTTGAGAAGAAGGATCAGTAAAGTAGTGTAAATCAGGATGGCTTTATAATTTCGCCATAAGTATTTGAAATTAAAGATATAGGCCAGCCAGAACAATGCAGAGAAAGCCATCACCCTGTCGCTCCAGAAGAAGCGCTGATGTTCTGAAGCCAGGTTCAGCAACTTGTTCAGAACAAATGAACCCATGCCCGAAGCGAGGTAATTTTCGCCGAACTTGCGTGTAGGCCAGTGGTTCAGCTGGTAGAGGAAAATCTCCCAACGCCCGGCTTGCAGCATATCAATCAGGAAAAACGCCGAGATCAGTCCTGCTGCGGCAGAGAAAAGCAAAAAAGCCCGATATTTCCTGTAAATCAACAGCATGACCGCTCCGGCCACCGGAAAAATCAGGCCGTTGAGCGTCATAAGAAAGGCCAGGCCTGAGAATATCCCAGCCGGGATGACATCCCTTTTCCGGTTCATTCTCAGGTAACGATCCAGGAAAAAAAAGGAGACAAATCCCAGGGTCATCACAAAAACCTCTGGCCTGAAGGTGAAGGACTGCTGCAACATAATCGGGATCATCACCAGCAAGGTGACGGCAAGGAGCCATTCCTGCTGTGATATGCTGTGGTTGTTCTCTTTCCGGAAACGGTAAAATACGATGAAGAAGCCGAGGTAGCAAGCCAGGGTGATGAATTTAAAAGGAAAAACCGACCAGCCGGTCAGTGTTACAAGCACTGCGCCCATCCACACGAGAAGCTTGTGATACAGAAACATTTGATTTTCGAAACCAAGGATACCGGGCATACTTTTCAACCGGACGACCCCCTCATGTGCCAGCCAGTAGGCCTGTTCACCAAACCAGTTCTCATCTATCTGTATAAAGCGGTGATACAGTGTCAGCAGAAAAAACAGCCCATATACACCCAGGACTGTCCAAAGAAAACTCGTTTTCAGGAGTGATTTCATTTCAGACAGTCCCGGGTGGTTTAAACAAGGAAGTGCTTACTGCTGCACCAGTATCTTTGTGCTGACACTGATGACGGATGTTGACCCTTCGAGGCTGACTTTCAGCAGGTAAAGGCCGGGAGCCAGGGAAGTCGTTTCAAGAATATTTTCGTTTTTGCCGGCAGGTTGACCGGGAAATTCCTTCGAGAGACAGATGCTGCCATGCGCATCCACCAGTTGCAGATTCAATTTGCCTTCGAAGGGCAGGTCGGTGTTGACGGACATTCTATCGCTGACCGGATTCGGGTGAACCAGCACACCAAGGCCATCCTTTTCTCTTGTGTATTTCAACTCCGGCACGATCAGATTCATATTCAACAGATTGACATCCAAATCTGCCGATTCACCCCTGGCGTAAGTCAGCCAGTTCCCTTCTTTCGGATTCGAGGGGAATTGTCCCATCATCATCACACATATCCTTTCATCTTTGGAAGCGAGGGGTTCAAGCGAGGCATACGAAAGGCGGATACGCTGCCCTTCGACAGTCCAAATCCAGGCCTTCTCATCACCGCTGATGGAGAGGGAGAGGGGTGTAAAACAAGCCGGGTCTATTTCAAAGTCGAGGGAAACGGCTGCCGCATCACCGTCCAATTGAATACAAAGCGGGATTTCGGCCTGCCGGCCGGGGCTCATCGGCACAATTCCGCTTATATCGTACGGCATCAGGGGAGAAAGCCGGGCAGGAGGTATATAAGAACCATTTACGTCGCCCACACAGAGGCCAAGCAAGTCAAGATAATAGGAATCCCCGGTGAAGGTGTAAGGTTTTCGTTCAAACACCCACTCACCAGCCTGGAAGAAATTGATCACTCCCGTGAAGTAATACTGTATTTGCAAAGCATCCACGGAATTGATGAAATTGGATGCATTCACGTCACCTGCTTTCAGTTTCAGCCCAGTCAGTGTAATCAGGTGTACAAAGTGTTTGAGCACCTGGAGTGCATCGGTGGCGTTAATACCACCGGGTTCCAGCGCCGATGATCCCGTGAGGAAGTAACTGCCGTTGGGGAAGGCATCGAAAGCAAAGGTTCCATCGGCAGTCACCTCTGCCTGCGCCACGATGTTATTGGCGGAATCCACCAGGTAAACCGTCGAATTATGCAATGGGGTTCCGAAGAGGTTATCATACCTTAGGATCCCATTGGCAATACTCTGACCGGCTGAGAGATAGGGATTCACACTAAGGCTGTCCCTGCCCTGGCAGGTATTTACATCAGTTACGATCAGGGTATAGCAGGTAGTATCTTCGGGATTTGCCATTGGATTAAGGATGGTGGAATCGCTGAGTCCCAGACCCGGGGTCCATTGAAAAGTATATGGCGGACTCCCTCCGATAACCACCGCCTGTATCATGACGGAAGAACCGAAAAAGACATCGAGGTCGGGTCCTGCATCCACGTAAGGTGATTCCAGCAGGGTAAGGCTTGCGGACAGGTTCATCATGCTGCTGCATTCAGTAAAGTCATCCACGGCACGGATAAAATATGTCCCGGATTGGGTAATCCCTGAGAACACGAGGGGGAGACCGCTTCCAGCCAGGGGGCTGCCGTAGGCGATGGTGCCGTTCAATAACAGGGTGTAGGTTTTACCGGATTCTGACCCCGAGAGGGTGACGACTGCAGCAGGATCTCCGGCACAATGCTGGCCACCACCGCCTACGTCATAAGCTACGGGCAGATCCGAATAGGGTACGGCCACTGATCCATACATCGGGATGTTACAGAGGGTCACAGGATCGAAAGCCTGCACATTATAATCACCACTGAGCAGGTCGTACCAGCTTAAGCTGCCACCCGTGCCGGTGAGTATGGGTTCCTGTTGTTCACCGTTTCTGTATAAGCGGTATTCGATGCCGGATTGAGATCCGTTCAGGCTGACGGTTCCGCCGCCTTCTCCTCCGCAATCCACGCCATTGCCAGTGATATCATACTGATCCGGAAGCGGGGCCACGTCCACGCCGATAAAACCGGCCATATCGGCCACACAACCTGATGTGGTATAAACAGCCGTGACATAATATGCTCCGCTTTGTGAAGCCAGCCACTGCATGGGTTGTCCGGTTCCGTTAACGGGATTGCCGAAGTTCTGCCCGTTTCTGATGAGCTGATACTGAACACCGGATTCTGAGCCGCTCAGCGTGAGCAATGCGCCTGCATCCCCCTCACAGAAGAAGGATGGTCCGCTCAACTGGTAAACAGCAGGGGACGGATAGACAGTAACCACGGCAGGCTGGGAAAACACCAGTGCACAATATCCATTTTTTACGGCAGCCCGGTATTCCCAGGTTCCGGCAACAGGAGGAGTTTCAGTATAGGCGGAGGTTGTGTTCTCTATCATGGTCCAACTGCCGCCATTCACTCTTTTCTGCCAGTACTGCACCGCGCCTGTATTGGATACCAGGGTCAGTGTGTTTGTGGTTCCGCCCAGGCAGAAGGATGAACCGTTGATCACCTGACCTCCGATAGAAGTGGCACTTACCTCAACCTCCGTATATCCGGAATACTCCAGGTTACAGTTTCCGTTGCGCACTGCAGCCCTGAAATGATAAATCCCGGGAATATAGATAATTTCTGAATAGGTCGTATTGATATTGTTAATGTCAGTCCAGTTGCCTCCCTGGGTCCGTTTCTGCCATTTCACCACGCTGCCGAGATGGCCGCTGAGGGTGAGCGTTGCGGTGGAACTACCCATGCAGATGCCGTTGCCTCCGCTCACGTTTCCAGGAATGGTAGGTGCAGACACAATTAGTTGTGATTCCGTAGAATAGGCTGTACCACAGGCACCTGACACCAAGACGACCCTGAATTTCCAGGTACCGGCCTGGTTCAGTACCGGGGCATAATAGTGGAGATAGTGTTGCACATCGACCCAGTTTCCGTTTTCAAATTTTCGCTGCCATTTCTGGATGGTCCCGGTGTAACCGCTCAGGATCATAAATCCGGAGGGACTTCCAAGGCAGGCTCCTCCTCCGGCACTAAGCTGTCCGCCAACGGCAAGCGGCGTTACCACCACTGTTGCGGCCGTGGAGAAAGCCTCATCACAAACGCCGTTTTTCACGACGGCCCTGTAATACCATGTTCCCGCCTGTGCCGGTGTTTCGGAGTAGGTTACACCCTGGTGGGGAATGCTCGTCCAGGTACCAGTATTCAGCTTTTTCTCCCAGCGCTGTATTTGTCCGGAATAGTTGCTGAGACTCATCTCAGGAGTGACATTCCCCTGACAGATGCTTCCTCCGCCGGTTACATTGCCGGGTTCGGAAGGAGTAATCACCTGAATGGACATGATGGTGGAGTATTCCGTCTCACACTCCCCGCTTCTGACCACGGCCTGATAGTCCCACAAACCTGTAGCGTAGGGTATATCTGAAAAAGTGGTATTGGAATTATTGATATGCTGCCACTCGAAACCTTCCAGCCGTTTTCTCCAGTAGAGCACACTGCCCACGTAGCCGGTGAGGGTGATAGGTGAAAGCGGCTGCCCGAGGCAAACCTCCTGTGAGGCAGAAACGAGCGTTCCGCCGTAGGTCTGCGGATCCACGATCACACTTGTAAATTCGGAATATCCCGGAGAACAGCCTTCCAGGGCAATCTCCACCCTGAAATCCCATGTACCAGGGAAAGGCATCAGTTCGGAATATTCCGTGCCATTGAAGGGCACATTGGTCCAATTGCCGCTATTGTATCTTTTCTGCCAGGTATTGATCACGCCGATCCATCCGTTCAGCGTCATCAACGGACTTTGCGTTCCTGCACAGATCTCATCACCTCCGGTCACATAGCCGCCTACAGGTTGTTCGTATGCGTTTGCGAAAGCGGTGGACCAGCCGCTGAAAAGGCCGGTGACACTGCTTAACGTTCTCGCATAAACAATCAGGCCGGTACTCACGGGTATCTCCGGTGTAATATACTGGAATGGATCTGTTGTAGCGGTATAGACAATCGTGGCACCGTCGAGGGAGAACTGGATCTGGTCACCGCCCTGGCCCGGGACTGCCGTAATTGTCACCGAACCCGTTCCGCAACGGATCTGGTCGCTGACCTCCGGAGGCGTGATCTCCTGGATGACATGGACGGAACCGGTCGCCGTGGTCATACATCCATGCCCGTCGGTTACAGTCAGCAGAAGCTCGTATTCACCGGTATCGGGCGCATTAAAGAGCGAGGTGGGCATCGTAAGTGAGCTGAGCCAGGCAGCACCTTCCCCCGACCAGCTGTAAGCGGGAAAGTACCCGGCACCGCCGCTGGCATTGCCCTGCATCAGGATATTGCTGTTGGTGATTACATAAGCCGGATCGGGCAGGATCGATAGCAGAAGCTGGGGATCTTTGATTACAGCAGCCGTTCCGGTCATTAAACGGATACAACCCGTTGCGATGATCGTAGCTTCCACGGTATAACTTCCTTCCGGCATGTCAGGCCAGGATAGCGCATTTCCTGTCCCTGTCAAGGGGAGACCCTCATTAAGGTTATCTTTCCGTAACTGGTATGACACGCCGGTTTCCGAGCCGGAAAGGGTGACTTCGCGGCCAATCCCTTCATAACAATAAGTACCCGACCCAGCTGTAAGAAATGCAGCAGGGAGCGGACTGGTCTCGATGTTGACATTGCCTAACATACTGATGCTGCATCCACTCTGGATTCCCGTGGCGATCACGCTGTATATCCCCACGGTCTGGTTATTCCAGACAAGGCTGCTACCCGTACCGTTCAGGGGTGAACCAAGGGGATTGCCATTCCTGAGCAACTGGTAAGTTGCAGTGGATTCACTGCCGCTGAGGGTCACCGTCAATCCGTTTCCTCCTTCACAGTAGTTCCCGCCGCCGGAAAGCGCGTAACGCAAGGGTACCTGTAACACCTGGATGATATCCTGGGCTGTATTGGAGCAACCAAGCTCATTGGTATAAGTATATGAAATCACATGGTCACCCACTGCCACCAGCGAAGGATTGAACACACCACCGCTGATTCCGGGTCCGCTGTATGTCCCACCTTCGGGTGTTCCTCCGGCAAGCACGAATGGTGTAGCGTTTACACAGACCGAACTCACGTTCAGATCGAAACCCACCGTGGGCAAGCCCTCCACATCTATGGTATTCTGATCTGAGTTGGAACAGCCAAAGATATCCGTATAGGTATAAGTCAGGGTGTGGGTGCCAATTCCGGCTAAGAGAGGGTTGAAAGTATTGCTGATTACACCGGGTCCGCTGTAGACGCCACCCGACGGAGATCCTCCGCTGAGTGTCAGCACTGGTGAAGAAATGCAAAGCAGGGGTAAATCGTTGTCGAATGTGGTCGCCGGCAGAGGCATGACCATGATGGTGGCCGGCAGGGAGTATTGTTCAGGACAATTCCCGTTCTTAACCATCACCCTGAATTTCGTGGTCTGGCTCAGCGGACCGGAGGTATAAACCGTCTGTGTATGAATAATATCCGTCCAGCTTGTATATGGAGCCACCGAATACTGCCATTTGACTACCATTCCGAGGTGATTGGCGAGTTGCAACTGGCCACTGTTTTGTCCGATACAGACAACGGCATCGCTCATCACCTGCCCGCCCAGTGTGGCCGGTACCACCAATACTGTTGCCGGATCGGAATAACTTTCCTGACACAGGCCCAGGGCAACCACAGCCCTGTATTCCCAAGTACCCGTGGATGAGGGTACTTCATTATAGTAAGCTGTGGTGTTGACAATATCGATCCACAAGCCGCCATTCAGCCTTTTTTGCCATTTCAGGATATCTCCGAGGTAATTCATCAGGGCAAGGGAGGGTGTGGAAGACCCCAGGCAGATGGTTCCGCCGCCTGCCACGGTTCCGCCCACACTTTCAGGCACTACTGTAATTGTTGCATGTGAAGAATAGGCCGGCGGACAGACCCCTTGCTGTACCTCCACCCTGTATTCCCAATTCCCTTGCTGATCAAGGATCTCTGAGTACGAAGCCAGGGTGTTCGGGATATCAGTCCATGCTCCGGCATTGAACCTTTTCTGCCATTTATTGATGTTTCCTGTATAAGCGGAAGCAACCATCACCGGGGTGTAGAAACCAGGGCAGATGCTGCCGCTTCCGCTGATGGAACCGCCCTCTGATTCCGGATCAACCTGAATGGTTACGATGGAAGAATACTGCGGGCTGCAGTTTCCGTTTCTGACCTCGGCCTGGTACTCCCAGCTGCCGGCCTGGCCGGGCACCTCTGAGTAGCTCGTACCGGTATGGTTGATCACCTGCCAGACCGTGCTGTTCCATTTTTTTCTCCATGATACAACATTTCCGGTCTGCCCGCTAAGCTGAATGGTGCCCGTGGAAGCTCCAAAACAGATGTTACCCTGAGAGGCAGCCAGGGCACCTCCCACGCTGGGGGAGCTCACAACCACCGAAGCGATGGTGGAATAACCCGGTGCACAACCGGGTATCTGAACCTCTGCCCTGTATTCCCATGTGCCTGCCTGGCTTGGTGTTTCTGCATATATCGTTCCATAATAAGGAATGGCAGTCCAGGTCCCTCCGTTCAGTCTTTTCCACCAGCCGTTCACATCGCCCACGTATGAAGTCAGGCTCAGCACAGGAATCGCGCTGCCAAGGCAGATGCTGCCTCCGGCGCTGAGAAAGCCTCCCACCGAAGTGGCATAGGCGGCAGCGGTAGCCGTCACCCAGTTGCTTGTATTGCCTGATCCGCTGTTCCTGGTTCTGGCATAAACCGTCAGGCTTCCGCCGGGAGGAATTACGGGAGTGACATATTGGTAAGGAACTGAAGTAGCTGTATAAACCACAATGGAACCGTTCAGCGAGAACTGCACCTGGTCTCCGCCCACCCCCGGAGTTGCAGTCATGGTGAGGGTGCCTTCTCCGCACCTGATCTGGTTTGGCATGACTGGTTCTGCAAGCGGACTGGTGGTATGAACCGTAATCTGGTCAGAGGCTGTGCAGCCATGACTGTCTGTTACCGTATAGGTCAGGTTATAATTACCGTATGCAGCACTATTAAAGACAGGATTGACAATGGAAGTAGCGGAAAGGTAGGGTGTTCCGGGACCCGTCCATTGATGGGTGATATAGGAACCCGTCCCGCCTGAAGGTCCTCCATTGAGGTTCAGGTTGTTCCCGATAATCACATAGGCAGGATCGGGGATGATCGAAGCCGTGAGGGCCGGATCTTCAGTGATCAGCACCACCCCTGACATGGGGCTGGAACAACCGGTGGCAAGCGTAGTGGCCACCACGGTATAGCTGCCTGCCGTCTTCCCTGTCCAGGTGAGGGAGGCGCCTGTACCGCTTTTAGGGATATCGTTGGGAACACTGTTGCGGTACAACTGATAAGAGACTCCTGCCTGAGAGCCGGAAAGGGTGACGGTCAGACCTGAACCGCCGCTGCAATAGCTTCCCCCGCCGGTAAGGTTATAGGTTGTAGGTGCGGGGAACTGGTATAAGAGTACCGAACCGCTCATCTGTGCAGAACAGGCGGTGGTCGCATTCAGAGCCGTTACCGTGTATGTTCCGGCCAGTTTGTTATACCAATACAGGGGGGATCCGGTACCATTCAAAGGCGAACCGTCGCTGACCCCGTTCTTTTTCAACTGGTAGAACACGCCGATCTGGGAGCCGTTCAGACTGAGGGTAAGTCCACTGCTGCCGGGACAATAACCGGCAGTGCCGGAAAGGGTATAAACCAATGGGTTAGGGTAAACCTGTATGGTATTGGTAGCGCTTCCGGAACATCCCACACCACTGTTGAAGGTATAGGTCAGTATGTGCGATCCCTGTCCCGCCAAAGATGCATTGAAATTGGTGCCTGTTACTCCCGGTCCGCTATAGGTGCCGCCGGATGGTGATCCCCCGGTAAGCATATAAGTTGTACTCGATAAACACTGGGAAGCAAGGAGGCCGGTAAATGTGACAGTGGGCGAGGTAAAGACTTCTATGGTATTGGTGGCACTCGCGCTGCAGCCATAGGTGTCGGAATAGGTATAGGTGATCGTCCAGACGCCGACTCCGGCCAGTGAAGCATTAAAGTTGTTACCACTGACCCCCGGTCCGCTGTATGTTCCCCCGGCCGGGGATCCACCACTGAGCGCGTACACAGTATTGTTCACACATTGCCCCGCAAGGCTGCCGTAAAAGTTCACAACAGGCAGTGCAACCACAGTAATGACAGCTTCGGAGGAATATACCCAGGGACAAATACCACTCTCCAGTACTGCCCTGAATTTCGTTGTCACCGTAAGGGGTCCGGATGTGTAGGAAGCTGTCTGGTTAGGAATATCCGACCAGGTAGTGAACGGACTTACTGCATACTGCCATTTGACGATGGTTCCGGAATATGCGGAAAGTGTGAGCAATCCGCTGGTTTGCCCGGTACAAACGGTTTTACTGCCGGTAATGGTTCCTCCCAAAGCATTGGGAATGACTTCCACCGTCGCATATCCGGAAAACACTTCTCCACAGTTCCCTATGCCCACCACAGCGCGGTAATCCCATATTCCAACCGAGGTGGGAGCTTCGGAGTATGTCGGGTTGGTATTCCCGATGTTTTGCCAACCACCGTTGTTGAGACGTCTCTGCCAACGGAGAATGTTATTGTTGTAGCCTGTAAGTGTCAGCGTACCCGTGGAAGTATACAGGCAGATGGTACCGCCGCCGTTAACCTGTCCACCGACGCTTGCCGGATAAACGGTAACCCTGGTGGAACCACTGTAAACAGGATTGCAGACACCATATCGCACCTGGGCACGGTAATCCCAGTTGCCGCTGGAAGCCGGAATCTCATAATAGGTAGCCGAGGTATGGGCTATATCCTGCCATGAACCTTCATTCAGACGCTTTTGCCACTTCTGGACGGTGCCGGTCTGACCCGTAAGCACCAGTGTCGGCGTGGTAACTCCCGGACAGAGGGAAGTACCCCCGCTGACTGTCCCTCCCACACTCAACAGATCAACCTGGACGATAAAAGTCTGGGAATAAACGGTACTGCAAACCCCGTTCCGGACCACGGCCTGAAACTCCCAGAGACCTGCCGTGGTCAACACTTCCTCATGGGTGTCGGTGGTGTTGACGATCTCCTGCCAGGCCAGGCTGTTCAGGCGCTTCCGCCAGTTAAGGATAGTACCGAGATACCCGGTAAGTGTCATGGTGCCTGTGGAGGTGTTCAGACAGATCTGGTTGGAACCACCCGAAAGAAACCCACCGAGTGAGGGTGCATACACATCTACCACGGCCAGGTTTGAATAACCCGGATCACAGTCCGGAATCTGTGCAACCACCCTGTACTCCCAGGTTCCTGCCACCTGGGGTGTTTCTGAGTAAATGGTACCGGTATGGGAAATATCGATCCAGTTACCTCCGTTCACCCTTTTCTGCCATTTCAAAATCTCGCCAACTACCCCGCTCACCTGTAACAAAGGAATGGGATAGCCGCGGCAGATCGCTCCGCTGCCTGTTAAAACACCCCCATCGGCATAGGCAACAGCAGTGGCTGTAGCTGAAATCCAGGGACTTACCAGGCCATTGCCCGTATTATATGCCCTGGCATACATGGTGATGGTGTTACCGACCTGAACGATGGGTGTATTGGTCTGATACGGAAAGAAATAATCAGTGTAAGGAGTGATGGTGGTGTCGGTGGTGAATTGAACGGCATTGGCATCCGGCCCGGGAACTGCGGTCATGACCATGGAACCATCCTGGCAACGAATCACGTCTTCCATGGTCGGCTCAAGAATATATCCCGTCACATGGACCACAAAGTTGGTATAGGCCGGACATTCATGATCATCGTGAACGATAAAAGTCGTCGCATAATTACCAATCACATCACAAGTAAATACCGGTGTCTGTATCATGGTATTATTCAGGAAGTTAGCTCCTGTGCCCGTCCATTGGATGGAAATGTAGTTTCCGGTACCCCCATACACCAATCCTTCCAGTTGCAGCGGATTTTCAACAGTAACATAGGCCGGATCGGGAATCACAGAAGTCAGCAGTTGCGGATCCCTTGTAATGGTAACCGTACCGTTCATGGTATCATAGCATCCGGTAGTAAGGTTGGTGGCAATCACGATGTATTCCCCGAAAGGTCTGTCGGGCCAGGGAATGGTATCCCCGTCGCCCAGCCGCAGCAATCCATCCGGCAAGCCGTCTTTCATCAATTGATAGGAAACATTTTCTTCCGATTCCACAAGGGAAATCACCCTTCCGTTGAGGTTATAACAATAGGTGCCGGAGCCAATCAGGTCGAAAGCGGTGGGTAAAGCAGCCACCGTAATCACGGCACTGCCATTCATGTTTGCCGTACAATTGCTTCCGGCTGCGGTGGCCGTGACCGTATAGGTGCCTGCCGTCTGGTTGCTCCAACTGATTGGTAATCCGGTGCCTTCTGTATAAGTCCCCTGCAGGACGCCATTCCTGTACAAGCGGTAATGTACCCCGGTCTGCGAACCGGTAAGGCTTACCGTCCGCCCCGATTCATAAGGGCAATAACTCCCTGATCCGGTCACGGTAAAAATGACCGGAATGGCAACCACAGTAACCGGACTGTCATCGGAACCCACACAATCATTGGCATCCTCATAGGAATACGTAATGATATGGGTTCCAACCCCTGCCACAGAGGGATTGAATACGCCACTGCTGACAGCAGGCCCGCTATAGGTGCCGCCCGGAGGTGTTCCGCCCGTCAGAATGTAAGAGGTCGTGGTAACACATTGTGTCTGCAGGGTTCCAAGGCTGACTGCCGGAAGGTCATTCACCGTGATCGTGGCCGGAAGTGAAACCTCCTCGGGATTACCTCCATCCTGGACGACTGCCCTGAATCGGGTCGTTTCTGTGAGAGGACCAGATTCATAGGTAGTTGCAGTATGAAGGATGATATCCCATACCGAAAACGGTGCTACTGCATACTCCCACCGGATCACCGACCCGCTGTGCCCTGACAGTGTTAATACACCGCTGGTCTCTCCCTCACAAACCGATCTGTCGGGACTTACCTGACCCCCAGCCGTGGGTGGTGCAAAGGTCAGGATGTGCGACACGGATTTCCCATCCTGTCCCGCTGTTACACTGATACCGGCCTGAGCCCGGAAAGGCAAGACGAGGGCGGCCAGGATGATAAATTGAATGAAACAGCTAAATCTCTTTCTCATAATTCCGAATCTTAATAATACTTATGGATTACAGCGAAACTGTATCCGATTAACTTTGCTAAACCGTTGGTTACTTGTACTTTGAATGTAAAACATCCTTGAATTTGATTTGTTGGCTTAGGGATGTCATCTTAACATTGATCTGTATCAATAAATTATTGATCTAAATCAACGAAAGACTGATCTTACCCTAAAAGCTGACAAAGTATCATGAATACCAATAGACTGACATTAAAAAATATGTTTTTGTGAACAAAGGCCTGTTGATTATATGGATAACTAACTAACAATCATTATTTTATATTCAACTCTACGATTCCATGCCATCCTCCAAATATCAACTGCAAATATATCTGTTTTTTGCTTAGCTTTCGCATTCAGACTTTAACTATCCTCAAATCTGAAGGAACAATAAGCTGGAACGCTTGTTTAGCAAACACTTCAGTAAGCAACATCATTGAAATCAACTCAAGCAGTGCTCCTTCAAGATGAATAAATTTCGCTGCAGGTTGCCCGGGAATGTTCTGAATTTTCCCATTTTTGACCTTACCTTTGTGGTTTAAATGCTCCTATGGATTTCATTAAGCATCTGTATATCATATGGGAAAGCCTGTATCCGGGCATGGACAAGATCCTACTGGAAGCATTCATAAACCGACACATATTCCCACTTCGGGAAAAATCAGGCCCGTTATCAGACAGGAATTCCTCAAACCTTGCCGAGGTCAAAAAGGAGCTGCCGGAACAATGGTATAAGGAAGCTGTAGTTTACGCCTTGTACGTGGATCTGTTCGACAGGGATCTGGACGGACTGCGTGCAAGACTGGGCTACCTGGAAAACCTTGGTATCAACTGTATCTGGCTGCTTCCCATCCTGTCGTCCCCTGGCAGGGATGCGGGCTTCGACATTGACGATTTTTACGCCATCCGGCCCGACCTGCTTGGAAACAACGCCGAAAACAGGGATCCTTTCCGCGAACTGATCACCGAAGCCCACCTCAGGGGGATCCGCATCATTTTCGATATAGCCCTGAACCACACCTCCGACCGGCACCCCTGGTTCAGGCAGGCATCATCATCCCGCGACAATCCTTACAGGGAATACTACATCTGGAGCGAAGACACAGCAGGGTACAGTCAGGCCAGGATTATCTTCAAAGGCATTGAAAGCTCAAACTGGGAAGCCTGCGGTGACGCCTTTTATTTTCATCGATTCTTCCACTTTCAGCCCGATCTGAACTATCGTAAGCCGGAAGTGCTGCTGGCCATGTCGGAAGTCCTATTATTCTGGCAACAACAAGGGATAGACGGTTTCCGGGCGGATGCTATTCCCTACCTGTGGAAAGAGGAACACACAGATTGTGAGAATCTTCCCGCCACCCACCTCATCATGAAGTTTTTCAGGGCAGTCCTGGATGCCGTTAAACCCGGTACCCTGCTACTCGCCGAAGCCTGCCAGCCTCCGCATCAGGTTGTGGCATACTTCGGCCGGGGCGACGAATGTCATGCCGCCTATCACTTTCCGCTGATGCCCCGCATCTTTATCTCCCTGTCCCGTCAAAACGGGGATGCCATCCGGCAAATCCTCTCCCCTGCTTTCACACCTGAAATACCAGCTGACAATCAATGGTTTACCTTTCTGCGCTGCCATGATGAACTCAGCCTCGAAAAGGTCTACGTGAGTGAGACCGAAAGGGCTTTCCTGCACGGGCAATACTGTCGCAGGCCTGAATGGGATTTCCGTGAGGGTGAGGGCATCTCTGCCAGGCTGGCCGAACTGCTCGGGATGAACACCGACAGCATCCTGCTGGCCTTTTCCCTAATGCTGACCCTGCCGGGGACCCCGGTTATTTATTATGGTGATGAAACCGGAAAAGGCAATGATGAAGCCTTTTACCGGGAAATGAAAGCGTTCACGGGTAAGGATGACAGCCGATACCTTGTCAGAGGCAGAATAAACTGGGAACAAACAGAACAAGCCCTTGCCGATCCGGCAAGTCAGGCATCCCGGATTTTTTACCCCCTGCAAGAGATGATCCGGCTCAGAAAGCAATTCACAGCATTCGGCCGGGGCAGCATTAGCTTTGAAAACACCCTCACTGAAGAAGCATCTCCCCTGCTGATTTACCGACGTTTATACGAGCAGGAAGGTCTCCTGCTGATCCATAATCTCGGCGAAAAAAGCATCAGTCCAGGCAAACAGCTTATCCCGCCGGGCAGCATCCTGTTCTCCCACGGATATGAATCCGGACGGTTCGATGCATTTGGATTTATCTGGATAGATATAAGCGCTACAAACATAAAGCAAGCATGACAACACCGCTCCCCTTCCATGCCGTGGTCTTTGACCTCGACGGGGTGGTTACGCAAACCGCCCTTGTCCACAGCCGGGCCTGGAAACACATGTTCGATGAATATCTCCGGCTTCGTGAAAGCAGGAACGGTGAACCTTTCAGGGAATTCGACCACGGAACCGACTACAGAAGATACGTGGATGGAAAACCAAGATACGACGGTGTCAGGTCCTTCCTCTCCTCCAGGGGTATCAGCCTTCCGGAAGGATCGAGCATGGACGGCCCGGATGAGGAAAGCATCTGCGGGCTGGGGAACCGGAAAAACGACAGCTTTCACAGGGTACTTGAACAACAGGGTGTAGAAGTTTACCCTTCCACCCTCAGGCTGATCGGGGAGCTGCGCGAAGCCGGCATCCCCTGTGGCATCGCCTCCTCCAGCCGGAATGCGGAGGCGGTGCTCGAACGCGCCGGCATCAGGGATCTGTTTGTGGTCGTGGTGGACGGCCTGACTGCCGAACGATCGGGATTGAAAGGGAAACCGGAACCCGACATTTTCCTTCACGCCTGTCAAGCCATGGGAGCAGAACCCATGGAATCGGTAGTGATAGAAGATGCGGTATCAGGTGTGGAAGCTGCCCGTAAAGGACATTTCGGTCTGGTGATCGGCATCGCCAGGGAAGGTGGTGAAACGGAACTGCTCGCACACGGAGCCGACATCGTTTGCACTGACCTCGGACAAAGCGGGATGGCTGACATCATCCGCTGGTTCACCGAAGAACTGGAGCAGGAGCAGTGGATGATCCGCTATCATGATTATCAACCCGCCCTGGAAAAAACCAGGGAAAGCCTGCTGACCACCGGGAATGGCCGCTTCGCCAGCAGAGGATGCCAGGAGGAAAGCAAAGACGGGCCTTACCATTATCCGGGTACCTATATGGCCGGCCTCTACAACCGCCTTCACACACGGCTCAACGACAGAGACATCGCGAATGAAGACCTGGTGAATTGTCCGAACTGGCTGGGTATCTCCTTCAGACCGGCCGGCGGAAGCTGGTTTGACGTGGATCAATACCATGTATCCGCTTGCAGCAGGACACTCCACATGAAGCAGGGCTTGCTCAGCCGCTCCATCCGCGCCACTGCCCCTGACGGTAAAACCTTCCTCGTCAGGTCGGAACGCTTTGTCTCCATGGCCAATCCCGACCTGGCCTGCCTGCGTTATTCGCTCACCCCACTGGATTCTTCGGGTATCATTACCATCCGCTCGGAAATCGACGGCAATATCCTGAACAGCGGTGTGGAGCGTTACAAACAATTTGAAAACCGCCACCTGAAACCGGCACACCGCATCCATGATTCGCTGGCAGGATTTCTCCTCATGCAAACAAAGCAGTCGGGTATTTATGTAAACACTGCCTACCGGCACCGGATTACGGAACAGGAAGTCCTGAAAGGCATGCAGACTGACATTAGCGGTGAAGCCTGCCTGCAGTGTTACTTCAGAGTAGAAGTAACGCAGGGTCAAACTGTTACCATTGAAAAGTTCATCAGCCTCACAAGCTTCCGGGACAGTCGCTCCGGCACTGAACTCCTTCATGCGGGATTCGGAGACGGGCATCCGGACTTCGATACCCTGCTGCAAGATTCAGCCCGGGAGTGGTCGGAAATCTGGAAAAGCGCGGATATCAGGATCAAAGCCGACAGGCAGAGCCAGAAGCTGCTGAGAATGCACATCTACCACCTGATGGTGTCCATGTCGAAGCACAACCTGGACACCGACAGCAGCATCGGCGCAAGAGGCCTTCACGGAGAAGCCTACCGGGGACATATCTTCTGGGATGAACTGTTTATCCAGCCCTTCTATAACATGCACTTCCCCGGAATCAGCCGGGCCATGCTGCTTTACAGGTACAACAGGCTTGAAAAGGCAAGAGAAAATGCCCTGGAGAAGGGTTTGCAGGGTGCGCTCTTCCCATGGCAAAGCGGCTCCGACGGCAGGGAAGAAACCCAGACGATACACCTCAATCCCTTATCCGGGAAATGGGATCCCGACCACAGCTCCCTGCAGCGTCATGTGTCCCTTGCCATTGCCTGGAATGTGCTGCAATATCACCGGCAAAGCGGCGACCAGGCTTTTATGAGGGATTTCGGTTTTGAAATGCTGACTGAGATCTGCCGCTGCTGGGTTTCCATGTGCACTTTCAACCCGGAAACAAACCGATATGACACCCACGGGGTGATGGGACCCGATGAGTTTCATGAATCCTACCCGGATTCTGAGACAGCGGGACTGACCAACAACGCCTACACCAATCTCCTGCTGGCCTTCATCCTGGAAGAGACGGTCAGTCGCCTGACTGCCGAATGCCGGGGCGAGGCTGAGGAGATGAAGCGCTGGGAGAACATCAGCCGCAGCCTGACCATACACATCACGGAGGAAGGCATCATCGAACAATTCCGCGGCTGGTCAGCCCTGAAGGAACTGGACTGGGAGGGCTACCGGGCCCGCTACGGCAATATTTACCGTCTCGACAGGATACTGAAAGCCGAAGGATTATCCCCCGACGCATACAGGCTCTCCAAGCAGGCCGACACCCTGATGATCTTCTATCTCCTCGGCCCCGGAGAAACCGGCCGGCTGCTGAAGCGACTGGGATACTCCCTGCCCGAAGGCTATTTCGAAAAGAACTTCCGCTACTACCTGCAGCGCTGTTCCCATGGCAGCAGCCTGAGCCGCATCGTCCACACCCGCCTGGCCCATATGGCAGGCGACCAGGCGCTTGCCCGGGATCTCTTCCGGCAGGCCCTGCTTACCGACTACGGAGACGTTCAGGGGGGAACCACTGCGGAAGGTATCCATACAGGCGTGATGGCTGCCTGCCTTGAGATGGCGGTGAGGTGTTTAGAAGTTTAGTCGTTTAGAAGTTTAGTGGTTTAGAAGTTTATATTATATACTCATACCAGAAAATTAGGCACAAAGGGGAAAAATTTTCGACCAAAAAATGATTAAGTTTGAAAAAAAATATTTCTATGGCTACAAAAAAGAATAAAAAGATTGATAAACCAATGACACCAGAGATGGTTCAAATGGCAAATGCTAAAATATCAGAACTATTAGCAAAACAGAATTTTAGTAGTATTGAAGAGGCAAACGAGTTCTTTAAAAAACATATAAACGGAAAAAAGATAGATGATTTATTTTTCAATAAAAAAGGGAGAAAAACAAATATTGAAAAATCTGAAGATTTAGTTTATGAAGCTTATGAAAGCTCACCCGGGGAAGGGAAAAAATTAGTTCAGAAAGCACTAAAATTAGACCCGGACAATATAAGAGCTTTGAACTATATGGCGGATAGAGAAGAAAACATTGAGGAAGCAATAAAGTTATATAAACAATCAATGAGTATAGCAGAAAGGAAATTGGGGCCAGAGTATTTTAACAAGAACAAAGGACATTTTTGGGGCTTGCACGAGACAAGGCCATATATGACAGCAAAATTGAATTATGCCAATTGTTTAAATTCTTCAGGAAAAATTGAGGAATCTATACATGAATATAAAGAACTATTAGAACTAAATCCAAATGATAATCAAGGAATTCGGTATATATTATCCGGTCTTTTGTTACATACAGAAAATTATGGTGAATATTTAAAATTATACAAATCCTATAAAGAAAAGTCTACATTTTGGTTATTCAATTATGCATTATACTTATTTATTAAAAAAGGCGATTCAAAAGAATCAAATAAAGCATTACAAGATGCAAATAAATGTAATAAATATGTCATAAAAATAATGACACAGCAAATACAAATGAATTTAGAGCCACCGAGCCACTATAGTCCAGGTCAAGAAGATGAAGCTGTCTGTTATTTAATGGACAATTTTAGCATTTGGATGAAACATAAAGATTCAATTTTCTGGTTAATGAAATTTGTAAAAAAATAAAAGACAGATTAAATTAATTCCTCAGTGCCTAAAAGCGTGCAATTTGGATTTTTTGCATCATGAAAACGCTAAGCCCTGCGGGCTATGCGTGATAGGTCTTTGGAGCAAAAAACCACAACCTGCACGCAAACCGTTATCGGGCAATTGAAAAAACCTTGACAAGTGGATATATGTTATCAAATCATCTGAAAACAATATCCGTGATCACCTCAGCGCCGGCTTCCTTATTTAACTGATTGATCAGAAGAGATTTAGCATAGGAAAGCTCGTTGCGTAAGGCAGCAGAATCCACTTTTACGAACAGGACTTTCTTCCTGACTGCCAGATGCAGGGTATGTCTGGCAATCACCGGGCCCACCACGCCTTCCCAGGCGGATATCAGCCGGATTTCATTCACCTTGTCCGAAAGATGATAGCGTTCCAGCATCTGCCGTATCGCTTCCCTGATGCTTATTTCATCGCGCCGGCTCACAGGCAGCTGATGGTATTGGAGGCGGTGATATGGAATATCTTATGATCAAGCTGGATCTCCCTGAATATCTGTTTTATCCGTTCCGGATGCGTATCCGTGATCATCACCTGCCCGAAATTGTCTTCCCCGACCAGGCGGATGATCTGGGATACCCTTTTCTCATCCAGCTTATCAAAGATATCGTCGAAGAGCAAGAGGGGCTTGAAACCCTTGAGCCTGCGGGTATATTCAAACTGGGCAAGGCGCAGGGCTACCAGGAAGGACTTCTGCTGTCCCTGGGAACCGAATTTGCGGACCGGCAGTCCGCGTATGGTAAATGACAGCTCGTCCTTGTGAATGCCGGTGGTGGTGAAACGCAGCAGCAGGTCGCGCCGGAGGCTTTCCTTCAGCAGCGCGGCAAGACCGGCAGTATGAAGCTGCGATTCATAGGCAATGCCCACTGTTTCCCTGCCCCCGCTGATGATATTGAAGAAGGTCTGGAAGATCGGAATAAACTCACGGAGAAATTCATCTCTTTTCCGGTGGATCAGATGGGCGGGATCGACAAGTTGCAGATCCCAGGCTTCGAGGGCAGTCGCAGCCATGGCGCTGTCTTCCGCCTGTTTCAGCAGGGAATTTCGCTGTTGAAGCACCCTGTTGTACACCAGCAGGTTATCAAGATATACCCGGTCGAACTGGGAGATGACCCCGTCGAGGTACTTCCTTCTTTCCTCGCTTCCGGAACCGATCAGGTCTGTATCACCGGGAGAGACCATGACCAGGGGAAACAGCCCGATATGGTCGGCCAGGCGGTCGTAATCCTTGCGGTTGAGCCTGAATTGTTTCCTCAGTCCGCGTTTCTGAATGCAACTGACCACATCCTCCTGGTCCCCGTTCTTCCTGTAATACCCGTGAATGGCAAAATACTCCTCCTCATCCCTGATATTCTGCATGTCCTGGGGATTGAAGCAGCTTTTACAAAAGGAAAGATAATACATGGCATCGAGGAGGTTGGTTTTGCCCACGCCATTATCCCCCACAAAGCAATTAATCTTGGGTGAGAGCTCGAGGTCAGCCTCGGGGTAGTTTTTAAAGTTGCTTAATGTCAGATGTTTAAGATACATACGCTGCCTGCTGGTGCATGCGGATCAACAGGCAAATGTAAGCCGATTCGGCGAGATGCAGGGGATTATTCCGGGAAAAGATCAGAAAGGCGGGTGGTGATGGTGAGGTAGTTGGGCGAGCCTGAAAGATGATAGGTCGAGCGGCTGTAGTTAAACTCTATTTTCTTGATCCTCACTCCAATGCCCCAGGAGAAACCGACGGTCGACATGCGGGTGACCACCCCCAGTTCCTTTCTCCTGCCGTAATTATACCCCACCCTGACGCTCAGGTTCTCAGAAGGGATGAACTCTCCGCCGATAATGATATGCCGGCCCAGGTTGTCGAAGAAATCGCCCACCTTGTCCTTTTCCACCGGCTGGTTGGTCAGCGGATCAACTTTGTCTTCCAGGGGATCGTCGTAGCTCAGGTCAAATTTGTCGATCCGGTCATAGATGATGGTGTAGCGAAAAGGGACATGCTTCAGTTTTTTTGAAATCCCGGCGAAAGCACTGAAGGGGAATGCTTCTCTTTCGCCCGAACGGTATGCCTTGAGCTGGCGTCCGTAATTTCTCAGCACCAGGCTTGCATGAAAACTTTTGTCATCGCTGCGGTAGGTGCCTGCGACATCCACGCCGAGGCCGTATGAGATGTCGTTGAAGAGGTCGGAGTAGACCAGCTTCAGTGCGGCACCCAGGCTGAAGTTGGAATCCAGGCTTCTGCCCCAGCCCAGTTGAAAGGCATATTCGGAGGCAGTGAATTCACCAAGAATATTGCCTCCGGCATCCGTTTGTATAAACTTACCGTAATTCACGAAATGAATGGAAGAGGCATAACTCCCGAGATCTTCCAGGGTGCCGGAGAAGGCCACGGAACCGCAGTTGATATCCGAATAGAAATCCAGGAAACTCATGGCCAGGGCTTTGTCCATCTTTGGCGAGATCAGCGAGGGGTTGGCCCAGGCCAGGGATACATCCTGGTCTGTAAGGGGAATGTTGGCACCCCCCAGTGCCGCAATCCTGGCCGAAGTGGTCAGGTTCAGGAACTGGTAGGTTCCGCCCGGACCGGACTGTGCCCGGATGACTGCCGGTTGACTCATCATACATACAATGAGAAAGAAAAGCAAATGGTTTTTATTCAGCATGGGCCTGGTTAATGTTCATTATTTGTGTTAAAGCCTTCAAATGTACATTTTTCTGACTTGCGGAAAGTTCATTCATTATGAATGTTGAATAACGTCATTACAGGGAATGTATTATACAGAAAAAACATGAGCAGAAGAATAAGGTGTTTCCGGGTTTAAAAGCAATCTTGCTTTAATATGGGAAATAATAAAGCGGTATCCCTTGACTTACCCGCCTCTTATCCTTATCTTTACATCCCACTTAAACACACCCCCTTCAATGAAAAAAATCAGAAACCGCATTTCAGTATATATATATATATATGCTGGTTAATTTACTATCAATTTCCCGGGCCTGTCCACAGCAAACATGCAGCGCTGCAGACGTTTTCCCGGCCACCGACAGCGGGTACCTGCAATTCAGCCATGCGTTCTCCTCTGATGACTACTGGATACGGTTTCAAACTTATTCGACTGATTATCAACTAATTTATATCTCTCCCGATGACAGTTCGGGAGCCACCTTACAGTATGTGATTTTGTACAAGGGAAACTACTGTGACAGCCTTAGTCTTAACGACAGTATTTCCCTGACACACAATGACACCGTCATTTGTAACTTTCAGCATCTTGACTCAGGTTTCGTTTATTTCCTGCATCTCAAGCGATTGTATGATACACTTGCAGGAGGAACACAACAGTGGTTCGACTACTTCATAGAGAATACTGAGGGAAAACAAGTCTCCTACTTTGATTTATGCACTGTACTGCAGAACGGATGCAACCCATTGAACCTGGTCAGCAACGGAGATTTTAGCGTCACAGGGGCTAATCCCCCTGCTACTGCTTACTTCTCAAGTGATTATGTTTATTATGATCCTGCCCTGCAACTGCCGGAGGGAGGTATTACAATGAACAACGATGCATCTGTGAACGCCACTCACTGGTGGGGTATGGGGTTGAATGGCATTGCCGACAAGTTTCTGCTTTGTAATGCATATCTCAACGGAATGGATACCAACGTCATATGGGAAAGCACCGTGACCGGCCTTGAGCCCTTCACTGATTATTATTTTTCGTTTTATGTAAGGGCGCTGGGCGACACCGGCTATATCGCATACAACGATCCGAATGTCAGGTTCTATATCAATGGTAACCTGATGACTTTCTCAAATGTTTACTCAGATCCAGCATTCACAATACCCGCTTCAACCGTAATCGTCCCGCGTACACTGCCATCGAAGTGGTTTCAGCTTTGCGGAACATGGGCCACAGATACCAATACCACTGCGGAACTCAGAATCACAATGGCTCAATCAATCAATGCAGGTAATGTATTAAGCGGTGATGACCTCGGGATAGATAAGGTGCATCTCAGTAAAATTATTGATGACATCAGCATTATTCCTTCAAACACAACTGTTTGCGCAGACGAAGGCGTGTTTTTAAACAGTTTGCTGACTGTCAGTGGCGGAATTCCACCATACAATTATCAATGGTCCAACGGATTTGTCTCTGTTCCTTCCTATGTTTTTCCGCCGTTTACCACAACATATTATGTGAGCGTCACCGACTCGGTAGGATGTATGGCAATCTCGCAACTCACCGTCAGTGTTACCATGCTGCCTGACGAGATCAACGGTCCGACCCATAATTGTGATACAATCGCGTGGTTTTACCTGAACGGATTACCCGGCGGGGCACAGGTTCAGTGGAGCTTGTCCTCACCTGTTTACGGAAACATTCTCTGGACTTCATCCGACCAGGATTCTGTCCTGCTGCAAATAGCACCTTTGCTTGTCCCGGAGGGATTTATGATACAGGCCTCAATATCGGCAGATTCCTGTTCAGCAGTCCTGGTAAAGACCATCTTTCCCTGCTGTTGTGAAGAGGCGCCAAATTCTTATGTTTTCATTGATGACACCCTCCAGGGTACGATTGTCCCGTTTGAAAACGTCGATATCTGCATACAGGGCAGCCTTTACATTGACACCCGGGTTGAATTCGGCGCAAACACCACTGTTACTTTTGGCCCGGATTCCAGGATTATCATCGGTGATGACGACACCCTTGTGCTCGGCGGAAATGTCATCCTTGGCGAAACCTGCGGTGATTTCATGTGGGACGGCATTTATGTAACAAATAATCAATCACTTGTAAAATCCGAGCCGGATCTGCTCCTGGGGAACGCGACAGTAAAAAATGCGAAAAACGCAATCGTCTCAAAATATGGTGGTAATTTTGATTTGGTCAATATTGATTTTTTGGATAATTACATCGGGATAAAGGTAACGGATTACTTCGCAGGAATACCTTCGTTTGTATATCCGCATGAAGGGAGTGTCCGGTCCTGTAATTTTTCTAATCAGTGGCCCGACAAACTGATCCATTTGTTGCCATTCATTGATGAACCTTGCCATGCCGGCATTTTTATTGAAAACGTAAACGGGATTTCCATCGGCGATCCTTCCATGGCCAAAAACAATTTCTCCTACCTTCAGACCGGAATCAAATTACTGAATTCCAAGGCAGTGATACGCGGCAACAGCTTTCATGACATCCCGGTAAGCAATACACCAACCTGGCCACCCGTTGAGGCGGCAGTACATTCCATGGGACTGGCCGGACCCGGAGGCTATGTAGACGGAGTGCTCACTGTTGGGCAGCAGGCCGAAGAAAATGATTTTGCCGGTTGCTATCTGGGCGTCTATTTTCATGGCATTAAACAAAGCGCACATGTCATGGCCAACAGGTTCACCGATTGTGTTTACCCGGTTTACGGAACGGATGCGTCTTATCCCGTCTTTGTGATGGACAACATCATGACAACATACAGTATCGGGACAGATTATCCCGGAGTAGCAATAACAGTGAAAAACGGCGGATCCAAGTTCAGTAAAATTGATTTGCGCATCATCAACAACAACATCCTGGGGATGCGAAACGGGATTAACATTTCCAATCACAACGGCCAGGTGGAGAATCTCAATATTGCCATCAATAATATCGTATTCTATGATAAAAATGTCGTCAAAAGGTTTGGGATCAATGTGGAACATTGCTATCATCCTGACATCTGGGCAAACTACATACACCAGGCAGATCCCCCCGATGAATCTTTCGTACAGACAATCAGGGGAATACGTATCTCCGAATCCGTGCATGGTATCGTAAATGGAAATTTTGTGCATTTTATGGGTTCCGGCATCTATACCAACGGACTGCTCCTCAACACGCAGTTTATCTGCAATGTGTCGGACAGTTGTTACCACGGCTTTTTCTTCGGCCCGGGCACGGCGCTCTCATACCAGGGTTTGTACTCGCCCGGAGATAACGATAATAACTATAACCAGTGGATTGGCGAATACGACTCCCCCACCCAGTCAAAGGTTTCAACAGAAGCAGGTTTCATGCTGCTGCCCGGTGTGCAGTATTTACAAGATTCACTGGGAGATGAAGCATTTAAACTGGACGCGGATATCACAGATCCATCGCATCCATGTCATCTTCTTTTAGTACCAATACATAACCAGGACACCAACAATTGCATTTATTTCCATCACATCCCCTTTAAAGGAATGGATTCAGCAACACGTGAAAGCTACTTTGGTGACATCCTGCGCAGCAGCAATGAGTACCTGCAGTTTCTGCCGGAGTACCGTTCGTATGAGCAGGCTTATTTCCACCAGTACTTTTCCGAATTCCCCGGCAACTTATACCTCGGGGATCTGAACGATGCTCAGTACCAGCAGTTCTTTGACAGCCTCTGTAACAGCCAGACCGGCTATATCAATACGATCAAAAGGCTGATCTCCGAGAACAAAATTGACTCTGCGGTTGCCATGCTGCAGTTGCTGGACAATTCTGACCAATGGATGGAGAATTACCAGGTTGTTTATACCATTTATCTCAACACCTGGGCCAGAAATCTTTTCGATCTCAGCACCCAGGACAGGGATGATCTGATGGCGGTTGCCCTTCAAACACCCTATGAAGGCGGAGAGGCAGTCTATACGGCAAGGCTGATGCTGAACATTGACCCGGAGGATTACTATGTGCCCTACCGCTCACCGGAATTTGGAGAAGGCTGTTCAATGAATTCACTTAAAATCAGGCCCAATCCTGCTAGCAGCACCATAACGATTGAAATTCCCGATGCCGGGAACGAATTTTGCCAGATTGAAATATTTAATGAAACTGGAAAACTGTTGACAAAAACACAACTACCTTCGGTAAATGGTCTCATGATCATGAAAGTTGATAACCTGAAACCCGGGTTTTACCTTATTTATATTCACGCAGCAGGGTTGGTAAAGCAAACAGGAAAGCTGATAATTATTAAATAAAAATTACAATGAAAAAATTGATTATCAGCTTGTTAGTTATTGTGAATGGTGTATTATGTTATTCACAAAGCACTAATTTAGTGCCAAATCCAAGCTTTGAAGATTACACCAATTGTCCAAACAGTTACGGTTATCTTGAAAAAGCATTGCACTGGTTTGATGGTTGTGCAACATTATCGAGTTATTATAACTGTTGTGCCAATAACACATTTCCACATATTGGTGTACCTTATAATGGAGGATGCAATTATTTAATACCCAAATCCGGTAATGCATATGCGGGTATTTTTGCAGAACTATCACCAGACAACCGCCGGGCCTACCTGGAAGTGAGACTGACCGAGCCCTTGAAAGCTAATACGGGTTATCATGCGGGATTCTGGATTTGCATGTATGATTGTTTATATCTTGCCATGGATATGGCAGGCATGTATTTCTCAGTGGATTCCGTCTGGTGCCCGCAGAACCAGATTCCGCCGGTCAACCTGATCAATGCCGTGCCGCAGGTGAACAATACCCCCGGCAATGTACTCACCGATACGGCCAACTGGACGCTTATCTCAGGATATTTCAAAGCCGACGGCGGAGAACAGTTCCTGGTGATCGGTAACTTCTACCCCTGGAACCAGACCACCTGGTACTGGACTCAAATGCAAGGTTACCCGAGGGCATATTACTTCATAGATGATGTGTTTGTTTATGAGGATTCGCTGACAACCGGTGCACCACAGAACATTACACAACCCGATCCTGGTATCAATATCATTCCCAATCCTGCTAACAGCACCATAACGATTGAAATTCCTGATGCCAGGAATGAATACTACCTAATCAAATTCCTTACGGAGACAGGAAAACTAATAAGCTCTTCTGAGCAAGTTGCAGTCAATGGACTTGTTCTAATGAATGTTGATAAACTGAGATCCGGATTTTACCTTATCCATATTCAAACAGATAGAATAGTAAAATACACTGGTAAGCTGGTGATTATTAAATAATAAAGCCATGAAAAAGTTTATTACCACTGTATCTGTACTATTGATATCTTATTGGGGCCTCACACAATCATTGAATATGATTCCAAATCCGAGTTTTGAGGATTTTAGCAATTGTCCAACATTTCTCTTCCAAATTGAAAGGGCAACACCATGGTTTAGTCCCAACCAGTTATCCGCTGGTTATTATAATAGTTGTTCCAATAATATATTTCCACCTGTAGGTGTGCCTTATAATAATGGAGGATGTAATTATTTAATACCGAAATCAGGAGATGCATATGCTAGTATCTATGCAGAACAAGCACCAGACAATTGGCGAACTTACCTGGAGGTGAAACTGACTGAGCCACTACAAGCTGATAAAAGCTATCACGCAGGATTCTGGATTTGTTTTAATGATTGCCTCTTCCTGGCCATGGACATGGTTGGCATGTATTTCTCTGTGGATTCCGTCTGGTGCCCCCAGAACCAGATCCCACCAGCCTTTCTTATCAATGCTGTGCCTCAGGTGAACAATGCCGCGGGCAATGTACTCACCGATACAGCCAACTGGACACTCATCTCCGGGTATTTCAAGGCCGATGGCGGAGAGCAGTTTCTTGTAATCGGCAACTTCTACCCCTGGAACCAGACCACCTGGTACTGGACTCAAATGCAAGGTTACCCGAAGGCATATTACTTCATAGATGATGTGTTTGTTTATGAGGATTCGCTGACAACCGGTGCACCACAGAACAATCCACAACCCGTTCCTGGTATCAATATCATTCCCAATCCTGCTAACAGCAACATAACGATTGAAATTCCCGATGCCGGGAATGAGTTTTGCCAGATTGAAATATTTAATGAAACTGGAAAACTGTTGACTAAAACACAACTACCTGCGGTCAATGGTCTCATCATCATGAAAGTTGATAACCTGAAACCCGGGTTTTACCTTATTTATATTCACACAGCAGGATTGAAAAGGAAAACCGGAAAACTGGCAATCATTAAGTAATATAGTCATGAAAAAGTTGATTCCTAGTATATTTTTGCTATTGATATCCTATTGTTGCCTCCCACAATCATTGAATATCATACCCAATCCGAGTTTTGAGGATTTTAGTAGTTGTCCAACATATCTTTTCCAAATTGACAGAGCAATACCATGGTTTAGTCCCAGCCAGTTATCCGCTGGTTATTACAACAGTTGCGCCAATATTACATTCCCTCCTATTGGTGTACCTTACAACGGAGGATGCAATTATTTACTACCAAAGACAGGTAATGCATACGCGGGTATCTATGCAGAACAATCACAAGACAATAGGCGAACCTATTTGGAAGTGAAACTGACCGAGCCCTTGAAAGCTAATACGGGTTATCATGCGGGATTCTGGATTTGCATGTATGATTGTTTATATCTTGCCATGGATATGGCAGGCATGTACTTTTCGGTGGATTCCGTCTGGTGCCCGCAGAACCAGATTCCGCCGGTCTACCTGATCAATGCCGTGCCGCAGGTGAACAATACCTCCGGCAATGTACTCACCGATACGGCCAACTGGACGCTTATCTCAGGATATTTCAAGGCCGACGGCGGAGAACAGTTCCTGGTGATCGGCAACTTCTACCCCTGGAACCAGACCACCTGGTACTGGACTCAAATGCAAGGTTACCCGAGGGCATATTACTTCATAGATGATGTGTTTGTTTATGAGGATTCGCTGACAACCGGTGCACCACAGAACAATCCACAACCCGATCCTGGTATCAGGTTCTTCCCTAATCCTACCGGCGATAAGATCAACTTCCACACAGAAGGTCAGATAACAGAAAAAATTGTAGTTACCCTGTACACGATGGATGGAAGAAAAGTGAAAGAAATCATTTTACCATACCTTCAAAAAGAAACTGAAACTGACATTTCAGGTATTCCTGAAGGCTTTTACATGGTAAGCGCTTCAATAAAAGACAAACGGATAAGAAAGGATAAGATTTTAATTATCAGGTAAATATACTGATTCCTGACAGACAGGTTTGCGGAATTAAGTTGCTTAGAAGGAGCAAGCCGAAAATATACTCATACTAAACAGCTTTGCATGCGCAAACCTGTCAAGTATGAGTATAAGTTGAAGCCCTTCGGGCAAACCCTGCATGGGTAATACCGAAACATGATGCAGCCGGATTTGACAAGCTGGGAAAAAATTCCGTATTTCGTGGATTAAATCTGTCCATGGAAAAGATCCTCTTCCTCGACACCACACATCCCATCCTTCCCGAACAGCTTACACGCGACGGCTACGGCTGTGATTATCACACCACGATCAGCCGCAAGGACTGTAAGGAGGTGATCGGTCAGTACAGCGGTATCATCATCAGGGGGCGGATCAGGCTCGACAAAGAGATGCTGGAGCGGGCCGGCAGGCTGAGATTCATCGGCCGGGCCGGTGCCGGGATGGAAGGCATAGACACGGCCTTTGCCGAAAGCCGGGGCATACATTGTCTGAATGCCCCCGAAGGCAACCGCGATGCCCTCGCCGAGCACAGTTGCGGCATGCTGCTTTGCCTGCTGAACCACCTCATCCGGGCCGACCGGGAGATACGCCTGGGACTGTGGAAAAGGGAGACAAACCGGGGAGTGGAACTCAAAGGCAAAACCCTTGCCATCATCGGTTACGGAAATATGGGAAGCGCCTTTGCTTCGAGGCTGAGAGGATTTGACATGGAGATCCTTGCCTATGACAAGTACAAACAGGGATTCGGCGATGCATGCGTGAAAGAGACCAACATGGAAGAAATCTTCGCCAGGGCCGACTTTCTGAGTCTCAATGTGCCGCTGACCGAAGAAACCGCCTACCTGGTAGATGCACGCTACCTGGAAAATTTCAAAAAAAACATCATCCTGATCAACACCAGCAGGGGGAAAGTTGTTGATACAGCAGCCCTGGCTGCCGGCCTGCAATCCGGAAAAGTGCTCGGCGCTGCCCTCGATGTGATTGAATATGAAGGATTATCCTTTGAAAACCTGGATGAAACGCTGCTGCCGGATGCTTTCCGCACCCTCTGCCAATCCGACAAGATCATCCTTTCACCCCACATCGCCGGCTGGACGCTTGAATCGCACCGGAAACTGGCCCTGGTGCTGCTTGAAAAGATCAGGCAATTAAAATGATAACCAAAGTATATGAAGCAAAGCAACAAAATTTTCAAGGGCAAAACCCTTGCCATCCTCACAGGGGGCGGAGACACTTCGGCCCTGAACTCCAGCATTGAATCCATCCGCAACCGGGCTTCGATGCTCGGCTTTAAGGTGTACGGCATCCGTCACGGATGGAAAGGACTGCTGGGCGACGGAGATGTACTCGATCTCACCCATCAGCCTTATGACGGCTGGTATGGAGGAACCGCCCTGCGCTCGAGCCGGACCAACCCCTTCCCCTCTAAGAAAAACCCCGAAAGCCGGGTACCACAGGTATTGCGTAACCTGGAACGGTACAAGATCGATGTGCTGGTTTCCATCGGCGGCGACGACACCAACGGGGCCGCTAAAAAACTCTATGAAACGGAAGGCATTCCGGTGATCGGCTTCCCGAAGACTATAGATAATGATTTGAGAACCAGAACCATCCATCTTTGTCAGGGAACACAGACCGAAGCAGTGCTCTGCCCGGGTTTTCCATCTGCCGCCCAGGCCATCATGGAATTTACGGCAAGACTAAAGACAACGGCCGAATCCCACTCCCGCATCATGGTGCTGGAGGTGATGGGCCGCGATGCCGGCTGGCTCACCGGAACGGCCGCTTTTGGCGGTGCTTCGATGGGACTGATCCCGGAGGTGGAAATGAGCAGGGAACGGAAGGACTTCTTCTTTGAACTGGTGAAAGAAGCTTATATGAAGTCCCCAAAGAAAAGCCTGATCATCCCTGTTTCGGAGGGCGTACGCTGGTACGACGAGAAGACGGGCAAACTGGATGTGGTGTATGCCTCTTCCGAGGTGGATGAATACGGACACCCCCGTTTCGGAGGCATCAGCGGGGTGATCGCTTCCGAGATCAGCCAGCGGTTGAAGATCGAAGCCAGGGCGCAGATCACGGGTTATTTTCCGCGATCGGGTGCCTGCAGTGCTTATGACAGGCGGCTGACGATGACCCTGGCCGACAAAGTGGCGGATTTGCTGCTCAGGGAAGAATACGGCCGTATGCCGGTGATGGAAAAGATCACGCCCTATGTGGAACTGGAAGAATTCAACACCACTTCCATCGATATGGGCGACGTGGGCAACAAACCCCTGCCGGAAGCGTATTTCGACATCAATACATACAGTTTCAACAGCGCTTACATGGATTTCCTGGCTCATATACTCGGGAAACCCGCTTTTCCGGAATTTGAATACGACTTCCCGGTAGTGATCCCCTTCGGCTGATTTCAGGCATTGGGCATAAAGCGGATGGGCAGGGTGAGCAGGACTTTCACCGGCTGACCGTGCCTGCGGCCGGGTGTCCAGGCCGGCATCATTTTCACCACGCGCATGGCTTCGTTATCGAGCAGGGGATCCACGCTGCGGGCAACCTTAACGCCTTCCACCCTGCCAAACTGGTTGACAACAAAGCTGATGTGCACCACGCCCGACAGCTTCCTGCTGAGGGCATCCTGGGGATATTTGATGTTGTCGCGAAGAAAACGGTCCAGTGCCGGCTTGCCGCCGGGGTACTCAGGCAAACGTTCCACCCTGATATACACCATACCCGAATCTGCTCCCGCTCCGCTCCCCTTCAGTTGCAGCTGATCACCGGTCTTTGCCGTGGTATCGCTGATGTCCTGATTTTTCTTTTCCCTGTCCTCATCCGCTACCTTATCTTTAACCACCTGCGGTTCCTCTTCCGCCTGCACTTCAGGAACAAGGGTTTCATCCGCAGGTTTCTGCAGGGGTGCATCCGGGGGTGGCATCAGTTCATAGTCCGAACCCAGATTCATCATCTCATAGGCTGCGAGGATCTCCCCCACGGTCACTGTCGGCCTGGCTGCCGTATAATAATACACCTGGAGGCCGGTAAACACCAGCACAACGAAAAGGGACCCGGTCAGCAGAGACCAGAACAGGAGACGGTTGTACCGCTTCCTGAGGTCATACGCCCCGTAGCTGCGGTTCCGCCTTTCGAACACAATATCATCCAGGGGTGTGATCATCGGCTGCTATTCCTTCTTTTCTCAGGCACAAAGGTAACAAGCTGACTGAAGCGGGGGACTATCCCGCCGTCCTTTTATATCTGTGCCACATCCGGCCGATAACGAGAAGAATAAACGCGCTTCCGGCCAGAAACACCAGCCAGTTGAAGCGCTGCGGGATAAAAGCCGCTATGAGTCTTTCTGCTTCAGTCCCGGCTTCAAGCCCACCGAACAGTCCGCTGCGATATAAAAGAAGCCCGTAGTCCTCCAGAAAAGCATAAAGAATAAGCAAGGCCCCGCCCACCAGGATCAGCCAGTCGTTCCGTGACAGCACCGGCCTGGTCCCGGCATCAGACATCTTCAGGATCAGCAATGCCAGCAGGATCATCATGACACAGCAGATCAGCGGTGCCAGCACCGGTCCCACCCAGGCCCAGGGGATCAGAAACAGGATATCCCAGGTGAGAAAAGAGGAAGGCCAGCCGAGCAAGAGTTTCAGTCCCAGATAATAGGCGATGTCCCACACGGCAAAAGCCAGCAGGAACCAGGCAAAGAACCTGATCCCGCGGCCGGCTAACAACGCGATGCCCAGCAACATGACCAGGGTGGCAAATTCCCTGAGCAGCTCAATCCCGTATAGCCGCGGTGAAAATGCCGCCAGGGGAAAAGAAAAGCCCCCGGGATAGTATAGTTCCCGGAGATAAACCACCACGATGGTTTCAAGCAGGCCCATGGCTGCAGCAAAGATGCAAAGAAGGATGATCGTACGTTGTACCATATTTTTTCTGAAGGAGATCAATGTCATGATAACTGAAAAGCGGGATAAAAATTTTATCAGAGCGCCGTGAACCGTGAGCAGTACATGCAGGACAAAGGATCATGTTTTTTCGCTTATTTTGCAGCGTTTGCTGAAACTTGAACGGATGAGACACATCACCCGCACGGTTTGGATATTGTCCATTGTCAGTCTGCTTACGGATACTGCCAGTGAGATGTTATATCCCGTGATGCCCGTTTACCTGAAGACTATCGGCTTTTCGTTTGTGCTGATCGGGATACTGGAAGGGATAGCAGAAGCTGCGGCAGGCCTTAGTAAGGGCTACTTCGGCAAACTTTCGGATCTGAGCGGGAAACGGCTGCCGTTTGTCAGAACGGGATATGCGCTGAGTGCCATTTCAAAACCCCTGATTGCAGCGATGGTATTCCCTGTGTGGATTTTCTTTGCACGGACCATGGACAGATTGGGCAAAGGGATCAGGACGGGGGCCAGGGATGCCATGCTTTCACAGGAGAGCGGTATTGAAAGCAAAGGAAAGGTTTTCGGATTTCACCGCTCGATGGACACATTAGGGGCGGTTGCAGGTCCTGTTCTGGCCCTGCTGTACCTTTATTACCACCCCGCAGATTACAGAACGCTGTTTTTCCTGGCGCTGGCACCCGGAGTGTTAGCCATCATGGCAACATATCTTTTAAAGGAAAAGAAACCAGGCTTCAGGCCCGGCCGCAAGCATGCCACTTCATTTCTCTCTTTCCTGAAATACTGGAAGGCAAGTCCGGAAGCCTACCGGAAAGTAGTTGCAGGAATGCTGTTTTTCACCCTGTTTAACAGCTCCGATGTGTTCCTCCTTCTGAAGGTCAAACAGGCCGGCCTGGACGACACTGCTGTTATCGGAGTGTACATTTTTTACAACCTGGTCTATGCACTCACGGCCTTACCGCTTGGTATGCTTGCTGACCGGATGGGACTCCGGACAGTGTTCAGCGGCGGACTTGTTTTGTTTTCCATCGTTTACCTGGGTATGGCATTTACCTCCGAACTGAAGATATTTCTTGTTCTTTTCTTTCTTTACGGACTGTACGCAGCGGCTACGGAAGGCATCTCTAAGGCGTGGATCTCCAATATTTCATCTTCAAAGGACACGGCTACCGCGATCGGCACACTGACCGCATTTCAAAGCATCATGACCATGCTGGCCAGTTCCCTGACAGGTCTGATCTGGTATCAGTACGGAGCAACTGCCGCGTTTGTGCTCTCGGCCGCGATGAGCCTTGCTACAGCGGTGTACTTCATGGTTCTAAATCCTAGTCTTGGTTTACAGTGATCTTTCCACTCAGCAGGGATTTCCAGGGCTGGCGGTTTTTTCGCATGACAAGGAGGGAAGCCAGGATGGCCAGTACGATGGTGATCAGCCTTGGGACGTTGAGGGAGGCATTACCCAGGACATTTTCCCCTGCATCATACAGGACCCACGACAAATTCATCAGCACATGCATGAAGAGCGGGAACCAGAGGTTCCAGCCCCACATCAGGTAAAAGAGGGCAAAGCCGACGGATGCCGTGGCGGTGAAAAGAAAGACCTGCAGGGCTTCGGCCGGGGACGCGGCCTGGTAAAGGTGCCCCAGGCCAAAGACGGCAGACGGCAGCAGCAGGGCAGCCCAGAAATTCCAGCCGGCCAGCCTCACCAGCAGCCCGAGCAGAAAGCCTCTGAATACGATTTCTTCGTTGAACCCGGCCCACAGCGCGCCTGTGGCAATACCGGACAAAGAAAGGCTTACCTGCTTATCGGTCACAAACCAATACCCGGCAAGCATGGGAAGGCAACACAGGAATGCAGCCGCCAGAGCTTGAAGCAGTCCGCGCCTGAGCCCAAGCAAGTGCAGGGCATTTTGGAAAGAACGGCCTGCAAGCAGGTAAGTCGCCAAAAGGCAGATCACAAGACCCGTACCCTGCACCATCAGCAGCCTTGCCTCAGGGGGGAGGCTGTTGTATCGTTCCGTGCCGAAGATGAGATACGCAAAGGGATAATGCAGGTAGTGGACCAGCAGGAATACAACTACCAGCAGCAGGCTGACGATCCATCGGTTTTTTAAGTGCATCGCTCCCACGGCATTAGCGGGTCAACAGGAGGAGGGGTTTCAGATCCGTCCCCTGTCCGGGCCGGTAAAGGCCAATATAATACAAGCCTGAGGACAGTCCGCTGAGCGAGAGGTTCACACTGGCTCCGTTTGCCATAGTTTCCCTTGACAACAGGCTCCCGCAATGGCTCATGATGAATACCTCCGCGGCCTCCAGGCGGCAGGAAGGACAGTTTATCCGCACTGTTTCCGTTGCCGGATTGGGAAAGAAACCCCAGGCATTCCCTTCACCCGTCAGTGATGGAATGTCAGCACTGGTGACCTGGATTTGCTGCGTCAAGGTATCAAACATACTGCAATGTGAGGCTATCAGCCTTACTGCATAGGTACCGGGAAGGGAATACTGGTGCTGCGGATCAGGCTGGGTGGAAGTTGTACCGTCGCCGAAATCCCAGAGGAAATGATTGGCATACAGAGAGTTATTGGTGAAGCTGAACACTCCCCCACCCTGGTCAAGGTAAGTGAAGTCGGCTGCCGGGTCGTACTTGCCGATGTTCCAATACCAGAGGCTGTCGTAAACGACCAGTTTCGCAGCCAGGCGGATGGCACCGGCATCCGGGGGGGTGAGTGTATAATCGAAGGGGATGGCGGATGGATCTTTGCGGAAGATGGCTGTATAGAAGGCACAGGCGGCGGCGTAGGAGCCGGCTTCGGAGGGATGGCTTTCGTCGGACGAGTAAAGTTCAATGGAGGGGTAATGGTGCCGGATATATCGCCAGACCGCGCCCACCGGGCTTACAACGGCCTGGTTGTCGTTGGCCATCATCTGGTAGCGCAGCCGTAAGAGGCTGTCCATGCCGGCATAGGTACAAACCGGAGGCCAGTTGGGGCAATTCTGGGCATCCCCGTTCTTCCGGCCCCAGGTCATAAAGAACATGGTCTCCCCGCAGGAGTTGTACTGGCTGACCATGCTGTCGAGCAAGGCAGCAAAGGGGAAACACTGGGTCTGCACCTGGTTAGGCGGGAAGGACGGCAGCTGGCTTTGTTCCTGGAGTACCACGAAGTCCCAATTCCCTTGCTGGATCATGGAGAGGGAGGTGGCATTGGTGGAATGCAACTGGAAGGTATAGCCTCCGGGAGTATTGCTTTCGACCATCAGTGTATCACCCGCTGCCTGAGCGAGGTTCACCGTGATTTGCGGCAGGTCGTTGGCATAGGTATAGCTGTTTCCCAGGAACAGGACATTTTTTGCGCCGCCCTGGGCAAGGAGCGAAAACGGCAGGAGCAGGACGCAACAGGCCGTCAGCCGGAGGATCAGGCCAGCTGGGCCACTCCCACCACGTAATTCTTCCCGTAAACTTTGGCGCATTTCGGACAGGTAGTATAATAGAAATACAGTTTTTTCAGATTCTTCCCCTCTGCTGCCACATACCGCTGCATGTCGGTGCACCACTTGCGGGCGTCGCGGTAGGGGCCCTCATAGACTTTTGTGAGGAATTGTCCGCTGAGCCGTTCATGACGGAGGCCCGGCACCTCCCGGTTCACCCCGATCAGGTGTTCGCATTTCCAGGGAGAGGGATCATGCGACAGCATCACAAAGTCCTTCATATCCGTTATGGCCTGGTGTTTATCAATGGATCCCATCACCCTTTTCATCATTTTGCCCATCCCCAGGGGAATGTGCATGATGGCAGGATTGTGCTCCTTTACGAAAAGTTTGTCGGTCCAGACAAATGCTTTTTTATCCCAGGGCTCCGGGTTGAAGCGCGGACAGCAGCCGGTTTCTGACTGATCTTCCATAGTGTACGGATTATTGAAATAAGCACAAATATACATAATCTATGAGAAAAATCACTTTACTTCTGCATAATGCAGGAATTTTTAAAAAAAACTTGACTTTATCTTTGAAAATTCTTAGATTTGCGATTAAATTTTTTTTCTTTAAAATTAAGCTAAAATGAAAAATCAATCATTGGTTCAATTTGCGATTGCATTCATTGGCTTTATGGCCTTCTGCGGAGAAATTATTGCACAAGAGGAAATTTGTCTCTATGTTAACAATAATTGCCAAACAAGTTGTACAGCACCAATTAAATTTCAAGCTTGTATTTACATTAATGATGAATCACAGTATTGCTATGAATGCGAATATATTTCATACATTCCAACTGATCCAGATCATCCATTATGCATTGAATTTAATAACTGTGAGGCTGAACCAGAAGGAGATATTGTTATTTTAATCCATACAGAAGACACCAATGGTCATTGGTGTTGTGCAGGTGAATATGAAGGTCATTGGAACGAATGGGGTGAAGTGTTCGAAGTAGATCTCGAAAACTGGCCATGATCAAAGAGTTTAGCATTATTCTTTAATCAATCAAGAATCGAAAACATCATAATACTCTTTGAACTGTACATATATACAGACACAAAGCAGGTTCGCAAAGACCATAGTTCAATTCAGTTTTCGAAGTTTGACATTAAACATCAGTGCCTCAAAATTTTATTCAGAAATAGCATAAAATTTGTCAATTCGGATTGAAAGTCGCTAATATGCCGTTAAAAACCAAAAAAAATGATTCCGTCCATCAGGTATTGCCTGCCCTGGTGTATTACTGCCGTGCTGATTCTGCCAGGTAAAGCGCAGCAACTCATCGAATGGGAAGGATACACCTCATACAATAACGTCATTTGTATGCTGGATCTGGACACAGCCGTATTGGTTGGATCAAGCGGAGGTTTGGTGAATATTAACTGTTTCAGCTACCAGGCAACTTATCTGAATAAACCAGCCTGGCCCATGCCCGACAACAACATCCGGTGTATTGACAGAGCCCCCGACGGGAGTATCTGGATTGGCAGTAATTGTGGACTCACCATGTGGCAAGGGAACAACTGGTCACATTATTCCTCCCAAAACACGATCATGCAGGTGGATGATGTGACTGCCCTGCATTATTCTGATTATCATCATGCCTTGTTTGCCGGACTGAAGAACGGCAATCTGATCCGGATTGATACTTCCGGCTGGAGTCTGGTTACAGGATCATCCGGTCTGTTACCCCAAAACCAGATTTACGGCATCCAACACGATTCCAATGGGAACATTTGGGTATCAACACATTCATACGGGATGTACCAATTCGACGGGAACAACTGGCAGAACCTCAACCCGGGGTCCAACCCATGGTTCCATATGGTTTCCTCCTTTATCGTTGATCAAACCGGATTGCTTTGGGTTGCATACGGAGCACCTTCATTACTCTACAGCTACAACGGCACTGCCTGGAGCAGCCATGGATCTTACGGAGGTTCAGTCTTTACCTGCATGAGTGCCGACAGCTTAAACAATTTGTGGCTAAGTTCATCGACAGGCCTTGTGATCTTTGACGGAACCACATTCAGCTATCATCCTGCCAATTCCATGCTGACTTTCAATGAACATGCAACACATCTTTACAAAAAAGGCCAAAACATTTGGGTGGGATATTATTATCACGGAGTGGATTTTTTCAACGGAACGGCTGTCACTTATTTCCCGCTTGCACCACACTTACAATCTAACCGGGTACTTGACATTGCATTTGATAAACCCGCCGCCAAAGTCTGGTTTGCCACCTACAATATTGAACAAAAAGTATTTGCATGCAGTTATAACGATACCGTATGGGAAAACATCACCCCCCTTAACTCGCCCATTACCAATGCAGTGATTACTTCTATTGCCGTTGACAGCAACTCCTCCCTTTATCTCGGAACACAGCATGAAGGTCTCTGGGCCAGGGTGGCAAACAACTGGACCCACTATTCAAGTTTAAACAGCAATATTTGCACGGATTACATCAGTACCCTCGCTATTGATAAAAACGGGCAGTTGCTCATCGGTTTCAGGCAGGGAATGGTGCAGGCATTTTCCAACGGCAGCTTCAGCACATTGATCCAGGATCCATCCCTGAAGTGCATGATCAACCATATTGAGCCCGAAAACAACGCTTTGTTCTGGCTTGCTACCGATACGGCAGGATTAGTCAGCTGCGACTACAATTCCCACTCCTTTTTTAACACAGCCAATTCCGGACTTCCTTCCAACCATGTGGAAGAAGTTAAAATCAATGCTTTGCATCAGTATTGGATAGCCACAGATTCCGGACTGGCGGTATATGATGGTCTGAACTGGTCGGTTTACAACACCGGGAACTCCGGTATGAGTGACGACCGGGTAATCACCCTGACATTCGGACCCGACAGTACTGTAATCATTGGAACGAAACAAAACGGAATCAACACCTTAAAAACAAATACCTGGACCGCTTATACGAAATGTTTTTCCCCATTGTGTGCCGACATAAGCTTTCAGGCGGCCACCGGCCCGGACGGACGGATCTTTCTTGGCACAAATGGTGGTGTAAACATCTTTAAAACAGATAATATCACGGCAAGTCCTTCTTATTCAGCAGCGCTTTCCTGCCGGATTTATCCGAATCCGTGTACAGATCGTTTAACTTTTGAAGTGCAAGGAACGCAAAGTCGTGTCATTTCCGTTGATTGTTTCAATATTTATAGTCAACTGGTATCTCCGGTTTATGAAGGAACGATGCTGAGCGGTGATTGCCGGTTCACATGGGATACCGGTAAACTGGTCCCGGGCATGTATTTTATCAGGATAAGGGATGGACAGACGCTGGTTTCAACTAAACTGGTTAAGCAGTAAGCAGCGATGGGGTAATCACGTGTGCGCGTGTGTACGTGTTCACGAGTGCACGTGTCCGCGGGTAAACGTATGCGTGGGTGGACGGGTGTGAAATCAGCAAACCGCTTTTGAGATTAAAACCACGGGTACCAGGCAGGATATTGATAAACTCCGGATGTTATCGGCACAACTGGGCATCAGTGAATATTATGTCGTAAGCCTTAATTTCCGTGATTACGAACGATTGGTGTTACCTATGTGTTTTTAGGGATAAATAGCTCACTATCCGCTCACCACCAACTGGCAGGTATAGCGGCTGCGGTGTTCCAAAAGCACTTCTCTCCTGCCGGCCAGGTAGTCGGGGATATCCTCTGTATAATTCCGGATGGTGACCATGGTGAGGTTTTCATTGTAGCGGACGATGTAATGCTCTGAAAGACTGCTGAAAAGAGTCATTCATTTTCAACCCCTTCGGAGCTTTTGTGGGGTAAGCCCGAAGGGCTTCAATTTATACTCATACTTGACAGGTTTGCGCATGCAAAGCTGTTTATACCGACACATAGTGGGTCTTCAGTAAAAGATCTTCAGAGCGGTGTACGGTATTACTGGTTCTAAACACCACTGTTTCACACTGCTGTCAA